>WBZO01000148.1_pt1 | contig 190480 bp, 176 predicted proteins | sample 5204261 | NCBI WGS metagenome assembly WBZO01 (sample SAMN12412400, study PRJNA552823) | activated sludge metagenome | isolation source: activated sludge from anammox sidestream of wastewater treatment plant... | place: USA: North Carolina | collected 2017-09 | reverse complement strand
TAGCGTTGTTCCAGGGTCAGGTGTCGATAGGTCATGTGCAACTCCACTTGCCGGTGAAGTGGCGCAGGCTACGACACCTGGCCCGCTTCAGTTCATGGAAATTGCACTTCGCGGTTTAATCCACCGGCTACCGTCCTCTTGGCCTGGCGCAACCATCACAAGTTCACAGAAATGCGATCAGTGGCGACCCGAGGGGGGGCGTTTCGCTGTTCCGTCACCGCATTCTTCTGATGCCTGTCGTTGCCTGAGCTAAGCTTGCAACGCTTTGCATCTTTGCAGATTCTGGCAAGGCGGTGCGCCTTCTGGGCCGGGTCGGCAGTGCTGGCGCAGCAGGAGGCACGTCCTTGTGCCACGCTGCGCTCCTTCAAAATGCGGCTCGGCTCAGAATCCGATCTTCACGCCCGCGCCAATCCAGCCGTTGCGACCCTGGCCGCTGGACTGCGAGCCGCCCGCGTTGACGTACCAGACCCAGCCCTGCGCGGTCTGGTAGAACAGGTGGCCGCCGAGCCGCAGGGTGTTGGCGGCAAGCGGCTGGCCCGACACCGTGAACACCGTCGCCGGAGCGCCCGCAAACGCGGCATCGAAGCCGGTGTTGCTGCCGCCGAACAGGTGACGGGCCGACAGGTCGAACCCGGCCACCCACGCGCCGCTGGTGTGGTCGTAGCGCAGCCCGAGGTCGGCAAAGGTGGCGCTGTAGCTGTCCGCCAGCGCCGTCAACTCGAAACCGCTGGTGCCGGACTCGGTGAACGCGCCCTGATGCTGGCGCAAGGTGCCGACCGCCATGTACGGCGTGATACCGTTCGGGAGCAGGATACCGCCCTCGAAACGCGCCAGCGTGGCATCGGTGGAATGACGCCCTTCGACCGGGAACACCGTGGTGCCGATCAGCAGGTCGCGGCGGATCGTGTCGTGGCCGCTGGTGTGCGAGATCTCGCCAGACAGGTAGCCCGACTGCCCGACCGCAGCGCGGCCGTACACCGCGACGGTCGTGCCGTGGCCACGCACATCGCCCGCCAGGCCGCGCAGATTCGCACGGTCGCGGGTGCCACCGAGGGCGGCGCCGAAGGTCAGCCCATCGTGAACCTGCGCGTCCACGCCGATCATCGCGCCCGACTGCCCGTAGCTGGCGCTGGCATAGCCGCTGCGCTTGAGCGTGCCGTCCTGCCCGGTGGCCTGCAGCCACACGCCCGTCCCGCCGAAGCGGCCGAGGCTGCGGGTGCGGTCGGAGAGCAGATAGCCCGCATCCTGCGCGGCTTGCACGGCCATCGTCCGAGCGGTGCCGTGGGCCTCGCCGGTCAGGCTGGCAAGAGACACCGCCGCGAGCGAGGCGGTCGGCGCGGAAGCCAGCGCCCCGGCCATCGTCATTTCTCGCGCCGTGGCCTGCCCGGAAGCGGCACGCTGATCGACCGCCGCCAGGAAGGCGTCGGCCAGACCGCCGCCGTCCACCGCAGCCTGCGACGCACCCGCTGCCGCCGCAGTCGCCGCGACGTTGTTGCGGGTCATCGCCGCCGTCACGCTGGTCGGGTTGTAGGTCAGCGCCGCCGTCCAGAAGAAGCCGGAGCCGTAGGTGACGTTGGCAAACGTGCCAGTCACCGAGCCGGCGGTCAGCAGGGTTTCGGTCGGCTTGACGGTATAGCCGCTGGCCTCGGCCAGCAGTTGCAACGTCCCGGCCAGCGCGGCGGTGCCGCTGATCGTCAGTCCGGTGCCGACCTGGATGGCCGTCGTGGCGTGGCTGGCGGGAGTGTAATTGCCGTGGATCGTGCCGCCCATCGAGCCGAAGGTGGCGCCGTTGCCGACCAGCACGTCGGAGGCGAGGCTGCCGGTCAACATCAAGGTGCCCGCCTGCACGCCCGTTCCACCCGTGTAGGTGTTGGCGCCGCTCAAGGTCAGCGTGCCGCTGCCCTTCTTGAGCAGATCGCCGCTGCCGCCGATCGCGTTGGCGAAGGTGCTGCTGCCGGTGACGTTGGCCTCAAAGGTGCCGACGAACTGCCCCGGCCCCTTGACCGCCTTCTCGGCGTTGACCATGCCCCACCCATAGGTGGCATCGACGCCCGCAGCGCCAAGATCCGTCGCGGTGGTCAGCACCGTTTGCTGCACGTTGGATGCGCTCATCCACGGGAACGCCTGCCAGACCAGCGCGGCGGTGCCGGTGACGATGGGCGCGGCCACGGACGTGCCGGCAACCCTGCCGCTGTTGTTTGGCGTACCTGCGACGCCGGGAACCTGCACTTGCCATGGTGCGGCAAGGCACCATTGAGCAGCGTCACCGCAAGCATTGGCCTGCGTGTTCTTGCCAGCCGGGTTGCCGCTGCTGTCGATGTCCACGCCGGTCACGGCGATCATGTGCGATGCCAGCGCCGGGTCAATGGTCGGCGCCAGCGCCAGCGTGCTGGCATTGCCTGCGGAATCGTTGCCGGCGCTGACCACCAGCAAACCATCCACGTCCGCGTCCGTCAGAATCGGGCCAATGTTGTTGGCGTACCAGGTGGCATCTGCAGTCGGGGACGCCATGTAGCGGCCAAACGAGGCGTTGAACAGGCGTACGCCCTTTGCCGCCATGTCGGTCATGGCCGACTGCATCTGTCCACCATCGCAGGAGTCGTTCCAGCACACGCCGCCCCAATAGAGCGACGCACCCGGCGCCACGCCGCCCTTGAAGCCGCTGACCGGCTTGCCCGCAAGGGTGGCCGCAACCACGGTGCCGTGTCCGGCCTTCGGACTCGGGTCGGTTTCGCCATCGTGACCGGCGTAGTTCTTCGACCACGCAATCTTGCCGTCAAGTGCTGCGTACGGCAGATACGGCATGTCGTCGAGGATGCCGACCTTCACGCCCTGGCCGGTGAAACCGGCGTCATGCGCCTTGTCGGCGTTGGCAGGGACGAGGATGTTGTCGCCCACGCCGCTGTAGCGGGGGGCGGTATAGGTGCAGGGCAGCGGGCCACCGTAGTTGGTGGCGCTGTGATCCTGGCAAGTGGTCGGCGCGGGGGTGCCGCCGCCCGGATTGCCGCCGTTGTTCGGTGGAGGGTCGTTACGGGTGACGCCGCCGCCACCGCCGCCGCAGGCGGACAGGGCCAGCGCCGAGGCCAGCGCGACGGCAAGGGTGGTCAGGTTTGGAGTGGTAGTAGAACGATCACGACTAAACATGTTGTGGTTTCCTAGAATGAAAGTAAGGCATACGGTTCGTCGCCGCGAAGCACACAGCTGTGCAAAGAGGCAAACGTCCCAAGGTTGTGTGTGGCAGGTCAGCCGAGGCGCCGCTCGTCCAGGCGAGTTGCCGTACCGTCGATAGACCGTCTGTCGGTCGACGTGAGGTACGTGCGACGTGGTTTTCGGTTGTGACTGAGATGTATCTGCCGAGAGTGAGTCACTGGTCGCGATGGTGCGCCAGGCCAATATGAGGTGATGCGTCGAATCTACGCCATGGTTGCCTCTGCGTGCGTCGGATGACGGACAGCGGTGTCCCAACGGGTGCGTCTCAATGCGATCGCGCTTCCAGCGCCCTGTCCATTTTGTCGGACGCTGCCACCAGCGCGGTGCCGGCCTCGCCGGGCGCCACGTCCAGATTCGTCACGGCCATCAAGTCCAGCACCTTCGCGTGGAAGTAGGGCACGAAAGCGTCCTGCGTCTTGTCGTGTCCTGCCAGCTTGATCAAGGTGCCCAGCATGGTCGCCGGCATCCCGCCCGCCATGTAGCGCCCGGACAGGATCGTGCCGCTACCCGGCAGGCCGTCCAGCAGGGTGACTTGCAGGCCGGTGGTGTCGCCTGGTTGCAACATTCGGCACACGGTGGAATCACTGTTGTTGCCGTATTCGCCGGTCTGCGGGCGGTACTGCTTGCGCAGGTAGCCGGAGATCAGGAAGCGGTTTTGGAAGGAGATACCGCTTTGCCGCTGGGTCAGGATCGCGGCAACTTCCTGGTCGGCTTCGATGACCTGGTTTAGCCAGTCCGGGTAGTCGAAATCGTCCGGCAGGCTGTCCATGATCTGCGGGGACAACCGCCCGTAGTGCAGGCAGGGGTAAAACTCGGTGTCCACGACTTGCGTGGGGATCATCCACTTGAACGACTTGGGAGCAAGCCGCTTGGGCATCTTGCAGACGTGCAGCGCACGCAGGATGGCTTGCTCCCCCGTGAAAAGCTCGTTAGGGATCTGGCTCTTGTCGGTCAGAGCAACCTGCGGGTGCGGAGGCTCGATCTGAAAGACCACGACCACAAGCTCGTAGGGCGTCTCGGCGGACCGCGCCCCCTCGCCGCGCTGGAAAGTCATGCCGTAGGCGCGGGAGGCGCCTTGCTGGACGTGGAGCGTGCCGTCCGGGAGATTCGTTGCGAAACCGCAGTAGAGGCCGATGTTCAACGCTCCGTTGCGGAACTGTCCCTGTGTTGCCTTGTTCATCTTGCTTTCCTTGTTGCCCCGACTATCGGGGCTTTCTTACCCACCGACATGGTGGGCTGGTTTCAGTCTAGCAAATTGCGTGTTCCGGAAAAAACGGCCGCCGGAATTGACCCCCAATTTTTCAGAAAGGCCGCTTTTGCAATAATCGGAGCATGAATTGGTTGGCGGAACTGTGGGCGGCGGGCTGGGCACCGGGGTTCTTCCCGGCGGCCACGCCGGCCTACTTGGTGATCGCGCTGGTCTGGATGCTGGTGGTCGATGGCATCGTGCAGTCTTGGTCGCCGGGGCTGTACCTGGTGCTGTCTGGCCCGGCCACGCTGATCCACGAAACGCTGCACGGCCTGGTGGCGACGCTCACCGGGGCCACGGTCACGACCATCGACCCGACCCCGCACGAATATGCACCTGGTCGGTACGCGATTGGCTGGATGAGCTATCGCGGCGGCGGCCTCTTTGCCGGCCCGCTGATCGCCATTGCTCCGCTGGCCGGGTTGCCGCTGGGCGTGTGGGCGGCTGAAGGCTTGCTCACGCAGCCGCACAGTCTGTTTGGCGGCCTGCTGTCGCTGGCGTTGTGCTATCACCTGGTCGATGCTGTAGCCATGTTTTCCTGGGGCGACTTCAAGGATTCCAGCCTGCTGGGCTGGATGGCGCTGTTGCTACTGCCGTTGGTTTGGCTCTTTGGGGTGCTGGTCGTGCTCGAATTTGCGCTTGCTGCGACCGGCAACACGGAGGTCATGAATGGCTTGCTGCAGGGACTCCTCACACCGCACCCAGTGACACAGAACCATTGACACCGCGTCCAGTCGGAACCTATGTGTTCGTCACGCCAGTGGTTCTGTCCGACCTAGTCCTGTACGCAAACCATGAGCGGCTGAAGCAGGGGCGTGAAGCCCTGCGTAGACGCCAGTCCAAGAGCTGGAGCAAACGCCCACGCTGATAGTGGAAAGTCGCCGGTCTGAGGGCCCGCTGGGTTCTACCTTCGTCGTGAAGGTGGCCTTGAAGTGGGTCTGCATCGAAGGACGCAAAGTGCTTCCGAACAGCGCCAGCGGCGGACAGGTTTCGCGCAAGCAATTGGCCTCCGTTCAGGAATGCAAGCCAGGAAACGCAGCTGTCATGCGACGTTTATTATTCATTAAGCAATAAATCAGGCGGGATTTTTTTAGAAACGGCTGTTTTGGTAGGTTGGATGTAGACCTTGAAGCGGTCGTCAGAAGCCCCCGATCGTCGGTGGCAAGTGGAGAAAATGCAATGAACGAAATGACCCTTGGCCGTCACCGCAGTGGCCGAAGCGATGCTGGATTACGACGCTACGCTGGCGTCCAGTGTCGTTGTTTTGAACCGAATCCGTCTAGCGAGGCCAGGAACAATGCCTGACGACAACTGCACGATGACCCAGTGCCACGACTGTGGCAGCCAGGAAGACCTCGTTAGCGTGGACCTGGGCGATACGGGGGCACACCACTACACTTGGATGTGCATGGACTGCATAGCCTCTTGGGACGAGACAGGCAAGCCGCGTTGGTGCGCTGGCGAGATGGCTAACAGGCTGCCATGTTGACAGGCCTTAGTATGGGGCGGATGTCCGGCAAAACGCCCATGCTGACGTGGCAGAGTTGCTGGCCTGAGGGCTGACGATTCTTCGATTGGAGGCTTGATAGATGTCACTCGCATTCGGTCTGTATGTGTTCTTCGGGTCGGTGATCCTTTCCGGCATCGCGCTCTACATGGATCATTTGTGCCAACGCGGAAGGGGGGGGAAATAATGACGTTGGCACTGGCGTTCTTCATATTCTCGGTCGTCGTTTCCGGGCTTGCGCTCTATGCGAAATATGCCCAGCTGAAGTACAAACGTGAACTCAGGCTCGCAGAGCAGCAGGGGCATGGCTGGAAAGAGCGTGGCCGCACGCCGTCGCGTCGGAAAGCTTGATTCTGGCTCGTTGGTCGACGACTACCGAGCCCGTGCCAGCTGATCCCACCGCGTGGTGTAGCTCGGTGACAGTGCCGTCTGATGCATGGACCACAGCGGCTTTTCCAGACGCTCCTTGCGCGGCCGCCAAGCGGTGGAAGCAAAGCCCAGCGCCCCGCGCCCGAATCGTGCGTTGACGCGATCCAGCACGTCCATCCTGGCTTGTTCCCGTGGATCGACCTGGGCGAAAAGGTCGGCCTGCACGTGATCGCGGTGGGTCAGATCCAGCAGTCCGACGCCGGCGCGCTTGTAGCAATAGCCACGGCGATAGAGAGCCGCAGTCAGTTGTTGGACCGCACGCAACACGGTGCGGGTGTCTGATGTAGGCGCTTCCAGCCCCAGCGCGGCAGATGGGTGGTACTGCGGCGCATCGGGCTTGAACGGATTGGTGTTGCACCAGACCCAGACCCCGTTGGCCTGCAGCGCCCGAGCGCGCAGCTTCTCGCAGGCACGCTGGGCAAAGGTCGCCACGGCCTGCTGGAGATCGGCCAGCGTCTCCACCTCGCTGCCGAATGAGCGGCTGACGACGATCTGGCGGCGATCCGGCTCGACGGGTGCGAGGTCATCACAGGCGCGACCCTGCAATTCGCGCTGGGTGCGTGCCAGCGTCACGCCGTAGCGCTCGCGCAGCGTCGTGGCTTCGGTGCGGGCCAGGTCAGCGGTGGTCAGGATGCCCTCGCCTCCCAGCCGCGCCGTCAACCTGCGTCCGACGCCCCAAACGTCCTCAACCGGGAAGTCTTCCAGCGCCGGATCACCCGGCAACACGGTGACCACGCCGTGTGTCGTCTTCTTGGCCAGCTTGTTGGCGAGCTTGGCCAGGGTCTTGGTCGGGCCAATGCCGACACAGCAGGGGACGCCAACCCACTGCAGGATGCGCTGCCGCGCCTGGAGCGCAAACGCCTCGCGCCCTGCTTCCGGAAGGCCGTCGAAGGAGACGAAGGACTCGTCAATGGAGTACACCTCCACCTGCGGAAACAGGTCGCGCAGGATGGTCACGATCCGCCCCGACAAGTCACCGTACAGGGCGAAGTTGGCCGAGTGGATGCGCAGCTGCCGGCGGATGCTTGGGGTGATCTCGTGGACCGGCTGCCCCATCGTCACGCCCAGCGCCTTGCACTCCTGACTGCGGGCAATCACGCAACCATCATTGTTGGACAGCACGCACACCGGCTGGCCACGCAGCGCCGGGTTGAAGACCCGTTCGCAGGAGGCATAGAAGTTGTTGCCGTCCACCAGACCGAACATGACCGGCCTCAGCGACGCAAATGTCGGCGCATCGACCAGGACACGACGCCCCAGACCTCCAGTTCAACATCGGGAGGCACCACGATCGGGCGGTATCCAGGATGGCTGGCGTGCAGCTCGAAGTGCCCGTTGCGGCGGCGCAGCTGCTTGCAGGTGAAGCCGCCCTCCCACAGGGCAATCACGATGTCACCGCTGTGCGGCTCCAGGCTGCGGTCGACGACCAGCGTGTCGCCGGGAAAGATGCCAAAGCCGGTCATGGACTCGCCGGTGTCGGCTTCCATGAAGAAGGTGGACGTGGGATTGCTGATGCAGCGCTTGTTGAGATCAAGCAGATCCTCCGGGCCGAAGAAATCCTCGGAGGGCGACGGAAACCCGCAGGTGGCGCGCACGGGCATCAGCGGCAGTTTCAGGATGGGCGGGGAAGGGTGCGCGGCGCCCAGAAGGCGGGGCGGGGTGGCGATGATGTTGGACATGGCGGCAGTCTCGGGGGCGGCTGGATCACCGCGTGAGACGCACCATCATACGCAAAATTAGTCAATATACTAATACGGCGTAGCCCGCTGCAGCCGGCAGCCCTGTCCTCCTGGAGCAGGGCCCGCGATCCAGGTGGATGTCCTTGCGATCGCTCGCGCGGTCCTGGGCGTTGCCGACATGCACAGGCTATGCGATCTTCATTGGGAGGCGCTGTACGGGAACCGAGCGCGGTTGAAGCAGGAGAGCGAGAACCGGCGCAAACACCCGTGCTGACGTGGCGTTGGCCTGAAGGTTGGTGGTTCTTCGTTTAGAGGCTTTGAGAGATGTCACTTGCGTTTGGATGGTATGTGTTCATCGGATCGGTGATCCTCTCCGGGATCGCGCTCTACATGGAGCACGAGTGTATGAAGAACATTCGCAAGCAAAAGAAGCAGCGCCGTTCAGTGCGCCGCTGATCCGCATCTTGCACACACACGAGGACTGCAATGTCACTGGCACTGGCGTTCTTCATCTTTTCGGTCGTGGTGTCCGGGCTTGCGGTGTACAGCAGCCATGCACGGCTGAAGTACATCCGCAAGCAAAAGCAGCAGCGCCGTTCGGCGCGCCATTGATCCGTTTGTATACACGCGAGGACTGCAATGTCACTGGCACTGGCGTTCTTCATTTTTTCGGTTGTGTTGTCGGGGCTTGCGCTCTACGCCAAGCATGCCCAACTGAAATACAAGCGAGAGTTGCGCGAGCAAGAGCGCGCCGCCAAACGCTGAATCCTGCGCTGTCGCTCGCATGGACGCATGACCACCAGCTTGGGTTGGCGGTTTTCCTTGCCGGATGGCGGATGGCCCGGACGGACTGCAATCAGGGCTACGAGGCCCGGAAGGTAGCCTACCCGTGTACAGGATCCCCTTCGTCGTAGCGTTCGATGCAGTCCGCGCACAGAAAGATGAATCCGCGCCCCATGCCGTCAGGCAGTGTGATGGTGGCGTGGACCAGATCGCTTTCGGCGCCGCAGTCGTCGCAGTGCGCAATGAGTCCCGCACCGGCCTGTCCGTCCGGCGAGGCAGGAGTCTCCGCTTCGATTTGTCGTCCGCACACGGGGCAATCCTGTGTCAGCGTCAATGCCAGCACGGGCACCCGGCGCACCTGCGCAGGCGCGACCGCCAGTGTGCAAGCGCACGTGTGACAGCGTCGATCTGCTCCGTCCAGGTAGATCACGTTTTCCATACGCGCTCTTCGATGCCTGCGCCCGAAAATGCCGTCAAGGCGCATCAGGCCCTGCCGCTAAAGAGGGAGCCGCGACCATGACGTTGCCGCAAGCGGCAGAAGATCAGTTGCGCCCCGGCAGGAAGGCCAGCCGCTGCGCGCCGAGTTCGGCGTAGCGTGCAAATAGCGGCGAGCGATCCACCAGCTTGTTCGCGTGCGCGTCCAGCCACGTCATCCGTGCGTCCAGTGTATCGGTGGCATCAAACGGGATCAGACCCTCCCGCGTGATCTGCTCCGTCAGCGCGATCTGCTGCTGGTAGAACACGTCAAGCTCATCGTTGTTCCCGCCGTTCAGCGCTACATGAAACTCCGTGAAGAGCAACGACCCCTCATAGGCGCGGGTCAACACGACTTCACGCGCCGCATCGTCGTCGCCGGCTTCCGCTCGCGTCATGGCGGCATCAAGCTGGGCCTGCGCCTCTGCGTTGCGGAGGGGCGTTTCCTTGGTCGGGTGGCAATGCTTCGGTTTCACGGATCCATTTTCTCATGGACGAAGGCTTTGACCAAAAACGGAGGCAAACGTCCACCATGCGGCTGTCGAAAACCAGCCGCTGCTTCGCCGCGGGACGAGTCGCCTAATGGCGTGGACAGGGGACAATGTGCAGCAGTCGATGGGCAGCTGTTCTCCGCATGGCTGAAACGGGCGGCACATCGATTTTCGCTTTTCGGGAATTTAAGTCGTTTTGGTAAAATTGAAGCAGGGCCCGCAATGCTTGGCGGGCACGCAAGCCCCGGCGGGCGAGGAGGAAGGAGTTGGCCCAATCCGAATTGCGGCGTGCATGGCATCGCCAAGCTTTACATGGTTGAGCCGATGCCAAGTATCCACGTCGTCGCATTGCAGTTCACCTGGTACGCCGTCGTTCTGTTCGGCGCGGACTACGCGACGAAACAGCTAGTGGGGCCGGCGGTCTGGCCTGGCCTGTCCGGTCACGCGTGGATCGTCATCGGCGCCCTGCTACTGGTGGCAGGGACCCATTTTCGTGCGTGCGTCGCTGCGTTCCTGGCATGGCGCTGCCGCAAAGAGTAAGCCCCAAGGAGGGAAGATGAACCTGCAATTGGATTTCGTGATTCCGCCGAGCATTTCCTTCGACTCGCTTGATTTGAAGCAGGACGAATACGGCCAGATCGAACTGGATTGGCGTCCGGTGGCGGCGGTGTGCATCACCTCGGGAATCGATCCCGATTTTGTATCCTCGCGGGCACCGGCCGTCTGCCTGCCGATGCTGCTGGAAGGTTGGCTGACCGTGCAGTCCGAGGCGGGCCTGGTGCCGCCGCATGTAGGTGCAGCGGCGGCGCAAATCATTGCTTTGATGCACCAGGAGGCAGTACGTGCAAACGGCCCGGAGCCCGGCTGTGAGGTGCGCGTCCGAGCGATGCCGGCATCGGCGTTGCATTAGCGAAGCTCTTAACACCCCTCCCACGGGGCCAAGCACGGGCACGCCATCGGATTTCGCCGTAAGGTTCAGTCAGGAAATTCTGATACGGCATCGCCCATGTGCTTTTCGGCCCAAGCTTGGCAGGACCCGCGCAAGTACACACAGGCCTTTGGCGCCGAGCCCGACATGGACGCCTATGCCGCCTTGTTCCGCAGCCAGCGTGCGTCTGGCAGTCTGACCCGCATCCCCAAGGCCATGCTCGATGCCTTCACGGGCGACAGTGGCGATGCCGAGCTTCGGACGCTGATCGAAGGCTGGAAGAGCGAGCAGGCCACTGCGTTGGAACGCGAGTTGTTCGCCCAGAAGACGCGATTGGCGAACGCCGAACGGGCATTGGCGGTGCGGGTGACGAAGAAGGCGCAGAACGAGCAGCGCATTGCCACCGACAAGAGCGCCCGGGCAGCACAGCGGCTCAAGGATCTACGGCGCACCGACCTTGCGGCGCGGGATGAACGATTCTTTCCGGGCCAGTACGCAACCGTCATGGTCAACGAAGGCGGCCAGCGCAAGCTCTACCCGATGCGCTACGGCTGCCGCCCTGCCGGCAAGCCCGCGTTCTATGACACCAAGTACCCAGGCACCTACAACGCCCGGCGCAGCAGCCTTGAGGGCTACTGGAAGGGGCTGTTCGGCCACAGCCATGCCCTGATCGTGGTCGAGACGTTCTACGAGAACGTCGAAGGCAAAGACGGCGGCAACGCGGTCTTGCAGTTCACCCCACGCGACCGCAGCCTGATGTACGTCGCCTGCCTGTGGTCACACTGGATTGACCCGAAAGGGAAGGAGCCTGATCTGCTGTCGTTTGCGGCGATCACTGACGACCCGGAGCCGGAGGTCGCCGCGGCGGGCCACGACCGCACGATCATCAACATCAAACCCGAGCACATTGATGCCTGGCTGGAGGCGGCATCAGCCGACCTGGCGAGCTACTACGACATCTTCGACGACAAGCGGCATCCGTACTACGAGCACCGCGAAGCGGCGTGAGCACGAGGGCATGGCCACAGTGTCGGCCCAACCGTTCGTGATTTCGGGGTAGAACGCCGAGCACGCAAGAAAGCCCCGACCGAAGTCGGGGCTTGTGTTTAGCTGCCTTGCATCGGAAGCAAGCCTTCCGCCTCCAGTTCGGAGGCAATCTTGGGCACAAAATCCGCCCACTCCCCGGCACGCCGGAGAGCGTCTGCGATGGAGTAATCCATATTGTCGAGCCAGTCGGCCCGATTGCAGATGAGAGCGACCGCAAGCCGCTCGCCAGTGGACATGACGGCCACCGATTCCCAGCCGCCCAGGGCGGCATCGCGGGCTTTGCCGCGCAACTGCTCGATGCTCATAGAGCCTCCTTATCCTCAAATTGCGGGCGCTACTTCCCCGCGATGATTTTTGACGGCACTCAGGCCGCCGATCCGTACAACCGGCACCCCCGCCAAGGGCTGCCTTACCTGCGCGGAGGGGCCAACCCCCGCGCCGCCAACAACAACTCCAAAGAACTCCCTCGTCGAATGCCCCAGGCTTTCCTACCCCGTCGCCGGGATTGACTCGCGACCATGTGATTCAGCCGCTTGCCACCTCGTACTTACCCAGTCTCCCCCGCTTGTACCTCCCCGGCTGCCACGCCGGATCAAAGGCCGTCAGCGGCTCCCACGTTAGATCCCCACTACTCCGTACGTTTAGCGGTTGGCTACGCGTGTCACCCTCGTCCTTTCGGACTCACCCCGTAGGGCTTTCAGGCCGCAAATCTTCAAAATCGTGCCTTACCAGGTGCCACACATCAGTCGCCTCATCACACGCACACGCATCACGTACTCTCCACACCGACCTAGCCCGGAAGCACCCGGATCTGGCCTAGCGTTAGACGGTTGAGCTATACAGCGAGCCTCACGGGTTGCCCCGTTTGGTCCCAGGACTTCCAGATTTCTCCTCAGTCCCCTGCGTCATTTCTGACGCCTCAGCAGCCATCGTCTGGAGCACACGTTCGACCGTTACCAGGCCGCCCGTGGGCGGGGCTTTCACCCGCTTTCGTTGAGAACCAGGGTCACAGAGGCATTGCCTCCTCGTGCCCGTTTCCGTGTCGCCCAAGACTTCGGCCTGTTGCGGACCGCTTCCTTCCAACCCCGCAGCCGGAAGGGGATTGGGTCGAAAGGTGGAATTTCACCACCTAGCGCCCATCGTAGCCGCGCCAGCCCTATTAGAGGCACGCAGCTTCGGCATCCGTGACAGTTGGCGACTGCACGTTTGACGGCGAGGGGGCTTGGCCGCCCCTTTGGTGTTGAAGGGTGGCGGCCCCTTGGCACTAGGAATGCCGCGGCCAGGCGGTAGGAACCGTTGCAGGCGATGCGTCGCCCAGGAAAAGCGGGGGAGCGCCTGAATCCGCCTTCGGCGGAAGATTAAGATTATTGTGTCCCGCACAGCCCTCCCAAATTCACTTATTATTCCGTCTCATGCCGTACAAGTTCCCCGACGCGTTGCGCCCCCTACTGGCCGAGCAAACCATCGTCGGCACCGACCTTGAGGCTGTCATGCAGCGGGTCGCAGATGCCACCCGCGCCGGCTACTCGCACTTTGTCGAAGGCACCGTCGAACGCACCAAGATCGCCAAGCTCATCGCCAAGTTTCAAGCCCGCTATCCGGGCCTCATCCGCAACCGCAAGCACGCCTATCGGCTCGCCAAGGCCGGCGAGCAACGAACCAAGTTCATCGCCCTCTATCCCCGCAATGGCGACTGCCGCTGGTGGCTGCTGACCGACCTGCCCGACCAGGCCGAACCGTGGGCCGAGGTCGCCAAGGCACGCCCCTCCGTCCTCAACTACGAACTCCGCAGGCACACGCGTCCGGGTGCAGCCGAACCGGCTTGGACCTGGGCGCTCACCCGCACCGCCAAGGACAAGCTTTCCGACTACCTGGTCTGGCACGTCCGGCACCCGTCCAAGGCCGGCGCCGCCCGGCTCGCCGCCTTCATCGAAAGCACCCGGTTCTGGCCTGGTTTCGCCGGCATCCGGGCCGACCGGCGCCAACTCGCCAAGCTCACCACCGCCGACTGGAAGCGGCATCACCGTCACAGCGAGCCGCCCCCGCAGTGGCCGCCGCTCCGCTACGCCAGACGCATCAGGACGCGCTAGGAGCCGCTTCTGGCTGCCCGCCCAGGGCGAGGGCGCGCAGCGCCCGTCTATGCCTGCGCAGCAGGCGCCCTTTTACCCGGAAGCTCGAACGCCCGTGCAGACCGTCCGCGGCGGCAGTGCCTGCCGAGCGTCAACCCTACCCCGCGCCCTGTTGACCCCATTTTCGTTCCCCACGTCAAGTTGGCGCCAAAACTTTGGTAATTATATACTTGACACACCTAAATTTAGGCAGGCGACTGGTGGTCGAGACTGTGACCTCTGCGGCTAGTCGATTCCGCTACCGTATGGTAGTGTTCGCCAAGAAGGGCGATGTCAAGCCTTGACAGCTGTGGGATTTTGTGAACGGAGGCCGAATGATCCTCCTTTTTCACCTAGGGTTTCGTGACTGTCGGGCACACATTGTCTAGCAGCAAGACCTCTAGCGCTCGCAAGCGCTAGGGGTTCGTTGGATGTCGCCCTTGGGCGGCAATTCGAGGAGTTGTTATATGAATACGAAGTTCAGTACAGGCACACAGGCTTTCGAGAAGCTGAAGGCTTGTATTGCTTATGCGTGCAGCAAAGACACGAATCAAGAGGGTAAGCTCGACCATATCAAGCTTAATAAGGTGCTGTGGTATTCCGATGCTGCATCATATATGGAAACTGGCAAGTCGATTAGCGATGTCCGCTATATCCGCAAACCCAATGGCCCGGTTGCGCGTCTGATGAGCCCCGCCATGGAAGAGCTTCAGAGGCTCAACCAGATTAAAGGCGGCAAGAAGTTTGATGAGGTGCGCGGCTCTTGGTGCGACATTTATGAGTACGTCGGAGCGTCGCCAGATGCCAATGGACGTCTCGTAGAGCTTTCTAACGCCGAAAAGGCTTACATCGACCATGCCTTTAAGGGTGTGTGCGACCATGGGACTTCTGCTATTAGCGATAGAACGCACGGTGAAGTGTGGGAACTGGCGCAGAATGGCGAAGACTTGCCCCTTTACGCGATGTTTGCAGAGCGGGTTGGTTCGATCACAGAAGAGCACATCAAGCTTGCTTTCGGAGCTTAATCTGTGATGGCGTACAAGGCTTACACCATCATCGAAGCGCCCGAAGTAACCGACAAGATCGCAGCCTCTGTGCTTGACAACCCTAGGATTGAGGACGCTTTTGAAGCGCTCAAATGGCGCGTTGCACGAGACCCTAAATGTGGAACGATTGTCGAGCACGAGGGTACAACCTATTACCTGGTTTTTTTCGCGCCTGTTAAAGCTGCAAAAAACAGTTCCGTGTTGGCGAAGTACACCATTGATGACTCCATAGGAGAGGTGGCCATCCGTGACGTGTTTGTCCTTGCTTACGATGACGCCATCGCGTATTCACCGAAGGCTTTTGACCTTAGTGATGGAGCGCAGTGATGCAACCACCCAAGCCGGTCGTTCCGCAAACGATGGATGATGTCTTACGGAAGATGCTCGCAACTGCACCAGCAACGCATGTGGTAGGTATGAAGAAGCGAGATTTGCCCGCCAAGACAGCAGAGAAAAAGTCCCTTAAAGGGATTTTTTCTTTTTCTTGATAGTCAGTTGCTACGCAAGCGCTTTCCGCCAACTGCAACCAGAAGTGCTTCAGCGCGCTCCCTGTCCGTCGTCTTGCGGTGGTTCCAACTGAAGTCAAACTCGGTCAGGTAGCGCTGCATGCAAGTGCTGCTCACCGACGTGATGGAAGGTGCCGATCAGACAACGCTTCAGCAGGCTAAAGCTGGACTCGACGGTGATGGAGTGCACATCGCCCACGGCGTACTGCTTCCTGCTGCTCCTTGAGTTGGCGCTCGTACAGCTCGCGCACGTCCTCAGGCTTGGTACGCAGGGCGTTCTCCATGCCCCGCTTGGCGTCGTCCACCCAACCCTCGATCTCCGAGGGCGTCAGGTCGAGCTGCCGGCTTGCCTCCGCCACCGTCGTCTTGCCCCAGATGATCTCCAGTACCAGCGCCGACTTTCGCCGGGCCGTCCATCGTTTGATCTCTTCGTCCATCACTTGGCACATCGTGCCTCCTTGGAAAGGTATCACCTGAGCAGGAAATTACTGGGTCATTACATCGCCGGCTTCGACGCCGCCACCCGTGCCCATCAGGCCGGTGCTGCCCGGCTTCATCGCCTCGCGGATGCGGTGCGTCATGAACCAGGCGGACTTGTAGGTGATGCTCAGTATGCGGTGAAGCTGGTGCGAGCTAATGGCATTCTTGCTGGCGCACATCAGGTGCACGGCCATCAGCCACTTGTTCAACGGGATTTTGGAGCGCTCGAACACCGTTCCAACGGTCACGCTGAACTGCTTGCGGCAGTCCTTACACTTCATCAGACCAGGACGGTGCGACGCACCCTTCATCGCGTAGTGCTTGCCCTCCACGCCGCAATGCGGGCAGACCGGGTCATTTGGCCAGCGCAAGGCTTCCAAGTATTCGCGGGCCTTGTCGGCATCTTGGAAATGCGGGGCAAAGAGGTCAGCGGTCATGGCAAAGCTACGATTTTGGGCTTCAATGTCCGCCAAATCTTTGGGTGTGTCTAGTATATAACCGCCAAAATTTTGTGCGGTGAACGAAATTTGGTAGATTGGTCTGGTCGAATGGTGTTGGTGGGGTAGCTGCCTGCCGCACCAAGCGACGGAGGGTTGGACGCAGCCCTTTATGTTTCACCGGCTAGGTGTAGGGGATGCAGGGGCCCAAACTAAAACCCTGTTGGCGAGGTGCAAGGGACAAGCTGGCTAAGCTTGACCGTGAGTCAAAGCTACCCTGCCCTTCGGGGCAGGGTAGCCCTCAGCCAGATCAGCTGAGATCCGCTCCAAGCGGTGGCAACCCGGCAACGATCTTCTGCGTCTCCAAGCTGACCGTGACGACGCGCTGGAACAGTTCCAGCGGATACTTGGGGTTGTGCATGGTCTCGATGGCCCAGTCGTTGGCGTCGTTGACGATGCCGCTGTCCTTGTCGGTCTTGACGCACTGGCGCTCCATCACCCAGTCCAGCGCGGCCTTGCCGTTGACGACGTAGCCCCAGGCTTCCTCGGGGATGCCGGTGAGGGTGATCTTGCTGTTGTAGATGACGGTACTGCGGTCGTTGACGGACTTGCCGGTGTCGGGGTCTTTTTTCTTGGCGAACTTCATCTTCTCGACGCGGTAGTCGGCGTCGGTGAGCTTGCCCTTGGCCTCGATGGTCAGTGGGTACTTCTCGACTGTCTCGTAGTCCACGTGCAGCGCCGCCAGTGCGCGGCCGGCGTGGCTGAAGGCCCAGAAATCAACGGCGGTCTTCACCCGCGGGATGCGCGGCAATTCCTTGCTGAGGTTGTCGGCGTAGCGGGTGCGGTAGTCGGGCGAGTGCAGCAGGCCATAGACGTAGTAGAACAGGTCTTCCTTGCTGATTTTTTCGCCGGGATAGGCACTCTGGAAATGGGCCAACCCTTCGTCGGTGATGGCGTCGCGGCGGCGCGGGCCTGACTCCGCCTGCTCTCCGAACAGGCCAGAATCAGCCTGCTGTGCGGCTTCGTCGTAGAGGTAGAGAGGAAAGCATTGCCCCTTCTCGATGTTGTCCAAGCACGGCAATACACCTCCCATCAGAACAGAAAACGAGCGAGCGCCGACACCGCTAATCTGAATTACCATATTCTCCGACTGCGCATCCGGGAAGATGCGCGGCATCTGCAGCACCATCTCATTTAAGTTGCGATTGAAGTACAGCCACTGCTTGGTGAACGGCCGATACAAGCTGGGCACGCGGCAAGTGGCGTCGTACTCGAACGTCCGACCTTTGGACAGTTCTTGCTTAAGGGCACGCGTCCAGCTAATGCGAGTGGGATCGGTGTCGATAAAGCCATCCACCCGAGCGCTGCGCGCCTTGGTGTCCAATCCTTGGTGGGCGGCATCGAAGCGGGCGACCTCTGCGTTGTAAAAGCCAATCATGCCGCGCATGTGGGCTTCGAGCTTGTCTCTGCTGGAGCTGTAGGCCCAGGCATCGCGGTTGGTGACCACACCCAGCGAGAAGTTGTCGAACAGCTTGGGGCCGTCGCCCTTCTTGTCTCCCAACACCATGAACCGCCCGAAGCTGTCGTCGCGCTGGCGCAACCAGTCGCCATGTGCGTCTGGCTTAATGGCTTGCCAATCACTGATACCGGCGACGCTGGCAAAGCTGGCGATCTTCTCCAGCTTGTCCTCGCGGCTCAGGTAATCGCCAATGTCGTGGAAGCGAATCTGGCCGCGCTGCGCGGCCTGCGGGTTCTTGACCAGCAGAGAAATCGCAATGGGAGCACGGCTACCACTGCCGAAGATCTTGCCCCCTTCCCTGCGTGAGGTTTCGCCGCTGGTGCGTTGATTGCCGCGCAGGTGGAAGACATGGAGGCTCGAGAACTCTTCGGCCAGGCACTTGCGCAGACCATCGGCGGTGTTGGCATCAAGCCATCCGGCATTGGTGACATAGCCGATCACGCCGGCCTCTCCGATGCGGTCCGAGGCCCAGCGGATGGCGCGGATGTAGCTGTCGTACAGCCCCTTGGACAGGGTGGCGCTGGAGCGCGCCGCGTAGGTTTCTTCAATACGTCGATCTAGTTCCGGGTAGCTGATGTTCTGATTGTTGTCGTTCTGGCTGCCCTGCCCGATGGAATACGGCGGGTTGCTCACGATCACCCGGATATCCAACTGCTTTTGCCGCTTGCGGCGCTGGCTGTTGTCCACCAGCATGGCATCGACTAGGTCTTCCTTTTCGTACATCTGGAAGGTGTCGGTCAGGCAGATGCCCTCGAAGGGCACATAGTCGCCGCCCATAAGGCCGTGGTAGGTGGCCTCGATGTTGATGGCGGCGATGTAATAGGCCAGCAGCACGATCTCGTTGGCGTGGACCTCGTGGAGGTACTTGTGCGCCAGTTCCTCCGGCTGGATCAGCCCGGATTGCAGCAGGCGGGTAATGAAGGTGCCGGTGCCGGTGAAGGGGTCAAGGATATGCACCCCCTTGCTGCCCAGGGTCTGGCCGAACTCCTGCCGCAGCAGGTAATCGACGCTGTGCAGGATGAAATCGACCACTTCGACCGGCGTGTAGACGATGCCCAGGCGCTCGGTCATCTTCGGGAAGGCGTTGCGGAAGAACTTGTCGTACAGCTCGACGATGATCTTCTGCTTGCCGGCGGCGTTGTCGATGCCCTCGGCACGCAGCTTCACGCTGTCGTAGAACTCTTGCAGCGTGGTGATTTCCTTCTCCAGCCGCTGCTCCTGCAGCACGTCCAGCACCTTCTGCATGGCGCGGGACATGGGGTTGTGGCTGGCAAAGCTGTAGTCGGCGAACAACGCCTCAAACACCGGCTTGGTGATGAGGTGCTGGGCCAGCATCTCGATGATTTCGGCGTTGCTGACCGCATCGTTCAGGTCATCGCGCAGTTCGGTGGCAAAGGCATCGAACGCGGCGCGGGCGGCTGCCTGCGCGGGGTCTTCCAGCAGGGCGGTGATGCGGTCAATGTGGGTCTGGGCGATCCTGGCGATGTCGTTGGCCCAGTCCTCCCAGTGATGGCGGTTGCCGCACTTTTCGACCACCTTGGCGTAGAGGGCACGCTCGATTTCACCAACCTCAAACTCCAGTTCACCCTGGATTTCGGCCGTGTAGCTGGGCTGCGCCTCACCGATGGAGTGCTTGCCCTTGGCCTTGCCGGCCCTGGCGCTGCCGTCCGTCAGGCGCGCTGCTTTGCGCTGGACGCTGTCGGCGATGGCAATGACTTCCATCCGGCTGCGATCCGGGCCGACCAGATCCAGCTTGTTGACCATCGCATCGAAACGGTCGTCGTGTGAGCGCAGCGCCTGCAACACCTGCCAGACGATCTTGTAGGTCTGGTTGTCGTTCAGGGCCTCATGCGGCTCGATGCCGGCCGGGATAACCACCGGCAGCACCACATAGCCTCGCTTCTTGCCGGGTGCGTTGCGCATCACCCGCCCTACCGACTGCACCACGTCCACCTGTGAATTGCGCGGGGTCAGGAACAGCACGGCATCCAGCGCCGGCACATCCACGCCTTCGGACAGGCAACGCACGTTGGAGAGTACGCGGCAGGTGTCTGGGGGCGTGGGAGCCTTGAGCCAATCGAGCTTGGCCTCCTTCTCGGCGGCGTTCATGCTGCCATCGACGTGCTCGGCCTCGCAGGTCAGGCGGGCGGCGTCCTCGATGTCATCGGCATCCTGATAGGCCTCGACCACGGCCTGGAACATGCCGGCAATCTCCTTGGAGCTGACCTTGTGGGTCTTGCCCCCTTTGCCCGGCTCGATGACCTGGCAAAAGGCCACGGCGCGCTTCATTGGTTCCGGTGTGTCCGTGCCATCTTCCTGAATGCCGAGCTTGGCCAGCGCCTTCCAACATCCGACGATCTTGGCCGCATCGTCCACCCGCAGGGTGTTGTTCTCGTCCTTCAGCAGGTTTTGCAGCTTCCGGTTGATGTGGCCTTCCTCGACCGCCAGCACGATCACCTTGTAGTCCACCAGCAGGCCGCGTTTGACCGCTTCGGAAAAGGTGATGACGTAAAGCTGCTTGCCGTACCAGTCGGCGTTGTCCATCGAGTACAGCGCCACGTTGTCCCGTTCGGCCACCGCCTTGGCGCTGTCGCCGTAGATCCGCGGGGTTGCGGTCATGTAAAGGCGCTTGGCCGCACGCAGGTAGTCCGCATCGTGGACACGGACAAAGGCGCTCTCGTCCTCACCCTCGAAGGTGGCGCCCGTGGTGCGGTGGGCCTCATCGCAGACGATCAGGTCGAAGTCGGCCAGCCCGCGGTCTTGCTGGGCCTGGTGGAGAACGTCGATGGAGTGGTAGGTGGCGAACACCACGGTCATGTGCTCGCCGTCGTGCCGCTTTGCGACCTCAGCGGCCAAGTGACGGGCATCGGTCGTGGCCGGATACTGCAATTCGTGCACCAGCATGGCGAAGTCGTCCTCGCCCGCACGTTTGCCCACCTTGACGTCGGAGCAAACGGCGTAGCTGTGCAGTGGGATGGCGCTTTCCTGCGTCCACTCTGTCAGGGACTGGGACAGCAGCGACAGGCTGGGCACGAGGAACAGCACGCGCCCGCCCTTGCCCGCCATAGCCTCGGCGATCTTGAGGCTGGTGAAGGTTTTGCCGGTACCGCAGGCCATGATGAGCTTGCCGCGGTCAGCCTCCTTGAAGCCTGCGGCGACGGCCTGCAAAGCCGTCTCCTGATGCGGGCGGAGGGTCTTCTTTGGCTTCAGTACGGGCGCCGAACCGGGCTGGTACTGCGACCAGTCGATTCGGCTGGCCTCCAGATCGTGCAGCGTGACGAGGCTGATGGGCGTCTTGCGCCCCTGCAGGGCGTTGCGGAGGTGTTCGGTGCTCTTGGTCGCAGTCAGGAAGATCAGACCGTTGGAATAGTGCTTGTGATCGGTGTCGCTGAGGAACGTGGCCAGATCGGCTTTGGTCAGGCGAGCATCCTCGTCGTAGAACTTGGCCTGGATGGCGTGTAGTTCGCCTGTGGTCGTTTCCGCGACCAGGTCGATGCCGGCATCCGCGCCCACATCGCCCATGCCACGCTTGGCGGCCTCGGCACGCCACTCCTCCCAAAGCCAGACCTTGCCAGCGTAGGCGTCGACGTAAAAAGGCTCGTTCTGGAGGTAGGCCTTGACCAGGCGCTCGAAGTAGGTGCCCTTCTCGCGTTGCGTGGCGGAATTGCGCCGGAAGGAGGCGAGAAGTTCTGAAAGCGCGGTCATTGCGGTCGAACTCCTGAGTTGAGCAATTTCAGTCATGTGCAACGCGGGCGGGCTGGAGCCACTGGCAACTAGGATCGGGCACCAAGACCCGCTTGGCAAAGGCTCCTCGCCTGAAGTCCCCGCCAGGCCAAGCTCAGCCAAGCATCTTGGCCAAATCGCTGGCCTTGGGATGGTAGTAGCGCTTGAGCATACGGAGATCCTTGTGCCCCGTGACGGAGGCCAGATCAAGGACGTTGGGCAGCTTGAGCGCAAGCCGTGACGTTGCTTCGTGCCTCAGATCGTGAAACCGCAGGTCGGTCAGTCGCTTGTCTGGTTTCTTGCCCTTGGCCGCACACTCCGCCTCATACGTCCGTCTGGCACGCCACAGCGCCCGCTTCCACGCCTTCTTCAAGGCATCGTTCGTCAGACAGAAAACTCGACCAGAGGGCTGCTCTCCTGGCTCGAAAGTCTCCTGGACACCACGCAATACGGCTACAGCCGAGGTCGACAGGGGGACAGTCCGCGACGAGCCATTTTTGGTGATCGGCAGGAAAGCCGTCTGTGCTTCGAGGTCTACGTTCTCCCACTCCAGACTAAGGATTTCGCCTTGGCGCATTGCCGATTCCAAGGCCAGCTGGAAGATAGGCTTCAAGCTGGCCTGCCTCGCACCCACGCGGTAGTTGCCAGAACGAATCGCTCCGCCGCTTGGGGCCGCCCTATCCTCCATTGCCGCAAGCAGTCTGGCCTCCTCGTCCTTGACCAGCCTCCGATCACGCGCATCGTCAACAGTCGGAGCACCGATGGCAGAAACCGGGTTCTGCGGTAGCGGGATCAGGCGCTCTTTGCGTGCCCAATTGAACACACCGCTCAGGAGCCCCATCTCACGCGCAACCGTCCCTGGCGCAACCGCAAGCAGCCTCTCGTCGCGCCATTTCAGAAGCACATCCGGCGTCAAAGAATCCAGCCGGTAGTGACCAAGCTCCTCGCCAAACCGGGCCAACCGCCCCTGCTCAGCGGCCGAGCCTCGCGCCAAGGCGACGGACTCGGTGTAGTCTTCCAGCAGGTCTTCAAGCGTCAGCTTGTGGGCGGCTGCGACGTTAAGCCACTGGCCTCTTTCGATCTGAGACTCTTGGTCTCGCGCCCAGGCCTGAGCGTGCGACTTGTTGATGAAGGTCTTGGAAGCGGTTCGCCCACCCTTCTTCCGCACTCGTACCTGCCATCTGCCCGACTCACGATGAACAATGGTCGCCACCAGCAATTGTCCCCGAATTGTCCCGTTCAGGCAGAATATAGCTTGTAAATGCCAGTTTTACTAGGTTGTATTTTGCCTTCACACGGCAAGGGTCGCAGGTTCGATCCCTGCACCGCCCACCAACAGAAAAACGGCTTCGGCCGTTTTTTTGTGGCCGGAATCCAGGCCGCATCGCGCCACGCTCAGGCGACCACCCTGTAGCAAGGTTTGTAGTCACCCGATATCTTCATGCGGCGCTGGGCGACGAAGGCGCACAGGAGCGCGTCGAGGGCCCGCATGATGTCGGGATCGCCGTTGATCTCGAACGGGCCGCGGGCCTCGATCTGCTGCATGGCCGATTCCTTGACGTTGCCGGCGACGATGCCGGAAAACGCGCGGCGCAGGTCGGCGGCCAGTTCGTGCGACTTGCGGCCGTGGTGCAGGTCGAGCGCGGCCATGCGCTCGTGAGTCGGCGCGAACGGCTGCTGGAACTCCAGCGGCACCTGCAGCGCCCAGTTGAAGAAGAACGAATCCTTCTGGGCGATGCGCTGCTCGCGCACCTGCTGGATGCCGGCGCGCATGCGCGAGGCCACCCGCGGCGGGTCGGCCACGATCACCTCGTAGCGTTCGGCGGCGGCATCGCCCAGCGTCAGGCGGATGAAGCGGTCGATCTGCTCGAAATACGGCGCCGCGCCGGTCGGGCCGGTGAGGATCAGCGGGAAACGCAGGTGGGCGTTTTCCTCGCGCAGCAGGATGCCCAGCAGGTAGAGGATTTCCTCGGCGGTGCCGACGCCGCCGGGAAAGACGATGATGCCGTGACCCATGCGAACGAACGCTTCGAGGCGTTTTTCGATGTCCGGCATGACGACCAGGTGGTTGACGATGGGATTGGGCGATTCCGCCGCGATGATCCCCGGCTCGGTGATGCCGATGTAGCGGGTGCGCCGACGGCGCTGCTTGGCATGGGCGATCGTGGCGCCCTTCATCGGCCCCTTCATCGCGCCCGGGCCGCAGCCGGTGCAGATGTCCAGACCGCGCAGGCCCAGCTCGTAGCCCACCTGCTTGGTGTACTTGTATTCCTCCTGCCCGATCGAATGGCCGCCCCAGCACACCACGAGGTTCGGATCGGTCGGAAACAGCACCCGCGCGTTGCGCAGCAGGCGGAACACGGCGTCGGTGATGCCGCCCGTGGTGTCCGGCTCGGAGGCGCTGTCGGGATCGATCGCGGAGAAGGCCAGGTCGCGCACGACCGCGAACAGCAGTTCGGCCACGCCGCGGATGATCTGGCCATCGACGAAGGCCATCGCCGGCGCGTTGCGCAACTCCATCCGCACGCCGCGGTCCTGCTGCAGCACCTGGATGTCGAAGTCCGGATACAGCTCCTGCGCCGCGCGCGGGTCGTCGTTGGCGCTGCCCGAGGTCATCACCGCCAGCGCACAGCGCCGCAGCAGGTCGTGCAGCCCGCCCTTGGACGCATCGCGCAGGCGCGCGACCTCCTCGCGCGAAAGCACGTCGAGCGCGCCGCGCGGATAGATGTGGGTGGAAACGGTGGGGAGGGTGGAGCCGGCTGCGCTCTGCGGCATGTTCGGGTTGTGGTCATCCATAGGACGGAGAGTCTAACCCAGGGCATGAAGCACGATGCATCCGGTCCAATGGCCGGGAAAGAAAGCTCGCGGTGGCGCAAAGAAAACGCCCGGGAAAACCCGGGCGTTTGTCTGAAGCCGACACTCCGCGAATCAGAACTTGTAGCGGATCGTCAGCAGCGCCTGCCAGCGCGAAATCACGCGCGCGGGGTTGGCGTAGGTGTCATAGGTGCCAAACTGCTGCCAACTGGGGCTGGTCGGCGACCCAAGGTCATAGACGTACTGGCCACCCGTCACATCGGCCACGTTGGCCAGACGACGGGTCCCGAAGAAGCCGACGCCATCCTGCTGGCCCCAGTCCTTGTCCAGCATGTTCAGGAAGTTGTAGATGTCGAGCCGTACCACGATCTTGTTGCCGTTGAAGAAACCGGGGAACTCCTGCTGGAATCCGATATCCAGTTGCTGCACCCACGGCTGGTGCGCGGCGTTACGGCGGGCGATCTGGCCCCGGTGGGAGCGCAGGTAGGCATCGCCTTCGATGAAGTCCTGGAACGCCTGGATCTGGGCGGCCGTCGTTCCGGGCTTGTAGGTGACGATCGGATCGTTGACCAGCGGGATGTAGGCCAGGTCCACGTTGGCGACGCCATCGCCGTTGACGTCGGTGCCGAAGGTCCAGCTGTAGGGCTGGCCGGAATGCGCGTTGAAATACAGCGAGACCGAGGTCTTGTTGTCGCCCCAGAACGCGCGCTCCCAGTTCAACGAAGCCTTGAACGACAGCGGGATCTCGAAACGCGAAGCGGCCTCCACCGAATCGTTGGGATTGACGCGGGCAACATAGTTGTAATTGGAATACGCCTGCGACGAGGTTCCCGGATTGACTTCGGTGCTGTTGGTCCAGGTGATGCTGGCATTGCCGCTGAAACCGTTCGACATGGCCCGGCTCACGGACATCGTGAACACATCGGTGTGGCCGCCGCTGGTATTCGTCAGCAGCGTCGAACGGGTGTTGATTTCAGGGAACTTGCCGTTGTTGGTGCCGCTGCCGATCTGGGTCGGGCTCGGGTTCGGATACGTCACCCAGTAGGAATCGCGGCCGTCGGGCAGCTTGCCCTTGGGCACGCCCACGTTCGGGATCAGGTAATCGATGGCATCACGCGCCTTGATCCGCTGATATTCCAGGGTGCCCACCAGGCCCCAAGGCAGTTCGACGTCGTAGCCCAGGCTGAATTTCCAGGCCGTCGGCAGCTTGAAGTCCGGGTCAAGCACGTCGATCTGGCAGGTCGCGTTTGTCGCGCACTGTCCTGCGGCAGCAGCCGTCGGGCCGGGCTGGTTGTTCGGATCCGGGCTGAATGGATCGGCGGCCGGATTCGAGCTCGTGTACTGCTTGGTCGAGGTGACACCATTGTTGGTATAAGGGTTGGTCAGCCAGACGTAGGGCGGCACGGTCTGGAACAGGCCGATGCCACCACGAAGCTGCATGTGACGCTGGGTGTCGAAGGTGTAATTGAAGGCAAAACGCGGTTCCCAGACGCGATTCTTCGAGCCCAGGGTCGTCCCGCTGGTATAGCCGAAGCGGCTTTCCCAGACCGGCGAACCCGGCGTCGTGCCCGGCGGAGGATTGGTCGTGCTCTCAATGGCCACCGGCGGGGCGTGATCGGCCCGCGGGGAGTTGAGGCGCAGGCCGAACATGAGCGAGAGGTTGTCGTTGACCTGCCAGGTGTCCTGGATGAACGGGCTGATCTGGGTGTACTTCCAGGTGCCCGCGATATCGCCCAGGGTGACGCCGGTCGGCAGGTAATTCTTGACGAACGTGTTGTAATTGCCCGCGAGGATCTCGTCCACCGGCGTGCCATTGCCGTTCTTGTCGATGAACCCGTAGGAGCCGTTCAACAGCTGGCCGAAGACGTTGGCGACGCGGTTGCTCAGGAAATCCACGCCCGCCTTGATCACGTGATCGCCGGCGTAATAGGTGCCGATCAGGCTGCCGGTGACCCGGGTGCTGTCGATCGAATTTTCATGACGATAGCGATCCTCACCGCCGATGACCCACGGCGCCGAAGAGTTCGGGGCATAGTTGGCGCACTGCGAAGCGACCGCCGTGAAGCACGCAAAGACTTCCGGCTGGTTGACCGCAGCACCGTTGTTTCCGAGGAATCGCTGGTAGCCGATCTTCAGCTCGGTGCTGAAGTTTTCCGTCCAGTCGCTGAACAACTGGACCGAGTAGTTGTTGGTGGTGGTCGAGACGGTGTACCAGTTGCTGGGCAGGATGGCGCTGGTGGCGCGCGCATAGCTGGCGTACGGCGTCGGCTTGGTTTCCTCGGTGCGCTGGTAGGTGAAACTGGCGCGATGGTTATCGTTGATGTTCCAGTCCAACTTGGCCAGATAACGCCGGTTCTGCAGGGCGACGGACGTCGCGGCACCGTAGGTCCCGGCCTTGATGCCGATGGCATCGAATGCCGCGGCAACTTCATTGACCTGCTGCGCGGTCAGGATGCCGTTGCTGACGGCATCGGCGCCGACCCCGGATATGCCGTCGATCTTCTGATCCTCGACACTCAGGTAGAAGTACAGGGTGTCCTTGACGATCGGCCCGCCCAAGGTGACGCCCCAGGTGCGATTCTGGTCGAACCCGCGATAGCGCGGACCGCCGAGGCGACCCACCATGCTCCCGGCATCGGTCAAGGTGTAGTACAGGGAGCCGTGGAACTCGTTGGTGCCCGAACGCGTGACCGCATTGATGTTCGCGCCGACGGAATCGGTGCCGACGTCGAACTCGGAAATCTTGATGTCGTAGGCGGCGATGGTGTCCGCCGAGATCGGCGATCCGGTGAAGCCCAGGCCATTCGAATTCAGGCCGAACGGATCGTTGACGGACAAACCGTCCACGCTGATGTTGTTGTAGCGGTTGTTCTGGCCTGCGACGGAAATCGAACCGTCGTTCTGGTCGGTGACGGTGATCCGCGGATCCAGTCGCGCGATGTCGTCGAGCGAGCGATTGCCGCTGACCGCGGTCTCGAGCTGGCGCCCGCTGACCGAAGTCCCGGTGCCCTTGTTGTTCTGGTCGAAGACATTGCCCGCATTCCCGAGTACCACCACCGTCCCCAGCTCAGTGGCGCCAGCCGTACCGAAGGTCGCATTGACGGTGGACACCTGGTTCAGGTCGAGGTAGACGTTCTCCTCGGTCTTGGTCCCCTCACCTTCCTTGGTGACGGTGATCGTGTACGGACCGCCGACGCGCAGGCCGCGGGCGTTGTAGCGACCGCTGGCGTCAGTGACGGCGCGGCTGACCGTGCCGGATTCGACGTGGGTGATCGTCACCTGGGCACCCGCCACAGGCTGGCCGTTGGCGCCCGTCACCAAACCGCCGACGCCGGACGAGGTGCTTTGCGCGAACACGGGGGCCGCGGCGAGCGCGACGATCAGACCCAGCGAGAGCTTCGACAGCCGGACGCGATTCTTGCGATTCATTGTGTGGTCTCTGGAGATGGACGGAATAAAGAGCCCGACACGCCCCGCACGCTGCACTGGTACCGCCGACAGGCATCGTGGGACGAAATCGGATGCAACCCCTACGCCGTACGCACGGGTACGCCGTTACGGAAGTTTAACACGGCCTGAAGCCCGCGAACGTGCCCTGGATCATGTATCCGGCTTGCCGCACGGCCTCACGCGAGGCGTACGCAGGGATGCTGACCGGCTGAAATGACGGGAATATGAGGGTCCATGTGGAGGCACATCGTTGGAGCCATCGTGCCTCGCGCAGCCGGCGAGTACTGGGCCTGAGTCCTTCGGAACCGGCTCCCGGCTTCCGGCTGTCTCAGCCCGGCGGATGCAGATAGCTGGCCACGCCGTCGAGGAACATCTGCACCGACAGCGCAACGATCACCATGCCCATCAGCCGTTCGACGGCGGTCAGGGCGCGGTTGCCCAGCAGTTTCTGCAGCCAGGGCGCGCACAGCAGGATGAGCGCGGTCGCACCCCAGGCCAGGGCCAGGGCCAGCATCCACTCGCCCATCCGCGCCGGCTGCTGACTGCCCAACAGCATCACCGCGGCCATGCCCGAGGGGCCGGCGATCATCGGGATGGCCACCGGGACGATGAAGGGTTCCCCGCCGGGCACGTCGCCCATCACGCCTTCGGCGGTCGGGAAGATCATCCGCAGGCCGATCAGGAACAGCACGATGCCGCCGGCGATCGAGACCGACTCCTGGCGCAGGTGCATCAGCGACAGGACGTGCTGGCCGCCCCACAGGAACAGCATCAGCACCACCAGCGCGATCACCAGCTCGCGCGCGAGGATGCGGCGCTGGCGTGCGGCCGGAATCCCCTTGAACAAGCCGAGGAGGACCGGGATGTTGCCCAGCGGATCGAGGATGAAGAACAGCAGCAGCGCGGCCGAGGTGATGGTCATGCCGGATCGGCCGCTGCGGAGGAAGGCTGGAGGTCGCGAATCTTCCCGCGCCACACGGCACCGGTAGGCGCCAGCAGTTCCACGCAGGCCGGGGCGTAATCGGCGGCAGGGCGCGCTTCGGGATCGACGTTGAGCTGGTAGGCGGCGGCGCGCAGTCCCGTGCGCATCGGGCCGGGGCGCAGGCCGGAGATGCGCGGTCCGGAGGCGCCCAGTTCGGCCTGCAGCATCGGCACCAGCGCCGCCTGCGCGCTTTGCGCCAGGCCATAGCCGCCCCAGAAGGCGCCGGCGGCCCCGGGCTTGCCGCGCCTTTCCGGCGTGTCGAGCACGAACACCGCGGCACCGGCGTCGGATTTCGCCAGCGGCGGCAGGCAGGCCTGGGTGAGCCACCAGCGCGCGGTCAGGTCGACGTGGATGGCGCGTGCGAAGTCGGCCGGATCGGTGTGCGCCAGCGGGGTCAGCGCGCGGAATTCGGCGGCGCAGTGCAGCAGGCCGTCGAGGCGACCGAATTCGCCGTCGATGGCCTGCGCAAGCTGATCGAAATCGTCCGGCACGGCGCCTTCCAGATCCATCGGATAGAGCATGGGATCGGGACCGGCCGCCTTGACCGATTCGTACACCTTGTTGAGCGCGCGGACCTTGCGTCCGAGCAGGATGACGCTGGCGCCGGCCGCGGCGCAGGCCATGGCGGCGGCGGAACCGAGGCCGCCGGCCGCGCCGGCGATCAGGACGACGCGATCCGTCAGGCTGCCTTGCGCGCTCACGGCTTGCGCACGTCCGCGAGCATGCGCGCCAGGTCGCCGGATTCGGCCAGTTCGACGATGATGTCGCAGCCGCCGATCAGTTCGCCCTGCACGAACAGCTGCGGAAAGGTGGGCCAGTCGGAGAAGCGCGGCAGGTTGGCGCGGATTTCCGGGTCTTCCAGCACGTTGAACGTGTGCAGGTCCTCGGCGCCCGCGCCCTGCAACGCCTGCACGGCGCGGCTCGAATAGCCGCACATCGGGTACTCGGGCGTTCCCTTCATGAACAGCACGACGGGATGGCTGTCGATTTCGGCGCGAATGCGCTCGCTCACGGTCGGCACCACTGGACTCCTGCAGGTTCGCGGCATGGCCGCTTCACGGGGCGACCACGGCATCGCCCGCTACAATTGCTCGTCTACAACCTGCCATTGTAATGCGTCGCGCGGCCGCGGCCGCCCCTTTCCTTCCACCCTTGTCAACGAGGACCCGCCCATGGCCATCGAACTGCCTGCCCTGCCCTACGCCCACAACGCGCTGGAGCCGCACATCTCCGCCGAAACCATCGACTTCCACTACGGCAAGCACCATCAGGGCTACGTCACCAACCTCAACAACATGATCGCCGGCACCGAGTTCGCCGATCTCGATCTGGTCGCGATCATCCGCAAGGCGCAGGGCGGCATGTTCAACAACGCCGCACAGGTGTGGAACCACAGTTTCTACTGGAACTGCCTGAAGCCCAATGGCGGCGGCGAACCGACCGGAAAGCTGCTCGAGGCCATCAACGCCGCCTTCGGCAGCTTCGCCAACTTCAAGGAACAGTTCACCAAGACCGCCGTCGGCACCTTCGGCTCCGGCTGGGCCTGGCTGGTGCAGCGCCCCGACGGCACGCTGGCGCTGGCGAGCACGCCCAACGCCGCCACGCCGATCACCGGGCAGGACACGCCGCTGCTGACCTGCGACGTGTGGGAGCACGCCTACTACATCGACTACCGCAACGCCCGCCCGAAGTACCTCGAGGCGTTCTGGAACCTGGTCAACTGGGACTTTGCCGCGTCGCAGATGAAGTGAGGATCGCGGCCATGGGCCGCTCCTGCACTTGGAACGCTGCTAGGTTTTCCGCCCGCGCTGCGCCTTGGCGCGGGCGGCGCGCAGAGCGTCGAGTTTTTCCTTGAGCTTGATTTCCAGCCCGCGCGCCACCGGGTGGTAGTAGGCGCGTTCGCCCATGGATTCAGGGAAGGCGGTCTGATCCAGCGCCACTCCGCCGGCGACGTCGTGGTCGTACTGGTAGCCGTCGCCGTAGCCGAGTTCCTTCATCAGCTTGGTCGGCGCGTTGCGCAGGTGCATGGGCACCGGCTGGGTGCCGAATTCGCGCAGGTCGCGACGCGCGGCGCCCAGCGCCTTGTAGCCGGCGTTCGATTTGGCGGTGCTGGCCAGATAGATCACGGCTTGCGCCAACGCCAGTTCGCCTTCGGGGCTGCCGAGCCGCTCGTAAGCGTCCCATGCCTCCAGCGCCATCTGCAGCGCGCGCGGATCGGCCAGACCGACGTCTTCCACCGCCATCCGGGTCATGCGCCGCGCGAGGTAGGCCGGGTCGGCGCCGCCGTCGAGCATCCGCACCAGCCAGTACAGCGCCGCGTCCGGATGGCTGCTGCGCACCGATTTGTGCAGGGCCGAAATCTGGTCGTAGAACTGCTCGCCGCCCTTGTCGAACCGGCGAGTGCGGTCGGCCAGCACCTGGTGCAAGGTGGCTGTGGTGACCTCCCCGCCCTCCTGCTGGGCGATGTCTGCGGCGATTTCCAGCAGCGTCAGGCCACGGCGCACGTCGCCGTCGGCGGCGGCGGCGATTTCGGCCAGCGCCGCATCGGAAACTTTGAGATCAAGTCCACCCAGTCCGCGCTCGTGATCCTCAAGGGCACGGCGCAGCGCCATGGCGATGTCCTCGGCGGATACCGCATCAAGCACGTGCACGCGGCAGCGCGAGAGCAACGCCGAATTCAGCTCGAACGAAGGGTTTTCGGTAGTGGCGCCGACGAACAGGATGGTGCCGCGTTCGATGTGCGGCAGGAAGGCATCCTGCTGGATCTTGTTGAACCGGTGCACCTCATCGACGAACAGCAGCGTGCGCTCGCCGGCCTCGAAGCGTGCCTGCGCCCGCGCCAGCACCTCGCGCACCTGCGGCAGGCCGGAGAGCACCGCAGAAATCGCGACGAACTCGGCCTCGGCATGACGGGCCAGCAGCAGGGCCAGCGTGGTCTTGCCGCAGCCCGGCGGCCCCCACAGCACCATCGAGTGCAGCCGTCCGGCTTCGATGGCCTTGCGCAGCGCCGACCCCGGCGCCAGCAGGCGCGGCTGGCCGACCATTTCATCCAGCGTGCGCGGCCGCATCCGCTCGGCCAGCGGCCGCAGCGCCTCGGCGTCGGCAGCGCCGATCGGCAGATCCAGCGAACCGGATGATTTGCGCGAAGCGCCCATCCAAGCATTGTACGGGCGCGGCGTCGCAGGGGTTGCGACGCGCCTGCCTTCGCCACGACGACCATGACGACAAACCCGCCTTTCGGCGGGTTTGTCGTGGAATTGCCGCATCCGGCCGGGGTTACCAGCAGCCGCTCGTGGACGGGCTCTTGGTTCCCGCCTGGTCGAGGCTCAGGGTTCCGCAGGAATCGCCAGCCTGCGGCCCTATCGGCGACGCCGTCAGGGTATAGGCCCGGACCGTAGGCGTAGGCAGAACGACGTTGTAGAACTCGTTCGTGACTTTCTGATCGCACGCCCCGAAATCCGGCGCGAACCCGACGTAGGTCATGTTGGTCGTGTACCAGCGTTCCAGCTGCTGGGCCACGGCGGAGAGACAGGCCTCCGCCGCCACCCTGCGGGTCCGGCGGACGTGATCCACGTAGGACGGATAGGCGATCGACGCAAGGACGCCAATGATCGCCACCACCACCAGCAGCTCGATCAGGGTGAACCCGGCGCTGCGCTTCAAGATCGGATTTTGCCTGGTCATGTCCTTCAATCCTTCCTGAATTCACGCCACGAAACCACGCGCCAGATGCTGCCGTGGGTGGCAGTCGTCGACAGGTTACCCTCAGAACCGGTGACGATCATCTGCCCGTCGATGAAGATCGGAAGCGTCGGCATGCCGACACCCGTATTCACAGACCCCACCGCAATGCCGCCGACGTTGTTGTCCGTCGTGCTGCCGTCGTTATTGAGGTCGAACAGCGAGGTTCCCAGGCTGGTCCCCGTGAACGCATCCACGGCATTGATGTAGCCGGTTCCCGTTGCATCGCAGATGTTGGCTGACGGCATCATGCTGGCCGTCACCAGGGCGTTGGCGACCAGCTGGGCATCCTGGACGATGCGCTCGCCGTCGCCGGGCAGGCTGACGTACCAGCCCTTCGCACCCGGATTGAGATCCGCCTTGGGCTCGAAGGTTCGCACCGGATAGCCACTCTGGGTCGCGCCGGTATTGATGATGGTGCGCTTGACAAGATCGGTGTATTGCAGCTGCGCGCCGGTATCCTCGAACCCGTAGATCCCCTGCATCAGCGGCGTCTTGTCGTTGGTGTCGGACACCGTCATGAACCGACCCGTGCCGAAGAACACCCAGCGCTTGAACGTCACCGGATTGGTGGCGACCGTCACGCCGCCGGTGATCGGCTGCGGGGCGCCGGTACCGTCGTTCGACTTCGCCTGGAACAGCAGCGTGGCGGTCCAGCTTGACGGATTGGTCGCGGTCAGATCGAACTTCCAGAGGTTGCCCAGAAGATCGCCCGCATAGACATAGGCGATCGATTTGCCATCGGCGCCAAGGATCGCCGTCGGCGCAAACAGGCCGTTGGGCTGGGCAGCACTGCCCGCAAGGGTGTCGATTTCACGAATTACCGCTCCGGTCTGGACGTTGACGACGAGCAGGACAGCCCTGTTGTTGGTGCTGTTGACGCCGTTGCCGACAATCGCTGCCGCGGTCTTGACCGAGGGCGACGTATTGACCAACGCAAGCGCCGGACGACCGGTCACCATGCCCATGTTGTTGGCTGGTGTTTCCGGAAGCTCCCACTTGACGTCGGTAGTCCCGAACGACCCCGGAGTGGTGACGTTCAGTCCGAACATCCCCTTGCCACCGCGACCGAGGGAACCCACCAGATAATTCGCACCGGGCGTCAGCTGGCGATCCGTCACCGCCACCGGGCCATCCACGAACCATTGATGGGCATTCTCGTAATCGCCACGGCTGATCATGGCCAGATCGGACATCTTGAGCAGGCCGGGCACATAGGCGAACACTTCCTTGCCGTCCGTCACGTCGAACGCATGCAGCATGCCGTCGTTGGCCCCGACGTAGAGGGTTCTGGTGTCGTCCACGTAGAACGGCGACGAGTTGACGATATCGCCCAGGGAATTGTTGGGCCGGTCACGCAGCAGCCCGCCGTTGCGCTTTTCCTGGCTGGCATCACCCTTGATGTAGTTGGCGTTGTTCGCCCCGGTGACCGGGAAATTGACCGGCGCCCCAGTTCTCGTCAGAGCCGTGGTCTGGGTCGCGGTCGGGAAGGTTCTGCCGGTGCCCCCCTCCCGGGTGAACACCTTGCGCGTCAAATAGGACGGAACCGAACTGGCCCAGGCCAGCGTGGACGGGACGTTGGTGCTGGGATCCAGATTCCAGGCATTGATCGTGCCCGTCCACTTGCCGGAGATATAGGCAGCGTTGAAGACCTTGCCGCCGGAACGAATCTGGAAGGCGCTGGTCGCCACGTTCGACGATGCGCTGGTGCGCTGCGCGATCGTGGCCAGGGCGGCCTGCAATCCATCAGTGAAAGCTTGCGGATTGCTGGCGGTTACGAAGGTACCATGACCATTGACTGCCGCATGCAGCAGGTCGTCAATACGATCCTTGTCCTCATTGTCGTTCGGGTTAGGCCACGTCGCATTGCTGGGAACGTCATCAACCGATGTCCAGCCGGTGTTTCCGGACAAGCCGATCGAGATGCCGAAGGTCACCATATGCTGCCAGAACGCAGGATCCTTCGTGGACGACGGCACATTGTTGCCATCGGGGCTGGCTGCTGTGCCCATTGCAGCAATGTCGGTCCGCAGATCGCGCTTCCAGAAGTACATAGCCACGTCGGCCAACGTGTTCGCATCCGCTGCTGCATAGGGCGGCTGGGCCGAATACGTGTAGGATTTTCCAGCCGGCCCGGTGACGGTCGGTCCCGAGGTGGCGTCCTGGTCGCCAACGGCCGTGTAATAGCTCTGGTTATTCCAATAGCCGTCCGTAGTCAGGATGGCAAAGTTTTGTCGACAGCTGATCTGGTTGCTACCACTTTCCGGCCCATAGGCACCATTCGGGGAGTTGCCCGAAAAATACAGGCCTGCCTGATACAACGCGCCATGCAAGGGAGTATTTCCGCCGCTAGCCATGCCTTGTACGTCGTTATACCAACTCGTCCTGTTGGTTATACTATTTGCAGGATCATCGATGAAGCGCCCATCTGCTTTTGTCACAGGAATCGGATAAGTGTGATTGGCACTATGTTGCCAAATGGTGCGAAACCCTACACGGACACTTCCATCCAGCGTGGAAAATGCTTCACTTGCACCCGCTTTCGCCGATTTCATGCGCGTGCGGTAATACGAGAACCAGGTTGCGAAATTCTTGAGTTCGTCGGCTTGACTGCGGGCATTGCCATTCGGGGTCTGGATCGAGCAATTTCGCCAACCGTTCCCGGAGCCTGAACCGTTGCAACCCAGCGCAGCATTCCAGCCACCCACCGCAGAGTTGCCATATTCTGCACGCACGAAGGTTGGCGTGCCGCTAACGTCGATGATCTGAAAACGATAATAGCGGGCAGATTGACTACTGTCAGGGGTCTGGCCAGTCTTCAGGATAAAGAACGTCCGATAGGAAAGCACCCCGCACATTGCCCGTGCGGAGCCATTTCTGACCGGATTCTGACAATCCGCAGTATTCATCAGATTGATGGTCGGACCACTTGCCTTGTCATTGTCCGTCAGGACGGCACCAATGGATGTCCCAATGGTCATGCGCGTACCGTCAGATTTCATCCAGGGCAGATAAGTGACGTCCGGGTTGTACATCAGGCTGTTGTGGACATACGCATTGTTTGAAATGCTGCCGTTGACATTGCTGTCAGATTCAAGCGGCATGAATTCACGACCCATCGACCCCGAATCGTCCAGAATAAGCAGGATGTTGGGCGGCACGCGGGCACCGGCGGTCAGCGGGTCGCCGGGGATGTCCACCGCAAGGGTGGCAGCCGTCACCGGCAACGAAAGGACGGTCGCCAGGCAGGCGAGCGGCAGGCTCCACCAGGCGCGGCGACTGCAGACATTGATACGGGCCATGTTCTTGGTCTTCATGACGGGCTCACAGGCGTGGCATGCTGTAGATGACATCGGTTTGACGCGTGACGGCGGCACGTTCCGGCTGGTTGTGGTGCCGCTGCGCAGTGATCCGGAACAACGGGCCGGTCTGCTGGCTGCTCGGGTTGGGAACCACGCCTCCGCTTTCCTGGAACGCCTGGTTACGACCCAGATACTGGATCCAGTATTCCGTCCGGACGCCGTTCAGGGTGGGGCCGTTGATCCAGGCCGAACCGCCCACCGCTGGCGACTGCGCGAGCGGGCCACAGATATCGGATCCGGAGATCGGGCAATCGGTGGAGTTCTCGGGAGGATCGTTCGTCACGCCGTTGAGCGGATCGTTCGCCAGCGTGACGTTCATGGCCTGCGCCAGCGCGTTTTCCACGGCTTGCGTGGCCAGGCTGCGATCGCGCAGGTTGGCCGCCATGCGTTCCTGCATGACCGAACTGCGCATGATGGCGATGCCGAGCACGGACATCACCACCAGCAGGATCAGCACGACCAGCAGGGAAACACCGCGTTGTGATTGGGGCGATTTGTTCATGGCATACCTGCGCGATCAGGGCACGCGGTTGCGGATGGCAACCGTGGCGGCGAGATTCCGATTCACCTGGTTGGATTCCCCCGGCGCGTTCCCGGGGATGATGGCGCGAATGGGGATGAGCATGTTCACGGCATCCACGTTCTGGTAGTTGAACGAGGCCCCCGTTGCCGGCGCGTACACGTTCGGATTGCCGCCCTGCGTCTGGTGGAAAAGCAGCGTCCACGGCTGGATGCCGACCGCGGCTTCCTGGTTGCCGGCGCCATCGTTGAGATCCACGTACAGCGAGCTTCCGGTCGGGCCGCCGTTGGGCGCCACCGACCAGGTGGTCGTACGCAGGCGGCCAATCGAGATGCTGGCCCGAGAGGCCCCCACGGTATCGACCGGGTTGAACGCCAGCGGAGTGGTGAAATTGATCTGCTGCCCGCTGATGGAATTGACGGTGGCGAAACCGGTCATGGAGCCGTTGCAGATCATCAGAACGTCGTTGACGTTGAAGATGTCCGAAGCTGCGGGCGTGGCATCCAGCAGGGTGACGTGGCTGGCATCGCTGTTGTTCGGATCGACGCGGTAGGCCATCTCGTCGACCCCGACCATCGTGAGGCTGCTGGAGGTCCCGTCCAGCGGCGAGCGGAACGCATCGCTGTTGCTGTCCGTTCCGCGCACCGAGGACTCCCTGGTGCAGGCCGTGGTTCCCGTGGAACGCACGTCGGCCGCCAGCATTTCATAGGCCACCCGCGCGTTTTCCTGCACGCGGTTCTGCCCGTCGTTGGAATTGAACGTCCGCAGGTTCCCCACGAACAGGACAAACGCCGCGCCAAGGACGATCAGACCCAGCAGCAGGGCGATCATCATTTCAATCAGACTGAAGCCCTGCGCCGAATGCCGGACATGAAGCCGCTTCATAGGGTGGCCCTCGTGGTCAGACGCCGGGTCTGGCCGCCGCCGGCGCGCCGGTCGTCCCACTGGACGGTGATTTCATAGACACCGCCGCCCACCTGGGCGATGCTTCCACAGGTGCCCGTATCCGCGGGATCGTTGCCGATGGCGGTCTTCAGCTGCACCGTCCATTGGTGGATATCCCAGGTCGCCAGCGACAACCCAGCCGCCGGAACCGAAGCGCAGTTGACGGTGCCATCGAAAACGTAGCTGGCGGCATTGGCGCGGTTGGCGCGCATGGCCTCGATGATGGAATTGGCGGCCATGACCGCCTGCGAGGATTCCAGCGAACTCTGACCGCCGCGCAGCGCCAGCGCCTGCATCGCCGCCATGCCCATCAGCCCGAGGGCGAGCACCAGCACGGAAATCAGCACTTCGATCATGCTCAGGCCGCGCTGCGCGCGCGGGAATGAAATCGGTCGGTTCATGGGCAGCTCCCTCCGCCGTTCACGGCTGTACTCGTGGACGCGCCCCCCAGGGCCACGCTGATCTCCCGCTGGTTCTCGCCGAGGGCGGCATCGGGAATGCAGACCACGAAGACGCGATCCGCTGCGGGCAGGCTCGGGTCGATCCGTCCGGTGGAGCGGAACACGAGGCCCGCCGCCGGCCCGCTGAGCTGCACGTCTGCGGGCATGGTCACCTCGCGCACGATGGCATTGTTCGAATCGAAGACGACGAAACGCTGCGCACCCGTGCTGCAGGTGATTCCGCCGGCGGACGCGCAGGCGGTGACCCGCGCGTTGGTGCGAATCGCTTCCGAACGCGCTAATTGCAGGGTGCCCATCACGTCTTCGGCCTGGCTCTTGAGACGGTTGCGCTTGATGATCGTGCTCATGTTGGGAACCGCAACCGCCGCGATCACCGCGATCACCGCCACCGTCACCATCAGCTCCACCAGGGTGAAGCCGCGCGATGCGTGACGCCCTGGCACAGGGTTTGGCGTCCCCTCCGGATGTTTATTGCGTTGCAGCATATCGCCCCCGTTTCAGGCACTAGGCACATTAGCCGCGAGTATGCACCAATGCCACGGATCGGCGACAGGCGGGCCGATCGTGGGGCCAAGCGGTTGTCCCGGGGCATTCCGGGCCGGGAGAGGCCCCGCTTCAGGCCGCCCGGGCAATCGCGAGGAAATCGTCGGCCACCAGCGCGGCGCCGCCGATCAGGCCGCCGTCGATATCGGGCTGGGCGAACAGGCTGGCGGCGTTGTCGGGCTTGACACTACCACCGTACAGGATCGGCAGGGCGACGGCGATGGCGGCATCGCGGGCGGCCACCTGCGCGCGGATGAAGGCGTGGACGGCCTGCGCCTGCTCGGGGCTGGCGGTGCGTCCGGTGCCGATCGCCCAGACCGGTTCGTAGGCCACCACGGCAGTGGCGAACGCCGCCGCGCCGGCCAGTTCCAGCACCGGCTGCAGCTGGCTGGCGATGACGTCTTCGGTGTGCCCGGCCTCGCGCGCGTCGAGGCTTTCGCCCACGCACAGGATCGGAACCAGCCCGGCCGCCTGCGCGGCGACGAATTTGCGCGCGACCAGTTCACTGCTTTCCGCGTGGTATTGGCGGCGTTCGGAATGTCCGACCAGGGTATGGCGTGCGCCGAGGTCGGCCAGCATCGCCGCCGACACCTCGCCGGTGAACGCGCCCTTCTCGTGACAGCTCACGTCCTGTGCGCCGAACGCCAGCCCGGTGCCGGCAAAGCGCGCGACCAGCTCGCCCAGATACGGATAGGGCGGCAGCACCACCAGATCGACGCCCTGCGGGATCGCGGCGGCGATCGCCGTCACCAGCGCATCGGCAAAGGCCCGGGTTCCGTGCAGTTTCCAGTTTCCGGCGACGATCCTGCGGCGCATGGGCGCTTCCTGATGCGAAAGCGTACAGTTTAAGGCAACCCTGAAAAAGTTCACCCCGAACTTTTACGGCGCCACCGAGTCCGACCCACGCGATTCAATCGGATTGCCTTGGCGACCGCGATCGGATCGGACACCGACCAACCGAGTCATTCCGCGATGAACCGTCCCATGCCGATGCTGCGCACCCTGCCCTACCGCAAGCCCACCGAGGGCCGCGACTACTGGGTGTTCGACGACGTGCTTCCCGATCCGAACGCCGTCCGTGCGCGCTGTCTTGAAAAGCAGGATTGGTCGCTGGGCTTCCCGCATACCGGGGAAAGCTGGCCGGGTCGGCGCGCGATCCCGGCGCTGGCAGAGGACGAACTCGCGCTGGTGGAAGAGCGCGTTCGCCAGGCCACCGGCATGAAGAAACTGTGGGTCCAGGAAACGCCCGAAGGCAAGACCCTGAACCACAACTGCGTGCAGGTGGTGGGCGCCAGGGAAGCTGGGGCGCGCCCGCATACGGATTCGCGCGCGCTGTGCCGCTATGCGGCGGTGCTCTATCTCACGCCGGAGGCTCCCGAGCACTGCGGCACCAGCTTCTTCCGCCAGCGGATGCCGACAGGTCAGCTGGGCGGCAACACCGTCACCGCGCCACACAACAATCTGGTGGAAGCGCTGGGCACGCGCTTCGTCCCGCCCGGCTCGTTCGTCGAGGACTTGCGGGTGCCCAATCGCTTCAACCGGCTGCTGCTCTACAGCGCGGCGATGATCCACAGCGCCACCGCCTACTTCGGCAATGTGCTGGCGGATGAGCGGATGGCTGCGGTGTTCTTCTGGATGGGGTGAGTCCGGGAATCCGAGCGGCACCGGCACGCGAACGCTGATCTGCCACCGAAGCCGGCTGGACTACGCCAAAGCCGACCGCCTTGCGGCGTCCCGGTTGGCTCACATCAGCTTGATCTCGCGCAGGCGTTCTTCCAGATAGCCCTGTGCGGTGATCGGCTCGGGATAGCGACTGGGGTTATCCGGCGTGACGCACGACGGCAGCACGTCGATCAGGAATTCCGGGTTCGGGTGCAGGAAGAACGGCACCGAGTAGCGTGGCTGGCGCGCGTTCGGCCCCGGCGGGTTGACCACGCGGTGGGTCGTCGATGGATAGACGTGGTTGGTCAGGCGCTGGAGCATGTCGCCGATGTTGACGACGATGGTGTCGGCGTCCGCGGTGAACGGCACCCATTCGCCCTTGCGCGAGAGCACCTGCAGTCCCTCGGCGCTGGCGCCGACCAGCAGGGTGATCAGGTTGATGTCCTCGTGCGCGCCGGAGCGGATGTTGGGGATGTCGCCCTCGGGGATCGGCGGATAGTGCAGCGGGCGCAGGATCGAGTTGCCGTGGTCGGTCTTGTCGGCGAAGTAATCGGCCGGCAGACCGATGTGCAGCGCCAGCGCCGAGAGCACCTGCGAACCCAGCGCGTCGAGCGCCTGATACAGCCCGTACCCGGCGGAACGGAATTCCGGCACCTCCGCGGGCCACAGGTTGGGCGGCATCACGTCGCGCTGCGGCGCATCGTCGGGCAGCTCGCGGCCGATATGCCAGAACTCCTTGAGGTCGAAGAACTGCGAGCCTTTCGCGGTTTCGATCCCGAACGGGGTGTAGCCGCGCGCGCCGCCGCCGCCGGGGACGTGGTAGCGCATCTTGGCGTCCTTCGGCAGCGCGAAGAACGCCCGGAACGCGGCATAGGCGGCGTCGATCTGCGCCTGCGGAATGCCGTGGTTGCGGATGCCGGCAAAGCCCCACTCGCGGTAGGCGGCGCCGAGGTCGTCGACGAAGGCCTGACGTTCGGCGGCATCGCCGGGATGGGTGAAGCGCCGGATGTCGAAGGTGGGGATCTGCGAAGTCATGCGCGTGTCCTTCAGCGGCGGCGACAGTGGCCGCCCGATCGCGCATTGTGAACCCGGCAGCAGCGGCAGGGGAAGCTGGGACGAGGCTGGGGACACTCCGCACCGCCGCGCACGCTGGATGGGACTGACCGATGCCGGTACTTGCGTGCGTAAAATCCGGGGCTTCAACCCGGTCGACATGTTGTTCTTCTTGACAACGCTCTTGATGTTGTTAGAATGGACAACATGAAAGCGCGGCCCGTCATCCGCGAACGCATCACAACCGCGCACGGCGTTGCGCATGTGAAGGTGTGCCGGGTACCTCAGGCGGTGCCCGGCAGCGCGCACGAATTCAAGTATTCGCTGGCCTATGTGGTGGGCGAGATATGCGTGCTGCGCTACGACAACGAGGCGGGCAAGGGCGATCACAAGCACGTCGGCGCGGCGGAAACACCCTACCGCTTCGCCGGGCTGGATGCCCTGATTGCGGATTTCCAGACCGATATTGCGAGGTGGGACGATGAGCATTCTTGACACGCTGTTGATTGAGGTGATGCCGCAGGAAGCGGCGTTCGCGCAGTTGCGCGAGCGGGTACGCGAAACCACGCGCACCGGCAAGCCGGACAAATACTCACGCTTCACGTTCCATTCTCCGGAAGCGATGGCGCGGGCGTTGACGCCGCTGCGCTGGAGCATGGTGCAGGCGATGACGGGCGCAGGGCCGCTGGGTGTGCGCGAACTGGCGCGACGGCTGGGGCGCGACGTGAAGGCGGTGCATACCGACGCCAACGCACTGGCGGCCGTGGGCCTGATCGACCGCACCGAGGACGGCAAGTACCTGTTCCCGTACAAGCGAGTGAAGGTGGCCTTCGAGCTGCGCGCGGCGGCCTGAATCACGGCTCACACCCCTGAAAATCCGAATGCCATCCGGCTGGTGGTGCTGACGTGTCGCGGCCACGAATTTTCCCGATGAGGGAAGGTCTGAACAAATAGTCCTCGACTCGTCACTCCCGCGCAGGCGGGAATCCAAGGACGTTTGCTTTCAATAGGTCAACATCCATGGATCCCCGCCTTCGCGGGGATGACGAGCAAAATCGGTGCTGGCGGGTTGCGGCTCAGGCCACGGCGCGGACGGCATCGGCCAGCGTGGCCAGCGTGGCATCGACCAGGGCCGCATCGTCGGCCTCGACCGTGACCCGCACCACCGGCTCGGTGCCGGAGGGCCGCAGGAAGGCGCGGCCGCGACCGACCACCGCCTGCTGCGCCTGTGCCAGCGCCGCCTGCACCTCAGCAGTCGATACTGCTGCAGAAGCGCCCGCGCAGCGGACGTTGACGGTTTTCTGCGGCACCTTGTGCAGGTCGGCGAGCGCCTCGGACAGCGTCAGACCGCGCCGCTGCAGCACCTCCAGCACCTGCAGCGCGCTGACGATGCCGTCGCCGGTATTGGCGCGGTCCAGGCACAAGATGTGGCCGCTGGCCTCGCCGCCGAGCATGCCGTCGTTCGCCAGCAGCATCTGGTGGACGTGGCGGTCGCCGACGTTGGCGCGCAGGAACGGGATCCCCCGCGCCGCCAGCGCCTGTTCGAAACCGAAATTCGTCATCAGCGTGCCGACCACCGGCCCGCGCAGCCGCCCGCTGTCCTGCCAGTCGCAGGCCAGCAGATAGAGGATGCCGTCGCCATCGCGCACCTGGCCCTTGTCATCGACGAACAGGACGCGATCGCCGTCGCCGTCGAAGGCGATGCCGAGATCGGCGCCGGTTTCGAGCACGCGTCGGGCGAGGCCTTCCGGATGGGTCGAGCCGACGCCGTCGTTGATGTTCAGCCCGTTCGGTTCGATCCCGATCGCATCGACGCGCGCGCCCAGTTCGCGCAGCACCAGCGGCGCCAGCTGATAAGTGGCCCCGTTCGCGCAGTCCACGACGACCCGCAGGCCGTTGAGGTGGAAGCCCTTGGGCACCGAATTCTTGCAGGCCTCGACGTAGCGGCCGACGGCATCGCGTGTGCGCACCGCCCGCCCCAGCGCGACCGATTCCACGGTGCGGAACGGCTGGTCAAGAGCGGCTTCGATGGCCAGTTCGGTCGCATCGTCGAGCTTTTCGCCCAGCGCCGAGAAAAACTTGATGCCGTTGTCGAAGTGCGGGTTGTGGGATGCGGAAATCACGATGCCGCCATCGGCGCGCATCGAGTGGGTCAGGTGCGCCACCGCCGGGGTCGGCATCGGCCCCATCAGCTGCACGTCGACGCCGGCCGCGACCAGCCCGGCTTCCAGCGCCGCTTCGAACATGTAGTTGGAAATGCGGGTGTCCTTGCCGATCACCACCATCGGCTTGCGCCATTCCTGGCGCGCGCGCGCGGCATCGGCCAGCGCGTGACCGTAGGCGTTGCCCAGGCGCAGCACGAAATCGGCGGAAATCGGACCCTCGCCGACCCGGCCGCGGATGCCGTCGGTGCCGAAATACCTGCGCTGGATCATGCCGCGACCCCGCCGGCTGCAGGGGCCGGCTGCCGCATCAGCAGCGCCAGCAGGCGCGCCAGCCGGGTGCGCAGTTCACGGCGGTCGACGATCTGGTCGACGGTGCCGTGCTGGAGCAGGAATTCGCTGCGCTGGAAGCCTTCCGGCAATTTTTCGCGCACGGTCTGCTCGATCACGCGCTGGCCGGCAAACCCGATCAGGGCGCCGGGTTCGGCGAGGTTCAGATCGCCCAGCATGGCGAAGCTGGCCGACACGCCGCCGGTGGTGGGATGGGTGAGCACCACGATGTAGGGCAGCCCGGCCGCGCGCAGGCGCCCGAGCGCTGCCGAGGTCTTGGCCATCTGCATCAGCGAGAACAGGCTTTCCTGCATGCGCGCACCGCCGCTGGCGGTGAAACACACGAACGGGCAGCGCAGTTCCAGAGCGCGCTCGGCGCCGAGGGTGAAGCGCTCGCCGACCACCGAGCCCATCGAGCCGCCCATGAAGGCGAAATCGAACGCGGCGGCGACCAGCGCCTGTCCGGCCAGTTTCCCTTCAAGGACAACCAGTGCGTCGCGCTCGCCGGTTTTCTTCTGCGCGGCCTTGATGCGATCGGAATATTTTTTCTGATCCTTGAACTTGAGCACGTCGGTCGGGCCGAGGTTGGCCCCGATCTCGGCCGTCGCCGCGCCATCGTCTAGCAGCGCCGCCAGCCGCACGCGGGCGCGGATCGGCATGTGGAAGCCGCATTTCGGGCAGACTTCGAGGTTTTCCTCGAGTTCGGGACGGTACAGCGCGCTGTTGCAGTTGGCGCACTTTTCCCAGACGCCCTCGGGCACGCTGCGCTTGCGCTCGCTGCCGCCTTCGGTGCGGATGCCGGTACCGGGCATCAGTTTCTTCAGCCAACTCATCGGATTCGACCCATCCTCTGTTTGCGGTCGGCGCGCGGAAGTCTAGCGCGGGGCGGCGTCCAACGCCGCCCGCAGGGGACGAAGGAACGCCGACGCCTGTGCCGCAGCCTCCGGCCCCGACGCGTTCGTCAGACCGGAAACAAGGGCGCTGCCGACGACGACGCCATCGGCATGCCGGGCCACCGCGGCCGCGCTGGCGGCATCACGAATGCCGAATCCGGCGAACACCGGCACCCTGGCCTGCGCGCGCAGATCGCCCAGGCGGCGACCGACGTCGGCCGCATCCAGCTGCGCAGCGCCGGTGACGCCGGCATAGCTCACGTAATAAAGATAACCCTGCGCCTGTTCGCACAGCCGCGCCATGCGCGCCTGCGGCGTGGTCGGAGCGGCCAGCGACACCAGCGCCAGGCCGTGCCCGGAAAACGCGCGGCGGTAGTCGTCCGCTTCTTCCGGCGGCAGGTCGACCAGCAGCACTCCGTCCACCCCGGCCCTGGCGGCGTCGGCCGTAAAGGCCTCCACGCCGTGGATTTCGACCGGGTTGAGATAGCCCATCAGCACGACCGGCGTGTCGGCGTCGCTTTGGCGGAATTCGCGCACGCAGCCGAGCACGTAGCCGAGCCCGGCGCCGCGCGCCAGCGCACGTTCGGAACTGCGCTGGATCACCGGCCCATCGGCCATCGGATCGGAAAACGGCACGCCCAGTTCGATCACGTCGGCGCCGGCCTGCACGAGCGCGCGCATGACCGGCACGGTCGCTTCGAGCGAGGGGTCGCCGGCCGTGATGAACGGGACCAGCGCCTTGCGGCCGGCCGCGCGCAGCGCGTCCAGCCGCTGATCCAGCCGGGTCATTACGCTTGGCTGGCCGGCGGGGTCGGCTGGGCGGCGGCGACGTAGCCTTCGGCCGGGGTCTGGGCGGCATCTTTCATGCGACCGATCTTGACGCCGGCGGCAAGATAGTCATCCACCAGCTCGGAATCGCCAACGTCAATGCCGCGCTCTTCGCCGATGCCGTCCAGATGCTGGTTGAGCATCTTGCGGAACGTCTCGGTCGACTGGTCGAGGAAGTTCTTGCGCTCCTGTGCGGCGTACATCGGCTTGACCGCCATCAGGAAATGATGGCAATTGAAGCGCGCGGCGGCGAACATGATCGCCATGGCCGGACCGCCCGGGCCGACTTTCTGGGTCTGCTTGTCGGCAATGGCCAGATAGTCGTTCACGGCTTCCACGAACGCCGGATCGAGTTGGTTCGACTGCTGGTCAGCCTGCGTTGCGTCGTTGAGTTGGGATTGGGTTTCTTCGGCCATAGCCGACTCCTGAATGAAAGTACGCGGGACAATCGTGCATTGTCGCGCAAATCCGCGCGACCACCAAATCCGTGGAACCGGCGTCCTGTGGGAGCGCGCCCTGCGCGCGACAGCCACATCCCAGCCCCGGCCAGGAACCCACGGGATTACAAGGTCAGGCCTTCCCGCGCCGCGATCGTGTGCATGTCCTTGTCGCCGCGACCCGACAGATTGCACAGCACCAGCGCGTCCTGCGGCAGTTCGCTGGCCAGCTTGATCGCCTGCGCCACCGCGTGGCTGGACTCCAGCGCCGGCAGGATGCCCTCGCTGCGGGTCAGCCGGTGGAAAGCTTTCAGCGCCTCGTCATCGGTGACGCCGACGTACTCGGCGCGGCCCGTGTCCTTCAAGAAGGCGTGTTCGGGGCCGACGCCGGGGTAGTCCAGGCCGGCGGAAATCGAGTGGGTTTCGACGATCTGGCCGTCATCATCGCAAATTACGTAGGTGCGGTTGCCGTGCAGCACCCCCACCCGCCCCGCCGCCAGCGACGCGGCGTGGCGGCCGGTCTCGATGCCGTCCCCGGCGGCCTCGGCGCCGACGATGCGCACCGACGGGTCGTTGAGGAAGGCGTGGAACAGGCCGATGGCGTTGCTGCCGCCGCCGACGCAGGCGGTGATGGCATCGGGCAGCCGCCCGTATTCGGCCAGCATCTGCGCGCGCGCCTCGCGGCCGACCACGGCATTGAAGTCGCGCACCATGCGCGGGTACGGGTCGGGGCCGGCGACGGTGCCGATGATGTAGAAGGTGTCGGCCACATTCGTCACCCAGTCGCGCATGGCCTCGTTGAGCGCGTCCTTCAGCGTCGCCGAACCGGAGGTTACCGGCACCACGGTGGCGCCGAGCAGCTTCATGCGGTGGACGTTGCTCTTCTGCCGCTCGATGTCGGTGGCGCCCATGTAGACCACGCACTCCAGCCCGAGCCGGGTGGCGACGGTGGCGCTGGCCACGCCGTGCTGCCCGGCGCCGGTTTCGGCGATGATCCGGCGCTTGCCCATCCGCGTCGCCAGCAGCGCCTGACCGATGGTGTTGTTGATCTTGTGCGCGCCGGTATGGTTCAGGTCCTCGCGCTTGAGCAGGATCTGCGCGCCGCCGACCTCCCGGCTCAGGCGCCGGGCGTGGTAGATCGGGCTGGGGCGGCCGACATAGTGCGCCAGGTCGGCGTCGAACGCGGCCTGGAAGGCCGGATCGACGCGCGCCGCATCGTAGGCGGCGGCCAGTTCCTGCAGCGGACCGATCAGGGTTTCGGCGACGAAGCGGCCGCCGTGGCGGCCGAAGTGGCCGCGGGCGTCGGGATAGGCGTGGTAGTCGATGGACGCGACTGTGGCTGGACTGGATGCGGAATTCATCGAAGGAAACTCCAGGGATTCGGCGTTCGTCGCGCGAAGCATGCGCGGACGGGGAAAGGGAGAAACGTTGCTCTCGGGGAGCCGCGCTGTCATCGCGCAATCGGCGCTCGATGCGTCGACGGGTGCTATCTGACCGCCGCTGCGGGCACGCGCCGCCAGCGCCGCAGCGAGCGGCCGAAGGGCGCAGGATGGCAGATCGAAGAACGCATCGCGGGCCAGACTAACCGATTGCATCCGAAGCTGCGCGCACGGCGGCCACGAACCGCCGCATCGCCTCGGGATGCTTGCGCCCGGGGGAGATTTCAATTCCGCTGGAAACATCGACGCCCCACGGGCACGCAGTCCGGATGGCCTCGGCCACGTTGTCCGGCCCCAGGCCTCCGGCCAGCAGGATGGGCCGGTCGCAGCCGCGCGGCAGCCGCGACCAGTCGAAACGATGGCCGCTGCCCCCGGCCTGGCCGACGGCGTGGCCGTCGAGCACGAAGCCGAAGGCCGAAGGGAACCGCGCCATTTCGGCCAATGGATCGGTGCCTTCGCCCATCGCGATGGCTTTCAGGAACGGCAGGCCAAAGCCGGCGCAAAAGGCGTCGTCCTCGCCGCCGTGGAACTGCAGCACATCGGGCCTGAGTACGGTCACGCCGTGCAGCACTTCCTCGCGCGGATTGTCCATCACAAGCAGGACTGCCGCGCTGCGACCGACCACCAGGCTTCGCAGTTCGGCCGCCTGCTCCACGCTGAGCCGGCGCGGGCTGCGTGGCGCGAGGATCAACCCGACATAATCCGCACCCAGATCCACCGCGAGTCGCACGTCTTCGGCGCGGGTCAGGCCGCAGAGCTTGATCCGAACCGGTCCGCGCTGATGGACGGCGGCGTCATGCATCGAGACAGGCTTCTTCCGGCAGGCCCCAGCGCCGCGGATAGAGCGGACCGAGGAAAAGCAAGCCCGCTGATGGCGCGGTCGGGCCGGCCCGGGTGCGATCGCGTTTTTCCAGCAGTTCGGCAATCCATTCGGGCGGGCGTTCGCCACAACCCACCAGCAGCAGCGAGCCGACGATGTTGCGCACCATGTGGTGCAGGAAGGCGTTGCCCTGCACCTCCACCACCACCTCGTCGCCGCTGCGGCGCACGCCGATGTCGTGCAGGTTGCGGCGGGCGTGACTGGCCTGGCACTGGGCGCTGCGGAAACTGGAAAAATCGCGCTCGCCCAGCAGCGCCTGCGCGGCGACGTGCATCTTTTTCGCGTCCAGCGGGCGGTAATCCCAGCCGAGGTACTGGCGCTCCAGCCCGGGACGGGCGCTGCGGTTGAGGATGCGGTAGCGGTAGCGACGCGCACGGGCGGAAAACCGCGCGCTGAAATCCGGATCCACCGGCACGCACCAGCGCACCGCCAGCGCCGGCGGCAGATTGGCCGTGGTGCCCAGGATCCAGCCACGGAGATCGCGCAAGCTGTCGGTGTCGAAGTGGACGACCTGGCAGCGCGCATGCACGCCGGCATCGGTGCGTCCGGCGCACACGGTCGCCACCGGCGCATCGGCCACCCGCGACAGCGCGGTCTCCAGCGCCGCCTGCAGGCTGGCGTCGGGATCCGTCGTCCCGGGCTGGCTCAACCGCTGCCAGCCGGAAAATCCGCTGCCGTCGTATTCGATCCCCAGCGCGAAGCGCATGGCTGCCGCTTCGCAATCAGCCCATGATGCGGGCCAGCATCTTGCCAGCCTTCTCGCTCACCGCATCGTCTTCATCGTTGAGCAACTCGGCAAGCAATTGCTGGGCGGACGTGCGATCGCCCATGTCGATGAAGGCATCGACCAGCTTGAAGCGCTGCTCGGCGCTGGCGCGGGCGGGCGGCTCGTTGTCGGCAGAATCGCCCGCCGGTGCCGCCGGTTGCGCAGGCTCGTGCGCGGTTGCCGGCGCCGCATCCGAATCCGGCGCTCCCGAACGTGACACGGAACCCTTCACCACCCAGCCCGAGTGCCAAGCCGGAGTCTCGCCACGCGGGCTGGCAGGAGGAGGCGTTTCCTCCGCCGGAGCCGGTGCCGGTGCCGGTGCCGCTTCGGAATCGGATTTCTGGCCACTGCGCTGGCGATCCAGCCGTTGCATGCTCGCCGCCAGGGCGTCGTGGTCGAAACGGCGGCGCGGCTTGGCCTCGACCTCGGGCCGGTTGTGCTTGCTGAGGAACCAGACCAGCAAACCCAGCAGCAGGACCCCCAGGCCGCCGCCGATGTAATACAGGTTGTAATTCGAATGGGTCGCGGCGGGCGCCTGTTCCGCGCTGGCCGTCGCAGGCTGGGCCGCAACCTGGTTGGCTTCGGCCAGACGGTGCTGCGCGGAGGCCAGTTCGGTGTCCTTCATGGACAACAGGCGGTTCTGCTCGTCGCGAATCCGCTCAAGTTCGGCCACGCGCTCCTTGAGGTCTCCGATTTCCGCAGTCTTCGCTGAAATTTCTTCGTCGCGCTGCGCCAACTCCTGTTGCAACATGCTTCCCCCACCCCGATTGCCGGTTCCGGTATTTGCCCCCGCCGCGGGCGTGGCGCCCGTGGGTGGAATGATCTGCAGACGCGCTTCGGAACGGCGCGGGCCGGCACTGGCCGCCGCGACGGTGGACGGCATGGCCGCCACGTTGGGACGCATGGCCGTGGAGCCCGCATCAGGTCGCAGCGCGCGCGCGTTCCCGTTGTTTGCCGTATTGGCCGCCGTATCGGCCGTGGACTGCGGCTGCAGCACCGGCCGCTGCGACTGGCGCCAGGCCTGCATCTGCTGGCGCACCACCGCACCGGCTTCGGACGCGTCGATTTGCCCCACTTCGCCGCTGTCGGGAACCCGCAGCACGGCGCCCTGGCGCAACCGGTTGATGTTGTCGCCGAGGAAGGCATCGGGGTTGGCTCGCAGCAGAGCCAGCATGGTCTGGTCGAGGCTGAAGGTGCTGCGCAGCCCCAGACCGCCGGCGATCGCGGACAGGGTTTCACCGCGCTTGACCGGGCCATATTGCCCCGAGTCCTCGGCGGCGGCCGTTGCCGCGGGTGCAGGCGACATCGCCGCCACTTCAGGCGCCGGCGGCGCGCTTGCCACCGGCGGCGGCGTGGCGACATCGACATCCGTCTCCGGCACCTGGGATTCCGCGGCGACCGGTGCGGGTGCGGGTGCGGGCGCAGCCGGCGCGGCGGCTTCGGGCACAGGCGGCAACGGTTCGACAGTCGCTACCGACGGCTCCGGACGCTGGACGAGGTTCGGCGCCTCCGCCGACGGCATCTGCACGTCCGCCTGCGCAACCGGCGCGCTGGCGGTGTTGGGCGCATCCACCAGCGCCGAGTATTCGCGGACCAGCTTGCCCTCGCCCCAATCGACTTCGATCAGGAAATTGACCACCGCCTGATCGATCGGCCGGATGCTGGTGACACGAATCACCGGACGGCCGCGCGCATCGCTGCCAAGGCTGAACTGGAGATCCGCCGCGGCCCCGGTGGGCGGAGGCAGGCCGATCCGCCGGAACGTCTCGGGCGAAGCCAGCCGAGCGCGCAATGCCGCAAGTTCGCCTGGCGTGGTCGAGATGATCGGGATTTCAGCCAGCAAAGGCTGGTTGGGCCCGGACTTGACCTTGATCTGGCCAAGACCCAAAGCCCAGGCGTTGCCGGCGGCCAGCAACAGCGCGGCGATCGCTGCTTTGCGCAAGAATCCGATCACGAAGGCTCCATCATCCACTGCGGCTGCGCGCCGACTCTAGCAGATTGTCGCGGTTTTCCGACAGCCCAACCGCTCGACGCTGCAACGGCCATCACGATTCCGGAGAGTATGGATCCATCGCCTGCAACCGCCCCGACCCGGCAGTTCAAGCCATCCGGGTTTTGGGCTCCAGTCCCTCCGCCACCAGCAGTTCGGCGATCTGCACGGCATTGAGCGCGGCGCCCTTGCGGATGTTGTCGGCCACCACCCACAGGTTCAGGCCGCGCGGATGCGAGAAATCCTCGCGGATGCGGCCCACGAACACCGGATCCTTGCCCGAGGCGTGGGTGACCGGCGTCGGATAGCCGCCTGCCCGCTGTTCGTCCACCACCTCGACACCCGGCGCCGCGCGCAGCAACTCGCGCGCCTGCTCCGGGGTGATCTTGCGCCGGGTCTCGACGTTGACCGCCTCGGAATGGCCGTAGAACACCGGCACCCGCACCGCGGTCGGGTTCACCTGGATGGAGGCGTCGCCCAGGATCTTCTGCGTTTCCCAGACCAGCTTCATTTCTTCCTTGGTGTAGCCGTTGGGCTGGAACTCGTCGATTTGCGGAATCAGGTTGAAGGCGATCTGCACCGGGAATTTCGCCGGCTGGATGTCCTGGAAATTCAGCAGCTGCGCGGTCTGCCGGCCCAGTTCCTCCATCGCGCTGCGCCCGCCCCCCGAGACGGACTGGTAGGTGGCGACGTTGACGCGCTCGATGCCGTACTCGCGGTGGATCGGCGCCAGCACCGGCATCAGCTGCATGGTCGAGCAGTTGGGGTTGGCGATGATCCCGCGCGGGCGGTTCCTGGCCGCTTCGGGGTTCACCTCGCTGACCACCAGCGGCACGTCGTCGTCGTAGCGGAAGGCGGAAGAATTGTCGATCACCACCGCGCCGGCTTCGGCGAACTTCGGCGCGTATTCCTTGCTGATGCCGCCCCCCGCCGAGAACAGGGCGATATCGATTCCGGCCGGATCGAAGGTCGCCAGATCCTGGACCACCAGCGCGTCGTCGCCGAACGCGACCTGCATTCCCGCCGAACGCTCGCTGGCGATCGCCACCACGGCGCTCGCCGGGAACTTGCGCTCGGCCAGGATCGCCAGCATGGTTTCGCCCACCGCGCCGGTCGCGCCGACCACGGCCACTTTGTATCGGTTGTTGCCCATACGTCCTCGAGGATCAGGTGGAACGCGACGGCATGACCGGCGGGCGGTTCGCGAAACGGCCTTTGCGGCCGCGTGGCGAGCGCCCGGCGGCAGTCGCCGGCGCAACGGAATGCTTCATTTTGCCGCTTCAGGCGGAACCTGCGGAAATACCGGTCCGACATCGCCACATTGCGCGCGATGCCGCAACGCCTGATCCATCAGCACCAACGCCAGCATGGCCTCGCAGATGGGGGTGGCGCGGATGCCGACGCAGGGGTCGTGGCGGCCGATCGTCACCACGTCCACGGCGTTCCCGTCCCGATCCACGCCCGGCACCGGCAATCGCAGGCTGGAGGTCGGCTTGAAGGCGACCGACACCGACACCTGCTGCCCGGTGGAGATGCCGCCGAGGATGCCGCCGGCGTGATTGCTCAGGAAGCCGCCCGGCGTCATCGCGTCGCGGTGCTGGCTGCCGCGCTGCGCCACGCTGGCGAATCCATCGCCAATCTCCACGCCCTTGGCCGCGTTGATCGACAGCATCGCCGCCGCCAGTTCGCCGTCGAGCTTGCCGTAGATTGGCTCGCCCCAGCCCGGCGGCACGCCGTCGGCCACCGCCACGACCTTCGCGCCCACCGAATCGCCGGATTTGCGCAGGGCGTCCATGAAGGCTTCCAGCTCCGGCACCTGCTCGGCGCAGGGCCAGAAGAACGGATTGGCCTCGACCGCATCCCAGTCGTGCGTGCGCGGCACGATCCCGCCGATTTGCGCCAGATACCCGCGCACCGTGACGCCGCGCTCGGCCAGCCACTTTTTGGCGATCACCGCCGCCGCCACCCGCATCGTGGTCTCGCGCGCCGAGGCGCGGCCGCCACCGCGCGGGTCGCGGATCCCGTACTTCTGCCAATAGGTGTAATCGGCATGACCGGGGCGGAACTGCGCGGCGATCGCGGTATAGTCCCGGCTGCGGGCGTCGGTGTTGCGGATCAGCAGGGCAATCGGGGTACCGGTCGTGCGCCCTTCATATACGCCGGACAGGATTTCCACCGCATCCGCCTCGTGGCGTGCCGAGGTGTGGCGGGTCTTGCCGGTGGCGCGGCGTGCCAGGTCGTGGGCGAAATCCTCCGGCGCAATGGCGATTCCGGGCGGGCAGCCGTCGAGCACGCAGCCGATCGCCGGCCCGTGCGACTCGCCAAAGGTGGTGACGCGCAGCAGGTGGCCGAAGGTGTTCAAAAGGAGGCATCCAACGCCGGAATGACGCGCCCGATGGCGCACTGCAACATCCGGACGCAACTTTAGCGCATCCCGGGCCGGCACAACGGACCGCGTCGGGGCCCGCAGCAAACATCCAGTTCGACCGACATGCCGTTTCATTCCGGATTCGATGGCAAGCCGCCATGACCCCCGCGTGAATCGCAACCCACGGCGCGACCGTATAAAATGATCTGTCACAGACAGAGTTCGCCATGTCCGCGATCCAGCTCAGCTACAGCACCTTCGGCCTGACCAATCTCGATTTCCTCGACGCCATCGACGCGGTGGACCGCGCCGGCTACGACGGGATCGAGATTTCGTTCCATCGCGACCAGTTCAATCCGTTCAACGTGGACGATGCGTATCTGGACGCGGTCAAGCAGCGCCTCGACGCGCGCCGGGTCAAGGCCTGCTGCGTGGCCACCGCCTCGCATTTCTTCGATCCGCACCGCCCGCACGAGCCCTCGCTGATGGCGCTGGAAAAGGCCGCGCGCATGCGCCGGATCGACCTGGTCAAGCGCGGCATCCACGTGGCGCGCAAGCTGGGCGTCAACCTCGTCACCTTCGGCAGCGGCTTCATTCGCGACGACCACGTCGCTCATCCGGAGGTGGATCCGAGCGCACTGCTGGTCGATTCCATCCACGAATGCCTGCGCGAGATCCGTGACGACGAGGACATCACCCTGCTGATCGAGCCCGAGCCGGGGATGCACATCGAAACCATGGAGCAGGGGCTGGCGCTGCTGGACGCGGTGAACTCGCCCAAGTTCAAACTGCACATCGACATCTGCCACGCCTATTGTTCGGAAAAGAACTACGTCGACGCGCTGCGCAAGGCGGCGCCGCAGGCGCGCTATCTGCATATTTCCGACGCGCGCGAGGGCTACAACCTCAAGATCGTCCACGATCGCGACGATCTGGCGCCCGACCTCGATTTCGCCAGCGTGCTGGTGCATTTCCAGGACACTGCCGACTTCTTGTTGCTGGATCGTGATCACCCGATCCACTTCCGCGAGCAGGCGCCCAGCGCCGCGCGCACGAAGCGCATCGAAACCCTGATGCAGCGCGCCGGCATCCACAAGGATTTGCGGGTGGTGGACTATTCCAGCCTGTACGCCGGCAGCTCGCCGCTGGACGACGAGATCTTCACCTACCTGATTTCGATGCCGGGCCTGAGCTACGACGTGCTGGAGCGCGCGCGGCCGATCTGCGGCTACCTGCGCGGGGTGAAGACTCCGCCGCTGGTGGACAAGATGGTGGCCAACACGCTCACCGGCATCGTCCACTTCCACGAAATCCCGGGCGAAGGCACGCTGGATCTGGCCGGCAGCTTCCGCGCGCTGGAGGAAGGCGGCTTCAAGGGCTACGGTTCGGTCGAGCTGTACCACCACGTCGAAGGCTGGCAGAAGGCGCTGGACGACAGCTACCGGCATCTGGCCGCGATCACGGGCGGGCGTTGAGCGGGCCCATGATCGACGTCGCCTCCCTGAGTTGGCCCACCGAACTGGTGGGCGAACTCGACCACCGCCGGCTCAAGGCGCCCAGCGTCAAGCTGCGCTCGGCGCGCCTCGGCGAGCACGGCGACGCGTTCTTCTGCGTGGACCTGCGCATCCGCCGCCCCAACGCCGACGATTTCCTGACCTCGACCGAGCTGCATTCGGTCGAACACTTCCTGCTGGAAGGCTTCGGCCGGCTGCTGCCGGAGCACTTCGTCTCGGTCGGCATCATGGGCTGCCAGACCGGCTTCTACCTCGGCTTCCAGAACGAGGGGCGCGCCGACCTGCTGTGCGCAACGCTGGCGCACATCCTCGAAGAGATGCAGACCGCCGCTGCGGTGCCCTACGCCAACGTCGAACAGTGCGGCAACTGGCGCAACCACAGCCTCGGCGACGCCCAGCGCGTGGCGCGGGAAATCCTGGCGCGCCGCGAACACTGGCTGGACGCTGCATGAACGTCGGCAACGACCGCTGGCAGGTGCGCACGCAGCGCCCGATCGGCTATGACGTCATCAAGACGCCGGACTTGTTCGACGCCGACAACGGGACGCTGCTGCGGTTCGGCCGCCACGCCGGCGGACGCCGGTTCGTGGTGGTGGACGGCAACGTGGCGCGCCTGCACGGCGCGGCGATCCGCGGCTGGTTCGCGCACAACGGCATCGACGCCCGCGTGGTGGTGTTCCCCGGCGGCGAGGAACACAAGAACATCGAGATCTACCAGGACATCCTGCGCGAGCTCGACGTTTTCCCGATCCACCGCCGCGACGAGCCGATCATCGCCATCGGCGGCGGCGTGTTGACCGATGTGGTGGCCTTCGTCGCCGCCACCTACCGGCGCGGCATCCCGCACATCAAGGTGCCCACCACCCTGATGGGCTACATCGACGCCGCGCTCGGGATCAAGGCCGGGATCAACTTCAACGGCCACAAGAACCGCCTCGGCAGCTTCGAGCCGCCCGCTGCGGTGTTGCTGGACAAGCGCTTCCTCACCACCCTGCCCGCGCGCCACCTGCGCAACGGCGTGTGCGAGATCGCCAAGCTCGCGGTGGTCTGCGATGCGCACCTGTTCGCGCTGCTCGAACGCGACGGCGCCCACGGCATCGCCACCGCCTTCCAGGACGCACGCGGCGACGCCATCCTCGATGCCGCCATCGGCGGCATGCTGGCCGAGCTGGAGCCGAACCTGCACGAGGACGAACTGGCGCGCAAGGTCGATTTCGGCCACAGCTTCAGCTACGGGCTGGAAACCCGCCACGAGCAGCACCTGCTGCACGGCGAGGCGGTCCTGCTCGACGTACTGGTATCGACCGTGCTCGCGCAGCGCCGTGGCCTGCTGGCCGACGCCGACGCCGAGCGCGTCTTCGCGCTGGTCGAGCGGCTCGGGCTGGCGCCCGATCCCGGCCTGCTCGATGCCGATCTGATGTGGCAATCCCTGCGCGACCGCATCGAACACCGCAACGGCCAGCAGCGCGTCCCCGTGCCCGACGCCATCGGCCGCTGCGTCTTCCTCAACGATATCGACCGCCGCGAGCTGGAAGCCACGGTGCCGATCCTGCATGCCCGCCTCAAGGTCCACGATGAATCAGCCCTCGAACGTCGATAGTCAGGAAGTCAGCAAGTTCGACCGCGTCGCCCAGCTCTGGTGGGACCCCACCGGCAAGATGGGGATGCTGCACGTCATCAATCCGCTGCGCTCCAAGTTCACCTTCGACCACGTGCCGGAGATCCGCGGCGCCAAGGCGGTCGACGTCGGCTGCGGCGGCGGCATCCTGACCGAGACCCTGGCCAAGGCCGGCGCCGACGTGATCGGCATCGACCAATCGGAAATGACGCTGGAAATCGCCCGCCAGCACGCCGCCAAGAGCGGGCTTTCGATCGACTACCGGCTGCAGACGGTCGAGGAACTGGTCGAGAAGGAAGCCGGCACCTTCGATGTCGTCACCTGCCTGGAAATGCTCGAACACGTCCCCGACCCGGCGGCCATCGTCGACGCCTGCACGCGCCTGCTCAAGCCCGGCGGCCACGTGGTCTTCTCGACCATCAACCGCACCTTCAAGGGCTGGCTGTTCGCCATCGTCGGCGGCGAATACATCCTGCGCATCCTCCCGCGCGGCACCCACGACTACGCCAAGCTGATCCGCCCGACCGAGCTGCGGCGCTGGTCGGAAGCCAGCGGGCTGACCTTCGTGCGCTGCGCCAGCCTGATGTACAACCCGCTGCGCAAGACCTTCAAGGTCGCCGAAGGCAAGCTCGACGTGAACTACATGATGAGCTACGTGAAGCGGGCCTGAGCCGCGATGCGAACGTTCCTCGCCCTCTCGCGCTCCACCCACGGCGTGCTCGACATCGCCATGCCGGGCTTCGCCGCCCTTCTCTGGCTCGGCCAATTCCCGCGCTGGCCGGTGCTGCTGGTCGCGCTGCTGACCGCGCTGGCCGGCTACACCGCGCTGTATGCGCTCAACGATCTGATCGGGGTCGAGGTGGACCGCGAGAAGTTCGCCGGCACCGGGCCCAATCCCGGCTATTCGGTCGAGGCCTCGGACCTGCGCTATCCGATCGCGCAGGGCAAGCTCAGCCTGCGCGCCGGCATCCTCTGGTTCACCGGTTGGTATCTGATCGCGCTGGTCGGCGCCTGGTGGCTCAACCCGCTGCTGGTGGCGGTGGTGCTGGCCGCGCCGGTGCTGGAAACGCTCTACTGCAAGCTGTTCAAGGTCAGCTATTGGCGGGTGATCGTCAGCGGGCTGGTGAAATCGCTCGGTCCGGTCGCCGCGGTGCTGGCGGTGGTGCCGCGCCCCGATCCGGCCCTGCTGGCGCTGATGGTGGCCTGGCTGATGGCGTGGGAAATCGGCGGCCAGAACGTGCCGGCCGACTGGAACGACGTCGAGGAAGACCGCCGGGTCGGCGCGCGCACCATCCCGCTGGTGTTCGGCGAGCGGATCGCCGGCACCGTGGTCCTCGTCGCGCTGCTGGCCACCCTCGCGCTGGGCTGGTTCCTGCCGCTGGCCTCGCCGCTGCCGCTGGGCCTGCCGTTCCAATTGGCGATGCTGGCAATCGGCGTGGTCCTGCTGCTGATCCCGGGCTTCCGCCTGTTCCGTTCCCATGAAGGCCGCGGCGCGGCGCGGCTGTTCGACCGCGCCAGCCTGTACCCCCTGGCGCTGCTGGCGCTGGTCAGCGGCTTTGTGCTCTGGTACTGGCTGCATCCGGCCGCCTGACGCACGCCACGCCGGTCGTCGCGGCGCACGCGACGGCCAGCCGCCAGCGCCTTTCCGTTAGAATTGCGCGTCCTCGCCGCCGGAGCCCGCCATGCCTGAACTCGCCTATCGCCGCGTCCTCCTGAAACTGTCCGGCGAGGCGCTGATGGGCGACGAGGACTACGGCATCGACCCCAAGGTGCTGGGGCGGATTGCGCGCGAGGTGATCGAGGCGCATGACGCCGGCGCCGAAATCGCGCTGGTGATCGGTGGCGGCAACATCTTCCGCGGCGCGGGGCTGGCCGCCGGCGGCATGGATCGCGTGACCGGCGACCAGATGGGCATGCTGGCCACGGTGATCAACGCGCTGGCGATGCAGGACGCGCTGGAGAAGCTCGGCGCCAAGTGCCGGGTGATGAGCGCGCTCAAGATCAACGATGTCTGCGAGGACTACATCCGCCGCCGCGCCGTGCGCCATCTCGAAAAGGGCCGGATCACCATCTTCGCCGCCGGCACCGGCAATCCCTTCTTCACCACCGATTCCGGCGCCGCGCTGCGCGCGATCGAGATCGGCGCCGACCTGCTGCTGAAGGCCACCAAGGTCGACGGCGTCTACGACAAGGACCCGGCCCGGCATGCCGACGCCGTGAAGCTGGACCAGCTCAGCTACGACGAGGTCATCAAGCGCGACCTGAAGGTGATGGACACCGCCGCCTTTGCGCTGTGCCGCGACGCCGGCCTGCCGCTGCGGATCTTCGACATGGCCCGGTCCGGCGTGCTGCTGCGCATCCTCCACGGCGAGCAGATCGGCACCCTGGTCGGCGGGCGCTGAGATCGCCGTTCGAGCCGCTTATAATGCCCGATTCGGGACGACGCCAAACGTCGTTCCACACGCATTGCTGGGACTGAAGGCGCCGGCGCAACCCGGCCCTTGGTACCGGATCAGCCGATCGCACGACAGTCCATAGTCTGCGCCACCCCGACGCACGACACCTCCCGGAGATTGCGGCCATGCTCAACGAGATCAAGAAAGACGCCCAGGCCCGCATGGCCAAAAGCATCGAAACGCTGCGCCACAACCTCGTCAAGGTGCGCACCGGGCGCGCCAACACCGGCCTGGTGGACAGCATCAAGGTCAACTACTACGGCTCGGACATGCCGCTGTCGCAGGTCGCCAGCGTCTCGGTCTCGGACGCCCGCACGATCATGATCGTGCCGTGGGAAAAGCAGATGGTCGGCGCGGTCGAAAAGGCGATCCTCGCCTCCGATCTCGGCCTGACCCCGAACACCGCCGGCACCACGATACGCCTCAACATCCCTGCACTGACGGAGGAGCGTCGCCGCGACCTCACCAAGGTCGTGCACGGCGAGGGCGAGGACGCCAAGGTGGCGATCCGCAACATCCGCCGCGACGCCAACCATCAGGTCAAGGAACTGCTGAAGGAAAAGCAGATTTCCGAAGACGAGAGCGCCCGCGCCGAGGCCGAGATCCAGAAAATCACCGACGCCGCGATCAAGGACGTCGACGAGGTGGTCAAGGCCAAGGAAGTCGAGTTGATGGCGGTCTGAACGACCCCGATTCGAGACCGACGATTCGTGAAAGCGCCGCAGCCCGGGTTCCGATTGGAGTGTTTCCTTGACTGACGCTCATGCCGCGCAGGGAGCTCCGCTGTCCGGCGTTTCCGACACCGGCGCCGGGAACCCTGCGGTGCCACGGCATATCGCCATCATCATGGACGGCAATGGGCGCTGGGCGCAGGCGCGGCGCAGGCCGCGGATCATCGGCCATCGCGCCGGTTCACGCGCGGTCAAGCGCTGCGTGGAGTTCTGCCTGCAGCGCGGCGTCGGCGCGTTGACCCTGTTCGCCTTTTCCAGCGAAAACTGGGATCGCCCGGAAGACGAAGTCAGCGGGCTGATGAAATTGTTCCTCGGTGCGCTGGAGCGCGAAGTCGATGAGTTGCACCGGCTCGGCGTGCGGCTGCGCTTCATTGGCGAGCGCGAACGCTTCTCCGAAGGCCTGCGCAACCGGATGGCGGCCGCCGAAACCCTGACCCAGGCCAATTTCCGCCTGCAACTGAACGTGGCCGCCAGCTACGGCGGCCGTCAGGACATCGCGCGCGCGGCGCGCGCGCTGGCGCAGGAGGTCGCGGAGGGTCGGCTGCTTCCCGGACAGATCGACGAGGCGGCGCTGGCGTCGCGGATGGCGCTGGCCGACCTGCCCGCGCCCGACCTGTTCATTCGCACCGGCGGCGAGCTGCGGATCAGCAATTTCCTGCTCTGGCAGCTCGCCTACACCGAGCTGTGGTTCACCGAGGCGCTCTGGCCGGACGTCGACGCGGCGCTGCTGCACAAGGCACTGGACGACTATGCGGCACGCGAGCGCCGTTTCGGGCTGACCGGCGAGCAAATCCGCGCCATGGGCAAGGGGAAGACGGCATGACCAGGACACGGGTGCTGGCGGCGCTGGTGATGGCTCCGGCGGCAATCGCCGCGGTCTTGCTGCTCCCCACCGCCTGGCTGATGCTGCTCAGCGCCCTGCTGTGCCTGCTGGCGCTGTGGGAGTGGACCCGGCTGGTGGAGATCGAGGACAGCCTCGCTCGCTACGTCCTGCTGGCCTGCAATCTGGCGCTGATGGTGGCGCTGGTCTGGGGTTCGCGCTCGGCGCAGACCAGCGCGCTTCCCCTGTTCGAGGCGATCGCGGTGCTCGGCGTCGCGTGGTGGCTGCTGGCGCTGCTGTGGCTGCTGCACTACGACTTCGCCTCCGGAACCAGCGGCAATGCCCGCGTCTTCAAGCTGATCGCCGGCACTGCCGCGGTGGTTCCCGCCTGGTGCGCGCTGGCCTTGATCCATCGGCAGGCGCCCAACGGCCCGTTCTGGCTGCTGCTCTCGCTGGTGCTGGTCTGGTCCGCCGACAGCGGCGCCTATTTCGCTGGCCGGCGTTTCGGCGGGCGCTGGTTCGGCGGGCGCAAGCTGGCGCCAAGGGTCAGCCCGAACAAGACCATCGAAGGCCTGCTCGGTGGTTTCGCCCTGTCCGCCATCGTCGCGGTCGCAGGCGCCCAGCTGTTGCATGTCCCGACGCAGAAAATGCCGGCGGTGATTGGCGTTGCGCTGGCGACGGTCGCGTTTTCCGTCGTCGGAGACCTGTTCGAGAGCCTGCTCAAGCGCCACAGCGGGGTCAAGGATTCGGGCACCCTGATCCCCGGCCACGGCGGCATTCTCGACCGGGTCGACAGCCTGCTGGCGGCGCTGCCGGTGTTCGCCATCGGCAAGGCCTGGTTCGGGTTCTAGGCATGCGCAGGATCGCCATTCTCGGAGCCACGGGCTCGATCGGAACCTCCGCGCTGGACGTGGTGGCGCGGCATCCGGACGCACTGCGGGCGACCGTGCTGGCCGCCGGAACCCGGGTCGAGGAACTGCTGGCGCTGTGCCGCATCCACGCGCCGGAGCATGCGGCGATCGGCGACGATCGCCTGTATCCGCGCCTGCGCGACGGCCTGCGCGAGGCCGGATTGCCCACCCAGGCCCACGCCGGCGCCGACAGCATCGCCAGTCTCGCCGCCAGTCCGTCCTGCAATACCGTGATCGCCGCGATCGTCGGCGCCGCCGGCCTGCCCTCGACCCTGGCCGCCGCGCGCGCCGGCAAGCGCCTGCTGCTGGCCAACAAGGAATCGCTGGTGCTGGCCGGCGAACTGCTGATGCGCGAGGTGCACTCGATCGGATCCGAAGTGATCCCGATCGACAGCGAGCACAACGCGATCTTCCAGTGTCTGGCCGGCGGCGAGGCCAAGCCGCTGCGCCTCACCCTGACCGCCTCGGGCGGGCCGTTCCGCGGCTGGGGCCGCAACGCCCTCGCCGCCGTCACGCCGGCGCAGGCCGTGGCGCACCCGAGATGGTCGATGGGGCCGAAGATTTCGGTCGATTCGGCCACCCTGATGAACAAGGGCCTCGAAGTCATCGAGGCGCACCACCTGTTCCACGTTCCGGCCGAACGCATCCGCGTGCTGGTGCACCCGCAATCGTTGGTGCATTCGATGGTGGACTTCAGCGACGGCAGCACCCTGGCCCAACTGGGCCTGCCCGACATGCGCACCGCGTTGGCGGTCGGGCTGGCCTGGCCGCGCCGCATCGCTTCGGGCGTTCCGCCGCTGGATCTGCTCGCGCAGGGCGGCCGGCTGGATTTCGAGCCGCCCGACCTGGAATCCTTTCCCTGCCTGGGGCTGGCCACCGCGGCGTTGGCATCCGGCGGCACCGCCCCGGCCATCCTCAACGCCGCCAACGAGGAAGCCGTTTCAGCCTTCCTTCAGGGCGAGATCGGTTTTCTGGATATCCCCGACACGGTTGCCGCCACCCTGGACGCCCTGCCCCACAGCCCCGCGGATTCGCTGGACGTCCTGTTCGACGCCGACCGGGCGGCGCGCGCGACGGCGCGGGCGCGGATCGAGGAACGCAAACGACCATGAACGAATTCTTCGGCTCGGTCTGGTGGCTGCTGGTCGCCCTCGGGGTGCTGGTCACCTTCCACGAATACGGCCATTTCTGGGTCGCCCGCCGCTTCGGGGTGAAAGTCCTGCGGTTCTCGGTGGGCTTCGGCAAGCCGCTGTGGACCTGGCACGGCAAGGACGGCACCGAATACGTGATCGCCGCGATCCCGCTGGGCGGCTACGTGCGCATGCTCGACGAACGCGAAGGCGACGTCGCTCCCGGCGAGCTGGCGCAGGCGTTCAACCGCAAGCCGGTCCTGCAGCGAATGGCAATTGCCATTGCCGGTCCGCTGGCCAACCTGCTGCTGGCCTTCGGGCTGCTGTGGGCGATGCTGGTGATCGGTCGGCCGGATTACGCGCCGGTGGTCGGACACGCCCAGGGCATCGCCGCCAGCGCCGATCTGCAGCCGGGGGACGTCATCACGGAGGTCGGAGACCGCGCGACCCCGACCTGGAGCGAGTTGGGAATCGCATTGTCGATCGCCGCCCTCGACCACAAGCCGGTGACGCTGGGCGTGCGCAAGCCGGACGGGCAGGAAACCACCCGCGTGCTGGCGCTGCAGAACCTGCCGGCAGGACGCGACGAAACCCGCGCGCTGATCGATATCGGGCTGATTCCACGGCACCTGCTGCTGCCCGCCGTGGTCGGCAGCATCCGCGAGGGCAGTCCGGCCTGGGGCGTGCTGGCCGAAGGCGACCGGATCACCGCGATCGATGCCCAGCCTGTGGCCAGTTTCGAGGACATCGCCCCGCTGGTGACGCGCCTGGGCGAGGACGGTGGCCACGGAATGGTCGAAGTCGAGCGCGACGGCCAACGGCTCGCGCTGCCGCTGGCGCCGCAGCGTTTCACCGACGATTCTGGCCATTCGCGCTGGATCCTTGGCATCACCGCCGCCGACGCCGCCGAGGAGGCGCCGCACGATGCGGTGCTGCGCCTGGGCGCACTGGCGGCGATCCCGGCCGCCGCCCGCGAAACCCTGTTCCAGAGCCGGCAGATCGTCGAGATGATCGCCCGCGCCTTCCGGGGCCGGGTCGCGGTGGAGAACACCGTTTCCGGGCCTCTGACCATCGCCCGCGCGGCCAACGACTTCGCGGCGCGCGGCCCCGCCTGGTTCCTGGAATTCCTCGCCCTGCTCTCGGTCAGCCTCGGTTTGCTGAACCTCCTGCCCATCCCGGTCTTGGACGGAGGTCACCTGCTGTATTACCTTATCGAGCTGGTCGCCGGTCGCCCCCTGGGCGATCGCGCACAAGCCGTGGGCCAGTACGTCGGTCTTGCGCTGATCGCAGGACTGATGGGCTTGGCCTTCTACAACGACATCCTGCACCTGGTGTCGTGAGCCACCTTCCTGCCCTGCCCTCAAGCGGGGTTCCCGTTTTTGCAGCACCACCTACAGGATGTTTCGCATGACCCGAGCCCCATCCCGCCGCCTTCTGGCCATCGCACTGGCCTCGGCGCTGTCGCTTCCGGCCTGGGCCCAGTCGGCGTTCACTCCGTTCACGGTGAACGACATCCGCATCGACGGCCTGCAGCGGATCGGCGCCGGCACCGTGTTCACCTATCTGCCGGTCGAGCGCGGGGACACCCTGGACCAGGGCAAGGCCGCAGAAGCGCTGCGCGCCCTGTACAAGACGGGATTCTTCGAGGACGTGCGTCTGGATCGCCAGGGCAACATCCTGGTGGTCACCGTGTCCGAACGTCCGGCGATCAACCGGTTGACCCTGGTCGGCAACAAGGACATCAAGACCGAGGATCTGCTCAAGGGCCTCAAGGACATCGGCCTGGCCGAAGGCGACACCTTCAACCCGCTCAACCTCGATCGGGTCACCCAGGAACTCAATCGCCAGTACAACAACCGCGGCAAGTACAACGTCGAGATCACCCCGTCGATGGAACGGCTGGACCGCAATCGCGTCAACCTGACCATCACGGTCAAGGAAGGCAAGGCGGCGCGGATCCGCCACATCAACCTGATCGGCAACGACAGTTTCCCGACCGGAGACATCACCGATGGTTGGGAATCCCATACCACCAACTGGGCCAGCTGGTACAAGCGCGACGACCAGTACTCGCGCGAGAAACTCTCCGGCGACATCGAGCGCCTGACCGCGTGGTACCTCAACCGCGGCTACATCGATTTCAGCCTCGATTCCACCCAGGTCGCCATCAGCGCCGACCGCCGCGACATGTACATCACCGCCGGACTGACCGAAGGCGACGTCTACAGTTTTGCGGAAACCACCGTCTCCGGGGACACCGTGTTCCCCAAGGAAGACATCGAGGCGATGGTCGCCTTCATCCGCCCGGGCGCCACGTTCTCCCGCGGTGTGCTGGAATTCGCGACCAACGCGATCACCATGCGCCTGGCGAACATCGGCTACGCCTTCGCCAAGGTCAACCCGATTCCCCGCATCGACCGCGACAAGCGCACGGTGGCCATCGACTTCCAGGTCCAGCCCGGACCCCGCGTGACGGTGCGCCGCATCGTGTTCAAGGGCAATACCCGCACCGCCGATCCGGTGCTGCGCCGCGAAATGCGCCAATTCGAGGGCAGCTGGTATTCGCAGGCGGCGATCGACCGCGGCAAGGTTCGTCTGGACCGGCTGGGCTACTTCGAAGAGGTGACGGTCGACAAGACCCCCGTCCCGGGGACGGCGGACCAGGTCGATGTCACCTACACGGTCAAGGAAACCAATTCCGGCAGCATCTCGGCGGGCATCGGCTATTCGCAGCTGACCGGCGTCAATTTGTCGCTGCAGATGTCGGAAAACAACTTCCTGGGCACGGGCAACCGCCTTTCCGTCGCGCTGGAACGCAGCGCCTATCAGAGACGCTACGACTTCTCGTTCATGAATCCGTATTTCACCGACAACGGATTGTCGCTCGGATACAACATCTGGTGGCGCGAGTTCGACTATTCGAGCTTCAACGTGGCTTCGTACTCGTCCAACAGCGGTGCCTTCCAGGTCATGTTGGGCATCCCGCTGAGCGAGAGCGACAACGTTTCGCTGATGGTCGGCGCCGACTCCAACCAGATCAATGCCTTCGCCGGCTCCACGCCGCCGCCGTTGATGGACTACCTTTACGCAGTCGGTGATCGCACCTTCAAATCGCTGCGCGTGCAAGGCGCCTGGGGCCGGGATACCCGCAACAATTACCTGACGCCCATAGTGGGAAGCACGCACCAGCTGAGTGCGGAACTCACGCTTCCCGGATCGACCATTTCCTATTACAAGCTGCAGTATGACTACGCACGCTACTGGCCGCTCAGGCCAAGCTTGGTCCTGCGCACCGCCGGAACACTGGGTTTTGGCGATTCCTATGGAAAGGACTATTCGCGCAACGTCTGCTACACGTTGCCCACCCCGCCTCCACCGCCCGACCCCAACAATCCGCCGGATCCGAACAACCCGCCGCCCCCGCCGCCGCCCCCGCCCCCGCCGAGCGATCCCTGCCTGCCGACTTCACCCGACTTCCAGCGGGTGGCCGTCGCAACCGGATTGCCGTTCTTCGAGAATTTCTATGCGGGCGGAATCAACTCCAGCGGTCGCGTGCGCGGCTTCATGGACAACACGCTCGGCCCCGCCTACGTCACGACAACCGGCTACCGGCAGCCATTGGGCGGCTCCCTCCTGGTCGCGGGATCGCTCGAGGCCATTTTCCCGAAGATCATCGACAGTCCGCAGGCCCGCGTTTCCGCCTTCCTCGACATCGGCAACGTCTACAACGGTTGGAACAACTTCAAGGCCAACGAACTGCGCGCATCGGTGGGCGTCGCCCTGATGTGGCGCTCGCCGATGGGGCCGATTTCGATAAGCTATGCCTTCCCCATCCGCACCCGGCCCGGCGACCAGCTCGAGCGCCTGCAGTTCACGTTTGCCGGCTCCCAGCGCTGACAGGCATGATCGGATGACAATCCAGACGTTCCCTGCGTCCGGATTGGCCGAACGTTTCGGCCTGGTTCTGCGCGGTGCGAATCGGGACGTCTCCGGCGTGGCGACGCTTTCCGCCGCAACGCAGGAGCATTTGAGCTTCCTGGCCAACCCGCGCTATCGCAGCCAGCTTGAATCCACCCGCGCCGGAGTCGTCGTGCTGCGTGAGAGCGATGCGGATGCGTGCCCTGGAACCGCCCTGTTGGCGGCTGATCCCTACGTCGCCTTCGCCAGGATTGCCGCCCTGTTCGCACAGGGGACAGCGCACGCCCCAGGCATCCACCCCACGGCGGCGGTGGATCCATCGTCGCAGATCGATCCAACCGCCTGCATCGGCGCCCACGCCAGCATCGGGGCGCGCAGCACGGTCGCCGCCGGCGCCGTCGTCGGCCCCGGCTGCGTGATCGGCGAGGACTGCGCGATCGGCGAGGGCTGCGAACTGGTCGCGCGGGTGACCTTGGTCAAGCGCGTGCGGCTCGGCAAGCGCGTGTTGATCCACCCCGGCGCGGTGCTCGGCGCCGATGGCTTCGGCATCGCCATGGACGCCGGCCGTTGGCTCAAGGTGCCGCAGCTGGGCGGCGTGCTGGTCGGCGACGACTGCGAGATCGGCGCCAACACCACCATCGACCGCGGCGCGCTGGAAGACACCGTGCTGGAAGAAGACGTGCGCCTCGACAACCAGATCCAGATCGGCCACAACGTCCACATCGGCGCCCACACCGCGATGGCCGGCTGCTCGGCGGTGGCCGGCAGCGCGCGGATCGGACGCCGCTGCCTGATCGGCGGCGGCGCCGGCGTGCTCGGCCATCTGGAACTGTGCGACGGCGTGGTCGTCACCGCGATGTCGCTGGTGACCCATTCCATCCGCACGCCGGGCGAGTATTCTTCCGGCACCCCGCTGATGCCCAACCGCGACTGGCGCAAGAGCGCCGCGCGCTTCAAGCATCTCGACCGCATCGCCCGGCGCGCGCCGGGCAGCGACAAGGACACCGCATGACCGACACCACCGCCGTCACCCTGCCCGTCGACGTCACCGAGATCCAGCGCCTGCTGCCGCACCGCTACCCGTTTCTCTTGGTCGATCGCGTGGTGGAACTGGAGCCCAACAAGCGCGTGCTGGCCTACAAGAACGTCAGCATCAACGAGCCGTTCTTCCAGGGCCACTTCCCCGGCAAGCCGGTGATGCCGGGCGTGCTGGTGATCGAGGCGCTGGCGCAGGCCGGGGGCCTGCTGACCCAGCTGTCCAGCGATCCCGGCGACCCGCTGACGGAAACGTTCTATCTGGTGAAGGTGGACAACGCCAAATTCAGCAACATGGTGGGGCCCGGCGACCGGCTGGAACTCGACGTCGAGCTTCGGCGCCGAATCCGCAACATGGCGCAATACGTGGGCGTTGCCCGCGTTGACGGCCAGCAGGTGGCCTGCGCCGAGATCCTGTGCGCGGCCTCGCGCGGCTGATCCGTGGGCGACCCGTCCGCCACCAACATTCACCCCACTGCGGTCATCGATCCGCAGGCGCGCCTGGGCGCCGGCGTGCAGGTCGGCGCCTACGCGGTGATCGGCCCCGAGGTCGAGATCGGCGACGGCAGCCGGATCGGGCCGCACTGCACGATCGAGGGTCCGACCCGCATCGGGCGCGACAACGTGTTCCACGGCCACGCGGCAATCGGCGGCGAGCCGCAGGACAAGAAATACCGCGGCGAGCGTGTGACACTGGAGATCGGCGACGGCAATTCGATCCGCGAATTCGTCACCATCAATCGCGGCACCGGCGATGGCGGCGGTGTCACCCGTCTGGGCAATCGCAACTGGATCCTCGCCTACTGCCACATCGCCCACGATTGCATCATCGGTGACGACTGCGTGTTCTCCAACAACGCGACCCTGGCCGGCCATGTGCATATCGGCAACCAGGTCATCCTCAGCGGATTTTCAGGCATCCACCAGTTCTGCCGCATCGGCGATCACGCCTTCATCGGCATGGGCGCGTTCGTCAACGGCGACGTGCCGCCGTTTTTGATGGTGGCGCAGGAAAAGTATTCCCGGCCCCGCGGCATCAACCTCGAGGGGCTCAAGCGGCGCGGCTTCGACGCGGCGCGCATTGCCGCCATCAAGCGCGCCTACCGGGCGCTGTACATGGGCGAGGCGAAGCTGGACGAGGCCAAGGCCGAGCTGGCGGAAATCGCGGAAGAGAGCGCGGATGTGCGCGGTTTCCTCGACTTCATCAACGCCGGCGAGCGGCCGTTGCTGCGGTGATCGGTCGAGTCGCGCCGTGGCGTGGCAGGGGCGTGTCCCAAGTCGCTCCCCGATACTCGCTTTGTTGGGACACGCCCCTGCCCCACCACGAGGCAGGTTCCAGACAAGGAACGGCATGACACTTCGCATCGCCCTATGCGCCGGTGAAACCTCGGGCGACCAGCTGGGCGCCGGGCTGGTCGCGGCGCTGCGGGCGCGTTTTCCCGACGCGCAGTTCGCGGGCATCGGCGGTGCCGGCATGCGTGCGGAAGGCATGGAAATCTGGTGGGAGGCCGACGCCTTGGCGGTGATGGGGCTGGCGGAAGTACTCCGGCACCTGCCGCGCCTGCTGCGGCTGCGGCGGCAGTTCCGCCAGCGCGTTCTGGACTGGCGGCCCGATGTGTTCATCGGCATCGACGCGCCGGACTTCAATCTGGGCGTGGAGCGCTGGCTGAAGCGGCGCGGCGTGCGCACCGTGCACGACGTCAGTCCGTCGATCTGGGCCTGGCGGCAGGGACGCGCGGCGAAGATTGGCGCCAGCGCGGATCGCGTGCTGTGCCTGTTCCCGATGGAGCCGCCGATCTACGCGGATCACGGCGTCGATGCCGCCTTCATCGGCCACCCGCTGGCCGACTCGATTGCGCTTGCACCGAATCGCAGCGCCGCGCGCGCGGCGTTGGGCGAAGCTGCGGACGCGCCGCTGCTGGCGCTGCTGCCGGGCAGCCGGTTGGGCGAAATCGAACGCATGCTGCCGGTCTTCGCGCAGGCCGCGCAGCGCCTTGCCGTCGATCTGCCGGGCCTGCGCGTGCTGGTGCCGGCGGCAAACGCACAGTGCCGCGCCGCCATCGAGCGCGTGCTGGCCGGCAACCCGCTGTTCCGGGTGCTCGACGGGCAGGCGCAGGCCATCATGATCGCCAGCGACGTCGTGCTGCTGGCCTCCGGTACCGCTGCGCTGGAAGCGATGCTGTGCAAGCGCCCGATGGTGATCGGGCACCGGATATCCGCGCTGACCTACCGCCTCGTCCAATGGCTGGGGCTGCTGAAATCGCGGTTCGTCAGCCTGCCCAACGTGCTGGCCGGCGAGGCGCTGATCCCGGAACTGCTGCAGGACGCCTGCACCCCGGACGGCCTGCACGCCGCGCTGCTGCGCTGGTTCCGCGACGGGGCCGCGGTCGCTGCGCTGCAGCCGCGCTTCCTTGCCCTCCACGAATCGCTGCGCCGCGACGCCTCCCGGAGCGCCGCCGACGCGGTGGCGGAACTGATCGCCCGTTCATCATGAACCTGTCGCGCATCGCCGGGATCGACGAGGCCGGCCGCGGCCCGCTGGCCGGGCCGGTGGTGGTCGCCGCGGTGGTGTTCCCGCCGGGACGCACGCCGGTCAACGGGCTGGACGATTCCAAGGCCCTGACCGGGAAGAAGCGCGAGGCACTGTACCCGCGCATCCTCGAATGCGCGCTGGCGTGGAACATCGTTTTTGTCGAAGCCGACGAGATCGACCGCATCAACATCTTCCAGGCCACGATGGCCGGCATGTCACGCGTCCTGCACGGCCTGTCGCCCGCACCCGATTTCGCCCGCATCGACGGCAACAAACTCCCGCGCGACCTGCCCTGCCCCGGCGAAGCCCTGGTCGGTGGCGACGCCCTCGACCCCGCCATTTCCGCCGCGTCGATCCTCGCCAAAGTCGCCCGCGACGCCCGCATGCTTGAGCTGCACGCACGCTACCCGCACTACGGCTTCGACCGCCACAAGGGCTACCCCAGTCCGCAGCACCTGGCCGCGCTGCGCGCGCACGGTCCCTGCCCCGAGCACCGCCGCAGCTTCGCGCCGGTACGCGCCGTGCTGGAGACTTCCCTCCTGCCATGACTCGCAAGAACGGCACATGGCCAAAGCCGCGGCTCACCTGCAGCTGATCGCGCCCATGGGGCGCTCCCACAGGCCTGTCAAGTCCTTGTCCCCGCCCGGATGCCGCCCTAACCTGCGGGTTCAGCCCGCGGAAGCACGATGCCCGCACGTTTCGTCCACCTGCACCTGCATACCGAGTTCTCGCTCGTGGATTCGACCATCCGCGTGCCCGAGAAGCCGGACTACGCGCGCCCGGAAAAGGCCGGCGACCGGCCCAACCTCCTCAGCCGGGCGGTGGAGCTGGGGCTGCCGGCGCTGGCCGTCACCGACCGCAACAACCTGTTCGCGCTGGTCAAGTTCTACAAGGCGGCGGAAACCGTGGGCATCAAGCCGATCGCCGGTGCCGACGTGCTGGTTGCCGATGGGAGCGATGTTCCCTCGCTGCTGACCCTGCTGTGTCGCGATCGCGATGGCTACCTGAGCCTGTCGCGTCTGCTCAGCCGCGCGTGGCTGGAAGGCTGGCGCGGCGACTGCGTGGCCATCGACCCCGAATGGCTGCGCGACGACCACCGCGGGCTGTTCGCCATTGCCGGTCGACACAGCCTCGCCGGCAGGCTGTCCGCGGCACATCGTCACGAACAGGCCGAGGCCGAACTGGCCGAATGGCGCGAGGTGTTCGGCGACGACCTGCATCTGGAACTGACCCGCACCGGCCGCGAGGGTGAGGAGGCGTTCAACCGTTTCGCCCTGCACGCCTCGGGAAAACTTGGCCTGCCGGTGATTGCCAGCAACGACGTGTGCATGCTGGATGCCACCGGCTTCGAGGCGCACGAGGCGCGCGTCTGCATTGCCAGCGGCCGGACATTGAACGACCCGCGTCGGCCGCGCGAGTACAGCGCCGAGCAATATCTGCGAACCGGCGACGAAATGGCGGCCCTGTTCGCCGACGTGCCCGACGCGCTCGACAACACCGTCGCGCTCGCCCAACGCTGCAATCTCCGGCTCGAATTCGGGAAATACCACCTGCCCGCCTATCCGGTGCCATCGGACGAGACGCTGGAGAGCTGGATCCGCAGCCAGGCCCGCGAGGGGCTGGCCATGCGGCTGGAGAAGAATCCGCTCGCGCCGGGGAAGACCCGCGAAGACTACGACGCGCGGCTCGAATTCGAGCTCGACACCATCATCAAGATGGGCTTCCCCGGCTACTTCCTGATCGTGGCCGACTTCATCCAGTGGGGGAAAAATCAGGGCATCCCGATCGGCCCCGGCCGCGGCTCCGGCGCCGGCTCGCTGGTGGCGTGGGCGCTGCAGATCACCGACCTCGATCCGCTGCCCTACAACCTGCTCTTCGAGCGCTTCCTCAATCCCGAGCGCGTGTCGATGCCGGACTTCGACATCGACTTCTGCATGGACCGCCGCGACGAGGTCATCGAATACGTCGCCCGCAAGTACGGCCGTGACCGCGTTTCGCAGATCATCACCTACGGCACGATGGCGGCAAAGGCGGTGCTGCGCGACGTCGGCCGCGTGCAGGGCCTGAGCTTCGGTTTCATCAACGATCTGGTGAAGCCGATTCCGCAGCGACCGGCCGACCCGCTGACGCTGGAGGACATCATCGGCCGCAGCAAGCGCGCGCGGGAGGACGAGAAACACTGCGTTGCCGAGATCAAGGAACGCTACGAAACCGACGACGACGTTCGCGACCTGATCGACCTCGCGCTGCAGCTGGAAGGCCTCACGCGCAGCCCCGGCAAGCACGCCGGCGGCGTGGTGATCGCGCCATCGCCGCTGTCCGACTTCTGCCCGCTGTACGCCGAACACGATCACGACAACCTCGGCAAGAACCCCGTCACGCAGTTCGACAAGGACGACGTCGAGACCGTGGGTCTGGTGAAATTCGACTTCCTCGGCCTGCGCACGCTCACGATCATCGATTGGGCGGTGAAGGCGATCAACGCGCGCCGCGCGAAGGAAGGCCGCGAGGCGCTCGACATCGCCGCCATCCCGCTGGACGACGCCGCGGTCTATCGCGACATCTTCGCAAGCGCCAACACTGGTTCGGTGTTTCAATTTGAATCGGGCGGCATGCGGCGGGCGCTGAAGGACGCCAAACCCGACCGCTTCGAGGACCTGATTGCGCTGAACGCGCTTTACCGTCCCGGACCGATGGACACGATCCCCTCGTTCGTGGCGCGCAAGCACGGCAAGGAACGCTTCGAGTATCCGGACCCCCGCACCGAAGCCATGCTCCGCGAGACCTACGGCATCATGGTCTATCAGGAGCAGGTCATGCAGATGGCGCAGATCGTCGGCGGCTACTCGCTGGGCGGCGCCGACCTGCTGCGCCGGGCGATGGGCAAGAAGGTGCCGGCCGAGATGGCCAGGCATCGCGAGATCTTCCGCGAAGGCGCGGCCAAGGGCGGCGTGAGCGCGGCCAAGGCCGACGAAATCTTCGACCTGATGGAGAAATTCGCCGGCTATGGCTTCAACAAATCGCACGCCGCCGCCTACTCGCTGGTGGCCTACCAGACCGCGTGGCTGAAGAAGTATTACCCCGCCGAATTCATGGCGGCGACGCTGTCCTCGGACATGGACAAGACCGACAAGGTGGTGGGTTTCCTCGATGAGGCGCAAAGCCTCGGGCTGGCGATCCTTCCGCCCGACGTGAACGCTTCGGATTATCTGTTCGCGGCCACCGCGCCCGACACCATCCGCTACGGCCTGGGCGCCGTGAAGGGTGTCGGCCACGGCGTCTGCGAGGCGATCTCCGGCGCGCGCGACGCGGGTGGGCCGTTCAAGGACCTGCTGGATTTCTGCCAGCGCGTGTCCGCCAGTGGTTTGAACAAGCGCACGCTCGAAGCCTTGATCGTCTCCGGCGCCATGGACCGGCTGGCGGGCAACCGCGCCTCGCTGATGCTGCAGTTGCCCGAAGCGATGAAAGCCACCGAGCAGATGGCGAAGAACCGGGAAGCCGGCATGTTCGACATGTTCGGTGGCGGGGGAAACAATGCGGAAATCCGGATCGAACTCCCCGAGACCGGCCCCTGGCCGCTGCTGCAGAAACTGCAGGGCGAGCGCAGCACCCTGGGCCTGTATCTCAGCGGCCACCCGATGGATTCCTGGCGCGAGGACGTGCAGGCGCTGATCGGGCACGATCTGTCCGCCGCGCCCGAGCTGATCGAGCGCGGCGCCTCCGGAAGCCCGGCCCAGGACGGCCGCAACTGGCGCGCGGCGGCACAGGCGGTCTTTGCCGGCTTCGTCGTCGGCGTGCGTCCGGGCGGGAACAATCAGACCTTCCTCCAGCTGGAGGACGGGCGCGGCAGGATCGAATGCGGCTTCTTCGACGAACAGAAGGCGGAATTCGCGCCGATGCTCACCCGCGACCGCATCCTCGTGGTCGAGGGAAGCCTGCGCGAGGATGCCGGCGGGGAAAGGATCACTCTGCGGGCGGCCCGCTGCTGGGATTTCGCCCAGTTGTGCAGCCAGCACGTCCAGGGCGTGGCGATCCGCATCGACCTGCGCGTCGCGTCCGCCGCGGTGCGTCTGGAGCAGATCCTGTCCGGACACGCCGGAAAGACGCCGGTGCTGATCGAGGCCACCACCGCGGCCGGCATCGGCCGGCTGCGGCTGGACGACGGCCGTGGCCTGCGCATGGACGAGCATCTTCCCGGCCTGCTGCGCGGCCTGCCCGGCGTCGGCAAAGTCAGCCTGCGCTTCCACCGGCCCTGGGCACCCTCCCACTGAGCCGGCCCGGAACCGGCCCCGCGACTGTTAAAATCGTCGGATGAATCCGAATTACCTCGACTTCGAGAAGCCCATCGCCGACCTGGAGGACAAGATCCAGGCACTAAGGCACGCCGGCAATGGCACCGAAGTGAACATCGACGCCGAGGTCCACGCGCTGCAGGAGAAGCTGCGCAAGCGCACTGCCGCAATCTTCCGCGACCTCACCCCCTGGCAGGTCTCGCAGCTGTCCCGCCATCCGGCGCGACCCTACACCCTGGACTACCTGCGGGTCATCTGCGAGGAGTTCCAGGAGCTGGCCGGCGACCGCGCCTTCGCCGACGACAACGCCATCGTCGGCGGGCTGGCCCGCATCGACGGCCGTGCGGTCGTGGTGATCGGTCACGAAAAGGGGCGCGACACCAAGAGCAAGCTCAAGCGCAATTTTGGCATGCCCAAGCCCGAGGGCTACCGCAAGGCGCTGCGGCTGATGAAGCTGGCCGAGCGCTTCGGCCTGCCGATCCTGACCTTCATCGACACCATGGGCGCCTGGCCGGGCATCGACGCGGAAGAACGCGGCCAGTCCGAGGCCATCGCCCGCAACCTGCTGGAAATGGCCGAACTTCGGGTGCCGATCGTGTGCACCGTGATCGGCGAAGGCGGCAGCGGCGGCGCGCTGGCGATCGGCGTGGGCGACCGGACCCTGATGCTCGAATACAGCACCTACTCGGTGATCACGCCCGAGGGCTGCGCCTCGATCCTGTGGCGCGACGCCGGCAAGGCCAAGGAAGCCGCCGAACAGCTGGGCATGACCGCCAGGCGTCTGCTGGAACTGGGCCTGATCGACAAGGTGGTGCGCGAACCCACCGGCGGCGCCCACCGCAATCCCAGGCAGATGGCCAGGCGGCTGAAAGCGGTCCTGCTGAACGAACTCGATGCGCTGGCGGACGTGCCGGTCGATACGCTGCTGGAGCGCCGCTATCGTCGTTTGCGCGGCTACGGCGCCTACGACACGGCCTGATTCACGACCCATCCCCGCACAGGGACGATGCCGTCACGCAGGGCGAGACGGAAGACGCGGCGTCATCCTTGGTTATGCTTGCCCTGCCGCAACGGGTCGGCTACGGGGAAACGACATGATCATCAAGCGCATCGACGTGATTTCCGCAGGCAAGATCGGCGGCTGCATCGCCGCGGGTTTTGGTCTGATCCTCGGCGTGATCTTTTTTCTTGTTTACAGCGTCATCGGGGTCGCCGCTTCCAGCCTGGCCACCGACCAGGGCGGTGGCATGGGCGCACTGATGGGCGGGCTCGGGGTACTCAGCATCGTCGCGTTCCCGGTCATGTACGGGATCTTCGGGTTCCTCGGCGGCCTGATCCAGGCCTTGATCTACAACCTGGCCGCCAGGTTCGTCGGTGGCCTGCGCGTCGAGACGGAATGAGCGCTTCCGCCGGCATCCGGCTCCCGGCAGCCCCGGTTTCGCACGCCGGGCTGCTGGTCGGGTTCAGCGGCGGGCTGGATTCCACCGTCCTGCTGCACTTGCTGGCGGAAGATGAGAGCGTCCGTCGCATCGGGCTGCGCGCGATCCACGTCCACCACGGAATGCAGCCGGATGCGGATGCCTGGGCCGAGCATTGCCGCGCCGCGTGTGCAGCGCTTGACATCGCGCTTGAAGTCGTCCGCGTCCACGTCGATCCTGCAAGCAGGCTGGGGCCGGAGGGCGCGGCGCGCCAGGCGCGGCACGCGGCGTTTGCCGCCGCGCTGGGCGAAGGGGAACTCCTCGCGCTCGCCCATCACCAGGACGATCAGGCGGAAACCTTCCTGTTGCGGGCGCTGCGCGGCTCCGGGGCCGAGGGGCTGGCCGGAATGCGCCCGTGTCGCCCATTCCACCGCGGCCACCTGTGGCGTCCATTGCTCGACACGCCGCGTGCCGCATTGCTGGACCATGCCACCGCGCGCGGCCTGCGCTGGATCGAAGACCCGAGCAACGCCGACGACCGCTTCGACAGGAATTTCCTCCGCAACCGGGTGCTGCCCCTGCTGCGCGAGCGCTGGCCGCACGCCGACGCGGCGCTGGCACAAAGCGCACGCCACTGCGAACAGGCCAGCGACCTGCTGCTCGCGCACGATGATCGCCTGTTGGCGCAGGTGCGGGAGGGCCCGGCATCGACCCTGTCATGCACGCGACTGCGCGCGCTCGAGCCCGCGCAGCAGGCCCGGGTGCTGCGGCTGTGGGCACGCGAACTCGGGTTGCCGCCCTTGCCCGAATCAGGCCTGCATCGCGTGCTGGCCGATGTCGTCGGTGGCGCGCCGGATCGACAGCCGCATTACGCGTGGCACGGTGCGCGCCTGATCCGCTGGCGCGATCGGCTGTACGCGCAATCTTCGCCTTCGGCCTTGCCCGCAGACTGGTCGTTCGATTGGGATGGCGCGGCGGCGCTGCCGCTTCCGGACGGCGGACGGCTTGTTCTGGAGGGAATGGACCGATTCGACGCGCCGGTCCGGGTGCGTCCCCGCCGCGGCGGCGAACGCATTCGGCTGCCCGGGCGCGCGCATTCGACCAGTCTCAAGCATCTGCTGCAGGGCGCCGACATTCCGCCCTGGGAACGTGGCCGGCTGCCGCTGCTGTTCACTTCCGACGGCACCCTGCTGGCGGCCGGCGACAGCCTGATTTCCGACCGGCTCCAGCGCAGGTTCGCGGAGATTTCCGCACGGCTGGTCTGGCAGCGGGGGTGATTCCCGCACCTGCGTATTAGAATCGCCGGCATGGCCAAGAAAACCGATCCCGAACCCTCTGCCGTCGCCGACTTCGAAACCTCGATGGCGGCGCTGGAAGAACTGGTCGCAAAGATGGAAGCCGGCGGGATGTCGCTGGAAGACTCGCTGGCCGCCTACGAGCGCGGCGTGGGGCTGTACCGGCGCTGCCAGTCGGCGCTGGAACAGGCGGAACTGCGCGTGCGTGCACTGGACGATCCGGAAGCGCCCGAAAACGGCCGCGAGTTCGATCCGGACCGCGATGGCTGAACCTGCCTTCCAGCGCTGGCGCGACCGCGTGGAAGCGACGCTCGAACGCCTCCTGCCCGATCCGGCGCAATCGCCAGCCCGCCTGCACGCCGCCATGCGCCACGCCAGCCTCGGCGTCGGCAAGCGCATGCGTCCGCTGCTGGTCTACGCCACCGGCACCGCGCTTGGCGCCGAAGAATCCGACCTCGATGCTCCCGCCGCCGCGGTGGAGTTGGTCCACTGCTATTCGCTGGTCCACGACGACCTGCCCGCCATGGACGACGACGCCCTGCGCCGCGGTCGCCCGACCGTCCACGTCGCCTTCGACGAAGCCACCGCCATCCTCGCCGGCGATGCCCTGCAATCCCTGGCCTTCGAAACCCTCGCGGCCGCACCGCAGCCGCCCGAACCGCGCATTGCCATGCTGACCGAACTGGCGCGGGCCGCTGGCGTCGCCGGCATGTGCGGCGGCCAGGCGCTGGACATCGACGCTACCGGAGCCGGCACCGACCACGACGCGCTCGCCGGGCTTGAGCGCATGCACGCGCTGAAGACCGGCGCCCTGCTGCGCGCCGCCGTGCGCCTTGGCGCGCTCGCCGCCGGCGCACAGGCGGCAACCCGCGCCGCGCTCGACCGCTACGCCGACGCGCTGGGCCTGGCCTTCCAGATCCGCGACGACCTGCTCGACGTCGAGGCGACTTCGGCGACGCTCGGCAAGACCGCGGGCAAGGACGCCGCACAACACAAGGTGACGTTCCCGGCCCTGCTCGGCGTGTCGGCCAGCCGTGACCGGCTTGCGACGCTTTCTGCGCAGATGCAGGACGCGCTGGCCGATCTCGATTTCCGAACCGGCGCCCTGTCCACCTTGGCAAGCACGGTCGTCGAACGCGACCACTGACGGATCCCTCCATGGCCCGCAAAAAGCTCATCCGCCGCCTGCTGGACCACTTCGATGCCAGCATGGCCTCGCTGGCGGTCTGGTTCATGGACAGCTGGTCGCTGGTCGAACGCGGCTACCGGCGACCGCTGACCAAGATCGCCCTGCGCCTGAAGTTTGCCTTCTATCCGCTGCTTGCCGTTGCCGCGCTGGGCTGGCTGGGCTGGGACTACAGCCACGGTGGCAGCCTGAGCACCGCGGAAGACAGCGTGTTCGACACCATCATCCGCTGGCGCCCGGCCGAGCCCAGGCCGTCCGGCAAGACCGTGGTGGTCGAAATCGACGATTGCTCGCTGCAATGGACGCGCGCGCAAGGCGTCGGCGGCTGGCCATGGCCGCGCTCGGTCCACGCGGACCTGCTCGATGCGCTGGATCGCGCCGGGGTGAAGGCGGTCGGCTACGACGTGCAGTTCATCGACCGCAACCCCAACGATCCCGACGGCGACGGCATGCTCGACACGCTCGCCGCCGGGGGACAGGGCCGCTTCCTGTTCGCCTCCGCACGCCAGGACGAGAGCTACGACGCCGCCTCGCCGCTGCACGCCGCCCGGATTCCGGGCGCCTTCCCGTTGGGTCCGGAGGCTGAATCCCCCGGCCCCAGGGTCGCCGTCCTGCTGCCCTATGGCGACGCCATGGCGCGCAATTCCGCCCTCACCAACGTCAGTCGCGGCGAGGACGGCATCCTGCGCGACGTGCCCCTGCGCGCCGATATCGGCGACTGGGGGCTGCCCACGCTGCCGCTGCGGATCGCCTCGACGCTGCAAAACCGCGCTCCCGCCACCTACCCACCCGCCGTCCGCGTGAACTGGCGCGAGCACAGCCGGATGCCCTACGTCAGCGCAGCCGACCTGCTTTCCGGCGAGCGCGTTTGCGGCAAGAAGGACGCCGCGCCGCCCGACCTGCGCGGCGCCGTGGCGCTGGTGGGCTACACCGCCTCCGGGATCAGCGACAGCAAGCCGACGCCGCTGAATTCGGCCATGCCCGGGGTCGAGGTCTGGGCCGAGGTCACCGACGCCCTGCTCCACAACGGCGCGATCTGGATGCCGCCGGTCGCCTTCAAATACCTGCTGGCCGCGCTGCTGGTTGCGCTGACCGCCTACGCGTTCTGGCGCGGCGAGCCGCACGAGGACATGGACGCGATCTTCGTGGCGGTGAACCTGGTGATCCTGCTGATCGCCTTCATCGGCCTGACCTACTTCGGCATCTTCCTCGACATCTTCGTCACCATTGGTTTTGTCAGCATGTGCTTCGGCCTGTGCCGGACCTATGCCGGACTGCAGCGTGGACGCGCCATCGGCAACAACGACTTCCGCGAGGAATACAACCCGCACGCCAATCCGTGGATGACCATGGCGCGACTGCGCTTCGTCGCCGACCCGGGCCTGGACGCCTTTGCGGCAGTGCGCGGTCGCCGCGAATACCGAAGGTTGTTGCGGCGCCAGCTCTATGCCGGGAGCGAGGCGGTGATGATCGAAGGCATCGTCGAGCGCAAGAGCTGGCTGCACGAAATCCTCGACGACCTGATGGTGCTGGTCTGGACCGGCGCCGACCATGCCGACGTCATGGCCAAGACCAAGGGCGAACTGGATCTTCTCTACCGGCACCTGAACGAAGGCGAGCTTCGTCTGGAAAACTATGGCCGGGTTCTGGTCTGTGTTTCCGTTGCTGAAATAGACGACAACGACGACAGCACCAGTCGCGGTGAGCGGCTGCGCCTGCGCGAACTGCTCGGAATGGATCTGAACAACAACGACGAATCCCCCCTGGCCGCCAGCAACGATTTCATCATTGCCACGGCGCATACTCTGGACTTCGACCAAGAACCTCCCAGCGACAAGGAAGACCCATGAATCGCATCGCCCCCCGTACGGTCCTGACAACCCTTGCGCTCGCCATCTCCGGCCTGCTGATGGCCGCCACCGGCGGCACGCCGGCCACCGTGGCCAAGCCCAAGGTCGACGTCCACGCCGCCGCCTCGTTCGGTTCACCGACCGTCACCACGCTCCGGAACAACGCCACCGTCAGCGTCGTCGGTCAGGAAGGCCTGTGGTTCAAGCTGGCCCTGGACGGCGGTCAGACCGGCTATGTCAGGGTCAACGAAGTACGGGTCGCCTACGGCAAGAGCGACAACGGCGGGGTCGGCGCTGCGCTGTTCACCGGAAACGCCGGCCGGGGCCGCACGACCGAAACCGCGAGCGTGCGCGGCCTCGACGAAAGCCAGCTGAAGTCCGCCGGCTTCAATGCGGCGCAGTTGGAACGGATGGAGTCGTATCGCGCCAGTACCCAGGACGCCCAGCGCGAGGCCGCGCGCCTGGGCTGGGTCGCCACCAGCGTGCCTTATGCCGCCGAGTTCAAGCCCGACGCCTCCCGCGGCGGCAGCGAGGCCAACCGCGGCAGCACCCGAACGGGTCTGCGCGCGCTGGGCGGTTTGCTAGGCGGCCTCGGTGGTGGCGCCGCCGGTTCCGCCGCCAGCGCCGCGGCCGATCACAGCGACGCCATCGTCGGCAAGTCGGACGCCGAGGTTCTGCAGGAGGAACTCGAGCTTGGGCCGATGCTTGCCGGCCGCATCCTCGGCGCCGCGCCGCTGGTCAACGACCCGGCCATGCAGCGCCGCGTCAACCTGGTCGGCCGCTGGCTGGCCTCGCAGACCAGCCGCCCGGATCTGCCGTGGACGTTCGGCGTGATCGACGACGGCGAAATCAACGCCTTCGCCGCGCCCGGCGGCTACATCCTGATCACCAAGGGCCTTTACCAACTGCTGTCCAGCGACGCCGAACTCGCCGCCGTGCTCGGCCACGAGCTCAGCCACGTCGTCCAGCGCGACCACTACGAGGTGATCCGCAAGCAGGAACTGCAGGCCGCGGGCCGCGACGTGGCGCTCAGCCAGGTGCATACCGGCGGCGGCTTGGCCGGCAGCATGGTGCGCGACTTCATCGAGCGCAACGGCGCCGCGATCATGATGACCCAGCTTGACCGCAACGCCGAATTCCGCGCCGACCAGGCCGCCGGCATCTACCTGGCGCGCGGCGGGCTCAACCCGCTCGAGTTCTACATGGTGCTGCAGAAGATGGCATCGTTGGGGTCCTCGTCGTCGCGGCTGGCCAGTCTGTACAAGACCCATCCGTCGCTGGACAAGCGCCTGGATGCGCTGGATCGCCGCGGGTACGCCGATCTGCAGGCCTACCTTGACCGCACCGACGGGACGTCCATGCCGCAGGACAGCGGCAAGCCGGAAGCACAGTGCGCGCCCAGCCGGTCGCGCGGACGCGGGGCCCGCGCCAACAGGGATTGCACGCCACAAGCGGGGGGCTGAGCGCAACGCCGGCAGCGCCGCAGGTTGCCCCCCCGCGGCTTGCGGGCCTCCGGGAACGCCGAAAATGCAGCCCGCCGGCTTTGCACCGAAGCTGCATGGCCCCGTTCAAAAGAAGCAGGCCCGGGTTGTCCCGGGCCGGCCTTGATTATTCCCGCAATCCGCGCATGGCCATCGCCATGCGCGGTGAACCGTCCTGACTTATTTGATCAGACGCAGCGAGAACGGGTAGCGGTAGTTTTCGCCCTTGTTGACGGCAACGCCTGCAAGGATGCAGAAAATCAGGTTCACCAGCCAGACCACCGGCAGCAACAAGCCACCGATCAGAATGACGACCAGAATCGAACAGGCCACATAGAGGATCGCGATCAGGATCTGGAAATTGAGCGCTTCCTTGGACTGTTCGATCAGCCAGGCTTTGTCGGCCTTGTCCTTGTTGGTCAGCCAGATGATCAGCGGGATGATGAATCCGAGCAGGATGCCCGACAGATGCGTCAGCATGGCCAGGTTGCGGTCTTCTGAAGAAGCGGTGACGTCGTTCACTTTGCAATTCCCCGAGTTCAGCGCTTGTGCGCGTTCCACAGGATAACGTCAATCGCGCAAGAATGCGGTCATCCGCGCTGCACCAGGCTTGCCATCGGCGTCACCGCCCCGCTGTCCGGGAAGACCGACCGCGCCAGAACGTCGGCTTCGATGCCCAGATGGTCGCGCAGCACGCCCTTGAACAGGCCGCGCATGTCGGTGGTGGCCAGCAGGTCGCGGCCCTCGTTGAGCTGGGACTTGGCCACGCCCGGCCACTGGCCGACGACCCGACCGCCGTTGACCGCGCCGCCGAACAGGAAGCCCGCGCCGCCGGTGCCGTGGTCGGTGCCGCCGGTGCCGTTGATCGCCGCGGTGCGCCCGAACTCGGTGACGATCGCCACCACGGTGTGCTTCCAGATCGATTGGGCGCCGTCGTGGAAGGCCTGGACGCCCGCATTCAGTTCGGCCAGCTTGCGATCGAGCACCGCCTGCTCGCCGTTGTGGGTGTCCCAGCCGGTGTCCTCGACGAAGGCGATCCGCGGCCCGTTCGCGGCCGACATGAACTTGGCCGCGGCGGCCATGGCCTGCGGCAGGCGCATGCCGCCCCGGTTCGCGCCGCCGCCGCTGCCTTCCATGCCGGGATCGATGCCGGCGAACGTGGCGGCCAGAGCGGGGTCGGCCGCATAGAGCACCTGCAGCTGTTGCCACAGGATCGGGTCGATGCGGTTGCCCAGCGGCGGCGACCAGGTCGACACCTCGGCGCTGCCGCGCATCGCCAGCGGCATCACCGCCGCCAGCGCCAAGCCGTCGCTGCCGGGCACCGCAGCCACGCAGCGGTTCAGCCAGCCGGTGGTCCCGCTGCTGCCGGGCATGCCGTTTTCCACACAATCCTGCGCCTCGAAATGCGAACGCTGGCGATACGGCGGCGCCACCGCGACCACCGGGGCCAGATCCTTGCGACCGTACAGTTCGGCCAGGAAGGGGAGCTTGCCGTGCAGCGCGAAGTCGCTGCCCAGCGGCAGCGCCGCCGGCTGCGAGCCGGCATGGACGAAGTCGCCGCGCAGCGCGGCAAACGCCGGATCGCCGATCGGCTGCACCGCGTGCAGGCCGTCGAGGCCGCCGCGCAGCAGGACCAGCACGAAACGGGTGTCGCTGGCGGAGGACGCCGCCAGGGCGAACTTCGGCAACAGCGTCAGCGCCGCGGCGGCGCTGCCAAACGCGAGGAAACCACGCCGGTTGAGGTTCATCTCAAGCCCTCCACTGGAACACGGGACTGGCCAGCAGCAGGGCCACGCCCTGCTGGACCGATTCGGCACGCCGCAGCGCGGTGGCGGTCTGCGCATCGAGGGTCGGCCCCAGCGCCGCCTGCGCCAGCGCCAGCGGGGTGCTGCCCTGCATGTCCGGAAGCCGGTCGGCCAGCGCCTGCGCCGCCTGCACCCGCTTGAACAACGCGTCCGGCCCGCCCCAGTCGGCGGCGGTATCGCCGAACCCGGCCGGCGAGCGCGGCTGGAACACCGGCCGGCCGAGCTGGGACTGCAATTGCAACGACAGGCCGAGGCTGGCCGGGTCGTCCAATCCGGTCGCGCGCAGCGCGGAGACCGCGAAATCGTCCGGATTCTTGAACTTGCGGGCGGGCGGTGCCCACGCCGCGTCGTCCTGGATCAGCGTGCGATAGACCGCCGCGAGCTCACCGCCGGTGTCCAGATAGGTCCTGGCCATGCGCGCCACCAGCGCCGGCGGCGGTTCGTCCGCCACGAAATGCCGCGCCAGCTGCAGCGACAGGTGGTTGGCGGTTGCCGGATGCAGCGCCAGCATGTGCAGGATCGCCACCCCCTGCTGTTCGCCGGACTGGGCGAAGGTCTTGCCGAGCACCCGCCGACTGCCCGGCTCGTGCGTGCCCGGGCGGAACACGAAGGCGCCGCTGCCGCCACCGCGCTCGCCCGGATGGGCAACGCCCCAGCCGGTGATCGCACGCGCGAACTCGATGACGTCGGCCTGGGTGTAGCCGCCGTTCACGCCCAGCGTGTGCAGTTCCATGATCTCGCGCGCAAGGTTCTCGTTCAGTCCGCGCTTGGGCGCTCCCGCATTGCCGGTGGCGCGTCGGCGGCCCCGTTCCGCCGCCCGTGATTCCGGCCCGATGGATTTCTGGTTGTCGAGATAGATCAGCATTCCGGGATGCCGTTCGACCGCCAACAGCATGTCGGCAAACCGTCCGGTGACATTGGGCCGGATCGCCTCGCGCTCCATCGGCGCCGCGAACAGCGCGGCCTGGAACTTGTCCACCGAGATCGCGAAATGGTTGGACCAGAAGCGCACCAGCCGCTCGCGGAAGCTGGTCGCCGTCGAGGTGGCCACGCCCTGCCGCAGCACCAGCTCGCGCTGCAGGCCTTGCAGCAGGGCACGCCGCCCCTCCCCGCCGCGGGGCACGTTGGTCGCCCCGGCCTCCATCCGGGCACGCCGCTGACGACGCTGCCGCTGGTAGTCGAACAGGTCCCGCAGGTAGTCCGCGCTGCCCGGCAGGCCTTCGTAGGCGGCGATCGCCGGGGCTGGCCCGAGCTGTCCCAGCAGCCAGCCGCGCGGGTCGTTGCCGATCTGCTGCAACTCGCCGGGTCGTGCGCCCAATCCGAATCGGTTGGCCGCGCCGGTTGCGGTGATGCCCATGGCTGCCTCGCTGCATGTGGTCCGCTTCCATCAACGCGACCGGCCCGCAGTGGTTGACAGCCGCCGGTCAGCCGCTGCCGGCGACGGTCATCCGTCCGACCAGCAGCGATCCGACATGGATGTGCGAGCGCGGGTCGATGTCGCTGCCGACCGCTTCGATGGCGGAGAACATCTGCCTGAGGTTGCCGGCGATGGTGATGCCGTCCACCGGATAAGCCCGCTCGCCGCCTTCCACCCAGAAACCGGCGGCGCCGCGCGAGTAGTCGCCGGTGATCGGATTGACGCCCTGCCCCATCAGTTCGGTCACCAGCAGGCCGCGTCCCATCGCCTTCATCTGCGACGCCAGATCGCCGGCATTGGCCTTCACGGTGAGGTTGTGCACGCCGCCGGCGTTGGCGGTCGTCTCCAGCCCCAGCTGGCGCGCCGAATAGCTTCCCAGCACGTAGCGCTGCACGATGCCGGCCTCCACCAGCGCGGACCGCCGCGTGGCCACGCCTTCGGCATCGAACGACGCGGAACGGAAACCGCGGGGCAGGAACGGATCTTCCTCGATCGCGAACCACTCGGGGAACACGCGGGTGCCCGCACTGTCGAGCAGAAAACTGGCGCGCCGATACAGCGCGCCGCCGGACACCGCGCCGAGGAAGCTGCCGATCAGCGAACGCGCCATCTCCGCGCTGAACAGCACCGGCACCTGTCCGGTGGGCAGGAGGCGCGGTGCCAGCCGGTCGAGGGTGCGCTGCGCCGCCTTGCGGCCGACCGCCGCGGGCGATTCGAGGTCGCCGGGCGCCAGCGCCACGCTGTACCAGCCGTCGCGCTGCATCGCCTCGCCTTCGCCGGCGATCAGCGCGCAGCCGAGGCTCCAGGAGGTGCTGCGCTCGCTGCCGAGGAAGCCGTGGGAATTGGCGTACACGCTCAGCGACGCGTTCGCGTTCATCGACGCGCCATCGGAATTGCCGATCCGCGGATCGACCTCGCGCCCGGCGGCCTCGCAGGCCAGGGCTACGTCGATGGCCCGGTCGGCATCGAACGGCGCCGGATGCCAGCTGTCGAATTCGCGCAGCGATCTTGCCATCAACGCCGCATCGGCAAGCCCGCCGCAGGGATCGTCTTCGGCATAACGGGCGATCGCGCAGGCCTGCGCCAGTGTGGCGGACAGGCTCTCTTCGCGCAGGTCGGCGCTGCTGGCGCTGCCCTTGCGCTGGCCGAAATAGACGGTGATCGACACCCCGCGGTCACGGGTGGCTTCCACCGTTTCCACCTCTCCCATGCGCACGTTGACCGCCAGGCCGGTGTCCTCGTTGCAATTGACCTCGGCTTGGCTGGCTCCGGCCGCACGGGCACCTTCCAGCATTCGCTGGGCCAGGTCCGAGAGGCGGGCAAGCCGCGCCCGGCTGTCGTCGGCGACGGCGATGGCATCGATGTGGGTCATGGACTATGGCTTATCCTGTACGGATGCGAGGACGCGACGAAGACACCGGTGAATTCCTGAGCCCCAGCCGCAGCGCGCAGCGCCGCGCCGCGCTGGACGTGCTGGAACTGGGCGAACAGTTGGCGGCGCTGACCGCGACCCAGCTGTCCCGGCTGCCGATTCCCGAGGAACTGCTTCCGCATATCGGCGAGACCCGGCGCGTGACCTCGCACGGGGCGCGCAAGCGGCAATTGGCCTACCTCGCCAAGCAGATGCGCAAGCTCGATGAAGGCGCGCTGGACGCGATCCGCGACGCCATGAGCAAGGACGGCGATTCCGCCCGCCGCGAAACCGCCGCGATGCACCGCGCCGAGGCCCTGCGCGAAGCGCTGCTCGGCGACGCGGCCGACGCCGCGCTCACCGACCTGCTGGCGCAATTTCCGAACGCCGACCGCCAGAAGCTGCGGCAGCTGATGCGCAACAGCCGCGAGGAACGGGCGAAGAACAAGCCGCCGCGCGCGTTCCGGGAACTGTATCGCGCGTTGCGGGAGGTGCTGGCGCAAAGCGACGACGCTGGAATGGAATCGCCCTGACGGGAACGCCTCCTGGGCACGATCGGAAGTTGGCGCATGGTCGTCGCAGCTGCGGGCCGTTCCCACGGAAGGTTCAGGCGCCCTCACGCCTGCGTCCCGCCCACGGTCAATTCCGAAATCAGCAGGGACGGCTGACCCACGCCAACCGGCACGCTCTGGCCGTCCTTGCCGCAAATGCCGACGCCGTCGTCCAGCGCCAGGTCATGGCCGATCATCGCCACCTTCTGCATGGTGTCCGGCCCATTGCCGATCAGGGTGGCGCCCTTCACCGGCGCGGTGACCCTGCCGTCCTCGATCAGGTAGGCCTCGGTGGCCGAGAACACGTACTTGCCGCTGGTGATGTCGACCTGTCCCCCGCCGAAGTTGACCGCATACAGGCCCTTCTTGACCGATCGGATCATTTCCTCGGGATCGTGCGTGCCCGCACGCATGTAGGTGTTGGTCATGCGCGGCATCACCAGGTGCGCGAAGGATTCGCGGCGACCGTTCCCCGTGGGGGCCATCCCCATCAGGCGCGCGTTGTGGGTGTCCTGCATGTAGCCGACGAGGATGCCGTCCTCGATCAGGGGGGTGCAGGCGGTGGGCGTGCCTTCATCGTCGACGGCGAGCGAACCGCGGCGACCTTCCAGGGTGCCGTCGTCGACGATGGTGACGCCCGGTGCGGCCACGCGCTGGCCGAGGCGGCCCGCATACGTCGACGTGCCCTTGCGGTTGAAATCGCCTTCCAGACCGTGGCCGACCGCTTCATGCAGCAGCACGCCCGGCCAGCCGTGGCCCAGCACCACCGGCATCACCCCGGCCGGGGCGTCGATCGCCTCCAGGTTGACAAGCGCCTGCCGCAGCGCCTCGCGGGCGAATTTTTCCGGCTTGCCGTCGGCCAGCAATTCGGCATAGCCATGACGCCCGCCAAAGCCGGCAAAGCCCGACTCGCGGCGACCGCCGTGCTCCACGATCACCTGGATGTTCATCCGCACCAGCGGCCGCACGTCGCCGGCCAGCACGCCGTCGCTGCGCGCCACCAGCACCGTGTCCACGCCGCCGGTCACGCTCACCATGACCTGCCGGACACGCGGATCGAGCGCACGCAGCAGGCCATCCACGCGCCGCAGCGCTTCCACCTTGGCGGCATTGTCCAGCGCATCGACGGGGTCCAGCGCCGGATACAGCGCCTGTCCCAGGCTTTGCGCCAGCGCCTGCGCGCCGCGGCTGCGGCCATCGCGGGCGATGGCGCGCGCCGACTGCGCGGATGCGAGCAATGCCGGCACGTCGATCTCGTCGGAATAGGCGAATCCGGTCTTCTCGCCCGAAATCGCCCGCACGCCCACGCCCTGCTCGAGGCTGTGCGAGCCGCTCTTGACGATCCCGTCCTCCATGCTCCACGCCTCGCGGCGGGCATGCTGGAAATACAGGTCGCCGAAATCGATCCCCGGCCCCAGTAGCGTGCCGAACGTGCGTTCCAGCGACGCAACATCCAGCCCGGTCGGGGCCAGCAGGCGCGATTCGGCAAGCGTCAGTACATTCATGGGTGCAAGTGTGCGGGAAGCCATCGAGTCAGGGCAACGCCGGGAAAATCCGGCTGGACTTGTCCGGCGTCGCCTTCGATCCAGTCGGAAAACTCAACCCGCCTTGTCCACGGACGCATCGGCAGCGGCGTTGCCCGCGGGCGCAGGCGTTGCCGCAGGCGCCGGAGGAGGCGTCACACTTTCGCCGGGCACGGTTTCGACCTTGGGCTGCGCCCAGGGGCCGGTGATGCGATAGGTCTTGGCGCCGATGCCGCGCATCGGTTTGTCCAGCACGGCATTGGCCAACGCGCCCACAGCCGCGCCGGCCGGGCCGCCTGCCAATGCGCCGACCGCAGTCAGCAATCCGCCGGAATGCGGTTTGACCTCCACGGTCTGATCGAAGCTCTGGTTGCGCAGGTCGGTGACGCCGCGCACCTGGATGTCCGCCGCCGGCCCACGGATCGCCAGTTCGTCGGTGCGCAACTGGCCGTTGGCCAGATGCCCCCGACCCTTGATCCGGTCAAACGCGAAACCCTTGGCGAAAAAATCGCTGAAATCCAGCATCAGCCGCCGTCGCAGCTGGGTGACGCCCAGCAATCCGAGCACGCGCCCGGCGCCCGGCTCGATTTCCAGAAGGCGGCCATCGCGGGCATTCAGCGTGAGATCCGCATTCACGTTCGCAAGATTGAATCGATCCGGACTGCCGCGCCAGTCCGCGACGACGCCGAATGCTCCCTCGCCGCCAGCCACCTGACCGCCCAGGCCCAGCCCGACCAGCAATGCGCCGATGTCGTCGCTGTCCACGTCCAGCTTCAGCTCGCTGCGCGCATTCGCATCGGTTCCGGTCCAGCTTCCACTGCCCTTGAAGCGCTGCTTGCCTCCGGTCGTGGCGAATTCGTCCAGCCGCAATCCGCCAGGCATCGGCGACGTCCGGAAGCGCGCATGCCCGACGATCGTGCTGCCCAGCCGCAGATCGTCCACGTCGAACGCCAGCGGGGGAATGTTCGCCGGGTTGATGCGCGGCGTGGGGTCCTTGACGGCGGATGCCGCCCCCGGCGCGGGTGACGCGGCGAAATCGCCCGCGCTCGCCGCCGGCCAATGCAGGCGCTCGAAACGTCCGACCACGGCCGCACCGTCGCGCTCGGGCACGCGCAGGCGGCCACTGATTCCCGCCGACTGCACGAGGACTTCGGTATCGCCCCCGGCCGGCTGCAGGCGCAAGCTGGCGTCGGGGAAGTCCGCGCCCAGCAGGGACAGGTGCCGAACGCCGAGGTTCGCACCGAGCAACGGCACCCGTGAGCCCCCTTGCACACCCGCCAGCAGGCCAATCCAGTCCAGCGCATCCAGCCGGTCCGTGCTCCCCTCGATCAACAGCCCGTTGGCGGGCGGCTCGCCGACGGCGGCCCCGCCCAGCGAAATCCGCAGCCCGGTCTTGTCGCTGCGCGTGCGCGCATGCAGGGCGATCAACCCACCCAGCCTGGCTTCGACTTCGCCCTGTTCCAGCGGCAGGTGGATCGCGACATCGGTGGCCAGCGCCTGCGTCGCCGGCTTGCGCAACGGCAGCGGCAGGTCCAGCCGGGTGCCCACCAGATCGGTGCGCAGCCGCAGGACGGAAGGCGCGGCGGCGGCCGAATCGGAGCCGCGCGGGATCGCCACTTCGGCGATCCAGGTCGAACGCCCGCTGGCATACGGTGCCAACCACTTCAGGCTGTCGACCCGTCCAAGCAGGCCGTCGATGTCGTGGCTGGTCTGCAACCGCGCTTCGAACGCCTGCGCCGGATCCCGCACCTGCGGTCCGGCACGCAGCGTCAGCGTTCCCGGGACACCCTCACTCCGGACTTTCAGCGCGTCGGCCAGGAATCCGTCCTGGTCATAGCGCGCCTGTCCGATCACCTGCTGGAAATCCAGGTTCCAGCGCTGCTCGCGCAGGCGCACCCCGTCCAACGTCACCGCGCCATCCACTTTCGCCGCATGCGGGCGATCCGATTCCAGCGGCAGGGTCATCGCAAAGGTCGCCCGCGCCGACCCTTCGGCGCGCAGGTTGTCCATGACCTCGCCGTACTCCGCGTGCAGCGGGCTGGCGCAGAGCATGGCGAGGAAGCGCGACGCATCGCCACCCGCCACCGCCGTCACCGTGAGTTCGGACGCACTGAAGTTCCGGATTCCGGCCTGCAGCGCACCCACCTGCACCCCCGCCAGCTGCGCTCGGCCGCTGACGGTGAAGCCGTTGGCGATGAAACTCAGGTCCGCATCCATGTGCTCGGCAGCCGGCCAGTCCGGCTGGAACTTCACCGTGCCGTTCTCGATATGCGCCTCGGCACGGAACACGCCGGCACCCGCCAGGCCCGGCTCGTTGCTGAACGGCCAGTCGCCCAGATCGCCGGCGACGATGGCGTGGATCCGTCGAAGGGTGCCGCCGCGCAGCGCCGCATCCAGCCAGTCCACGGTGGCCTTGGGCATCAGGTGGTGGATCCAGAACCCGTGCGCCATCGACATCGGCGCATCGCCGATGTCGGCGGCGATGTCCAGATGGGGCTTGCGCCCATCGTTGCGGAAACTGATCCCGCCGCGCGCCTGCGCCTGCACCTGTCCACCGTCGATCTTCAGGCCCGGCGTGCGCACGGTCCAGCCATCGGCGTCACGCCACAGCACCGCCTCGCCGTCCATGCGAAAGGCGTGTTCGACGCCAAAGCCGGCCGGCCAGTCGAACACGACCTGTGCGTTGCGGTCAAAGCGCATCCGCAGCCCGTCCTGGTCGCCCTGCAGCCAGCCGCCGACGCCTCGCATGCCCGGCTCGTGTCCGACCGGATCGAAGCGGAAACCGCTGAGCCGCACGCTGCCGCGCAGGTTGCCGCCGCGGACGCCACGCAGGTCGACGTCTTCCAGCAGGGCGTCCGGCGCGGCCGCAAGCAGCCAGTGGCGGGCACCGGGCGTCAGCGCACTGCTGAGCGCGGCGAGTTGAAGAAGTGGCGCCGCCGGCAGTTTGCGCGCCAGCAGGCCATAGTGACGACCGCCGGCCACGACCGCGCCGTCGAGAATCCACTGCGTCCCGTCATCGATCCGCAACCGGGGCACGCGCAGCCGCCAGTCCTCGACCGTGCCCGACCAGCGCGCATCCACCTCGAGCGCCGCCCAGCGCCGCGTCATCGTGGCCTGCCCGGGAAGCGCCGCGCCGCGCAAGGCCACCTCGCGCAGCAATGCATCGACCTGGATGCCGACAATGCGATGCCCACGCAGCGTGCCCCAGGTCCGCAGCCGACCCGTGCCCGCCTCCGGGGTGATTCCAGCCACCGCAAACGCCCCGGACAACTGGCTCAGGTCGGCAACCTGCGAACCGGCATACACGCCGCCGTCGCCGCTGGCGCGATCGAAATCCACCACCACCGCCACCGGCTCGGCATTCGCGCGCAACCAGGCGCGCGCGCCGGCACGCAGGCGCGGGCCGTGCACCTGCATGCGCACGTCGATCCGCGGCACCCGCAGGTCCACGCCCAGCTCGGGCGCCACGATCCGCATCCGCGCCTGCGCCAGCTGCAATTCGCCCAGGTGTTCCAGCGCGGACAACGGATCGTCGCCGTCCTGCTGCCCCGGCAAGCCGCGAACCTGCCATTGCCCGTTGGCGGCGCGCTGCAAGGTCAGGTCCAGCCCGCGCAAACGGATTTCGGTGAACGAACGCCCTGGCAGGAGCCCGGTGTACTGCGCGATCAGGACCTCGGCCGCGCCGATGCGCACCGGATCGGCGGGGTCGCCCACGCGCAGGCCATCCAGCCGCAGCAGCGGACCCCGGCTGGTCCAGCGGGTGGTGACGCGATCGAACGCGACCGGCCGTCCGGCGCGCTTGCCCAGCCAATCCGCAACCTGCTCCGGATGCCGCTCCAGCACCGGCAGCAGCAGCATGCCGACACCATTGGCAACCGCCAGCAGCAACGCCAGTGCGACGAACGCATGCGACACATGGCGCCGCAGCCAGGACACCCCGTCGCGCCAGTGGAAGGTCATCGGGCAGACCCAGGGCCGGGAATCGGCAATCGATGGCCAACGCCCGGGAAACTCCGGCTGAATGACTTTCGGCCCGCCGTGTAAGGTTCAGCCGTCGCTGACTCAGAGCAGGACCACATCGAACTGCTCCTGCAGGTACTGCGCGTCGCTCTGGAAACGGATGGTCTTGCCGAGGAATTCCTCCAACTCCGCCACCGCGTTCGATTCGTCCTCGGTGATCCGCGCCACCACCTTGGGCGAGGCGATCACCAGCAGGCGCGCGGCTTCGAACTGGCGCACCGCGCGCACGATCTCGCGGAAGATTTCGTAGATGACGGTCTCCGCGGTGCGCACCATGCCGCGGCCGCCGCATTCGTGGCAGGGCTCGCACAGCCGGCGTTCGAGCGACTCCACGGTGCGCTTGCGGGTCATTTCGACCAGCCCCAGCGGCGAGAAATCGTACACCGTGGTCTTGGCGTGGTCCTTGGCCAGCGATTTTTCCAGCGTCCGCAGCACCTGCCGCCGGTGCTCGACGTCCTGCATGTCGATGAAGTCGATGATGATGATGCCGCCCAGGTTGCGCAGCCGCAGCTGTCGCGCCACCGCCTGTGCCGCTTCGAGGTTGGTGCGGAACACCGTCTCTTCGAGGTTGCGCTGGCCGAGGAAACTTCCGGTGTTGACGTCGACCGTGGTCATCGCCTCGGTCTGGTCGATCACCAGGTAGCCGCCGGATTTGAGCGGCACCTGCTTGTCCAGCGCGCGCTGGATCTCGTCCTCGACGCCGTACAGGTCGAAGATCGGGCGCGAGCCCGAGTAGTGCTCGATCTTGTCGGCCAGCGCCGGCATGTAGCGGGACGCGAATTCGCGCAGGCGCTGGCAGGTTTCGTTGGAATCGACCCTGACCTTTTCGACGTCGCGGCGGATCAGATCGCGCACCGCGCGCAGCGGCAGGCTCAGGTCCTCGTAGACCCGGCTGCCGACGCCGGCCTCCGCCGCAGTCCGCTCCACCAGTTCCCACACCCGCCCGAGGTAGGCCACGTCCTCCGCCAGCGCCTCCGCCGGCTGGCCTTCGGCATTGGTGCGCACGATGTAGCCATGTCCGCTGCCCCTGGCCAGTTCCCCGACCTGCTCCTTGAGCCGGACACGCTCTTCCTCGTCCTCGATCCGCGCCGACACGCCAACGACCCTGGAGCGCGGCAGCAGCACGAGATAGCGCGAGGGAATGCTGATCTGGGTGGTCAGGCGCGCGCCCTTGCTGCCGATCGGATCCTTGACGACCTGCACGATCACTTCGGCGCCATCGCGCAGGGACTCGGTGATCAGCGGATGCGCGATCGGCGCCACCTCCCCGCCTTCGGCCGCTTCCAGCGGCGGGGCGCGGTACAGGTCGCTGGCGTGGAGGAAGGCGGCACGATCCAGCCCGATGTCGACGAACGCGGCCTGCATGCCCGGCATCACGCGCTGCACCTTGCCCTTGTAGATGTTGCCGACCACGCCGCGCTGGCTGCCGCGCTCGATGTGCAATTCCTGCAGCATGCCGTTTTCGACCACCGCGACGCGGGTTTCGCGCGGCGTGACGTTGACCAGCAATTCCTCGCTCATGGCAGCGCCCCGAATCCGCGCAGCAGGCCGGCGGTTTCGTGCAGGGGCAGGCCCATGACCCCGGAATGACTGCCCTCCAGGCGCTCGACGTGCGCCTCGAACATGCCCTGGATCGCATAGCCTCCGGCCTTGCCGCGCCATTCGCCGGACTCGAGATAGCGCTCGATCATGGCGTCGGACAACGGCTCCACCGTCACCTTGCTCAGCGCCACCGCCTGCATCTCGCGCCCGGCCGAGACCAGCGCGACCGCGGTCAGCACGTCATGCGTGCGCCCCGACAGGCGGCGCAGCATGGCCGCCGCCGCCTCGGCATCGGCAGGCTTGCCGAACACCTGCCCGTCGAGGATCACCTCGGTGTCGGCGCCCAGCACCACCGCAGCGGGCACGGCCATCACCTTGAGCAGCCCGGCCCCGGCCTTTTCACGCGCCACGCGGCGGACATAGTCGGCGGCGGCCTCGCCTGCCCCCTGCACTTCGGGAACGTCGAGGTCGAGGATGCCGAACTCCAGCCCGAGCCGGGCCAGCAGCTCGGCGCGGCGCGGGGATCGCGAGGCGAGATGCAGCATCCGGGCAGTCTAAGCCATGCCCGCCTCGGGACCACCGGCCATGGCCGGCGTCGCGCAGGTTTCGTTCAGGCCACGGCCTGAACGCTGGCCGACCGGCACGCCGGACACCGCAGGCAATACATCGAGTTGGCGTTCCGCACTGCCAGCCAAAGGCATTTGGACGCGGATTTACGCGGATCGGCGCGGATGAAGAGCCGATGCAAAAGATTTGGAACGGTTGATCCGCGTTTTTCCGCGTAAATCCGCGTCAAATACTCTGAAACCACTCCCGCACAGCACTGACGCCGAAGCCCGCACGCTGTCCGCGCTTGTCCGGCAACCCCGTTTGCCGCCACCATGCGTTTGCCTCCCGGTCGGTCGCCTGTCGGCCGCCGCCGTTTGTCCATGCTGCCCGCCGGAGCCCACCATGTCCCTTCGCACGCTGCCGCTCGCCCTCCTCCTTGCCATCGCCACGCCCATGACCGTCTCTGCTCAAAAGGTTTCACATACCGTCGTCGCCGCCGCGCAGGGCACCACGCTCACCGTGTCCGCGACCGGCGAAACCAGCCGCACGCCCGATTTCGCCAGCGTCGGCGCCGGCGTCGTCACCCAGGCCGACACGGTCGATGCGGCAATGCGCGACAACGCCGCGCGGATGAACCAGGTGCTGGCCGCCCTGCGCAACGCCGGCATCGCGGAGCGCGACGTCCAGACCAGCCGCGTTTCACTGGCGCCGCAGTACCGCTACGAACAGAACCAGGCGCCCGCCATCGTCGGCTACCAGGCCAACAATTCGGTGTCGGTCAAGGTGCGCGATCTGGCACGCCTCGGCCGCGTTCTTGACGCGCTGATCGCGCCGGGCGCCAACCAGATCAATGGCCCCGATTTCGGAATCGAACATCCGGAAGCCGCCTACGCCGAGGCGCGCCGCGAGGCGGTTCGCAAGGCGCTGACGCAGGCCCAGACCTACGCCGACGCGCTTGGCGTGAAGGTGCGGCGGATCGTCCGCATCAACGAAAGCAGTGCCGGCACGAACCAGCCGATGCCTCGAATGCGCGCCATGGCGGCCCCCATCGCCGACGCCGCCACGCCCATCGCCAGCGGCGAAACCACGCTGAGCGTGCAGATCGAAGTCGAGTTCGAACTCGGCGACTGATCCATTCGCGGCATCGCGTAGTCCGGATTTCCGCCGGAGCATTTCACGTTCGTTCAGCCGGCGCCGCCGGATGGCCGCAGCGTCACCGTGCGCGACCGAAGCCCCTCGCATGCCGTCATCGCACGGTCTGGTGCGGCCTGCGGCCTTTGCCATGATTCCGAACCAAGCGCCATGATCCCATCCGTCGGCAGCGCCTGCCGCTCATCGGGAGCACCTTGCCGAATCGCTGCATTCGTATCAGGTTGAAATCGCGCCGCGGTGGACGGCAACCCCAATCCCCGCCTCCGCGCGTTGCATGGCTCGAGGTGTCTGCAACCCAGCCCGAAGGAGGTCGACCATGATCCACGCCATCACCCGGATGCACGCATCCGCCAGCGGATTTGCCCTGATTCGCCCGGCGTCCGCGCCGCGCCCACAGGCCAGCCGCATCATCGCCATGAGCAGCGCGCTCGCGCTCAACCTGCTGCTCGGCGGCGTGATCATGCTTCCGATCTCCCTGCCGCCACCGGTCGTCCAGACGGCCGAATCGGTGAATCCCACCTGGGTCTTCATCCCCAAGCCAAAGCCGATCGAGATGGTTCCGATCGAGCATCCCAGGCCCGTCATCCCGCCGCGCATCGACCACTCGGTCGCCCCGCCGCGGCATGACACGGCGCCCGTGATCGCGAGCAGCCAGACGACGGCGACAACCGGAACCCTGCCCGCATCCGAGACGCCCGACCTGGGCGATTCGGCACCAACCGGCGACATCGGTGCCAGCTTCGACCCCGCGCCGGTGCAGCTGGCCTACCGCAGCGCGCCGCCGCCGGCTTATCCGCGCGCCGCCCTGCGCCGCGGCCTCGGTGGCACCGTGCTGCTGCGGGTACTGGTGGGCATCGATGGTCGACCGCTGGAAGTGACGATCGATCGCAGCAGCGGTTTCCGCGAACTCGACGAGGCGGCCCGCGCGCAGGTGCTTGCCCGCTGGCTGTTCCAGCCGGCCACGCGCGACGGGCGCACCGTGCAGGCGGTCGGGCTGGTTCCGATCACCTTCGCCGCGGGGCGTTGACGGCGATGTTGCGGCAACGCCGATCCAATCGGCGTTGCCGCGCGCCAGGGAGGGCGCGCTGGCGGAATGAGCGCATGACGGATCGGAAGGTTTCACTGCCTTCGCGTGCGCATGGGCATATGCGCTTGAATCCTTTCACCCTGCGCAACGACATCGGGATGATCGCGGCATCCAGACCGGCACGGAGTGCCCGCGATGTCGCTGCTTGCCAACACCCTGCCCACGCCGCTACATCCCGACGCCGCCGGGGCGTTGTCCCGACTTGCCGAAGGTCTGGATGGCAGCGCCCTGCTGTGGGCCTCGGGTTATCTCGCCGGAATGGCGCATTCGCTGGCGCGCAGCGATGCGGCGCCAACCACGGTCGCGCCGGTTCCAGTCGCGGCCATGCAGCCGGCCACGATCCTTTACGGCAGCCAGACCGGAAACGCCCAGCGCGCTGCCGAAGCCCTGCACGCCGAGTTGAAAGCCGCAGGTTTGCCGGTGCGCGTACTGCGCGCGGACGCCTATCCGATCCGCGATCTGGCCAACGAAGCCCTGCTCTACATCGTCATCAGCACCCAGGGTGAAGGCGATCCTCCGGATGACGCCATCGGCTTCACCGAATTCCTGCTGGGCAAGCGCGCGCCGAAACTGCCGCAGCTGAAATACGCGGTGCTGGGTCTGGGCGATTCCAGCTATGCCGATTTCTGTGGCATCGCCCGCAAGCTGGACGAGCGTCTGCACGCGCTGGGCGCCCGCCGCACGCATGCCCTCGGCCTGGCCGATCTCGACATCGACACCGTCGCCCAACCCTGGCGAGAAGTCGCGCTGGCGCAGGCCCGCGAACTGCTCAAACCGGCCGCAGCGCCAACGCATCTGGCCAGCGTCACCCCGCTGCGCCCGCAGTCCGCGCCGCAGTGGTCGCAGGACAAGCCATTCCTCGCCACGGTGCTGGTCAACCAACGACTGACCGGCCGCGACTACAAGAGCGCCGGATTCCGCCAGTACGGCGCCATCGACAAGGACGTTCGCCATATCGAACTGGCGCTGGAAGGCTCGGGCCTGAACTACGAGCCGGGCGACGCGCTGGGCATCGTGCATCGCAATCCTGCGCCCGTGGTGGAGGCCGTGCTGGACGCCACCGGCCTCGACGGCGATACCGCCGTCCCCCATGACGGAGACACGCTGCCGCTGTCCGAATGGCTGGCCAGCCGCCGCGAACTGACGCGGCTGTCGCGGCCGTTCCTTGCCGCGCTGGCGCAGCGCGCCGAAGCGCAGGACCTCACGGCGCTGCTGGAACCCGGAAGCACCGGACTGGCGGCGCTGCTGAACGACCATCATCTGGCCGATGCGCTGCGTCGCTGGCCCGCCGACTGGGACGCCGCAGCGCTGGTGGCCGCGCTGCGCCCGCAGGCACGACGCCTGTATTCGATCGCCTCTAGCCGCAAGCGCGTGGGCGAAGAAGCCCACCTCACGCTGGACGTGCTGCGTTTCGATGCGCACGGCCAGCCGCATTGGGGCGCCGCCAGCGGCTTTCTTGCCGGGCTGGAGGAGGACGGCAAGGTGCAGGTTTACGTCGAACCCAACGCACGTTTCCGCGTTCCCGCCGATGGCAGCCGCGACGTGATCATGATCGGCCCCGGTACCGGCGTGGCGCCGTTCCGCGGCTTCATGCAGGAGCGCGCCGAAACCGGGGCCAGTGGCCGCAACTGGCTGTTCTTCGGTGCCCGGCATTTCAACACCGGCTTCCTCTACCAGACCGAATGGCAGGAGTCGCTGAAGAAAAAGGAGCTGCATCGGCTGGACCTTGCGTTCTCCCGCGACCAGTCCGACCGGATCCACGTGCAGCAGCGCCTGCGCGAGCAGGGTCGCGACGTGTACGGCTGGCTGCAGGACGGCGCGCATCTGTACGTCTGCGGCGCCATCGCGATGGGCAAGGACGTGCACGCGGCGCTGCTGGACATCGTGGGCGCGCACAACGACGGCGATGCCGAAGCGGCCGCCGACTTTCTTTCCACCCTGCAGCGCGAAGGCCGCTACGCCCGCGACGTGTACTGAGCAGACGACCGCCATGAGCCATCCCTCCGTCGAGAAAATCAAACTGGACAGCCGCCACCTGCGCGGCACATTGGCCGAAGGGCTGGCGGACGCCACCACCGGTTCGCTGAATTTCGAGGATCAGCGCACCATCAAGTTCCACGGCAGCTACCAGCAGGACGACCGCGACCTGCGCGACGAACGCCGCCGCCAGAAACTGGAACCCGCGCACCAGTTCATGATCCGCATCCGCGCACCGGGCGGTGTGTTCACCCCGGCGCAGTGGCTGGGGCTGGACGCCATCGCCACGACCTACGCGAATCATTCGCTGCGGGTGACGACACGCCAGACGTTCCAGATCCACGGTGTCATCAAGCGAGAGTTGAAGGAAACGATGCGGGCGATCAACGCCGCCGCGCTGGACACCATTTCCGCCTGCGGCGACGTCAATCGCAACGTGCTGGGGGCCAGCAACCCTCAGCTCTCGCACCTGCACGCGCAGGTGCACGACTGGGCGCAGCGCTTGTCCGCCCGATTCAAGCCGGCCACCCGCGCCTACTACGAGGTCTGGCTGGACGAGGAGAAGGTGGCCGAAAGCGGCGTGGAGCACGAGCCGGTCTATGGCGATACCTACCTGCCACGCAAGTTCAAGATCGCGGTGGCGGTGCCGCCGTACAACGACGTGGACGTGTTCGCCAACGACCTGGCGCTTATCGCGATCGTCGACGATGCCGGCGGTCTTGCCGGTTTCAATGTCGGCATCGGCGGCAGCATGGGCGCCAGCCACGGCATCGCGACACATTACCCGCGGGTGGCGAATGTCATCGGCTTCGTCACTCCGGCACAGGTGTTTCCGATTGCCGAAGCCGCCATCACCGTGCAGCGCGACCTGGGCGACCGCCTCGATCGCAAGCACGCGCGCTTCAAGTACACCATCGACGACCACGGCAGCGACAAGATCGTGGCGATGTTGCAGGCACGCGCCGGCTTCATGCTGCAACCCGCGCGGCCCTACCACTTCGACCACAACGGCGACCGCTTCGGCTGGGTGGAAGGCGAGAACGGACTGTGGCACCTCACGCTTTCGCTGCCCAGCGGGCGCATCGTCGACAGCGAAGATGGCCGCCTGCTGCTGACAGGCCTGCGCGAAATCGCCAAAGTCCACACCGGCGAGTTCCGCCTGACCTGCAACCAGAACGTCATCATCGCCGGGGTGCCGGAAGGCGAGCGCGCCCGCATCGACGCGCTGGTGGCGCAACACGGGCTGGACCGCGAGAACAACGCGCCCACGGCCCTGGCCCGCAGCGCGGTGAGCTGCGTGGCCCTGCCCACCTGCGCGCTGGCGATGGCCGAGGCGGAACGCTATCTGCCCGGCTTCCTGCGTCTTCTGGAACCGCTGCTGGACAAGCACGGCCTGCGCGAACAGCCCATCCTGCTGCGCGTCTCCGGCTGCCCGAACGGCTGCTCGCGGCCCTACCTTGCCGAGATCGCGCTGGTCGGCCGCGCGCCCGGCCGCTACAACCTGTTCGTCGGCGGCGATCATCGCGGCATGCGCATGAACACGCTGTACCGCGACAACGTCGATGAAGCGCAGATCCTCGAAGCCCTCGACCCGCTGCTCGGCCGTTACGCCGCCGAGCGCGACATCGGCGAACGCTTCGGCGATTTCCTGCACCGCGCCGGCATCGTCGCCCTGCCCGCCTATCCCACCCACGTCCGCGTCGATCCCGACGAAGCCGTCGCCTGATCGCCGCACTTCCCGCACGAACCGCCATGTCCGCCTTCACACCAGAAACGCTTTCCGGCGCGGCGCTTGCCGACGCCAACCGCCACCTTGCCACGCTCGACGCCACCCGGCGCGTCGAATGGGCGCTGCGGCACATCGCGGGAAACCACGCGCTGTCCACCAGCTTCGGCGTCCAGTCGGCGGTGTCCCTGCACCTGATCACACGGATCCGGCCGGATATCCCGGTGATCCTGATCGACACCGGCTACCTGTTTCCGGAAACCTACCGCTACGCCGACCGGCTGACCGAACTGCTCGACCTCAACCTGAAGGTGTATCAACCCGAACTCGGCAGCGCCTGGATGGAAGCGCGGCTCGGCAAGCTCTGGGAAAACGGCAGCGAGGCATCCTCCGCTACAACCAGCTGCACAAGGTCGGGCCGATGCGGCGCGCGCTGGACGAATTGGGCATCCGCTGCTGGCACGCGGGGCTCCGGCGCGAACAAGCGTCCACGCGCAAGCACATCGATTTCCTCGAAGTGAAAAACGGCCGCTTCAAGTTCCACCCGATCGCCGACTGGAGCGACCTGGGCATCGGCAGCTACATCCTCCGCCACGCCCTCCCCGAACATCCCCTGCTGCATCAGGGCTACGTCTCGGTCGGCGACGTGCACACCACCCGCCCGCTGCAACCGGGCACGGGGCCCGCGCAAACCCGCTTCTTCGGCCTGCGTCGCGAATGCGGGCTGCATTTCGATCTTTGATCGCCATGCCGCCGCAGTACGGGCGTTCGCTCAGGCCGCCCCGGACGCCGGTTCGGCCTGCCAGCGCGGCGGCTCCGGCCACAGCGGCGGCAGGTTGCCTTCGAGGATCTGGCGCAGGTCGCGGGCGTCGATCTGCGGCGCCAGCGCGTGCAACAGCACCAGCGCGTATTCGCGCAGCACGCGTCCGCGCGGCACGATCGCCCAGGTGATGCATTCGGGCAATTCCTCCGGCGCCGGCAGCACCCGGAGATCATCGTCCTCGCGGCCGCCCACCGCCATCTCCGCCAGCAGGCCCGCCCCCAGCCCGGTGCGGACATAGGCTTCGATCAGGTTGGCGTCGCGCGCAGTCATCGCGATCTGCGGAGCCACGCCCGACGCGGCAAAGGTGCGCTGCAGCGAAGATTCCGGCTGGTTCGACGATTCATAGGAAATCAGCGGATAGCGGGCCAGCTCCGTCACCTTTGGCGGCCCTTCCAGCCGCGCCAGCGGGTGGGTCTTGGGCACCAGCAAGACCCGCTGCCAGCGGAACAGCGGGATCGCCAGGCCATTCGTTTCCGGCACCCTGCCGGCGCTGCTGACCAGGGCGAAGTCGGATTCGTCGAGCTTCGCCAGCACTTCGGAATCGCCGGCGACGAACAGGTCGACGCTGACTTCGGGGAAACGCCGGGTGACGTCGGCAATGACCGGCGGAAGCACGTAGCGCGCCTGGGTATGGGTGGTGGCCAGCCGCAGGCAACCGCGGAATTCACCGCGCTCGTTGGCGGCGTAGCTGCGGATGTTGGCCGCCTCGGCCAGGATCCGGCGCGCATGCTCGATCACCTTGACGCCCGCCGGCGCCACGCCCAGCAGGCTGCGCCCCTTGCGCCGGAACAACTGGAAGCCCAGCTCGTCCTCCAGCTGCTTGAGCTGCTTGGACAGGCCCGGCTGGGTGGCATGCACGCGCTCGGCCGCCAGGGTGATGTTGAAGCCGGAATCGGCGATCGCAACGAGGTAGCGAAGCTGAGTGAGGGTCATGCTGGAGGACTCCGCAGCGAATTATATCGCTTGATCATTATGTAGCGATGAATTATATCGACCTCTGAAAGCATTTCCAGACAAGCCTTATGCCCTGACAGCATAAGCCGAAATCCTGCCACCATTTCCCCAGCCGCGACAGACTGCCTAGCTTGACCGCATGTCCCAGGCCGGCCCGCAGCCGCTGTTCCCCCTGTTCCTCGACCTGCGCCAGCGCCGCGTGCTGGTGGTCGGGGGAGGCACCGTGGCCGCACGCAAGGTCGCCGCACTGCTGGACGCCGGGGCCGATGTCGCCCTCGTGGCACCCACGCTGGAACCGTCGCTGGAGGCGCTCGTCCGCGCCGGGCGCGTCGCGCTGCTTGGCGCCGAATTCCGGCCCGAACAACTGGATGCGGCCTGGCTGGTGGTCGCCGCCACCGACGCCGTCGAAGTGAACCGCATCGTGGCCGACGCCGCCCACGCGCGCCAGCGCTGGGTCAACGTGGTCGATGACGCGCAGCTGGCCAGCGCGCAGATTCCGGCGCGGGTCCAGCGTGGTCCCCTGCAGATCGCCATTTCCAGCGGCGGTGCCGCGCCGATGCTGGCGCGCCATCTGCGCGAACGGCTGGAACTCAAGTTCGACGACGCCTTCGGTGCGCTGGCGCAGCTCTTCACCGAACTGCGCGACCGGATTCGCACGCGACTTGCCGATCTGCCCACCCGACGCGATTTCTTCCAGCGCGCCCTGTCGGGTCCCACGCTTGCGCAGCTGCGACGCGGCGACGCCATCGGAGCCCGACGCAGCCTCGAAGCGGAACTGCGCAATCCGCCAGCCGTCCTGCGCGGCCGCGTGGCGCTGGTCGGCGCCGGCCCCGGCGATCCCGGCCTGCTCACCCTGCGCGCCCTGCGCCTGCTGAACGAGGCCGACGTCATCCTGCACGACCGGCTGGTCAGCGCCGCGGTGATGGCGATGGCGCGACGCGATGCCGAACGGATCGAGGTCGGCAAGCGCGTGGGCGAGGATCACGACGCCACCCAGCAGCGCATCCACGCGCGGATTATCGAACTGGCGTTGGCGGGCAAGCGCGTGGTGCGGCTCAAGGGCGGCGATCCGTTCGTGTTCGGCCGCGGCGGCGAGGAACTGCAGGCGCTGCGCGCCCACGGCATCGACTGCGAGGTGGTGCCCGGCATCACCGCAGCCGTCGCCTGCGCCGCCTACGCCGGCATCCCGCTGACCCACCGCGACCACGCGCGCTCGCTGCAGCTGCTCACCGCCAGCACCCGCAGCGGGGCCGCCGAGCACGACTGGGGCGCGCTGGCCAAGTCCGGCCAGACATTGGCCTTCTACATGGGCGCGTCGGGTCTGGCGCGATTGCGCGACCGCCTGCTCGACAACGGCTTGCCGGCAACGACGCCGGCGGCGCTGGTCGAAAACGGCAGCCTGCCGCAGCAGCGCGTCCTCGCCGCGCCCTTGATCGACCTGCCGGAGCTTGCGCAGACGCACGCCGTACAGGCGCCGGCGCTGCTGATCGTTGGAGAAGTCGCCGCACTGGCGACCTCGCTGCACTGGTTCGGCAGCCCGCCCATCACCCCGGAACGCGGACGATGTCGCAACAGCGAACTTGCCCGCGCCGCCTGATCCTCCCCCCTTTCCCACAGGAATTTCCGCAATGACCATCTACAACAGCATCCTCGACGCCGTCGGCAATACGCCCGTCATCCAACTGCAGCGGCTCGCGCCGAAACACGCGACCGTCTACGTGAAGGCGGAATCCTTCAATCCCGGCGGCTCGGTCAAGGACCGTCTGGGCCTCGGCATCATCCTCGACGCCGAGCGCCGCGGACTGCTCAAGCCCGGCGACACCATCGTCGAAGCCACCTCGGGCAACACCGGCATCGCATTGGCGATGATCGCCGCCGCGCGCGGCTACAAGTTCGTGGCGGTGATGACCGAAACCTTCTCGATCGAACGCCGCAAGGCGATGCGCGCCTACGGCGCCAAGGTCATCCTCACCCCGGCCGCGGCCCGCGGCGTGGGGATGGTGGAGAAGGCCAGGGAACTGTCCGAAAAGCACGGCTGGTTCTGGGCCAGCCAGTTCACCAACCCCGCCAATCCGGCCTACCACCGCCAGACCACGGCGGCGGAAATCCTGCGCGATTTCGCCGGCAGGCGCCTGGACTATTTCGTCAGCGGCTGGGGCAGCGGCGGCACCCTGACCGGCGTCGGCGAAGTGCTGAAAGTGGCGCGTCCGGCCACCCGGATCATCGGCACCGAGCCGGCCGGCGCGGCCCTGCTCAAGGGCGACGAGTGGCACCCGCACAAGATCCAGGGCTGGACTCCGGACTTCGTGCCCGAGGTGATCAACCGCAAGGCCTACGACGAACTGCGCACGGTGACCGACGAGGAAGCCATCGCCACCTCGCGGCGGCTGGCCGCCGAGGAAGGCATCTTCGTCGGCATTTCCTCCGGCGCGACCGCCGCGACCGCGCTGAAGATCGCCGAAACCGCGCCGGAAGGCACGGTGCTGCTGGCCATGCTGCCAGACACCGGCGAACGCTATTTCTCCTCGCCGCTGTGGGGCGAGCTCAACGAAGGCAGCGACGACGACTGGCTGGCCGCGCAGGGCTGACCGCCGCTTCCACGCAATCTCCGGGACACCGTGCCGGCCAGGGATGGCCGGCGTTTTCGGCACGCACCTGCCGCGCCGCGCCCGCGCGGCTTCCAGCCGTTCAGACCGATGCGCCGCCGCGATAATGGCGGTCGACGTAGTCGTCCACGAGGGTGATGAATTCCTCGGCGATGCCCTCGCCACGCAGGGTGACCGTCTTCTGCCCGTCCTCGAACACCGGCGCGGACGGCGCCTCGCCGGTGCCCGGCAGCGAAATGCCGATGTTGGCATGGCGCGATTCGCCCGGTCCGTTGACCACGCAGCCCATGACCGCAACCGTCATCGTCTCGGCGCCGGGGCGGCTGATCTTCCACTCCGGCATTTTTTCGCGCACGTGATCCTGCACCACCTTGGCCAGATGCTGGAAAAATTCCGAGGTGGTCCGGCCGCAGCCCGGGCAGGCGGTGATCATCGGCGTGAACGCACGCAATCCCAGCGTCTGCAGCAACTCCTGCGCCACCACCACTTCCTGCGTGCGCGGGCTTCCCGGCTCGGGCGTCAGCGAAATGCGGATGGTGTCGCCGATGCCCTCCTGCAGCAGCACCGCCAGCGCCGCGCTCGACGCCACGATGCCCTTGCTGCCGATGCCGGCTTCGGTCAGGCCCAGGTGCAACGCGAAATCGCTGCGCTGCGCGAGGTCGCGATAGACCGCGACCAGTTCCTGCACGCCGCTGACCTTGGCGCTGAGGATGATCCGGTCGGCCGGCAGGCCCAGTTCCACGGCACGCTGCGCCGAATCCAGCGCCGAGCGCACCAGCGCCTCGCGCATCACCCTTGACGCATCCCAAGGTTCGGCGCGCTGCGCGTTCTCGTCCATCAGCGCGGTCGCCAGCGCCTCGTCCAGCGAGCCCCAGTTGGCGCCAATGCGGACCGGCTTGCCGTAGCGCAGCGCGAATTCGATCAACTGCGCGAACTGGACGTCCTTCTTCTTGCCGAAACCGACGTTGCCGGGGTTGATCCGGTACTTGGACAGCGCCTCGGCGCAGGCCGGCTCCTTCGCGAGCAGCTGATGACCGTTGTAGTGGAAGTCGCCGATGATCGGAACCTTGATCCCCATCATCGCCAGTCGATCCACGATCTTCGGCACCGTCGCCGCAGCCGCCGGCGTGTTCACGGTGATCCGCACCAATTCGGAACCGGCGCGCCACAGTTCGCCGATCTGGCGCGCGGTGGACGCCGCGTCGGCGGTGTCGGTATTGGTCATCGACTGCACCACCACCGGCGCACCGCCGCCCACCTTCACCCCGTCGATCTCGACCTGACGGGTGATGCGGCGCGGCAGCGGTCCGAATCGGTCCATTGATGTGCCAGGCCCAAGGCTGTCTGCATTCATCCGCGCATTTTATGCCGTCCGGTGCGGATCGTCGCGCGCAGGGCGCGCTTCCACGGGTGTTGTCCTAACATGCAGGCATGGCCCGCAGCGACTCCACCCTCACCCCCAGCCAGCTCAACGCACTGGCGCGCGACCTCCTCGAAGGCAGTTTTCCCGCCGTGCTGGTCGAAGGTGAAATCGGCAACCTCGCCCGCCCCGCCTCCGGGCACCTCTACTTCACCCTGAAGGATGCCCGCGCGGCGGTGCGCTGCGCGCTGTTCAAACCGAAGATCCAGTGGCTGAAATTCGTCCCGAAGGAAGGCATGCAGGTGCTGGCACGCGGGCGGCTGACCCTGTACGAACCGCGCGGCGACTACCAACTGGTGCTGGACACCATGGAGGAGGCCGGCGAAGGCGCGCTGCGGCGCGCGTTCGAGGAACTCAAGGCGCGGCTCGACAAGGAAGGCCTGTTCGACCCCGCGCGCAAGCGCGCCCTGCCCGCCTTCCCGCGCCGGATCGCGGTGCTCACCTCTCCGTCGGGCGCGGTGATCCGCGACATCCTCAGCGTGCTGCGCCGCCGCTTTCCGCTGCTGGAGGTCGAACTGCTTCCGGTGCCGGTGCAGGGTTCCACCGCGGCCGCACAGATCCACGCGATGCTGACGCGCGCCGACGCCAGCGGCCGCTACGACATCCTCGTGCTGGCGCGCGGCGGCGGCTCGCTGGAAGACCTGTGGGCCTTCAACGACGAAGCGCTGGCGCGCGCGGTGGCCGCGTGCGCCACGCCGACGGTTTCCGCGATCGGCCATGAGACCGACTTTTCGCTGACCGACTTCGCCGCCGACCTGCGCGCGCCCACGCCCTCGGCCGCCGCCGAGTTGCTGGCGCCGGACCAGGCGGAACTGCGCGCGCGACTGTCGCAGTTCCAGCGCCGCCTGCGCGCCTTGAACGGAACCGGCCTGCGTGAACGTGCCCAGCGCGCCGACCGCGCCTTCCTGCGTCTGCACGCGCAGCGCCCGCAGGCGCGGCTGGACGCGCAGCGCCAGCGCCTCGCCCACACGCGTCTGCGCCTCGCCGGCACCATCGCACGGCGCCTGCAGCAGGATTCCGGAACCCTGCAGACATTGGCCGCACGACTGCGCGGCAGCCACCCGCGCCGCCGCGTCGAACAGCAGCGCGAGCGTCTGCAGCGATTGGCCGACCGACCGCGCGCGATCCTCGTGCAATCGCTTCAAAACAACCTGCTGCACCTGCGCGGCCTTGCGCGCTCGCTGCACGCCGTCAGCCCGCTGGCTACCGTCTCACGCGGCTACAGCATCCTGCAGCGACCGGACGGATCGATCATCCACACGGTTGCAGGCGTGGCCGTCGGCGAGCAGGCCAGCGCGCGCCTTGTCGACGGCAGCCTGGAGTTCGCCATCACCGGCATCCGCGCTTCCGAGGCGGCCACGCCGCCGCCATCGTCCTGAAGCGGGTCCGCCGCCCCGGCGGGAGCGGGCCGCGTCGCGCGCCAGCGGCGCGAGGGATCAACCGCTCGTCTCGACCAGAGCCAACGGCGCCGGCCGGCCGAACAGGAATCCCTGGGCATGGGTGCAGCCCAGTTCGATCAAGGTCTGCTGCTGCGCTTCCGTTTCCACGCCCTCGGCGATCAGTTCGATGTTGAGACTGCCCGCCAGCGCGATGATCGCGCGGATCACCGCGATGCTCTCGTTGCGCACGTTGCCTTCAAGGCCGGAAACGAAGCTGCGGTCGATCTTCAGGCTGGCGATCGGGAACCGGTGCAGGTAGGACAGCGCGGAGAAGCCGGTTCCGAAATCGTCGAGCTGGGCCAGGATCCCGTGCCGGCGCAGCAGGTCCAGACACTCGCGGGTGCGCGGCGCATCGTCGAGCAGGGCCACTTCGGTGATTTCCACGCGCAGCCGATCCGGCGCCAGACCGGCCCCCTCGACCAATCCGAGCAGTCGGCTGGAAAAATCCGCCGCGCGGAAATGCCGGGGCGAGACGTTGATCGCCACATAGCCGGGCAGCGCGTGGCTGGCCATGTCTGAAATCACGCGCGCGTACATCAGCCAGTCGACCTGTTCGATCAGGCCGCTGTCCTCGCCGATATCGAGGAACTGGCCGGGCAGCAGCAGGCCCAGCTGTTCGTGCTGCCAGCGCAGCAGGGCCTCGTGACCGAAAATCTCGCCGGTGCGGATATCGACGATCGGCTGGTAGAACGGCAGGAACTGTTCGGACTGGATCGCGCGGCGCATGTCCGCTTCGAGGTCGAGGCTGCGGGTCGCCTCGCGGTGCATTTCCTCGTCGAACATGGCGCAGCGGTCGCGACCATCCTGCTTGGCGCGGTACATGGCGGCGTCGGCGTCGCGCAGCATTTCCTCGCCGCTGCGATAGCGCGGGTGCCAGACGGCGATGCCGATGCTGGCGCTCGGAAACAGCTCTCGTCCTGCAACCCAGACCGGCGCCGACAGCGCGGCGAGCACGCGATGCGCCAATTCCTCGGCCTTCCCCGGGTTTTCCAGATGCTCTGCGAGGATGGCGAATTCGTCGCCGCCCAGCCGCGCGACGACGTCGCTGCCGCGGACGCAGCCGACGATTCGCCGTCCGGCTTCGACCAGCAGTTCGTCGCCGACCGCGTGGCCGACGCTGTCGTTGACCAGCTTGAAGCGGTCCAGGTCCATGAACAGCACGGCGAAGCAGGCATTCGGGTCGCGCGACGCGCCGGAAATCGCGCGCCCCAGACGATCCAGCAGCTGCAGCCGGTTGGGCAGCCCGGTCAGCGCGTCGTGCATCGCCTGGTGGATGAGCTTGCGTTCGGCGCGCATGCGCTCGCTGATCTGCTCGACCAGTTCGACGTTGGCCTCGGCCAGTTCGCGGGTGCGCTCGCTGACGCGCTGTTCCAGACCAGCGTGGGCCTGGACCAGGCGATCCTGCGCCTGCTTGCGCTGAAGGCTGCTGCCGATATGCATGGCGACGAAGGTGAGCAGGTCCTGGTCGCCCGGGCTGAACCTGACGTCGTCGGAATAGCTTTGCACCGCAATCACGCCAACCACCTGGTCACCGTGCATCAGCGGCACGCCGAGCCAGTAGGATGCATGGGAGCCGTGGGTGCGCACCTTGCCCTCGGCTTCCAGCGCGTCGATGCGGTGGCGATCCGCCAGCAACGGCTTTCCGGTCTTGAGCACGTATTCGGTCAGGCCATCGGCCAGCTTGCGCGCCGCGCGTCCGGCATCGCGTTCGTCCACCGAATACGGGAATTCCAGCATGCTGCCGTCCTCGGACAGCATGGCGATGTAGAAATTGCGCGCGTACAGCAGGCCGCTGACGATGTCGTGGACCTCGGCGTAGAAGTGGCCGAGGCTTTCGCTGGTCAGCGACAGCTCGGCGATCCGGTACAGGGCGCGCTGGATGTCCTGCACGCGCTTGCGCTCGATGATCTCGGTTTGCAGCTCCTCATTGGCACGCCGCAGCTCCGCCGTGCGCTCGGCCACCCGCTCTTCCAGCTGCTTGCGGCTTTCCCGGCGCTCCAGCGCGGTCAGCACGTGCTGGGCCACGAAGGCGAGCAGGATGCGGTCGTCCTCGCTGTAGACGTCGGCACGCTTGTAGCTCTGGACCACCAGCGCACCGGCCACGCGCTCGTCGCGGCTCATCGGCACGCCGAGCCAGTCGGCGCTGTCCGGGCCGTTGATGGGCATGTCGGGGATGCCGTACATCTCGCGCAGCTTCGCCGACGGTCCGCGCAGGGTTTCGCCGCTGCGCAGCAGTCGCATCGTCAGGGTGTTGCCTTCCTCGGTGACCGGGATTTCCTGCTCCGGATCGTTGACCCAGGGATCCAGCTGGTCCACGAAATACAGGAACCGCATCGTCTGGCGACGGTCGTCGTACAGGACGATGTAGAAATTCTCGGCATACATCAGTTCGCCGATGATCGAATGCACTCGCCGCAGCATCACCTGCAGATCCAGCGCGCTGCCGGCCAGATCGGCGATCTCGAACAGGGCCTGACGCAGCTGCTCCGAGCGTTGCAGGGTTTCGATCCTCTGGGCCGCCAGCACCGCCTGAACGGCCTGATCGACCAGCTGGCGGGCGCTTTCCGGCCAGAATTGCTCGATTCCCTCCGGCCAGGGTTTGGCGTGGCTGGCCACCACGTTCAGGATGATGCCCTCCGGACCCGTCCAGCCCAGCCGCAGCGCCCGGGCGGAAGCCGGCTCGCCGGTGACCCCGATATCACTTCCCGTTCCCAGCATCGGGTGCTGCCAGGACAGCCGCACCCGCGCCCCCGTCGGCAGCGTCGTTACCAGACGATCCGCCACGCCACCCAGCACGCCGCGCCGCTGCCGCATGGCGGCTTCGCCGGAAAACGGTGGCGCAGGATGCGAAGTGGCGTTCATTGTCCGCGACATATTGCCTTCATGCCCGCGGTGGCGCCATCCCCTGACGCCTGCGGTCAACCCCATCCGGCACCTGGATGCGTTCACCGCAGTATGCACCCTGCCATCCACAGCGTGGGATTTCCGCATCCCCCCTTCCAGAACGCCAGAACCGCGCTTAGGCTGGTGCCGGTGGAAGTGCCCGAAGACAGCGACGAGGATCTGATGGCGGCGTGGGTGGCCGGGGCCGACGGCGCCTTCGAGCAGCTCTACGCACGCTATCGACAACGCCTGTACCGCCATCTGCTGCGGCACCTGCGCGACAACGCGCTGGCCGATGAACTGTTCCAGGACGTCTGGCAGAAGGTCATCAGCGCACGCGCGCAGTGGCGCCCGCAGGGCAGCTTCGCCAGCTGGCTGTTTGCCATCGCCCATCACCGGCTTGGCGACCACTGGCGGCGCAGCGCGCACCGCCCACCGGCGCCGGGCGATGCCGACGAGCGGCTGGCCCAGATCGCCGATCCCGACACCCCCGAACGCGCGCTCTCTGAATTCGAGCGCCGTCGACAGCTGCAGCTCGCGCTGGACGACTTGCCAGGGGAACAGCGCGAAGTGCTGCTGCTGCGGCTCGAACAGGAACTGACGCTGGAGGAAATCGGCGAGATCGTGGGTGCCGGTCGGGAAACCGTCAAATCCCGGCTGCGCTATGGCATGGACAAACTGCGCGCGAGGCTGGCGCCATGAATCGCTTACCGCCCGAACCCCTGGATGCCGAAGAGCGTGCATTGACCGCGCAGCTTCCACGTGTCCGTGGCCGCAGCGAACCGACTCCGGAACTGGACGCGCAGATCCTGGCCGCCGCCCGCGCCGCACAGGCGGGCCCCGTCAGTCCGCGCAAGCCCCGGCGTTGGCAAGTTCCCTTCGCGCTGGCGGCATCGCTCTGCCTCGCTGTCGGCCTGGCCTGGCAGCTGCGGCAGACGCCAAGTCGGCATACCCAAATGGACCGCGCTCGCCCCGTCGCCACGGCGCCCGCGACGAGTGCCGCGGCAGAATCCACGCCCGAAGCCGGCCCGATAGCCGCGCCGGCAAGGGATTCCAGCGCGGCGCCTCCGCCCGCGCCGGCAGCGATGCCCGTCGCCCCTGCCCCCGTCATTCAGCCACGTGCCGCCATGGAAGCGGCGCGCCCCTCGCCCGCGGCACCGCCGGACAACCCAGCCGATGCCGCACCCGCGTTGCCGCAGGCGAGGCCTGCGCCCGAATTTGCACCGCCTCCCCCACCGCCGCCCGCGCCGGCGGCAGCGCCTCCCGCCACGATTCATGCCTTCCCCGCCGAGGCGGAAACGGCCGAGGCCGCCCGCAGCGATCGTCGGGCACTGGAGGGCACGGCGCGACAGCGGGCACTGTCGGCGGAATCCGCATCCGGCACCGCCCCCGCATCCAAGGCACTGGCCGCGCCACCGCCACCATCGACCGCACCGGTGCGGACGGCCGCACCACCACCGGTACCGTCCGCGCAAGCCAGTCGTGCAGCAGCAGGCAGTGGCGCCGCCCACTCCCGGTTCGAAAGTGACGATGTCGAAGACGACCTGCCGCCGGCCACGATGGATTCGCCCGCCGCGCGCGAAGCCTGGTTGCAACGGATCGCCGATCTCGCCCACGCGGGGCGGCTGGACGACGCCCGCGCCAGCCTCAAAGAGTTCCGCCGGCGTTATCCGAACGAGCCGATTCCCGCCATCCTGCACAAACTCGAGCAGGACGCCCAGCGCTGATCCGGATATCGGCTCGCGCCGGAGCAATCGCGCGATGCCGGATTCACAGGTGCGCCATCCGTGGCGTGCGGCAACTCTGGCTTGATCGGCGTTGCCTTAAAATGCGCGGATGAATTCACGAACCCCGGCCTCACCCAGGGCGCCCATCGGCTCGTTGCGCTCGCTGTGGCCGTTCATGCGCCGCCACCTCGGCCTGTTCGTCGCCTGGCTGCTGGCGCTGGTCTGCTCGTCCACCGCCACGCTGAGCCTGCCGATCGCCTTCCGGCAGATGATCGACCAGGGTTTCCGCAGCGGCGACAACGTCGATCGGGTTTTCGTCCTCGTCCTGATCGTGATCGCGTTCCTCGCGCTGGCCACCGCCGCACGCTTCTTCTTCGTCACCCTGCTCGGCGAAAAGGTGGTGGCCGACCTGCGCACCGGCCTGTATTCGCACCTGCTCGGGCTGGATGCCGGCTTCTACGACCGCAGCCGCAGTGGCGAACTGGTTTCGCGCCTGACCGCCGACGCCGAACTGCTGCGCAGCGTGATCGCTTCGAGCATGTCCGTGGCACTGCGCAGCAGCGTGACGGTGATCGGTTCGCTGGTGATGCTGTTCGTCACCAGCCCCAAGCTCGCGGCCTGGGCGGTGATCGGCATTCCCGCCGCAGTGGTGCCGATCGTGGTGGGCGCGCGCCGGATCCAGAAGACCTCGCGCGCCAGCCAGGATCGGATCGCCGACGCCAACGCGCTGGCCACCGAGGCGCTGGGCGCCGTGCGCACGGTGCAGGCCGACGCTCGCGAAGGCTATGAGAGTCGGCGCTACGGCGAGGCCATGGCGACCGCAGTCGCCACCGCCCGGCGCCGCATCGGCGCGCAGGCCATCGTCACCGGCGTGGCCATCACCCTGATCTTCGGGGCGGTCATCGTGGTGCTCTGGTCGGGCGCGCACGACGTCATCAGCGGCAGGATCAGCGCCGGCCTGCTCGGACAGTTCGTGATGTACGCGATGCTCGGCGGCGGATCGGTCGGCTCGCTGGCCGAAGTCTGGAACGAGTTGCAGAAGGCCGCCGGCGGCATGGGCCGGATCCACGAGCTTCTGGCCGAAACCCCGGCCATCGCCGCGCCCGCCAAGCCCAGCCCCCTACCCGATCCGGTGCGCGGCGAAATTGCTTTCGACCACGTCACCTTCCGCTATCCGCAGCGACCCGACCAGCCTGCGCTGGAGGACTTCAGCCTGCGCGTGCGCCCAGGCGAAACGGTGGCCCTGGTGGGCCCCTCCGGCGCCGGCAAGAGCACCGTGATCTCGATGCTGCTGCGCTTCCACGACCCTGCCGCCGGCGCGATCACGCTGGACGGCATCGACATCCGCCGCTTCGACCCATCCGGGTTGCGCGGCGCCATCGCCCTGGTCGCGCAATCGCCGGTGATCTTCGCCGCCAGCGCCGCCGACAACATCCGCTACGGGCGGCTGGAAGCCAGCGCTGCCGAAGTGCGGGCCGCCGCCGATTCGGCCAAGGCCAGCGAATTCCTCGACGCCCTGCCGGAGGGTTTCGACAGCGAACTGGGCGAACGCGGCACCCGGCTGTCGGGCGGCCAGCAGCAGCGCATCGCGATCGCCCGCGCATTGCTCAAGAACGCCCCGATCCTGCTGCTGGACGAGGCCACCTCGGCGCTCGACGCGCAAAGCGAACGCGCCGTGCAGGAAGCGCTGGAAAACCTGATGCACGGCCGCACCACGCTGGTCGTTGCGCACCGGCTGGCCACCGTGCTCAAGGCCGATCGCATCGTGGTGATGGACCATGGCCGGGTGGTCGCCGAGGGCACCCACGCCGAACTGCTGGCGCAGGGCGGGCTGTATTCGGAGCTGGCGAAGCTGCAGTTCCTCGACGCGACCGCGTCGGCGGAACCCGCTACTGCATGAACCAGCCGTGGCTGACCACCAGCGACTGGCCGGTGAGCGCGTTGCTCGGCCAGGCCGCGAAGGTCAGCGCCGCCTGGGCCACGTCGTCGACGGTGGTGAACTGCGCGTCCACGGTGTCCTTGAGCATCACCGTCCTGATGACGTCCTCTTCGCTGATGCCCAGTTCCTGCGCCTGCTCGGGGATCTGCTTTTCCACCAGCGGCGTGCGCACGAAGCCCGGACAGATGACATTGCTGCGGATGTTGTACGCGGCGCCTTCCTTGGCAATCACCTTGGCCAATCCTTCCAGCCCGTGCTTGGCGGCGACATAGGGGCTCTTGAGCTTCGACGCCTCCTTCGAATGCACCGACCCCATGAAGATGATGCTGCCGCCGCGGCCGGAGGCGATCATCTGCCGCACCGCCGCGCGCGACGTCAGGAAACCGCCGTCCAGGTGCACGGCGATGAGCTTCTTCCAGTCGGAGAACTTGAAGTCCTGGATCGGCGCGACGATCTGGATGCCGGCGTTGCTGACCAGGATGTCGACCTGGCCCAAGGTCTTTTCCACCTGCGCGAAGCCGGCGTCGACCGCGGCTTCGTCGGTGACGTCCATCGCCACGCCCATCGCGCGCACGCCCTTCTTCGCAATCTCGTCCGCCGTCGCCTGCGCGATGTCCTGCCTGAGGTCGGCGATGACCACGTCGGCGCCGGCGTCCGCATAGACTTCGGCGATGCGCTTGCCCAGCCCGCTGGCGGCGCCGGTGACGAGGGCCAGCTTGCCCTTCAGGCTGAGCTGGTGACTGGCATGGACTTCCGGGTTCTGGCTCATGGGGTTTGTCCTGTGTTGCGGGGGGGGGGGGAGATCAATCGCCGTAGCGGTGTTCGGCCTGCGGTGCCTGGTGGTCGATGACGCAGAAGCCGCCGGCGCACGGCGGCCGGCGGGTGGCGAGCAGCGCCAGTGAGGCCTGCATGTCGCTCATGCCGGCCACCCAGTGCTCCCGCATCGACTGCGCGGAGAATTCGTAATCCTTGTTCTGGGATTCGTAGGGCTTGCGGCGGTGGATAACGTGCACCAGCGTGACCGCGGGCTGCGCGTTTTCCGCCAGCAGGGCCTGCACTTCGGCGCGCGCGCGCTGCCGCTTCGGCAGCAGGTCCACCAGCGCCTTCAGGTCGCGATGCAGCTGGTGGCGCTCGCGCACGAGATCGCTGACCAGCCGGGTGCGGCTGGAGAAACGGATGTCCTTCTCGCGCTCGCCAACGGCATCGAGGCTGTCCGGCACGGATCCGCGCGCGCTGAACAGGTCGATCTGGAAAATCGTCGCACTGTGCGGCGCCAGCGCCGGCAGTTGTTCCATCACCTGCGCCAGCGGGGTGTTCGACACCAGCCCGCCATCCCAATAGTGACGGCCATCGATCTCGATCGCCGGGAAGCCGGGCGGCAGTGCGCCGCTGGCCATCACGTGTTCGGGGCGGATGCGCAGGCTGCGGTTGTCGAAGTGGGTGAGGTTGCCGGTTTCCACGTCCACGGCGCCCACCGAGAAGCGCATCGGCCCATCGTTGAGGCGGTCGAAATCGACCAGGTCCAGCAGGGTCTCGCGCAGCGGCGCGGTGTCGTACACGCTGGCCGGCGGGTGCGGCCACCATTCCCACCACGGGCGCGGGGCGAAGAAGCCGGGAACGCCCAGCATCATTCCCCAGAGCGCCGCGCCGTTGTTCCACCACGGCCGAACCGCATCATGCGTGTCCATGCCGCGCGGGACGGAAAGCGGCAGGCTCACGCGTTCCCAGAAGGCGTGCAGACGCTCGATCCGGCTCTCCGGCGGATTGCCGGCAATCAGTGCGGCGTTGATTGCGCCAATCGACACTCCGGTCACCCAGTCGATCTGCCGTGTGCGTTCCGCCAGAGACTCGAAGGCGCCGGCCTGATACGCACCGAGCGCGCCGCCGCCCTGCAGCACCAAGGCGGTATAAGGACGTTCCCTTTCGGTGCGCCCGGGATCAGCCGGTTTCCTTGGCATGGGCAGAATTTCGTGGAATCGACCCGTTCAAGCTAGCGCGTCGCACGCCGACAACGCGTGAACGGAGCGCCTATTTCTGTTTCCAGGCGCCGCCCGCCTGATACCACCAGCCGGGACGCGCGCTGCTGACCCACTGCCTGGCGAACACGTCGCGAATCTGCGCCTCCCACTCGGGATGGCCGTTGGCGACCGCCACCTCGCGATAGACCGCCTTGCGGTCGCGGTTGTCGTCGGCCACGGCGGCGTTCATCGCCACCCGATCCTTCAGCTGGATTTTCGAGGGATCGCGCACGACGATCAGGCCGTCGTCGGTGAAGCCCAGCGCGCCGCTGTCGAAGCCTGCGCGCAGCGTCTCGTTGAAACGGGTTTCCATGCGCGTCTGGATCGCCTGGATGGTCGGCGTCTTGATGGTGATGTCCGGCGCCGACTGCGCCTGCGCGCTGCCGATGCCCAGCAGCATCCACGGATCGATCCGCGCGTTGCCGAAATCGAGGCGCCGCTGCATCGCCATGCCGCCGCCCGTGGGCGCCGGCTCCTCCGCCGGTTTGGCATCCGGCTCGCTGATGACCTTCTCGACGAACTCGCGCGCCGCGTCGCGCGCCTCGGCCGCCGGGAAATAGACGTTGATCGTCACGCAGGCCGTCAGCAGCAGCCCGCTGGCCATCGGAAGCCCCATCCACTTGCGCATCATCTCCACTCCTGTTCAAGACATCCAACCATCCAGGCAACGCCGATCCGGTCGACGCGGCCTTCATTCGACGACCGGCTTCACGTCGCCCTTGCCCGCCGCCACCAGCCGTTCCACCAGCGTCGTCCAATCGACGGCGCGATTGAAACCGATCACGTCCAGCCGCGGCAAGCCGCTGCCTTCGACGATAGTAAATGCGTTTCCGCCCTGAGCCGGCGCTGAACCCGACAATCCGCTCATGGTGCAGATCTGGTTTTCCAGCCGGCAACCGATGCCGAGCCGGCGGTAGCCGAAATCCGAGAACAGACCGATCAACTGTCCCTGGAGGCTGGCCATGAACGAGGAATCGCCGACGCTGCCGATGTCCTGCACCGCGCGCTGGCTGATCCGCTGCTCCACGCCAGGCGTCGGATGGCTGGCGAAGCGGGCATCGAACGCCACCGGACTCCAGTCGACCAGGCGAAGATCCTCGATCGAGCCGTCCAGCCTGCCGGTGATCGTGCCGAATCCCAGCACTTCGGTCAGTCGCGCCAGGTCCAGCCCCTTCAGCGCGATGTCGGCGCTCAGGCTGGGCGCGGTGCCGAACGGGCGTTCCAGCGCCAGCGCCGAGAACCGCACGGTGCCGTCGAACAGGTGCAGGGTGAGGCCACCCTCGAAATCGATGCGGTCGTTGGCATAGTGCGCGCTCGGGATCTCGCCGCCGAGCACGCCGGTGAACGCCGGCAGGCCGAGCGCCTTCGAGACCTTCCCGAAATCGATGCCATCCAGCGCCATGCCGAAGCGGATGTCGGCGCCGGCGTCGCCGCGCGCGGGCCGGATCGCCACGTCGCTCAGCTCCAGCGTGCCGCCCTGCATTGGAACACTCCACGTCGAAGACGAGCGCAGCACGCCGTCTCCGCTGCGCAGCGGAATCCGCGCCGCGCCGAACTCCAGCCCGTAGAGTTCGCCCGAATCCCACCGCAATTCGCTGTCCACCGGCGCCTCGGTCGAATAGCGCAATTCTCCGCGCAGGCCGTCGAAACCGAAACGCCCGGCCGGGTCGCGCAACCCGGCATCGCGCACGACGGCGGCCACATCGACCAATTCGCCGTTCTCGATGCGGGTCGTCATGTCGACGCTGCCCCGCAGTTCGACCCCCTCCAGACCCAGGATGCCCAGCCAGCCCGACAGATAGCGTGGCCGCAGCGGTCCCAGGTCGCCGCTGTGCGCCTGCAGTACGAGATCCCGCACGCTGCCGTCCGGCGCCACCCGTGCACGGCCGCTGCCGACAAGTACATCGCCATCGCGCCATTCGATCCTCGGCAGCGTCCAGCCGGCTGCGCCCGCGCTGCGTGCCTCGACGCGCAGGCCCACGGGGGACGGCGGCAGCGCGACATAGGTGGAGCCGACCAGGAATTCACCGCCATGCAGCGCGCCATCGGCCGTCACCCGCGTGTCCGGGCCGCCGCTGTAGGCAATCCGGAAATCACCGCCCAGGTGTTCGCCGACGATGCTGCTGTCGGCATTCTGCAAGGCCATCCCGTGGACCTGCAGAGGGCCGGAAACCCGCAGCGGCGCATCCGATGGCGCCTCGATCGCCAGCCGGCCGTCCAGCGTGCCCTCGCCAAATCTCGCGCCCGTCCATGCCTGCGACAGCAGCGCCTGCGCCCAGACCAGCGGCACGCGGGCAAGCACCAGGGCCGTCAGTTCGGGGGTGGCCGAACGCCGCTCCAGCGCCAGCCGCGCCGAGCCTTTGTCCAGGCTCGCGGTCAATGTCTCCGCGTCGAAGCGGATCCCCAGTCGCAGCGGCCCCGCACCCTCGCCACGCAGCGCGCCCTCGCACTGCCAGCCATCGTTCGGCATGCGTCGCAGCGGGCAAGTCCAGTCGAGATCGCGATAGCGGTAGCCCAGCGTCGGCGCATCGACGCGGCCGGCGCGAATCCGCAGCTGGCCGACATCGGAATCATCGGTCCATTCCAGCCGCACCCGCACCTGTTCCAGGGTCGCCACCGGCGTCGTCATCCGCGCAATGCGCGCCTGCGCCACCCGCGCCTGCGCGACGGGCGCCAGCAGCGTGGCCGCAATGCACAGGCATGGGATTGAACGACGCATCCGTGCAGGATACAAAGACCCGGAGGTGCCGCGATGAACGCTTCCCCTGCCGCCGCCAAGCCAGGCCTGCTACTGGTCGAGGACGATCCGGTCAGTGCCGCCTTCCTCTCCGAAGGCGCGGCGCTGCTGGATATTGACGTGCAGCGCGCCACCGACGCCGCAAGCGCGCGCCGGGCCAGCCACGCGCGCCGCTTCGACCTGCTGCTGATCGACGCCCACCTTCCGGACGGCCTTGGCGAGGATCTGCTGCGGGCGTTGCGCGCAGCCGGTCAGGACGCCCCCGCGCTGGCGCATACCGCCGAATCGGGCGCGGATCTGCGCAGCCGGCTGCTCACCGCCGGATTTTGCGAGGTGCTGCACAAGCCGCTGCCGGTGGCGGAGCTGCAGGCTGCGCTGCGTCGGCACCTGGGCACAAGAAGCCCCGTCTGGGACGATGCGGCGGCCCTGGCAGCGCTGGGCGGCAGGCCCGAGCAGGTCGCCGCGCTGCGAAGGCTGTTCCTCGATGAACTTCCGACGCAGCGTCTGCGAATTTCGACCGCGGTGGATCGGAGCGATGAGGCTGCAGTCCGTGATGAACTGCATCGCCTGAGCGCCAGCTGCGGTTTCGTGGGCGCGACGCAATTGGCCGAAGCGGTGCGGCGGTTGCGCGCCGCGCCCATGGACGCCGCCGCACTGTGCGCCTTGGAGTCGGCCATGGATGGGTTGCAGCGGTCGCCCGGTTGAGCCATCGGGCAGGCGCGCGCGCAGGGTGCGCTTCCACAATGGCCTTCCTTACGGGCGACGGCTGCCCAATTCCTCCAGCAGCGCCCGCGTCACCGGGTCGTCGGCTTCGCCGTGCCCTTCAACCGCCGGCAGCAGGCGCTCGGCCAGGGTCTTCCCCAGTTCCACGCCGTATTGGTCGAAGGCGTTGATGTCCCACAGCACCGCTTGCAGATAGACGCTGTGCTCGTACATCGCCACCAGCATCCCGAGCGACTCGGGCGTGAGCGCATCGAGCAGCAACATCGTGCTCTGCCGGTTGCCGGGATGCCGCAGATGCGGATCGTCGCTGTCTTTTCCGTTCGCCAGCGCCTCCGCCTGCGCCAGCAGATTGGCCAGCTGCGCGGCGTGGTTGGCCACATGCGGATGATCGGCGCGGATCACTCCGATGAAATCGACCGGTACCGTCTGCGTTCCCTGGTGCAACGCCTGGAAGAAACTGTGCTGCGCATCGGATCCAACCCGGCCCCACCACACCGGCACGGTATCGGTTTCGACCAGCGTGAGATCCAGGCGCACCGATTTGCCGAGGCTCTCCATCACCAGCTGCTGCAGGTGCGCGGGCAACAACCGCAGGCGTTCGTCGTAAGGCAGCACCGCCTGGGTCGCGGCGCCCAGGGCATTGCGGTTCCACACCGCCGTCAGCGCGTGCCAGACCGGCAGGTTTTCCCGCAGCGGCGCCGAAAGTGTGTGGGCATCCAGCGCGGCGGCGCCGGCGAGCATGCGCTCGAAAGCCTCCATGCCCAGCGCCAGCGCGGCGGAGAAACCCACCGCCGACCACAGCGAATAGCGCCCACCCACCCAGTCCCACATCGGCAGGCTGCGCTCCGGGGGAATGCCAAATGCGGCCACCCGCTGCGGCGCGGCGCTGACCGCGTAGAGACACGCATCGTCGCCGAGCCAGTCGCGCACGATGCGCCCGTTGAGCAGGGTTTCGCGGGTGCCGAAACTCTTGGACACGATTACCGCGGCGCTGCGGCGCGGATCGAGATTCGCAAGCAGACGCTGTGCGGCATGGCCGTCGAGATTGGACAGGAAATGCACCCGGAACCGTGCGCCCGGCTGCGCCAGCGCATCGGCCACCAGGCGCGGGCCGAGGTCGGAGCCGCCGATGCCGATGCTGATGACATCGGTGACGTCGCTGGCGGCCAGCTCCGCGTAAAGATTCCGCATCCGCGCCAGCGCCTGCTGCGCCTGCGCGTGGGCAGCGCGGGTTGCCCCGGTGGCACCGGAACTGCCGCGCAGGGCGGTGTGGAGGGCGGCGCGGCCTTCGGTCGGGTTGACCGTTTCGCCGCCGCACAGGCGTTGCATCGCGCCGGCAAGATCGGCACGCCGCGCGATCTCGAACAGCGCATCGAGCGCGGCACGGTCATAGCGCTGGCGGGCGAAGCTGGCGTACAGCGGGCCGACCCGCAGCGCGAAATCCGCGCCTCGCGCGGGGTCGCCGGCAACCAGCTGCGACAGCATCGTGCCGGACAGCCGATGTGCATGAACTTCCAGGCCGTCCAGCAGGCCGGCCACGTTCAGGCCGCCTGTTTGGCCGTCGAACGCGTGGTGTGGGTCAGCCGGTTGTCGGCATCGACGTAAACCAGGGTCGGCTTGAAGCGCGCCGCCTCGGCCTCGTCGCACTGGCCGTAGGCGCAGATGATGATCAGGTCGCCCACCTGCGCCTTGTGCGCCGCCGCGCCGTTGATCGAGATCACGCCGCTGCCCTCGTCGGCGCGGATCGCGTAGGTGGAAAAGCGCTCACCGCTGGTGACGTCGTAGATGTCGATGCGCTCGTATTCGCGGATGCCGGCGATGTCCAGCAGCCGTCCGTCGATCGCGCAGGAGCCTTCGTAATGCAGCTCGGCATGGGTGACGGTGGCGCGGTGGATCTTGCACTTGAGCAGGGTCAGCAACATGGTTCGTTCCGAAAACGGCGCTTGCGCCCAAAAGTTGAAGTATAGAACGGCCTTTGCGCACTGCAACAAAGCACCGGATTCCGTCATCCAGACAAAGCGGAATCGAATTCCAGATTGTCGATCAGCCGCGTCTTGCCAAGCCGCGCGGCGATCAGGGCAACGCGCGGGCCGGGCAGTTCGCCGACGGGCTCGCGCAGGTCCGCGGTGCGGATGACGGCATAGTCGGGCACGAAGCCGGCCTCGCGAAGGGCGGCGTTCGCCTCGGCCTCGACCTGCGCCCGTATCGCACCTTCCTGCGTCATCACGCGCATCCGCAGCAGGACGCGGTGCAACTCCGGCGCCCGCGCGCGGTCTTCGGGCGACAGGTAGCGGTTGCGGGAACTCATCGCCAGCCCGTCGCTTTCGCGAACGATCTCGCCCGCCACCAGCTCGATCGGGAACGCCAGGTCGTCGACCATCCGCCGCACCACCAGCCATTGCTGGTAGTCCTTGCGCCCGAACGCCGCCACGTCCGGCCGTACCTGGTGAAACAGCCGCGCCACCACGGTGCACACGCCATCGAAATGGCCGGGGCGATGCGCCCCTTCCAGCACCTCGCTCAGCGCCGGCACGCGCATCCGCACCGCCGCATCGGGTCCGAACGGATACATCGTGGCCACATCCGGCAACCACAGCGCATCGCAGCCGGCGGCCGCAAGGCCCGCCGCGTCGTCCTCGGGCGTGCGCGGATAGCGGGTGAAATCCTCGTTCGGCCCGAATTGGGTGGGGTTGACGAACACGCTGGCCACCACGCGATCGGCGTGACGCCGCGCCAGCGCGACCAGCGAATGGTGGCCGGCGTGCAGGTTGCCCATGGTCGGCACGAAACCGACCCGCAGGCCGTCGCGCTTCCAGCCGGCGACGGTGGCGCGCAGTCGATCGAGTTCGGTGAGGGTTTGAATCGCGGTCATGTATTGCTTGCCTTCCCTTGAAGGGGAAGGCTCAAAGGTAGGAATGCGTTTCGTCGGGGAAACTGCCGTCGCGCACCGCCTCGGCGTAGGCCCGGATCGCGCCGGCGATCGAGCCGCCTTCGGCGAGGAAATCCTTGACGAATTTCGGCTTGCGGTGGCCGGTGTCGATCCCGAGCAGGTCATGCAGCACCAGCACCTGGCCATCGCACCCGCCTCCGGCGCCGATGCCGATGGTCGGGATCGGACTGGCGGCGGTGATGTCCGCGGCCAGTGCGGCCGGCACGCCTTCCAGCACCAGCAGCGACGCGCCCGCCTCGGCGACCTCCAGCGCGGCGGCGCGCAGGCGCTCGGCCGCCGACTGCTCGCGCCCCTGCACCTTGAAGCCGCCCATGCGCAGCACCGACTGCGGGGTCAGGCCGAGGTGGGCGCAGACCGGAATCTCGCGCTCGACCAGGAACCGGATGATGTCCAGCTTGTGCCCGGCGCCTTCGAGCTTGACCATCGCCGCGCCGGCCTGGATGAAGCGCAGCGCCGCTGCGTGGGCCTGTTCGGGCGTCGGGTCCGAGCCGAACGGAAAGTCGGCGATCTTCAGCGCCCGCCGCGCGCCGCGCGCCACGGCCGCGGTGTGATAGGCGATGTCCTCGACCCGCACTGGCAGGGTGGAGTCGTGGCCCTGCACCACCATGCCCAGCGAATCGCCGATCAGGAGGATGTCGATGCCAGCATCGTCGAGGACGCGCGCGAAGCTGGCGTCGTAGCAGGTCAGCATCACCAGCTTGCGGCCTTCGCTCCGCGCTTGCGCCAGCTGCGGCACGCTGACCGCCTTGGTTTCGGCATGGACGCTCATCACGACTCCGGCTCGGGGAAGCCCTGATTATCCTTCATCGTGCGGCAAGGACTTCACTCGACGTCGATGTCGATGAAATCCGCCGCCAACGGCGCGATTCCGCCCACGTCCACGTGGCGCAGCGCCTCGCCCACGCTCCCATGGCCGGGAAACTCGGCATCCGCCGCGATCTCGGCCAGCGGTACCAGCGCGAAGGCGCGCTCGTGCAGGTAGGGATGCGGCACGCGCAGGCCGGGCCGGTTGATCCTTTGGTTGCCGTACAGCAGCAGATCGAGATCCAGCGTGCGCGGCCCCCACTTGAGCGACGCCGTTTCGGCGCTGCGCTGGCGGCCGGCGCGGCGCTCGATCGCCAGCAGTTCCCGCAGCAACGCTTCGGGCGTGAGCCGGGTTTCCAGCAGGACCGCCGCATTGATGAAATCGGGCTGGGACACGCCGCCCCAGGCCGGGGTGCGGTACAGGCGCGAAGCCGCCAGCACGCGGCTTTCGGGCAATTCGCCCATGGCCGCGATGGCCGCACGTACCGCCTCGGCCGGACGGCCGATGTTGGCTCCCAATCCGATGCAGGCACGGATCGACGGTTGCATTCAGGAGTCTCCGTCCGAGGGCGCCCCTGGCGCAGAGGCATCGCTCCGATCCGGGCTGGACGACGCTTTCGGAGCGCACCTGCCGCTTTGCGCCTCGGTTGCCGATGCGGCCTCCGGGTCCTTCTGCGCCTGGCGCCAGAACGCGACATCGTTCGCGTGTGCGTTCGAGGCCGCCAGCCGCAGTTCGAGAAAATCGAACGCGGCGCGGAAACGCGGATGCGAGAGCATCCGGTGCACGCGCTTGCGCTGGCGCAGCGCAAACCGCGGCTGCAGCAGCCAGATTTCCTGCATCGGCAGCGAGAACCGGCGCGGCAAGGCCGTGCGCGTCACCTGCCGCAGCGTCACGCGATCGGCCGCCCGCCGCTGCGCTTCGGCGGCATGCACGCCCTGCGCCTGCAGCTGCGCCAGCGCGTGGCAATAGGCCGGCCACAGCAGGACCGCGAACAGGAAGGCCGGCGACACCGGCTCGCCCGCCGCCAGCCGCGCATCGGTATTGCGCAAACCCTGCAGCAGCATCTTGCGCAGCGCGCCGGACTTGTTCGAGGCCAGCGCCTGCGCGGTGTCCGGCAGCAGCACCGACAGCAGGCCGAAGCGCTCCAGGTGCTCGAAGCTGGCGACGGCATGGCCGGCGAGGAACAGCTTCATGGTTTCCTCGAACAGCCGCGCCGGCGAGGAATCCTTCAACAGCGGCGCCAGCCTGGGGATCGGTTCTGCGGTGGCCGCTTCCACCGTGAAGCCGAGCTTCGCGGCCAGGCGCGATGCGCGCAGCATCCGCACCGGATCCTCGCGATAGCGCGCTTCCGGCTCGCCAATCAGGCGCAGCGTGCGCGCCTGCACGTCGGCAAAGCCGCCGACGTAGTCGTGCACGCTGAAATCGGCGATCGAGTAATACAGGGCGTTGGCGGTGAAGTCGCGGCGGATCGCGTCTTCCTCGATGCTGCCGTAGACGTTGTCGCGCACCAGCCGCCCGCTTTCCAGCACCTCGCGACCTTCCTCGCCGTCGTCATCCCCGCCGTTGGCGCGGAAGGTGGCCACCTCGATGATCTCGCGACCGAAGACGACGTGGGCCAACCGGAACCGCCGCCCGATCAGGCGACAGTTCCGGAAGATCGACTTGACCTGCTCCGGCGTGGCGTCGGTCGCGACGTCGAAATCCTTGGGCATGCGCCCGATCAGAAGATCGCGCACGGCACCGCCGACCAGATACGCCGAAAAACCCGACTCGCGCAGGTGGTAGAGCACCTTCAGCGCGTTGCGGCTCATCTGCTTGCGCGACACGCCGTGCACGTCGCGCGGGATCAGGTGCAACGCTGGTGCCGCGGGGTCGGGTTGGCGATCGGAATCGGTCATGCGCAGAGGCAGCGGGAAGGACGCGCGGCGCCGCATACGGCGGGCCATCGTGCGCATGGTAGCAAGGACCATCGCTTCGCCAACGAAGGATGCGCGCTGAGGCCGGCTCGGCTACAATGCCCGGCCCGGCAGCCAAAGCCTGCCGACCGGTTCCAAGCTCCCTTCGTCTAGAGGCCCAGGACGTGGCCCTCTCAAGGCTAAAACACGGGTTCGAATCCCGTAGGGAGCGCCAACCCGAAACCCGCGCCCTGCGCGGGTTTCTTTTTTCGTTCTTCATCCCGATTGAGGAAGATTCACACTGTCCCTCTGGTGGACTTGCCGTGGTGCATCCACGCCCCGGGGCGGTCTGCGAATGCAGGAGCTTGCACGTCGCCGCTCGAAGACGGCCGGGGGACATTCGCCGCGCAGGGCAGCCAACCCCTCCGGAGCCCGACAACTCGCACCGCAGCAATAACGCACTCCACCGAGCACGCACCCAATCCCCTCAGTTGCGAGGAGAATGTTTCTTTTCCCCACCGATGGCGTGCGTTGACGTGAATCCCGCGCTCCTGCCCACCCTGCTCCGCAGCGTCCTGCGCGGCATCGGCCAGATCTTCCTGCAGCGCAGCGCAGGGTGCGGTCTGGCCGTGCTCGCCGCGATGGCGCTCCAGGCTCCGCAGCTTGCGCTGGCCTGTGCGCTCGGCGCGCTGGTGGCGACTCTCGCGGGGCGCCGGCTCCATGAGGCGCAGGCACTGGACGACGGCCAGTTCGGCTTCAACGGCGCTCTGGCCGGACTCGGCGTGCTCATCGTGCTGGCACCGGGCCCGCTGGCGTGGGCGCTGGTGGTCGCTGTTAGCCTGCTGGCCACCGCGTTGTTCCAGTTCCTGCGCCGGCGCCTGCCGGTGTCGCCCTACACGGCGCCGTTCGTGCTTGCGACCTAGCTGCTGCTGCGGGTTTCCCGAGCACCGGCGGATGCTCCCGCCAGCGTTTCGACGACGCCATCCCCCGCGTCCGACTAGACTCGGACTGCGACCCTCACACGACAGCCGCCATGCCCTTCGTGGTCACATCGAACGTCATCGTCTGCAAGGATCTCGAAAGCAACGGGGCGGCTTCGGAAAATTTCGACCGCCATGCCGCGGCACAGCGCGCCGCCGAAGCCGCGCCACGGCTCCCGGAACACCTCCGGCAACCCGGCGACGGTTCACGACGGGCAACGAAAAAGCCGGACGCCGACGGTTCGGCATCCGGCTGAGAAAGCCGCCCCGGGTTTACTGCCCGCCCAGCGCGGTCATGAGGGTGCCGATCAGCTTGCGGGCGGCCTCACCGGTGGGCGGCAGGCCGCGCGGATCGACCGCCGACACCCAGGTGCCGCTGCCGGCGCGCGAAACGCGGACGAGGAACTTGCTGTCCATGTAGTCGACGTCGTAGGTGCCGAGGATCTCGGCCTTGCTGGCGATGCGGACGCCGGGAACCGCCGCCAGCGCATCCCCCACCTTGGCGAAAGCGGTATCGCGATCGACGGCAAGGTTGAATCCGAGGGGCGCCGCCGCAGTCGTGGCGGTGCTGGCGGCCGCGGTGGCCGAGGGCGTCGCCGGCAAGTTCATGGCCCGGTCCGCGGCTGGCCGATCGAGATCCGGCGGAATTTCGAGCGGGCGGCTTTCCGCAGCCTGCAGATAGGCATCATTGGTCTTGCTGAACCAGTGGCAGCCGGACAGGCTCACCATCAGGAAAACCGTGGCGAGCGGTGCAAGGGTACGGGTCTTGCGGGCGGTACGGTGCATGGTGTCTCCTGTCAGGCCGCGGCGGCGCGGTGGCGTTGTTCAAGCTCGGAAATGGCCGCATGCAGGCGCTCGGCCAGCGCGGAATGTGCAGATGATAGCGGTTGCAGCGGCAGACGCAGGCCCTGGCCGATCCCGTCCAGCGCCAGCAGCGCCTTGATCGGAATGGGATTGGGCTCGATCGAGAGGAAACGGAACAGCTCATCCAGCTCCGCGTTCAGCGCCTCGGCCGCATCGGTGTCGCGCGCGCGGGCCAGGTCGCACAACCTGCGCATGCTGCGCGGCACGACGTTGGACGCCACCGACACCAGGCCATCGGCACCCATCCGCATCGACCGCGCGGCGCTGGGATCGTCGCCGCTGAGGACCGAAAAACCCTCGCTGCGGTAGGCCAGCAGCGCCTGCATGCGCTCCGCTTCCGGGCGCGCTTCCTTCACGCCGATGATCCCCGGATGCGCCGCCAGCGCGCCGCTGGTCTCGGGCAGCATGTCGCAGCCGGTGCGGCCGGGGACGTTGTAAAGCACGACCGGCAGGCCGCCCTCCTCCGCCACTGCGCGAAAATGCGCCAGCAGTCCAGCCTGGGTGGGACGCACGTAGGGCGGCGTCACCACCAGTGCGGCATCGGCGCCCAGCGCGGCCACGCGGCGATTGCAGCGGATGGTCTTGGCGGTGTTGGATTGCCCGGTGCCGGCCAGCACCGGCACCCGGCCGCGGCAGGTGGCCACCGCGATCCGCAGCAGCTGGTCGTACTCCTCGTCGACCAGAGCCGCCGCCTCGCCGGTCGAACCGGCCACGACCATGGCCTGCGTGCCCGCATCCAGCTGCGCCTTCAGCAGTCGCTGCCACGCCGGGATGTCGATTTCGCCGGTCGCCGTGAAGGGCGTCGCCAGCGCGGTGATGCTTCCGGAAAGTCGCAAGTGAAGTGGCCTGGATCGGGCGCGGCGTGGAACGCCACGCGCATGGGGGATGTGGGAGCAATGCGCTTGTCGGCAAATCTTAGCGGAGCGCGGCGCGAAGCGAAACCGGCGCCAGACGGTACACCGGCGGCGGCAAACCGGCGGCCAGTGCGTGTATGCTGCGCCACATGCCGCCACGTCCGCGGCCCCTTCGTTCTGGAACTACGCTTTGAGCAAGACCGCCGCCCGGCCCGCGCCAACCGAAAACCACCTGCTGATCAACGCGTACACCACGCACCCGCAGTCGCCGCTGCTCCCCGTCACCCGCAGGATCGCCGACTCCGGCTGCAATCTGGTCGATACCCGGCTGGCGACCGTCGGCCGCGACGTTTCGGTGACGGCGCTGGTATCGGGCTCCTGGGACGCGGTCGCCAAACTCGAGACCATGCTGACCAAGCTGGAACGCGAGGAAGGCCTGAAGCTGGTCTGGTACCGCACCGGCCCCAAGCCGCTGCAGTCGAGCCTGCTGCCCTACGTGGTCGAGGTGATCGCCGCCGACAAGCCGGGCATCCTGTTCCAGCTCGCCGATTTCTTCGACCAGCAGGGCATCACCATCGAAAGCCTGCACTGCGCCCGCTACCGCGCGATGCAGACCGGCGCCGACATGTTCTCGGCCCAGCTCACTGTCGGCATCCCGGCCGACATGCACATCGCCACCTTGCGCGACGACTTCCTCGAGTTCTGCGACCACCTCAACCTCGACGCGATCATGGATCCGATGAAGTACTGATCCCGATGACCGAATCCGGAGACCGCGTTCCCGACCTGCCGCTGCAGCTCGCCAGCGGCGGGAACGCCACGCTCGGCGACTACGCCGGAAAATGGCTGGTGATGTACTTCTACCCGAAGGACGCCACGCCCGGCTGCACCACCGAAGGGCTCGACTTCAACGCCCTGCTGCCGAAGTTCAGGCGCGCCGGCGCGGTGGTGCTGGGCGTGTCGAAGGATTCGCTGAAGTCGCACCGCAGCTTCTGCGAAAAGCAGGGCTTCAAGTTCGACCTCGTCAGCGATGGCGAGGGCGCCCTGTGCGACGCCTTCGGCGTGATCCAACCCAGGAAACTCTACGGCCGTGAATTCCTCGGCATCGTCCGCAGCACCTTCCTGATCGACCCGGCCGGCGCGGTGCGCCGGAAATGGCAGCCGGTGAAGGTGTCCGGCCACGCACAGGCGGTGCTCGAGGCGCTCAAAGCGGAGCAGTCCGAATGACTGCCGCCCGTGCCACGCCCGCCCAGGCCCTCGCCTCCGGTTCCTTACAACCCCTTCATCCACCGGGATCTTCCGCATGACGCACGGCAAACGCATCTACGTTCTCGACACCAACGTCCTGATGCATGATCCGACCGCGCTGTTCAAATTCGAGGAACACGACGTCTACCTGCCGATGCAGGTGATGGAAGAGCTGGACAACGGCAAGAAGGGCACGTCCGAGGCCAGCCGCAATGCCCGCCAGGTCAGCCGCTTCCTCAACGAACTGATCGAAGCCGCCGGCAACATCGACATCCACGCCGGCATCCCGCTGCTGCGCCCGCAGGGGCTGCGCCTGCGCGGCGAGGAAAGCGCCGGCCTGCTGCGCTTCCAGACCTCGGACTTCGACGCCGGCAAGCGCTTCGGCACGGTGATCCCGGACAACAACATCCTCGGCGCGATCCTCGTCCTGAAGGAATCCGATCCCGGCGCGCCGGTGGTGTTCGTCTCCAAGGACATCAACCTGCGGATCAAGGCCTCGATCGCCGGAATCGTCAGCGAGGACTACGAGAACGACCGCGCGCTGGACGACTTCAACCTGCTGTTCACCGGCGCCACCCAGCTTCCGGCGGATTTCTGGGAGCGCCACGGCAAGGACCTGCGCTCGTGGACCGAGAAAGGCCGCACCTGCTACGAAATCCTCCGATCCGGCGACGAAGACTGGTTTCCGAACCAGTTCGCGTTCCTTCCGGGCGACGAACAGTCCGAACTGAAGGTCGTCAAGCTCGACGGCGACAAGGTGACGCTGCAGATCGTCGACAATTACCGCCACAGCCAGCATTCGGTCTGGGGCATCATCGCCCGCAACCGCGAGCAGAACTTCGCGCTCAACGCCTTGATGGACCCGGAGATCGACTTCGTCACCCTGCTGGGCACCGCCGGCACCGGCAAGACCCTGCTGACGCTGGCTGCGGGCCTGGCGCAGACAATGGACGTGCAGCGCTATCGCGAGATCGTGATGACCCGCGCCACGGTCAGCGTGGGCGAGGACATCGGCTTCCTGCCCGGCACCGAGGAGGAAAAGATGACGCCGTGGATGGGCGCGCTGACCGACAACCTCGAAGTGCTGACCCACAATCAGGAAGGCGGCAGCTGGGGCCGCGCCGCGACCAACGACCTGCTGGCGTCGCGGATCAAGATCCGCTCGATGAACTTCATGCGCGGACGCACCTTCCTGTCGCGCTACCTGATCCTCGACGAGGCGCAGAACCTCACGCCCAAGCAGATGAAGACCCTGATCACCCGCGCCGGCCCGGGCACCAAGATCGTGTGTCTCGGCAACGTGCAGCAGATCGACACGCCCTACCTGACCGAAACCACCTCGGGCCTGACCTACGCCGTGGACCGCTTCAAGAACTGGCAGCACAGCGCGCACGTGACGCTGCGCCGCGGCGAGCGCTCGCGACTGGCCGACTTCGCCTCCGAGGCGCTGCTGTAGCGCGACCATGCGCGTGGTCGAACTTCCGGTCGCAACCCGCGACGGTCACCGCTTCACGCTGGAAGCGATCCTGCCGGAGAACGCACGTGCGCGCCTGCTCTGGCTGCCCGCGCTGGGCGTGTCCGCGCGTCACTACCGCCCAATTGCCGAAGCGCTCGCAAAGCACGACGTAGCCGTCTTCCTGCACGAATGGCGCGGCCACGGCAGCAGCAGTCTGCGCGCCGGTCGCGGCTGCGACTGGGGCTATCGCGAACTGCTGCTGGACATCGAGACCAGCGAGGCCGCCGCCGCCGCGCAGGCCCCCGAGGTCCGCCGCTTGATCGGCGGCCACAGCCTCGGCGGCCAGTTGGCGGCCTGTCGCTTGGGACTCGATCCTGCCGCGGCCGACGCGTTGTGGCTGGTCGCCAGCGGCGCCCCGTACTGGCGCGCATTCCCGTACCCGACCCGCTGCTGGCTGCCGCTGGCCTACCGCTTCCTGCCGTGGCTGGCGCGCCGGGTCGGCCACCTGCCCGGCCGCCGCATCGGCTTCGGCGGCAGCGAGGCCGCAGGCGTGATGACCGACTGGGGCCGCAGCGCGCTGTCCGGCCTCTATGCGCCCGCCGGCGTGACGGCCGATCTGGAAGCCGGCATGACGTGTTTCGCGGGCGAGGTCCGCGGCCTGGCGCTGCGCGACGATTGGCTGGGGCCGATGTCCTCGCTGCTGTATCTGACGTCCAAGCTGGCGCACGCGCGGGTCGCATTGGACACGCTCGATGCCGGTATGCTCGGCACCGTGGCCGACCACTACGGCTGGATGCTTCAGCCTGAGATTGTGGCGCAGGCCCTGACAGCCCCCGTCGATCGTGAACACTCCGAGGAACCTGCGTCCAGTTCCGTTGAGGCAGGGAAATGACATCGGTAATGATGTCATACGCATCATGTTAGATGCCTGATGATTGCATCGAACGCTGTCGCATGCTGCAATTTCCGCATGATTTCCGCCGCCCAACTGCGCGCCGCGCGCGCCCTGCTCGGCATCGACCAGCGCACCCTGGCCGCCCTGTCCGGCGTGTCCCTGCCCACCATCCAGCGCATGGAAGCCAGCCACGATGAGCATGTGCGTGGTGTCGTTTCGACGCTGACCAAGGTCGTGGCGGCGCTGGATGCGGCCGGCATCGAGTTGATCGGGAACGACCAACCCAGCCGTGGCAATGGCCGCGGCGTGCGCCTCAAGACTTCCGGATGAACCCGATGCCGTCACCGTCCACAAGCGAACCGGCCTGGCGTCAGTTCGAGCCGAAGTTGTTGACCGTGCTGCGCGAGGGCTATTCGCAGCGCGCTTTCCGCAACGACGCCATCGCCGGGCTGACGGTGGCGGTGGTCGCGCTGCCGCTGGCCATGGCGCTGGCGATCGCCAGCGGGGCGCCGCCGGAGAAGGGGCTGCACACCGCGATCATCGCCGGCTTCCTGATTTCGGCGCTGGGCGGGTCGCGGGTCCAGATCGGCGGGCCGACCGCAGCCTTCATCCCGGTGGTGTTTTCGGTCATCCAACACCAGGGCTACGGCGGGCTGATCCTGTGCACCCTGCTCGCCGGCCTGATGCTGATCGCCGCCGGGCTGCTGCGGCTGGGCGCGCTGATGAAATTCATGCCGCAGCCGGTCATCACCGGCTTCACCGCCGGCATTGCGGTCAGCATCTTCTCCAGCCAGATCAAGGACGCGCTGGGGCTGCGGATGGGCACGGTGCCTGGCGATTTCCTGCTGCGCTGGCAGGCGTACCTGGCGCATCTGTCCAGCACGCAACCGGCCACGGTCGCGCTGACCGTGCTCGGGGTGGCGCTGATCGTGGCCTTGCGCCGCTGGCGGCCGAACTGGCCGGGCTTTCTGATCGCGCTGCTGGCCTGCACTCTGGCTGCGCTGGCGCTGGCGCTGCCGGTGGACACCATCGGCAGCCGCTTCGGCGACCTTCCCGCCGCGCTTCCCGAATTCTCGATCCCGTCCATCCCGCTGGAACGCACCCGCGAGTTGCTGCCCAGTGCGTTCACGATCGCCTTCCTGGCCGGGGTGGAGTCGCTGCTGTCGGCGGTGGTCGCCGACGGCATGACCGGTCGCCGCCACCGTTCCAACGCGGAGTTGATCGCGCAGGGCGCCGCCAACGTCGGCTCCGCGCTGTTCGGCGGCCTGCCCGCCACCGGCGCGATCGCCCGCACCGCCACCAACATCCGCGCCGGCGGCACCACGCCCATGGCGGGCATCCTGCACGCGGCGTTCATCCTGATTTTCATGCTGCTGCTGGCGCCGGTGCTGCGCTACATCCCGCTGGCCGGGCTGGCGGCGATCCTGCTGATCGTGGCCTGGAACATCAGCGAGATCGAGACCTTCCGGCGCACCCTGTCGGCGCCGAAGGGCGATCGCCTGGTGTTGCTGCTGACCTTCGGGCTGACCGTCACCTTCGACCTGACGGTGGCGATCGAGGTCGGCCTCGTGGTCGCGGCCTTCGTCTTCATGTTCCGCATGTCCGAGACCCTGGAGGTGACCTCGGGCATCCAGCTGATCGGCGAGAACGGCGGCGAGAATCCGGACGACGCGCGCCAGCGCCTGCGGCTGCCGCCGGGGGTCGAGGCGTTCCAGATCAACGGGCCGCTGTTCTTCGGCACCTCGGGCCGGCTGGACGACCTGCTCAACCGGATGGCCGCGCAGCCGCGCGTCTTCATCCTGCGCATGCGGCTGGTGCCGATGATCGACGCCAGCGGCGCGCACGCGCTCAAGGGCCTGATCGAGCGCTGCCAGCGGCGCGACATCGCGCTGATCCTGTCGGGGCTGCAGCCGCAGCCGCGCCGGGTGCTGCGGCAGATGGGGCTGGGGGTGCTGCAGACCCGGGTGAACCTGGTCGACGACTTCGACGCCGCGCTGGCCTGCGCGCAGGTCCTGCTCGACGAGCCCGGCAAGGCCTGACAGCAGCGGGAGGCCGCGCCGGAGTCCTCAGGCGCGGGCGAACACCAGCGTGGCGTTGGTTCCGCCGAAACCGAAGCTGTTGGACATCACCACGTCGAGCCTGGCGTCGCGGCTCTCGCGCACGATCGGGAAGCCCTCGGCGCCCGGGTCCAGGGTCTCGATGTTGGCCGAGCCGGCGATGAAGCCGTCGCGCAGCATCAGCAGGCTGTAGATCGCCTCGTGCACGCTGGCGGCGCCCAGCGAGTGGCCGGACAGCGCCTTGGTCGAGGAGATCGGCGGCAGCGGCGCGTCGCCGAAGGCCTCGTGCACCGCGTTGAGTTCGACGATGTCGCCCAGCGGGGTCGAGGTGCCGTGGGTATTGAGGTAATCGACCGGCCGGTCGACGCCCTCCAGCGCCATCCGCATGCAGCGCACCGCGCCCTCGCCGCTGGGCGCCACCATGTCGGCGCCGTCGGAGGTGACGCCGTAGCCGATCAGTTCGGCATGGATCGTCGCCCCGCGTGCGACCGCGTGCTCCCAGTCCTCCAGCACCAGCATGCCGCCGCCGCTGCCGATCACGAAGCCGTCGCGCCCCACGTCATACGGGCGCGATGCCTTTTCCGGCGCATCGTTGCTGCCGGTGGACAGCGCGCCCATGGCGTCGAACATCACCGTCATCGTCCAGTGCAGGTCCTCGCCGCCGCCGGCGAACACGATGTCCTGCGCGCCGTGGCGGATCAGGTCCGCCGCCGCGCCGATGCAGTGCGCCGATGTCGCACAGGCGGCGCTGATCGAATAGCTCAGGCCGCGGATCTTGAACGCGGTGGCGAGGTTGGCCGACACCGTCGAGCACATCGTGCGCGGCACCATGTAGGGACCGACCTTGCGCACGCCGCGCGCGCGCAGGATGTCGGCGGTCTCCACCTGCCAGTGGCTGGAGCCACCGCCGGAGCCGGCAATCAGGCCGGTGCGCGGGCTGCAGACCAGCGCATCGGGCAGTCCGGCATCGGCGATCGCGTCGCGCAGGGCGATGTAGCTGTAGGCCGCGGCGTCGCTCATGAAGCGCTTGAGCTTGCGGTCGATGACGGCATCGAGGTCGAGATCGACCGCGCCGCCGACCTGGCTGCGCAGGCCGCGTTCGACGGCGTCCGGCAGAAGGCGGATGCCGGAGCGGCTTTCGCGCAGAGAACGCGAAACGCTGTCGAGGTCATTGCCGAGGCAGGAGGTGATGCCCATGCCGGTGATGGCGACGCGACGCATGTCAGGCTCCGGTGGCGGCTTCGAACAATCCCACGCGCAGGTCGCGGGCGGTGTAGATCACCTCGCCATCGACCAGGGTGCGCGCATCGGCCTGCGCCACCACCAGCTTGCGGTTGATGACACGGGTGATGTCGATCTCGTAGCTGACGACCTTGGCACTGGGCAACACCTGCCCGGTGAACTTCACCTCGCCGCAGCCCAGCGCGCGCCCTCGCCCGGGCGAACCCAGCCAGGTCAGGTAGAAGCCGACCAGTTGCCACATCGCATCCAGCCCGAGGCAGCCTGGCATCACCGGATCACCGAGGAAGTGGCACTGGAAGAACCACAGGTCCGGGTGGATATCCAGTTCCGCACGCACGAATCCCTTGCCATGGCTGCCACCGTTGTCGTTGATTTCGACGATGCGATCGAACATCAGCATCGGATCGGCGGGCAGGCGCGCGGTGCTGTTGGGGAACAGTTCCCCACGGGCGCTGGCAAGCAAATGCTCGCGGGTGAACGAAGAAGCGCGGGTCATGGCGTGCATCAATGCGATAAACGCCCGATTGTAAGCATGCCGGCCATGACATACCTATGGGTATTGGAATCGGAGCCGGGGAAAGGCGCGTGGCGGCGCCCGTCCTTCCTTTGGACCGCGCCCCGGGATCGCGACCGGAGGCGAAGCGTCCATCGCAAGCCGGCCATGCGCCGGTGGATCCGGGCTGCGCGATCAATGCGAGTGCTGCGCGTGCCCCGAGGCAGCCGCATCGCCCGCCTGCGCCCGCAGGGCATCGAGACCCTTGCCGATTTCCTTTTCGAACCATTGCGCGAAGTACGGCGTCTGCACGAAGCCCTGCCCCCATCCGAAATCGAGCCCGGCCAGATAGCGGTCGGCCGCGCCACGACCGTTGATCCGGGCCGGAACGATCAGCGCGCGGCCGCCGTCGCGTGCGGCCTCTTCGACCATGGCCCGCACCTGCGCCACCGCGGCCTTGTTCTTGTCCGGCCAGTCCTCGCGCCAGGTCGCAACGCGGATGGCGCGGAAGGCGTCGCCACCATCCTTGCGCATCTTGTCCGCAAGGTTGGACAGCAGATCGAGCCAGCTCTGGTTGGCGGCATCGTCGCCCTGCCCATGTGCGGTCAGGATGATGGTTTCCCGCGCCGGATCGCGCGACACCGAGCGGGCGTTGGCCAGCAGCGCGCGCGCGAACAGCGGGTCGTCGTCCACCCCACCCACCGTTGCCATCGGCAGCGCCGAACGGATCCGCGGCGCCGCCGCGATCGTCGCGCCGCCGCCGTGATGACCCATGTCCATTCCGGCCATGTCGCCCATGCCGCTCATGGCGTGTCCCGCATGTGCGGCCGGCATGGCGCCGGATTCGACGTCGAGCCCGAGCATGCGCTCGACATCGGTGCGGAACGAATCGGTCATGCCGAACGCGCGCACCACCACGATCGCCCGGGCATCGGTGTGCTCCAGTTCGCGCACCGCGCGCTCGACCACCGGCGGATCCGCCATCGAGAACGCAAATGCCATCCGGTGCCTGGACGTCAGCGGCGCCAACGCCTGCTCGATGGCATCGTTCCAGAACCAGTCGGCGCCATGGGTCAGCGCCACCACGCCGATGCGTGCGGGGTCCATCGCACCGCCCTGCAATTCCGCCTGTGCGGCGGCGCGCCGCATCCACTGCGCCAGCGCCTCAGCATCCGCCACGGGCGAGGACAGCAGCTGCGCGTCCGAAGGCACGTTCGAAGCGAACCAGCCGCTGAAATCCATCATGGTGTCGGCGCGCGGCGCGAACGCGACCGGAACGACGACCGCGCCATGCGCCGCCTTCACCGCCTCGCCGAAGCACGCGCGCAGTGCATCCGCATCCGGCGCACCGCGCTCGGGATAGACCGCCGCGTCGATCGCATCCATTCCGAGCGTGCTGGCGGATCCGCCCATGCGGCGCAGTTCCGCGCGCATGGCCTCACCCGCTTCCACGCTGCCCGCGCCGTAGCCGAGCAGCAGCAGGCGCTGGCCATGGGCCGACACCTCACGCAGCCGCGCCGACAGATCCTCGACCGCCAGATAGGACGCGCCATAGGGCTTGCTGAAGACCAGTGCCGCGCTCTGCGCCTGGCGCGCCTGCAGCCAGCCGCGCACGAGCTGCCAGCGCGATTCCTGTTCCGAAATCACCAGCGGAAGTACCGCCACCGTGCGCGCGCCGCGCTGTCGCAGTGCGGCCAGGCGTGCGTCGAGCACGGCTTCGCTGCGCGCGTCGGTGACATACAGCAGTTCGGCATTGCGCCCCTGCGCGAACGCATCGAATGCATCGCGGATTTCGGCATTGCCGAGGAACCCGCGGTCCGAGGTGACCACCAGAACGCCAGGCGACGATACGGCGGCGACCGGCTGCGCGGCGACAGCGGGCAAGGCCAGCAGCGCGGCAAGCAACAGCGCGCAGACAGCGAACAGGCGAATCGGAAGCGAACGGGCGACGGACACGGCGTCTCCTTGGCAATACGAGGCAGGTGCGCGCAGAAAAATCGCCGCATCGCATGCTGCGAGCGGCGCCACCGCACCGGAATAAAGTGGTTTTAAATGATATCGATTCGCATTTGCATGTCAACTTCGATACCGAGGACGCCCATGCGGCGACTCGCATTGCATCTGGACCGGCGTTGCACGATCCGGATCAATCCGCCTCGCGTCCCGGGGTCGGCCCGGATGCACCGGCAGGCTCCAGGCTCCGGCACCGCGCGAAATAGGGCGCGCCCCCGGCCGGGTCGATCAGCCGTTTTTCCACCGGCAAGGGCGCGCCGTCGGGCCCGCCGGCCAGATGCGGCAAACGGCAGGACCCGCAGGGCGAAGCAAGCGCGGAGCTTCACGTGTGACGCGATTCCGGAACGAGGGCAAGAAATACGGGCGTGGCTCAGGTGCGCCCGTACTGGTCCTCGTAGCGGACGATGTCGTCCTCTCCCAGATAATCGCCGGACTGCACTTCGATCAGTTCCAGGACATCGGCACCGGGATTCTCCAGGCGGTGCCGGGCCCCGATCGGGATGTAGGCCGACTGGTTGGCGTACAACTCGAACACGTCGTTGTCACGCGTCACGCGCGCGGTACCGCGCACCACCACCCAATGCTCGGCGCAACGGCGATGCGATTGAAGGGACAGCCGCGCACCCGGCTTGACCTTGATCCGCTTGACCTGGAAGCCATCGCCGACATCCACCGAGTCATAGCTTCCCCAGGGTCGGTAAACTTCGCGGTGGAAAACGACCTGGCTGCGATGCGCGACTTTCAACTGTGCCACTACGTCCTTGACTTGCTGGACACGATCCTTGCGCGCCACCAGGACGGCATCCGCGGTTTCGACGACCACGATGTCATCACTCCCACCAGCGCGACAAGCCGCTGCGCCCAGGCATAGCTGTTGCGTGAATCGACCGCGATGACTTCTCCACGGCAGGCGTTGCCGCTTTCGTCCTGCGGGCTCACCTCCCACAGCGAAGACCACGAGCCCACGTCGCTCCAGCCGAAGTCCGCCGGCAACACCATCGCGGCGTCGGTCTTCTCCATGACCGCATAGTCGATCGAATCGGCCGGGCAGGCTGCGAAAGCCTCCTTGTCCAATCGCACGAAATCCCCGTCCCGACGCGCACCCCTGAACGCCGCTTCGACCGCCGAGAGCACGTCGGGTCGGTACCGCCCAAGTTCCCCCAGATAGCGCGATGCGCGCAGCAGGAACATCCCGCTGTTCCAGAAATACCCGCCTTCGGCGAGAAAACCTGCAGCGGTGGCCGCATCCGGCTTCTCGACGAACCGCTGCACCTTGCGAACGCCTTCGCCGGGCGCCGCCTGGATATAGCCAAAGCCGGTTTCCGGCGCCGAAGGCGGAACACCGAAGGTGATCAGCGCTCCCGCTTCAGCCGCAGGAATCGCCTGCCCGACCGCATTCCGGAACGCGACTTCGTCGCGCACGACATGATCCGAAGGCAATACGAGCAACAGCGCATCTTCGTGGTTCGATAGAGCCTGCAGGGCGGCAGCGGCAATGGCCGGTGCGGTGTTCCGGCCGACCGGCTCAAGCAGGATCGTCGGCGTCGGGGCATCGATCTGGCGCAACTGCTCGGCGACGAGAAAACGGTGCTCCTCGCCGGCGACCACGATCGGCGCGACCGCGCCGAGATCCCCGAGCCGCAGCAAGGTCGACTGCAGCATCGTCTGTTCCCCCGCCAGCGGCAGGAACTGCTTGGGATGGGCCTCCCGGGACAGCGGCCACAGGCGGGTGCCGGAACCGCCGCACAGCAAGACCGGCTGCAATGTCATCATTGGCAATGAATTCCTTTCGTCCGTGGCCGCAACCCAGTTTAACCTTCCCGCATGACATCGCCCCCCAATGATCCGAACGATCCGCGCGCCACGCAGCGGTTGGCCTGGGCGCGCGCCGCGCTGCGCGAACCCGGCCTGCTGCTGGAACGCGCGTCCACCGACGCCGGCTTCCGCAGCTATTGGCGCAGCATCGGCGTCACGCCGACCCGCATCGTCATGGATTCGCCGCCCGACAAGGAGGACGTGCGCCCCTGGTTGCGGCTGCGCGACCTGCTGGAAAGCGGCGGCGTGCGGGTGCCGAAGGTGCTGGCGCGCGACGTCGACGCCGGTTTCCTGCTGCTGGAAGACCTCGGCCGCGACACCTTCCTGCAGGTCATCGACGCCGGCAATGCCGATGCGCTGTTCGACGCCGCCCTCGACCAGCTCCTGAAGATCCAGCGGATCGCGCCGCCCGCCGACCTGACCGCCTACGATGCCGCGCTGCTCCTGCGCGAGCTGCGCCTGTTCGACGAATGGTTCTGCCAGCGGCATCTGGGGCTGGCGCTGACGGACGCCGAACGCTCGACGCTGGCCGCCGCCTACCGGTTCCTGATCGACGCCGCGCTGGCGCAGCCGCAGGTGCTGGTCCACCGCGACTTCATGCCGCGCAACCTGATGCCCGCAGCGGACGGCCCGGCCGTGCTGGATTTCCAGGACGCGGTGCGCGGACCGATCGCCTACGACCCGCTGAGCCTGTTCAAGGACGCCTTCCTGAGCTGGCCGGAAGCACGGGTATCCGACTGGCTGGATCGCTACCACGACCGGGCCCTCGCCGCGGGGCTGCCGGTGCCGGACCGCCGGCGATTCCGTCACGACGCCGAGATGATCGGCGCGCAGCGGCATCTCAAGGTCATCGGCATCTTCGCCCGTCTGAACCACCGCGACGGCAAGCCGAAGTACCTCGCCGACGCGCCGCGCTTCTTCGATTACCTGGCCCCGGTGCTGCCGCGCCATCCCCAGCTCGACGGCCTGCATCGCTTCATCGAGGCCCGCGTCCTGCCCGCCATCGCGGCCACGGCGACAGCCGACAGATGAAGGCGCTGATCTTCGCCGCCGGCCTGGGCGAGCGGATGCGCCCGCTGACCGATGCCACGCCCAAGCCGCTGCTCAAGGTCGCCGGCAAGCCGCTGATCGTCTGGCATCTGGACAAGCTGGCGGCGATCGGCGTGCGCGAGGTCGTCATCAATACTTCCTGGCTGGCCGACCAGTTCCCCGCCAGCCTCGGCGACGGCCGGCGCTGGGGCCTGAGCCTCCACTATTCCTTCGAAGGCCCGCAGCCGCTGGAAACCGGCGGCGGCATGTGGCGTGCGCTGGATCTGCTGGGCGATGCGCCGTTCATCGCGGTCAACGGCGACATCTGGAGCACCGTCGATTACGCCGGCCTGCCGCAGGCGCCGCAGGGCGAGGCCCACCTGGTGCTGGTCGACAATCCCGACCACAACCCGCGCGGCGATTTCGTCCTCGACGCGGACGGCCGTGTGCATTCCGAAGGCGAACAGCGACTGACCTTCGCCGGCGTCGGCGTCTATCGCGGCGCGTTGCTGGCGGACTGGCGCACCGTCATCGGTGCTGCCCCCGGCGCCGAGTCGACGCCACCCCGTTTCAAGCTGGCGCCGCTGCTGCGCGCGGCGATGGGGCGCGGCGCCGTCACCGGCCAGCACCACCGCGGGCGCTGGACCGATGTCGGTACGCCGGAGCGGCTGGCGCAGCTCGACGTCGCGCTGCGAAGGTAGGTCGGGCGCGACGATCCCATCCGCACGTGTCGTGGGTCGGGCAGCGTTCTGGAAAATCGCGCGTCCCGCGCTATTCCGACCCGGATCCCAGCACCTGGCGCAGGAATGGCACCGTCAGCCGCCGCTGCGCCGCCAGCGAGGCGCGGTCGATCCGTTCGAACAGCGCGGCGAGGCTGCCCGGATCGCGGCTGCAGCGCCGCAGCATCCACTCCAGCGCCGCGTTGTCGAAGTCCAGCCCACGGGCGGCCGCACGCAGGCGCAGCATTTGCGCGCGGCCGGCGTCATCCAGCGGGGGCAACTGCCAGCGCGCGCACTGCGCCAGCCGCGAACGCAGGTCGGGAAGCGCCAGCGAAAGGGCTTCGGGGGCCTCGGAAGCGGCATACAGGATCCCGCGCCCGGCGTCGCGCTGGGCGTTGTGGCGGTCGAACAGCGCGATTTCGTCGGCACGTTCCCCGGCAACCGCATCCAGATCGTCCAGCGCAACCAGTTCTGCCTCGACGCCTTGCAGCGCCTCGCCCACGCGCCCACGCAAGCCGCGCAGGGAGAGATAGGCCATGCGCCGGCCCGCCGCCTCGGCTTCCGCGCAGGCTGCCAGCAGCAGGTGGGTCTTGCCGCTGGAATGCGGGCCGCACACAAGAACCGGATCGCCACCGCGCCCGAGGGCAAGCGCGCGCAGCTGATCGAGCAGCCCCGGCGGCGGCGCGACGAATCGGTCGAAGCGCTGGTCCGGCGGTGCGCGCAGCGCCAGCGGCAATTGCGTCCCAACCGTTTCCACGTCAGCCGGCGTCATCCCCGCCATCGGCGCGTTCCGGGCCGACGCTCCGAACGCCGTCGCCCGCGCCTTCGCCCTCCGATGCGTCCGCATCCGGCACGCCGACGAACCCTTCGGCATCGAGCAGGATCACCGGCGTTTCGCCCGCGTACAGCCCGCTGCGGCGATAGCGCTCCTGCGCATAGCGCAGCAGCACATTGGCCACCGCCGCCACCGGCAGCGCCAGCAGCATGCCGAGGAAACCGAACAGCGTGCCGCCGGCCATGACCGCGAAGATCACCGCCATCGGGTGCAGGCCGATCCGGTCCCCAACCAGTTTCGGCGTCAGCACGTAACTTTCGATGATCTGGCCGATGCCGAAGACCACGGCGACCCCGGCCAGATGCGGCCAATCGCCGAATTGCACCAACGCGGCCAGACCGCCAAAGGCCACAATCGAAGCCGGGCCCAGATACGGCACGAAGGTCAGGATCCCGCCAATCAATCCGATCAGGATCCCCAGATCCAGTCCGACCAGCCACAGCCCGACGCCGTAGATGACGCCGAGGATCAGCATGACCATGAGCTGGCCGCGAAGGAAACCGCCCAGCACCGCGTCCGATTCCAGCGCCAGCCGGTGGACGGTCGCATAGTGGTCGCGCGGTACCAGCGAGCCGACGCGGCCGACGATCAGGTCCCAGTCGCGCAGGAAGAAGAAGGTCAGCACCGGCAGCAGCACGATGTTCACCAGCCAGCCGATCAGCGCGAAGCTCGACCTCGACACGTAGCCCAGCGCGACCGAGGCGAAACCGCCCGCGCTTTGCCAGTGTTCGCGCAACAGCGCGAGAAGGTGCTCGGTATCCAGCCAGGAGTGCAGCTCAAAGCCGGTGCGTTTTTCGAACCAGGGCAGGAAGGTACCGAGGAACCATTCGCGATAACCGGGAATGGATTCGGTCAGGGTCGAAATCTGCTGTTCGAGGATCGGAACGATCAGCAGGATGGCGATCACGATCAGCGCGATGATCGCGCTGAACACCAGGATCACCGCAGTGTTGCGGCCAAGCCCGCGCTTTTCGAGGCGATCGACCATCGGATCGCCCATCCAGCCCAGCAACGCCGCGAACGCAAACGGCGCCAGCACCGGCGCCAGCAGCCAGATCACCCAGATCATGCCCGCACCCAGCGCGCACCACTGCAGGCGCCGGAAAAATCCCGCGATCGTTGCGAGGTCCTCGTCCCGCGACATGGTCAGCCTCCGGCCAGCCGGAATCGGGCGGCCGCGCCTGTATCGCCACCATCCCCACCGGCAGGAACCGCGACCAGCACGCTGCCGCGACCGACATAGCGGGTGAAGTTCGCCATTCCGGTGCTCAACTCGAGGTCAAGGTCGAGCTGGTCCGGAGTGGCCGTCACCGGGGCGATGCGCCTGACGATCGAAATGCCGCCCAGATAGCCGGCCACCCGCAGATAATCGTCGGCGTCGCGCAGGCCGGCGATCTGCACCCGGAAGGTGCCACCGGCCCCGCCGCTGCCCGCTCGCGCATAGCGACGGTACAACGCATCCGCAGTCCCGTCGGCGCCCCCGGCCATGGCGCGGCGCGCATCGGCGCTGCTGGTCTGCCAGCGGTTCAGCACCTTGCCGCCATCCACGAGGATCCAGTCCACCTGCCACTGACCGGGCGTCTTGCGCATCTTCCCGACCAGCTGGATCGGCGGGCTGTAGCGCCGCGACAGTGCGGCCACGGCCGTGGTGTCGCCGCGCCAGATCGCCCCAACCGCCGCCTGCTCGGCCGCATCGCCGGACGGCAGTCCGAGGGCATAGCCACGGGCGCGGGCCTGGTCCAGCACCGAACGCGCGGCGTTGGCCTGTCGCAGTCCGACCAGCCGTGGTCCGCTGCCGTCGTCGATCGCCAGCCACAGCACCGGCTTGGGCCGGGGCTGCGGCCAGTTCGGCAGACCCAGCAGATCGATCAGGTCATTCACCGCATCCTGCTTGAAGCGCACCACCAGCTTGGTCTGGTAGCTCGGCGCGCCGGCCGCACCGACGCCCTCATCCTGCCGGTAGTCGTAGCTTTCGACGTAGCTGTCGGCATTGGCCAGTTCTTCGCGCACGCCGCCACGCGCGAGCGCGCTCCGGTCCCCGGTCGCATTGACGAGCACTTGCGCCAGCGCCGCCGCCAGCCCCTTCTTGCGTTCCGCATCGGTCTGGTTGCGCACCGGCACTTCGGCCTCGTAGGCACCCTGCGCCACCGCGCGGTCGCCCTCGGTGCGCTGCGCCAGCGCGCTGCCGGTCCACAGCAGTCCCAGCGCCGCCGCCAGCAGGCCCAGCCACCACCGATTCACCGCTTGCGACCTCGCGTGCATCACCGCTCCCTGCCAAAACGTCCGACCGATCCGGCAAATGGTGCCGCAGGCGGGCGCCGGCGTCCATGACTGCGGCTCCTGCCTGCTAAAATGACGGTTTCCCGACGCCGCATCGGATCGCCGTGACGCCTTCCTCCAGTGCCCCTCCACCCGGCCTGACCTACCGTGACGCCGGCGTCGACATCGATGCCGGCAACGCGGTGGTGGAACGCATCAAGCCCTTGGTGCGCGCGACGATGCGCCCGGAAGTGCTGGGCGGCGTGGGCCTGTTCGGCGGCCTGTTCGACCTTGCCGGCCGCTACCGGGAGCCGGTATTGGTGTCCGGCACCGACGGCGTGGGCACCAAATTGATCCTGGCCAAGCAACTGAACCGCCACGACAGCATCGGCCAGGATCTGGTGGCGATGTGCGTGAACGACGTGCTGGTGCAAGGTGCCGAACCGCTGTTCTTCCTCGACTACTTCGCCACCGGCAAGCTGGACGTGGAGACCACGGTGAACGTGGTCGGCGGTATTGCCAAGGGCTGCGAAATCGCCGGTTGCGCGCTGATCGGTGGCGAAACCGCGGAAATGCCCGACATGTACCCGCCGGGCGAATACGACCTGGCCGGCTTCACCGTCGGCGCGGTGGAAAAGTCGAAGCTCATCGACTCCAGCAAGCTGCGCGCCGGCGACGTGCTGATCGGCATCGCCTCCAGCGGCCCGCACTCCAACGGCTATTCGTTGATCCGGAAGATCCTTGCGCGCGCCGGCAACCCGCTGGATCTGGATCTTGGCGGCGTCACCCTGGCCGACGCGCTGATGGCACCCACCCGAATCTACGTCAAACCGGTGCTGGAACTGCTTTCGAAGCATGACATCCACGCCATGGCCCACGTCACCGGCGGCGCGCTGGTGGAAAAGATCATCCGCGTGGTGCCGCCGGGCCTGGGGCTGGAGATCGACACCGCCAGCTGGCCGCTGCCGGCGGTGTTCGACTGGCTGCAGCGCGAGGGCAACGTGGCGCGCGCGGAAATGTGGCGCACCTTCAACTGCGGCATCGGCTACGTGCTGATGGCCGCACCGGAAGCCGCCGCCGCCATCGGAGCCGACCTCGACCGGCTCGGTCTTGCCCACTGGCAGATCGGCCAGGTGACGCCGGCACGCGACGACGAACGCCTGCGCATCGTTTGATGACCCTGCGACTTGCCATCCTCGCCTCAGGCCGCGGCAGCAACCTGCAGGCGATCCTCGATGCGATCGACGCCGGGACGCTGGATGCGCGGGTCGTGGGCGTGTTCTCCGACAAACCCGATGCACAGGCGCTGCAGCGCGTGGCCGAACCGCTGCGCTGGGCGCGCCCGCCGAAGACCTTTGCCAGCCGCGCCGCCTTCGACGCCGCGCTGGCCGACGCCATCGCCGAAGTCGTGCCGGACTGGATCGTCTGCGCCGGCTACATGCGCATCCTCGGACCGGCGTTCGTCGACCGCTTCGCGGGTCGGATCCTCAACATCCACCCGTCGCTGCTGCCCAGGCACAAGGGCCTGCATACCCACCGGCGCGCCATCGACGCCGGCGATGCCGAGCACGGCGCCAGCGTCCACCTCGTCAACGCCGAACTGGACGGCGGCGCGGTGATTGCCCAGGCGCGGGTGCCGGTGCGAGCCGGCGACGACGAGGAGATCCTCGCCGCGCGCGTGCTGCAGGTGGAGCATCCGCTCTACGTGGAAGTCCTGCGGCTGCTGGCCTCCGGCCGGCTTGACGTGATCGACAGCCAACCGCTGCTGGATGGTCATCCGGCGTACATTCCGCTGTCGCTAGAGTTCCCCCACTCCTGAAGGCGCGTCCGCGCCCGTCTTCCACGGTTCAACGCCCATCCCGATGAAATCCTTCCGCATCGCCGCCGCCCTTCTGCTGCTGCTCGCCTGCCTGCCGGCATGGGCGATCCAGCCCTTCGTCGCCGATTACGACGCCAGCTGGAAAGGCGTGCAGGCGAACGCGAAGATCACGCTCAGCAATGCCGGCGGCGACCGCTGGCGCTATGAACTGGGCATCAGCAACCGGCTCGGCAACGCACGCCAGATGACGCTGTTCGAGGAGCGCAACGGCACGTTTCGCCCGCTGTCGGGCGTGGATACGGTGCAGGTCCTGTTCAAGAAGTCGCGGATCGAAACGACCTACGACTGGGCCCGGCTGGAAGCGCGTTGGAGCGGCGACGTGAAACCGGACCGTGCCGGGCCGGTGCCGCTGCGCGAAGGCGACATGGACGGGATGCTGCTGAACCTGGCCATCGTGCGCGACGTGACGGCAGGCCGGCCGCTGAGCTATCGGCTGGTGGACAATGGATCGGCGCGCAGCCAGACCTACCGCACGCTGGGAACCGAAACGATCACCGTCGCAGGCCAGTCGCGCACCGCCATCAAGGTCATGCGCGGCGACGACCGCAAGCAGGTCATCGTCTGGATCGTCGATGGATTGCCGACCCCGGCACGGATCCTGCAGCGCAAGGACGGCAAGGACGAGATGGAGCTGACGCTGCGCTCGGTGCGCTGATAGCCCCTCGCGGCCACGCCACCGGCTTGGCGACGTTCGGCTGTCCCGGGCCCGGCAGGCGCCGCGAAGCCTTGCCCCGCTACCAGTCGGAGCCTCCGCTGGAGCCGGAGTCGAAATCGCCGCCTCCGAAGGAACTTCCGCTGTCGCTGCTGTAGCTGCTGTCGCTGTAGCTACTGTCGCTGCCGCCACCGGAGCTGCTGTCGCTGGAACAGTAGTCGCCGGAAATGGTGCGGCTGCTCAGGGCAACGTCTCGCCAATCAACGTTCTGATAGGTCGTATAGACGAGTTGGTCGCATGTCCGGGAGGTCTCCTGCTCACGCACGCAGTTGCCGGCGGGCACCACTGTCTTCGAAGCCAGCCGGTGCGTCTCCGACTCTTCGTCGTAGACGTAGTAGTGATCGACGCAGGCGGACGCCTGCGCGGTGAGGATCGTGAACTTGTGGTATGGCTGTTTGTTGAGCCAGTTCGCGTACCCGAAGCAGCCGCCGATGATGGACACGAACGCGGCGATCAAGACGAAGCAGCCGGCTTTTCTCTTCTTGGGGGGATTCCCACCCGCAGGCGCCGGTGCCCGCGAAGCAGACGGAAGCCTGTAGAGCCGCAGGATTTCGGCGACGCCGGCCTTCAGCCCCTCCACATACGCGGCCCGCTTGAACCTTGGGGCGATGAACTGGCTCGAAATGCGATTGAGGTCTGACCCGCTCACCTTCCTGGCGACGCCGTTGCCGGTGACGATCTGGATGCGCCGGGGATTCAGGACGACGAGGAGATACACGCCGTTGTCGATGTCGTCGCGGCCGACGCCAAGCTCCTGCGCGCGGCGGCGGGCGTAGTACTCGACGTTCTCGGTGACGGTGTTGACCGTTTCCACGGCAACAACCAGCTCCGATTCGATCGAACGGAAATACGCCAGCAGGTCGGCTTCTTGCGAATCGGACAGCAGGTTCGCGGTATCGATGACCAGATCGTTCTTGCGCTGGGCCGCGCCCGCCTCGACGACCACCATCCGCGCATCGACGTCGAGGAACTCGTTGCGGCAGTCCTGGCACATCCATTTGCCGGTGTAGCCGTCCTGCTTCAGGTCCTTGCCGCCGCAATTGGGGCAGACGAAGACGCGACCCTCGGCAATATCGGCACCGCGCGCCGCGTTCTCGTCGTCGACCGAAACCACCCTGGTCTGGGTCGCGGCCCACTTGGCGCGGCAGTACAGACACGTCCACTCGCCCGTCACCGGGTGCTGCACGACCTGCGACGAGCCGCACTTCGGGCAGGTGGTCTCCGCCAGCCCGTCCCTGGATTTCTGCGAGTATCCGGTCGGATTCGCCTTGTCGCCGTCCTCGGTCATGGCCGGAGGATAGCAACGTCCCGCGCCCTCCGCTGCCCCTTTCGTCGGAGGTCGCGGGCCCCGGCTTCCGCAGCCGACACCGCGCGGTTTCCGCCCCATCAACGCCGCGGCAAATACACCTGCGGATCCACCGGTTTGCCGTCGTAGCGGATTTCGAAATGCAACATGTCTCGCGCCGCGCCGCTGTGGCCCATTTCGGCGATCTGGTCGCCGGCCTTGACCCGCGTTCCCTCGTTGACCAGCCGGGCGCGGTTGTGCCCGTAGGCGGTCAGCCACTGCTCGTTGTGCTTGACGATCACCAGTTCGCCGTAACCGACCAGCCCGGAGCCGGAGTACACCACCACGCCGTCGGCGGCGGCGCGCACCGGCTGGCCTTCGCGACCGGCGATGTCGACGCCTTGCCGGGTCGGATCGCCCGCCGCAAAGCCGGTCAACACGTTGCCGTCGGTCGGCCAGCGCCAGGTCGGAGCCCCGGCCGTCGGAACCGCTGGTGCACCGGTTGTGGCGACCGACGGTGCTCTTGGCGCCGGGGCACTTCGCGGGGTTGAAGACCGATTGCCGCGCGTTGATGCCGAAGCGCGGCCGTTGGCCGGATACAGTCGCAGCCGCTGTCCCGGGTAGATCGTGTACGGCGGCGGGATGTTGTTCCACAGCGCCAGATCCAGCGCGGTGATGCCGTTCTGGGTGGCGATCCGGTACACGGTCTGCCCCGGCTGCACGACCACGCTGGCGCCGTAGCGCGGCTGCGAGGCCTGCACCGGCCCCTGCCCCACCCGCGACGGTCCGTGGCGTGGTTCACGCACCACCCGGCTGTGCCCGCAGGCCGCCAGCAGGGTCACCAATATCGCAAGGGCAATCCAGCGCATGCGCATGGCCCTCATCATGCCGCATGTCCGCGCAACAGGAACCAAACGACGATCCCTGCAATCAGCGCCAATGCCACCCAGCCGATCGGTTCGACCCAGCGCTGCAGCGCGCGCTCGGCGCGTTCGCCGCCGAGCCGGATCGCCAGCGCCAAAAGGTACACGCGCTTGCCGCGGCCGATCGCCATGCTCAGCAGGAACGGCAGCATCGGCACTCCGACCACGCCGCTGGCCCAGGTGAACACCTTCATCGGGATCGGCGCAAAGCCACCGATCACCAGCAGCCAGAACGCCTTCCACGGAGATTGCGCGGTGATCTCGCGCAGCCGCACCACCTCGGCGTCGATGCGTTCGAGCCAACCCAGACTGTCCAGCGCGGGCCGAACCCATTCGTAGGCGTAATGGCCCAGCAGGTAGCCGACGACGGCGCCCAGCAGGGAACACAGCAGGCTGATGCCGGCGAAGCGGAAACCGCGCTTCGGCTGCGCCAGGCACATCGGCGCCAGCATGATTTCGGGCATGATCGGGAAGAAGATCGCTTCGGCGAAGCTGAGCCCGCCCAGCACGGCCGGAGCGCGCTTCAACTGCGCCCAGGCGATGGCGCGTGCATACATCGGCGCGAACAGCTTCATCGATCCACGATCCCCGACAGCAGCGGAACGAAGCTCACGCCACCAAGGTCCTCGCTGTGGATGGTGCCGTCCTCCGACTTCCGCAACCGCAGCAGGGCCTGCCCGCCGCTTGCGCCCACCGGCGCCACCAGCACGCCCCCGGGGGCGAGTTGTTCCAGCAGCGCCTCGACCAGGGCCGCTCCCGCAGCGGTGACGATGATGGCGTCGAACGGCGCTTCCTCCGGCCAGCCGATCCGGCCGTCGTCGTGCTTGCTGCGCACCTGCAGCCCCAGCGCCCGGAAGCGCTTGCGGGCGCCACGCAGCAGCGCGCCGATGCGCTCGACGGTGAAGACCTCCAGCCCCAGCGCGGCCAGGATCGCGGCCTGATAGCCGGAGCCGGTGCCGATCTCCAGCACGCGCTTGGGCGACGCGTTCAGCAGCGCCTCGGTCATCTTCGCCACCACCCAGGGCTGCGAAATGGTCTGCCCGTGGCCGATCGGCAGGGCGTTGTTCTCGTAGGCGCGCGAGGCCAACGCCTCGTCGACGAAGCGGTGCCGCGGCACCGTGCGGATCGCGTTGAGGACGCGCTCGTCGCCGATCCCGCTGCCGCGCAGGTCGTCGATCAGGCGATCGCGGGCGCGCTGGCCGGTCATCCCGATGCCGACATCGTCCGGACGCAGCCGCATCGGGACGATCATGACCGATCCTCCGGAACCGGCGCGGGCGCCAGTCCGTCCACCCACTGCGCCACCTGCTCCAGCGCCTGGTAGCGGGTCAGGTCGACGTGGATCGGCGTGATGGCGATCTGGCCGCTGCGAACGGCGTGGAAATCGGTCCCCGGCCCGGCATCGAGCTCGTCGCCGGCAAAACCGATCCACCACCACTGGCGGCCGCGCGGATCCTGCTGCGGCGTGCACGGGCCGGAGCGGTTCCGATGGCCCAGCCGGCTGGTGGCGAAGCCGCGGATCGACTCCCACGGCAGGTCCGGAACATTGACGTTGAGAATGGTGCTGGCCGGCAGCGGATCGCGCCGGAGTTGTTCGATGATGGCCACGACCGCGCGCGCGGCGCTGGCATAGTGGCGACCGCTGCTGCCGTTGTCCCGCACCAGGGAAACCGCGACGGCGGGCAGACCGAGGAAGCGCCCCTCCATCGCCGCGGCCACGGTGCCGGAATAGATCACGTCATCGCCGAGGTTGGCGGCATCGTTGATGCCGGACACCACGATGTCCGGCTCCAGACCGAGTGTTTCCAGCATGCCGGAAATGGCCACGTGGACGCAGTCGGTAGGCGTGCCGAAGACCTTCCAGGTGCGTTCATCGCACTGCACGACCCGGATCGGCGCATCCAGCGTCAGGGAATTGCTGGCCCCGCTGCGGTCGCGGTCCGGCGCCACCACCAGCACCTCATGCCCGGCCTCGCGCAGCCCCTGGGCCAGGATCTGGATGCCCGGGGCATCGACGCCGTCGTCGTTGCTGACGAGAACCCGCATGGCGCCTAGCAACCCGGAAACATGTGCATGCCGGCATGATACCGGATGCAACATCGGATCGCGGTAGGCTGAGGCCATGACCGGGCACGACAACAACGACGACCGCCGGCTGTTTCGCGAGGCGATCGGCGCCGACCGCGGCGAGGTGCGCCCGCTGCCCGCGTTGGGCCAGCCGCCCTTGCCGCCGCGGCCTACGCCGGCGGCGAAGATGGCCTTGCGCGACGCACGACAGGCCCGCGAGGAATTCCGGCAGTGGGCCGCCTCGGGCATTCCCGAGGCGAACGGCCGCGGCTGGCTGCGCGACGGCGTCCCGCCGCCGACGCTGGATCGACTCGCCTGCGGCGAGTTCGCCATCCAGGCGGAATTCCGGCCCGATCCGCGATCGCGGGACCCCTTGCAGCGACAAGTCTCCGGATTCCTCCACGACTGCCGGCGGCAGGTGCTGGGCTGCGTGCGGATCGTTTTGCCCGCGCCGGCATCGCGACTCGACGCTGCGGCAAGCGATGTCCACCCGATCGAACGGTCGCTGGAACACCGCAGCGAGGTGATCGCGTTCCACGTCACGCCCACGCCCCGCGGGAACCTCGTCCTGACCGTCCTGCTCGCCGCACGCTGAATCCCGGCGCGGTCGCGTCAACAGGCGATCACTTGACCTGCGTCAATCCGCTGAACGCCGGCTGACTGCTACGGTGGCGCGTCCTTGCAGCAAGGCGGATTCAGGGCGCCTGCCGCAACGACGTTCTCAACCCAAACGGGAGCAGGGCATGCGCAAACGCGCCGTCGATTTCTGGCTGTCCGTTGCCGCCAGCGTGGCCGCCACGGCATTGTCGTGGCCGTACTGGCGCGACTTCAATTACTGGGCCGTGACGAAGGAGATGTGGTACGTCTACTTCATCGGCGGCTTCCTGCTGTCGATCTACGTGTTCTACGCGTTCCTCGGCGCGCTCCATACCCTGTTCGAGCACGACGCGCTCGAGCACGCCGAAGCCGCCGCCAAGTCCGCCGGCAACTCGCAGGAGGCGCAGCCATGACCTGCACTCCCGGCCAGCCCTGCGAAGAGGGCAGGAAGCGCGGCCGCGCGCTGGGTGCGCTGCTGCTGATGGCGGCCATCTTCGTGGCGCTCTCGTTCGCCTCGTTCGTCAAATCGCGCAACCAGGTCGTCCCTTCGGAAGTGCACTACGCCAATTTCGACGCGGTGCAGGGCAAGCGCGTGTTCCAGGCCTACAACTGCATGGGCTGCCACACCCTGCTCGGCAACGGCGCCTACTTCGGCCCCGACCTGACCAATGTCTACGAGCACGCCGGACCGGCGTGGCTGGCGGCGTTCCTGCCTTCGGCCGGCGGCTGGCCCACCCGTCCCGCCGTGCAGGTGCATCTGGCGGACGCCGACCAGCAGGCCGACACCGGCATCAAGGACATGGACGCCTACCTCAAGAAGTTCCCGGGTGCGGCCGAACGCATCGCCCGTCGCGGCGGCCACGACAGCTACATGCCGAACCTGCCGATCACCGGCACCGAGGTCAAGCAGCTGATCGCGTTCCTGAAATACACCTCGGAAATGAACACCATGGGCTGGCCGCCGAAGCCGCAAGTCGATGGCCTGGCCTTCCCGCAGGCCAAGCCGTTCCCGCAGGCCGCGGCTGCGCCGAACGCCGGCGCCGCGCCCTCACCGGGGGCGCCCCAGGCGGCGGCCGATCCCGCGCAGCAGGGCAAGGAACTCGCCGCGCAACTGGGCTGCACCGCCTGCCACGCCACGGACGGGACGAAGAAGGTCGGTCCCGGATGGGGCGGGCTGTTCGGCCACCCGGTACGACTCGCGGACGGGAACACCGTCACCGCCGACGACGCCTACCTGGCCGAATCGATCCGCAGCCCGAACGCCAAGGTGCCCGAGGGCTTCACCGCCGGCGTGATGCCCGCCTATAACGCGGCGACGGTTCCGGACGACCATGTCGCCGCCATCGTCGCCTACATCCACACCCTGCAGGGAGGTGGCAAGTGATGCAGATCCAGTACCAGACCCAGCGCCTGAGCATGCGCTTCTTCATGCTCATGGCGGTGTTGTTCATCATCCAGGTCGGTTTCGGCCTGCTCCTGGCCATGCAGCACGTCGACCCGACCCTGCTGGCCGGGACGCTCAACTTCAACATCGCCCGCGCCGAGCACCTCAACCTCGGCATCCTGTGGATCCTGTCCGGCTTCATCGGCACCATCCTGTTCGTCGGCCCGCTGATGTCCAAGCGCGAGCTGGCGGCCCCGGCGCTGATCAAGTTCCTGTTCTACGCGCTGTGCGCCGTGACGATCTGGAACTCCATCTCGCAGGGCTTCGCCGCCAGGGGCATCGCCGGCTGGTGGATGGGCCAGCCGTGGATCCAGGAAGGCCTTGAATACCTGGAAGCCGGACGCGCCGCCGACGTGGTGATCCTGATCGGTTTCTCGATCCTGGCCTACGTGGTCTGGCGCACCTTCCCGCCGCGCAAGGACTGGAACGAGATCCACTGGGGTCTTGCGATCGGCGTGCTGGCGCTCACGTTCGTCTGGCTGTTCGGCATGTTCTTCGTCGAACGCCAGGACCTGAGCGAATACTTCCGCTGGTACGTCGTCCACTACTGGGTGGAAGGCGTGTGGGAAGTCATCCACATCAGCCTGATCGGCTTCCTGCTGGTGCTGCTGTTCGACGCCAACGTCAAGAGCGTCGGCTACGCGGTGTTCTGGGGCGTGGTGCTGGTGTGGCTGTCGGGCCTGATCGGCAACGCCCACCACTACTTCTGGATCGGCACGCCGGAGTTCTGGCAGTTCTGGGGTTCGCTGTTCAGCGCGCTGGAACCGCTGCCCCTGGTGTTCTGCTTCTGGCACATCTATCTGGACGCGCACCACGACCGCAAGCCGCTGAAGAATGCCCCGGCTTTCTACTTCATCCTCGGTTCGGTGGTGCTTGAACAGGTCGGCGCCGGCATTCTCGGCTTCACCATGACCTTCGCCCTGACCAACGTGTGGTCGCACGGCACCTGGATCACGCCGGCCCACGGCCACCTGGCCCTGTTCGGCACCTTCGGCATGCTCGGCATCGCCGCCGCCTACTTCGCGGTGCCGGTGATGCGCGGGATCAAGGAGTTCGACCAGCGCCTCGGCAAGACCGCGTTCTGGCTGGTGTTCACCGGGATGCTGGGGATCGCGTTCGCCTTCGCGATGGGCGGCAACGCGCAGATCTTCATCTACCGCACCCTGAGCCTGGACTGGTTCGGCGGCGACGTCTATCCGGCCATGAATTTCTTCAAGGCATTGGTTCCGGTGTTCGGCACCGTGTTCCTGACCGGCACCGGCATCATCGTCTACGACCTGCTGACCATGGGGCACCGCGTTCCGTCGCAGAGCGCATCTCCGGCTGCCGACGCGCACGCCGGTCCGGCGGCGCTGCCGCACGCGCCGGGACGCTGGAGCCGCTACCTCGAAGGCTATGAAGCCGGGCTGTGGCTGATGGGCATGTGGATCTTCGGCGCCGTCATCACCTTCGGCCTGCTCAGCTTCAACCTGCCCTCGGTGCGCGCCGGCAACCCGACCCTGCCCTACATCCTGGCCTGGGTCGGCTATCCGGGGCTGCTGCTGATCACGCTGCTGTTCGTCTGGCGCTTCCTCGCCTCGCTGGAAGCGCGCGCCAGGGATCCGGCCAACGCCGCACTTCCGTTGGCGGTGTTGAAGCCGGCCTGATCGGCACAGCCGGCGCGGCGGAACTGCAAGCCGCGCTGTCGCGCAGGTTCAGGAAGCGGGGGCTCCGAAAGGGGCCCCGGTTTTTTTGTCTGACGGCTCACGCGACTCCGCCACATCGTCCACCGCGCCCAGTTCGGCCAGCACCACGGTCGCGTAGCAGCCCGCAGGCAGGCTGAATCCGAGTTCCAGCGCATCCGCCGCCAGCCAGCGCCAGCACAGGCCCACGGGCCGCAGCCGCAGCGCACGCCGTTCCTGCTTCAGTCCCGCCTGCTCCAGGCCGACGCGCAGTCGCCCTGCGGTCGGGTCCTGCAGCGCGTCCTGTTCGACCACGCGCACGGCACCCTCGCTGCGCAATTCGCCCTGTCCCCATAGCGAGCCTGTCGGATGGACGTCGAACGCCGCCAAGCGCGCTTCCAGTTCCGGCGTCATCGGCTCCGGGCCGAACACGCTGCGGCTGCCGTCCAGCATCCACACCTCGCCATCCAGCGCGGCGTCCCAATTGCCGGCCATAACGCGCGCGGCCAGCACGCGGTTGAACAGTTCCGAGCGCGCGGCCGACAGCAACAACGCGCGCTCCTCGCGCCGCACCCGGCGGCCATCGAACATCGCCAGCGCCTTGCGCAGGTTGCCGGCATCGCGACCGAAGCGCTGTTCGCCGAAATAATTGGGCACGCCGCGCGCGGCGATGGCCTGCAGGCGTGATTCGATGGCACTTCGACCCCCTTCGACGCCACGCAGCGCCAGCACGAAGCGGTTGCCGGCCAGCGCGCCACGCGGCAGCTTGCGGGAATGCCAAGCATGGTCGAGGACGCGCAAATCGTCACTGTGCAGAGCCGCAATATCGGGCGCGATTTTCTTCGGCAGCCAGACCGAGAAACGCTGGCGGGTGACGGCGTGGCGATCCTTCAGTCCGGCAAAACCAATCGCCGATTCGGGCACGCCCGCCCACTGCGCGATGACTTTGGCCGCATACGCGGTATTCATGCCGCGCTTTTCGACGGTCAGCAGGAGGTGCTCGCCCGCACCGCTGGGCTCGAAGCCCGGAAGCTCCTCGACCTGAAAATCCTCGGGCGTTTCCCGGATGCGTCCGGAAAGCACCGGCGCGCCGTGGGCACGCGGCAGCATCGTCACGCGCGCACCAGCAGGCACACCGCCTGCGCGGCGATGCCCTCGCCGCGCCCGGTGAAACCGAGCTTCTCGCTGGTGGTGGCTTTCACGCTGACCGCATCGACGGCGATGCCGAGGTCGGCGGCGATCGCTTCACGCATTTCGGCGACATGCGGACCGACCTTCGGCCGTTCGCAGATCACGGTGATGTCACAATTGCCCGTGCGCCAGCCCAGGGCGCGGATCAGACCGTCGCAGTGGCGGACAAAGGCGCGGCTGTCGGCATCCTTCCAGCGCGGCTCGGAGGGCGGAAAATGCTGGCCGATATCGCCCAGCGCCAGCGCGCCGAGCAGCGCATCGCACAGGGCGTGCAGCGCCACGTCGCCATCGGAATGCGCCAGCACGCCGTGCGTATGCGGAACGCGAACGCCGCCCAGCATGACGTGGTCGCCGTCGCCGAAGGCGTGAACGTCGTAACCCTGGCCGATGCGGATGTCCATGCCGGTATCCCTGTAGGAGCGCCCCATGGGCGCGACCATTGTCCCAGATTGCGAATCAATTCCGGGCCGACAGCAGGAACTCGGCCAGCGCCAGATCGGCCGGCGTGGTCACCTTCAGGTTGTCCTCGCGTCCTTCGACCAGCGCGGGGTGCAGGCCGAGGGATTCCACGGCCATCGCCTCATCGGTGACGGCAAGGCTGCCGGCCACCGCCGCTTCCAGCGCCCGCTGCAGCAGGTCGCGTCGAAACGCCTGCGGCGTCAACGCCCGCCACAGGCTCTCGCGCGGCTCGGTGGCGGCGATGCTCGCAGCGGCATCGGCGCGCTTGAGCGTGTCGCGCACCGGCGCGGCGAGAATGGCGCCATCGGCATGCGCGCGTGCGGCAGCAATCAGTCGATCAAGGTCTTCGCGCCGCAGGTTTGGGCGCGCGGCATCGTGGACCAGCAGCAGCGCATCGGTGGCCACCGTGTCTGGAAGCGCGCGCAGCGCGGCCAGCACCGAGTCGGCGCGCTCGGCGCCACCGACGCAAGTCAGCACCGGCTTGCCGCACAGGCGCGTCCAGCCCGGCCAGCGCGGATCGCCCTCGGCCAGCGCGACCACCGCACCTTCGACCTCGGGATGCGACAGCAGGGCCTCCAGCGCGTGCTGGATCAACGGCTTGTCCGCCGCATGCAGGTATTGCTTGGGAATTCCGCCGCCGAACCTGCGCCCGCTGCCTGCCGCCGGCACCAGCGCCCAGTTCATGGGTGGGTTCCGTCCGCAGCGGGCGCCGAGGCTTCGGGCGAGGGCGAAGCGGCAGCATTGCCGTCGATCACCCGATAGAACGTCTCGCCCGGCTTGACCAGGCCCAGTTCGCTGCGCGCGCGCTCCTCGACCGCCTCGCCGCCCGACTTCAGATCCGCGACTTCGGCCGCCAGCGCATCGTTGCGCGCCTGCAGCCGCGCGTTTTCGGCGCGCTGCAATTCAACCTGCGCCTTCAGCGCCACGACTTCCTCCTGGCCGCCGCTGCCGTACCAAAGCTTGTACTGCAGGGCCGCAAGCAGCCCCAGCAGGACGAGCAGCAGCGCGAGGAAAGTCTTCATCCCCGGCGCGTCGGTCAGCGGGCCAGCGACACGAAGGCGCCACGCCCCGCATAGCGCGCGGCGCTGCCCAGCTGCTGCTCGATCCGCAGCAGCTGGTTGTACTTGGCCACGCGATCGCTGCGGCACAGCGAGCCGGTCTTGATCTGGGTCGCGGTGGTGGCCACGGCGATGTCGGCGATGGTGGTGTCCTCGGTTTCGCCGGAGCGATGGGAAACTATCGCCGCGTACTTTGCCGCATCGGCCATCGCGATGGCTTCCAGAGTTTCGCTCAGGGTGCCGATCTGGTTGACCTTGATGAGGATGGCATTGGCCACGCCGCGCGCGATGCCGTCCTTGAAGATGCGCGGATTGGTGACGAACAGGTCGTCGCCGACCAATTGCACCTTGCCGCCGAGGCGATCAGTCAGCAGCTTCCAGCCGTCCCAGTCGTTTTCCGCCATGCCGTCTTCGACCGTGACGATCGGGTAGCGCTCGCACCAGTCCACGAGGAAGTCCGTGAACTGCTCGGACGACAGCCGCTTGCCTTCGCCGGTCAGGTTGTACTTGCCGTTCTCGAAGAACTCGCTGGAGGCCACGTCCAGCCCCAGCAGCACGTCCTCGCCGGCCTTGTAGCCGGCCTTGCCGATGGCTTCGAGGATGGTTTCCAGCGCTTCCTCGTTGCTGCGCAGGTCGGGCGCGAAGCCGCCCTCGTCGCCGACTGCGGTGGACAGCCCGCGCGCCTTGAGCACGGACTTGAGCGCATGGAACACCTCGGTGCCGCAACGCAGCGCCTCGGAGAACGCATCGAAACCGACCGGCAGGATCATGAACTCCTGCATGTCGACGTTGTTGTCGGCGTGGGCACCACCGTTGATGATGTTCATCATCGGCACCGGCAGCGCCGGCGCCACGCCGGTCATGCCGGCGAGGTACTGCCACAGCGCCTGCTTGCGCGATGACGCCACCGCGTGCGCGGCCGCCAGCGACACGCCCAGCAGCGCGTTCGCGCCCAGCCGGCCCTTGTTCTCGGTGCCGTCAAGCTCGATCAGTTTCCGGTCCAGACCGGACTGGTCGGCGGCGTCGAAGCCCTTGAGCGCATCGGCAATGGCGCCGTTGACGTTGCCCACGGCTTTTGAGACGCCTTTGCCGAGATAGCGGGTCTTGTCGCCATCGCGCAGTTCCACCGCCTCCTTGCTGCCGGTGGAAGCGCCGGACGGTACCGCAGCGCGGCCGAAGCTGCCGTCGGCCAACACGACATCGGCTTCGAGGGTGGGATTGCCGCGGCTGTCGAGGATTTCGCGAGCGTGGATGGAAGTAATCGTGGTCATGGGCGGCTTGGTTGTTTCCGTTGCAAAAAGATTTTCTGGACGCGGATCAGAGCGGATTGAAGCGGATAAAGCGTTTCATTTCCGAAGAGTCTTCCGCACGATTCGCGTCCAGACATTCAAACGCTTGTTTCGAGGAAACCGCTGCGCTTGGCGATGGCGTCCAATTGAAGCAGGGTTTCAAGCAGCGCTTCCATCTTGCCCAGCGGCCACGCATTCGGGCCGTCCGACAGGGCCTTGCTCGGGTCGGGGTGGGTTTCCATGAACACGCCGGCCACGCCGACGGCAATGGCCGCGCGCGCCAGCACCGGCACGAACTCGCGCTGGCCGCCGCTCGTGTTGCCTTGCCCACCAGGCAGCTGCACCGAATGGGTGGCGTCGAACACCACCGGACAACCGGTGTCGCGCATCACGGACAGCGAACGCATGTCGCTGACAAGGTTGTTGTAGCCGAACGACGCGCCGCGTTCGCAGACCATGATCTGCTGGTTGCCGGTGGATTTCGCCTTCTCGACCACCGGTTTCATGTCCCACGGCGACAAGAACTGGCCCTTCTTGATGTTGACCGGCTTGCCGGTGGCGCAGACTCTGGTGATGAAGTCGGTTTGCCGCACCAGGAACGCCGGGGTCTGCAGCACGTCGACAACGGCGGCGACTTCATCCATCGGCGTGTATTCGTGGACGTCGGTAAGCACTGGCACGCCGACCTGGCGCTTGACCTCGGCCAGCACCCGCAGTCCTTCCTCGATGCCGGGACCGCGGAAGCTGTTGATGGACGTGCGGTTGGCCTTGTCGAAGCTGGACTTGAAGATGAAGGGAATCCCGAGCCTGCCGGTGATCTCCTTCAGTGTGCCGGCGGTATCCACCTGCAGTTGTTCGGACTCGATCACGCAGGGACCGGCGATCAGGAACAGCGGCTGGTCGAGGCCGACTTCAAATCCGCAGAGATTCATGCGTTCGGGTCTCCGGTAATGGTGTTTTGGACGCGGATCAGAACCGATGAACGCTGATAAGGCCTATCGAAAATTTTATCCGCGCCTATCGGCTCTGATCCGCGTCCAAAAAACCTGTTCAAACCACTACCCCACCACCCGCCTTGCGTTCACGCGCGGCGCGGATGAAGCCGATAAACAGCGGATGGCCGCTGCGCGGGGTGGACAGGAATTCGGGGTGCGCCTGGCAGGCGAGGAACCACGGATGCGCGTCCTGCGGCAATTCGATCATCTCGACCAGCAAATCGTCCATCGACTTGGCTGAAATCACCAATCCCGCTTCTTCCATCTGCACGCGGTAGCGGTTGTTGAATTCGTAGCGGTGGCGGTGGCGCTCGCCGACCACGTCCTTGCCGTACAGCCGGTGCGCCAGCGTGCCCGGCTTGATCCGCTGCTCCTGCAGGCCCAGCCGCATGGTGCCGCCGAGATCGGAACCCTCGCTGCGCTGCTCGATCTCTCCGGTCTGGGTGCGCCATTCGGTAATCAGGCCGATCACCGGATGCGCGGTGCCGCGATCGTTCTCGGTACTGTTGGCATCCATCAGGCCGACCACGTGGCGCGCCATGTCGACCACCGCCGCCTGCATTCCGTAGCAGATGCCGAAGTAAGGCAGACCGGTTTCACGCGCGTACTTCGAGGTCAGCACCTTGCCGTCGAAACCACGGTCGCCGAAGCCGCCCGGCACCAGCACGCCATCGACACCGGCCAGCAGCGCCGCCGCGCCGTCGCGCTCAATGTCCTCGGCCTCCAGCCACTTCAGGTTGACCCGCGTGCGCTGGCGCAGCCCGCCGTGCTTGAGCGCCTCGCCCACCGATTTGTAGGCGTCCTTGTGGTCGACGTACTTGCCGACCACCGCGATCGTGACCTCGTCCTGCGGGTGCTCGGCGGCATCGACCACCGCATCCCATTCGGACAGGTCGACCTGGCGCGTCTTGCCGCCCAGCCCCAGCTGTTCCACCACCAGTTGGTCGAGCCCCTGCGCGTGCAGCCAGCGCGGAATCTTGTGGATGTTGTCGAGGTCGATGGCGGAAATCACCGCCTTCTCCGGGACGTTGGTGAACAGCGCGATCTTGCGGCGCTCGCCCTCGGGCAGCGGATGTTCGCTGCGGCACATCAGCACGTCAGGCTGGATGCCGATGCCGCGCAATTCCTTGACCGAATGCTGGGTCGGCTTGGTCTTGAGCTCGCCGGCAGCCTTGATGAACGGCACCAGGGTCAGATGCATGAACATCGCCCTGCCCGGCCCGCGCTCGATCCGCAGTTGGCGGATGGCTTCGAGGAAGGGCAGCGATTCGATGTCGCCCACGGTGCCGCCGATCTCGACGATGCCGACGTCGTAGCCGCGCGTGGCCGCATCGATGCAGCGCTTGATCTGGTCGGTGACGTGCGGGATCACCTGCACGGTGCCGCCCAGGTAATCGCCGTGGCGTTCCTTGCGGATCACCGCTTCGTAGATCTTGCCGGTGGTGATCGAGTTCAGGCCCGACAGGCGGGTGTTGACGAAACGCTCGTAGTGGCCGAGATCGAGGTCGGTCTCGGCGCCGTCGTCGGTGACATAGACCTCGCCGTGCTGGAACGGACTCATCGTCCCCGGATCCACGTTGAGATATGGATCCAGCTTCATCATCGTCACCGACAGGCCGCGGGCTTCGAGGATCGCCGCGAGCGAGGCGGCGGAAATCCCCTTGCCCAGCGAGGACACGACGCCCCCGGTGACAAACAGGAGTGGCGTTTCGGAGGCAGGCGCGGTCATGGGGATGGCACGGTGCTGGAAACGCCCATTCTAACGGCAAGCGTCAAGGCGCGCCCGCCTGCCTCCCGCGCGATCGCAAATTCCCGCCGCTGCACGTTCGAAGCATTTGCTTCGACAATCAACCACTTGCGGAAGTGGCGCGCCCATCCAACGGGGCTCGGCGTGGAATTGCCCCGGCCCGCCCGATGGCCTTGCGTACAATTTGCGTGTCTCCGCGCGCCGCGCGACCCCACGACCGATCCGCTGAATGAACGCACGCTACAACGCCGCCGATATCGAAGTCCTGTCCGGGCTGGATCCGGTCAAGCGCCGCCCCGGGATGTACACCGACACCACCCGCCCCAACCATCTGGCGCAGGAAGTGGTCGACAACGCGGTGGACGAAGCGCTGGCGGGACACGCCCGCAATGTCGATGTCGTGCTGCATGCCGACGGCAGCTGCGAGGTCGCCGACGACGGTCGCGGCATGCCGGTGGACATCCATCCCGAAGAAAGGATCCCCGGTGTCGAACTGATCCTCACCCGCCTGCACGCCGGCGGCAAGTTCAACAACAAGAACTACACGTTCAGCGGCGGCCTGCACGGCGTCGGTGTGAGCGTGGTCAACGCGCTGTCGACCAGACTGGACGTGTTCATCAAGCGCGACGGCAGCGAATACCACATGGGCTTCGCCGACGGCGATCGTGCCTCGAAGCTGGAAACCGTCGGCAGCGTCGGCAGGAAGAACACCGGCACCCGCCTGCGCTTCTGGCCGGATCCGAAGTATTTCGACACGCCGAAGTTCAACCTGCGCGCACTCAAGCACCTGCTGCGCGCCAAGGCCGTGCTCTGCCCGGGCCTGACCGTGAGCCTGTTCGATGAAGCCAGCGGCGAGCGGGTGGAATGGCATTACGAGGACGGCCTGCGCGACTACCTGACCGGCGAGCTTCAAGGCCGCGAACTGCTGCCGCCGGAGGCGTTCGTCGGCAGCCTGTCGCGCGAGGGCCAGATCGTGGACTGGGCGGCAGCCTGGGCTGCCGATGGCGAACTGGTGCAGGAAAGCTACGTCAACCTGATCCCGACACTGCAGCACGGCACCCACGTCAACGGTCTGCGCACCGGCTTCACCGAGGCGCTGCGCGAGTTCTGCGATTTCCGCAACCTGCTGCCGCGCGGCGTGAAGCTGGCGCCGGAGGACGTCTGGGATCGGGTCGCCTTCGTGCTGTCGCTGAAGATGAGCGACCCGCAGTTTTCCGGCCAGACCAAGGAACGCCTGAGTTCGCGGCAGGCCGCCGGCTTCGTCGAGGGCGCGGCGCACGATGCGTTCTCGCTGTGGCTGAACGCCAACACCGAATTCGGCGAACGCATCGCCCAGCTCGCGATCGAGCGTGCGGCCGCACGACTGAAGACCGAAAAGCAGATCGTCCGCAAGAAGGTGACCCAGGGCCCGGCGCTGCCCGGCAAGCTCGCCGACTGCATCTCGCAGGACCTGTCGCGCACCGAACTGTTCCTGGTCGAGGGCGACTCCGCCGGCGGCAGCGCGCGACAGGCGCGCGACAAGGACTTCCAGGCCATCCTGCCGCTGCGCGGCAAGATCCTGAACACCTGGGAAGTCGCATCCACGCAGGTGCTGGCCTCGCAGGAAGTGCACGACCTGGCGGTGGCGATCGGCTGCGATCCCGGCAAGGACGACATCGGCGGACTGCGCTACGGCAAGATCATCGTGCTCGCCGACGCCGACTCCGATGGCCTGCACATCGCCACCCTGCTCAGCGCGCTGTTCCTGCGCCACTTCCCGGCGCTGGTGCACGGCGGCCACGTGTTCGTGGCGATGCCGCCGCTGTTCCGCATCGACGTCGGCAAGCAGGTGTTCTACGCGCTGGACGAAGACGAAAAGCGCCTGCTGCTGGAGAAGATCGAACGCGAGAAGATCCGCGGCCAGGTCCACGTGACCCGCTTCAAGGGGCTGGGCGAAATGAACCCGTCACAGCTGCGCGAATCGACCATGCACGTCGACACCCGCCGCCTCGTCCAGCTCACCGTCGACGACGACGCCGCCACGCGCGGACTGATGGACATGCTGCTGGCCAAGAAGCGCGCCTCCGACCGCAAGGGCTGGCTGGAGCAGAAGGGCGATCTGGCGACGCTGGAGGTGTGATTCCACGCACGGCTTCGGTCGGCGCTACACTTTTCAACGGAAACGCGACGTCGTCACCGTCTGCCGTTGGCGTCGATGCAGTCTCTCTACAAAGATCTTCCGGGAGATTCAATAGATGATGATGTTTGAAAAACCACGCCAAGCGTGGCGTCGGTCTCGCGCCCTGTTCCTGGCCTCCATTCTGCTACTGCCGTTCGGCCAAAGTATTGCCCAGGCTCCGTCCGCGGCAGACTTCACGCGCCGACCAGAGGCATGGGAAGTCTCTCTTTCCCCATCCGGTGACTATGTGGCTCTTGCCGTTCCTTCCCGGGACGGACTGGAAACGCAGCTTGAGATCACGAACCTGGCCACAGGCGATACGCAGGTACTGCGATTCGGCCTGAGATTCCACGTTTCCGATGTCGTCTGGACCGACGACGATCAGGTCGTCGTCTCACGTGCGGAAATGCAGCCCTTCAAGTCGCGTCCGGTCTCCATGGGCCACCTCTATACCTCGGACATCCGTGGCCAGAACCGTGACGTCCTGTTTGGCTATGTCCCGGACAGCGGTTCCAGGCGCGGGCGCCGCAAGGACGAAGGCTGGTCCTCCGTCATTCGGGTTCTCAACAGCGAACCCGGCATGGCACTGGTCCGCTTTGACTGCTGGAACTGCGGGGATGATCCTGACACCGTCATTTTCAAGGTCAACACGAAGACGGGCGATCGCCGTGAGGTCGAACGCGGGAACATGCGGGCAAGCTACCAGTTCGACCTGACCGGCAGGGCAAGATTCCGCACGACTTTCGATGATGACAACGAACCTAGCGTGTCCTACCGCCGCACTGCCGAAGACGACTGGTCGCCACTGCCGAAATCCATCGCCGGACGGTTGCTTTATGGAGCCCGATTCGCCAGTGACGGCAATACGGTTTATGCGCTCGTCACCGATGCACTGGAACCGGCGCAGGCCTATCGCATCGACCTGCAGGCAGGCACGCGTACCAGACTCGCGGGCTTTTCCGATGTGGGCGCCACCGGCTTCATGTACGAAGGTCGGGACGGAATTCCGTTTGCCGTCACGTCCGATGAATACAAACCGTCGATCCAGTACCTTGATCCGAACTCGCCATGGGCACAACTGCATGCCGGGCTCATGAAATCGTTCCCCGGTCAGATGGTGGACTTCACCGGCTTCAGCCGCGACGGCAACAAGGTTCTGTTCAGCGTCTGGTCTGATCGCGACATCGGCAGCTACTACGTTTACGACAGGGCAACACGACAAGTCCAGAAAATCATCGACTACATGCCCTGGCTCAAGCCGGAAAACATGGCACAGACTCGCCCGATCGAGTTCACCAACCGCGATGGCATGACCATCCACGGGTTCTATACGGCAATGGGCACCGGACCCAAGCCGCTGGTCGTCATGGCCCACGGCGGGCCGTTTGGCGTGTACGACCAGTGGAGCTTCGATGACGAAGTCCAGTACCTTGCGACGCACGGCTACGCCGTCCTGCAAGTGAACTATCGCGGCTCGGGTGGCCGCGGTGAAGCTTTCCAGCGCTCAGGATGGCAAGGCTGGGGAACGACCATCCAGAACGACATCACCGATGGCGTCCGCTGGGCCATCCAGCAGAACCTCGCCGATCCACAGCGTATCTGCACATTCGGGGCCAGCTTCGGTGGTTACACGGCTCTGATCCAGCCGATCCTCAACCCGGGGATGTACAAATGCGCAATCGGCTACGTCGGCGTCTATGATTTGCCACTGATGCTGAGAACCGACAGGAACCAGGGTGCACCCATGCGCACACAGCGTTTCTTCGATCGCACGCTGGGAACCGATATGGAAACGCTTGCCGGCATCTCCCCTGTACAACGGGCAGCCGAGTTGCAGGTACCAGTCATGCTGGCCCATGGCAAGGACGACCAGACGGCAAATTTCAACCAATACAAGGCGATGGTTGCCGCCTTGAATTCACAGAACAGGCCACCTGAACTGTATGCAGTCCCCGGAGAAGGCCACGGGTTCGTAAATCCCGAGAACCGCGCGGAGTTGTTCCGCAGGGTTCAAGCCTTCCTCGACAAGTACATTGGCCCCAACGCGCACTGAAACAGCCGCATCAAGATCGATTCGAAGGGCGACGCAAGTCGCTCTTCGTTGTTAGGGGTCGGCGGAGAGGTTTTACGCAATCTTGAAGTTCACGCGAACCGCGCCGGATCGAACGGAGCCGGGTTGACGTCGGGCTCACGTCCGCACACCAGATCCGCCAGCATCTGGCCGGTTCCGGCGCTCATGCCGACGCCCATCATGCCGTGCCCTGCCGCCAGCCACAGGTGGGCATGGCCGGGAGCACGGCCGATCAGCGGCACGTCGTCGCGGCTCATCGGTCGCCAGCCGCACCAGCGTTCCTGCTCCTGCGGGCCAACCGGCACGTGCAGGAATTCGCGCGCGCCCCGTTCCAGCGCGCCCAGCCGGCGCGGATTCAGGCTGGAGTCGAAGCCGGAAAACTCCATCGTGCTGCCCAGCCGGTAGCCGTCGCTCCAGGACGTCACGCAGACCGAAGGCTCGAACAGGATCACCGGGCGGCTCGGCACACGCGCCGGGAGGCTGTAGGTGATCGAATAGCCCTTGCCCGGCTGGATCGCCTTGCGCAGCCAGCGCAGGCCGACGGCGGACGCGATCTTCGGCGTCCAGGCGCCGGCGGCCAGGACGACATCGTGCGCCGACAGGTCTCCCTGCGTGGTGCGCACACGGACGCTGCCAGCCTCCTCCGTCAGCGCAACCAACCCACAGTTTTCCCGGATCTGCCCGCCGCGCTCGCACACGAGCCGCGCCAGTTCGTCCACGTAACGATCCGGCCGCAGCGCCGCGTCGCCACGAAAACGCAGCGCACCCACGATCCCGGGCCTGAAGGCGGGTTCGCTCGCCTCGTATTCGGCGCCATCAAGGGTTTCGACATCGATGCCCAGTTCACGCAGCAGCGGCACGTCGCGCAGCTCGCGATCGAGCGCGCGCCGGGTGCGGAACACATAGTCTTCGCCAGTCTCGGCGAAATCGCAGCGCATCGCGTAGCGATTCACCCAGTCCTGGATGCGGCGCCGCGAATCTTCCAGCAGCAGCGACTTGGATCGCGCGCTGGCGCGATAGTCCTTCTCGTTGCAACGGCGGACGAAGCCGAGGAACCAGCTCAACCGCAGCGGGTCGAGGGTCGGCTTGATGTACAGCGGCGCGTCCGGCGTGAACATCCAGCGCGCCGCCCGCCAAAGCGTCCCCGGCCCGGCCAGCGGCGGCGCGTGGCTGGGCGTCAGGGTGCCGCAGTTGCCGTGGGACGCGCCGCTGCCGACGCCGGCGGCGTCGATGACGGTGACGGAGCGCCCCGCTTCCAGCAGCGCCAGCGCGGTCGCCAGGCCGGACACGCCGGCGCCGACCACGAGACAATCCACCGCCGGCGCGCCTGTCATCGCCAGATCCGCCCGAACGGCCCGTTGCGGCTGTCAGTGCTCGTGGCCGCCCTCGCCGTGGACATGGCCGTGGGCAAGCTCTTCTTCCGTGGCCTCGCGCACGTCCACGATCTCGATGTCGAACTCCAGATCCTTGCCGGCCATCGGGTGATTGAGATCGACATCGACCACGCTCATGCCCACCTTCTCGATCACCACCGCGCGCGGCCCGTGATTGGTGTTGAGCACGACCTGCATGCCCGCCACCAGCCGCTGGACGCCGAAATGCTTCTTGGGGATGCGCTGGGTCAGGCCGTCGCGGCGCTCGCCGTAGGCTTCCGCGGCAGTGACGGCCGCCTTGAAGCTGTCGCCGGCTTCGTGGCCTTCCATCGCCTTCTCGAGACCGGGGATGATCTGGCCGCGCCCGAACAGAATCGAAATCGGCTGACCGGCCTCCTTCGAATTTTCGATCGCGTCCTTGCCGGCCTCGGCGACGCTGTAGTGGAAACGGACGACCCGGTCTTGTTCGATCTTCATGAGGCTCCTGCCATCGGTTGGCGCTTGCCGGCGTGGTGCAATGGGCCGACACTGCGTGGAATGAAACCAGCCGACTGCAACCAGCGACCGGACGCGCATTATCGACGCTGCGCGCTGCTCTTGCCATCGCTGCTCCTGCTGGCAGGCTGTTTCGGCGGCAGGCAGGTCGCCGAAGCACCTCGCCCGGTGACCGGCAGGCAGGCATGGCCGTTGGTTGCCCCCGCCGATCCCGCAAAAGCGAACGCCGTGCTGATCCGCGCCATCAGCCTTGTCGGCACGCCCTACAAGTGGGGGGGCAACACGCCCGAAGGCGGCTTCGACTGCAGCGGTCTGGTCAACTATGTCTATCGGGACATGCTCGACATGCGCCTGCCGCGCACCACGAAGGAATTGATCCAGCTGCAGGGCCCGCGCATCCAGCCCGAACAACTGGCCGGCGGCGACCTGGTGTTTTTCGGCAGCGGCGGCCAGGTCAGCCACGTCGGCATCTACGTGGGCGAGGGCCGCTTCGTCCACGCTCCCAGCAGCGGCGGCACGGTGCGACTGGATCGGCTGGACGGGGCCTGGTGGCGCGACCACTACAGCGGCGCGCGACGGTTGCTGTTTTGAAGGGCTTCGCTCCGCAGCGCTGCGCCACGGCCATGGCCATGGCACTTCAGGGTGGCCATTCTGAAGACGAAGCGCTTCCTGCACTTGCCGATGGGCTACAGTTCCAACGCAAAACCGGCCAAGGTCCGGCCACTACCAAGGCCAAATTCCACCCATTCATGTAAATGAATTGGTGTAATTCACGATTTAACCCATTCATTTTCCTTCGAAATAACGAAAATTGAACCCTTTGCCGGTCGGCCGCCGGCATAGTGCACCCTGCTTTTTCAAAGTGATGACTGCGTGAAATCAAATCCACAGCCACACATCCATCCCGGTCGCCCTGCCAAGGGCGCGTACCTCGCACTCTCGGGCTTGCTGCTTGCAATTGCCTGGATGCCGGCCATGGCAACCCAGCTGACCGCCGAAGCCCCGGCCAAGCCAACTGCCACGGCAACGGCCACCGCCGCGACTCCGGACGCGTCCTCCGCTGCTCCGGCGTTGGCGCCCCGGCCGGCCGTCGTTGCATCGACCCCGACTCTGGCCGCTGCGCCCACGGTGCCTGCGCTGTCCCCGGAACTGCCCGCCCCGCGCCTGACCGCCGCCGTGGCTGCGCCGGAAGCGGCGCGCGCGATCCAGCCCGCGCAGCCTCAGGCCACCGCAAGCAATGACCGCTCGCTGGTGCGGACGGTGATGCAACGCGCCTTCACCCTGCTCGGCACCCCGTACCGCTGGGGCGGCACTTCGCCCGAAAGCGGTTTCGACTGCAGCGGTCTCGTCGGCTATGTGTTCCGCACCATCGGCATCGACCTGCCGCGCATGTCGCGCGCGATGGCAGGCGAAGGCACTCCCGTCACCGACCGCAGCGCGCTGGCCGAAGGCGATCTGGTGTTCTTCGGTCGCCGTGGCCACGTCGATCACGTCGGCATCTACATCGGCGACGGCAAGTTCCTGCATGCCCCGCGCACCGGCCGCGACGTCACCGTGTCCAGCCTGGCCAGCGGCTACTGGGCGCAGAAGTTCCTCTCGGCCCGACGTCTGGCGGTCGGAAGCTGAGCTTCGGCTTCAGGCTCCGCAGCAGGACGCCGCCTCAGGGCGGCGTCTTCCGTTTAAGACCAGGCCCGCCGAATTCCAGTCATCGACCGTCCGGCTGCCGATAGCGAGCCACGGTCTGCTCGACATCCTTGCCCAACGCCATGATCTGCTGGGCGTATTCGGCAAGCCGCCGGTCCTCGTCGGTTCGCGGCATCCACGCCGGCACGGCGGTCGGCGAACCCTCGGGGCCGGCCATCGCCACGAACACGATCACGCAGTGGGTGCACAGGCGAGCGCTGCCGGCATCGGCGCTCGGGTCGCGGGCGCGCACGTCCACGGCAAAGTGCATCGAGGTGGTTCCGGTGAAGATCAGGGTGGCATCCACGCTGACCAGATCGCCGATACGGATCGGCGCGACGAAGCGGATGCCGCCCACCGCCACCGTCACGCTGTAGCAACCGCTCCAGCCGACCGCAGCGGCGTAGCCGGCCTGATCGATCCAGCGCATCACCTGCCCACCGTGAACCTTGCCGCCGAAGTTCACGTCCGATGGCTCGGCCAGAAAGCTCAGGGTCAACTGCCGCTGCTGTCCACTCACGCTGTCCTCGCTCGTATCAGCGCGACGGTCAGGTCACGCTTCACTGCCAAGGATAACCGCCGCGTGATCGTTCCGCGCCGGACACACTGTGGGCACCAGGAGTTGTCTAGAACGGAATGTCGTCGTCCCCGAACGGCACGTCGTTTCCGAAGTCGGCTGCCGGGGCCGGATCGGGCGCGCTGCGCGAAGCAGGGGCGCTGCGCTGCGGACGTTCGCCACCACCGCGCTGGTAGCCGCCTTCCTGGGAGGCGCCGCTGCGCTGGTAGCCGCCACCGCCCTCACCGCCACCGCCACCACGGCCGCCCAGCATCTGCATCTCGTCGCAGATGATGTCGGTGGTGTAGTGCTTGACGCCGTCCTTGTCGTAGGAGCCGTACTCGATGTGGCCTTCGATATAGACCTGACTGCCCTTGGTCAGATACATCCTGGCCGTCTCCGCCGTCTTGCCGAAGATCTTGACCCGGTGCCACTCGGTCTTCTCCTGCCAATTGCCGTCACGGTCCTTGCGCGACGAAGTCGTGGCAATGCTCAGGGTGGCGATGGTCGTGCCCCCTTGCGTGGAACGCACGTCCGGGTCGTTGCCCAGATTGCCGATCAAAATCACCTTGTTCACGCCGCGCGCCATGGCTCTTCCTTGTCTCGTATCGCCCCGATCGGGCGTCATCATTGAAGTATAGCCGGGCGGCCCGCGCAGCCGGGAAAACGCGCGAATCCGGGTCGGAAAATGCCGCATTCCTTATACTGTGCGGTCAAATCCGAGCTTTCCCATGCCCGCCAGTCCCGCATTTCCCGACCTGAATTCGATCCAGACCCTGGCCGCGCCCGACATGGCGGCGCTGGACGCGCTGATCCGCCGCCGCCTGGCCTCGGACGTGGTGCTGATCAACCAGGTCGCCGAGTACATCATCGGCGCCGGCGGCAAGCGCCTGCGCCCGCTGCTGCTGCTGCTCACCGCCGCCGCGCTCGGGCACCGTGGCCCCGACGCGCACCAGCTGGCGGCGGTCATCGAATTCATCCACACCTCCACCCTGCTGCACGACGACGTGGTGGACGAGTCCGACCTGCGCCGCGGGCGGCAGACCGCCAACGCGGTCTGGGGCAACGCCACTTCGGTGCTGGTCGGCGACTTCCTGTATTCGCGCAGTTTCCAGTTGATGGTCGAACTGGGGTCGATGGAGGTGCAGCACATCCTCGCCGACACCACCAATACCATTGCCGAGGGCGAGGTTCTGCAGCTGCTGCACGTCCACAACCCGGACACCGACGAAGCCGCCTACCTGCGTGTCATCGAACGCAAGACCGCAATCCTGTTCGCGGCCGCCACCCGCCTCGGCGCGCTGCTGGCCGGCGCCGACGCCCGCGTGCAGGCGCGGCTCCACGACTATGGGCTGAATCTGGGCTATGCCTTCCAGATCGCCGACGACGTGCTCGACTACGCATCGGACGCGGCCACGCTGGGCAAGAACCTCGGCGACGACCTCGCCGAAGGCAAGGCCACGCTGCCGCTGATCCACGCAATGGCACAGGCTGACGCCGAAACCCGTGCAGAACTGCGCCGAATCATCGAGCACGGCGACCGCACCGGACTGGATAGAGTGCAGGCCGCCATCCGGAGCTCCAACAGCCTCGACTACAGCCGCAGCCGTGCGCACAACTACGCCCACGCGGCGGAAGCGTCGCTGCAGGGCCTGCCCGACAATGCCTACACCGACACCCTGCGCGGTCTGGCGCGCTACGCGGTGAACCGCGACCACTGAACGCGATCCAACGCCGCGCCCCTAGCCGCCGAAGCGCTCGCGAAAGAACGCATGCATCATCGCGTAGGCGCGACGAGCCGCGCGCGGATCGTACTGGCAGCCGGGCCGGTTGGCGGTTTCCAGCGCGAAACAGTGCACTGCGCCACCGAAGTTGACGAACGTCCAGTCGGCGCCGGCGCGGTCCATTTCCTGCTCGAACGGAACGATGGCGTCCTTCTGGCTGGCATCGGCCGCGCCGTTCAGAACCAGCAGCGGGGTCTTGACCGAGCCGGGTGTCGCGGGCGATTGCGTTTTCAGCCCACCGTGGAAGGTGACGATGCCGGCCAGATACGCGCCGCTGCGCGCCAGTTCCAGCACCAACGAACCGCCGAAGCAGAATCCGAATGCGCCGATGCGCGCCACGTCCAGCGGCACCGCCCCGGCCTGCGCCTTGAACGCCGCCAGCGCCGCCGCCATTCGCGCCCGCATGACCTCGGGTTGCGCCAGCAGCGCGCCCACCAGCGCCCCGGCCTGCCGGTCGCCGGCCGGCAGCTTGCCCTTGCCGTACATGTCGACCACGAACACCACGAATTCGCGCCCGGCTTGCTGGCGCGCCTTGTCCAGGGCCGACGCGGTGACGCCGTACCAGTCCGGCACCATGAGCAGTCCGGGCCGGTGGGCAGGACCGGCATCGTCATAGACCACGTAGCCGCTGAACACCTCGTGGCCCACGTGCCATTCGACCGCTTTCGTCTGCATCTTCGCCATCCCCGGCAAGGCCAGCAGCATCAAGGCCAGTCCGAAAAGGATACGTCGCATGGCGCGGCTCCGGTGGAATGACACGACTACGCTACGGGTCGCAGGTTCAACCGGCGTGAATCCCGGGAATGGCTCCAGGGCGACGGCGGGAGCCGGAAAAACTACGCGATCCCCATTCCTGCAATCCCGGAAATCGCGTCCGGGTCGAAGCCGGCCAATTGCGCGAAATGGCGGCCGCGCTCGATGTAGTTGCGATACGGGCCGAAGCTGGGCGCGCCGGGCGAGAGCAGCACCACGCCACCCTCGGGCAGCGCGGCGCGCGCCTTGGCCACCGCGTCGGAAAGGTCGTCCGCCGCTTCGAGAAGAAAGCCGCCGCGGCCGGCCAGCGGCGCCATCAGGTCGTGGATGCGCGGTCCGTTCTGCCCCATCGTGATGACGGCCCTCGGCGCATGGGCGCGCATCGCCTCGGCAAATTCCTCCCAGGGCAGGCCGCGGTCGTGGCCGCCGACCAGCACCGCGACCGGGCGGTCCGCATACAGCGCCAGCGCCGCCAGCGTCGCCATCGGCGTGGTGCTGATGGAATCGTTGACGTAGAGCACGCCGTCGCGCTCGCCGAGCGGCTGCAGGCGATTGGGCAGGGGCTGGAAACCGGCCGCCCGCGGCGCCAGCGCCACCGCGTCCAGCCCGAACGCTTCCAGCGCGGCGAGCACCGCGCACAGGTTGCTGCGGTTGTGGCGGCCGGGAAGCGGCATCGCCGCCGTGTCCATCACGAACGCATCGCAGCGGTACAGCGCATCGCCGCGCAAATGCCAGCCGCGCGCATCGCCGTACCAGCGGATCTCGCTATAGGGCAGGTGCAACGCCGCCAGGAGGGGATCGGCCGCGTTCAGCACGGCAACGCGCGGCCGCGCCGCGGTCACCAGCGCCAGCTTGTCGGCGTAGTAGCGCTGCTCACCGCCGTGCCAGTCGAGGTGCTCGGGATGCAGGTTGGTGACGATGGCCACCTGCGGATGCGCGCCCGAGGCCGCCACGTCGCGGGTCTGGTAGCTGGACAGCTCAATGGCCCAGGCGTCGGCCCGGTCGTCCAGCAATTCCAGCAAGGGAACGCCGATGTTGCCGGCCAGCGCGGTGCGCAGGCCCGCAGCGCGCAGCAGGTGCGCCAGCAGCGAGGACGTCGTGCTCTTGCCCTTGGTGCCGGTGACGCAGGCGGTGCGCGCCATCGTGCCGTCCTGCGCGCGTTCGGCAAACCACAGCGCGGTGCCGCCGATGAAACGCGTGCCGCGCTGCGCGGCAACCACGGCCTCCGGCAGGTTCGGGCTGATGCCAGGGGACTTCACCACGACGTCGAACGTGGCCAGTCGCTCGCTCGTCGCTGCCTGCCCGCCGTGCAGCAGGGCATCGCCCAGCGCCGCGGCTTCGGTCGCCTCCGCGTCGCTGCAGAACAGGGTCAGCGCCTGATCCGGAAGGCGCGCCCGCAGCGCGCGGTAGGCGGCGTGGCCCTCGTGGCCCCAGCCCCACAGCGCCACCCGTCTCCCGGACAGGTCGGCGATACGCAAGTGCTCAGGCAGCGAAGCGGTCACGCAGCTGCTCCCACAGCGCGGGCGGGATGCGATGGGTGGGATCCAGCGCCAGCAGCGGCTCGATCCGCAGTTCATCGGGCGACAGCTTGGGCGCGATCAGCGCCGTGAAGCGCTTCACCACCACGTCTTCGCGCCACTCCGGCCGCTGCGCCAGCGCCGCCATCGCGGCGCGCGATTCGCGGCCCTCGCCCACGCATTCGAACGGCTTGTGGTCCTGGTATTCCAGCAGCGCATCGAAGCCGGGAATCAGCGCCGGATCGTCCAGCAGGTTGCGCCCGACGATGCCGACCAGCCGCAGCTTGGGCAGGAACGGCGCCAGCGCGAGGAACACGAACAGGCATTTCGGGCAGACGCCGCACCAGCGGCTGGTGGGGCGCTCGCCGAGGATGTGGAAGTTGCGGTTGCAGCTGGAGAAACAGCCGTCGTAGCGGTCGGACTTTGCGAACTGCCTGGCCACCGCCAGCTCGCTCAGCGGCCGCAGCAGCGAGTAGTAGTCCAGATCGGCCGCCACGTGGCTGCGCAGGTAGTCGCCGAACGCCGACTCGAACGCCCAGCCCTTCGACCACTGGTGGTTGACCTCGCCGGTGCCGGGGATCAGCGAGCCATAGCTGGCGGAGCGCTCGTTGGAAAACACCACTTGGTCCACGCCCAGCAGGACTGCGGCAAAGGCCATGATCGCCGAGTTCACCGCGGTGACGGGGATGTGCCCGTTCCACGCGCCCTGCCGGTTGAAGTCGAACAGCTGCGGCGCGAGCTGGCGACCGATGTTGAGCGTGGGCAGCTCCGTACGCGCCGCGCAGGCGGCGATCAGCTGCGAGCCGCCGATCCAGGTGACGGTCTGTTCGACGCCGGCGGCGCGCAGCGCCTCGATGCTGACCAGCGAATCCTTGCCGCCGCCGATGGCCACCAGCGCGTGCGGGCGCAGGCCGAGTGCTTTTGCCCCATCCCCACCCAACCCTCCCCTTGAAGGGGAGGGCTTCAAAACGGGAAAGCGAATCCTGTCGCGCAGATCCAACCCGTTGCGGTAGGCGAATTCGCCCAGTCCATTGCGATAGACGGTTTCCAGCAACGCCGCAGTACCGGCGTCGATGCCCTCGCCTTCGATCCGGATGTCCTCGGGCACCGCCGCCTTGTAATAGCTCACCCCGGCAATCAAGTGCAGCAGTTGCAATGCGCGCTGCATCGCTGCCGCGCGCCGCGGTTCGAGGGCGAACGGCGCACCCGGCACGGTGATGGTTTCGGTCAGCTCCGGGCCGTCGTCGAAGGCATAGACCAGCCGCGCCACGCCGGTGCCGGCATCGAAAGCGCAGCGCACGAAGCGGAAACAGCGGATACGGTCGCGTTGAAAGGTCCAGTCGGTCATGTCGGTCCGCGTCCGCTACAGAACGTCTTGCTCCGGAAGCGCGCGCTGATTGTAGACGCTGGCCATGGTGAAACCGTAGGCACCGGCGTCGGCGATCAGCAGTACGTCGCCCGGCGCGGTCGCCTCCGGCAGCTTGACCCGGTGCCCGAACACGTCGCTGGACTCGCAGATCGGCCCCACCACGTCGAAGTCGGTCAGCGCATTCGATTCAATCCGCGACAGGTTGGCGATGTCGTGCCAGGCGTCGTACAGCGCGGGCCGGATCAGCGCGTTCATCCCGGCATCCAGCCCGACGCGCACCACCCCGTCCTTTTCGACCACCTGGGTGCAGCGCGCCAGCAGCACGCCGGCCTCGGCCACGAGGAAGCGGCCGGGTTCGATCGCCAATTGGAACGCCGGATGCACGGCCTTGATCCCGGCCAGTCCCTTGCCCCAGGCGTCGAGGTCGAACGGCTCGTCGTCGTCGGTATAGGGAATCGGCAGGCCGCCGCCGATGTCGAGCACCTCGACGCTGCCGATCCGGCGCGCGAAGCCGGCCAGTTCATCGACCACTTCCTGCCAGTGCCCCACCGTCTCGATGCCGCTGCCGAGGTGCGCGTGCAGGCCGGTGATGCGCACGCCCAGCGCGCGCGCGGCCTCGGTGAATTCATCGACGCGCTGCGCCGACAGCCCGAACTTGGCTTCCTTGCCGCCGGTGTTGACCTTTTCGTGGTGGCCATCGCCATGGCCCAGGTCGATCCGCAGCCACAGCGCGCGGTTGCGGAACACCTCCGGCCAGCGCCACAGCAGTTCGACGTTGTCGACCGTCACCGTCACCCCGAGTGCCAGCGCCTGTCGGTATTCCTCGACCGGCGCAAAGCTGGGCGTGAACAGCACGCGCTCGGGCGCCAGTTCCGGCAGCGCCGCGAAAGCGCGCTCGACCTCACCCAGCGACACGCACTCCAGTCCGAAACCTTCCTCGACCAGCGTTCGCAGGATCGCCGGATGGGCGTTGGCCTTGATCGCGTAGTAGCGGCGATCGACCGCAGCCACCGCCTTGAGCTGGCGCGCGCGCGCGCGCACCGTCGCCAGATCGTAGACGTAGCGCGGAGTGCCCTCGGCGGCGCGGTCCAGCAAGGCATGGCGCGACTCCGGCAACCGCCACCACGGCGTCGGCCGTCTCCGGAACGTGCCCTCGATCTCGCGCCAGCGCGGGCCGAAGACGTCGCTCTCGTGCACCGGCATCGCGCCGGAATCGATCAGGGCCGCATGCAGTTTCGGCAACATGCCGTCGGCCACCGCCTCGTCGACCACGAAGGTCAGGTTGAGGTCGTTGGACGACTGCGAAATCAGGTGCACGTTTTCGCGACCGAACATCGCCCACACGTCCTGCAGCTTGTGCAGCAGCGAGCGCATGCCGCGACCGACCAGGGTAATGGCAGCGCACGGCGCGATCACCTTCACCCGGCACACCTGCGCGAGGTCTTCGGACAAGCGCGCCAGCACGTCGGTGGAAATCAGGTTCTCGGACGGATCCAGCGACACGGTGACATTGGTTTCCGCCGAGCCGATCAGGTCCACCGACAGCCCGTGCTTCTTGAACAACGCGAACACGTCGGCCAGGAAGCCCACCTGCTGCCACATGCCGATGCCTTCCATCGACACCAGCGCGATGCCGTTGCGGCGGCTGATGGCCTTCACCCCCGGCACCGGTTCGGCGGCGCCATCGATGCTGGTGCCGGGCAGATGCGGGCGCTCGGTGTCGAGAATGGCCATCGGCACGCCGGCGTTGCGGCAGGGCCGCAGCGAACGCGGGTGCAGCACCTTGGCGCCGGTGGTGGCGATTTCCTGCGCTTCGTAATAGTCCAGCCGGGTGAGCAGGCGGGCATCCGGCACTTCACGCGGATTGGCGCTGAACATGCCGGGCACGTCGGTCCAGATCTCGACCCGGCGCGCGCCCAGCAAGGCGCCGAAGTACGCCGCCGAGGTGTCCGAGCCGCCGCGCCCGAGGATCGCGGTGCCGCCATCGCAATGCCGGGCGATGAAGCCCTGGGTGATCAGCAGCCGGTTTGACTGTGCGTCAAGTCGCTCACGCCAGCCAGCCTCCGCCTGCCACTGGCAGTTCACCGACAACCGCTGCGACCACGCGCTCTGGTTGGGCTGCGGCGGCAGCGCGACCAGCCAATCGCGCGCGTCCAGCCAGCCGATGTCGAGGCCCTGCGCAAACAGGTAGGCCGCGCCGATCGTCGACGACAGCAGTTCGCCCTGCCCCAGCACCTCGGCCTGCCAATCCAGCGGGCGCGTTGCCGCGCGCGGATCGGCAAGCAACCCGCGCAGCGTTGCAAGCCGTTCGCCCAGCACCGCATCGGCGTCCAGATCCAGTCCGGTCACGAATTCGCGATGGCGCGCTTCGAGCCGAGCCACCCGCTCCACGCCGTCGGCGGCGCCTTCGGCAACCGCGGTCAGTTCGTTGGTGACGCCCGACAGCGCCGACACCACCACCAGCACCCGCGCATCGTGGTCGCGGGCGCGACCGGCGGCGAGCTTGCCGATGTTGTCCCAGCGCGCACGCGCGGACACCGAAGTGCCGCCGAACTTGAGCACCAGCCAGCGCGGCGCGGGAACCGTCGAAATGGACATCGGTCGATGGGGAAAAGGGGGAAGGTCCGCGCGTGCGGCAATCCCGCAATTCTAGGGCAACGCCAGCCAGGTTGGCGGCAGCGCGGCATGGCATCTCGTCATGCCCATCCACCCGAACCTCGGCGAATCGTCATCGCGCCGCCCGGTCGTCGGCCGGCGTGGAAGACACGGCCCGACCCAGCCAGCGCAGCCCACGCCAGGTCCAACGCCACAGCATCCACACGATCAACGCCAGCAGCAGGCTCAAGCCCACCCCGAAACCCAGCGCCAACCACGGATGGGCGATGGCCAGGGCCAACGCGCCCACCACCAGCCCATCCTCGACCAGCGACACGGCCCCGTTGCTGAAGGGTTCTGGCGAAGTGTTGAGCAGCGCGCGCACGCCGGACTTCAGGCCATGGCTGAGCAGCGCCGCGCCGCCGCCGAGCGCCAACACGCCCGCACCCAGCTGGCCGTCCGGCGAGAGAGTCGCCGCCGCGAGGAAGGCGCCCGCTGGAATCCGCGCCAGCGTCTGCAGCAGATCCCAGACCGAATCCACGCCGGGGATCTTGTCGGCGAAGAACTCCACCGCCGCCAGCACGCCACAGGTGCCCAGCACCCACGGCGACTGCGTGGCCTGCAGCGCCGACGGCAGTTCCACCCAACCCAGCGCGCCGGCCAGACCCACGCCGAAGACGGTCAGGTAGGCACGGATCCCCGCCAGCCACGCCAGCAGCAGGCCGATCGCGAACAGCTGCGCCTCGCTCATGGCCGCCTCCAGTCAGCGATCGATCGGCTCGACCACGACCGCCGTTCCATAGCACAGCACTTCGGTCAGCCCGGTCATGATCTCGGTGGCGTCGTAACGCACCGCAACGATGGCGTTGGCTCCCTGGCGGCGGGCGTGTTGCACCATGTCGCGATAGGTCTCGAAGCGCGCCTGCTCGCACAGTTCGGTGTAGATCGTGATGTTGCCGCCGAACAGCGTTTGCAGCCCGCCAATGAAATTGCCGACCACCGAGCGCGACCGCACCACGATCCCGCGCACCAGCCCCAGATTGCGAACGACGCGATAGCCGGGAAGCTCCTGCATCGTGGTCACCATCGAATCGTCCAGCGGGATGATGCCGGCCTGGACCGTGCCGGAGTTGTAGGGGTCCGTCATTGATACTCCCCGTGAAACTGCGCTGGAAATCCAAGGCTCGACTCTACGCGCATCACCTGTCCCCAACCGGCACCAACCGCAGATCCTGGAAATCGAAGCTGAAGTCGGTCAGCGGCGAGATCGGCTCCATCCGCAGCTCGCGGATCTTGCCGTCGGGATCGAGCGTGAAGCTGAGGAAGGCATCGGCGTTCAGGCTGCGGTCGCGCCAGCGCACGATGAAGGTGTCGTGCTGCCAGTGGGTGATGTCGCCCAGCAGTTGTGCGGTCTTGGCGAACTGCAGCTCCAGCCCTTTCGCGCCCTGCCGGATCACCACGTCGCCATACCACGGATCGCGATAGGTGCCGGCGTAGCGCGCCAGCGGCAGCGAGGGCCGGCTTGAGGCGTCGCGTGCGGCAAGGTGCTTCTGCCAGCTGTCGTCGGCGTTGCCCTGCGCCCGGGCGACCGCCTCTGCATAGCCCTGCAGCCAGTCATGGCCGGTATTGCCGAGCATCATGTCCAGCGCCTCATAAGTGATCGCGTTGAACGCGGCGCCGACTTCGGCACTGGTGAGCACGATCACGCCGATCTTCTTGCCGGGAAGCAGGGTCAGGCGCGACACCTGGCCCGGCCAGCCGCCGGTATGCCAGACCATCCGGTTGCCGAGGTAATCCGACAGGTTCCAGCCCTGTCCATAACCGTAGAAATTGGGCGTGGCATCGGCCAGTGCGGAAATCGGCGACGGTCGCACCGGAATGGGCGTGAGCATCGTCCACATCTCGCGCTGGCGCTGTTCGGAAAACAGCCGCTTGGCGCTGTCGCCGGAACCGGCATAGACGCCGCCGGCCAGCTGCGCGTTCATCCACCTGGTCATGTCGTGGGCGCTGGAGTAGATGCCGCCCGCCCCGGAGACGTTTCGCCAGCTGGTGACGGCGACCGGACGCAGATCCTTGAAGTCGTACAGCGCGTTGCCGACCGCCACGTTGTCACCGGGCCGCAGGGCGTCGCTGTTGAAGCGGGTTTCGCTCATGCCCAGCGGGTTCCAGATCCGGGTCTGCAGGAACTGTTCGTAGGACATTCCCGAAGCTTGTTCGATCACCAGCTGGGCCACACCGAACAGGATGTTGTCGTAGGCGTACTGCTCGCGGAAGCCGCCGGTCAACGGGACGTCCTTCAGCCGTTCGGCGACCTCGCGGGTGGTGTAGGTGGTGGTCGGCCAGTACAGCAGGTCGCCCGCGCCCAGGCTCAGACCGGAGCGGTGCGCCAGCAGGTCGCGCACGCGCATTTCGTGCGTGACATAGGGATCGCTCATCCGGAACCACAGCAGATGGTCGATCACGCGGTCGGTGGTCTTGAGCTTGCCGTCGTCCTGCAACATGTTCAGCGCGGCGGCCGTGAACGCCTTGGTGTTGGAGGCGATCGCAAACAGCGTGTGGGCATCCACCGGCGCCGGCTTGCCCATCTCGCGCACGCCGTAGCCGCGCTCCATGACGACCTTGCCATCGGCGACGATGGCCACCGCCACGCCCGGCACGTTGAACTGTTTTTGCACGCGGGCGACAAAGTCGTCGAACTGCGCCAACCGCGCCGCATCGGGAAGCTGCGCCGACAGCGGCGCCATGGTGTCGTTGACGCTGGCAGGCGGGGCCTGCTGCGACCACGACGGCGACGGCGCCAGCACGGTCAGGAAGGCGGTCAGGGCGAAGGTCAGCGGTGCGATGCGCATGGACGGGCTCCGGAATCGAACAGGCGAAGTATGCCGCCGCAGGCGTCCGGCCGCGAACCGCCATCGGTTTTGCCGTCTTGCCGAGTTCGCGCCTTGCGCACGGCCGTCCAAGGCACGCACGAAACGCGCCCGGCCTTCCACCCCGGCTCCGGCGCACGCCACGGCAACGCCTTCCAGGACCGATAATGGACGGCATGACGGCCAAAGACACCCGGCGAGCGCTCTGGCAAATCCACTTCTGCGTCCTGCTGTGGGGATTCACCGCGATCCTCGGCAAACTCATCACCCTGCCCGCGCTACCGCTGGTGTGGTGGCGAATGCTGCTGGTGACGGTGGCGCTGGCCCTGCTGCCGCGGGTCTGGCGCGGACTGGCGGCACTGCCGGCGCGAACGCGGCTGGCCTACGCCGGCATCGGCATGCTGGTCGCCCTGCACTGGTTGACCTTCTACGGCGCGATCAAGCTGGCCAACGCCTCGGTCGCCGCCACCTGCATGGCGTTCGCCACCCCGATGACCGCCATGATCGAGCCGCTGCTCACCCGGCAGCGCTTCCGTCCCGGCGACCTCGCGCTCGGCCTGCTGTCGCTGCCGGGCATCTGGCTGGTGGTGGGCGGCGTGCCGGAAGGCATGCACATCGGAATTGCGGTGGGCCTGGTGTCGGCATTCTTCGTGGCCACCTTCGGCTCGCTCAACAAGCGCATGGTCGATGCCGGCGATCCGCTGACCGTCACCGCGCTGGAACTGGGCACCGGAACCCTGCTGCTGACCCTGCTCGCGCCGCTGATGCCGACGCTGGTGCCGGCCTTCGCCGGATCGCTCCTGGTCCTGCCTTCGCTGCCGGACATGCTCTGGCTGCTGCTGCTTGCGCTGGCCTGCACCCTGCTGCCCTATGCGCTGTATCTGGTCGCGCTGCGCCACCTGTCGGCCTTCACCGCCCAGCTTTCGGTGAACCTCGAACCGATCTACGCCATCATCCTCGCAGCCATCCTGTTCGACGAACAGCAGGAACTGCACACCCGCTTCTATCTCGGCGTCGCGATCATCCTGGCTGTCGTGTTCGCCCAAGGCCTCCTCGCCGGCCGCCGCAAACCCGGTCCGGCCGACGAGCACGTCGAAATGCTCGGCATCAGCGAGTCGAGGCAACTGGTGGAATGAAGCAGGTGCCGCAAGGTCTCGGATCTTGCGCAGGGGTTTGCGCCGGTCCGATCAGGATCGCCATCAGGTTGCGAAAGGGCCGCAATGAAAAACGGCCCGGATTGCAAGACCCAAGTCATTGATTTTAAAGGAAATGGTCGGGGTAGCCGGATTTGAACCGACGACCACTTGTCCCCCAGACAAGTGCGCTACCAGGCTGCGCTATACCCCGAGTTCGTTGCAATTATAGCGAATGCGCGGACGGTTTCCCCAAGCCGCGCCGAACGGCTTGGCAAGCCTGCCGTCAGTGCCGCAGGATCTGCAGCACTTCTTCCAGTTCGCCGCGCACCTGGCGCACGATCTGCGCGCTCAGGGCGGATTCCTGCCTGGCGTCGTCGCCTTCCAGGCGCAGCCGCGCGCCGCTGATGGTGTAGCCCTGTTCGTAGAGCAGGCTGCGGATCTGGCGCACCATCAGCACGTCGTGGCGCTGGTAGTAGCGGCGATTCCCGCGGCGCTTGGACGGTTCGAGGCTGGGGAATTCGGTCTCCCAGTAGCGCAGCACGTGCGGCTTGACGTCGCACAGCTCGCTGACCTCGCCAATCGTGAAGTAGCGCTTGGCCGGGATCGGCGGAAGTTCGCGATTGCTCCCCGGATCAAGCATGGTTGTTCCCGCTGTAGGCCTCGACCCGCGCCCGGAGTTTCTGGCCAGGGCGGAAGGTGACGACGGTGCGCGCGGTAATCGGAATCTCCTGGCCGGTCTTGGGATTGCGGCCCGGGCGGGGATTCTTGCGGCGCAGGTCGAAGTTCCCGAAGCCGGACAGCTTGATCTGGCTGCCCTGCTCCAGCGCTTCGCGCAAGCCACCGAAAAACGCCTCGACGAATTCCTTCGCCTCGCGCTTGTTCAGACCGACCTCTTCATAGAGTTGCTCGGCCATATCCGCCTTGGTCAACGCCATTCCTCTCCCCTGTCACAACGGCCTGCGGCACCAACCCGTCAACGTCGGATCACCGCGCTGTGTCTCTCGCCCAGCGCCGCCACCACGCTGGCGACCGCGGATTCCACATCCTGCTCGGTCAGAGTGCGCGAATCATCCTGAAAAATCAAGCGCATGGCGAGACTTTTGCAGCCTTCTCCAACGCCTTTCCCGATATAGCGGTCGAACAGGCCCACCTCGCGCAGCAGCGCGCCGCCGGCCGCGAACGCCGCCGTCCGCATTTCGTCCCAGGACACGGTCTCGGCCACCACGAACGCAAGGTCGCGGCGCACCGAGGGGAAGCGCGACAGCGCCCTGGCGCGGGGCAGCGCGCGTGCCACCAGCGCGTCGAGGTCGAGTTCGAAGGCATACACCGAAGCCTCGATGCCCAGCGCGTCCTGCAGCGAAGGATGCAGTTGGCCGATCCAGCCGATAACAGCGCCATCACGCAGGACGTCGGCGCTGCGGCCCGGATGCGCGAACGGGCGCTGCGCGGAGCGGTATTCGAGCGGCGCACCGGACAACGCGGCCAGGCTGTCCAGGTCGCCGCGCAGATCATGGAAATCGACCTTTCGCGCCGCCAGGCCCCATTGTTCGGCGTTCGCGTCGCCGCAGGCGACCGCAGCGATTCGCCGGGTTTCCAGCGGTGCCTCCGTCGCCACGGCAAACGTGCGCCCCAGTTCGAACAGCCGCAGGCGCGGCTGCTGGCGGGCGGCGTTGCGCGCCAGCGCGGCCGCGAGCCCGGGCAGCAGGCTGGTGCGCATCACCCCGAGCTCGGCGCTGAGTGGATTGGCCAGCGCCACACCCGCTTCATCCAGACCCCAGGCTTCAAGCTGCGCGCGATCGACGAAAGAAAAATTGATCGCTTCCAGATAGTCGCGCGCCACCAGCTGGCGACGAACGTCGTGTTCGCTGCTGCGGCTTTCGCTGGGCGCGACCAGTCGCGTCGAGCCGCCCGGCAGCGTGGTCGGGATGGCGTCATAGCCGTGGATGCGCGCCACTTCCTCGATCAGGTCTTCCTCGATGGCCAGGTCGAAGCGACGCGCCGGCGTTGCCACCCTCCAGCCATCGTCCGCGGCCTCCACCGCCAGCCCGAGCGCGCCGAGGATCCGCGCCACTTCGGCGTCGTCCACCTGCGTGCCCAGCACCCGCGCCAGCCGTGCGCGGCGCAGCGCGATGACCTTGGGCTGCGGAAGATGCGCGCGCAGTTCGGTTGACTGCACCGGCCCGGGCTTGCCCCCCGCGATGTCCAGGATCAGGCGGGTCGCACGCTCGATGGCGATGCGCGGCAGTTCCGGATCCACCCCGCGTTCGAACCGGTGCGCGGCATCGGTGTGCAGGCCCAGCCTGCGGCTGCGGCCGATGATGGCCGACGGCGCGAAGTGCGCGGCCTCCAGCAGCACGTTGCGGGTGGCCTCGCCCACCTTGGTGTCGTTGCCGCCCATCAGGCCGGCCAGTCCGATCACGCGGTCGGCGTCGGTGATGGCGAGGAAGCCATCGTCCAGCGTCGCTTCATCGCCGTTGAGCAGGACCAGCGTCTCGCCAGCGCGGGCGCGTCGCACGCCAATGGGACCCTTGAGCCGGTCGCGGTCGTAGGCGTGCATCGGCTGGCCGAGTTCCAGCATCAGATACTGGGTGACATCGACGAGGAAGCTGACCGGGCGCACGTCGCTGCGGAGCAGCCGCTGCGCCATCCACAGCGGGGTACGCGCCGCCGGGTTCACGCCCTCGATCACGCGGCCGACGAAACGCGGCGCATCGCCACCGGCGTTCAGTTCCACCGGCACCGCGCTGTCGATGACGGCGGGCACTGCCTCGGTATCCAGCGGTTCGACCTCGCAGCCGAATGCGGCGGCCACGTCGAAGGCAATCCCGCGCACGCCGAAGCAGTCGGCGCGGTTGGGGGTGAGCTTCAGTTCGATGCTGGCATCGGGCAGGCCGAGGTAGTCGGCCAGCGGCTTGCCCACCGGCGCATCGTCAGGCAGTTCCAGCAGGCCGGAGGCGTCGGCGTCGATGCCCAGTTCCTTCGCCGAGCACAGCATCCCGTTGGACTCCACGCCGCGCAGTTTCGCGGCCTTGATGGTCAGCGTGCCCACCGTCGTGCCGATGGTCGCCAGCGGCGCAACCAGTCCCGCGCGCGCATTGGGCGCGCCGCACACGATCTGCAGCGGCACGCCGAGGCCGGCATCGACCTGGCAGACCTGCAGCTTGTCGGCCTGCGGATGCTTCTCGGCAGACAGGATCTTCGCCACCACCACGCCGTCCAGGGCCTCGCCCAGGGGCGTGAGTTCCTCGACTTCCAGACCAATGGCGGTCAGCGTCGCCGCCAACTGCTCACGGGTGGCGCTGGTCTTGACGTGCTGGCGGAGCCAATTCTCGGAGAACTTCATATTGATCCCATTGCTTCAGCTTCAAGCCCTCCCCTTCAAGGGGAGGGAGAAAAACATCAGGCGAACTGGCGCAGGAAGCGCACGTCGTTGTCGAAAAACGCGCGCAGGTCGTCCACGCCATAGCGCAGCATGGCGAAGCGTTCGACGCCCAGGCCGAAGGCGAAGCCGGTGTACTTCTCCGGGTCGATGCCCACGCTCTTCAATACATTCGGATGCACCATCCCGCAGCCCAGCACCTCCAGCCAGCGGGTGCTGCCATCGGCCTGCTGCCAGGCGATGTCCACCTCCGCCGACGGCTCGGTGAAGGGGAAGTAGCTGGGGCGGAAGCGCATCTCGAAATCGCGCTCGAAGAACGCGCGCACGAATTCCACCAACGTGCCCTTGAGGTCGGCGAAGCTGGCGTGCTCGTCCACCAGCAGGCCCTCCACCTGGTGGAACATCGGCGTGTGGGTCTGGTCGGAATCGCTGCGGTAGACCTTGCCGGCCGCGATCATGCGCAGCGGCGGCTGGCCGCCGCGCGCCAGCAAGTCCTGCATGTAGCGGATCTGCACGCCGGAGGTGTGCGTGCGCAGCAGCCGGCCGTCGGGGAAATAGAAGGTGTCGTGCATGGCGCGCGCCGGGTGGTGCGGCGGGAAGTTCAGCGCCTCGAAGTTGTGCCAGTCGTCCTCGATCTCGGGACCGTCGGCCAGCTCGTAGCCCAGACGCCCGAAGATGTCGACGATGCGCTCCAGCGTGCGGCTGACCGGATGCACGCCGCCGCGCTCTGCGCGCCTGCCCGGCAGGGTGACGTCGATGGCTTCCTGCGCCAGCCGCGCCCCCAGCGCCGCTGCATCCAATGCCAGCTTGCGCGCCGCCAGCGCCGCTCCAATCGCGTCCCGCGCCCGGTTGATCGCCTCGCCAGCCGCCTTGCGCTGATCCGCAGGCAACGCGCCCAGCGCCTTGAGTTGCGCGGTGACGCTGCCGCTCTTGCCCAGCAGCGCCACGCGCAGGGCTTCAAGCGCGTCCGGCGCGGAAGCGGCGGCGATGTCGGCCAGCGCCTGGGTGGACAACGATTCGATTTCGCTCATTTGCAATCCATCCCGAACCTGCGTTTCTTGTTGTCTGCCCTGCCTCGAGGACGGCCCGTGGTCGCAACCGCCTTGCCGGATATCCGGTCGCGGCCATGGTCCGCTCCTGCATGCAGGGAGTCTGAAAAAAAACAATGGGGAAGGACTCGCGCCCTTCCCCACGTCGTGATGGCTTGCGCCATCGATACCGCCTTTCGTGTGGATCGACGGCTTACGCCGCCAAAGCGCCCTTCGCCTTCTCGGTCAGGGCCGTAAACCCGGCGGCGTCGTGCACGGCGATATCCGCCAGCACCTTGCGGTCCAGGGTGATCCCGGCCTTGAGCAGGCCGTTCATGAAGCGGCTGTAGCTCAGGCCGTTGGCGCGCGCGCCGGCATTGATGCGCGCGATCCACAGCGAGCGGAACTGGCGCTTCTTCTGCTTGCGGCCGATGTAGGCATACTGCTGCGCCTTCGTCACCGCCTGCTTGGCGACGCGGAAGACCTTGCGGCGGGCGTTGTAGTAGCCCTTGGCAGCCTTGAGAACTTTCTTGTGACGGCGGCGCGCCATCACGCCACGCTTGACTCGTGCCATGGTTCAGCCCTCCTCAGAGATACGGCAGCATGCGGTCCAGACGGCCCGCGTCCTCGGCACGAACGTGGTTCGTCTGCCGCAGGTTGCGCTTCCGCTTGGTCGCTTTCTTGGTGAGGATGTGGCTCTTGTTGGCGTGGCCGCACTTGTACTTGCCGGAAGCGGTCTTCCGGAAGCGCTTGGCCGCCGCCCGATTGGTCTTGATCTTGGGCATTGGGAATCCTTGCGAAATCAACGAACTGGCCGAGGCGGCAGCTTGGCCTTTCGGCCTTGCCACGCTTTCCGTCCTTGCCTTGCCGGTGGTAAGCCCTTGATCCGAAACGGATCAGAGCGGGTCCTGGGAACGCTCGACAACAAACCCGGCGAACCGGGCCAAGCATTATGACGGGTTTCCGGCGAATTCTCAAATCGCGCGGAATCTTGAAGCAGACTCCGGCGGAACCCGCCAAGTCGCTCCCCGATACTCGCTTGGTTGGCGGGTTCCGCCGGAGTCTGCTTCGCGGCGCGTCGCCAGCTCAGCCGCCACACCGGTCACCATCATGGGCGACCGGCTGCAGCCTTACTTCTTCTTCGGCGCGATCATCATCACCATCTGCCGCCCTTCCAGGCGCGGGCGCGATTCGATGAGGATTTCGTCACCGAGGTCGGTTTCGATGCGAGTCGCCATCTCCCGCCCCAGCTCCTGATGGCTCATTTCGCGGCCGCGGAAGCGGATGTTGACCTTGATCTTGTCGCCCTCGGCGAGGAACTCGCGCATCTTGCGCAACTTGATCTGGTAGTCGCCCTCGTCCGTCACCGGGCGGAACTTGACTTCCTTGATCTCGACCTGCCGGGTCTTCTTCTTGGCCTCGTTGGCCTTCTTCTGCTGCTCGAACTTGAACTTGCCGAAATCCATGATCTTGCAGACCGGCGGATCGGCATTCGGCTGGATCTCGACGAGGTCGAGTTCCTCGTCCTCAGCCATGCTCAAGGCTTCGTCACGCGAAAGTACGCCGATCATCTCGCCGTCGCTGCCGATCACACGCACGCGCGGGACACGGATTTCATGGTTGCGGCGATTCTGCTTCGAGTCGGTGGTACTGATTGTGGCTGTCTCCAAACGTGAGCCCTTGCGGGCAGATTGGCCGCCGATTCCGGAATCGACGACCGGTTTTCGTCAAACGCGGCTTCAGCCGACGCTCTCTTCACGCAAACGTGTGACGAAGGCATCGACGGACAAGCTGCCGAGGTCCTCCCCACCCCGCGTGCGCACCGACAGCGTGCCGTTTTCCTTCTCGCGATCCCCGATCACCAGCAGGTACGGAACGCGCTGCAGCGTGTGCTCGCGGATTTTATAGCCGATCTTTTCGTTCCGCAAATCGGAAATCACGCGGAATCCTTGATCGGAAAGGGTTTTCCGGACGGCATCGGCGGCGTCGGCCTGGGCGTCGGTGATGTTCATCACCACCGCCTGCACCGGCGCCAGCCAGGCCGGCAGTTGGCCGGCGTGGTGCTCGATCAAGATGCCGATGAAACGCTCCATCGAGCCGACGATGGCCCGATGCAGCATCACCGGATGCCGCTTCTGGCTGTGCTCGTCGACATATTCGGCGCCGAGCCGGCCCGGCATCATGAAATCGACCTGCATGGTGCCCAGCTGCCAGGTGCGGCCGATCGCGTCGCGCAGGTGGTATTCGATCTTCGGGCCGTAGAAGGCGCCCTCGCCCGGCAGTTCCTCCCACTCCACGCCGGCCGCGCGCAGCGCGCTGCGCAGGGACTCCTCGGCCTTGTCCCAGGTGGCGTCGTCGCCCAGCCTCGGCTCCGGCCGCAGCGCCAGTTTGATCCGCACGTCGGAGAAGCCGAAATCGGCGTAGACCTTCATCGCCTGGGCATGGAAGGCGGTCACTTCCGATTCGATCTGGTCTTCGGTGCAGAAGATGTGGCCATCGTCCTGGGTGAAGCCGCGCACGCGCAGGATGCCATGCAGCGCGCCGGACGGCTCGTTGCGATGGCAGCTGCCGAACTCGCCGTAGCGGATCGGCAGATCGCGGTAGCTGCGCAGACCCTGCTTGAACACCTGCACATGGCCCGGGCAGTTCATCGGCTTGACCGCGTAGGTGCGCTTCTCGGACTCGGTGAAGAACATGTTCTCCTTGTAGTTGTCCCAGTGCCCCGACTTCTTCCACAGTTCGACGTCGAGGATCTGCGGGCAGCGCACCTCGCCGTAGCCGGTGTCGCGATAGACCTTGCGCATGTACTGCTCGACCGCCTGCCACACGCTCCAGCCCTTGGGATGCCAGAACACCAGGCCGGGCGCCTCTTCCTGCAGATGGAACAGATCCTGCTGCTTGCCGATGCGCCGGTGGTCGCGCTTCTCGGCTTCTTCCAGCATGTGGACGTAGGCCTTGAGGTCCTTGTCGTTGAGCCAGGCGGTGCCGTAGATGCGGCTGAGCATCGCGTTGTTGTGGTCGCCGCGCCAGTAGGCGCCGGCCACCTTCATCAGCTTGAAGCTGCGCAGGCGGTCGGTGCCGGGCACGTGCGGGCCGCGGCAAAGATCGGTGAACTCGCCCTGGGTGTAGAGCGACAGGGTCTGATCGGCCGGGATGCTTTCGATGATCTCGGCCTTGTAATCCTCGCCGATGCCCTTGAAGAAGGCGATGGCGTCGTCGCGCGATTTCACGCTGCGGTTCAGTGGCAGCGCTTCCTTGACGATCTTGTGCATCTCCGCCTCGATCGCCGGCAAGTCCTCGGGCGTGAACGGACGCTCGTAGGCGAAGTCGTAATAGAAGCCATTCTCGACCACTGGCCCGATCGTCACCTGGGCACCCGGGAACAGGCGCTGCACCGCCTGCGCCAGCAGGTGGGCGGTGGAGTGGCGCAGGATGTCCAGCGCCTCCGGCGACTTGTCGGTGACGATGGCAAGCGAGGCGTCACGGTCGATGACGTGGCTGGCATCCACCAGTTTGTCGTCAACCTTGCCGGCAAGCGTGGCCTTGGCCAGGCCGGCGCCGATCGACGCGGCCACCTCGGCCACGGTCAGGGGATGGTCGTACTGACGCACGGCGCCGTCGGGGAGCGTGATGTTGATCATGGCGATTCAGGATGCATGGGCCGATAAACGTGGCCGGGGAATGACAGGGCGAAGGGCTTTCGGAACGGGAGGCGTTTTCGCGATTTCAACTGTGCGGAAAACAAAAAAGCGCCGAAGCGCTTTCCGGATGCCCAAAAGTTTCGTGGGCGCGAATGCGTCGGCAGGATTCAATCGGGGCGATGGGTAGTGTCCATGTCGCACGCTCGGCCGGCGTTGCCGCGGGCCACCTTCATTCATTCGTTCGTCGCCACGCGCGATTTGCGCGTGGTGGGCGGTACAGGGTTCGAACCTGTGACCCCTACCATGTCAAGGTAGTGCTCTACCGCTGAGCTAACCGCCCATCAATCCCCCGGAGGGGCCGCGAATTGTAGCGTGTCTCCACGGGCATGGACAAGCGAGAGTGCGAGCGACCAGACGGCACCCGCAACCCGGCCTGAAGCGCCGGAGCCATGGGTGGACAACCGAATTCCATTACCATGCGGTGACGGGAGCCACACCAACCCATCTCCCGGGAACGGGCCGTTGCAGCGCGGGCCTCGTTCCCGATACGCCATTCCACAGAGAAGGCGAAACCCATGCCCCCGGGATTCACGACCCGACTTGCCACGCCCTCCGACCGCGAGCAAATCTACCGGATCCGCCACGACGTTTATGCGGAAGAAATCGGCCAGCACGCCAGCAACGCGTCGGGGACGCTGCGCGACCCGCTGGACCTGGTCAACGAATATCTCGTCGTCCTGGATCGCGACGTCGTGGCGGCGTTCGTGGCGATCACCCGGTGGATTAAACCGCGAAGTGCAATTTCCATGAACTGAAGCGGGCCAGGTGTCGTAGCCTGCGCCACTTCACCGGCAAGTGGAGTTGCACATGACCTATCGACACCTGACCCTGGAACAACGC
>WBZO01000147.1_pt1 | contig 190814 bp, 155 predicted proteins | sample 5204261 | NCBI WGS metagenome assembly WBZO01 (sample SAMN12412400, study PRJNA552823) | activated sludge metagenome | isolation source: activated sludge from anammox sidestream of wastewater treatment plant... | place: USA: North Carolina | collected 2017-09 | reverse complement strand
CTCATCCTCTAGTTCATACTGATCGCGGCTCTCAGTATGCGAGCACTGAATTCCGCACTATTCTCTGGCGTCACCGGCTGCGACAGAGCATGAGTCGTAAAGGCGATTGCTGGGACAACGCTTCTACTGAATCATTCTTCGGCACACTTAAGCAGCAGCTAGATATCTACTGTCTGAGACCTTCAGCCACCCTAAAGGATGAGATCTTTGCGTGCATTGAAATCTTCTACAACAGGCGAAGACTTTACAGCTCACTTGGCTATAAAACAGCTGAGGAATTTGACGATGAGTACTGGTCAGTTAAAGCAGCTTCGTAATTTTCTGGTTGTCTACTAAACTTGAGACAGGTCAAACCGACCTCTAAAGGAGAAAAAACAGGATTCAACTGGGAATATAAAACTAGCAGCTGTCTCTTAAAGGTGGCCCAAGAAATGGGGCAGCGTCACTAAGATGCATGTATGGAACACTTATTGCAGCCAATTTTAAAAACTTACGGCGAAGCCAGCTCCTATGAGGATGCTGGCCTCGTTTCCTTCAATCAAAGAGCATTTAAGTTCAGAACTTCTCTGCTACGTCCCGTAAATTTCTTGTTTGAGTGTGAAATACTTGACTCTTCCGGCAAGGGAAAAGACCACTGCGCTATCGGAATGATTGACGGGGAAGTTCATTTTTACCGAACAAAATGGATGCCTATGCCAAACTTGGATGCTGCGTTTTATAGCGGCGCTGCTATTACCTTCGGACATTCTCTATTTATCTCAGATTTGCTCTTTCATCTTGGTCATTGGAGTTTGGCGAAGAAGGATTTCACAATTGATAGAAAGGTAGATGGTTACTCACATTTTTCGAGTATAGACCAGAAAGGCAATAGTGAAGAGTTGCTACTTGATGAAAGATTGGGTGTATTTATCCAAAGATCAGTCAAGTACAATTTCTCGATATTTTCTCCTGAACGTACTCAAGCTGTCACATCACCCGTGTTGGGAATTGACAATGCTAGTCTACTTAAAGACCGAATGGCAGCTGGCGAGAGTGTTCCATTTGAAGCTAGCACGACTTTTGAGTTCGCCTTTCTAAATCGGATATCAACTGTCGAGCAGTTTAGATTAAGAAATGCCGACTTTCTGCGCTCACTAGGATTTTAGACAGCGCGTGTAAGCGCACCTAACTCAATAGATTTTCGAGCGGGTGTCACTGACGGAGTTGAATGTCGTGATAATTGCGGCATTATTTGTCGCAACCCCTATGTATCTATGCTGATTGAGACAATCTAGTTTCGTAACGTGCCTTCGAAAGTTACTATAAAAGTGCACCGGATTCACTAGATTAATGACATTCTGAAGCAGTGGGCACAACTGGAGTTGTGCCCACTGCTCTTTTTAGTCTGGCATATCTTCAAGCCTAGAGTAGATTTCCCCATCATCTCCTTGAACCTGTGCTTTGAGTTTTGTTGCAATTTGGAGAAGCTTCGCTAATGTCATTTTATCTGGATTTTTGGAGGTAATCTCACCTGTGTCGCACCATGCAAATAGAACATTTTCCGTCGGATGATGAAAAATAAAATAGCTTCCATCATTTTGGCTATCTAGTTCCAAGTCCGGATCCAACTCTACTAATTTAGACCACTCTTCAAATAGTATTTGTGGTCCATCTTCATCAGCCCAGAATTCTTTGCGTGTGACGTGTAAATCGTATCCCATTGTTGAACCCCTGTCTTTGACCTGTCCCAAGAAAAGCTGACACCAAGATTTGTACGAAGCCTCCATATATGATGACACTTGCAAGGGGGATCGACAATGGTGAACAAGAGAAAGAAGTTGTTTGGTCTATTGCTAATCATATGTCTCTAAGCCGGCGCCCTGGAGCTCATCCTCTAGTTCATTCTAATCGTGGCTCTCAGTATGCAAGCACTGAACTCCGCACTATTCTCTGGCGTCACCGGCTGCGACAGAGCATGAGTCGTAAAGGCGATTGCTGGGACAACGCTTCTACTGAATCATTCTTCGGCACACTTAAGCAGCAGCTAGATATCTACTGTCTGAGACCTTCAGCCACCCTAAAGGATGAGATCATTGCGTACATTGAAATCTTCTACAACAGGCGAAGACTTTACAGCTCACTTGGCTATAAAACAGCTGAGGGATTTGACGATGAGTACTGGTCAGTTAAAGCAGCTTCGTAATTTTCTGGTTGTCTACTAAACTTGGGACAGGTCATTTACCTTATGACAGAGCTTACAATGATTCACTAGCGTTAATCCTTCTGGCTTTACCTTTGCCCTTTGCGCAGGTGAGGTTATGAGTTGTGGGCTTTCGTGCATTGCTTACGTTGAGGTCATTACTTACTGTCAACGCAGGCGGAGTCAGTGACTCTTTTGCGCAGGAACTGAGAGTGGTGGGTCTCGGGGATTAGCTCCAATCATATTGAACGACCCCATGTCGCGCTATCGTGCAAAGTGACAAACTTTGACAATGGCATTACTCTTAGAGTACGCTTGTAAAGGGCTTCTTTCGCTTGTGCAGGAACTGAGAATGATACGGAATCTCAAAAATGGATTTCTAACAGTATTTATATTTTCTGTTTGTCTGCTCTGCTACGAATTAGGAAATGGATTCAGAGAGCTAAATATACGTTTTGGATCTAGTGTTGACCTAATTTTTCTGATAGGTAGAACACCACATTTCACTATTCCGTTCGCTCTCGACAAACTTCTGAACCACTCTAAATTTTTAGGAGTTCTGTTCTTGCTGGGATCAATTGTTTCGCCATGTTTTGAGGTACTAACAAATCGATATTTGTCTTTGCGATGGATAATCGAATTTATTTCCAAACTACCTATTTTGATGTTAATTAGTTTTGTTCTTACCTCTTGCATCTGGCATTTGCTGAATTATTCTTTCTTAGGGTATTACTTTCTATATGGAGAGCTTGGTCTTTGTAGTTGGTGGTATCACATATTGAAGGACTTTACAGACGGGAACATGCTTCCGATCTATTGTGGAACTCAGCTCTTGGCATGGATCATAGCCTACTTTAGCATTGTTTTTAGGACCTTAAATGAAAGAAGAGAGCGCACCGGTTCTACTCGGCACGCCCTCTAGAAATAAACTTCTCATTTAGCTTTGCCCTCTGTGAATATGATGTATTAGACAGATCCGGGGAAAAGTTTACTGTAGCCATGGAACAAAACAACTGGGCTTGCAAATCCAGTCAAAAATGCGATGGATAGAAATGAATGTACTACATCTTGCGCTGTCACCGCGTTTGGTTCATGCTGGTCTGGAGCCGGGACATCACAAAACCAAGGGGACCTGTCAAAGGGAGCTATCACTATCTCCACGTCATCATCGACATATACAGCCGGTACGTTGTCGGTTGGATTGTTGCCACGGAAGAATCAGCAACGCTTGCTAAAGCGCTGATTGCTGAAACCTGCGCCAGGCAGGGAGTTGACACAAAAACTCTTACCATTCACTCGGATCGAGGAGCGGCGATGGTATCAAAAGCGGTAGCACACTTACTGTCAGATCTCGGTGTAACAAAGTCGGTCGGGCGCCCCTACGTCAGGGACGACAACCCACTCTCCGAAGCCCACTTCAAGACACTAAAATATCACCATTCATTTCCAGCGAGCAACTCCCATTGACCCTCGTCCAAATCCTCTTCCGGAAGAGCCACCGACCACTCCTCCGGGCAAGACTGCAACCACTCTTTCAGGTACTCCAGTTGATTCAGGTTTGCCTCCATCTTTACTGGATCGGTTTCTGGAGCCGTTCAATGACTATTGGGATCGCTATCCTAAGTGAGACTAAAGCGTACCTATGCCACTTGTATCACCAAAGATCACTAAAAGTAAGCTGGTAGGAGAGTTCAGCTCCTTATTGGATAGACCAAGCTCGGAAAATGCGAGCGTTCCTTGATGGACTGAACCATCCCTTCTGTTAATTGACACACGAAAAGCAACAGTGTCTTGATTGCTGCGGAGGTAGCTGCATAGCTCCGCAGCAGTCCTTTTCGTGACGATTAAATCAGTTATATTAAGGGGTTCTTTTGTTACGGGAGCATTGCTACGGTTAACAAATGCATTCTCTCTATCATCGATTCCTAGAACCCTTCCTGAACATCCATCAATCACAATTAGGCTTGCAGGAAACGAGTTGAAAATGGACTCAATTCTACGAAGCGAATCAAGTACTGGCTTCAGTTCGAACATATTGAAACTCTCCTTACATTAAAGCCTGGGAAATCTGCTTTTAACTTCATCTCAAGTTATTAAGGCACTCCATCACCTTGTGTTTTTTTACCCGCAAGATCTCTAGAGTACCCTTCATCTCCGAGGCGTTTGCAGCATCCTGTCGTTAGCGTTCTTCTTCTATAGATTTTCCACAAGTTTCTGAAGCTGGTCGATCTAAACATAATGACCAACAAATATTAGGCTTGGTTGACATTCTTTCTACTTCATCGTCGTAGGCTTCAATTTCTGCTTCCAATTGACCGATTGTCTGCTGAGCGTCGTGGTCTGATAACCAACAATATACGGTGTCCTTGCGGACCCTAGCCTGAAGACAGCTCTGCTATCTGTCTGCCGAATGGGCTTGCCCCATTTTATTCAGATTTGACAGCCTGGCAGATAGTATTCCAGCACTCTCCCCTGTTTCTTATTAGGGATGGCAAATACCCCGCCTTAGAGGTTTTCTACTATCTATGGACAGCATCTCAGATTTCAAAAAAGCAAAGCCCTCAGAAACTCTCATCAATGACAGCCTGCACGCAGAAATTGCGAAGGGGAAGAGCGATCACAGCACAGAAAGCAACGCTTCAAAGCCAGTAGAGAAAAGTAAAGAAGAGAATGAAAGCAGCAAGCCTAAGGACGACGGAAAACATAATGGATTTGCTTATGAGCTAGGCCACTCCGCGCTCTATTCGGCGGTGCAAGCACCAGTAGAAGGCATGGCGCAGACATTTGATCATACTTTGGGCAAGCCTTTTGGCACCAAGCTATACGAAAAGAGCAAAGACTTACTTGTCAGTGCTCCGCAAGCGACCGACTTTGGTAGCGCCGAATGGCACGGACAAACTATTGGTGGTGCAATCGGCGTGATTCCATGGTTTATGGCCTGCAGAGGAGCAGTCAGGGGACTGGCAGAGAAAACTGCCCTAACAAAGTCTCTAGTGGTGGGTGTGGACGAAGCTGCCGGCGCCAAGATGTTCTCTTCGACAGGAGCAAAACTATCGCTTGAGGGCGGAGTAACCGGAGCAGTATATGCTGGAGCATTTAAGTCGGTCGAATATCAAGGAGGGGAACACAACTATTGGAAAGCGAAGTCTGGAGCTATGGTGCAAGATTTTGCCACATTCGGCACACTGACAGCTTCCACCTTGGGTATTTCAGGCGCATTCAGCAAAAGCTTGGCGCCATTAGCCGAAAGAAGCGAACTGGCAGGACAACTGGTACCAAAAACGGTGGCTATTACCTCTGGCGCACTTAGCGGCATACCGGCGGCGGCGGCAGAGTTGGGCACGCAGTACGCCTTATCCGGCGGAGAATCGAAGATTAGCCAGGATAATTTCATTCAAAGCGCCTATTCATTTGCTGTAGCCGGTTCGGCCCTGGCGTCGTTGCACCCATCGGTCAAAAGGCTCCAACCGGAAACAAAACAAATAGCTGAAGCAGGCGAATCGGCAACTCAATTGAAGGGTGCTTCGGAAAAACAATCACTTCCAAGCGAGGCTCCGAGCGAACTACATAAAGTCAACTACAAAGCCAACAAACAATCTGAAGAATTTTCGGTATATGAACTAGGGAAACACGACTTTGGTAAGTATGCATCAACAAAGCAAATGTTTATATTCACAGATCAACCTGAAATATCAACTAAATCTTCATACGAATTGGCTGGCAATATGCGTTCGATCGAAGCCCCACCTTTCTCAATCTCATTAAAAGAGGCAGGAAGCAACTTTGATGGACTGCCTACCGCCGGAGCGTTTCAACACTTTGTAGGTAGCAGAATGGTGGGAAACCTGCCTAAAGCCTTCATTTCAGAGCGTTGCCCCGAAGAACTGGCCTACTACAAACTAAACGATCTAGCGGAGGCGCTTCGTCAAATTGACGGTACTTTCCCTCCGCAGAAGAAATCGGGACTGGGCGCTCTGCAGATTGACCTACCTGCTACTGAGGTGCAATTTGGCGACAAGCAAATAAAAGTAGAAAAGATTGCTATTGGAGAGGTGGCCCATGTCTACAAATTAAGTCTGGGTCATGAGGATTATGCATTTAAGGTTCCAACCGATCCTGCTCGCCACGACATTCACGGTAGTGCAGCGGAGACTGCGGCCTTTGCCCTACTTTCTAAACACAAAGTCAGCAATCTAATCGATTTCCATGCTGCCAACGTTGGCAAAAGCGGATGGATGTTAACTGAGTTTGTTGACAGAGCTAAGCATCGCGAGGGAGAGCCTATTGAAGCGGTGCTTGATCGCTATACACTAAAGCTTGGCGATGACTGGTCAGCGAACCGAGGACCGGGCAATGTAGTCTGGGACTTGGGCGGACTAGAACCGAAGAACCTGAAGTCGCCTACCACCCTGGCTAAATTTGAGCAGCTTCTGCAAAGCCCTGAAGGTTCCCTAGTGGCAGGCCGAAAGGTAGACAGTTTGCCGAGCCAGGATGCTATAAAGACGGCTCTGGCGCTGGCACTAGAGCATTCAGACAACAACGGACAAGTGCCCAGAACTGCAGTTCGTCTATTAACCGACGCAAAAGATGTGAACGAAATTTTGGAAAAATCTCTGGAAAAAACTGGAGCGGCAGGAAGAGCGGCTTTCGAACTGGACAGATTGAAAGGTACGCCCTTCATTACAGAAAGGTTCTACCAAGCTATTGCAAATCCAGAGTCAAGGCTTGAAGCCGCGAAGTCGATTGACAAGCTACCACCGCATGAACGCTATAGAGCATTTGAGACTGCCTTTGCATTTGGAGAGGCAAGACCCCTGGCAACACGGGCGATACCATCGCTCGCACCTGAATATAGGCAAGCTGCCATAACTATGGCCAAGCAAGACCCGGGTTCACTCTATGTCCTTATGGATATGAATCTGCTGAAGGCTGAAAGTGCCAGTGACAAGGAGCGAGCATTCAAACTTTATTTAGACAAAAATTCTCTCTCAACGATAAACGACAGTGTTGCAATCAAAAGATCACTTGATGACTTTGCCGGAACGAATGATACAAAGCGCAGTGAATTTGCGCATATATGGAGAGGTCTAAGCGCCGAACAAACCCACCTTAATGATAATCTGCTGGAAAATATTAGAGTCAATTGGCATAGACTAAGTCGAGAACAGTGGAGAAAGCTCAGCGAGTTCGACCTAGCAAATCTTTTCGCTGTCAATGAACGCTACTCCTTGACCAGTGAAGGGTTCAACGAAGTCGCTGATAGACCAGACCTAAGACGCTACCTTGCACAGTCTCAAACTATCAGTGAGGTAAACGTAGATGCCTTGCTGGGCGGTATGTGGGATAAACTTCCGCCAGACTACAAGCGCCTTGAAGGTGCGGAAATGAAAAATGTTATAGCAGTCTGGAATATAGCCGACAAGAAAGACTGGGAAACGATACCGGCAAAGGAAGCCGCCGACTTAGCCAATAGTATAGGTAAGCTCGGACTAGCTAATTCGCTAGAAACTGCGCATCTCTTCAGACATGCCGATCTTCGCCAATGGGTGAAGGAGAATCTAGTTAGTCTTTCAAATGAGAGCTGGCAAACCAAACTGCTTATGTTTGGCGCATGGAAGAGTCTAACAGAGTCAGAAAAGAAACTGTCGTTTGATGAACTTTGCAACAAAATAACGCTCAAAACCTTGGGACAAGAGCTATCCAAACTGGGAATCAAGCAAGACACGCTTAACTATATACTCGCTCTTACTGACAAAGATCTGCCTGGCAGAAAACTTATGAAGTCTATCTATTTCGCTCTTGCTACCGGTGACTGCAGCGAAAACGCCGCAATTCGCCAAAAGAGCATCAATCGAATTAACGAGTTAGCCAACCAGAAGGGTTCTGCAAGAGATTTCATTCCTGAGGCGATTATGGCGCATGTTTATTTGCAGTCCCTCTACTCTGACCGACCCGATATCTTGGCGAAAATAGACTCATTAGGGCTAACAAACTGGCATAAGTACGACCTGGGGCGCAAACTCACAGCAGAACCGAAGCAAAGTCAAGAAATCGCAACTAGAGCGATCATGAAAGGTTGGCTCGACCAAGCTCCAGACGTGTCACGCATCTGCAGCCTAGTGCGACTTGCGGCAGACGCAAAGTTGAACAATCGACAAATAGACAACCTTATTGCTCTGGCTCCATCTGAAGAGAAACTTCAAGATATCCATCTTTTAGCTTCCGAGCAGTCGGCGGCAAAGGAATATCTCAAAGCCAAACTTAATGAGCGACCAAGAGCAAGAGATTTAGAGCCAAATATACTGGCTGATAGAACTTATGTTTCCCAACTTGATGGCTATGAGCCGAGTGAGTTGGCAAAACTTGGTCAACTGGCTGACAGTGGACTATCTATGGTGCAAGTATCGCTCTACAGCAAACTTGATAGAGAGCATCCACAACTCCTCAAAGATCTTTTGGCGGAGAACGCAACCACTGCGCAACTTAAGGACGTTATGCGCCTATCTGCATTTCCAGCGCCGCTATCTTTAGCTATCGCCAGGGGCTCGTGGAGCGGCAATTATAGGCTTCAGCAAGTGCTTGCAGGCTTGCGCGATTATGGTACCGGCAAGAATTTTCATGCCCTTCTAACCGACCACCTTGCCCAGGGCTTTCAACTAAATCGCACCGAGCTAACAAGACTTCAAAGAGAAGCCAAACAGGTTGGGTATAGTTTCCAAACAGAAGCGACTTTGCCGCAGCCACGCAATTTTCTAAAAGCTGCCGATACTTTTTTGGATGCAGCTGATGGCATTGAACGCTTGATACCAAGCCATCAGCCTATAGTTTTGCTTGGCCGTGATGCCTGGCCGCTTCTACCAATACTGAAGGAGCGAGGCAGAAATGCTATGTATTTTCTATTCAGCCGTCTTCAGTATGATGATGAGTCAACCAAAAGGCAATGGCTGAAAGAAATACCTCCAGGTGCCGCTGTTGTTGATACCGGTTTCAGTGGCAGCATCATTAAGGCAATTAAGAAATTCGATCCCACCATAGGTGGATATCTTATGTCTACCGATGGCAGTACTTTTCCGCGCTTGCTCGCCGATCCTAGAGAGCATCGCAGAAGAGTGCAAGATTTAGAAGATCTGCCTAAACTCATCTTCAGAACCAACAGACATACTGAAAAGGGTGGAGCAGTGGCCCGCCGCGATGCAATCAGTATAGATGGGGACGTCTCCCATATTGTTGTTAACAGATCTAGGTGGTGGGCAGAATACAACGCCAGGTCTCTGCTCAAGGCGGCAGGAATGCCGGAATGGACAGCCTGGAGGTATAGCACTTTTGTTGGTCTGACCCCGCAGGAACGACTTGGGTTGTCCAATGAGCAGGCTGTGCAAAGGCATTACGAAAGTGTACTCACGGCAAGGCAGGGAAGCTAACGAAAAGAAAGGAATTAACAGATAAACTACAATTCCGCCCTTAGCTCTAACAGAGCGAAACATCAAGTGCAATATAATCACATCTAACGCCTGAAACGCTCAAATAGACAAAGTAGCAGAGAGGCTAGAAGATGAGTAGCGTATGAAACGAGAAGACCCCAAGGCGAAATCACACCAGTCCCAAGATTTCAAAAGCCTTCGCAAAACAACTCTTTCGCTCGCCACTCTTCTAGCCGCCGACACAACAGCCTGCTTTGTCGCGACAGATGCCTTTAAGTTTGAAAGCATGTTAGTTAATCAGCTTCTATTTCTGACATTACTATCAGTGCAATTGAGCGCCTTCTCGGCTGTCCTTCAAACGCAAAGATGCATTCCCAAAACTCTAGCATCGCTTGTTCTGGGTGTCATTCCAATTCTTTACTCAATCACCTGGTTATGCCAATCTATTGACTCCGCGCAATCTAAAGACCATCAACACACCCTAGTCTCGTTACGCTATTTCGACAAAAAGACTATTCTAGTCTATTTAGATCAGGGCGAATGGTTCGATAGCAACAGCATCTCTGTCTTTCAAAGATCGAAATTCTTCTTTCTACCTTTCAACTGTGTCAAAAAAATAGATAGCTTCTATTTTACGGAAAGCGCTAGCTGGAATACATCGAAAGAGAATCAACTCGAAATCTATGGCAAGTTGAGGCATGTACACCTCACCTTTGATTCAAATGGAGATCTCATTAAATGACCACCAAAGACAAAATCGAAGCAGCAATAGCAGAAGCCTTTACTCTCTACGTTGAGAACAAGCTTAGTGCCTACAGTTGGGGTTGGTCTAAACTGGAGGCACTTTGCGAAGAGGCGCCCCTCAACGCCTATAGTTGCATTCTGAAGATCACCGAGTCGCCTTCAAAACTAGTTGCTTCGGCGGTCGGCGCCGGCCCGCTGAAACGTCTGTTGGAAGCATCGGCAGCGCTTGTAATGCCTGCTCTAGAGCAAGACATCATTGACAAAGACGGTACTTTGATCAACTCTTGCAAGGACGTTTCAATTCCCCAGTTAATAGTTATAACTTGGCGCTGGCAGGCTTGATGGTTTCAGAAGCAAAGCTTTTGCTTGAAAAATCGCTCGAATCAGGAAGACATCCTCGTGTACTTCTGCTATTTGTAGCACCACGCGAATTCATTGACCATCACTCTCTATATGGCAAGAGTTCTAGAGTCTACCAGTATTTTAGCCAATCTGGAAATCTCGGCGCGGTCAGATTGAGCGGTAACTTTGGTCAAGACTCACAAACTCTTTTGGAGAGATTCTGGACCTATTACCGGTTGAGAGGCGACTATAACAGAGTGGCAACCGCTTTAGTATGCGATTATTTTGGCAGAGCGCCTAGTCTCGCTCAAACGCAAAACAAGTAAGTCCTCTCTGGCATGAGCCCTCTCAATTCACTTAGGTCCCAGGTAAAACGGGTGCTTCGGCGTAAGGCTACTCCTGTCAGTACTCTTAGGCTCAAATAGCTCGGGAAACCAATCGTCGTTGTTCCACCAATCCTGAACGAATTCACTATCGAGAATATGGGGAGAGATGCGATGGCAGACAGTATAAACACGCTCTGCATATTTCCGGGCAGCTTCTTGAAATTCATCGAGCGAGATTGATGATCTCCCCCTGATATCGGAGATCTCTACATTCTCGCCGTCGGCTCGAAACTTTATTACCCATTCCGATGATAGATCGTAGTAATCTTGTTCACCAATCCGAATCTTCGCGAGGAGATTGGCAATCACCCGCAAATTCCTGGCGAATCCAAGAATCGGAAGGGGACCGGACAAGTCTAAGTCGTTGACGACAAAAGTTTGTAAACCTTCGAACGAACCGAGCTGGATCTCATCGACCCATAAGTCCGGGTAGGGACCGCCTGGACCTTTGGCATCAGCTTCGAGTTCAAAATCCAGCTCAATCATAATTCATCCAGATTAGGTGGATCTTGCGCCTCACAGCGGTGTAATCTCCTTGAACAAGTCGCGATTCTTTCGCTCTTGCTCAAGATACTCTTTCTTCTGTCCGCACTTCTTGTAAGACTCAAGCAGCATTTTCTGAGCGATTGGATAATGCTCCGAACTCATCGAAATACTCTTCAGAGCAGTTTGAGCCTGGATGTTCTTGCCAAGGCGCTCATAACAGCGAGCAAGAAGTATGCTTCGATTATCAAGGCTCCTGCGAGCTAGCTTGGAAGAGTCGCCGAGCGACAACAAGGTGTCAATACATTCTTTGTATTTCTCAGCACCAAATTGATACCGGGCCAACTCTTGAACAAGTAAGACTCGTTCATAGTCATAGATGCTCATCTTAATTGCTAAACGCTGCTCGGCAGCAGCTTCATCAAAACGCTTCAGCTGAGCCAAAATGGCAGCTCTAAAGCGATGAAAAGTGCCACCTTTTTCATCGTCTAGGACAATTGCTTTATCGACGGCAGAGAGCGCCGATTTGGGGTCTTCCGAAGCCAAGTAATAATTCGCCAGTCGATAATACGTGGGGGCAAATTTCTGACCCATTTGAGCTGCCTTCTTCAGATCAGCAGCGGCTCTGTCCAGTTCATCCACCGAAGTCCACATCTGCCCTCTGAGACTGAGTATCTGATAACTGTTCGGAATCTCTTTCATGCCCAGGTCACAAAGCTTCAAGGCATCGCTTGTGTTTTTGAGACTGAAAAGACGGCTTGCGACTTCCACATAAAAATACTCAGAGGGCGTTCCGCCTCTCTTGTAATCATCTATCATCGACCAAATCTGGCGACTGTCCATTTTACCGGCTTTGGCAGATATCAGCGAGGCAAAAGCCTGTACTCTTTTGGTCTCTTTGTCGACTTCCGCGGTGAAAGCCTCGGTGCTTGAAAACAACCAGCAATAAATACACAAAGCCAGAGCAAACAGAAAGAAGCGATGCCGATCAAGCATTGGCATCAAGAAATTGCTCCATCTTTCAGCATCTCCCCACAATTGATACTGCCTACGCCGGTCTGGCGAGCGGTTAGCATTCGCTCATAGGCCTTTTTCAATAAAGGCTTGAGCCCTTTCAAACCCTCGGCAGAGTCTGCAATACCGGCAGAAAAAGTCATGCCGAAATTGCCGCGATCACCCTTGAAAGTCCGACTGACAAACTCCTCCTGCAAAAGAGCAATGGCACCGGCCACAGTGGCGCGTTCTTCACCAGAAACAAGAAGAGCCACGGCATCGTAGCCTATCTTGCCTCTTAAGTCTTCAGCTTTGAAGCGTAGGCGCACTTCTTGCCCAAAGTCGATCAAGGCACGTCTAAGCGGCTCGATACCATGCACCAGTCTAATGCCTTCGACATCATCGCAGGCCAGCAAAGCGATACTGAAGAGCCCTCCTTCAGCGCTATTTTCATCAATTACCTTAGCCGCCAACCTGACAAACGAGTCTTCTTTGAGCAAGCCGCTGCCTGCATCAAAATCAGCACTACGACCGCCACCCGACTTGGCTATTTGCCCGCCTACTCGAGTGAGCAATTCATCTACCAAAACCGGCTTAGCCAAGAAATCATCGCCCCCGGCTTGGAAAGCGGCAGCGCGTGACTCGGGAGAAGTCTTGCCTGTCAAAAACAAGATAGGCAGTTTGGTCCAATGTGGATCTTCTCTGACCATGCGACAAACTTCATAACCGGTGAGGCCCGGCATCATAGCGTCCAAAATCAAAAGATCCGGCTTAAACAGATCGAGAACAGCACTGGTGTTGAGAGGATTATTCAAGGTGCGTACATTGTAGCCATGGGCTGTGAGCACGGTATCAACAAAGTGCAACAGCACGGGGTCGTCATCGACGACCATTATGCGAGTCTTTTGAGCCTGCCTCAGTTGCAACAAATGGGTAAGTAGGCCGGCAAAGTTTTCACGGGCTTCAGTAAAGGGTAAAGAAACCGAGGCGCCGATAAAAAGTTCATCGCTGTGACTGAGCAGATGCGCTTCGTCGTCTGGTTTAACAAGAGCCAAGGGGACGGTGCCTTCAACCGGCAGCCGAGCCTGCCGCGCCAACTCAAATAGCTCGTGACGCCCGGTTTGCACCACATCGAAAACACAGGCTTCGAAGCGATGTTTCTTTAGTCGACTCTGGGCGTTGGAAGCCGTTCTAGAATGGCTTATAGTTATCTTTTCGTCTTCTGATACGAAATCTTCAAAACTGTCGCCCAAGACCAAGATGCGCACCGCAGCCTGCGCTTCTTCTGTGAGACTGGAACATTCCTCGATTGCTTTACGCACCTCGGTTTCACCAAGAGCTAGGGCCCGGTTTATCTCAGACCAAATAACTTCCATCTCGGTCGACTCGCGAGGGTCGAGCACTTTCATAAGATGCTCGACTTTGGCGCCTATTTCACTGACTTTGACCAGATTGAGGGAACCAGCCGTACCCTTAATTTTATGCGCTTCGTTTATGGCATGACTTTGCAAATCAACTCTTTCGGGAAATTGCTTGACCTCATTGCAGGTTCTGACAAGGTCTGACCAAAGGCGCGAGAGGTCTTGCACATAGCTTGCCTGCGCCACTTTCAAAGCAGACTTTAGTTCCAGCTTTGAGCGCATCTGCATCAACTGCCTGATGTTCTCGCTCTTCTCAGAGCCCTCTTGCACAGAGAGATTGATATCGTCGGTCAAGCCCGCGATACCGTCGTCTTGCAGAGAAAGCCTGGTTTCCGCATTAAGCAGACTCTCCACCTGCTCTAGAAACACGGCCGGCACAATCGGCTTTTTGACGATAAGCGAAACCTTGAGCAAGTTGCGCAGTCGGTTGAAAGTTTTAGGATCGCACCAATTGCCTGAGACAAATACTACTGGAATCGCTCGGCCGGAGTCTCGCAGTTTCTCTATCCATGAAAGTCCGTCTTTACCGGGCATTTTGTAGTCGACGATGGCGAGCTTTGTTTCTTGATCAGAAAAGAGACTCGAAGCTTCATCGGCACTGCCGGCTTCCCTCACTCGATAGCCTCTAGACTTGAGAATGGTGGCAACCAAGGCTCGAAATGCCGGATCATCATCCACCACGAGTATTGAACATTTATCCCGCGTCATTAACGGCTCCTTTAGGGCTGTTTTCCGAGTTTGCATCCTTGCCAAGCAGACGGGAAGCCTCCTCCTGCGAAAGCGATGGTAAGCGATTATCGGTAGTGGCACTGCGGTCCGGCAATTTGACTGCGCGGTCACCCAATACCGATTTTACCGCTTCTCCAATTTTTTCTTCTTTATCTATAGACTTGGTCAAATGAATAGTGTTGCCCAAAGTAGCGCGGGCTCTGGCTTCATCACTGAGGTCGCGGGCGGTGTAAACAATTAGCGGCAGGTCATTCTTGCCTCGGCGCAATAGCTCATCAATTAGGTCTTGCCCGTCCATATCGGGCAAACCCATGTCCAGTACCAAAAGCTCTATTTGAAAAGAATCGGGGTGCTCAAAATAACCAAGACAACCCTTGCCTGTTTCAGTACAAATGACTTCTAGTCCAAGTCGTCGCAATTCCATTTCAAGTAGATTGCGAGTAAATCGGTCATCTTCCACGACTATGGCGTAAAGGTTCTCGCTCGCAGCAGCCTTACCCTTGGTTAAGTGACCCGGCTGGCTCGCCGCCTGCTCCAGTCGCGGCTGCACACCTGAGCTTAGCTGACCAGCCGCCATTATCTGACGCCGACCTAAGGGTAATGAGAACCAAAAGGTGGCACCCTTACCGGCTTCACTTTCCAGCCCAATGGCGCCGCCATGCTGCTCCACCAGAGACTTGCTGATTGCCAGCCCTAGACCAGTGCCGCCTTTTCCTCTAGTATCGGTTGAATCGAGCTGTTGGAATATCTTGAAGAGCTTACGCTGGCTTTGCTGATCAATACCGGGACCGCTGTCGCTGACCGAGAACTTGAGAAACTCTTCCTTGCAGTTTTCATCAAAAACCGGCTGAACAGAAACCTTAACAGTACCACCGGCGGGGCTAAACTTAATGGCGTTTGAGATTAGATTGGTCAATATTTGTGCAAACCTATCCGGGTCGGCCATAAATTTATATGACTGCTCAGATGCAGTCTCAAGGTGCACTTTGCATTCATCGGCATAAGCCTGCAAAGCCAATGCCACTTTCTTATTTTCTTCCCTAGAGTCTAGTTCTTCATAGCGAAGAGCCATTTTGCCTGCTTCAATTTTGCGCAGGTCGAGCATATCGTTGATTAGTCTAATTAGACGGTCGCATTCAAGTAAACCCATCGCCACCAAATGTTTGCCACGATCATTGAGATTGTTGCCGCCGCCCTTGCCTGCTTCCAAAAGTCTGAGAGCGCCGCGAATTGAAGTCAACGGAGTGCGCAGCTCATGCGAAACAGTAGAATAGAATTCGCTTACTCTCTTTTCGGCTTCCTTGCGCAAAGTAATGTCTTGAAAGGCAACCACCGAACCAATTGTTTCACCTTCTTGCACCAAGGGCGATGCCACATAGTCGACAGGAAAAGTGGTGCCGTCTTTGCGTTTAAACAACTCCGCTCTAGCGCTCAGCCTTTTGCCCAGGTCTTGCACACCCAAGACATCGTAGACCTGCCGCCCCTTTAGTTCAGACTCTTCATATTGCAAGAGCCTTTCCGCCGCCCCGTTCATATAGACGAGGGTACCGTCTAGATCTAGATGGATAACTCCTTCAGCCAGACAGGTTAGAACCGACTTGAGATGCTCTTCGCTAGCCTTGGTCATCTCTTGCAGGCGCCGTTGTTCGGTCATATCGCGCCCTTCCGGCAACAGATAAAGCACCTTACCTGTATCATCAAACACTGGCTTGATTGAAAAATCGATAGCTAAATCATTGCCGTTGAGAGAGCGATGGACGGTTTGAAAGCGAACAAACTGTCCATCGGCTGCTTTTCTGATGGCGTCCTTGAGTTTCTCTTGCTCAACATTCGAATGTTCCCACCAGGGACTTTCCCAGAAGAAGAGCCCACGCACTTCCTCTGCTTTCTTGCCGACCATATCTAGGGCAGTACGATTGGCTTCAACTATTTTGCCGTCGCTAGAGAGCAAACCGATAAGCTGGTATGTCTGGTCGAATATGGCATGAAAGCGCAGGTCAGACATGCGCTTAGCCGACATATAGCGATAAGTGAGCGAAATAGAAATTGTCAGAGCACTCAAACAGAGCAGGCCCAGTAATGACTCAAATTGATTTGTGTCGAGAATCATCTTGAGAAAAGCAGCTTCTCGCTTTGAGACCAGCTCAGACTGCCATTCTTCCAATGCAGCAAGAGTGTCTTCAATTTCTTCGTCTAAAGTGGCGCCATGTTTAACCAAGAGCATGGCGTCTTGCTTGTCAAGCTCATTTCTAGCCGCGATACAGCGGTCAGAAAGGTCTATGCGAGCAGATATAGCCCTACCGAGTTTCTCGGTGAGCTTTGCCACCTGCTCTTCTTTCTTGAGTTGTTCTCTCAAGGCGATAAGCCTGTTGCGCAAAGCACCAATATAAGTAGCACGCAGCTTGAGATAGTATTTGTCGCCTGTCAACAAATAAGAGCGTGAAACACTCTCTGCTTTTAGATTAAGTGAAGCTACCTCGTCCAAATTATGAAAGATAACCTGCCTTTGATTGAGCCAGGTTTTTTCAGCGATTACTCTTTGGTTATGATTGAGGATGAAACCTGCAGCCATAATCACTGAAAAGGCTGTAACCACCCAGGAAGCTAAGAATCGGACCTTCAGTGATATCAATTCAAACAGCCTGCTTGAGTATGCCCTGAATCTCGGAGGCTAGAGTGATTGGGTCAAAAGGCTTGATAATCACACCGGCAGCACCAAGGGTAATGTACCGTTCCACCTCTTCCGGCTGTACTTTGGCTGTCATAAAGATTATCGGAGTTGCCTGCATATTGCTCTTTTGCCGCAAAAGCTCAAAGGTTCCCAAACCATCGAGACCAGGCATCATCATGTCGAGCAAGATTACGTCGGGCGAAAAACCAGAGACCAAACCGAGAGCTTCATCACCTGATGAAGCTTCCACAATTTCCCAGTCGGGCTCGTCTTCCAGCCCTATGGAGGCGATTGTTCGTATGTTTGAATCATCATCTACCAGAAGAACTTTCATGGCTTGGCTCGCGGCTAAAAAATATGCACTGAGTTAAGACTCAGTGCATGATTTTATCAAATTGCAGCACTTGAAATAGTGCCGGACTGTAGACCATTGACCTGTTAGTTGGTGAGGGCTCTTACCCCCATGCGGGTAAAGGTGCGAACCCCACGTCTAGTCAAATAAGATGCCATACTAGAAGAGCCCGAGCCGGAACCGGAAGCGTTAGAAACACCTCCGCCTTTCATCTTTGCTTGCTTCATGGCATCGACATTACCTATGCGCGGCGCATGCTTGGCGGCATCTTTATCCACTTCACCCGAAGCAGTGCGATAGTCTTCGTTCTTGTCATAAAGCGGGCGGCCATAGTCGCTGTATGCCGCAACATCGAACTGATTATAGGGAAGGAAAGGACGTACTGCCATTCTTTCATGCATGATTAGGTCAGTGGTCTTGAAGGCTCCAGGGGGAGCCTTGCCACCCGGCTCAAGTATCTGCGCAGCCAGGGTGGGGTTCAAGATTGTATCCGAGGTGGAAAGTCTATGCTTTGCCTCGTATTTCTGGTCGAAACCCTGCATTTTGCTACGCATCTTGGTGGCGTCTGAATGGGCATAGGCATGAGCTAAATGCAGCCGGTAGAACTCACGGCGTTTCTGGTCATAGCTCATATTGCTTGTCCACACGGTATTGAGCTTTTTAGCCAGATCTACTTCATGGACTAAATCGGCAGGAGCCCAATAGCCCGGCAGGCAATGCAATACAGTGCCGTCTGAGGCCAGCATGAACATCTGAATATTGTGCGGGCCGGCACCGTTTGTAGTGCGAACCGCCTTGCCGGTCACTTCATGCTTGCCGGAAACACCCGAATACTCCGACCCAGTTATATCTCGGGTGGCACATTCAAAATTATCTTTGAGAACACTTACTACTTGAGGCGAAGAGAGCGACACGGCTCTCAAACTATTTCCGGCGCTTCAAGTGGCCCCGTTCAGTTTGCCCAATATGTGCATATAAAAGACCATCTTGCCTTTCTGGCGAGCCGCTTCTTGGGCCTGCGAAAGACTCTGATACCAGGGAATCTCGGTCAATAGATAATTGACATTCTCCCACTGTTCGGTGCCGGTTATAAGCTTGGGACCAGCTTGGGCCGGCAAGGTTAAGGTGCAGGCGGCCAGCATAGCTAAAGCTAATAGCCGTTTGGGAAATCTAAATTGATACATAAGCCGACCTCGTTTAGAGAAATGTCCATATCTCTATAACGATCATCATGAGCAAAAAGTTCAATTTTGGACAGCAAAAAAAGATTAATTCGTATTATTCGTCTTCTTTTGCCAATTTTCGCTCTGAAATTTCATAACCGGTCAATTGAGAAAGAGCTTCCATAATGCGCCAGGTCGTCTCTTCCAAGTCGTCTGAGCCTTGCATGACCTTGCCGATGCGCACGGTGACCGGACCAAAACGCTTATCTGTATTGATAAATCCTATAGGCAATATGGGCGCCCCAGTCACTTTGGCAAAATAAGCCGGTCCAACATTTGGTTTGCCGAGCTTGCCCGGTATCTTGCAGCGGGTGCCCTCAATAAACATGCCAATCGACCAGCCTCGCTTCATCATCATGCGCAAAAACTTGATGCGCGATATCTCCGGGCGCTTTCTGTTCACCGGTACAGCCCCCACCCAGGTGAGAAAACGGCCCAGCCAGTAAGTATCCCAAAGCTCCTGCTTGGCGAAATAAACAATCTTCATCTGGGTGGAGACTGTAAAAAGAGGCGGATCGTAAAAGGAGCGGTGATTACCAACGATTACCAGAGGTCCATCGGCAGGCAGGTTCTCTCGCCCTTCTATCTTTATTCTAGTGAAGATGCGGTGATAGATTTCAAAGCATTTTCCAGCAAAGCCTTGGGCCTCGATCCTCTTTTCGTCAAAATAATCGGAATCGAGCCTGACCAAGTCATGGGCAGTGGGCATTAAGGGCTCCTATCGGGTCACTACAGTGCGCGGCAAAGTTATGCGCACGATTGAATTGTCTTGTTGCTGACTGACAAAGAGATTACCCTCTTTATCTAGAGCCAGATAATAGGGACGCTTGAAACCAGTGCCGATAATGGTTGAAATGCCGGCAGGGGTGATGCGCGCCACAGTGTTCGATTCATAGTTGGCCACATAGATATTGCCGGTCTCATCGGCCACAAGACCGATCGGTCCTTTCAAATGGGCACCGGAACTAAACTGGCTGCGGGTGCCGTCGGCTGAAATGCGATCAACACTATTTGTTTCATAATTAGCCACATAAAGATTGCCGGAACGGTCAAAAGTCAAGCCGGATGGGGCGGAGAAACCAGTGGCGATAACTCTTACTGAAGTGTTGGCCATCACCGCGGTCGGATTACTGGCTTTAGCCGGCACAGGGGCCTGGGCGACTTGAGCAGCCTGGACCGGCTGACTGATAGAGGTCTGGGCCATTGAAGCTTGACTAGGATAAGCCTCTCTATAGCTTGCAGTCATAGTCTGTGGGGTCGGCTGGGGTTGCTGTATCGTCTGCTGCATGGTCTGTTGTATCGGTTGTTGCATCGGCTGCTGCATTGAAGCCTGTTGCATCTGGCTCTGTTGAATCGGAGCCTGAGGCGTGCTCAGCGACTGACTATTCATGTTGAGCTGAGGCTGCGGATTAGGACTATAGCTCGGGGTGGCGATGGTGGCGCCTGAAAGTTGCGCATCGCACATCTGGCTGCGCTTCTGAGCGTCGTTAAAATGTGTGGAATTGGGCGCAATCGAAGCGAAATGGGTCTTAGCCTCAGCCGCTCTGCCCATTTCCATCAGGGCAAGACCAAGTTGATAGTGGGCATCGGGGTCGGAAGGCTTCACCCGCAGCACTTCTTGAAAGCGCGGAATGGCCTCTTTAGCCCGGCGCTGGCTTTGATAAAGTACACCGAGGTTGTATTGGGCATCAGCCAAATTGGGATCGAGATCAGTGGCTCTTCTAAAGAAGATAATCGCCGACTCCAAAGAACCTTGCTGATAGGCCTGCAGTCCGAGGTTGTACATGCCCACCGCCTGATGATTCTGTTGACCGGCGGCGCCCTGGGGCAGGTTCTGATTTTGTCCGTGGGCTGAGGGCAGCGCAATAATCACAGTACCGGCAATGAGACAGCTCAGCTTAAGCATCTTTCTAGCTGTGAAAGAGATGCAGTTTCCGGCTGAAAACTTTCTGGACATTAGCAAACCCCTTAACTGGTTAATTGAAACCCTGCATAAAATGTAGCGGTCTTGGGTACAACAAATAGACAGATTTGAACGCGAACCCTACCGATATCTAGAGGATTTTATCAGAGAGAACCGCAAAATAAGGCGCGGAAAGCCAAAAAGGCTTATTGCAGGCACTATATAAGATCTTAAACAGGAAGCTCTATGAGAACCGTTGGACACATTATCACATCAGCCGGAGTCGGAGCCGCCAGCTATCTGGTGTACAAATCTAGAAAAGCAGCTGTGGCGAGCTTTTTGGCCGGCTTCCTTATTGATTTAGACCATATCGTAGATTATGTCCGGGCCCATGGCTGGAAACTGGACTGGGGAAGGTTCTCAGAGGCAGCACACGAGAAATACTCAGGTAAGCTTTACTTGCCTCTTCATTCCTATGAGCTTCTCGCTCTTTTCTTTCTTTTCTTCAAAGGACCAACCCGCCAACCATATAGAGTCGGCATTACTGTTTCTATACTCACCCATCTTCTACTCGACCAGCGCTGCAACCCGTCGCGCAAGGCCGGCACATATTTTCTAGCCCATCGTATTTCTAAGCGTTTCAACGCCAACGAGATACTTTGTTCCGACTACTCAAGACACAAGCACTGATTAAAGCTCAGTCTTTAGCCAGTGCCCTTCAGCCACCCCTAATTGAAAGAAAGCTTCCCCTAAGGGGAAGCTTTCTTTTCATGCGTTCTTACTCAATTGAGTTAGATACTGATCAGGCCGGAACGTTGAAGCTGCCTTCACCGATGGGCGGATAGATATCTTCCTCTTCTTCCTCTTCTTCCTGGGGCTGTGAATGACCCTGGAAGCCAGTACCGGCAGGAATAAGACGACCGATGATGACGTTCTCTTTGAGACCGCGCAGCCAGTCTTTCTTACCTTCAACAGCAGCTTCGGTGAGGATTCTTGTGGTTTCCTGGAAGGAAGCGGCTGAGATGAAGCTCTCGGTATTGAGTGAAGCCTTGGTGATACCGAGCAGTACGTCGGTGTAGGTGGCACCCTCGAGACCTTGCTGACCCATCTTGTCATTTTCTTGATCGATGATGTAACGCTCCATCAGCTCACCGGGGAGCAAGATGGTGTCCTTCGGTTCATCTACGCGCACTTTACGGGTCATCTGACGAACAATCACTTCGATGTGTTTGTCGGCGATGTCTACACCCTGAGAGCGGTAAACGGACTGCACTTCATCGACCAGATATTTCTGAGCAGCAGCGATGCCGCGCAGTCTGACAATGTCGTGAGGGTTGGGCGGTCCGTCGGTGAGGGCGGTGCCGAGGGTGATTTGTTCAGCGTCTTCAACGATAACGTTGAGACCCTGAGGAATCACCACTTCTTCTTCGGTACCGTCGCCGAAGACCAAGAAGAGCCTGGTTACGTCGTCTTCGGTAAGGATGCGGGCGCGTCCTTCTTTCTCAGCGAGAATGGCGTTCTCTTTCGGCTTTCTGGCTTCAAGAAGCTCTTCTACACGAGGAAGACCCTGAACGATGTCCCCGGTTTTCTGTCTTTCGAAGATGAGAGTAGCGAGCAAGTCGCCTCTTTGCACCAGGGCGCCGTCTTCAGACTGCAATTGGGTGTTGACCGAGATCAGATAAGGTCTGCCTTTTCTGATCACGACATCGGCACCGTCCACCGAGACGACCTGACCGGAGACTCCGGCTGTGGAAGACTTGGATAGGTTATCGCCGAGACGAATCAAATCACCGTCTTTGACGGAGGCAGTGCCTTTGATTTTCTGATGTGTCTGCTGTTCTTCGGTGATTAGAAGAATACGGCGCTCGTCGTTCTTGGACAGCTGTACGCGGGCGGAAGTGCGGGTGAGCACCTGGGTGGTGGCTACCGGCTCTTTCGCTTCGATTACCTGACCATGTTCGACGGCGAGCAGGGTGACGTTGAGGTCTTGCTCACGGCGCAAGAGAATGTTCTCTTGGACGACAATGAGCAACTCTTCGCCCATTTCGACAATACCCTTGAGACCTTGCAGGTGACCTTGCATCTGCAGAACCAGTGAGGTTCTGGTCAGCTGGGCGCCTTGCAGGTTACGCACTTTTTCGCGATCGCGGAAAAGCAACTGGGTGACGGAGCGGAGCGAGATTTTCTCGTCGGTTGCTCTGTGCTTGAACTTGGTCTCTCTGGGCTCGATCCAATACTCTTCCACCGGTCTAACCAGGGCATAGCAGGAACCGTCTTCTTTCTCGAAGAAACTTACCAGCTTGCGCTCTTTATAGGTAAGACCATCGATAATCTCGGTACCGGGCTCGACAATCTGACCTTCGGGAACGCGCAGGTCGGAAGGATCGTTGATCGGCACCAGTTCGCCGGGTCTGATGATTACTTCGTGGATGATGTCGTTATCAGCGATGATCTCGATAACACCTTCCATATGGGCAAATACATCTTTGACCACTTCTTGACCGGCTGTTACTGTTTCGCCGGTTTCAGACATCTTGAGCGAGCTGTCTTTCGAGATAAAGTGTACTTCTTCGGGAACGAAGAGCACTTTACCGGCCTTGGTGACAACTCTTCTGTCGTCGATTTCGACGCCATCATAGATGATCTCGCCGCCGCAGCTGACTACGTTTGTACCATCGTCAACAAGCTCAGCGATGATTTTGCCGTTCTCGACCACTTCATCGTTTACCACTTTGATGGCGAAAGATTCTTTCTGTTTGGCTACTTTCCAAACATGACCTTTCTGACCGGGTTCGAGCTTGGCGTTGCTTGCACCGACCGAGGCGATGATGACGTTGATTTCTTTACCCTTGACCAATCTGGTTTGGGTTTTGCTGCGACCAACTTTTACCACTTCGGTCTCGATTTCAGGACCAAATCTCACTTCACCACCATGCTCGGAAGTGATTTGAATTTCGGCTAGAACATCGAGAGCGTTCACTTCTTGACCGTCTTTGACGACCACATGGGCGCCCGAAGGCAAGTTGTAAACGTCGCCTTCCAGTACCCAGATGATACCGGCGCGGTTGGCTGTTCTAGAGATGTTGCCCTGACGGTCGCGTTTTTCGTCGGCTTGGAAGCCTTGGAACATGATACGACCGGAGATATCGGCAGTGATATCTTTGGTGGCGCGCTCAGTCAAGTTCTTTTTCTGACCCGGCGGATCGTACTCACAGAGCACCTGTCCGGCTGTCACTTCGGCGCCGCTGCTGACGTGCAAGAAAGAACCAATAGGGATATTGACCGAATGTTCTTTCTCTCCGGCAACTACTTTCATGACACCATCTCTGGTGGTCTGTTCCATAACATCGCCATAAGCGGTACGAATGGAACGGCTCTGCAGCTTGAAGGAGACTGTGCCCTTAGCGGGAGATTTAACCTGGTTACGGCTGCTGCCGCCTGAGACCGCACCACCGGTGTGGAATGTTCTCATGGTCAGCTGTGTACCAGGTTCACCGATTGACTGAGCAGCGATGATACCGATTGCTTCACCCTGATCGACCAATCTGTTGTTGGTGAGAGACCAGCCGTAGCACTTCTGGCAGACACCGTACTGGCTTTCGCAAGTGAGCGGTGACCTTACCTTCACTTTCTTGGGCTTCTTGAGTGCGCCGTCGATAGTGGTGGAGAGCTTACGGGTGACAAGTTCGCCCAGTCTGGCGATTACTTCACCAGTTTCAGGATCGACTACATCTTCAGCCAGTGTGCGACCGTAGATACGCTCAGCAAGCTTGACCATGTCTTTGTCGCCTTCCGAGATCGGCTGCATGGCAATACCACGCTTGGTGCCGCAGTCGGGCTCACGCACGATTACGTCCTGAGCAACGTCGACGAGACGTCTGGTCAGATAACCAGAGTCGGCTGTCTTGAGCGCTGTATCTACGAGACCTTTTCTGGCGCCGTAGCTGGAGATAATGTACTCGGTAACGTTCAGACCTTCACGGAAGTTGGCTTTGATGGGCAAGTCGATAATCTGACCTTGAGAGTCAGCCATCAAGCCCCTCATACCGACAAGCTGACGAACCTGAGAGATGTTACCTCTAGCGCCGGAGAACGCCATCATGTAAACCGGGTTCAGTCTATCGAAGTTATCGACTACTTCTTTTGTGAGCTGGTCGGTTGTAGCAGACCAGGTATCGATTACTTTGTTGTAGCGTTCAACTTCGGTGATATCACCGCGTTCATAACGCTTCTGAGCGGCTTCGATTTCTTTTTCGGCGGCTGAGATGAGACCTTTTTTGGCTTCGGGTACATCTAAGTCGTCAATAGAGATTGTGACGCCGGCCTTGGTGGCATATTTAAAACCGAGGTTTTTAAGAGCGTTGGCCAGCTCAGCTGTGCGGGCTGTACCAAAGCGCTCGTATACATCGGAAAGAAGCGCACCTAGCTTCTTTTTATCAACTGTGGTGTTGATGAATTCAATTGTTTCTTTCTTATCGCCTGTGACCATTTGTCCCTCGTCTTTTATGGCATCGACAGTAAAAGCTAATTTCGATCCACTGCTTAGTTGACCGTAGCGATCGCTTCGCGCACGACCTGGTTGAAGATGATGCGACCAGGAGTGGTCTCAATCATCTGACCGTCAAAGTCACGAACTTTGATTTTGGCGTGCAGATCGAGAATGCCGGCTTCAAAAGCTGAGCGAGCATCGGCGAGGCTAACGAAACGCATACCGGCACCGCGACAGATGGAAGGATCGTCGTTGCCCGGTTTTTCGATGGTCAAGTAATAGATGCCGAGCACCATGTCCTGGGTAGGAGTGATGGTGGGGCGTCCAGTGGCGGGAAGCAGGGTGTTGTTGGAAGCCAACATGAGCATGTGGGCTTCAGCCTGAGCTTCTACCGATAGAGGTACGTGAACGGCCATCTGGTCACCGTCGAAGTCAGCGTTGAAGGCTGAGCAAACAAGTGGGTGCAGTTGGATAGCGCGACCTTCCACCAGTACCGGCTCGAAAGCCTGAATACCGAGTCGGTGGAGCGTAGGGGCGCGGTTCAGGAGTACCGGGTGGCCTTGAATGACTTCTTCCAGAATTTCCCAGACGATGGCTGAGCCTTTCTCGATTTGTTTCTTGGCTGATTTGATGTTCTGAACAATCTGGCGCTCGATGAGCTTATTGATCACGAAGGGCTTGAAGAGTTCAAGAGCCATTTCTCTGGGCAAACCGCACTGGTGCAGTTTGAGTGTCGGACCAACCACGATAACCGAACGACCTGAGTAGTCGACGCGCTTACCGAGCAGGTTCTGACGGAAACGACCTTGCTTACCTTCGATGATGTTGGAGAGCGATTTGAGCGGACGGTTGTTGGGACCGACCACCACACGACCTCTTCTGCCGTTGTCGATGAGAGCATCGACAGCTTCTTGCAACATACGCTTTTCGTTTCTGACGATGATTTCAGGAGCGCCCATTTCGAGCAACCTGGCCAGACGATTGTTTCTGTTGATCACGCGACGATAGAGATCGTTCAAGTCGGAAGTGGCGAAGCGTCCACCATCGAGCTGCACCATGGGGCGCAGGTCGGGCGGGGTGACCGGGAGATTATCGAGAATGACCCAGGTGGGGTCGGTATGTGATGAAAGCAGAGCTTCCACCAGTCTCAGTCTCTTGATGATCTTGGCCCGCTTCTGCTGTGAACCACCGGAGCCGGCGAGTTCTTCACGGAGAGCAACCGAGATTTCTCTCAAACCAGGCAGTTCAATGAGGCGACCACGGTCGTCTTTGTTGTCCGGACGCTCGTAGACGGGCTTGGCCAAATCGTGCAAGAGTTGCTTGATGGCTTCGGCACCGATACCGACGTCGAACTGCAGGTTGGGATCTTCGAGAAGCTTTTCGTACTCGTCTTCGGCGAGCAACTGATTTTTATGCAAATCAGGCGCGTTACCGGCGTTGGTTACGACATAAGCGTTGAAATAGACAACCTGTTCCAAATCACGCAAGGGCAGGTCGAGCAAAAGACCAATATAGCTCGGGATGCCCTTGAGGAACCAGATATGGGTTACCGGCGAAGCCAGTTTGATATGACCCATTCTGTGACGGCGTACTTTTGAATCGGTCACTTCGACGCCGCAGCGTTCGCAAGTGATACCGCGGTGACGAACGCGCTTGTACTTACCGCAATAGCATTCCCAGTCCTTGGAAGGTCCAAAGATGCGCTCGCAGAAAAGTCCGTCTTTCTCCGGTTTGAGCGTTCTGTAGTTGATTGTCTCTGGCTTGGTTACTTCGCCGTGAGACCAACTGAGAATACGCTCCGGTGACGCGATTCCAATTTTGATGTAGTCAAATCGGTCAATACTTGTAGGCATGGTACCTGACAGTCCTCCATTGCCGCTATGCGGCTAACCTAGTGGGATGTGGCCTGAGCCACGATACTTTTGACTTCTTAAGCCTCTTCTTCATCGTCGGCGAAGTCCGAATCAAAAGCTTCAGTGGTGCCCGCCGGCACTGCCACTTCAGTTTCTTCGGTTACTTCGTTGAAACCGCCGCCACCGATAAGCTCTTCGCCTTCCTCTTCAGAGCCGGCCACAGCCACTGCTCCTCCGGGCATCTGAGCTTGACGCGATAGCTCGGCCAACTCCGACTCGAGTCCGATCTCACCGAAGGGTGAAAGACGTCTCAGTCCACGAGGACGCACATCTTCCACTTCGGTCATGAGGTCAACTTCCACTTCCTGACCTTCACGAGTACGTTTGGCGACCGAGACATCGAGACCGATAGACTGCAGTTCGCGTACGAGCACTTTGAATGATTCAGGAATACCGGGACGTCTCAGGTTTTCACCTTTGACTATCGATTCGTAGGCTTTAGACCTACCATTCACATCGTCCGACTTGATGGTGAGCATCTCTTGCAGAGAGTAGCCGGCGCCGAAGGCTTCGAGAGCCCAGCATTCCATCTCTCCCAAACGCTGACCGCCGAACTGCGCTTTACCACCGAGCGGCTGCTGGGTGACGAGCGAGTAGGGTCCAGTTGAACGGGCGTGAATCTTATCGTCCACAAGGTGAACGAGTTTCATCATATAGATCTTGCCGACTGTGACTGGGTTATCGAAAGCATCGCCGGTGCGACCATCGTAGAGGGTCACTTTACCGTCGTCGCCGACCCATTCAAAGCCAGAGATTTTCTTGCCTTTCTTGATCTCGTTGTGCACGGTCACTGATGAAGCTTCCGATTCGAACATCTCGTCGAAAGGAGGTACTTCATAGCGCTGTCCGGTCAGATAAGCGGCCAGACCAAGCAAGGTTTCGAAGGTTTGACCGACGTTCATACGGCTAGGCACACCGAGCGGGTTGAGCACGATGTCTACCGGTGTACCGTCGGGCAAGAAGGGCATATCTTCGGTGGGAAGAATCTTGGCTACGATACCTTTGTTGCCGTGACGTCCCGCTACTTTATCGCCCACTGAAACCTTACGCTTCTGAGCAATATAGACACGGACGACTTTGTTGGCTACAGGAGGCAGTTCGTCGCCTTTCTCGCGGTCGAAGACCTTAACGTCAACAACACGACCACCTTCACCGTGAGGCACTCTTAGTGAGTTATCGCGCACGTCGCGAGCTTTCTCACCGAAGATTGCTCTGAGCAGTTTCTCTTCGGGCGGATGCTCTGATTCACCTTTAGGAGTGATCTTGCCGACTAGAATATCGTCAGGATAAACACGGGAACCAATGCGGACGATACCGGTTTCATCGAGGTGACGCAGCGATTCTTCCGAAACGTTGGGCACTTCTCTGGTGATTTCTTCCGGTCCAAGCTTGGTGGAGCGGGCGTCGATTTCCAGTTTTTCGATGTGGATTGAAGTAAGCACATCGTCGAAAACTAGACGCTGGCTGATCAAGATGGCGTCTTCAAAGTTGTAGCCTTCCCAAGGCATGAAAGCCACGAGCAGGTTACGTCCTACTGAAAGTTCGCCGGTATTGGTGGCGGCACCATCGGCGATGACTTCACCGGGCTTGACGTTGTCGCCCACGCGAACCACCGGCTTCTGGTTCAAGCAGGTATCCTGGTTGGAGCGCTGGAACTTAGAGAGACGGTATTTAACTAGACGCTTGTCTTTAGTGCGCACATGTATAGATGTAGCACTGACATATTCGACCTTACCTTCGACATCGGCGACGATGACCATACCCGAGTCGCGGGCGGCCTGTCTTTCGATACCGGTGGTGACGAGAGGTCTTTCAGTCTTGACGAGCGGCACAGACTGACGTTGCATGTTCGAACCCATGAGGGCGCGGTTGGCGTCGTCGTGCTCGAGGAAGGGGATGAGCGCCGTTCCGACCGATACGATCTGGATGGGGCTGACGCCGACATAGTCGACTTGCTCGGGTCCAGTCTCGATAAACTCGGCTTTGTAGCGCACCGGTACGAGCTCTTTCACGAAGCTGCCGTCATCATTGATTGGCACATCGCCGGGAGCAACGCGGAAGCGGTCTTCTTCATCGGCGGTGAGATAGTGGATGGCATCGGTAACTCTGCCGTTCAGCACTTCTCTATAAGGTGTCTCGATGAAGCCATAGGCGTTCACACGGGCATGGGTAGCCAGTGAACCAATCAGACCGGCGTTGGGACCTTCAGGGGTCTCTACCGGACAGATACGACCATAATGGCTGGGGTGAATGTCGCGAACGGCGAAGCCGGCTCTCTCTCTGGACAAACCGCCGGGTCCAAGAGCAGACAGTCTGCGCTTGTGGGTCAGTTCAGCCAGTGGGTTGGTCTGGTCCATGAACTGCGACAACTGCGATGAGCCGAAGAATTCACGAATAGCAGCAACCAAGGGCTTGGTGTTGAGCAGGTTGGCCGGAGTGAGGGTATCGGCGTCTTGCAAAGTCATGCGCTCGCGCACGATTCTTTCAAGACGGGTGAGACCGATGCGGAACTGGTTCTGCAAGAGTTCACCGACCGAACGGATACGACGGTTGCCGAGGTGGTCGATATCGTCCACATGACCTTCGTCGTAGTGCAAACCGATGAGATAGTCGATGGAAGCAACGATATCTTCGCGGGTCAGGGTTCTCTGGGTTTCAGGCACCGAGAGGCTGAGTTTCTTATTCAATTTATAGCGGCCGACACGACCGAGGTCGTAGCGCTTGTCATCAAAGAAGCGGCTATCGAGGATGCTCTGACCACCGGCCACTGAGGGCGGGTCGCCCGGTCTCAGTTTGCGGTATACCTCTATCAGGGAATCTTCGCGAGTTTTGTTGGAATCTTTATCGAGGGTTTTCTTCAGGAACTCTTTGTGCCTGAACAAGCTTTCCATCTCGGAATCGGTATAGCCGAGAGCGCGAAGCAGGGTGGTGGCGGGCAGCTTACGGTTCTTGTCGATTTTGACATAAATAATGTCATTGACGTCGGTCTCGAACTTGAGCCAGGCACCGCGGTTGGGGATCATCGTGGCAGAGAAGGTACGTTTACCGTTGGAATCGACTTCTCTTTTGAAGTAGATGCCAGGGCTTCTGACGATCTGCGAAACGATAACGCGCTCGGCTCCATTAATAATGAAGGTACCGCGGTCGGTCATCATCGGAATATCGCCGACATAGATTTCCTGCTCTTTGATCTCGCCCATTTCTCTGTTGACAAGACGCATTTGAATACGCAGCTTCTTGGTGAAGCTGGCATCGAGAGAACGAGCTTCTTCGGGGGTCTTCGGCTTGTTAGGCTCGGTATGATCCTCGAAGCTGTAATTAGTCAGGAAGTGCAGTTCCAGTCTACCGGTGAAGTCCTTAATAGGACTAAAGGCACGCAGTTCTTCTGCGAGCCCTTCCTCGATAAACCATTTGAATGAACTTTTTTGGATCTCGGCTAGATCGGGCAGATCGGCAATGCGCGTACTGCCGGCCCCGAAGGTTCGTACGCGCTCAGACAACTCTAAAGCCATCGGTTACCTCGAAATTTATGGCTGTGGATGCAAAAAGTGACGCAGTTGCCCAGGCAACCGCAGACACAGGGGGTCAAATATACGTAGATATCTAAAGTATTGTCAACGAAAATGTTGGGAATCATGACGCGCCGTCAAGCCCCCAAATTTTTCTTAAACTTTTCTCAAAGACCCGAACTCTTTTACTAGCGTATCGTTTCAAGCTTTTTGCACAACTCGATAAAACTCTGCTAATTTTAGCGCAACATTCTTAGACCTGGCTAAGGTGAAAAATTTAATGGAACCCGCGCCCGAGAGCAAAGCATCTAAATCTTTTACATAGGTTTTGCATACCTCTCGGATATACAACCCAAAGAGAGACTACACTTAGATTTGTCGTTGTCTCCCCGTCCAAAACGAGCTTGAGTGAAGCGCCCGAGAAGCTGGCGCAAAACTCGAAAAAGTCCGCAGGATCGGGGATGACATCGCCGGTGGTGACTCGCCTGCAAGTCGATATTTCAATCTTGTCTTGATGCGACACCACTGCTGATACCGCCACTGATGGGGATGGAGCACTGCTGGTGTGGTGCACGGTCTTCAAAACCGTTGTGGGGCTGGCTGATCCAGTCCCGGGTGGGTTCGATTCCCACGCATCCCCGACTCATTAATTATTTGACCTTTTTATCTGGACGGCGCATAAACCGGGTCGGCCAAAAATCGCGTCTGCGAATCGATCAAGATCGTGCCACCACCGGTGTTACCACGATCTGACACCACCCGAGATGGCAGACCCGAGCGGCCGATAATATTCCTTTATCACCCTACTGACTTCCTTTTTTAGGCGGGGAGGGGGCTTTACAAAGCTTGCAAACTTCTCATAATTAAGAGTTATCGGCGCGCACTTCCCCATTACTAAAAGGTCGGTAAAAAGTGAATTCGCAATCGCACAACGCAATCGATGGAACTATGAATGAAACCACCCACGGAACTATAAGTGGTTCTATGAGTGGCGCCATCAATAGTGGCGCATCAAACAGTCATCAGATCTGGCTGGACCAGTTCGCAGGCTACCTTGAGGTAGAGCGAAACTATTCATCACACACAATTCGGGCTTATATGAATGATCTGCGACAGCTGATCGGTTGCGATCTGCCCAACGAAAATCAAAGCGCCACTATAGAAGGTGTTCCGCCTCAGAATATGCCGACCACAGAGCAGTCGGTAAGCGGTACCACTATGACCCCAGGTAGTGGCTGGCTGGAAGCCGAGGGACTGAGAGCCTACATCAGACAAATTCAAGAGCAGTATTCAAGACCGACTGTGGCAAGAAAAATTTCGGCGATCAGAAGTTTCTATCGCTACTTGCGCAGAGAACAATTGATTGAAGAAGACCCTTCTAAACAGGTGCGTGGTCCTAAGCTAACGAGAAGACTGCCTGCTTGCCTCGATAAAGAAGAAGTAGTGAGACTGCTTATGACCCCCGATACCAACACCATACTTGGTGTCAGAGACCGGGCCTTGATGGAAGTTCTCTATGCAACCGGTATGCGGGTCAGTGAACTTTGCGGACTGAGAGTGCAAGATTACAATCAAGAAGCCATGGAAATGCGTGTGCTGGGCAAAGGCGGTAAGGAAAGAGTTGTACTGCTCAACCAGAGCGCCCAAGGCTGGCTGAAAAAATATCTCAACGAATATTGGTCCAAACTTGCCGAAGGCAGACTGCCCCAAGCCGAACTGCCCCTCTTTGTGAGCAGACAAGCGACCAGGTTGTCGTCCCGCTCGGTGCACAGAATTGTTATGAAGCACGCCCTGAAAGCAGGCATCAACAAAACAATCACGCCCCATACACTCAGACACACCTTTGCCACCCACCTTTTGGAAGGCGGCGCCGACCTGAGAGTGGTGCAAGATTTGCTGGGACACACAACCATCAATACCACCCAGATTTACACCCATGTAAGCCTGGAAAGATTGCGGCGTGTTTATATGAACACTCACCCCAGAGCCTGAGATAACGCTAATAAAATAGATAGAGAAAAGAGGTAGCTCCATGAGCTGCCTCTTTTCTTTGTTATGGGCGGCCATGGTCGGCTATGGGCAGCTATGAGCGAAATTGGGCAGCTATGAGCAAAATTGGGCAGCTATGGGCAAAATTGGTCGGCTATGGGCAAAACAGGGCAAAATTTGGACTGAAATTGGACTGAAATCTATACTCATGTACTGGACCGGTTTTGTACTCATTTCTAATTTTGTCCCGAATCTTAGCCTGATTTTTACCTAGACCTGGCAATTCTATGAGGCAGCGCTAACAGAGCAAGCTCAAAGGCCCGATATAATCGAACTTATGGCTAGAAGACGCTCTCAAGCAAGAAAAAAAAATAAAGGTTTCTTCGGCAACCTGGCTGGACCGGCAAAGAAGATTTTCTTTCTTGGCCTGGTGATTGGTTGTCTTGGTTTGGGCTATATCGGCGCCAAAGTTTGGAAACAGCTGCAAGACTTTCCCGATGTGACAATGGTTGAACGCTTCGAACCAATCGAAGCAATTCAGTTGTACGACGGTCAGGACCGCCTCATTTGTACTGTAGAGGGCGACGAAGACAGACGCGTCGTGCCGCTCAACCAAATTTCAAACCATATGCAACAGGCGATTTTGGCGGCAGAAGACCACCATTTCTTCGAGCATAACGGCATCAACTTCTTTTCGATTATTCGCGCCTTCTTAGCCAACATGCAAGCTGGACACGTTGTCGAAGGCGGCTCGACCATTACCCAGCAGCTCGCCAAAAATCTTTTCTTTTCAGACTCGGGACGCACAGTCGACCGCAAGGTGAAAGAAGCCTATGTGGCCTGGGAATTAGAGAGACGCTATTCGAAAGAGCGCATCTTGAATATGTATCTCAACCAGGTCTATTTCGGCAACAATGCTTATGGCATCGAGCGAGCCGCTTCGCGCTATTTCGATAAGCCGGCAACGCGCCTGAGCATCGCCGAATCAGCCTTCCTGGCGGGCTTGGTCAAGGCGCCTTCCGAACTAGGAACGGTAAAAGGACGCAGTCAAGCCACCTCTAGACAACGCGACATCATCGACAAGATGGTCGAATACGGCTATATCACCCAAAAGCAAGCCGAAGAAGCCAAAAATCAAAAGCTCTCCTTTAAAAAGGGTGTCAACCCATTACAAAAGTACCCCTATTACATAAGCTATGTGCTCGAATGCCTGCGGGAGCGCTTTTCGCAAGCCGAAATGCGCCGTCAGGGCTTGCGGGTCTACACCAATCTCGATACCACAGCCCAAGAACTTGCCGAGAACGCTCTCAACGCCGGCATCAAGAAAGCACCCAAAGGAGTTTCGCAAGGAGCCCTGGTTTCGGTGCGGGTGAGCGACGGAGCCGTGGTGGCAATGGTGGGCGGAGTCGGTGACTTCTGGAAAAACCAGTTTAACCGGGCGACAAACCCACATACGGTCGGCTCATCTTTCAAACCTTTTGTCTATCTGACCGCCTTCAACAAGAACGCCTTCAGCCCCGACAGTATGATCGACGACTCGCCCCTAGTCATTCATCAACCCTGGGGTTTGCCCGATTATGCCCCTAAGAACTTCGATCGCAAGTTTTATGGACGCATCACTATAAGAAGGGCGCTCGCCCTTTCCCGAAACGTACCAGCGGTGAAAGTCGGGCAGCAAGTGGGTATGGACAGCGTGATTGAGACCGCCAGACTGGCTGGTCTGACCGCCAAACTCGATCCCAACCTTTCGCTAGCTCTAGGCAGCTCGGCGGCGTCTCCCCTAGAAATGGCCGGCGCCTACTCAACTTTTGCCCGTTTTGGGGTGACGATCAAGCCGCAAGTAATTCGAAAAATAGAAGATAACCGCGGTCGGGTGATAGAAGTCTTTGACCCCAAAGTGGACCGCGCCTTCCAAGTAGAGCCCATAGCCAGACTAGTCGACTGCATGCAGGACGTAGTGAAATGGGGCACCGGCACCCAAGCCAAGCTCGCGGACCGACCGGTTGCCGGCAAAACCGGCACCGCCGATGAAGGCAGAGACATCTGGTTTATTGGCTTCACCCCCGACATGGTCACGGCAGTCTGGGGCGGCAACGATGAGAACAAGCCGATTGAAGGCAAAAACGTTACTGGCGGCGTCATCATGGCCAAGATCTGGCACGACTATAACGAGGCGTATTACAAAGCCAGACCGACTCCTCCGGGCAACTTTATGGTGCCGTCGCCCATCAACCCTGACGAGAACAAGCCTGCAGGCGAACAAGTGGCAAAGGGCGAGCAAGGAGCCGAAGGCGATAACACTGCTCAAAACGGCGAAGGCGGCAATTCCGCTAATGGCGAATCGGACAAGAGCAATGGAGATAGCGCTTCAGCACTGAGCTTGCCGGGAAGCAAGCCCGGTGAAGCTTCGGGCGCGGGCACAGAAGGCGACAGCGGCAAGGCACCACTGCCAGGCAGCAACGGCGGCGGTTCTGGCATTGGCAACAGCTCCGGCGGCAGCTCTAGTTCTTCCAGTGCATCCGGCTCGGCAGGATCGTCCAATTCAAATGGTTCTAGTGCTTCTGGTGGTGCGGGCAGCCAAACAAATATGCCGCCGCTAGCACCGCCGGCAGCACCACAAGAAAGCGAACCCAAACCAGCACCTTCCCCCAGTGAAGGCAAAGGTCCGCAGACCCACAACCCGGACACCGTAATGAGGTTGTATCCATACAATCAAGCTAGTCCGTACACTCCAGCCAGGTAATGAGATTGTATCCATGCAATCAAACCAGTCCGAACACTCCAGCCAGGTAATGAGATTGTATCCATGCAATCAAGCCAGTCCGCACACTCCAGCCAGGTAAAGATGCTCCAACCAAAGAAAAACAATGCCCCAGCCATTTGGTTCAGCATCGTACTCACGGTCCTTATGATTCTCTTCGTAGAAACTAGGGGTACAGGAAGGCGCAATACCAACTTCTTTGTAAATGGCGATTCCGATTCGGTCGGCGCCGAGATTTTTCTCAATGGCACCCATATCGGCAGAATCAATATAGCGAACAATTCAGGACTTTCAGGCGGCACCTTTTCCTGCCACCTAAAGAACGGTTCACACAATCTGGAAGTACGAAAGCCGGGCTTCAAGACCCTTTCTAGGGTGCTCGAATTCAACGGTCAAGACTATTTGGGCGTCAATCTCGAACCGCTTGAAGGCAGTAACGGCCTCTAATAATTTGTTCAAATTAGCAACACTTGATATCTTTCCAGGCGCTAGCGTAGTAAGCTGAAGACGAATCTTCGGGACTTATGAGCATGCAAACAACCCTACCGAAAACCGACTCTGGAAAAGCCGACGAAAACCGGAATACCAAATCTTCAGAGTGGACGCCTTCCGAAACATGTCTGGATAACGGTCTAGCCGGCAGTATAGAAACAGAAGCCAGCGAAAGCGGTCAGCAGCCTTACGGCAAAACCTATACGCGCAACATGTGGTATTACGCTCTGCCTTCCGAGAAGCTCAAGAAGGGCGACATAGAATCAAAGGTGATGCTGGGCGAACCTCTCGTCATCGGAAGAGACAACGAAGGCAAGCTATTCGCCTTGCGCGATATTTGTCCGCACCAGGCGATACCACTTTCAGCCGGTCCATTCGACGGCAAAGAACTTATGTGCCCGTTCCATGGCTGGAAGTTCGATACATCCGGAGTCTGCACAGATATACCTTCGCTCTGCTCGGATCAAAAAATGAATCTGTGCAAGATCAAGACAGCAAACTATCCAGTCACTGAAGTTTTGGGAAGTATTTGGGTCTACTTCGGAGACAATCCGCAAGACCTACCCGAAGTCCCGCATGCACCTGGTCTAGACGGTCTGAAATTCGCCAAGAATACGGTAACTCTGCAGCTGCCCACCCATATCGACTATGCCGTAGCGGCACTGATTGACACAGCCCATGTTCCCTATGTTCACAAATCATGGTGGTGGCGTTCTGCTAAAGCCTTGAAAGAAAAGAACAAGAAATACATTCCATCCGGCACAGGCTGGACAATGGTCAAGCATCAACCTTCTAAACATTCAATTGCGTTCAAGCTAATTGGCCAATTCATTGAAACTGAAATCAGCTTCCGGCTGCCGGGCTGCAGACGAGAATACCTCACTTTCAATGGACGAACCTTCCTTTCAGGCATCACAACCCTGACACCAGTCGACGAAACTCATACTGAACTAAATCACACAACATATTGGACCTTGCCCATTCCCAAGTTCATCGCCGATCCTGTCTTGAATTACTTCGTCACGACCTTCCTCAAACAAGACCAAAGTCTTGCCTTGATGCAAGAGAACATCATCAATAAATACAAACCCCGGCTGATTATGACGATTAAAGACGCAGGAACTCCCGGGCACTGGTATTTCTTGCTGAAAAGAGAATGGAACTCATCCCAGGCAGAGAAACGTCCCTTCAAGAATCCTATAAAGGAATCTATTCTTCGCTGGAGAACCTAATAAGGGACGATTAAAAGCACCGGAATTTAGATTGAGCAGAAAGAGCCCTCTTGCCGTCCAAGAGGGCTCTTTGTCTATGATTGAATGGGAATTTCACCATAGCATTTTCGCCCTCCCCAAATAATAATTCGGCAAGCAGCAATATTGACAACACTCATATTGAAAATAAGGCGGAAGGCAAAATGTGGGAAAAAGCCGAATCTCCTGCGGTAACGAAAGAGAGTAATTTGACTTGGGTGAACGACCTAATGTCAAATAGACCAGACCATTTTAAAGACAAGCCAAAAGAGGGCGAAGGTAACGCTACTCAGATAGAAGCAAAAGTTGATCTCATTCAACAAAAGGGCTCAGACGCTCAACCCGAACCTAAAGACAAGAATATTCTGCAGGGAATTATTTCAGTTCCGCCCGATAAACTCGGACTGGGACTGAAGGAGACAAGAGCTGCAGCTGAAGCATTTCTGTCCAATTCTGATAAAGAACAGGCTATGCAAAAGCTGCAACCCCGTTTCGAGGGAGCGATCAATCAATCAGACAAAGATTTCGGCAAATCAATGGGTGAAAACTGGTCGAATGTTTTAGTCGCCAGACGAGATCTGGGCATGATCAATTCCCAACTAATGGGGGCGACCGCACAAGCTGGCGAAATTCTCAGGCAAATGCCGCCAGAAGACAGAGCAAGAGCGATGGCAGTTATGACCTTGCTAGCCGATGAAAAGATAGATGATAAAACGAAATCTAGTCTTCGGGAAAAGCTAGCAGATCAGCCACAACTTTTGTCACTTGCTGACTCAGCAGCAAAACTTCAAGAGCGCCGCAAGAGCGCAGAGGAGAGCCTGACAAAGGCTCAAGAGCCCCTGCTTAAGGCGGCGATGGAACAATCCGCAAGTCGTCTTGTCTACGCCCAAGCATTGCAACAATCGGGCAGAATTGGGGAATCGTTTAGAGTAAAGCAGGAAGGTGAAGAAGTTTGGAAAGCTAATGTTTCCAAGATAATGGCTACGCCGAGAGAACCAGTTAAGCCTCCGCTAGAAGTTTAGGTGTTAGCGAGAATTAGGAATCACAGGCTTGACAAGAAAGATGCAGGCGCTGAGCCATAATAGCCGCCAGCGACAGTTTGCAGCAAAAAATTTGCCGATTTCAAGATCGTAATCGAACCGATATCGGCAAATTTTCAATCGGAGATTAAACCGCAAATTTTTTTGGCAATTGAATTGAACTTTTTCATAAGAAATTACGTCTAAGTAAATAGATACCTCTAAGAGGCAGATTTCTATGAAAGTGGCAGAAAGAACTCATAAAGAACGACTTGAAGAATTCACCTCTTCAATCTATTGCCAGCAAAGAAGCAAATTACTGCAAGAATTCAATTCCACATTCCCTGATGAGCCCAGCTGTTGGACTTTCATCTTTTCAGAAATGCGCATCGCTGGTCATCTTCGCTGTAGCAGGTGTAACTCTGATGAAACTGAAGTTCAGTCGGGTCGAAAGCTGGTTTGTAACTCTTGCAGAAAGAAAAGACAGGTTACAGCCGGAACCATATTTCATGGCGTCAAAAAAGTAAGAGCCTGGTTGTTGGCTATTTGGATCATAGAAAACAGCTTCTACGTCAGTTCAAAATGGCTTGGCGAAGCAGTTGGAGTGGCACAGTCCTCTGCGCTACAGATAATAAAGTCGACTTTGCTAATTCTAGAAAAAGAAAGGTGCGAAAACGCTGCAATTGCGCTTGAGACATTTAGATTTCGGCTATTTTTCTCCAAAAGATCGATTCTCACTCCAGCGCTAAAGAAACCAGTTGACGAGGTAGCAGATTGCGAGGAGAAAACTAATGAACCTTATCCAAAAGAAAATGAGACGGAGCAACGAAGAAAGACTGCCAAAGAAGGAAAACCGAAAAGTGACAAAAGCGACTCTGCCATTCAGAGAAAGACCTCGACAAGCGAGGAATACATACTCAAAAGACTAGCAAATGGACCCATGACTCTCGATGAGATTTTGGGTAAATCAAAGCGAAATAGCAAAGAGATCTTGGTTGCGATAACGGATCTTGAATTCGACGGTCTTCTTGAGCCTCTGCAGGGAGGCAAATTCCAACTTCCCGCTGCAAGGAACTCTAAATTAGTCAAAACTGAAAAGGAGAACTTCAATCCAAAAGAATTTCACCGCATGAATAACCACTCCGGAGAAGAATTAAATGATCTCGAAGACATCCAAGACGCCGCAAAAATCTTCATGAGAATCACAATGGACCTGGCGAAAGGAGTAAGTAGAAAGTATCTTTCTCTATTTGTTTCCTGCGCCAATGAAATAGTCCTTGGAGCCAAAAGAGGAAGCTTTCTTCAAAGATGCCTCTCTGCTGGATATGTAGGCTATAAGACACTGAGAAACTATGTTTCACCAGACTTACTTGAGTTTGCGATCTCAAGAAAGTGCTTATAGAAAAGACTCGTCAATAGCACCGCAACAAGTACTACTCAGAATCGCTATCCGCTGTCTTGAGAATTCTCAGCAAGGCTTCTTTCGCCTCAGGATTTGTTTTGCTCTCTTCTTCCACAATCTGTCTGACAAGCTTATGTTGAACGCAGTTTGAAGAAAGAGACCATTCGGCAGCCCCGGCAATTAGTATCTCTGAAAGTTGTAAGGACTTACGGTCAAACCAGGCAAGAACAGAGATTATCTTCTGAATATAGCGCTTATCACCAGTTGCCATAAAGCAACCCCACATCATATCCAAATGACTAGGAGAAGTTATCTTCAAAGTTTCGAGATTTGCTGGGTCTAGCGGTGTGTCGCCGAGTTCCTTTAGAATCACATTCTCAGATTTACTGATTGTTTGCGCCAAATCTTTGGCGGCAGGGACACCGGACCAGACCAACGCGCTTGAAAGAACCTGGTTCTTGTGAGTAGCAGATAGACTTCCAAGGGCTTCAACCCAATAACTTATTTTCTGAGGATTTTGAGCAAAAATGCGACTTGCGAAAGCGGCTATGGGAGGTATAGAACCAATGCTGTCTAGAGAACCGCTATCCTCTGCTCGCTTGAGAGATGCAACTATAAGGTCCGGGTTGGCTGGAAAGAGGTAGTAGTAAGTCTGCCAAAGTTGCCAGTCGGTATCGTTCTTTATTTCGGCCACAGGGGCGGTCGGCTCGTGGGTAGCGATACCTTGCTTGCTGTAGTGTTTACGGCTGGAGCGATTTTTAGCTTCAACGACCTTTAGATTAGTCGGTATCTTGAAGAGGGCACTATCACAAGGCTGAATTTCATATGACTTGTATTCAAAACTTCTTTTTCCTTGCGGCGTATTTATTGTGAGTTTGAGCGGAATATCATCGGCCGCTCTAGTGACGAGGTCAAACTGCACAGGACCGGAAACGAAGTTGTATGAACGCGTTTGCGTGCCCTCCTTTTCTTGATTTTCTATCTGCTTGGCCTTTTTTGTCTTGAAAAACTCAACTTCTCGGCCAAATTCCAGATCGATAAATTCTCTCTGCTTTATTGACATGATCGGCAAGCGCAAGCGTGAGTCTGTATCCTTATCGAGCATATGTTCAGCCAGTCCATCTGACATCGAACAGATCCACAAATCGGGGCAAGATATGACGATTAAACGCTCGACTTCGCATTCAGAATTAGAAGCAGGACCCTTTGTCGGACGAGTGAACTCGACACGTCCAAGTGTTTGTCCGCATCGATAAATAATCTGCTCTTTGCCAGCTATATCTGAGTCGGAATAGCACTTAACTACTATTCTCTTCATATTTAAATTCAGCAGATTAGAATCGTCCTTACTGAAGGCAGGAAGCAAAGCTGAGGCAGCGAATGTGAATAGCAGTGCCAGAAGTGGCAATCTTTTAGCAAGACAATTTCTACTCATTTGACTAGCCCAACTCAAGCACAACTGCATCGTTTTCCATTGCTGACAAAAGAATCGTACTAGCGGAAAAGCCATCATCCGGCACCGAGGCAGAGCCAATCTTGATCTTGTACTTCGGCGGAGGTACCGATTGTCCCTTCAAAGAAGCAAGATAGAACTGGCTAATGGAATTCAGTAATGTAAGAGTAAGCTGCTTGGCGTCTTCTTTCTCAACTTCGGGCAACAAAATTGCCAAGCCACTTTTACCCCAGTGACAGAGGTAATCGGCTCGGGTCAAATGTTTGATGATTGACTGCAAGCAAGTTACAAGAGGTCCGCCGTCTCTAGCCAGTTCGATGCTCTCGTCAACATAGCGCAAAAGAATTAGTGAGAAAGGTCGGCGATGGCTCTCGAACCGCTGAAATTCCTTATTAAGAAACATCTGAAAAGCTGGATAAGTAAGAAGACCGGTAGCTCTGCTATAAATAGCTCGCTTGAGAGACTCGATTGTTTTTGCTTCTGTGTCGTTGCTTCGAATGTTCCTCTGGCTAATGGCACTGCCTTCGGAAGCTTTAGAAAAAGCGGCGCCCGGTGAAGAGAGGTTAGTGCTTGTGCCAGAGCTGGCTTGGGCACGTTCTGCACCACCGGCGGAGGCGGCTTTACTTGAGACATCCGTCAGAATTCGTTGAGCCAAGCCGCAACGCAAGACATTATAAACAATCGGAATCCAAACCTCCGGCGCGAGCTTAAGTGCGGTAACTATTTCTTGAAGCGTGTTTACGCCATCCATTAGTTTGCCCATCTGAAACTGAATGGCTACATCCACTTCAATTGCATCTTGAGTAGCAAGCACATATTCCTGAGCAGTGAGCGGCACGATCTGCAGCACGGTGCGCTCATCTACACCGATCTGACGCAGATGTCGTTGATAGACAGCTAGTCTCGATTCGGCACCAGCACTTCCCGCGCCGGTCCCACCAGCACTTCCATCGCCGGTCCCACCAGCACTTCCCGCGCCGGTCCCACCAGCACTTCCATCGCCGGTCCCACCAGCACTTCCATCGCCGGTCCCACCAGCACTTCCATCGCCGGTCCCAGCAGCACTTCCCGCTCCGGTCCCACCAGCACTTCCTGAATAACTAGGTGAGGGGGCTCCCCCTTCACTGCGATTTTGCCCGGAGAAATAGGCATAGGTGTTGTGCGATTCGGGCGAAAGATTCTGATCGGCGAAAGCGCAAAGCAGCATGTTATGAATCAGGGCGGTATCGTGAGTTTGGTAAACCCAGAGCATTTCGCGCACTTTGCCGTTATCTTTGTATAGAGCCCATTTGGGCGCCTGCCCCGTCGTGCCGCCATAAGAAGCAATCATAAAATAGCCACAGGGTGGTTCACCAACTATCCAGGGTAGCTGAACATTCTGAGCTGGAGTTGTCAGGGCTTCCATCTGCAAGCGCTCAATGTCGGCTAGAGCCGGCACCCGAGAAAGGAAGTCGAGAGCCCTGTAGGGACTGGGTCTGGGCGTACTTTGCAGAGGCATAGCGAATATCTTCCATCCCGTTAACCAACGCAGTAGATTATAATTCAAAGACCAGGCAGAAACAGGAAAGACCTATGCAAGAACTAGATGACCCTTTTCAAGAAAGTGCCGCATCTCAGAGTGCGGGCCAGGTGCTCAAACAGCTTCTAGACTTCGTTCTTGCTTCCTTCAATAGTTTCGACCTAAACAAAGATGGCTTCCTGACTCGCTTCGAGATAGAGCGAGCCCTGCAAGCCCCCGAAAGGACCATCAAGGAAGCCGCCTTTTTGCAGTTTATATTGGTGCGCATGAATGAAATTGCCGAAACAGTGCAGGATGACTCCGCGGTCCTGAACGGCGAAATCGGTATTTCTATTGATGATTTGAAGACCTATTTTGCGGCTCTGCCGGGCTGACGTCCATATTAACGACAATTTAGGCGCGCCGACCTAAGCCCTGCCTCATTCCTTACCCGGTCTCCCCCGGCTTGTGATATTTTGACCTAGTAGATGTATAACGGGGAAGGTCTTGTGCCCACATCGTCCAACTGGATGGGACTTCTGGGCTTTGTGCTCATACTTGGCACGGCCTTTCTCATGTCTAACAATAAAAAGGCGATCAACTACCGGCTGGTGGTCTCCGGTCTGATTCTCCAGCTTGGTCTGGCAATTTTTGTCTTGAAAGTACCCTTCGGACAAGAACTGTTCAAAAATGTCGGCGCCTTTATTACCGAGCTTCTGCACTTTAGTGATGAAGGGGCAGGAATGGTCTTCGGTCCCCTCGTCACGCAACAAAAGAAGCTGGTGGAAGTTTTTGGACCGGGCGCCGACTTTATTTTTGCCTTTAGAGTAGTACCGACAATCATATTTGTGTCCAGCTTGGTCAGTATTTCTTACTACTTAGGTATCATGCAAAAAGTGGTACAGATAGTAGCGCGGGTGGTGTCAGTAGTAATGGGTGCCAGCGGAGCCGAAGCTCTATCGAACGCTGCCTCGGTCTTTGTTGGACAAGTGGAAGCGCAACTCTTGATCAGACCCTATGTGCCGAGCATGACCAGATCAGAACTACTGGCGTCGATGGCGGGCAGTATGGCTTGTGTTTCCGGAGGAGTTCTTGCAGTCTATATAGGTATCGGCATCAAAGCTTCTTATCTTCTCACCGCCAGCATAATGGCCGCCCCGGCCGCTCTTGTGATAAGCAAAATAGTCTATCCTGAAACAGAAGAATCAACCACTCGCGGCAAAGTAAGCATCGCCGTTGAACGCACCCAGGCAAACATCATTGATGCAGCCGCCCACGGCGCTTCAGACGGTATGCGCATCGGCATGAATGTGCTGGCCATGCTAGTCGCCTTCAGAGCCCTGATTGCCCTTTGCGACGCCGCCCTCGGTCTGAGCGGTGGCTTTCTTGCGCAACATGGACTAAACCTAACTGGTATGGGCGTCGACCTCGCCCATCTCAGCCTGAAAGATCTTTTTGGCGCCGTATTCGCACCAATTGCTTTTGTCCTTGGCGTACCTTGGAGTGACGCCAATATAGCCGGTCAACTGATGGGCGAAAAATTTGTCATAAACGAATTTGTCGCCTACACAGACCTTTCAGCTATTTTGAAAAATCCGGGCACTCTTTCTGCCCAAGCCGAGACAATTGTTACCTTTGCGCTGTGCGGATTTGCTAATCTCAGCTCTATCGCCATGCAAATTGGCGGTATAGGCGAAATCGCCCCCACCCGCCGCGAAGACTTAGCCCGCTTAGGCGTGAAAGCCCTAATCTGCGGCACCATGGCCAGTTATCTATCGGCTTGCTTAGCCGGCATACTCAATCAATTATAAATAGGAGAGGACTTTGCAGAGCGCACAGATGGCACCCAAGGCACCAGAAAAGAAGGAAAACAAAGCAACCACTTTAGCCGTAACGGTTGTTCTCGGTCTAATCGGACTCTATGCGCTTATCACCATCGCCTTTAACCACGGTGAAAAGATAAATGCCGCCTGGCTGATTGTCGCAGCCTTTTGCACATTCACCACTGCCTACCGAGTCTATAGCAAGTTTATTGCCGAGAAAGTATTCGAACTATCGGACCAAGCACAAACCCCCGCTGAGAAAATCGACGACGGCAAAGATTTCGTTCCCACCCATAAATGGGTGCTTTTTGGGCACCACTTCGCTGCCATAGCAGGAGCCGGACCTTTGGTAGGACCGATTCTCGCCTCGCAATTCGGCTATCTGCCGGGCACGCTCTGGATAATTATCGGTGTCGTCTTGGCCGGTGCTGTGCAAGACTTTGTCATATTGTGCGCTTCGATGCGCCGCGGCGGCAAGTCGCTTGGCCAAATGGCCAAAGATGAAATCAGCCCCCTGGCAGGCATCGTAGCCTTGATTGCTATTCTGCTTATCATGATGATACTAATGGCGGTACTGGCTCTGGTCATAGTAAAAGCTTTGCAAGCCAGCCCCTGGGGCACCTTTACTTTGGCAGCCACTATACCAATAGCCATGCTGGTCGGCATCTATATGAAAGCCATACGTCCGCATAAAGTGATGGAAGGCTCGATCATCGGCGTCATTCTCACGATACTGGCAGTAGTGGCAGGCAAATGGGTGGGACAAGACCCCACCCTGGCACCGATATTTACCCTAAATGGCACCCAACTGGCCATTTCGGTGATGATCTATGGTTTTGTCGCGTCAGTTCTACCGGTCTGGCTATTGCTGGCCCCCCGCGACTATCTCTCGGCATTTCTCAAGATTGGCATAATCGCCTTGCTTGCCCTTGGTATAGTCTTTCTCAACCCATCTTTAGAGATGCCCGCCCTCACTTGTTTTGTCAATGGCAAAGGGCCGCTCTTCACCGGCAATATCTTTCCATTCTGCTTTATCACTATTGCTTGTGGTGCTATTTCCGGCTTCCACGCCCTGGTTTCTTCCGGCACCACACCTAAGATGATCTGGCGCGAAACCCATGCTCGCCCAATTGGTTATGCCAGCATGCTCTGCGAGGCGGCGGTGGCAATCATGGCCATTATCTCGGCCTGTGTGCTCGCACCGGGCACTTATTTCGCCATAAACAGCCCCAAAGGACTAGTGGGCGCAGACCCAGCCCAAGCTGCAGCCATGATTACATCTTGGGGCTACGCCGTGACAGCCGGGGACATGAGCACACTGGCCGCCAATGTCGGCGAAGAGAGCCTCTGGGGAAGAACCGGCGGCGGACCAACCTTGGCGGTTGGTATGGCTCATATCTTTTCGCAGGTTTTAGCCAATTTGCCTGTGCCAGGTCTATCTGATGCCACCATTTCATTTTGGTATCACTTTGCCATTATGTTTGAAGCCCTCTTCATTCTCACTTGTCTTGATGCCGGCACCCGGGTGGGACGCTTCCTCTTGCAAGACTTCCTTGGTCTTGCCTGGAAACCCTTGGGCAGAACCGACTGGTATCCGGCGGTCTGCCTCAGTTCACTAATGGTGGTGGCAGGTTGGGGTTATTTTCTCTATCAAGGCGTAGTCGATCCCTTAGGCGGCATCAACAGCCTCTGGCCGCTCTTCGGTATCTCCAATCAACTCTTGGCCGTGGTCGCTCTTTGTGTCGGCACTTCTTGCATAATCAGCTCAGGCAAAGGCAAGTACGCCTTTATCACACTGGCACCGCTAGCCTGGCTTTTGACGGTCACTCTCAGCGCTGGGTATCTCAAAATTTTTGCCGCCGACCCGAAACTGGGCTTTCTCGCCCATGCCCATATGCTGCAAGCCAAGCTGGCAGCCGGGTCAATGCCAGAGAGCGAAGCAGCATCTGCGCCGGTCTTGATCTTCAATGATTATCTCGATGCTGCACTGGGCGGACTATTCATCACACTAGTCTTGGTCATAGTCTTTGAAGCAGTGCGCAGCTGGTTCCGTCCGCCAGGTCAAAGGGCAGTAAATACAGATACAGATGCGTGCAATCTACAAAGCCAAAAATTGAAAACCTCAAATATGGAGAGCTTTAATGCCCCCATGCGCTGCTGCTAGAGCCGATCTCGAATTGAAGCGAGCCGACTTTGTCTTGAGAAAGACAAAGAAAATTTCTGCTGTTTCTAGTCGGCCTATGTCTGTTCTTGCTTTGCTTGCAAGCTATATTTTGCTGCCGACTTCTCTCGCCATATTTTGTCAATCGCCGGCCCAGGCTGAAAAGCCGGCAATTAGCAAAAGCAAAGAATCGAACAAGCAAGAGCAAGAAAAGCAAGAGCAAGAAAAGCAAGAGCAAAGAAAAATAGAACAAGAAAAAAAGGAGCAAGAGAAAAAAGAACAAGAGAGAAAAGAAGATGAAGCCAAAGTCAAAGTTTGGAAAGTTCATCAAAGCGGCGATGTTTTAGGTGAACGCTTTCTTTATATTAGTGCCGATTCTTTCAAAGCCTTTTATCCTAAAGCCCACTATGCCATATCAGCATCGGCTCCAGACTGGAAGATTCACTTTTACAACATAGACCGACGGACCATATTTAGCACCACCATAGAAAGCTTCAACAAAAGGCTTTCTCTGAGGGCTAGAGCTAATGCTCAGTCTTTCTACCCCTACAAGTACAAAATTGTGCCGGGCAAGCCAAAGCTCATTGCCGGCGAGAAAACCTATTGCTTGACCTGCCAGAGCACAGAGCCTGCCAATAAAGACGCAGTAAAAAGAAGTGATTTCTATTTAGCGGAGAGAATCGCCCTGCCGCCGCGTATGCAAGAATTCTTCAAACCAAGCTGGGGAGCGGCGATGTGCAAGAACCAACCCTTGCGAATCGATCTTGAACTGGGCGATGGTAGAAGGTCGAATAAACTCGATACCAAAAGTATTGTTCTTGAACTCTTGCCCCGCAAGTTCTTCGAGCCTCCTTCCGGCTATAAAAAAACACAGAGTGAGGAAGAAGTGCTTATCGGAGATGGCATAATAAATGACATAATCGGAGACTTAGGTAAGAGGTTGGGCAGCGATGAAAGCGATCGAAGCTATAGAAAGGATAGAAACCACAAATAGTGAACTCGCCCAGTTCTCCCCAAAAGAAGCAAGAAAATTCGATAAAAACCATGGTTTGAATTTTCCCGGCACAAACAGCTACTCTTTCCATATTCTTTCGCTTGCCGCAATTCTTGCAGTTTTCACTGCTTTGCTCTCGCCCTCGTCCAGTTCAGCAAGCAAAATAGAAGCTCGCAAACTAGAAAGTAGCAAACTAGAAAATAGCAAACTAGAAAGTAGCAAGCAGCGTCAATTAGGCAAAACTGAATTACCAAAAAAAGAAAAGACGACCACAGTTTGGAAGCTCTATCAAAAGGGCGACTTCATGGGCGATCGCGAATTATATGTCAGCAAAGACGGCTATATGGCAGTCTATACCAAGGCAAAATACACAATAACATCAAGAACGCCAGAATGGAAAATAACCTTTTACAACACCACCCGTAAAACCATCTATAGCACCACCATCGCCCAATCAAAGAAAAACTTCGGACTGCGCTCTCGTTTTGCCAAAGAATCTTTTTTTCCAGCCAAATATCACTTAGAAGATGGTCCTAAGCAAACCATCGCCGGACAAAAGTGCAGCAGCATTTTTTGCGTCGCCGACAAGAATATTGGAAAAACACAACAGAAAACTGATGTAGAACGCTCGGCTTTTTACATATCGGATGAAATTCCGATGGCACCCCAAATGACCGATTATTTCGGACAGACCTGGACACCAGAGCTCTGCAAAAGACAGAGTTTGCGCATAGTCACCTGGGATTATGCCGGCCGTCAAAAAAACAAAATTGAAACTGTCAAAGTCGAAAAGCTGGAACTACCTATTTCGGTATTTGATCCGCCCCCCGGCTTACAAGCAGTAAAAAGCGAAGACCAGGTCATGCTCGGCAACGATTTAATCAATGACATTGTGGACGACCTCGGAAAGGGCTTTGGCAACAAATAGTTCTTCCAAAGCCTGTCATAAAGAATTTTCAGCCGAAGACTTTCTTGCGGGTCTTTATGTTGATCTGGACCTGAGTCGCTCATAGCCGGTTGCGCAATTTGCCAATTTAACTGGGTTATAATAGCGTCCATGCAGTCTTTCGACACAATCATAGTGGGTCTAGGGGCCGCCGGCAGCGCCGCCCTTTACCAACTTGCCCGCTCTGGTGCAAAGGTGCTTGGCATCGACAGTTTTTCGCCGCCGCACAAAATGGGCTCCAGCCACGGCGAAAGTCGCATTACTCGCAAAGCCATCGGCGAGGGCGGTGAATACACGCCCTTGGTCTTGCGCTCTTTCGCAATAGTCGATGAACTTGAGAAATTAAGCGGCCGCATGATTTACAAAAAAACTGGCGGTCTTATGATCTCAAATGAGAACTCAATCGCAATACATCATGTTGAAAACTTTTTCAAAACAACTATAGAGGCTGCTCAAACTTACAATATCGATTATCAACTACTAGACGCCGCCGATATTAGAAAGCGCTTTCCCACCTTAAATATTGCCGACGACGAGTATGCCTATTTCGAAGCTGATGCCGGCATAATCAAACCTGAAATTGCCATCTCAGTACAATTAGACTTAGCTGAAGAATACGGCGCCGCCATCGCCCGCAATACCACTGTCAAAAGTCTGCAAGCCCTAGATAACGGCAAAGTAAAAGTGGAAACAGCGGCAAAGACCTATTTGGCTGCTAAAGTGCTAGTCACAGCCGGTCCCTGGCTTCTCAATCTCAGACCAGATTTTGCCAAGTATTTTTCGGTCTTGAGGCAAGTACTTTATTGGTTTGAAATCGAAGATCACTACCAAGCTTATCTGCCAGATAAATTCCCTATTTTTATTTGGGACGGTCGCCCCGGTCTCGAATCACGTTATGGTTTTCCGGCTCTAGACGGAAGAGACGGCGGCATAAAGATTGCCAGCCCTCGCTATGACCCAGAGACCACAGCCGAGAAGGTCGATAGAACTGTGAGCGCCAAGGAAAGCGAACAAATGTACCAAGAGCAGGTCAAGCCCTTTTTTAGGGGCATTGGTTCCAAGTGCCTCAAGTCGGCGGTTTGCCTTTACACCGATGCTCGCCACTCGCGCTTCGGCATAGGCAGCCTAGAAGGAGAAAGCGATGCAATAATCTATGCTTCCGCCTGCTCTGGACATGGCTTTAAGCATTCCTTCGCTGTCGGAGAAGCACTGGCCCAGATGGCTTTGTGCGGCGAGAGTAAAATAGATTTATCGAGCTTCGGCTTCGACAAACTAGAGGCGAAGCTAGAGCATGAAAGTTAAGATCATGACAGTTAAAAACTTGAAAGCCAAAGTTAACAAGGCGAGATGTTCACTTCTATCTTTTCTCTTCTCTTGCTTACTTATCTGCTTTTTCTGCTTTATCTGTTTAGGAGCATACTTGTCTTGCGCGCCGGTTCTAGCCCAAGCAAAAGAGAGAATACAAATAGACTTTAAATATCCAATTTCGCAAGGCACTGTTTTTCTCTGTCTACCAGACAGCAAATACTATGAAAAGCAAGCGCCCGGCATCAAATCGGCAGAACTAAAAGGACTCGTCACCTTTCAAAACAATGTCTGCTATGCTGTCAAGACTTCCGATTTCCTGCCTGACATTTCTGCTCTGAAACTCTTGCCGCACGAAAGAATTTCATCTCTGACAGTCGACGGAGCAACCATAGACGACAGCAAAGCCGAAATTATTGCCGACTTCAAAAATCTCAGACGGCTTTCAGTTGAAGGGACAGATCTAACCGACAAAAGTGTGATGCGCTTTATAAAGGCCATGCCCAATTTAGAATGGCTGGCCCTCGGTCATACAGAGATTGATGGCTCTTGTCTGCCTTATTTGAAGACACTGAAGAATCTCAAAGGTCTGCGCCTAGACGGCAATCAACTGAAGCCGCAGTTTATTGCAGAAATAGCCAAGTGCCCACAACTAATCACCCTTGAAATTGAAAAGTGCAAGCTCACTGATGCACACGTGAAAGAACTAGCAAATGCCAAATCAATACGCACTCTTTTTATCAGTGACAACCAGTCTGTAACCGACCGCAGCGCGCCCTATCTAAGAGCAATGCCTAATCTGAAAGAACTGCGCCTGCATGGCACCAAATTTACCAAAGACGGGGTGCTTTCCTTAAAGCCACTCAAACTTATTTATGTCAAAATCGATCCCAGTCTAGCCGAAGGCAAAGTCGGCGCAGAAATAAAAGCTAAACTTTCACCCACCAAAATAACAACCTATACCGAAACAAAGAACGCCTTTTCGGTTTACAAAGAACTGGTTGAGTGAGTTCACTGCTTGCCGGACTTGCGCATTCTTACTTACTTATGCGCAAATTAGAGTGTCGCCCAGGGAGCTTCTTGACGGGCGTATTGAGGCGCGTCAATACGGGCTACTTAATTTGGATGTGCTAAATTAATGGGATTTTCCGACTTCTTCTCAAAAAAGGTCCCATCATGCCTCTTCCCGACGATGCCAAAGTAGTTGCCTTAGCCAACGACCTGCTGGCTGTATTCGACCAGATCTTTGGACTGCATCCAGGTTATCGAGCCGCGCATGCCAAAGGAATCATGCTCAAAGGCACCTTTAGACCTAGCCCCCAAGCGGTAAAACTCAGTCGTGCCGAACACTTCAGCAGAGAACTTCCGGTCTTCGTGCGCTTTTCCAATTCCACGGGCTTACCACAATTGCCTGACAACGATCCTGCCGCCAATCCCCGCGGCTTTGCCCTGCGCTTTTTCCTGGCCGAACATCGTCACACCGATATAGTTGGACATTCAATCGATTCCTTTCCAAATCGAGACGGTGCTGAGTTCTTAGACTTTCTCAAAGCCACTATAGATAGCCAGCCAGGGGCTTTAGACAAATTCATCGCTGCCCATCCGGCCACCGAAAGCTTTATCAAGGCGCCAAAACCTACCCCGGCAAGTTTTGCCACCGAAAAGTACTTTGCTGTTCTGGCATTTAAATTTATCAATGCTCAAGGCGCAGAACAATACGGACGTTTTCGCATCTTGCCCGAAAGCGAAGAGTATCTCAGCCAGGAAGAAGCGGCGAAGAAAGATCAAGATTTCTTGCTTGCGGAAATAGTGGAAAGGCTTAAAGACAAGCCGGTTCGCTTCAAGCTCATGGTGCAGCTGGCTCAAGAAGGTGATATCACCGATGATGCCACAGTGCGCTGGCCCGAAGACCGCCCCCTAGTTGAGCTCGGTGCCATTGAACTGACCGAGCCGGTGGAAGACAATGCCGCCAAACAGCAGCAGATTATCTTTGATCCCATTCCGCGCATCGATGGGCTGGAAGCCTCAGACGACCCGCTCTTTGAGCTTAGAGCGGCAATTTACTTGCTGAGCGGTCGGCGCAGAAGAGCGGCGGCACCGGTCGGCTAGGCGAATTTATAAGCTCTTGCAGTTTCGGCGCCAGAAATCTTGACTCTAAAATTGCGGAGCCAAGAAAAGCTCTGCAGATTAATTTACAATTCATTGACCTTGGTCCATATATCAACATAATGGAATTATTAAGGCGCAGTGATTTACTGGAAACAAAAAAATGCACAAGCTCTTCCAACTAGTCATCTCTTCTTTGCAGAAAATGCAGGAATATACCGCCATGCTTATTTGCGGAACTAACGCAGAGCAAGTAGCAGTGCCAGTGACAGTGACAGTACAAGTGCCAGTACAAGTGCCAGTACAAGTGGCAAGAGAACTAGTCCAGCCTCAAGCTATGGTGCAAAAGCCTGTTTATGTCGTGACAGATAGCCTCACTCAAGACAATTATGGTGCTCGACCTCGATAAGAGTCGAAACAAATTAGATGTCTGAGAGCGGCTCCAAAGAGTCGCTCTATTTTTTTCGTCCCTCTCTAAAGGGGCGCTAGGAGATTTTATGTTTGCTGTTCAAGCTGAAAAACTAAGAAAAGACTTTTTAGTCTCCAGTGGATTATTTCAAAAGTCGCGTTTGGTGAGAGCCGTATGCGACATCGACCTGCACATCAAAGAAGGTGAGGCAGTTGCTTTCATCGGACCAAATGGTGCGGGTAAGTCGACCACGATCAAGATGTTGACCGGCATACTCAAACCAAGCAGCGGTAAAGCCCGGGTTCTAGGTTTAGATCCCTTCAGAGAAAGGGCCAAGCTGGTTCGCCAGATAGGCGCTGTTTTCGGACAGAGATCACAGCTCTGGTTGCATCTGCCTGCCAGAGCCAGCTTTGACCTCTTGGGCGAGATCTATGACCTCAACAAAGCCGAGTTCAAAAAGCAAAGAGATATGCTTGTCGACTGCTTCGACTTGCATGCTTTCTTTGATACGCCGGTTCGCAAACTTTCGCTGGGCGAGAGGATGAGAGCCGAAATAGCAGCCAGTCTATTGCATAAGCCCAGGCTTTTGCTTTTGGATGAGCCCACCATCGGTGTAGATGTGGTTGCCCGCATGCGCCTGCGCGAGCTCATCAGCAAATGGCACAAAGAAGAAGGAATGACTATCTTTCTCACCAGCCACGATACCGGCGACATAGAGAGTGTAGCTTCACGACTGATCATGATAAACCATGGACGTATCACCGTCGACGATACCATCGACGGACTAAGAGCAGCGCATGGTCAGGCTGACGGTCTAGAGAGCACAATCTGTAAACTCTTCGGCTGAAGAGCCTTTTGGATATTTCGAGAAATCATAAGGAACTGACTATCATGGACAGTAATCTAGGATGCCTCAGGCGTCAGACCCTGGCCGTTGCCTGGGTGGCAGCCCGGGCTAATTTAGCCTATCCCTTGGAAGTATTAGGTAGAGCCGGCTTTCTTGCCGTCATACTCTATATTTTCTTGAGGCTCTGGCAAACCACCTACGAACAAAGCGGCAGCGACAAACTAGCGGGTCTAAGCCTGCCCGATATGATCTGGTACTTGAGCATCACCGAAGCAATGTGGATGTCGGCGCCGCGTCTATCTCAACAAATCGATCAAGACGTGCGCTCCGGCAATCTTTCGGTCCTACTGCTCAGACCAATGGCTTATCCGCTTTATTGCTTGATGAGCAACTTAGGTGAGAGATGCACACGCTTTCTCTTCAATCTGCTGATCAGCTTCAGCCTGGCTTTGCTTTTGGTTGGTCCGGTCAACCTGAGCATAGAGGGCGCCATCATGACTGGCACAGCCATTTTGGCTGCTTTCATTCTAGATGGGCTGGCACACATTCTTATCGGGCTTACGGCTATCTACTTTCAAGATACTTCCGGTCTTACCTTGATTTACACAAGGCTGACGATGATCTTGGGCGGCATGCTCATACCGATCGAACTCTTTCCGGATTGGCTGAGAAGCTTGGTCAAGTTTCTGCCCTTTCCCTACATGATGCACGAACCGGTCAAGCTCTTTGCCAGACCAGACTGGCAGGAATATCTCAAAGTGCTGGGCGGACAAAGCTTGTCGGCTCTTGTTCTCACCACTCTAGTGGCTCTTGTCTATAGACATGCCCTCAGTAAGATTTCGACCAATGGAGGTTGAGATGAAACTATTCAGTTATTTGAAGCTGGCTTTAGCCTATTTCAAGCTCAATGTCGGTATTCACAGCCAATACAAAGCAGCATTTGCCTGGCAGTTTCTGGCCATGGTCTTGAATAACTGCACCTGGCTAGCCTTCTGGCTAATCTTCTTCGAAAGATTTCCAATCATCAAAGGCTGGGGAAGGCAAGACATTCTCACCTTGTGGAGCCTCACCTCGGCAGGTTTCGGTCTGTCGACAGCATGCTTCTACAACCTGCACAATCTGGCACTGTTGATTGCCAGAGGAGAGTTGGATGTCTGGCTCACCTATCCCAGAAATGCCGTCGCGCACCTGGCCTTGGCCAAGATGAGCCCGACCGCCCTCGGTGATCTCTGCTTTGGCTATATAGTCTATCTGGCCTTGGTAAGGCCCGATGCCGCGCACCTGCTTGCCTTTATTGTCCTGACAATAAACATTGCTCTGGTCTTTATCGGCTTCAACTTGATGCGAGGCAGTCTCGGCTTTTACTTTGCCCAGGCTGAAGCTATATCAGAGCAGTGGTTCTTCGCCATGATCACTTTCTCCACCTATCCGAGCTGCCTTTTCGAAGGTTTGGTCAAGCTCATTCTCTTTACACTCATTCCCGCCGGTCTGGTCTCGGGTCTGCCGGTTGAGGCTTTGGGCATGAAAGAGTTGAGAGCCGATCTTATCGGGCTATCCTTTTTGGGGGCTCTGGCTATATTGGCAGCCGGCATAGGCATTTTCAACTTTGGATTGAGATCGTACCAATCGGGCAATCTCATCGAGATGCGAAACTAATTTAAAGAGCAGGCAACCTATTCTTAGCAAAAGTGTTGCCTAGCTTCTTTCAAGCAGGGGGAAACAATGCTACCTTGTTCCATAAGAAGATCGATATAAGTAAATTGAGGGCTAGACTATGCATGCCAATGTAGAGTGGAACAAACCACGGCTGTCTGCCGCTTTCCTAGCTCTGATCAGCTCTTTCATTCTATTTAGGTCGGCACTGCCGAAAGAGACTGTGAGAGAACTTAAGTTCAGGAAAGAGCTTTACTGCCAGGGCGTCTGGCTCTATTTGCACGGAAGCATGGGCTCGGGCAACCAAGCAAAACTTCTGGCTGTCAGCGACTTTTCTGATGACCAAGCCTGGCTGCTCGACACCATAGGCTATTGCCACAAGCGATTGAAAAGGAACCAGCCTCACGCAGCCGCCAGAGTGCTGAAGCGGGCCGAAAGCTATATCGATGCCCGCGCCGACAAGGGTCAATTCGCCCCTGTTTTGCTGGCACAACTAGCCTATCTGAGAGGTCAATGTGCTGAAAAAATGGGCAAATCAAATGCTCACAAATTTTATGAAAAGGCAGCCAGCCTAGATAGCTGTGTTTTGGGCGAAAGAGCGCGTCTGGCTCTGGTGAGAATTTATTTGAGCAGTGGTAAAAAAGATAAGGCAGAAGATTTGATCAAGACTCTTAAGGCCAACGATCTGAAATTAGATCAAAAATCGGCTCAATATCTAGAGCAAGTGATCGCAGAACACAAATTGAATATCTAGGACAAACCGAAGCTTTAAGTCAACCCGAATCTTTAACTCAACCCGAATCTTTAAGTCAACTCGAAACTTTAACTCAACCCGAAACTTTAGCTCAACCCGAATCTTTAAGTCAAATGACTAAGTGAGCCAACTTTACACCGCCGGCGATACCATTGACAAAGACTATATCATCGAGAACTTTCTCGGTGAGGGCGGCATGGGTCAGGTCTATCGAGCCAAGCATCGCTTTATCGGCCAAGTTTATGCCCTCAAGGTAATCAAAGCCAGTTTAATCAATGAAGAAACCTGGCTGCGCTTTCAGAGAGAAGCGAGAATCTTAGCGGCTCTCAATCATCCAAATATCGTCCAAGTCTTTAACATGGGTTTAGACAAAAACGGCAACCCTTACTATGTTATGGAGCTTTTGCACGGTTCTTCTTTGGATGAAGTAATCATGGCAAGCGGACCTATTGTCTGGCAAGACAGCCTAAGGATAGCCATTGCCGTAGCCGACGCTCTTGCCAAAGCGCACCGCAAAGGCATCGTCCATAGAGATATCAAGCCGGCCAATATCGTCATATCAAATGATGCCGTGGTAAAGCTGGTAGATTTCGGACTAGCCAAATCGGTAGAGGCAGAGCGGCTCTTAGATAGTCGCAACGAAAAGCTGGTCAAACAACAAATGACTGAAAAGGGCACAGTTTTCGGCTCGCCCTATTATATGAGCCCTGAGCAATGCCGCGGCGAAGTCAGTCAATCATGCGACATTTATGCCCTTGGTTGCACGCTTTTTCAATGCTTGACCGGCACAGTGCCTTTTGCCGGAGAAACAGCCGTCCAGACCTTTCAAATGCATTTAGGTGCGCCCATTCCTAAGCTGAGCGATAAGTGCAAGCTGGCCTTTCCAGAAGAACTAGATTATTGCATAGGTCGCAGCCTGGCCAAAAATACCAGAGAGCGCTATCCATCAATAGACAGCTTCAAACACGACCTAGAGCGCATTTTAGATGGAAAACCGGTCGGTCGCGGCTATGAATATGACTACGATACAGAAAGCTGCCTACAAGACCAAGAAGAAGAAGAAGAAGATGATGATGATGCTTATGCTGATGATGAGCTTGTAGACCATGAACAGGCATCTTCCGGCAAGAAAAGAGGTCTTCTTTTGTGGTCCTTTGTTATCTTGGCTCTTTTGCTCACTGTGGGTTTGGAAGCCTTGACTTTGCTTGCTCCAACCAAGAAAGACTATCTCAATGATTTCACCGCCAAGTCAGCATCTATTGCCGCAATCAATGATGGCTATAACTATGACCGCAACCTGACCGAAAAACAGAAAGTCGATATTTCGCAAAGAGAGCCGGTACAAACCACAGATCTCGGCGGCAGCAAAATCAGAATAAGCCTGGCGCCGGGTTTTCGCCAGGTGGAATTCGGCGACAGCAAGGGCAAGCACGCAATGCCTGACAGCAGTGGAATAGTCGAACTTGATAGACCAATATCAGCGAGATTTGACGCTTGTAAGACAGATCCGCATTTCCTAAAGTATTTTAGAGACGGCGATATAGACAGCATCAAAGTCTTCAACATTAAAGACAAGTCGCAGTTAGAGTTTATATGTCAAAAATTTGGAGCGAATAGTCACTTTATCGCCTTGACTCTTTCAGGGCTGAAGACCGAAAGCGCGGCCCTGCGTGAAGTCAAAGGACTAAAGCATCTGCAAGGACTGGCTCTGGAAGATATGAATGTGAAAGTGGAAGATGTAGCGGCCGTGCCCAATCTAAAGACAGCCAGCAATATTTGCATCAAGGGTCTGATGGATACAAAATCAACCGAAGCCGATCCGATTCCAATTAATGCCGACCCAATAGTTGAGGCGGTCAAAGATAATCCTAGTCTTTCTAGACTAGACCTCGACGACTGCACCGTCTCTTCAGCGGCATTGCAAAAGCTAGCCGGCAACAAATCTATAAAACGACTTTCAGTCGGTCTGCATACCTGGAATATAGAAGACGCTAAAGGCTTTGCCAAGCAGTCGGCGGTTACCGAACTGCGTATCAGTGGTTTCAAATTAGACGACCAAGTTGTGAGAACTCTGGCAAGTTCTAAGACCATAACCACAACCAAGCTTATCAATCCAGAAAGTCCGGACCATATTGAAGACGAATTCGCCGGTCTCAAAAATGCCGCCGGAGCAAGCCTCAGAGTGACTGGGAGGGGGAGTTGGCATCACTCCTAAATAGTGGTCCGCTCTTTTCACGGGTAAACTCAGTCTGACAATTTTGACAAGCAAAATAGGTGAGATAACGACCTTCGTCTTCGGGTGCAGGGGTTCGCTCCACACCCACCAACTTGCGTTTGTTGCAGGCTGGGCACCTATTTTTCCAAAGCAGTGGCAAAAAGGGCGTCATCACCACCACTATTAGAACGAAAACCATGTATGCATCTTTCATAAAAACGCGCTCATTATAGTTAGTACTGCCACACCTAACCAAGATTGTGGCAAAGCCAGGCGTAATTAGCCTTTAAACCAGCTTAATTGGCTCTAGTCTTTTCGATTATTTACCAAGAGCTTTGATTCTTTAATGCCAATAATGCCTAAAGACTTATCTCTTGGTAACATAAACCGAGGTTCGAGGATGACAGAGTGAGTTTCAGCGAAACAGACCTTATTTCATTATCGGTGGGGCTGGTGATTATCGCCCTGGTCTTGTCCGACGTTTTTCAGTCAATAATCGTGCCGCACTACCGTCCGCAAGGTTCGAGACTGTCGCCGCTCTTCATTTCCAAACTGCTCTGGCAGCCCTTGCGCGGCCATCTCATCAGACGCAGCAGACACACCGAACAAGATCTCAGTCTCTTTGCCCCGGCAGCCATTGTTTCAATGCTAACTTTTTGGTTAACTTTGCTTACTTCAGGCTATGCCATGATTCTCTGGGCGGAAAGAAGCAGTGTTAAACCGCCGCTCAATAACTTTGGCGAAGCTCTCTATTTTGCTGCCACTTCGGTTTTGACCGTAGGTTATGGCGATGTCATCGCCTGTTCGCCGGTTTCGCGGGTCACTGTAATTGCGGCGGCTCTCTCGGGTCTGGTTTTGCTTGCCATCACTGTTGCCTTTATGTTTGCCGTGCAGTCGCACTTTCACAATCGCGAAGTCTCTGCCCAGATCATTTCTTCCAGGCATGGTCACAGCAAAAACGGCTGCGTGCTCTATATGCGCCTCTTGCGCGACGAAAACGCCATGAGCACCCTTGAAGTCTGCGAACACTGGCTTACCGACATATATCAGAGCCATTCAGCCTATCCAATCTTGCTCTACTTCCGCTCCCGCAGTTCGAGGGCCTCTTGGCTCATACAGCTGCTCGTGGTTCTAGATGCCGCCGCCTGCGCCATGGCCATGCAAAAATCTGAATACGCCTCAGTCTTTGCTTCTATTTACGAAAACGGCGTCAGAGCCGTAGATGTCTTTTGCCAGTATCTTTCTTTGTCGAGAGCGGCAGACGACCTCATTCAAGCACCCGAAACTTTTGTGCCGATATTTGAAAATCTAGGAGCCACTAATGCTCAGGCGGCAGCTTTGCGCTTTGCCGGCTATAGACAGCGCTACTTTGCCGCAGTGGCAGCCCTCTCTCGCTTCTTTCTCATCGAAATGCCGGTTTTCAACTATGCCGATGTCTTAGAATCGAGACAACTGCGCTATGCCGCAGCCAGTCCAGGCAATACAGTCACTTTCGACGGCTTACTTAAGCCTTAAAAACAGATTATTGACCATTTGATATTCGCGATCAAGTTGTTTCTCTTGCTCGGGTAAAGACTTTTCGCTAAATGAAGGATCATCAGGCGGATCAGCCATATTAGGACCATCTCTAGGAGGTCTGCTCATGGCAGGCAAAAGACCGGGCGATAGCACAGACATCAAGGCGGTTCTAGAGTCCATGCCATCGGGCGGATTAGCCAGCAAAGTATTCTTCAAATCGAGGGTGAGCTTGGCATGCTTATCGGCATGAGCAAAGAGCAGATTACTGATGCCGCCAGTCTCTTTAAAAGTTCGGTAAGTAGAGAGATACTCTTTTTGATCGCAATCTCTTTCGGCGGCATGAATCATATCTGTGATACTACTATTGGTGCTGGCATGCAAAGACGACAGTCTGTGGTCCTGGTCAATTACAGCTTGCTCTACCTTAAGAACTCTATCCATCAAATCTTTCCAGGTAGCTTCATACTCAGATCGCGAAATTTTGAAACGTATGGCTAAAAGTGCGGGCAAGAGCTGCTTGAGCGAAACCTGCATGCGGGTAATCTCAAAATCGCGCTGCGCCGCCTCGATAAAGGGACTGTTGTCGGCTACCTGAATGGGCGGCATCTTCAAATCGGGGCGCGGCTCGTCCTGTAAACGCAACAAAGAATCAGCCAGAGAATAACCGCTTGAGCCGCTTGCCGCAGCAGCCTGAGCCAAATTGCGCTGATAGAGCCGGCGGTGCATTGTATAGACGGTCAAAGCCATTTGATATGAACGGGCCAGATCAATACTGGCACGGTCGGTCAATTCAGCTTCGGCGCAGTAGACAGGCAGTAAAGCGCCGCCCAAAGCCAAAACAAAAGCCAATACAAAAGCCAAAGCAACCAATAAGCCCCTGGCACTTCTATCAAGAAACAATCTAAAATCCGCTATCACTTTCAGAGGCACTCTGCGAGAAAGAGGGGGTCACTGCCGCCCCTTCAGGACTTTGAAGAGAAGAAGAATCATAACTATTGGCTGCCGGCTGAGTATTGTTCGGCTCTTGGTACTTGTTGTACTGATTGGACTGACTGTTCTGATAGTTTTGCCCGCCGCCACTATTATTACCGGCACCGGTCATCGGGTTATAGGCAAGTCGCTGATCTAAATGAATACGTAGATTTGCCACCACCCGCAGTTGGCCGCCAGGCAGATTGTTGGAAACAAAAGTATGCTGGGTGCGCCCGACAAAATAGCGCCCGCCTTCAAAGCCATGTTCAGACTCAATCACACCCTCATAAACATCGGGGCTGAGTCTATAGCTACCGTCACCGTTTTGGTAAATGACATTGCCCCGCAATAGGACGCCGTCTTTGACATCGGCCGGCACCGGGCACCACTGAATCCACTGACCGCGCATACCGCGCAAATTCACTTCTACTTTCTGCTTGCCAAACAACCAAGGGCCGCTATAGGTCTTGGAAGCAGCATTGAGATCGTAATAGTGCTTTCCGGTCGAAACATCAGCTTTCAAATAAGAAGCATTCGAATCAGCATATTTTACTTCCTGCTGCCTGGGCAGATCGTCATAGCCGTCATACTTTACTTCAGCTTGCAATTGCATAACTAAGGCACCTTCCTATCTGACTTGGAGGTGCTTGTTTTGTTGGCAGCAGGGGCGGTCTTTTTATGAGACTGCCCATAAACATGCAAATGGCGATGAGCCATCTCATGAGCCGCTTCGTCTTTCTTAAGTTCTCGAAGCAGGTCGCTGTAAACTCTAGGCAATTCGTAGAGTTTGCGGCGCTCTTCGCTATTCAAGGTTTCATAACTGGTGAGAGCCGCCTCCAGTATTTTCTCTGCCTCATTAGGGCGGTTATGACGTCTCAAAAAATGCGCATACTCAATAGAACACTCGACAAATTTGAGTTTCGCCTCTTTCTGTACTTCACCGGCAGATTGCAGAGACTGGCGATAGATCTCTTCGGCTCGGTCAGACTTGCCGGCAAAATCGAAAGATTTAGCCATATTGAGCTTGTGCACAAAAGTATCTGGATGGTTCTTGCCTTTCTGCGATTCTTGTAAGCCGAGAGCTTCGGCATAAGACTGCCCGGCCTTTTCGTGCTGATTGTCGGCGAATAAACAAAGCCCAATGTAATGATGGCACTTCACCTGACCGCCGACATTGTCTAGCTTTTTATATGCCGATAAGGCCTGCTCAAAATAAGCGAGAGCCTCTTTAAAATAATTGTGGTGATAGTACATGCCGCCTAAATTAAAGAGGTCTCTTGCCACTTCGATATGATTTTCGCCAAACTCTTTCTTATCGAGAGCGAGAGCCTGCTCATAGAGGGGCTTAGCCTCATCAAAGCGTTTTTTGTCGCTGTACAAATTGGCCAGATTGGTCAAAGTCACCGCTAAAGAGCTTGATTTGGCGGCAGTTTTGATAGCAATTGCTTCTTTATAATACTTTTCAGCCAAGGCATCATGGCCATCGCGGTGTTCAATCAAAGCCAGATTGCCCAGGCTTTCTGCCACTTTCTCAGACTGTGCCCCCAACTTCTCTCTTCTTATTTTGAGAGCTTTGTCCAAAGCCTGCCGCGCTTCGCTATAGCGCTTCTCGCTCAAATAAAGATGGGTCATCTGGTTGAGAATCTCAGCCTCTGCAAGCTCGTTAGCACCTTGATTGGCACTCTGGTTCGCGGCTGGGCTGCCAGACTGAGTCGACGTCGAGGTGCCTCGGGTCAAAGCAAGCGCCTCTTGAAAAAGCCGCTCACTCTTCACTTTCTCACCAGAAAGAAAGCTCTGCTCGGCTTCTTCTTCTAGTTTTTGCCAGTCGGGATTTTCGACAGCATAAGCGACGGCACTGAAACTGAGAACCGATAGGGTGGTCAAAAAAGAACCAGTAAAAAACTTCAATTTTTTCATATCAGAATTTAATCACAAACCGGCCTCTATTTGGGAGGAAATGCCGGCACTCAAGAAGCCATTATTAAGAAGATATCTAGGAAGTGCCGCCGGTGCAGCCCGACAGAGTCTATTTACGGTAGAATCAAGCCTTTCGGTGCATTTTCCGAAGCCCTAAGACAACACTATAGGACCCTATGATGACCGCTGAAAGCAGCGAATTGAAACTTGAGCCGAGCCTGGAAGAAAAAAGCCCGGTTGCGCAAGAAGCAGCAAGACGTCGCACCTTTGCCATTATTTCGCACCCCGATGCCGGTAAGACAACTCTCACCGAAAAACTCCTGCTCTTTGGGGGCGCCATTGCCGAGGCTGGTTCGGTCCAAGCAAGAAAAGCGCAAAGGCAAGCCACTTCAGACTGGATGGAATTGGAGAAGCAGCGCGGCATCTCAATTAGCTCCACAGTCTTGCAGTTCGAATACGAAGACAGCTGTCTCAATCTGCTCGACACACCGGGTCACCAAGACTTTAGTGAAGACACATATCGCACCTTAGCCGCGGCCGACAATGCAGTCATGCTCATTGACGCCGCCAAAGGTCTAGAGCCGCAAACCAGAAGGCTCTTTGAAGTCTGCCGCATGAGACATCTGCCCCTATTCACTTTTGTCAACAAATTAGACCGCCCCAGCCGCACTCCACTCGAACTTATCGACGAAATCGAGAAAGAACTGGGCTTGGCTGTGCATCCGGTCAATTGGCCAATCGGCACCGGCGACGAATTCAAAGGCGTAGTAGAAAGAGCCACCGGTACAGTTCATCTCTTTGAACGCACCATCGGCGGCCGGTCAATTGGAGCGGTCAGCTCTTACAAGCTAGACGACGAAAAGCTAAAAGAACTGATCCCGGATCGTCTGCTCAAAGAATTGCACGAAGAGCTGGAAATATTAGATGCCATCTCGGCACCTCTCGACCCAGAGCTTATCGACTGCGGCGAGCTGAGCCCGATTTATTTCGGCAGCGCCATGAACAACTTCGGTGTAGAGCTATTCCTTCGCTCCTTCATCAAACTAGCCCTCTCGCCCGGTTCTTTCACCTCATCGGTTGGCGAAATAGCGCCTACATATCCAGACTTCACAGGCTTTGTCTTTAAGCTGCAAGCCAATATGGACCCGCGTCATAGAGACCGTATCGCCTTTGTGCGCATCTGCTCAGGCGCCTTCGAAAAAGACATGACTGTGACCAATTGTCGCACCAATAAGCCAATCCAACTCAGTCAACCAAAACGGCTTTTCGCCCAAGAAAGACAGACTATCGATAAAGCCTTTCCAGGTGATATAGTCGGTTTCACCAACCCGGGCGGCTTTGCCATCGGCGACACCATCACTAGTGGCAAGCCCCTCAAGTATCCGGGCATTCCCACTTTTGCGCCCGAGCTCTTTGCCTTCTTAGAAAATCGTGAGCCAAGCAAATACAAGCAGTTTCATAAAGGCATCACCGCCCTGCAAGATGAAGGCGCCATCCAAATTTTCTGGATGACCCAGCGAGACACCCGCACTCCTCTTTTGGCGGCGGTCGGTCCTCTGCAATTTGAAGTGGTGCAATTTAGACTGCAGTCGGAATACGGCGTCACCACCTTGCTCAACAACTACGACATACAAGCAGCACTCTGGGTGGTGGGAGGCTGGCCGGTACTGAAGGCTCTGGAAAACACAAGCAGACTGAATGTAGCCACCGATAAATTTGAAGAACCGGTACTCTTATTCAAAACCAAGTGGGACATTTCCAGATTTCAGGAATTGAACCCCTCTGTCGAACTAAGCAAGGTCGGCGCCCAGAGCGCCTTGGCTGTATAGAGCCATGCCGGTCTTTAAGTGAGAGCGAATGGTCAGTTAGGCTCTTTTAGCTAACCTGCGAATCTGCTCTGCTTGTCTTTCGATTATCAAATCGTCCAACTTACTTTAGTTTGAAGCTAGCCAAAGCTCTTTCAGCCGCTGGCAAAACTGCCGCTTTGCTCGCCTCAGGCATGCGCGAAATGGCTGTATAGGCTTTATTGCCGGCGACGAACAGCCACTGCTTGTAATACACCTTGCCGGAACGCGCATCTATGATTGATTCAAAAACATAGCCGTCATAAGCGCCGACTCTCACGCGTTTCACTACAGAGAGAGGCTTCAGCCCTTCAGTCCAGAGAGCAAGCACGTCTTTGGCAAAGTCTCCCTTTACATAGGCGGCATCTTTAGCATTCTCAGGCGACATAGCACCCAGTTCGTATATTTCCAAAGCCTGCATATAGTCCTTGCCACCATAACTAATACCATAGCTCTTCGGGGCGGCTAACCAGCCGCTGGGCAAAGTTATGGTGTAAGACGGCGCCGCCGCACCCGGCACAAAGTCGAAGCGCGCATACTGATCGGCTAGTTGCCTAAAAGCCTGATTATCCGGCACATACTGATTATTGCGATCGTAAGACCAGCGAGCGCCACACTGCAATGCGATCAGATCAAGATATTCCTTTACGGTCGGCCAATACTTCTTTGGATAGGCCGGAAAGAGAATATGCCTTTTGATCTCGGCGTTATTCGTGGTCATATAAATTCCAGCTGAAAGATCAGCTGAAGTGCCGGCCAAAACTTTGTCCGCAAAAGCGTCAAAGCTGAGGCGATCGACACCTTCAATTGTTTCCACCCGCTCGTTCAAGATTTTGCTCAAGCTAGCCTCTGAATAGGGCTTGAGCACTCGCATACCTGGTTTGGCATCAGGAGTACGAAAAGCATCTTTACGTAGCTTACTTAATTCGGGAATGGCATCAGAAAACTTAACCGGCTTTTGGGCCTGCGCCGCATTTACTGTCAAGCAAGAAAGGGCAATCGCCGCCTGAACAGCTACTGCAAAAGAAAAACTCTGTCTAGATTTTGAACAAGTCATCGGAAAGTCCTATATTGGTGCGAATATCAAACCATTTGCTGGTGCAGGGGGTCTTGTAATCATAGTCATCCCAGCGCAGCGGCAAGTGGCTTACGGGATCTACATATACTCTCTTGAGACAAACTGTCGGATTGCTCTTATGAAATAGTTCAAGCACATAGGCAGTTCCGTTACCAAGATTGCAGGGGACCGGTTTGGCAGTGACACGGGAGAGATTTCCTTCCTTGATTCTACGGGCGAGCAAATTGGCCAGAGATGCCAAGTCAGAGTCTTCCATTTTATCGCCATTGGCAGCATCAAGCTGTTTGTCATCGGGACGCATTGTCAGGGTGACAAACTTTATCAGACCACCGGCATGGGCGCGCACCATGCCATCCTTGCCGAGAACAGCCAGAGAACCTTTTTTATAGTCACCAATCTCTTCTAGACGCATAAGCTTAGGCTTCTTGAACGAAAGCTTGCCCCTTTCATTTATTGTCTCTTTCCCTTTGAAAGTAATGGTCTCGAAAACCAAAGAATAGTCTTTCAAAGAGTCGGCTTCTTTCACCATTTTCTCTATAAGCCCTGCACCATCGACCATTTCAGCCAGAAATGGTCCTTTGGAGTCAAAGTCGGCCGGGGGAGCAGCCAAGACCGAACCAGCAATAAGGAAAACCAGGTAGATATATGTAAAGAACAAGTAAGCAATTTTGAGTAAAATTGCTCTGGAAACCAAGCTTTGCAACTTTCTCAGGCTCAAGCCGTCTCACCTCATATACGCAAATACCCGGAATCGGGAATTACGTCAGACTTAATGAGCCCCTATTATGGGATAAGTGAAGCACTTAATAAAGGCATCGCTGCAAAGTAGTGACCGCTAACGGGCAAAAATCTGGAGCACCACCATGCAAAACCTAACCTGGGTGACCGCTGGTCTCACCGACCGGGGTCTAAAAAGGAAAGACAACCAAGACAATTTCTTTATTAGCCAAGATAGAGCGCTTTTGGTGGTGGCTGATGGTATGGGCGGCGCCAGCGGCGGCGAACGAGCAAGCAAGCTGGCGGTGGAAACTATTGAAAAACTGTGGAAAGAAGACAAGCCCGATATCAACAATGCCAAGTCGGTCGAAGCCTGGATTCAAAACGCTGTTGCCGCAGCCAATACCTCGGTGCGTACCGCCGCCCTTGAAAGTCGGGACTCGCCAAATATGGGAACCACCCTTGTTATGGCTGTTCTGTCTGAGAACGGTCATGCCCATATCGGTCACGTAGGCGACAGCCGCGCCACATATATAAGTACAGTAGCCAGTTCGGTGGAAGGTCTCACTTCAGATCATTCGGTGGTCATGGAAATGTTTAGACGCGGCCAGCTCACCAAAGAGCAATGCCGAGTCAGTCCCTTTCGCAGCATAATCACCCGATGCCTCGGTCACGACGAGAACGTCTCTGCCGACTATTGCTTGAAAGTAATGAACTTCGGAGACTGGCTGGTTCTAGCCAGCGACGGGCTATCTGAAGTAGTGCAAGAAGAAGAAATCAAAGAAACCGTGGAAAAATTCGAGTGCCCGGAAGAAGCCTGCGCTACATTGCTTGAGATGGTTTTGAGTCGCAATGCTCCAGATAATGTCACCATACTCTCAGCCAAATTGGTATCAAAGAAAGACGTGCCCGGCAAAGCCACAGTGAGCATGCCCCAGGTCACAGCTGAGAAATAATTGGGCGATTGATTAAGGCAGGAACGGTCATCAGTACAGATAAGAAAGCGGAAAAAATAAAGGTGCTGCTGGTAGAAGACCACGAGGCCACTCTCAAGGGTCTGAAGATGCAGCTGACCGAAGAAGCCGACCTAGAAGTAGTTGGCACCGCAACCAGTAAAAGCGATGCCCTCAAACTAGCCCAAGAGCACGCACCGCATGTGATACTACTCGATCTACATCTACCCGACTCAAGCGGACCAAAGACTCTCAGTGAGACCTTTTGCAACTTGAAGTCATCTCGAGTATTGGTATTTTCAGGCGAGACTCGACCGGCAATCATGCAAATTGTCATGCAAGCCGGTGTCGATGGCTTTTTGCTCAAATCAGAGCCGCTCGCCAAAATAGCCGAGGCTATAAGAGATGTTCATCACGGCAGAACGCCGGTGATTTCAGCCGATCTGACTCGACAAAACCAACCTCATCTGACCAGCGCCGAAAGACATCTGCTCACCCTCTTAGCCAGGGGGCTGAAGTATCAAGACATCGGCGCCCAGAGACAAACATCACCTGAAACCGTGAGAAAGCAAGTTGAAGCCCTGATAGACAAACTCAAATTAGACGGGCGCGAGTCACTGATTGCCTGGGCGGTCGATAGCGGCTTCGGCAAGCTAGAGTCAGACTGATGAAAGTCAACCAGCAAATTGAAGAAGGCAAAGAGCGAGAGCAACCTTTTGAAGCTCTCTTGCTTTCGTTGGAAGAGTTCTTTACTCTTTTGGTGCGGCGCTATAACTCGACAGTTGAAGACGAATTGCTGCACATGTCAGTGCAAAAGACTACCCACCCAAACGGCGACAAACGTCTAATCGTCGCCACTTCGCAGTGGGCTATTACCGTCAGAGGAAGAGAAGAAAGCGTCGACTGCTTCATCATTCCCGCCACCGAAATAATGACCCTGCCAGATAGCGAGCTGCCCTCTCGCAACAAACTAACTCTTAAAGTGCACGACCGCGATCTCGGCGCCTGGACCGTAAGCGATGTCGTAGTCACAGGCGACGAAATGAATGCCCTTATGCGCGGTCTGTTTAAAGACGTAGTCAGCCGCACTCGCAGTGACATAGACGGCATGCCCGAGCCGCTAAGACTTATCGCCGCCGGTTATAGCTTTGCCGGAGTGGTCAGAGCGCTTGTAGACGAGAAGCACGCCCTGGTGCAAAAAATTGTCGACCAGCAAGAAGTAATCTTAAGCTCGCTGGCTCGCGAGATTCACGATGTTGTGCTCGGCAATGTCATGCTTTTGAAACGTTCTTTATCGGCTAAAAATAGCAACGAAGAACTGCATGACCTGGTGGACGAAATCTCGGTCAAGCTGCGAGAAATCTGCCAAGACCTTTATCCGAGAGACCTCCGAGACTGCGGTCTGCGCCCCTTACTCTCCGAACTTTGCAACTCTGCTTCGAAACATTTAGGCTGCCCATGTCAATTCGAATGCCCTGAAGAACTGCCAACTTTCCCCAGCGAGGTTGAACTGCATATATACAGAATCGCGCAGGAATGCCTAAACAACGTGGCAAAACACGCCGATGCTTCAATGACCAATGTGACAATTGGAGTAGATCACAATCTTTTCATCATGAGCATAAGCGATGACGGCAGAGGTTTTAGCTTAAGCGAAAGCAGTCAAAATCGCGGTGGACGCACCACTGCTGGTGGCAGCGGCACAGGTATTATCAGAGAGAGAACCGAACTAATTGACAGAATTTTCCCCGCCAAAGTCTGGTTCGATTCCAAACCACAGAAAGGAACCCGAGTGGTCTTAGAAATCAACACCATGCCAAGAGAACAAGGTGAGCCCGAGCCGCTTTAGGTTTTTAGTGACATTTGGACGAGCTGTAGGTCGTTTAATTTTTTGAGTGACGAAATGAGCGTTTGGAACATTAGGGGCTGACGGCAAATTTTTAAAAGCCCCATATATCCACAAATCAACATTAATCAAAACCATCTTCCTTAATCTTAGACTTTAAGACCGAAGCAATAAAACCCCGTTTTTAGAGACATTATTAGTTTTAAAACCTAAAGGCTCAAACAGATTTATTAGACACATCTATGTGGGTAAGACCTCTTTAGGTACGGGCGACCATATGGAGTGTGCAATGGGAAATAAGAAAGACAAGGCTAGAGCGGCTGTGCAAGAGTTGACGGAGAGACCTCAGGTTGAAACTCCAATGGTTGAAACTCAAAAGACCGAAGCGCCACATCTATCTGAGCATATTTCCCAGCAAGAACCCAAGTCGGTAATGCCGAAGTTCAGACCAGAGCCCATTGAAGCCGAGTATCTGAATAAACCGACCCATATGCAAACCAGAAAGGAGCGCTATGAGTTCGGTCGGGCCATGAGACTAAAATGCTCTAGAGAAGCTCACGCCGAATTTACTGTAAACAAATCCGGGCGAGAAAATCCAGTAGAACTCTTGATCGAATCGAGTGAAGGGCGGCTGGAGCATCTCGTACCGATTCGATATGGACGAATGCTCACCTCACCCTTTGCCTTTTTCCGGGGCGCTGCCAACATAATGGCTTCAGACTTAGCGGATACCGCCGCTACCGAGTATGCAGTGCAATCTTGCGGTGACTGTCATTTGATGAATTTTGGCGCCTTTGCGACACCAGAGCGAAACATCATTTTCGATATAAATGACTTTGACGAAACATTTCCGGCATCATGGGAATGGGACCTGAAGAGGTTAACGGCAAGCTTTGTCATTGCCTCTCTCAATAATGGACACAAGCTTTCGGACGGACGAAAAGCGGCTATGCGAGTCGTGCAGTGTTATCGAGACAGAATGAAGGAACTATCGGAATTAAGCACACTTGATGCATGGTATTCCTATTTGGACTATAAAGACCTAATTGAACTCACCTCTGACAAGCAGCTAAAGAAGCTGAGGAAAAAGGTCTTGGAGAAAGCTCTAAAGAGGGATTCTTTTGAAGAGTTTGTCAAACTTGGGCATGTTGTGGACGGCAAGCCTCGTATCAAAGATCAGCCGCCGTTGATTTTTCACGTCGAAGACTATGGTTCGGCAGCCCAAGTAGAACGCATTGAAGAATCAATTGCCCGTTATCGTGAATCACTTTCTATGGACAAACGAGTATTGTTTGACCGCTATGAGATGGTAGACAACGCCATCAAGGTAGTCGGCGTAGGCTCGGTCGGCACAGTTTGCGGAATCGCCCTCTTGTTTGCAGCAGAAGATGATCCGTTATTTTTGCAAGTCAAAGAAGCCAGAAAGTCTGTGCTTGAGAGATACTCACACTTCAAAAACGAAACAACAAACGGTCAGAGAGTAGTCACCGGGCAGCGGCTAATGCAGGCGGCTAGCGATATGTTCCTTGGTCACTATGTCAGCGTCACTGAAAAGCACTACTATGTCAGACAGCTACGCGATGTCAAAGTGAAACCCATGGTCGAGATCTTTACTCCAGAAAACATGCTTGGCTATGCACGCAATTGCGGCTGGGCGCTGGCCCGGGCCCATGCCCGTTCAGGCGATGCTTCGATTATTGCCGGCTATATAGGCAAGGGAGACGTCTTCGCCGAGGCAATCGGAGAGTTTTCGGTGAAATACGCCGAACAGAATAAAGAAGATCATACAAGGCTTGTCGAGGCGGTGAGAGAGGGTCTAATTGAAGTAATGACCGGTTAGATAGTGTCATAAGCAGCAAGTGATTTTGGTGTCACCTTGACTAAGAAGTTGAAGAGCAAAATTCCCGAAGCTCTAATTGTGAGCTTTGCCTTGCTCATGTCTTGGCAGAGCCACCGCGTATGCTTCATTAGCGAAACAGATGAGTCTGAGACCGCAGCTGTCTTTAAAACAGCTGTTACAACAATAGCTGTCTCGAAGTTGAAAGCCCCAAAACTTGCAGTGCAAAATTTGGCAGAGCCACTGCTGCTTGCCGTACCGTCAGCGCTAGCGCAATCGAGCCAGGATGCGCAGAAACCGAGCCAAAATACGCAGCACTCGATAGCCAATCCTCAACAAAATTACTATGAAATCAAGTTACTGCAGAGAGCACATCAAAAGAAACTTGAAGAAGAGAATGTTGCACGAATAAAGGAACTATTGAAACTTGATTCTAAATCGTTTCTTGAAACTTGGCGAAGAAGAGATTTAGATCCGGTTACCTTTATTAGAGAAGCGGCAAACCGCGGCAATCTATACCTTGCATGTGGAGATACATACGCTGCCTATAGTCTCTACAAAGAAGCAGTAAGGTCTCTAAAGCAATTCCAAAGTACTGACAGCGCAGGCAGCCAAAATATTGAAGATCCACTCTGGCAATTACTACTCAACTATCTAAAGACTACAGTTCGCGAGAGCGAGGAAAGGGAAGCCATCCACAGAATATTGAAGGCTTCGGACAGACCGGGCGCCGTGCCCTATGTTTCAAGACTTGTGGTCCGAGGAGCTTAAGGAGTGGCAGCAGCGCTCTCTCAGAGGGAAGGAATATGTCTATTTCTGGGTTGACGGTGTGCACTTCGGCGCCAGGATGGAAGATGCTAGTCAATGCATGCTCGTTGTGATCGGCGCTACCAAGCACGGAACCAAGGAGTTGGTTGCAATCCGAGATGGCTATCGAGAGAGCGAGCAGTCTTGGCTAGAACTCTTGAACGATCTCAAGCTTCGTGGATTAACCATCTCTCCAAAGTTAGCCATTGGTGACGGTGCGTTGGGCTTCTGGAAGGCGTTGCCGCAAGTCTTTGGGCCAACTCGCTGGCAGAGATGCTGGATGCACAAATCCGGGAACGTTCTCGACAAACTGCCCAAGCACGCTCAACCACGAGCTAAGGACAACCTGCATCAGATTTGGATGGCAGAAACAAAAGAGGAAGCGGAAAAGGCCTTTGACCACTTCATCGAAAGCTACGAAGCGAAGTATCCCAAAGCCACAGAGTGCCTGGCCAAAGACAGGGATGTCTTGCTGACCTTTTACGATTTCCCGGCGGAGCATTGGACGCACCTGCGCACCACAAATCCGATTGAGTCCACATTCGCAACGGTCAGATTGCGTACCACCAAGACTCGCGGAATGCTGACCCGAGACACCATGCTCACGATGGTGTTCAAGTTATCACTAACAGCACAGACCCGTTGGCGCAGCCTGAACCGCCCAGAGCTTCTTGGCGAGCTTATCGAAGGGATTCAATTCAAAGATGGTATCAAGCAAGAAAAACAGACCGCCTAAAATGCCAGAACATCACATTTGACAAAAACTCGTTAGAACTTGCTTCACTCCCTTCAAACGGGAAAATGAAGCCTACAATTCCACCGGCAGTTGTAAAGGAAAAATGATAAGAATCCTCAGTTACAGAGGTTATGCTCAGAGGGTGCATTGTCCTCAAAGGATGCTCCTCATTTGTTAGTAGAAAACAGCTATACCGGACCAAGTATGCCCTGATACAAACCCGCGACCATTAGATTCAAGAGGTCGGTTGATACCGTAGCTCCAATCTAAAGACTTCATCATCAGCGCTTGCCCTGTAATATCTTGACTCGTCAATGTGCAACACGCATTGCAGCAATGCCCGGCTTTCGGATAGACCGTCTTTCAAGATCGAAATACCGCGAGGCCCCTCAAGCACCTCGAAATTAGATCCTGCAAAATTCAGATAACAGCTTTTCCCCTCTATAAACACAGAGATTAGGTGGTTTCCTACTTCATTCGACCGCTCCAAGGCAACACGGTAAACTTGCGCCAAATTGAGTCCCTGACCTAAGTAAGAAATGCTAATTGGTTTTTGAATTTCATGCTGTCTGGCTTCATCAAATTGAAGTACTGCGGATACAATCAAGTCTCTTGATACATCATCAAAAGTCAATTCATTAAAAGCAGTATCAACTTTTTTGATGCCACGCAAGCCCGCCTCGATTTCGCAAAACTCAAACCTAAACTTCAAATTGCCCGACCTACTGGCAAAACTAAAATCATAGTTATCCTCCCCCGCATACTCGAGCTCAATCGGCTGTATACGCCTCATATCACGTCCTCACTTCTTGTAAAACAAAAAATACCCGGTCCAATACTTCCGAAAATTCTCAAAACTCATACCATAATAGCTGGCATCAGCAGGATCTTTGATCCAAAATACGCCTTTGTCATCCACTCGATGCACAAGAACTTCATGGGATATTCCGCCACCAGCCCTAATTTCCGCTATCCAGTTTGTCTTACTTGATACAAATTTAGCCAATTTTTCATTGACTTCGGCGCAAAGAAACTGGTAGTCATCTCCTAAAACCTTTTGCAATTCATCGAGTGAAAATGCCCGATTTTCTTTTCGAAACTGGGGATCAAGATTAGCCTCCAATTCCTCCAACAACTACTTTTGACTCTTACCTTCACGACAAGCCATTTCGCCAGCTGCTGCAACGCAAGCGCGGGGATGCACTTGCTGAGTTACAACTATATTTCTCTCAAATTCGCCAAGCCCTCCTTCCAAGTGCTCCTCAAATCGAATTTTGTCCTTTTCAAATTCTCTTGGCAGTGCGAAGAATTTTTCAAGATTCGCCCGATCTCTAGAATTGCCTTCGCTTCCACCCAATATCAGGTTGTAAAAACGCTCGAACGCTCCAGGCTCAGTTTGGCCAACAGGCATTTTGCCACCACCAGCGATAGCCCATTCATCGCCTTTCTTCAAACCAAACATTCCGCATATGGCTTGATAAGTCCTTTCGCCCATCTTGTCCAGAGTCTGGACAGCGTTCAATGTAATTTCGCCAATTGCTTTCTTGTCAGGTATAGATACTACGCCTTCAGCAATTTTCTCCTTGAGTTCCACCTTTGCCACATTGCCAGTGGGGATGCCGACGCCACCTGTGGCAGTGTCAAACAAGGCCTCAAAAACAGGCGGACCGAGTACGCGTTTTGTATGTTGGGCATACTGGATAAGTTGCTCAGGAGAGACAGTGTTCATATACTGGGCAAGGTTTACCAGCTTGCCATTGCGTTCTTGAGCCTCGGGCGTAAGGGCAAGATCATTAACCGCCAAAGTGCCGCCAACACCCTAAGCACCCAAGCCAATAATTGGATGCGCTCGCTCAAGTAGTGCCCCAATTACGGTCCCCAGATAAAAGTTTGTGCTGCCTTTTGAGCCAAGGCCAGCCCTATTGTTTTCCCACTCATCGCTTGCCTTTTCACAAGCACCAAACATTGGAGCAAGACCAAATACTAGAAATTTATCGCCGAAATTTTTACTCTCTTGAGCGCCCAGTTTTTCAAAGGTCTCAGGACCAAGCACGTAGAGCGCCAGGGCAGAGCCAACATCATCTTTAGCGATTTTGTCGGCAATTGGTTTGATTTCTCCCGCATCGAAATCAGGTCTTAAATAACAACCTTCAATAAGCTGATTTCGCCCATCAAGCAAAGCTTGCATGCGCAATCGCATTTCAGATGGGACCAACTTGTCTTGTTCTAAAAACTCTAGTTTCTTTTGTTGGGCCAATACACTTTGTTCGGTGCCAGGCTCCAATCGCGATTTCTTGATGCCATTGCCAAAATCAATCTCGACACTGGCAAACTGATCTCCACCAGCACTGCCAGAGTGCTTGTTGGTTCTGGTATCTTCGACCGCGTCCTTAGCAGACTTGGTGGCATTGGCGGCCTCGTGCACGTCCTTAGACCTGTCCACATCGACACGCGCAGAAAGCTGAAAAAGCTTCTTTTCACCTTCTTGATTGTTGTCCTTAGAATCAGACAAATGCAACGCCTCTACTAATTCTCTTACAGTATAATAAAGTGCAAGTGGGATCTGTCACCTAAACTGTGGCATTAGGATTATTGGTCATTGATTGTGTGTCCTACAGTGGTTCGGTTTTTAGAGACGGGCACTGCTGGAAGCAGCGCGTAGCGCTGTGGGTGCTGTGCCCTGAGTCGCTGGCTGGGCAAGCCAGCGAAAGCTTGGTGCTGGCCCTTCATGACGGAACCCTCCCCTCGAACTCGATGGAAAACTGATTCATCGCCGAGCCCCAGTCTCGCAGCGGCATCGTCCGTTTTCGCGAGACAAGCTGAGCAGCAAGGTACATGACTTTAATCACGGCATCATCGTTCGGGAAAATTCGGTGGTTTCGGCTTGCTTTCCGCAAGGTCATGTTCACTGACTCGACGGCATTGGTCGTGTAGATCACTTTTCTGATGTCGTCCGGGAATGCAAACATAGGGATGATCTTCGCCCAGTGAGTTCGCCATGACTTGCTCACTGTTGGATAGCGTCCATCCCACTTCTCAGCTAGTGCTTCTAGTGCAGTCTCAGCCTCTATTTCGGTCACTGCTTTGTAGATGGTCTTGAGGTCTGCGGCCATCTCTTTTCGATGCTTGTATGAGACATACTTGAGCGAATTGCGCACCATGTGCACAATACAGAGTTGTACCCAGGTCTTCGGAAAGGCTGTCTGAATGGCTTCGTCCATGCCCGTGAGTCCATCAACGCACGCAATGAAAATATCCTGGACCCCGCGGGTCTTGAGCTCGGTTAGGATTCCCAGCCAGAATTTGGCTCCCTCGTTCTGCGAAATCCAAATTCCAAGCAACTCTTTCTGTCCGCTGGTATTGACTGCTAGAGCCAAATACACGGCCTTATTAATCACTCGCTGGTTTTCTCTGACCTTCACGACCAGGGCATCGAAAAACACTATCGGATACACATTTTCCAGTGGCCGGGTTTGCCAGGCTCTGGCCTCATCCATCACAGCGTCCGTCAAGTTCGAGATCAATGTCGGCGAGACTTCAGTGCCATAGATGTCCTTGAGTTGGCTCTGAATGTCGCGGACTGTCATTCCTCTGGCATACAAGGCGAGAACTTTGTCGTCAAATCCTTCGAGCCTTGTTTGACGTTTGGGCACTATTTGCGGTTCGAATTCGCCATTGCGATCTCTCGGGACACCCAGAGTTAACTCGCCTTGCTCAGTTACGACAGTCTTCTTGCCTTAGCCGTTGCGGCGATTCTCGTTGCCCTTCCCAGCACGCTCGTTTTTCTCGTAACCCAGATGCTCGTCCATCTCGGCTTCCAGGCGGCGCTCTACCAAAGCCTTGGTTAGCTGCCCCAGCAAACCGTCCTTTGCCAGTAACTCTTTCGGGGGTTTGCCTTTTGCCAGATGGTCCTTGATTAAAGCATCCAGCATGTCTGTCGTTGTTTTTGTCGTCATGGTCATTTGCCTTTCTAGTGGTTGTCATTGACCCGACCTTTTGACACACTTCATTTTACAGACTCGAGCAAACTTCCCGAAGCTTTAGTTGTAAGCTTGGCATTTTGCTTAGTCGGCGCGAGATGGCAAAAACGCTGTAATCAACCTTTTGTTGACGAAAACATTGCCGCGAGAGATTAGAATCAACTCTTTATCAGCAAGAACCCTGAGGTCTCTCAGAAGAGTAGCTTGTGAGACTTTAGCAAAGGCGCTGGCAATCCTAGGAGTTGCCAGCTTCACATCACTGAACGCTATAGGATTGTCTAGACTAGACAACTCGATAACAAGATCACGTCTTCTTTTGTCAGCCGATGATAGTTTCTCCTTCTTAAAGGCATCGTATACAAATTTTTGCCAAGTAATGTCTCTCTGATACTTCTTAATTTTCTCTATTTGCTCCCTAAGTCCATCAACAAAGCCCTCAACTGCATAATTTAGGAAACCTAGAGCATCTCCGCTTTGGCTGGCCAAAGATAGTTGTCTATAGTATTCTGCTCGGGTTTGATTGTAATGATTACTGAGGAGGTGAGCTACAGGCGTAGGTACACCCGCCTGCAGCAAAATTACAAACTCCATTAGTCGAGAGGTCCGACCATTTCCGTCTCCAAAAGGGTGGATCCAAGCGATGTAGAGATGCGCAATGACTGCTTTCACTATTCCCATCACAACTTTGGGAATTTCGTCGCCAATGAATTCTGTATTCAAGAATTCGCAAAGCCGTCCAAGTAGGTATGCGCAGTCCTCGGCCGGAGCACCTCGATACTGCCCAACCGTGACAGAGTAATGTCTGATCGCCCCTGGCACAACTCCTTCACTTGAATTCAATCCCTTAAGAACTTGTGAGTTCAAGCCTCGAATAAAGGCAACATCAAAGCTATCCAACGAACCCTCTATTACAGCCGTTGTTAATGAGTTACAAGCATCGATTATGTTCTGAGTTTCTTGCGCCATATATTCTTGCGATTGTGGAAGCTTAAGCTGCCCATCAACCTGTTCGAGTATTTGCTTCTCGGTCAAGGTGTTTCCTTCTATTGCAGTCGTAGCTTGAACGCCCTTCGCCAGATAAAGCTTATGAAGTTCCTTTTCCATGTAAGGAAGGAGCGGAACACCTGCAATATGCTCAACTTTAGACTGTGCCTCGCCAAGCTTCATCCAAAGCTTGTAAGAGACATGAGTCAAGGATAACTTGAAAGTCAGCCATGGATGAGAGGAAAGATAAGCTCGACTTTTACCGACCATCTGCACACCTTCTTGATATCCGCAATGCATTCAGCATAGCATGTTTCAAGGAATTATAAAGATTGTATGACATGGTGTAGTTTAAACGCCAGTTGCACATTAATCTGACGCCCCGCTGTCAAAACATAAGAACTTGTCACGCCCCTTGCGCAAGTCGGTTTCTTTCAATACAAAGCAGGAAATTATCTATCTGTATTTGCGGCAATCTTCTTAATGCAATAGAAAACCCCATAAAGCCGCAGACCTTCGACTAAATTCGTTTCGGAACTCGTAATCTAGCCGACACCGAAAAAATATACTTCTGGGTAAGTTCCTATTGGAGTATCGGAGGACTATCTATGCGCAAGCTAATAATAAGTCTGAGTCTAATAGCTCTGGGAACCAGTCAAACATTTGCGGCTACATGTATTGGTGAAGATCCTTGCCGAGCCTGCAAAAGCTGCGGATATTGCAAACGCTGCGCGAAAATGGGCGGGACCTGCGGTGTCTGCAAACCAGCAAAAGCTCACAAACAATCGCACAAGCACGTCTTAGCGTCCGGCAAGGCCAGTACGAAATGATTAGAGCATTGATTGCACTTGCCTGGACATTTCTTGTCGAATGCCAGGCAGTGCTCTCTAGAGACGTATTTTTCGACGACCACAACTCGCATCCATAGATATCGAAGAAACTCCTTAGTGTCAAAGTAGCAAGGCAGAAAGCAAGACAGAACGCCATCATATCCGGTATCATCTTTAGCCCTTCTTGGTACGATATCTTCGAGAGCGTCGACCTACAATCTGGTTACTTTTGTTTGGTCCTTTTGCAAAACACTGTCTCTACTCGAAATTACAGCTTCGACATCTGGACAAAGATTAACTACGAAAGCACCGGGATAAGACTGACTAACAACTAATTCTTAATTCGTTCTGCCTGAATCACCAAAAGCTGGTCTTATTAATAGAAAGAGACTAAAAGCCTGCTAGTCTCTCGATACCAGTAACATCTAGTGTTATTGGCAGCCACTAATGCACAAAAATCTCTAGAGACACTCAAAACTTAGCGCCTCCCTTTCTCTATTCTCTACATTGTCTCTACAAAAGTGCTGTCGGAGACTTAAGAGGTATCGGGACGACAGGATTTGAACCTGCGACCTACTGCTCCCAAAGCAGCCGCGCTACCAAGCTGCGCTACGTCCCGTTAGATGCCTAATATACCACAAAAGGGTCGCTCCTCCAGAAGTCAACCAGGCAAAGTATTGCTGCTCTTAATACTTGAGGAAAGCCCCCTATGGCACAAACTGAGGCATTTCCTCCGGCTTGCTCTGTTCGCTATTGTGCGAGCGAGAGCGGCGGCTGCGTCTTCTTTCTGAATGAGAAGAAGTACTTGGCTTGGTGGGCGCCGGAGACACTTGAGCGGCCGGCTGCGGAGCCGGTTTGCTTTCCGATTTGATCACGACTGGAGCGGGTTGAGGAGCCGGAGTAGAATTAGCAGCCGGAGTAGAATTAGCAGCCGGAGCAACACCTACTGGCGGCGCACCGGCTAGGCTGACTGCATCTTTGTCGATAAAGCCAATGCGACCGTCGGAAAGCTGCACCTTGTATCTTTCACTGGTAGATCCTGTTAGAACCACCAGTCGGTCGCCATTTTGAGCCCGCGTGATGGTGCGGTTATTGGCATCTTTGATTGACTTACTGCGGGTAAGGGTGCCGGTTGTATAAGCATCAGCAGTTTTGCAATTAACAAAAGCGCCATAGATAAAGCCTTCTTTGCCGTTTACTCGCACTTTATACCAACCGTCTTGTTTGCCGATTACTTCAAGCTGGGTGCCTTTTGCAGCCTCAGAAATGGGCTGATAGCCTGTACTTGGACCCTTACGCACTTTGACGGTGGGGCTGGTGGCATCGATAAAGGCCGCTTCGCCGACAATCTGTTTCTCCACTACTTTTGAGACTTCAGGCTGATTGGTCGTCACCCCGGCGGAAGTGCTTGGCATTACCGAAGTGGCACTGAGGCGTTCACTAGCCGGCAGTACAGGGTCGGGCGAAGCCAAAAGCTTGTCGACAAGATTAGAGGTCTTATCTTCATAAGGCACCTCTTGCCCAGGGTCTATCGAGGCGCTGGTTGCAGCGGTGGCAAGACGCATATTTGAGCGTTTAATTTCGGCAATCTGAAAGCGGTCTTTTCCCTGACTCAGAGTGATTTCTAAGGCATCATCAGGGTTAGCCAACAAATACCTGAAACCTGAAACTTTGGAGGTGACGATCGTCGGTGCATTGTTTGACTGGTGGCGCCGGCGATGCCTGCGACTACGGCGACGATTATCTGAACCGTCCTGATTAGATGAGCTGGCAGAGGCAGTTGTAGTCGTAGTTGTGACAGCAGAGCCTAAGCGCTTCACCTCGAACTCGGGCGGACAAGTCTTGAGCTTGCCGATTCTATCTATAGCAGCGGCAGCCTGCGGGCTGAAGAACTCTTGAAAGCGCCCTTTGGCACTGGCATCAGAAAGCACAAAGGCAGCTGCTCGCAAAGCAGCAAGGGCGGAAGACCCGTTAGTATCAGATAGTTTGTACTTGCCATCGACAAAGGTCAACTTCATCTTGAGATTTTCATCTCGCAAGCCACTTGTCTGCAAGCTTTGCATATCAAAGAGCCCCTCTTGCACGGCTCTCGAAATCAAAGAAAGATCGAGGTCAATATCTTTGCCGTTGGCATTGAATGCAGCAGAGCCATCGCCGGTAAAATGAGGCACACTGTCTTCCGGGCGGGCTTTGAAGCCGTCGGGTAAAAGAGCCAGCAGTCTCACTTGTGGGTGCCTGCCGCTCTGCGCATTGCGATGGCCAACCATAGCCAAAACCGGGCCGGTCGAATCATCAAAGGCTCTAGCGGCATCAAAAACTTCAAAACCTCTGAGCACAAAAACATGGTTCTTACTAATGAGATAGTTAGATGACTGAAGCAGCGTGTCTATCTCTATAAGTTTGATGTTGCGAGGCAAATCGAAGGCGCTGATTTCATAGACCGAACTTGGGAACATGGCCCGCAGTTTGGCACCAAGCTCCTCAGCGCTGAGGTCGGTATGTTTCTCTAAATAGCGCTTTACGGCATCTTCCAACTCAGCCTTCATGCGCTCGGCATCTCTGGCGTTTTTCGGTCCGCGAGCTACTTGCTTGGCGATCTTCTGCAAGCTTGATTCGGGGTTGAACATCCCCGGAACAATGGCTACAGCACCCATAATGGAGACAAAGAGAACGACGGCTCCAGCTATGCCGGCCAACAAACCAATAGGTAGAGGTCTGCGTTTAAAGCGCGAGCCGCACTGCGTGCACTTCAGTGCAGCTACAGAATTGCGAGTTGAACATTCGGGACAGCGCATAGTCGAGCCTATTGTCTTTAGAAATCCCTAGTCCAAAATTGAAGACTGGGATGTCCGCTCCTTCCGCTTGGAGACCGAGCGACTGTATATAATACTCATGAATAGCCGATTTTGAAGGTTGATCGGATTTAAGTTCAGATTAAAGATCAGTTTATAGTGAGTCAGATGAATCCATTAAACGAGTTTAAGGCGCGTAGCGAAATGCTGGCAGTTTCCAAGCTAGCTTATGAAAGAGGCTATCTTTGCGGAACTGAAGGTAACTTCAGCATAAGATTAGATGAGCGAAGGGTACTGACAACCCCAAGAGGAGTCTGCAAAGCCAGATTAAGTGTGTCTGATTTTCTGGTTACAAATCTTGATGGAGACCTAATCGGAGAAAGCATCAAGCAAAGCAAAAAGCCCTCTACCGAACTGGCGATGCACCTGACAGTTTATGCCGAAAGACCTGATATCAGAGCGGTTGTGCATGCCCATCCCGAAACAGCCGTGGCCTTTACAGTGGCAGGCATAGCTCTCGATGCCCCTATTTTGCCGGAAGCAGTGCTGGCTCTGGGCGCCGTACCAGTCGCACCATATGCAACACCAAGCACCAGCGAAGTTTCTGAAAGCATTAGAGAGCTAGTAAAAACTTCAGACTGCCTACTGCTCAAAAACCACGGTTCACTTACAGTCGGTAGAACTATATTTGATGCCTTTTATTTGCTTGAAACTTTGGAACATTATGCACAAACCTTGCTAATTTCCAGACAACTCGGTAAAGTCGAAGCGCTAAGCGAAGAGCAAGTACAAAAACTCTTTTCTATTTGCTCAGTTTATGGCATGAAACCGCCACAATCTTCGGTTAAGTCAGGGAAATAAGCAAATCGGCGTAGTCGCCAAATCAAACCAAGTACGAATAAGATCGCTGAAAATATTCGCAAAAAACTTGCACAAAAACTGCAGAAAAACTTGCAGAAAAAACTTGCAGAAAAACTTTTAGGACTAAAAAAATGAGCGAAGAACTGCATCCTCTTGAAGAAGTTACCACCATATACTTTCTCAGACATGGTCACACAATGGCCACCGAGATGGGACTTTTATACAGCAATCCAGATTTGCCTCTTACTGAAAAAGGGGCAGAGCAAGCACAATCGGCGGCTGGGCATCTAGAGAGCTTGCTCAAAGGTCGCAACCCCGACAAAATTCTCAGAGGCACAGCCTTGAGGGTGAAACAGTCAGCCGAACCACTGGTGGCAAAATTCAACTTAAAGACTGAAGAAGTAGAAGGTTTTGAAGAATGGCAGGTAGGTGATTGGGAAGGGCGCACCTATCTAGACATAAAGAAAAATAGTCCGGAACAGTATCAAGCCTGGTGCAAAGATCCAATCGGAAATGCCCCTCCCGGTGGTGAATCTATCAGCGCACTGGCAGCCCGTATCGGGCAAGCTATTGACAAACTCACCCGCAATAAAGACTATGCCGGTAAGACCCTCTGTATGGTGACGCATTCGGGCATTATTCGCTCTAGTCTCGTCTATGCCCTTGAGATGCCTATCGCCAATTTCTGGCGCTTCAATATACCGACCGGTTCAATCACCCGCATAGACTTCAGCCCAAGCTTTGCCACAGTGCAATTTACAGCAAGCAGAGCCTAAGTTTTATTCTTTTCTCTTTGCCTGACTAGACAGAGACAGCTGAGCAGTCTATTGCCCGCTCAGTCTTTGAATGTTAGAGACTAGACGCTGCTTTTGCTCAACTGTCAGGACATTGCGAATGGCCAGCAAGAGCTTGATGCGCTCGTTATTGATTTCGTTTTGCACTTTGTTGATTTCGCCCTGCTTCGACATCACTTTATCTTCATCGGGTGCCGGTTCCAGCTCCAAACTGCGCATATCTTTAAGCATATTACCAAGCAGTCTGAGACGCACCCGCTGCTGGTCTTCAAACTCTTTAGCCAGCCTTCTTATCTTTTGCTCTTGTTCAGAGTCGATGCCGCTCTCTCTATAAATTTTGAGCGGGTCACGCTTGACCATTTCTGAACCGGCAGGCACACGGTGAGCCTCGGCATTAGCAGCTTTAGAAGAACTTCTCTCAATGTCAGAGAGGCCCATCCCGGCTCCAGCCGGCAGATTGTTATTAGGTAGACCGCTATTAGGTAAAACAGTATTAGGCAAAATAGTCCCGGTTGGCAAAATAGGGCTGGTCTTGATCGGCTTGAGACCACCATCTGAATAAAACTCATCGCTGTTTCGGGCTCCAGCCTCTGAGCTTATCAAACCACTGACCAAAATCAGACCTGAGGCAAAAGCCAGGGAAGAAGCGCAGAGCATGACAGAATTTGGCATTTTGCCAAGGCGAGCGAAATCAAGACCGGACATATGCAACTCCGAAAAACCTAACAGGCTCTTCAGTATAACAAAGCTTGACGGAGGCTGCTTAATCTATGCCGAAATGGATAAAAGGAGCCCAGGCATGAATCGGCTGCTTCTCTTCTATGGCTTTCATCTGCGCCATACGCAAGGCACCGGCTATGGAATCCACCGAAGCAGCCAAGTCTTCTTTAATTGAACGACCAGCCAGACTCATATGAAAATCTTGCATAAGGTCGGAAGTAGAGCGGTCGGCAACCTCCCAGAGGGAGAGCACCAAATTGGGCATGCCGGCATACATCAAAGCTCTGGTCAGACCGAGAATCTCACCGCCCTCGGTGACCACACTCACCCCGGTCTGGCAAGCTGAAAGCACCAAAAGAAAGCCCTTCTCGGTGCGCAAAGAATTGCCTTCGAGAATAGAAGCAGCTGAAAGTATGCTGCCGTCTGAAAGCACCAAGCCGGACGCAAGCGGCTCTTCATGGTTAAAGACGGCATGTCCGGCAAAGTGCACCACTTCATATTGACCGAACATAGTAGGCAGCGCTTGCTTCACTTCTTCGTTTGTAATCAGTCTGGCTTCGACTTCTGTATCAGCCTGGGCCAAAGACTTACCAAGGTCGGCGATAGACTTGGCTTCTTCCATGGTATAGGCTAGGTCTTCCAGCCCAGAGGAAGAACGCAAGCGAGAGCTAAAGACCATGCCGCTCTCTCTTGTCTTGGAATAATCGCTTATCGCTGATACCAAATATGATGCGCCACCATCTTTGTCCTTTCCGAGTTTGCCGATACGACCAGAAAGACGCCGGGACAAATTGCGCGCCAGAAGCGGAATCACAGAGACAGAGGGCACATAAGATGTGGAATAGCGCTGGCAGAGATAGCCTTTGCCGTCGTGCAAGGCGGCCAAGGGCAGATGATAGAGCACACCATGCGGAACAAGAACCAAGCGCTTAACCGATGCCGGCACTTTCTCAAGTAAATCGCCAAGCAAGCGACTATAGAGGCGCTTACACAAACTGACCGGCACTTCCCAGCCCTCGGTCGAACTCATCTCTAAAAATGTGGAAACATCGCTCTTGAGCTTGGCGATCTCGGCTTGATCGAAAATCATGTGAGTGTTCGGGCTCTCGGACTGCTCACTGGTGGCAAGCGCCGCCAACATATACTCTTCGGTGAGGAAGAATTCGACGATAGCCGTGTCGTCCTTAAGCAGTCCGTCTATCCAAAGCGACTTAATCTCTTCATATCGCAAGGTGGTGGAAGAAACCAAACCGGCATAATTTGGATGCCTGCGCTTAAGTTGATTGAGTACTTCCCGCCATTGTCCGTAGAGGGCGCGTGTATCTTCTTGGCTGGGCTGAGCGCCGCGGTACTGACTAAAAGATGGGCCGCCATCGCCTTTCCAATACAATCTTTCCAACTGAGCAATCTGGGCGCGCAGATCGGCCTCGCGGGCAATCAAGTTTTTGATCGCCTGGTCTGCACCGCTGGCGGTGCTTTCGATGGCAGAGATATCTATCGGAGAATTGCTCAATAGATCGAGCAAGGCCCTTGATTTTGCCCGGCCGACAAACTCTAGAGCTTCGACACGCTTGCCCATCGATAAACAGGTGGCGATCAGGTCGCGATAGAGAGTCTGCCCGCGATCGGCAAAGCTGGTCTTGAGGTCATCGGCTTTGATCTGTCCGCGCTGCTCGTCAAATAGTTCAGAAGCTTGAACGAAATATTCATAAGCCGGGTTGAGTTCACCTTGCTCTCTCTTGAGGCGAGCCAGGTTTGCCAGATAAATGCGTTCACCCATGCGATCTTCTATTTGGCGAGAGATTTCGACGGCTTGCAAATAATATTCTGATGACTTAGCTGGGTCGCCTTTGGCTTTGAAGCAGTCACCCAAGCTGTCTAGATGCGCAGCCATCGACTGCTTGTCACCAATGGTGGTGGCGAGAGCGAGTGCTTCTTGCAAACTTAGCAGAGCTTTGTCTTGGTCGCCGCAACGGCTGGCGGCGATGCCGACATTGCCCAGCCAGATACCTTCGCGACGCTCATCACCGGCTTGTTTAGCCAATTCTCGTGCTTCTTCATAGGCCTGGCTTGATGCTTCATAACTACCGGCTTCAAAATCGATATTGCCTATCGAGCCCCGGCAAATACTCATGGTCAAATAGTCGCCATTCTTTTTGGCTAATTCATAAGAGTCTTGGTAGTACTGCCGAGCTTTATCGAACTGGCCAAGTTCGCTCATGGTTAAGCCAAGACTGCCAAGCCACAAAGACAAGTTATCTGTTTTGTCGGAAGAAAGATCGAGGGCGGTCTTGAACCAGTCGCAAGCGGCTTCAAGATTGCCCAAACTAAAGGTGACCGAACCAAGGTTGCCGGCCGAAAGCTCCATTGAGGCAGTATCTTTGATAAAGGAAGCAAGGTTGTAGGCGAATTCAAAATGTTTCAGAGCCTTGTTGAATTCGCCTTTGTCTTTGAGCATCTCAGCCAGAAAAACTCGGGCGATAATTTCTAGATCAGCAAAACCTTCTTGCCTAGAAGTTAAGGCAATTATCTCTTCAAAGCGACGAAAAGCTGTTTCATCGTGACCAAGCATCTTTTCAGCTTGAGCCAGGTAAGTCTTGAGCACTATCTGCAGGCGCTCGATACCAAGTGCTTCGGTCAGACCAATAGCCTGCTCGAGATCGCTTACAGCTTGCTGCGGCTCGTTGGCTCTGAGCTTTTCAAAAGCACTTTCACCGAGCGACTCAATCTGTCTCAGTTTCTGTTCTAGATTTTCTTCGCCCATTTAAACCCCTGAAGTGAACAAGTGCTTGCACTTATTTTATATCTATCCACTTCAGATAAATTCTGGACAGCAAATATTTAGAGACTAGAGGAATATTCGCCGTATACAGCCATGGTGGCAGGCTTGGGCGCAGCTGCTTGCCCTTGATATTGGACAGCCTTGCTTCCCAGGCGCGGCGCTTGACGCTTACCTGAACGCATCTGAGCCGGAGCATACTGCTTGAAAGCACTAGATGTGCGCGAACTATTGGCGGCAGTCAAATAGGTATGAAAGCCCGACGGTTGCAAATTAGAGTGATGCGCTGAAGGGCCGGCGCTTTGACCGTGCCAAGAGCCGAAATGGCTGGCTGGCGGTCTCGAGGCGGAAGCCATGGGAGCCGCAGCGACAGCAGAACTTGGCGCAGCGTGACCACCTTTTCCACCAATAAACTGTTTTAGAGAAGCCTCGGGAATTAAACTAAGAGGGAAAGGCGGCGGTCCAGCCGCAAAGCTCGGATTACCGGCACCGGCTTTCTCACCGTGCATCTCTTTCATCTGTCTTGCCAACTCGGCAAACTCGGAAGAATCCCCCGAACTTTCTACACCTTGCTTCTGCCCTACAGATTTGGCCATTTCGGTCCATTCGTCTTCGCTGGGACCAGGGGGCAGAGGCGAACCAGTGGGCGCCACAGCCTGATTGACCTGACCGGGGCTAACTAACTTTTGACCGGGCAAAACCCGAGAACGCACTTTAGACTCGAACTGTCCGGCAAACTGGGCGGCTTTCTGCAATTTGCCGCGCATGGCGGTGCGCGCCACGTCCATCTGACTGTAGCTGCCGTAGCCCTGACTGTTATATGTATCGGAAGCAGCGGCACCATAACCCATTTCCACGGTTCCGGCCAGGCGGCCTTGAGACTCATCAAAACTAGGATGCCCCATTCTGGCTGCTTCCAGCTCAGAGCGACTGGGTAATTTGCGCCCCGGTACAAAGGGTCTGAGCTTTACACCTTCACTATTGAGTGACTGCCTAGTGTGCACGGCCTTGGCCGACGAAAACCTTTCAGAGGCGCCGCCGACTTGGCTTGCCGACTGCAAAATAAAAGATGGCTTCATAGCCACAAGCTTGGGTGCCGGAGCCTGGCTTGCCTGGCGGCTCATACCGGCGCGAATGAAGTCTTCTGTGCTCTTGGCTGTGGCATTCTGAGCTTCAGCCGACTGCGAAATGACAACGGGCAAAGAAGCCGCTACATTCACTCCGAGAAGAATTGCTTTGTATTTCATCTGTTGTTTGCTACCCGCTCGCCAAGAATATGAAGCCAGTTTAGGCTCGGCAGGGGAATATGTCACTGGGAAGAATACGCATAAGGTCGGAGCAAAATCACCTTTTAGCCAGGCTTAATCTAAAAGCCAAAAGCCCGCCCCGCTTGACAGCCCCAGACTAAGGTGAGAGCTTCTTAGTTCATTTGTCTGCCTAGTAATTAGTCCCAGACCAGGCGATAACCGACACCACGCACAGTCAAAATATGCTTTGGCTGGCTGGGATTGGCTTCTAGTTTTTCGCGCAAATAACGAATATGCACATCGACTGTGCGACTTTCGCCCAGAAAGTCCGAGCCCCATACCTGGGCAAAGAGCTGGTCGCGGCTAAAGACCCGGTTAGGCTGCCTGGCCATGGCTAAAAGAAGCTCAAACTCTTTAAATGTAAGGTCAACTGCTTTTTCCGCCACTGAAACAGTACGGCTCTCTAGGTCAATAAAGAGATCACCCAACTTGATACCTTTGGTGTTGGTGTCTTGCACCTGCGGTGTTTCTCTGAGATGAGCTTTGACCCTGGCCACTAGTTCTCTGAGGCGCACTGGTTTGGCGATATAGTCATTGGCACCAAGCTCTAAACCAACCACAGTATCAATTTCAGAGGTACGGGCGGTGAGCATCAAAATAGGTGTGCGTTTGTCTGCCGAGCGAATGCGGCGGCAAACCTCTAGACCGTCGATACCCGGCATCATCAGGTCAAGTATGACCAGGTCGGGGCGCTCACTTTCATAAAGTTGCATGGCTTTTAGACCATCGTGGGCTATTAATGTGGAAAAGCCTTCACCGTTTAGTACATACTGTATGCTGGCGACGATATCCACTTCGTCATCGACAATCAATAGTTTTTTCATCTAGTTTCACCTTGCGTGTCTAAATAGTAGCACTTGAGCGCGGGCTTCCCGTAAAGCCCGGGAAGGCGAGGTTTAAAATGAGGGAAGATTTCCTCTAACTATTGGTAAATTGAACCGGTAACCGGTAAATTGAAGGCATTTGATAAATCTCAAATTTTCTTGATGTCCGCGCTGGTCGGCGGTCTGTGCCTTTGTCTGGTGGCCGGTATCTTTTTGGGATTGAGATTGTTTTTTGGCATAGACCTAACAAGCAATCTGAAAAAGCCAATCTTGCTCTTGCAAACCAAGCTTTTGCCGAGTCATCTGCTATCGCCTCTTAAGTCCGAACTAGAATTGGCCGAACTCGAACTGGCTGAATTGCCTTTAGATAAAACACAAGACTGGCAGAGACAAGATAAACAGGCGCCAATTAAGAACGAGCGAACAGAACCACGCCCCAAGCAAATAATGCAACTCTTTGAGATGGTGCTGCAAAAAGCAGAGAAAAAAAGTCTGGGAAACAAAGATAAAGCCAGAGCCTATGCCGGTCGGGGCGAATGCAAAATTCGCCTTGGGCAGACAAATGAGGGCGAAAGAGACCTTATCAAGGCAAGCGAGCTAGACCCTGACTGCGCCCTCAATATTCATGAAAGAGCCTATCAAGCCCTGACCATGGAAGACTATGAAGACGGCGAGTTCCTAGAGACTTTAGCCATCAAGATCTCACCTCAAGTCAAGTATTTCTTTAATAGAGCAGTGGCCAGATATGAACTTTGCCGCTTTCAAGAAGCCTTGCAAGACTTTGATGCTGCCCTTGCCCAGGGTGAACCAAGCAAAGCTGAGACCAGGCGCAATTTGCATCGCTATCGCGCCCAGACCCTTGAGGCACTGGGCAGATTGGATGAGGCCATGATTGCCATCAAGAAGGCAGAGAAAGCCGCTTGGGAAGCACTTAAGACAAGCCCAGACGATCTAGACCTCAATGTTTTTTACGATGAAGGGCTAATTTTAGCCAGAAAGGGTGATTTTCAAGCCCTGGTGGCTCGCATGCAAGAAATACAGAAACGGCGCCAAGACCCGGTTTTTCAGACCCTTTATGTATATGGACAAAACAAGCTTGCTCGCCTAAAAGGCAAGGACAGCCTGGTCAGCCTTGATGCCGATGAACAGATAGCAGTGCGGGAGTTTTTTGCAGCCAAACTTGAGACTGTTCTAGAAGCTTTGGAATCGGGCAAAGCCAGCCTCAAGCCCACTGCCGGCGCTATGCTGATGCCCCCCGGCAGCACAGAACGCCTGAGACTGCTTGCCGATATTGCCTATTTTGCCGGTCAAGATTGCTATGCCCTTGCCGACTGCGCCCGCGTCAGCCTGCAAGAAGGCGACTATAGCCGGGCAATTGAAGAACTAAGCCGAGCCGAAGACCTAAATGGCTCGGTAAGTAACCATATCACTGGCCGCCTCGAATATCTCAAAGCCCAGGCTTACGATAAGCTCGGTCGCAAGCAAGAAGCACAGAAAGCAATGCAAACAGCCAAAGATTTCGGCTATAAAAGCCCGGCTCAGATAAATCTCTTAAATCGCTAGATTGGTTGTCGGCTGGTGGCTCTATTGAGTTTTGATGCCATCCTCTTAATGCTACTAACTTTCTAGTTTGCTAACATAACCGCTAGTACCTCTAGACAGATAAACAAACAAAGAGAATTTTCTTGCCGCAACCAAGCCCAGCATCAAAGTGGCTGTCCAGCCCGGCTTCTTATTTAGCTCTAGGGCTGCTTGCCACTTTAATTTTGCTCATTACATCGGGGCTATTGCCGGCCAGGGCAAAAGCCAAGAGCCCGACGCCTTTGCATTCGACAACGATGATGGCTTTCAATCCATATCCGATGATGGTGCATCCAATACGCATCGGTCTAACTGTGCGTTCGCCCATGGCTCGTGTGGCTGTCTGGCAGCAAGGAGCTGTCTTTGTAGACGGTCGCCCCATTTTTGTGCTCAAGCCCGGCTTGGTCTATGCCATCACCCCCGGCAAGATAACCGAACTGGCCACCGGCACCGCTGTTGCTATTCCCTATGACCGACGCACAGTTGTGTCAGCCCCCGACTTTCGAGTCTGGACAGCCAACCGCTGGTATAGAGGCTGTCTCGAGATAATCAATATGCCAAGCTATGTGACGGCGGTCAATCTGCTTGATTTAGAAGAATATCTGCTTGGGGTCGTACCATCCGAAATGCCCTCTTCATGGCACTTAGAGGCACTGAAATCACAGGCGGTGGCGGCGCGCAGCTATGCCTACGCCCATATGGGCTCGGGCAGTAAATGGAAGAGCGAAGGCTTCGACCTAGTGCCCGATGTCAGAGACCAAGCCTATAAGGGTCTGGCGGCTGAAGCCCAATCGACCTTCGTGGCGGTGCATGCCACCCGCGGTTTGGTCCTAAAAGATTCGGGACAGGTCAAGCCGGGCTTTTACCGAGCCACTGTCGGCGACAGTGAATTTGAGAACCTCAATATAAGAAAGTCTGTGGTCTCGCAGTCGACAATGGAAAAAATCACCGGTGTCAAAGATATAGTCGGCGTCACGGTCAGACAATGGGACGGCATCGGCAATGCCGTAAGAGTGGCTGTGATGGGCACCAAGGGCGGACGCGAAGTAGACGGTATCGCCCTGGCCAAGATGCTCAACTTTTCCACCCCGGGCATTCTTGATGTCCACGAAGAAGGCAATAACTGGGTCTTTACCTGCCGAGGCCCAGGTAACGGTTCTAGGGGTTTGAGTCAGCACGGGGCAAACAAATTAGCCAAAGGCGGCTGGCGCTTCGATCAGATTTTGCAGCAGTATTATCAAGATTCAGACGGCAAGTTGCGACTCGACTTTATGCCCGGCTATCATGCCATGTCGGCGGCTCGCCCTATGCACATGCACAAACCGGCACCCAAGAAAACAGTCAATTACACCAAGGGTCCCTTGATTGAGACAGCTCCTCAGCCCCAGCAACAGGGCGAGAAAGAGAAAGAAAAAGAGACCGTCAAAGACGATACTAACTTTACGCCTTAGAGCTAGCAATATCTAAAAGGCCTTACCCGATAAGCCTTAAACTAAAAGCCTTAAGCTGTGAGTCTTTGCATGCGCTGTTTTAAAATCTGCGCAGACGGCAGGTTGCCTTGATTTTCATAAATTGAAAGGGCACGCTCAAAGCTTTGCAGAGCCTTTTGAGCCATGGCACGGTCGCGGAAATAGCTGGCAGCGGCGCCATAGGCGTCCCCGAGAGATACCAGGGTAGAAGCTAAAGATATGGCTCTTTGCTCGCTCATTTCTTGCAGCGCTAGTTGTTTCTCTAATATGGCGATGCGATCTTCATAAAGGCTCATTTTGTCATAGACATCGGCCAACCTGGCATAAACATCAATGAGGGCGACGGCATCCACGCAGAGACTGGTGAAGAGCTCTACCAATTCTTCAAAAACAGCTCGGGCAGCTACATAGACCCCGACTCTCACATAATGATTACCGAGCTCAAGCAACAATGTCTGGGTAACCTCATGCTCGCAGCCTAGACCTTTCTCAGCACTGCGGATAGTGGCAAGCAAGACTTTCTCAGCCTGATCGTTCTCAGCGCACCATTCCAAGCAAGAGGCAAGCTGTCCGCCTGTGCGAGCATAGGCAAGCCAATCTTGGGCACTAAGAAGGCTGAAAAGCCGCTCTAGATAGACCCTGGCTTTGGCGAAGTCGGCACGTTCAAAATAGAAATTAGCCAGATTGGTTAGAGGTGGAATAGCTTCCTGGCTCTGTGCCCCATGCACCTGCTCGGCTACGGCTAAAGCGGTTAGATAGAGTTTTTCGGCTTCCTCAAGGCGACCTTCACTTAGATAGGTGCGCGCCAGAGCGGCATGATCAAAGTCCAGTTGTTTTATAGATTCCATAAAAATCGGTGTTCCAAAAATAGGCAGTCTTGAGAGCTTGGGCAATCGTAGTTTCTCTTTTTCCCTTTGACAAGATAGAACCTTGATATAGGAAGCGAATACCAACTGAAGAAGCCCGCCCAATGGACACTTCCAAAAGGAAAGCGCCGTTAATAAAACAAAATTATTTACCTGTCATCTTGGAAAGCTTGAGTTTAGACCACTCGGTCTGACAGAGCGCATCGAGGTCATGGCATTTGATTTCGAAAGAAGCAGAAGAATCGCGCAATGACAAATTAGCCGGTTTGGGCGCAATCGCCTTAAGACCAGCCAAACTAGATTTGAGCTGGTCGAGAAGATTGAGCATGTTGCGGTGACGCTCCTGCACCTGGCTATCCATAAGCAGCCCCTGTTTTTCTTCTTCTTTAAACAGCCGGTTTAGAAGTTCATCCAACTCAGGCACAAGCTGTTCTAGAGAAGCTATGGAACGCTGCAAAAACTTGGGGCGAGGCGGCAGAAGTGTAGATTCTTTTTCCCTACCGCCTGCCATTGCCAAAAGTGCCGGAGTGTCCGAAGACCAGGGATCGATTACCTGCAGATCTTGGTCCAGTACATTAGCCGACTTATACTGGCGCCGATTAGCCTCGTGCCTGAGGTCTATAAGATCCAGCTTCAGCCTTCTCAAGACTTCGTGTACATCTTGCAAGATTATATAAAGATCGCTCTCGCTCACCGCTGCATCGCCAGCCGAGGGCGTCTTTTCTTTTTCATCTTTCTCAAGAGGCTTGATTTCATCGCCTATATTGAGCCCGCCCAGTGGCGCCGCCAAAGTTAAATTAGCTGAGCCGCAAGCAAATACTTGCAGGCATACAACAATCAAAAGAACAGCGCCCAAATTGCCGCCTACATTTCTGTTTATATTGCCGCACCATATTTTGCTTTTTCTATTCATTGCTGGGCTTGCCTCGCTCTTCCATTACATTGAAACTTTGACAAAAGGCCGGTGGACGCAAGAAGCCGAAGCTCAATTTACGCGCCCAATGCTCGCTCTTGAAGGGTCCTCCGCCAATTTCATAGTAGGTGTAAAGCCCACCTATACTAAGGTAAGGACCCTGGTCGGTATTGAACAAAACATATAAATTGGCTGGGTCGCCGACACCAATGGTGGCATTACCGCCCCCTCTTAGAGTAATGGCAGCGCGGGTCGGTCCACAAATAGCAGGAAGCACCTGGTCGATGGCCGCAAGTAAGCGAAAGTCTGATACAGGCAGAGGTTCGGAAGCCAGCTCTTTCTCGCTGATTTTGACAAAACGCTCGCACAGTCTTTTGAAATCTTCGCCTTTCGCCTCAAAATCTTGGGGCAAAGCCGAGAGTCTTTTCAATTCTCTGAGAGTCTCGTCTATATAAGTTGAGATATGACCGTAAAGTGCGGGAGAAGGCTCTAAATAATGGAAATTGGAAACCTTGACCGGTCGGGGCGGCAAAGCCTGCGGACGGGCTTGAGGCGGTGTACCGGCTGAGCCTGAGCTAGAATTAGAGCCTGAGCTAGAATTAGAACCTGAATTAGAATTAGAACTTGAATTAGCAGTTGCAATGACACCAGTCTTGGCACTAGCCCCTGTATTAGAACCAGTATTATTGCTGGTACCGGTGCTCTCATAGGTAGAGAGCGAATCGACAAAGGCACCGCAAGCACTGAGCTGTCTCTGCAGCATATAGCTTGGGCTCAGTAGACAGGCTTGGCTGCCTTTCTTGTGCACCTTGAAATAATCGCTCAACAAGACCCATCGCTTCTCGGTTTGGAAAGCCGGTTCCTTTCCGCTTGCATCTAAAGCTAAAGTGCGCCGTCCCATCACTTTGACAAATTCGGGCATAACTGCCAGGCTGCGGCTATCAATTTGCTCAGCCATGGCAGAAAGTGTGTTACTTGCCTGGGGGCTGCCCATGGCGAAAAGCAAGAGAAGACCAAGCGGCGTCACTGCCTTGCCTTGACCTTCTTCCTGAAAGAAAGGCGCCATCTCACTGAGGAAATCCAGCTCCACCGGGCTTAACTGCGAGAATAGCCGAAATACAGGCGAGTTATCTTCGTCTTTCTTAGGCTGATTCATATTGAATATTGAAATATTATCCAAGCCTTGCGGCTTCAGTTTCTTCACCGCAATAAGCAGACGAGCCCGAGACAAGGGCTGAGCAAGACTGTTGAAGAGTTCTTTGAACTCTACTTTGCCACCATCATAAAGCCCGCGCATATTATCTGGATAAATCGTCGGCTCGCGGCTGAGCTGTCCCTGACTGACTGCAGCAACTAAATCGTTTATGCGCTTCCATTTGACCGTGAGAGCATTGCCGCTCTTGTCTTTGTAGACTTCCATAGCGCGAAAAAGCAGGACCGCCCGGCGAAATGAATTGCCGCCACCGCCCTGGGTATTGAGCGTCAGATCTGAAAGCGAAAAACTCTGCTTAGAAAGCCAAGCATAAGCACTATAAAAGGCGCGGGCACGCCCCGACTGATTGTAAAAGCCCAAGGGCCTAAAGAGAGAATAGTCGAGTTCGCGGTTAAAAATAGGCGAACGCCCTTTCTCTTCTTTCTTGATCAAAATCAGTTCGGCTTCCATAAGGTCGCTGGCGCCGCCATAATCGGGAAGATTTTCTGCCGGACTGATGAGCTTGATTGCCACTAATATGTAAGCCAGGTTGCGTTGAATATCGTCTTTTATATCGGCTATGTCGCAAATTCGATAATCACTGACACAGGCATCTTTAAGATCGCGCAAAAACTGCAACAGTTCTGCCGCAAGTTGATCTTCCACAACCTTGAGAGTGAGGGTGTTTATATAGGTAAAATAGCCATGCAAAATCACATCGGCAGTGACAAAATTGCTTTTGCCGCTCAGACGATTTCTTTTATAGACTTGATAGAACCTATCGCTCAATACACCAGTCTCGCTCTGGCAGCCGCTTAAGCAGAGCATATGGTAATAAGACAAAAGCTTGACCTGCTCGGCAGTAAGACCGGTCACCTTCAAAGCCAGCGAAAGGGGCTGCAGAGCCGTTAGGTTGAGATTGAAAGTGGGGAAAGTGCCGCCCGGTCCGGGCGCATTTATATTGCGACTGGCTTCTTCATTGAGTTTGATCGTGCTCATGGTGCGATAGCTATTACCCGAATCACCCAAGCCCCTCATCGGCGATTCCACAGCAGCCTGGGCCCATGCCTCAGGTAAGCCGCCCACCATGGCAATGAGCGATAGGGCAAGAAACGCCCTTAGCGATCTGTGAAAAGCAGACGGTGCTGACATATTTTAGACTCGGATGCCGGTGAGAAGGCTAAGGGGTAGGGTCTCAATGAGAGCCAGACCGGCAGCAAATCAAAGCGATGATTGGAAGTCATCTGGCCGCCCTGCCCGAGAATAAGGGTTTGGTAGAACTTCTCATCGTCACTCATGTCGATGAGCATGCGCATTGTAGAACCACTATCAGAGACGAACTGCGAGCGCTTGGCAGTGGCAATAGAAGCTGCCGCACCATCGGTAGTATTAACTGTATCTTGGTCACCGGCTAACTTGACTGCGCTTATCGAAAGAAGCGGCGCTAAGAAATCGCTTACGCCCGGATAAACAGTCTGCACAAAATGCGGGAAGTCGCCCTTATGCAAATCGCCCCACTTCCAGCGAGAAGCCTCATCTGAGCCGCTGCTCAAACGCAATTCTTTCACAGCCTGACCAAAAGAAGTAATGACGAAATTTTTGAAAGTTCGCTCTTCAGACGGCAACCAGGCAGTCGACTTTTCTTTCAAGACCGACTCAACAAACTTAGTCCAGCTTGGATAACGCTCAATATATTCGAAGGTCATATTGCCCAAACGAGGTACCAAAACCCGGCGCAGAACAGTGCGCAAGAAGCATTCATAAACTGCAGCACCGGCACTATTTTCCGAAAGTGAACCGTCCCATTTATCTAGAGCAGACAAAGCGGCAATCTGATAGGTATCGATAAGCTCAGATTTATCCATTGCCTCATGAATAGTAGAGCGCACCAAAGTGACCAGAGGCGCCTGGCAATCACCCTGCAAAACAGCCATTTCAGGCAAACCCGGTCGGTTGGCGACACCGCCTTTGAAAGCCTGCAAAATAGAAGCAATTCTCTGCCCTCTGTAGAGATTGGTGTTGAGCGGCATCTCGGGCTTAAAGTCTTGGAAATTAGCGACGAAATATCCACCGGCGGGATTCATTACTTTCATCAAATCTTTGAAGTTCATATAAGAGGTCCAATCGGCCCCGCCGGTCCAACCGGGGGCGAGCAAGCAGCCTTCATGGGCGCCGAAAGCAGCATCTTTGGCCCGCAGTGGAATGGTTCCAGCTTGCTGATAAGCGCAATTGCCGGACTTATCAACCAATAAAACACTAAAAGGAGAACCATAATAAGTAGAGATGGCATCTTCCGCCGACTTGAAATCGACGGCTTTATTGAGGTCTAGAACTGCCTCTATATAAGTCTTACCGGCAATTTGCTTAGTCTCTTTGCCTTGTCCGTCTTTTTTCTTGTCAGAGTCAGCTTGAGCCTTATCGCTCTGGGTGCCCTGAGCTTGACTTTGAACTTGATTTTGAACTTGATTTAGGCCGACCCAAGCCAGACTGACCCCTGAGTCTTCGCTTTGATAAAGCAGCGGACCATGCCTGGTTATATTCACCTTGTGCAAGAGTTTGGAAGAGAAGAAAAGCTTATCGGAAAAACGAACCGGAATTTCTTCCACAATCTCCTGGGCGGTGTCCCAGCCGGTAGGGGTTTTATACTTACCGGGAAATTGATTGGAGAACTGCTCTAGAAAAAGATCTTGCACATCGACTTTATAGGCTAAGAGACCAAAGCCGACCTTTTCATTGCGCCCGTGCATGACGCCAGGTACACCGGGAATACTTGCCCCGGCTAGATGCGAAGCTGGCGAACGGAGGCTAATAAGGAAATAGTCGCAGGGAGTGGAAAATCGATGGTGCTTGTCTAGAACAAGCAAGCCGCCTCGGGTGTCGGAGAGGTCTTTAGAGACAATCCAACCGCTACTGCCTGTGCTTGTCGCCGCAGCTCTTCCGCAAGCAAGCAGATTGAGCTTGGCGGAAGAGTCAAGCTGGAAGCCCACCGCCGGCGGTGCAGAAAAAGGTCGCTCGAACATTTTGGAAGCCAGCGCGTTGCCGCCTTTGTCGAGCACCCTTTGCCGCAAGTCATCTAGACGCCAAGACTCATCTTGTTCATACTGCGAATATTTGAGAATCGCCAATGTATCGAGGGGCGTCCAGGGACGAGGACTGACGCCGAGTAGAAAATATTCCATGGGCAGCTTGTCTTTATTGCCTTCGATGAAGGCATTGACACCCTGAGCATAACTTTCCAAGGCAGTGAGAGTATCTTTCGGTAGACCCTTTAGTTCGGCCGCACAAGCTCGGTTCAAGCCGATAGTGCGCATGAGCTTGTCTTGCACCAGAGTTTGGGCGCCGTAGATTTCAGATAGCTCACCAAGGGCGGTGCGCCTCGACATATCCATTTGAAATAGACGTTGGGCAGCGGTGACATAGCCTTGCACCCGGTACAAATCAAGCTCGTTGGCAGCCTCAATATAGGGCACCTGGTGGTCATCAAACTTGACTGCAGCCCCCCGCGAGAGTTCGGAGAGATTGAGCACTCCATCCATTATGGGCAGACGAGTCTGGGCTAAAAGCAAAAGCCCGACCGGCAATAACAAGACAACGACGAGGAAAAGTGAGATGAGTCTAAACAAAGGGACTTTCCAGAAAATTTGACAGACTCGATTATAAGCTATAAGCCCTCGACACTACCTTGAAAGAGATAGTCTTTCACCCTGACAAACTCTTCTTGCAAGCAGCGAAAGAGTGGCAAGATTTCTTCGCTGTGCTTGCCGGCAGAGCGCTCCAGCGCCAAAGCAGCTTGCGAAAGATCAAAGGCTGTCATGACAACCGCCAGGCCCTTTAGCTGATGCGCCTGCCTGCTGATTTCTTCCGAATTGACCCGAGCGATGGCTTCTCCCAAGTCTCTGAGCAAAGTCTCGCACTCTTCTAAAAAACTCTTCACTAATCTAGGCATGTCCTCTTCGCCGTAGAGAACAGATAGCTCTTTGACGTCCAAAGGCATATCCGACACAGATTGAGGGGCGGCTGACAAAAGCTTAGCTTGTTGCTCTGCTGTAGCCTGAGGCTCTCTTTTATATTGAGCTAGACCAGGTCCTAAGCTGGCTTCTTTCTCAGAACTGGGGCTAAGCAAACCAGATCCTTCACATTCAGCATCGGATTTATTCACCCATTTGTTCAAGACTCTGATCAAGTCATTCTGTGAAACCGGCTTAGAAAGATAGTCGTCCATACCGGAAGCAAGACAGTTCTCCCTGTCGCCTTTCATGGCCGAGGCAGTCATAGCTACAATCGGCACATGCCGTTCCCCTTTTTCTTGCCGCCGAATCAAAAGAGTGGCTTCGTAGCCGTCCATTTCGGGCATCTGACAATCCATAAGAACAAGGGCATATTGCCTTTGTGAAAGCGCCTCTACAGCCTGTCTACCATTTTTGACCAGATCGGCGCGATAACCAAGACGCATAAGCTGCCTGAGGGCAAGCTCCTGCATGACCGGATTATCTTCGGCGATAAGCACTAATTCTTCTTTTGTCGCCAATACTTGAGGCTTATTTTCTTGGGCGTTATTTTGAGCAGAGCCAACCAAAACCGGCTTTGCCAATGGGCTAGCGGCAATGGCTTGCGCTTTCAGGCTGTTAGAGGCTCTGTCAGAGCCACTGTCACTATCGAAAACTTCGCCCTCGCCCGCAGGCGCTGCACCAACCCCCTGTCTGTTTAGAACAGTCAGTAAAGACTCAGAAAAGTCAAAAAGCCTGGTCGGCTTAGAAAGCAAATGAAAGGTCGGCAGTTTCTCTTCTGCCGAAGAGCTGAGACAATTGCGCACCGCCTGCCTCATTCTTTTCTCAATCGGCCCGGCACCTTGCGCCTCTACTTGCAATTCTACCTGTAACTCTAAAGGAAGCAAAAGGAAGACTTGCTTGAGCTTGCTGAAGACGCCTTTGCAGTTTTGCTCAAGCGAAGCACAAAACTCTTCCAAAATCGCTTCACCGACAACCTCTTTTAGGGCACCGCGCTCAGTATTGGCAATAGAGGCGGCGGCATTATCTCGCCTAGAGGAAACATCCAAAATCAAAGTCTCGACGCCGGCGATTTCTTGTTCCGCAATGCCGGCCGCATCATCAAGCAAACACTCGACAGTTTGAAGCGACGGCGCAATTACTTTGAGATTGTCGCTCAGACTCAAAAGTGTTTCAGCGAAATATCCAGCCAATAGAACGCTCGACGAGTGAGCGGCTTTGTCTTGCAAAAGAATGCCGCGCTCTTTGACGGCGCAAGCCAATAGTTCGCCTACTGAATCTGAACCGGCACAAATCGGCAAAGGCAAATCGAACCAAAACTTAGTGCCTTTATCTTCTTCACTGTAAAAATCGATGCTGCCGCCCATCAGTTCAACCAAGAGTTTGCAAATAGATAGACCCAAGCCCGTGCCGCCATAGTTGCGGGTTGTGGAACCATCGGCCTGAAAGAAGGGATTGAAGAGTTTATAGCGCGTCGCTGCCGATAAACCAATTCCGGTATCAGATACGGTGAAACGAATTAAGTCTTGATTTTCGGGAGAACTAGAAACACTGATGAGCACTCTACCGCTGGCTGTAAACTTGACGGCATTACTGGTCAGGTTAAGCAAGATCTGCCTGATTCTAACGGCATCACCCAGCACCAAACCAGGCAGGTCGGGAGAGACAATAGTTGTCAACGAAAGACCTTTCTTCCTGGCGGCATGAGCAAGCAATTCGACACTGTCTTCCACCAGACTAAGCAGATTGATCTCATTCACTTCCAACTCCAGATGGCCGGCTTCCATCTTAGAGAAATCAAGGATATCGTTGATGATGGTGAGCAGCGACTGCGCCGAATCACGGACCATTATGCCGTATTGCCTTTGTTCATCACTGAGACTGGAATCGAGCAAAAGCTCGGACATACCAATAACGGCAGAAATAGGTGTGCGAATTTCGTGCGAAATATTGGCGACAAACTCAGACTTCACTTTAGAAGCTTCCATAGCTGCGTCATAAGCCAATTCAAGTTTGCGAGTCAGGGATTCTAATTCTTTATTGACTGCCGCCAAACGGTTCACCCGCTCAGAGAGATCTTCGTTTAGTTTGCGAATCTTCTCTTCTGAAAGCTTCTTATCTGTAATATCGGTAATTAGTCCATTGAAAATAATATCGCCGTTTGCCAGAGTCTCAGGCGTAGACTCACAATGTACCCAACGCAGTTCACGACCATTAATAATACGCCCTTCAAAGGTGACGCTGCGATTAGAAGAGAGAGTACCGACTATGGCTTGATTGAGTAGTGGCACATCTTCGGGATGCAAGATCGAAAAAAGCAGATCCGGATTCTTCATCAACTCTGCTGGATCGCGGCCGATGATGGCACCGCAACCCGGACTGACATAGGGAAAGTAGAAACTGCCGTCTTCACGCCTGACATACTGATAGATGCCGCCCGGCACATGACTGGCCAAATGGTGAAAGCGCGCTTCGCTCTGACGCAAGGACAGCTCGGCATCGGTTCGCGCAGTGATGTCTTTGTTGAAGACATAATAGCCGCAAAACTGGCCGCTATCTGAATCGACCCTGACCAGAGTGACTTCCTGATGGAAGGTTTCACCACCTTCTTTCAAGCCGGTCAACTCGACCACAGATTTTCCCGATTGCAACATCGAAGCACGGCAATTAGCCCATTTCTCAAGACAGTCAGGGGCTATGAATTCGGTGATGCAACGACCGATTAAACTAGTTGAATCAACATCATGCAAGGCGCCATAGGCTTCATTGACGCTAACCATGCAATCTTCGACATCGATCTTGGCAATACCTTCAACAGCGTTCTTGAGAGCGACGCTGATCTCATGCAGTTCTCTTTCTGCTTCTTTGCGATCTGTTATGTCATAGGCGACAGCATAAATAAGCTCGCTGTCGGCAGGGGCACTGGCACTCCACAAAAACCAGCATATCGAACCGTCTTTGCGCAAATAACGATTCTCGAAATTACGAATATAGCCGCCTTCTTGCAAATGAGCCAGGGCGGCCCGACTACTTTCGCGGTCGTCGGGATGCACTAAAGAAAGAAACGGTCTTTCCATCAAGTCTTCCAAACTATAGCCGAGCTTTTGCTGCCAAGAAGGATTAAGCCTGCGAAAGTAACCATCCTTGGTGGCAATACAGAGCAGGTCACGACTGAGGGCAAAATAAATATTGGCTTCTTCCAGTTCCTTGGTGCGCTCAGCCACCTTGCTTTCCAGGTCTTGCCTAATGGCCAGCAATTCCTCTTCCGCTTCCTTTAGCTTTGAGATATCGCTGGCAAAAACAATTACGCCGCGCACCTCACCGGTGTGATCTCGGTAAGGAATCTTATCGGTCGACACCCAAGTTTTTGTGCCGTCCCCGCGCAGATGCTGTTCGACAATGCCTAATTTAGGACGTCCAGAACTAATCACTTCCAGGTCGTCGGCATAATATTCATCGGCTTCATCCGGATAAAGTTCCCAATCGGTTTTGCCCGCCATCTGGTGTGGTTCCATACCTCTGATGGCGGCACCCGACTTATTGACCCGCAAAATTCGACCATGGGCATCTTTAAACCAGACCATAACCGGCATAGAGTCGAGAATAATTTTTTCGTGTTCTTTCTGAATACGCAACTGTTCTTGACCGGCTCTTTTGGCAAAAACCACAGCCAGATGGGCGGAGATTTCTTCCAATGCCTTAAGCAAAAACTGATTGGGCAAAAAGAGATAGCAACTGAGAAACTCGAAGACACAAAAGAGTTCGCCTGAAATACAGACCGGAAAAGCAAAGCCGGATTTGAAGCGGCCTTCTAGCTTGGTAAAGACAGCCGCCCCCGAACGAGCGGCACTGTCGACGAGATTGACCGAACGGGCATCGGGATCTTCGGCGCCCTGACCAGCCAACCTGCTGAAATGAGAAACAGGCTTAAGACCATTTTCGAGACTGGACTTTTCTTTGTCTACGAACCAGACCCTACCATAATCAAGCTTGAGCAGGTCGTATATTCTTGTCAAACAACTCTGAGCAATGGCCAAGGCACTGTCCATTTCAGAGGCGGCTCTGGTGACCTCAACAGACAAAGCCAGAGCTTCTTCGACTCTTACTCTTTCGCTGACATCGGTACTAATACCCCGCAAAACAACCGGCTCATCACCCTGAAACTGCACCGAAACGCGATCCAAGAGATACACCACTTCGCCGCTAGCTTTGAAGACCCGGTAAGAAACGTGATATCTGGAATTGTGCGGAGTGACAGAAGCTTTAGCTCTTGAAATCAGCTCCAAATCATCGGGATGCACTATGGATGGAAATAAGCCTGGATCGTTATACCAACGTTCCGCCGGGTAGCCAAGAAGGTCTTGCACATATTGCGAGACATAAGTTATGCGTGAGGTCTTGAAATCAGCTTCCCAAATAATGGCTTCAACCGAATTAATCAGCTCTTGAAAGACCAGTTCGACATGTTCGGTATAGCCGCCCACGCCCCGGTCTTTCATTTCACTTAAATTTTCGGTCAAGGAAATTCCTGATTTGAAAGGAGTACAATGCTCTCACTTTCATAAGTATAGATGGTAACTGCAGAGGTCGTAAGCTCAACCATGGCTGCCGGCAAACGAATCAGTCAAATTATCGCCATATGCGGCGGCTCAGGCTCGGGAAAGTCTACCCTGGCTAAAAAATTCATCGGCGCCTCGATACTTTCCACCGACCATTTTTACAAAGACCTTTCCGATTTAGTGCCCAAGGAAGACGGCACCATAGATTTTGACCATCCCTCCACTGTCGACCTGGAAGAATGCGCCAGAGCCTGTCTGGCGCTCTCTAAGGGTGCGGCAGTGAACATACCGGTTTATGACATGCGTTCTTGCAAAAGAGTGGGCGAGCGCATAGTACCACCGCCGGATCGTTCAATTGTCGTAGTGGAAGGAATATTTGCCTTTCATTCACCCTTAAGAGAGCTGGCCACACTGAAAATTTTCATCGATACCCCGATAGACCAGCGCATGGCCCGCCGTCTCAGACGCGACGTCGAGAGAGGGCGCTCCACCCTCGATACAATCAGACACAGCCTGCAGGTGGAAGAATCATATAGCCGCTATGTCGAGCCAATGCGCGAACTAGCCGATCTAGTCTTGATGGGAGAAGAAATGCACGGCAGTTTCTCTCTCTAAAAATCTATGGAAACCTCTAAGAAAGAAAGTCTTACTCTGAAGCCACTATTGCCGGTAGCGGCGCTTGTTTTTGCCTACTTTCTCACCAGACTGCCCTGGATTTTTATGGTGCCAATGCAAGGGGCGCCCGATGAATTCTCCCATTTTTGGGTCTTCAAATTTATGCTGGAAAACATGCATCTGCCTGACGCAGCAGAAGTGGCAAAGGGTGGACCCTCGGCAGTCTACGGCTCGCTTCCCCAGCTAGGCTATCTGCCCCATGTGGCGGCCGCCAAACTGCTTTCTTTCCCTTTCAATCTAAATGATCCCTCGCGCACCGGACGATTTGGCAGTTTGCTTATCGGTCTGCCTCTGGTTTTTGCAGCCCGTTATATCGGTAGAGTGGTCTTTAGTAGAGAAAAGATCAAGGCAGAAGCAGTACCATGGCTGGTTGTCTTTCATCCGCAGCTTATTTTGGTGCATGCCTATATCAATAACGACAGCACCGCCATCACTCTTTCGGGCATAGTGCTGGCCCTTTTGGTCTGCACCCTGAAAAATGGACCGAAGTACAAAATCACCCTAACCCTTGGTCTCTGCCTGGCTTTCTTAGCCCTGACCAAATATTCGGCCTACGCTCTCTTTCCGGCTGTAGCTCTAGCTTTTTTACTAGCCTTTTTCAGTTTCAAAACCCCAATCGCCAAAGCGCTCGCCCATCTAGCTCTGCTGGGCGGCAGCACCGCCCTTTGCCTACCTTGGTTTCTGCGCAATTTGAGCCTCTACCCCGGTGATGCCCTGGGCACTCGCACCATGTTCCATACATGGGCGGTGACCTATCACCGCGATCTCAATTTTCATATGAGCTTTTGGCAAGTGGTGAAAGAGCACCGCTGGTGGCGCTCCATACTTTTTTCCTTTTGGGGACTCTTCGGTTACATGGACATTTATATGTGGCGCTGGGTCTATTGGACTTATTTCTCTTACATGCTGCTTGGTCTAACAGGCAGCCTAAGCCTTGCCTTGCAACAGTGGAAGAAACCGTTGCCGGACAGGCTCAAACAAATTTGGGCCGTACTTTCAGCTACTCTTATAGCCAACTTACTGGCCATGGTATATGCTTCCTCCACCAATCTCGGGGGAGGACAGGGGCGCTATCTTTTTCCATCCGAAATCCCTATTATTTGCATTATGGTTAACGGTTTGCCGAGCCTTATCGACCAAAGCATTACGGGTCTCACGGGTAACACCTTAGGCATATGGAAGAAACTATTTCTCCCCTCTCTAATAATTTTCAATGCCGCCTGTGCAATAGGATGCTTTTTCTATCTGCTTTCGCGCTACGGTTTGACAGCCGGTCGGACCTATTGAGCGGTTGAGCGATTGAGAAAGCAAATGACTATGAAAGAGCCGCTAAATGCCAAACTGACAAGATGGATGAGATCGACGATCTTTGTCTACAGCATTTCAGTCTTGCTTTCCTTTCCTTTGGCGGTTGCCGTGGTCGCCCTCGTCACACCGGCGGTGGTACCACTGCAAGCAGAAACCGCCGCCATCGGCGTCAAGCAGTTCATCAACAGATCGGGGCGCGAGCACGATTTAAATTCCCTGGAAATCACCAGACTCTTGGAGCGTTACAATCTCTCCTGGCTCTATATAACAGACGGCAGTGCCAAACCATCGGCTGAGTCGGCTCGGTTTGCCCCCTATCTAAGCGATTATCCGATGCGCAGCGGTTATATCAAGCTTAGAGAAACCAACTATTATGAAGCGGTAAGCAGCTTACAGTCCGGTTATCTCATTCATGTGGGCATAGACGCCACCTTTCCAGGGCTGCCCCTTTCGGCACCGGAAGACTTGCTCTTCTTCTGGAATATGCCTTTCCGAGGCGGCTCTATGATCGCTATCTTTCTCATCTCGGCGGTCCTTAACTTCCTTGTCCTGGCCCGCATTTTCCTAGAACCTCTGGCGAAATTTTCTAAAGAAATCAAAAATCTAGCCGAATCGCCCGCACCGAGCACGGTGGCATTCGATAAAATCCAACTCTCACCAATGGCTTCCAGCGAATTATGGAATCTCAAAGGAGCCCTGCATGACTTTATAGCGGCGCTGAGCGAGAAAGAGAAAGAAGCGAGGGAAGCCTTACAGAAACAAGGAGGCGAAGCCGGTCCCTGGCTCAAACCTTCTGAGAAGGAACTGCAAGAAGTAAGCAATCAAAGCCTACCAAAAGTCAAATCAACCGGTCACAAAGCTACCGTGCACGCCCTCAAAGCCCTAAAACAGACCGAAGAAGCCTTCGGAGAAAACATCACCGAAGGAGTAATTGAAAGATTCCCGGGTCTGGTCACCGGGGTGGTCTTTATGAAGGGCGAAGTGCTGGCGGGGAAAGCCACCACCGAGAGCATCGTCAAGTCTGCCGGTCTAAAAGAAGGACAACTTTTGGAGTTGGCGGCGCTTAATTTACAGCCCCTCTTTGAACAAGCGCGCACCGCCGGTAAAGCCATCAATCTTGGTCCGATGTCGATGAAGCGCACCGGTCTTGACTCTGTTATGGTCAGATTGAACGCCCAACATATAGTCATGGCCCCGATTAGACACCGCCGACGCTATCTCGGTTTTCTTTTAGTGTTGACAAAAGAAGCCCTTGGCCCCGACCAGATAAGAGGGTTGGAAAGACTGCTGGACCAAACCGCAGGTCTCTATAACAGCCTTTTGCAGCGCGAAGAAAAAGAAGAGCAAATCTGGAACGACCCACTCACTGAATTGCGCAACAAAGCCTACTTGCAAGAGTCGGTCTCAGATCTGAATAATTCGATGGGTATTACCAGCGGGCAGACCTATGCCATAGTCTATTTTAGTCTCAACTCTGAAAGCGGCAGTTGCGACAACAATTTAGATAATTACGCCCTTTCAGTGGCGAAAGCCATGAAGCACCTGAAAGAAACGAAGCACCTCGGCAAGCTTGGCGACCTGAGCAAACTAGATTTAGTGAGAGCCCAGCCACTTGAGTTTGCCATAATCATCAGAGGTGAAAACGAGACCTTTTATGAGCAGTGCTGCTTAGAGCTCGGCCGACTCCTCGAGACCGGCCTGCGCGCCGAAAGAACAGTGGCGCACAATCTAGTGGTCAGCCTTGGTTTGGCAGTGTTTCCTTTTGACGCGATGAAAGGCGACGATGTGCTGGCTAGAGCAAAACTAGCCATGGTACTGGCTGAAAATCTAGCCAAACCTGAGAATAATCCCGTTCCACCAAATGGCTATAGGGTGACTTTGTCTCTGGCCAAAGCCCGCAACGTACCATCTAATTTCAAGCCCTTGCGCAAGTACACAGCCGTCAAGGGCGAGCTTGGTGTCATGGACGGTGCCGAAGTGATTCAGTCGATGGCCAGCGGCGGACGCACCGGCGTGCTCACTGTCGAAGACCCGGTCACCAATCGCCAATTCACCCTGCTTGTCGAAGACGGCAAAGCCATTGGGGCTGAACTAGGCAAAATGCAAGGCATGGATGCTCTCATGGAATTTGTATCCACCTTCGAAACCGGTACTTTCGTTTTTTCTGAAAAGCCAAGCCTCGATAAAGAAGCTCTTCAGATTAAAAGAATGCCCATGCCCTCAATCATGAACTGCCTGATGGATTCAGCCCTAGCCACAGACAATCTAACGGCGGCAAAACAAATCATCAAAGATCTGAAAACTCCCATCATCGCTCAATATTCCGACGCAGCCTGGCAAGAACTCTTCCGCCACGAAGAGCCAGGGCAAAGAGAACAGCATCTACTCAAGGAAATAATGCGAATGGCCGATGGAAGATTTGGCTTGGAAGCCATTTTCGGCGCCCTGTCTTATGCCCCGACCGCCATGGTCTGGCATGCCGCCGCCAGACTGACCAGCCACGGTCTAATCGGTTATGCAGTCAGGCGATAAAATCCAGACAAGAATTTAGGCATAAATTTAGACATAAATTTTCAGGCGATAAAATGCAATTTTGAGATACCGCCCCGTTTAGTGACCTGTATCTGCACCGGAAACATTTCTTTGACATCGCTTATATGGGTGATGATGAGCACCCGCGAAAACTCTTGTTGAATGAGCTTGATGGCTTTGACCAGCCGCTCGCGACTGCTGTCGTCTTGCGAGCCGAAGCCCTCATCGATAATGAGAGTTTCCAATTTAGAACCAGCTCGCCTGGCAAGCAAGCGCGAAAGGGCGATGCGCAAAGCGAAGTTGACTTTGAAGGCCTCGCCTCCCGAATAAAGTTCGTAGGCCCTGGTTCCTAGTTCGTCGCCTATGACCAAATCAAGAGTCTCGGACATGCCACCGGCTTTGGTGCGGGCTTGAGTAATGAGAGCGACGTGCATCTTATTCTCGGTCAGACGAGACAAGATACGATTAGCTTCGCTCTCTATCTCAGGTATTGCATTTTCAATTATTACTGCCTGAATGCCTTTCTTACCGAGGGCTTCCGACAAAAACTCATAGTCACTCAATTCTTCTTTGAGCGTCTCTATTTCTTTGAGCCGGTCTTCAATTGCTTTCAGCTCTCGCCCAACTGCTTCTTCTTTATCAAGCAAAACCGCCACTTTGCGCGAACTTTCATCCCTTTTATCTCTCAGTTCGGCGAGCATCGGCAGAAGTCCATCAAGGGCGGCCTTCTCTCTATCCATCTCCTGATAGGCGCTCTTCAGGGCAATCTGCTCATTTTCCAAGCCATCAACTATTTCTCTATTGCGGTTTTCTTCCTGCTCTAGACTTTGCAACTTTCCACTCAAAAGAGGCAGCTCCTCGGCAGCACGCTTGACGTCGCGTGCCTTCTGGGCAAAATGCATCAACTCAGATAGCCTTTGTTTGAGACGAGCATGCTCATCACGGCTATAAGAAGACAAGCTCAGGCTCTCTTGTATGCGTCCCAGTTCCTGCCGAACCTCAATGCCATAAGACTCCGAACTTATTTCGGCTTTCAAGTTTTTCAAAGACTCGAGCAATTCCGGTCTTTTCTTCTCCAGCGCGGAAAGTTCCTGCTGGTCTCGCTCCAACTGCTCCTTCCGGGCTTCGATGTGCCTCTTCAGCCTAATTTGCGCCGAGAGCGAATTATAGACAACCGGGTCAAAATCAATTTCAGCCAACTGCTCTTTCACTTTGAGCAGCGACTCTCGCTCAAGCTGCGCAAAATTCTCGGCATTCAGCTTTTCAGTCAAAAGGGCAAGTTCGGCTTTCTGCTTAGCAAGATTATCCTGTGCCCGACTAACCGCACTCAAACGCTCATTGAACTGCCCTATGCGCTTGTCTAACTCTTTACGCCCCAAAAGGCGACGCTTCAATTCGGTATATTCTTTGCGCAGTTCATCGCGGTCAAAAGCTAGTCTCTCTTTCTCTACTTCAATACGACCAATTTCGTCATGCATCTCTTTGTTCTGCTGCAAATATCTATCACAGACAGCGGCCCTATCCAAGATTGGATGAGAACAAAGAGGACAGAGCGGGCTATTGGCATGTTCATTGAGCTCACGAATCTTCTCAAGATTTTCGCGCTGCCTGAGCTTCAAATCTTCAATCTTCAAATCGAAGCTCTCCAGCTGCGACTTAATGCTCAAACCTCGCTTCTCGCAAAGATCAAATTGCACTTCCAGCTTATCCAACTCTTTTGCTTCTTCATCAAGCTCTTCGCCTTCTTGATTGAGATTTTGCGAAGAACCGCTCACCGACTCCAAGTCCTTCACAACATTTTCTTTCTGACCGACCTCGGCTTCCAATCTAATGCGCGATTCTTGAATCAAGGCGCTCAACTCTTGCGCCCTTCTAGTCAGCTGAGTAAAGGCTTCTTGTTTGCGAGCCAGTGAAGTCTCCTGTTCCACCATTTTCTTATACTCAAGATATTGGGCTTCGATTTTCTCGGCGCCATCAACCTCAAGCATCAATTCCTGACGACGTTTCTCAAGCTGTTCCGCCTCTTTCTCGAGCTGTTCTAAATTCATCTCTAATTTAGATCTGATGAAAGAAAGCTCGCCTGATAGCGCTATCTTGCGTTCGCTCAGCTCTTGCATAGACAACTGCAAAGTATCGAGCATTTCCACCCGCGCACGAGTAGCCTCAAATTCTTGTAGTTCTTTTTCTAAATGTGCGCCTTCAGCCAGTAAGACTTTCAATTCGCCCACTTTCTCAATCAATTCGCCGCGTTCCTGAATCAGCCGGGTCAGCTGAATAGAAGCATCGGTCAGACGCTTATCATTCGAATCAATTTGAACTTTGACCATCTTCAGGTTTTGTACTTTCTCGGTCAGCTCATTAACCCGACATTCAATATCGAGAAAGGCACCTTCAGCATTTTTCAGTTCGTCTTTTTCGACGACCAGTTTTTCTTTTATCTCTAGCTCTAGGTCTTTCAGACTATCGAGATTGCTCACCGAACCCGAGAGAAAATCAAGTTTGCCCTTGGTCAATTTAGTCAAGTCACGTGCTTCGTCACGCAAACGGTCAAAGTAAGAAAGTCCAAGAATCTCGCCCAAAACCTGCTTTCGCTCTGAAGGAGGCTTGAGGGTAAACTCATCAGAGCGCCCTTGCTTGAGATAGGCGCTATTGATGAAAGTGTCATAGTCCATGCGCAAGAGGTTCAAAATAAGCCGACCGGTTTCTCTGGTGGAAGCAGCGGTCAAACTGTTCCACTTAACAGAAGCCAAGCGCTCTTTGCCAATATCATCGACCCCGGTGATGCCATCGGCCACCATGAACTCAAGATTTCCCTTGGTTTGACCGCGGCTTCCAGCTTTACCACTGCGCTGACGAGAGCGCCGCACCCGGTAGAGCCGCCCTTCATGGGCAAAAACAAGATCCACCCACATCTGACTCTCGCCCAGTCTAATTAGTTCATCGGAAGAAGCCCTCGCTTCCTCAAAGATAGCCCAGGTAACTGCATCTAAAAGAGCCGATTTGCCGGCTCCGTTCTGACCGGTCAAACAGGCAACTGCTATTCCGCTAAGATCCAAAGTAGCATCGGCATAGCTCATGAAATTATGCAGCTGCACCAGGTTAAGAATCACTCTATTGCTTCTCGCTTCTTATACTAATAGCCATGCCGGCACGACTTTTACAGCTCATCTTGCTTTTGCTCCTCGGAGCAACCTCTATCATACTTGAGGTAGCCGCTTCCCGTCTGGTCGGACGCTTCACTGGAGAACATCTGGCGGCAGCACTTACACTTTCCTTTTATATGCTCGGGTTTGCCAGACCCTTCTTCAAAAGCCCAAAAGAAAGTCTTAACGGGCTTATACTGGCAACCCTTGCCTTAACAATATTACTCTTTGGCATAGCTTCGATTAATGCACCTCAAACGCTCTGCCAGATAGCCGAACATCTGCCCGAAAGCATTAGCAGCGCCTTGCTTACAGTTTTGGCTTCGGTATCTATCTACTGCCTGGCTTATCTTAGCGGCGCCCAGCTGGCAAAGTTGAGCAGCCAAAGACCAAATTCCAATTTCGACTACAGACATTATCTCTGCTATAACGCCGGCGCCGCCCTCGGCGGCTATGGCGTCATCTATCTGCTTGGCTTCGGTCTGAAAACGACCTTGGCCGTTGGCATTGCTTTGCTTTTCGGCGCCCAGCTTGTCAACAGGCTGAACTCGAGGCGAGAAAATGAAAATGAGCCGGTTTCGCCAAATGAAAATGAACCGATATCGGTTCATTTTTCAGACCACACAGCTGACTCAAAATCAGCCGCTAAAAAAACAGCCCCCTCTTGGCAGCCGTCAAGTCTTCTCATCTTTCTCTCTGGTTTAGCTGGACTTTTGTCCCAGCTGATTATCTTGCGCACCAGCGCCTGCCTAACAGGCTCGGCTGTTACAGCCTTAGCCCTCACCACTTCGGGCTATATAACTTTCATGTCGCTGGGCAATCTTTGCGGTTACACCGTCTTGGTGGCAAGCGGAAAAAGCTTTTTAGCAAAGGCGGCTTATGTCTATTTGGCCTGCCTAGTTGGGCAATCGCTTTTCCTAGACCAATTCAGCAAGATTTGCGGTCTTTATTTACACCTAAGCAGCAATCTCGATCTTGTTTTCATCTTCTTATCTATGACCATAAGCGCTCTACCGGCTTTTGCATCCGGTCTTTTAGTGACTAGCATCTATGGCGAATTTAGAGGGCAAGCTCAAGGTTTCAGAAAAACCATGGCTTTTAATGCCGCCGGTGCAGCTCTGGCCCCACTTATTTTTCTAGGGCTTTTCTCAATTCCTAATTTAGGAATATTTCTTGGGCGACATCGGCTGCAAATAGCCATGCATTTCTTATTGCTAATTGCTGTCTTAATCGCTCATCTGGCCCTCGCTCCCAATATAAGTAAATTGAGGGGACGAGTAATACTATTCTTGATGCTGCTGCTTTCAATTTTGCTGCCTGTTAGCGACGCCGGACTAACAGAAGGCAGAATCAATTTGCCTTTTTATTTGCCGACAGCCGAAAAGCTTTTGCAAAGCGAAAAAGGACTAAAGACTATCTACAGAGAAGACGGCTTTTACTCTACAATCGCTCTAGAACAAAGCAATGACGCCAGTCTCTTAGTGCTCAAAGCAAACGGCAATATCGAAGCAACCAAGACCATAAAGCGCGATCTAGCCGCGCCTGGTCAGAAGATAATTTCAGCAGAACCGACACACAAACTACTCTTTCTTTTGCCATACTTGTTGCACGAAAACGAGCCAAAGCAAGTACTGATTATTGGTCTCGGGCTTGCCACCACCAGCGATATCGCAAAAGCCGTGCTTACCGCCGGTAATTGCCAAACAATCGAATTGGAGCCAGAAGCAATCGAGGCAGCAGCACAAGCGGCGAAAATCGCCGCTGTAGATAAAGGAAATGCGCCTATAGAGGGTTTATCGAGTTCTATTAAAAGGGGCGACGGCAGGCTCTATCTCGCTTTACACAAAGATGAATACGACCTTGTCATTTGTCAGCCCTCCGAACCCTGGGTAAGCGGCTCGGCTTCTTTATTTACTCGTGAGTTTCTAGAAACCGCCCGCCTAAGGCTTACTGGCGACGGCATTTTCTGCCAGTGGCTACAGCTCTATGGATTGGAGCCGCAAGCTCTAGTCGACTATGTCAAAACTTTTGAAGCGGTTTTTCCCGGGTCTTATATTTATAGAGGCAGGGGTGCCAGCGAGATAATCTTGGTCGGTGCCAAACAGTCAAGGGCATTGAACCAAATTACTTTGCAAAAGAAATTGAGTCGGCTGGAGCCCCTGCTTAGAAGAGAGAATCTCAGCTTTGCTGAACTATCGGCATGCTTGCATAAGGCGGCAGGCTTGGGGACTAAATTGGGCTATACCCTTGAAGGTCGAGACGTACTTGACGACAATCTGTCTTTGCAACATCGCTCTCTTTTGCGACCTGATTCAAAAGCCACCGAGGCGGCAAATCGAAATGCTCAAATCATTAACCTTCAAGTAAATGATCAATTGCCCTCTTCCAATCTGAAAGAATAATGGCATAATACAAAATCCTCTCTTGAGGAAGGAATCCGGAATCTATCTTGATATGGATTTGGAATAAGGATTTAGAGTTTGTCTTTTCGACTATTGCTAATTGAAGATAGTCCCACCCAGCTACTAACCATCGCAAAAACACTGCAAGCAGAAGGCTATACAGTCATCGAAGCGAGAAACGGAGCAGAGGGACTGGCACGAGCCTATCATGAAGCACCGGATTTGATCATTTCAGATGTAGTGATGACCGGCATCAACGGTTATCAATTATGTCGACTGGTCAAGAACGATCCTGATCTGGCTTCAATACCGGTTATCTTGCTGACTAAGCTGGACGGTTCTGTCGATCGCTTCTGGGGTTATCAATCTGGCGCAGAGCGCTATATTCCCAAAGAGCCAGGCTTTCGCAGTTTGATCAAATCGATTCAAGAAATTCTAGAAGACCCGGCTACAAAGCCACGTTTACGTCTTTTGAACGAGCCTACACGCCCACTTAGTTCTGAAGATATCAACAATCGTCTCAATCAACTTTTGGAAAGGTTGCTCTTTGAGGCTACCATCGCCGAAGAAGTACGGAAGATTGCGGAGGATGAGCTTAATCTAGAGACAGTCTCTAAGCGCCTCTTTGAGCTACTTTCATCAATACTCGACTACCAGGCTGTCGGTCTGGTGGTCAACCAAGGTAAACAGTCAAGTTTAAAGACAGACGCAGCTGAAGGCTTAGATGAAGAAGCCCTCACGGCTTACATAGCCAGATTGTCAGCCCAGCTTGGCTTGCCGCCCTTGAGTCGCAGTCACGACGAACAACAAAGCAAACATGCCCACCATGTGCCAGACAATGCCATGTGTCAAACAATCGATATCAAAGGGCACCGACTAGGTCTTTTGGTGGTGATTCCGCCGGTCAGTCAGATCTTGAAAGCCGGCGACCAAAAGGTAGTTCGTTTGATAGGCGAGCAACTCTCGCCGGTTCTGAGAATGCTCGACCTAGATGCAGGCAAGAGCAAGAAAGGCTAGTTTCACTAGTTGCGCTTCTTGCGCTTGAAGCCTCGCCGACCGCCGTCATCGTCTTTTTTACCAGTGTTACCAGTGTTGCCCTTATCTTTACGAGCAGGCATTTCATCCATCAAGAAAGAAGCTAAATAAGAAGCCGGTTTCGACACTATAGACCAGTTGTCCTTAGCGGCAGCCTTGCCTTTTTCCACATTCTCCAAGGCCGGCAATTCAGTGGAAGTATCAGATTCAAGATCGTCCCCATCTTCATCGAAACCATCCAGCGCTTCCAGACGTTCCAGATCATTGAGTTCCTTCTCGATGTCCAGTTCCGGCTCTAGTTCAGACAGATCGAGGGAAGAAGCAAGTTCTTTAGATTGTTCTTTCGATTGCTCTTCAGAATCATTTTTAATTTGATGAGTCTCGCTTTCTAAAGTTTCGTTTGCTTCTTCCAGCAAATCATCTGGCAAACTATTCTCGACAGCAAGACCGCCATCAGTCTCAGCAGAATGAGAGATAGTATCGGCACTGGCAAAAATCGCATCACCAATAATGGCATTGTTGTTTTTGCCATCGGCTTTACTGGCATCGGCCTTGAAAGAACCGCCGAAAAGAACGTCATCCAGACTGGGGCGCTTGACCTCTTTAGCAGTTGCCTCTGCCTGCCCATCAAAGTTATCATCATCAAGACTATGATCTTTAGGGGACGCTTGAACCGAGCCGGCAAAAGCACTGTCAGCGCTGCTTTCCAGGGCAAGATCAGCCTCAAGGGCAGGCTCGCATATCTGGCTCTCTGGTGCGGCCCCAACTGAGGTAGGCTCAGCAGACTGGATACTATTTATTTCTTCAGCAGCCCTTTCAGATGTGCTATCTGCATTGCTATCTGCGTTGCTATCTTTAGTGCTCTCTTTCAAGCTCTCTTGGGGATTAAGATCGAACATCAGATCAATCAGCGACCGTTTACGCACGCGCTCTTGAGAGTTTTGTCCCGTTTCTTTATCTATTTTTGCTTCAGGAGCCAAATCAATTATTGATGCAGACTCTTTTCCAGGATTCGGCTTGGCTATTTCTGAACCAACGACCCGACCGAAAACACCTCCGACCGGCTCTGCCACTTTCTGCTCAGACCCGCCTTCATCGGGGCTAAAGCTTAGCAGTTCTTCCTCTTCCTTAGCGCCATCAGTATCAATAACTTCTTGCTCTACCTTAGACGGAGCCGCTGCTTCAGCTTCAGCTTCAGATTCCGGCTCAGACCAATCGAGCTGATCCTTCCAAGAAGGCACGGCATTATTAGGTGTCAGCTTCACCGGTGCTTCTTGAACTTCTTGTATTTCTTTTACTTCTTTTACTTCTTGAATTGGCTCTGCTTCAGGCGCAGCTGCTTGCGTTTCCTGGGCGAGAGCGCGCGCCACGATACCAGCTTCTTCGGAGGGCAGAGAAGAGATAGCCTTATCTAATTCTTCGCGGGTCACCAGCCCTCTTTCAAGCAACAAATTGAACATAGTGCCGGTATCGCCCCTTTCAGGCATCAACTCTTGAAACTGTTCAAGCGAAATCTGTCCGGTTTTGATTAGTTGCTGACTGATGAGAACACATTCAAGGTCGCGCTCCTCCACAAATCCTTGCTTGACCAAGAAAGATCCAAACATCAATTCGGGCATAGCCTTGTGCATGTCGGCAGCGATTTCTAATTCGGTTTTTTCAAGTAAGCCGCTTGACTGCAACAACTCACCAATACGCACAGTTGGTCCGGTTTTGCTCTCTTGGGGCGCTTCGTCCGCAACGGCATGACCACTCAAGCGCTGATCGTAGTCACCGCGGGTGGAGGCATCCTGCAAAATGTCGTGATTAATCCAGACCTTCTGGAGACCCTTAAGCACTTCTTGCCGTTCAAAACCACGCAAAGGTTCGCTGCGTTGCTTTATACCTCTAAGAATCGAGCGCACCCTTACCAAAAAAGAGCGGTGTATATCCTGACGATCCGCCCCTTGCTCTAGACCGAAAAATTGATAAAAATTGGGCTCGGCTGCCTCTTGTGATGCGCCGGCTTTCAATTCTTGTTCTACCCGCTCAACTGCGGCAAGTTGAGATTTATCGGTCTCTGAAGCTGGCAAAGCCAAATTCTCTTGGGCACTTTCCTCAAAATCAGATTCGTCTTGTCTAATTTCGTCTTCTCTAATTTCGTTTTGGCTAATTTCTTCTTGCCTAGATTTAGCCGGGTCTGCGGTGACGGACTGCATTTCAGTGGCGGGCTTCTGGGCTTTATCCCCTTCCTCGAACCATTCGATATCCGGGATCCGTCTTGTCTTTTCCGGCAAAGCTTGCCCATTGGCATTGCCCAAGCCGGCTTCACTGGCTCTGAGAGCGCGGCTCAGTTCGACGGCGCTGGGACCGTTCATCAGTTCCTGGCGCGCCTTGAGCAATATAAAAATCTGTTCGTGGGCGAGGTTCGACCCTTCCATGTCGCCGAGCTGCAAGCTTTGGCGCAAGGCAGCAGCCAGAACGCGGGTTTCGAGTTCCAGTCGCTCTCTAGAAGCCGGATCTACCTCTACCACCTGTCAATTACCTGTATCATTCTTAAGCCTGGTAAGTTAATGTTCCGCCCGAAAGGGCGGCGGTAACGCCTAAAATGTAATTCTTATGTTCGTACTCCATTAGATTCTCATATATTTAAGGCCTTGGCCTGTACCCTTATTTTCCACCAAAGCAAGACCTCTAATCAAAAGCATGGCAAACCTAAAATCCCTAGAAGCCTCCCAGTTATCAAGCGCAATTGCCGAAATGGCCACTCTTGCCGAACTGGAACTCACGCAAGACATGATAGCGGCTCTTGAGCAATTTGCTGCTTTTCTCTTCGAATACAATCAGAAAGTAAACTTGGTCGGCTCGAAAGACCTACTATCCCTGGTGCAAAGACACTTTTTGGACGGCTTTACTGTAGCCAAAGCAATCAAGACCATCAAAATCAATAAAGAGGCTGCGCTTGGCGGCGGCACCCTTATCGATATCGGTTCGGGCGGCGGTCTGCCCGGCATGATTTTGGCCTTGAGCCTGCCCTGGCTAAAAGTGACCTTGGTGGACGCCATCGGCAAAAAGTGCAAGTTCTTGGAAGAAGCAGCGCAGCACCTGGGTCTGGACCAGAACAAAATATCAGTGATAACCGGCAGAGCGGAAGAAATGGGGCACCAAGTTCGGTTCAGAGAACAATTCGATTTTGCCACCGCCCGTGCAGTCGCTTCATTGCGCATGACAGCCGAGCTGGTCTCGCCTTTTCTCAAGCTTGACGGGCATTATCTAGCCCAAAAGACAAAAGCCAAAGAAGAGGAAGAAAGCAGGGAAGCAGCCTTGCTCTTGACTGAATTAAAGCTTGAACAAGTTGGACGAATAAGTCTTGAGCACCTGGACACTATCGCCGAAAGCGTCATTCTAGACTATCGCAAAGTGGGCGCCCTCAAAAGCGATTATCCAAGAGCCTGGAAGAAAATAATCGGCGACTGAGCAAGCCGGGGCTTGATATAGGTGCGCCTTCTCAGGGCACTTCGCTAATTTTTATCAGGCCAGTTCTAGTTCTCATTCGGCCAGTTCTAATTCTTCCACCAGCCAACCTTCAGCCTGAGCCTGCAGTCTAGCCTTGTCAAAGTCGTCTTCGAGAGCCAATTCAAAGACACGGCGCTTACTGCCGAACACATAGGTAGCCCGGTTGATCAGGCTGGTGACATCGATATGGTCATGGGCAAAGATGACCGAATCAGGTCTTCTATACCAGTTATCGCCCACCGGGGCAACAATATCAGCCACTAAAGAACCGAGATCAAGCACCTGCTTGTGAATGCCGCCATTCTTGGCAATATGAGAGCGAGACGGCCAGGTGACCGTATATTGGCGGGTATCAAAACCCAAACATTCCACCCGCCCCAAATAATGGCTGCTCTCGTCCTGCACGAGAAAACCGCTCTCTTCCCAACGCCGACTTTCTTCGATCCAAAATTCGCGCAGAACCTCGGTGACTGTATCAAGATGACGGCTCAAGCGCCACATCTGCGAAGTCGGCAAATAAGAGCGCGAAGGCACAAAGTCCCAAGAGTCTTCGGTGTAGACAAGTTGATATTGGTGTGTGGTCGCCCACGATGTCATGAGCAGAGAGGTCCAAATGTTGTTCTCAGAAAAGACTTTGGCATAACTGGTCTTAAACCATTCCTGCCATTTTTCAAAATTATCGTATTGCGAAGAGCGCTTGGTCAGACCTTCTTTCCATTCTTTCTCATCTTGCAGAGGGTCTTCCAAATGAAAGAACTCTTCCCAATAGGCACAGACAGAAGCCACTTCCAAATGCTTACTATCGGCGCCACAGAGATTTTCTTCGAATAGACGCTCCAAAACCTTGATGGTGTGCTCGCAACGAGCATAGGGATTCGAATTGGCAAACTCTTTCTGGTGTCGCACCCAGTCAATGCCTACTCGAAATAAATATGCTGGTAGCATGCACTAAAACCCTTTTCACGATCAACAGGTTGGTTAGGATTATACATTATTGAATCAGGCGGAACTCGATTAGTCGGACTTAGTCGGACTTAGTCTGGCTTAGTCCCGATTAGTCTGGCTTAGTCGGTCTTAGTCCCGATTAGTCCGGATTAGTCCGGCTTAGACAGATCCCTTCAGTTCTGCGCCCACGCCCGCTGGAGACCACTAGGTCTGCAACATAAGAGAGAATCTCGCCTTTCTCATCTTGCCTATAAGCGGCAAAAGGCTTAGAGAGTCGCTGGCTCCAGTTGGAATCTTCGGCAAGCCCCGGCTCATTGAAGCGCTTTGCACTTGCAAACAGGTCGCTTATCATGAGCACAGTCAACCAAGAAGGCGAAGAAAACAGCACCTTGAATATACGCTTTTGCAAAGCACTGTCGAAATGCTCCGGAGCCTCCTCCGGCTCTAAACCGAGGAAACGCATCAAGCGCGAAACTTCCAACCAACCCTCATGTCCGTCTGGACCGTGCCACCACTTGCTCAGCTCTTCATAATAAGTCTTGAGAGGTTGATGGTCGTGTGTGCCCAAGGTAGACAGACTGAGGGGCTCATAGGTCTCGGGTTTTCTGAAATTACGCTCGGGGTCATCTTCATCTCGCTCAAAGATGGGGATGATAAAGCCTGGAATCCCCATTTCCTGCAGGCGCGGCCGCACATAATCGGGTACCATGCCGAGATCTTCAGCCACGACCTTGGTATCACCGGCGGCATCAAGAATCATGCTCAGCAAGACCGTGCCGTCCTCGCAATTAGCAGCAGCATCTTCAGGCTCTTCGTCTGAGCGCGGTGAAAAACCAGGCAGTCTGCCGCCGGTCTTCAGCTTGGCTTGGGCCAAGGTCAGGTCGACAAACTCGCCGTTGCGCTCTGGAATCCAGGGAAAAGCATAGACGCGAAAGAAGCCGAGGACATGATCGATACGAAAATAATGGAAAATTTCGGCAGTAGATCTTACCCGCTGACGCCAAAACGAATAGTCATGCTTTTTGAGGGTTTGCCAATCATAAAGCGGAATACCCCAATTTTGCCCCCAAACCTCGGTAAATTTATCACCCTGGAAGAATGTCTCAGGCGGCGCACCACCAGAGCTTTCCAGATCAAAAAACTGGGGCTGGCAAAAGACATCGGCGCTGTAGCGACTGACACCAAAGGGAATATCACCCATGAGCTCTAGGTTCAACTTATCGGCATAGGCCCGCACTTGGCGCCACTGTCGATAGGCCACCCATTGCACCCATTCATAAAAGCGGCGACGCTCGCTAATGGCCGGGGCTTCCGCCAGCGCGCGACATTTTTCGGCACTTCTGTGCTCGCTCCGCCACTCGGTCCAAACAGCACTGCCGCCGTTTTCATCCATAAAGGCGCGAAAGAGGCTGTAGCCCTCCAGCCAGGCACGCTCTTTCTTAAATGCAGCCAGTTCTTCCGGTTCTACTGGTTTTTCCTTATAAGCCTGATAAGCGGCACGCAAAAGCGCCAATTTCAGCTTCTTAACCGGTTCATAATTGACCGCGCCTTGCCTGAGCGGCTCAAGCACCGAATCTGGTGCCAGCTCATGCAACATTGCGGGGCTCAATCCCGGCACCATTTCTGGTGTCATGGTCAGATAGACCGGGTCAAGGGCGTTGGCACTGAGAGCGTTATAGGGAGAGTTATCTGCACCGGTCTCGTTTATCGGCAAAAGCTGCAAGACCGACATATTTAGAGAAGCGAGAAAATCTAGCGCTTGCATGACGCAGGCGGTATCACCGATGCCGTAATCTTTCTCATCGCTGCGCATGGCAAAAACCGGAATCAAAAGACCAGCCAGCTTCTTATCTAGGTTGATTTGCTGCACCCGAAACTTGGTATTCTTGCTCAAATCGCCGCCCTTTCAAAAACATAATCGATATTTTTCAAATAGGCAGCTGGGTCAAAACAGCTTTCTATCTCGCTTGTGCTTAGATGCTTGACCACGCGCTCGTCGCTTTTGAGATTATCTCTAAAATTGCCGCCGGCTTTATTCCAAGCCTTCATCGCATTTTCCTGCACAAGCTTATAAGAATCTTCACGGCTGAGCCCCTTATCGACTAGCTTCAAGAGCACCGCCTGCGAGAAAATAACCCCGCCGAAAACATCCATATTGCGCAGCATATTTTCGGGATAGACCACCAAGCCTTCGATCACTCCAGCTAGACGAGCCATCATATAGTCAAGCAAGATAGTCGAATCAGGCAAAATTATGCGCTCTACCGAACTGTGCGAAATGTCTCGCTCATGCCAGAGGGCGACATTTTCCATTGCCGCCAGAGCATTGGCGCGCACCACCCTGGCCAAGCCGCTGATATTTTCGGTGGCCACCGGATTGCGCTTATGCGGCATGGCGGAAGAACCTTTTTGCCCGGCATGGAAAGGCTCTTCGGCTTCCAATACATCGGTGCGCTGCAGATGTCTTATCTCTACTGAAAACTTCTCAAGCGAGGAGGCAATCAAGGCCAAAGTATTCATAAACTGGCCATGCCTGTCTCTTTGAATAATCTGAGTAGAAACTTTGGCCGGCTTCAAGCCAAGATGCTTCAAAGCCCGCTCTTCTACTTCCGGTGAAATATTGGAAAAGGTACCGACCGGACCACTCATCTGCCCGACAGATATCATTTCGATAGCCTGTTCCAGGCGTACTTTATGACGACGTAATTCTTCCACCCAGACCGCCATCTTGAAGCCGAAAGTGATTGGCTCGGCATGGATGCCGTGAGAGCGTCCGACCATGACAGTGTGCTTATGTTTGCGCGCCTGACCGATGACGGCTTCGGTCAATCTATCAAGCTCACGCAGCAAAATTTGGGAGGCACGCAAAAGTTGCAAAGCCAGCGCCGTGTCAATGACATCCGAGCTGGTCAAACCCATATGGACGAAGCGAGCCGCCTCACCGACGTTCTCGGATATATTGGTTAGAAAAGCAATGACATCATGCCTGACCTCGGCTTCGATCTCATCGATCCTTTTGACATCAAAGCGAGCCTTGGCCTTGACTTCAGCCAGCGCCTCAGCTGGAACAAGCCCCATTTCGCACTGCGCTTCCATTACAGCCAGCTCGACATCTAAAAAGGTCTGAAACTTGCTTTCAAGAGACCAAATAGCGCCCATCTCGGCGCGAGTGTAACGTTCTATCACCCTATGAATTCCTTATCAGTGAAAGAATATTTTCTCAAGTGACGCTTTCAAGCGGGTGCTCTCGTCAAGAAAATTCGCAAAGAAATGAATTAATTTAATGACCGTATATAGATGCCAGTAGTCCTGTAAAATCTGCCCGTTATTTGCAGGCGAAAACTAAAACTGACTCGGAAGTTGACAATGAATATTTTGGTAGCAATCGATGTGGCCCAATCGACCAACAAAGATGAAGCGAAGGCCGCTAAAGAGCTTGTGGAAGTAGAGAAGGTCGCCGCCCTCCTGCCCCTCGATCAAAGCCAGGTTACCTTACTTTACGTCAAGGAAGAATTGCCTTCCTTTGAGCAGGTCCTGAAGGCGCAAGCCGATTTTCCAGAAGATCTTTCCCATGTGGTGGAAAGAAGAGCAGCGAAAATTCTCGATGCCGTCAAGAAAAATTTTGAAAAATTCGGCGCCACGGTCAAGTGTGAAATAGTCTCGGGACCGCCGGCACAGATGATAGAAACAGTCGGCAAAGACAACCAGGCACAAGTGGTGGTCTTAGCCCAGAGCAAACATCACGATAGTCTTTTCCTGAGCCGGGTCAGCCATCATGTGGCTAGACACAGCCCAGTCTCGGTCTTGCTTTTGCGCCCGGGCAAAGAAGCGGCCTTCGCCACAAGCGAGCGCTCAGTCACCATCGGTCTAGACGGCTCCAATCAATGTCTTGAGAGCATCGGCAAAACTTTAGACTTACTTGCCCTCGACCGAGAAAAAGCACAGCTACACCTCACCTATGTGGTGAACGTTTCCAAAATCATCGCCTCGGTGACGCCCTTTTCTTTTGTCACGGCCATGCAGGAAAATCTCATGATGGAAGGCGAAGTTTATCTCGCCTCGGCCCAGAAACATTTAGGCGATGCCGGTTTCAAGAAAATCACTCTCAATCTCAAGGCGGGTCGCCCAGATGCCGAGATTCTAAAGTTAGCCCACGAAAAGTCGAGCGACTTGATTGTTATTGGCGCCCAGGGCGGCGGAGCAATCAAGCACTTCCTCATGGGACATATTTGTGAGCGGGTGGTATCGCAGGCACCGGTATCGACAGTGGTGGCACGGCATTAACCATGTCCCAAGAGCAAAAGCTCGGTCAAGCAAAAACAGTGGCCCGCGCACTGGTAGGTCTGCTTTCTTTATTGATTTTGCTTGGCGGCAGCCCGGCTATGGCTCAGTTTAATGAAGTAGATGATTTAGCGGCAGAACAAGCCAAAGAAAAACAAGAACTAGAAAAGATGAAGCAGGAACTGCGCTCTATCAAGGGCGAAGTCAACGATGCTATGCGCTCGATGAGCGAACTGACCCAGACGATGCAAGAGCGCCCCATGGCTGGTGCCGGACAGCCGGTTCATGAAGTGCATCTCTTTGCCAAAGAGAAAGACATCGACCTGGGCGGGGGCAAGAAAGCCCATTGTCTCACCTATAACGGACAGGTACCCGGACCCGAACTACATCTAAAAGAAGGCGAGCCGACTAGAATTGTCCTACACAACGAACTGACAGTGCCGACCAGCCTACACTTCCATGGTTTGGTTTTGCCTCACACAGTGGACGGACTACCAAGGGCCGGCACAGCGGCAACTAAAGATAGCCAGCCCAAATCGGAACGCTATCTGCGCCCGGGTGAAATCTATGCCTATCAATTTATTCCGACGGTGCAAGCTTCGGGCTATTATCATCCCCAGGTGATGCATCTCAAACAACGCGATCTGGGGCTATATGGCGCAATTATTGTCCATCCGCGCTTGAACAGCCGCTCGCCCGACCAAGAACTGTCTTTGTTTATCAATAAAGTTACTGTGGCTGCCGGCAAAGAAAGCGGGCAAAAAGCCCAAGATGTGCTGGTGATCAACGGCAAGACGGCACCGCATATACCAGCCATAGAAACCAGCCCGGGCAAAAGGCTAAGGCTGCACATTTTCAACTTGAGCGACCAAGCGGTGCCCTTACATCTAAGCGGTCACCGCCTAGAAGTCGTGGCGAGCAATGGCTCAGACCCTCTGGAGCCGCATGTTATCAGAGACACTGTCAATCTCAATCCATCCGACCGGGTGGTTGTCGATATATTGGCCGATAACCCCGGTGTTTGGTCGCTTGCTTCCGACCGCCCCAACCAGGTGAGCGATAAAGAAGGAAACTTCCCCAGCGGTTTAGCGGTGGTCTTTAAGTACAAGGTTCAATAGATATCTAGAAAAGATAACTGGCTCAAGAACGCCCTACTTAATAAATTATCTGCCATCTGACCTTAACATTAGAAAGAAACTCTTCCCTCTAAAGCTCAAGCCCCTTTTACTTGAAGTAGTGAAGCGAGGGCGAGCATAGATGAATTATTCCAACGATTTTGATGACTTAGGTAGCACCAAACCGGGAGCAAACCAGCCGAGAATACCCGAGGCTGTTTCTTACGGCAGTCTATTGAATGTTTTGAAAAATCGTTCTGATGCTCGCCAAAATGACAAAGACAACCAGGACTGCCATCATGACAGTGCCGACCAGGCTTACATAATGGAATTGGCTCATGATTTGAGACAGGGCTATCTGCAAGACGTCATGGACGTGCGCATGGAAAGACTGGACCAAATAAACGGGCGGGGACGCTCGGGCAAAAATGTCGAAATGCCCCTCTTCAATGAAGTACCCAGCCTAAAATTCTTTCTGAAATAGGCCAAATCCAGATCTATTTACCTATTAACCCATTGAGCTATTGCTAAGCTATTGCCGCAAAGCGGCGAGAGCGCTGTCTACTCTTTCGCGACTGAGACCAGTATGTCTGCAGAATATAGACCAACCGATCTCGATTACTTCTTCCCAAAAATCGAAGAATATTTCTTGATTGAGATAACCTAGACCTTTTTCGTAGGAATAATCGGCCAGAATGGCCTTAGCCATGTCATGCTGAATCATATGCTGCAGGTCGAACCAATTGTCTTCTAGAGCAAGTTCGAAGAGTACTCTCAAATACTCTGTTTGTCCGTATCGGGACTCGGCCAATTCTCGTAATCGATCATCCATCAGGAAGCAATCTCAGTCAGACTCAATCTCGGCTTAAAGCAAACTGCCAGGGTATTCTTCAAAACTATCATAAAACAGCCATTTTTGAAGGTTGGGAAGAGAATTAAGGCAAAAGCCACTAAAAGTCGGCTATAGTGAACAAAGCAAAATATTCAGGACATCAGTTTTTATGCCTACTGAGCAATTGTTCCGCATAAAGTCTCAGCTTTCTACAAAAGAGCTGACAGTATCGGACGGACTGCTTCTTACTTTGAGAGCCCTGCGCGGACATCTACCCGAGAACCGCCTTCTCTGGCTCAATCGCGAACTCTTGGGTTATCGACCGGAAGACTTGGAAGAGTTCTCGCCACCTGAGCCTAAGAAAAATGTCCTCCCCCGCATAGTCATGCTCTGGTCGCCAGCCCGCAAACAGCACGAAGAAGAGAAACTGACCTCGCCCCGCTATCGTTATTTGCAGGGTACCTGGGGTAAGCTCAATGAAAGCGGCGGTATAACCACGGTCGCAGCCCCACAGCTCTTAGAAAAGAGTATTTTTTGCAATATTGGTCTGCAGCAGCTGGAAGCCCAACTGCAAGAGATGGAAGACCAAGAAGGGTCCCTCTTTTCGATGAGTCATGACCTTGAAACCGGCGCCGAGTTTTACTGCTTTGCCCGCGAACTAAGCCGTATAGCCGAGGCGGTGCGCATCAAGCTTTGCCAGTTTATAGACGAAGCTATGCAAGAACTTGGCTAGAGAAATTAGACTTAAGAAGTTAGCATAGAAGAATCGGCATCGAAAGCCGCAAATTCAGAAATTCGCATCAATGAAAAAACTGCCTATCTCTCTAGCCCCAGTATTGCCGTTTTTTATGTTGCCGTTTTTTGTACTGCCATTTTTTGTATTGCCTTGTTTTTTGCCTTTAGACTGCGCAGCAGCCCAGGCTCAGGCAAGCGAGAAGTCTTTCCCTGAAATCTTGCAAGAGCTGGAAGTGAAAGCGGGGCTCGCGATTGAACCAAACCTGCCGCTACTGCTACGCACCGAAAGATTGGAGAAAACAGTCTTTGGCTGCCCCCAGCCAGGTTCAATCATCACTCGCATCAATGGGCTCACAGACCTACTCAAGAACGGCAACAAGCCCCAAGAAAGTCCAAGAGAAGCCTTCGACCAAGAAAATTTACCGGCTGAAAAGCTGAGCAGCGAAAAACTAGCAAAAGTAAGAGAAATGCTGGCAAACGCCCATATCGAATCTATCTTGCCGGCAGAGAACACCACGCCGCCGCACTTCTTTCGCATCAGTAAAAGCGGTGAAGTGACCAAAGAGACAAGCGATTATCTAGAACAAGTGATGGCGGCAAGCAAGAACCGCACTTTTCGCTTTGCCTCAATGCCCATCACTGTCTATATCACCCCCATACAAGACCAGTCCCTGATGAAAGCCGTTAGGGAAGGCTTCTTCGACTGGGAGAGCCGGGGCGCTAAAGTCAAATTTGTCGAAACCAATGCTCAATCGGCGCGCATCAAGGTTATTTGGAGCCGGCTGGGAGTCAGTTCGGACAAAAACGACTGCACTCTGGGCGCCCATACCATAACCAAATGGACCAAGCATCCCTCGGGCAAACTGGCTGTCATGTCAATCAGCGCTATTCCTGTGCCCATCTACATTCCCAACCTGGGACCAAAGTATACGGTGCCGCCCCAAGTAATTGAGGTGAACCTCGACCTTATCTATTCAAAGGTACCGGAAGCCAGATATTTGCTGACCAAAAATATAATCGCCCATGAACTGGGACATGCCATGGGCTTGCTTGGCCACAGCCCCGAGCGCGGCGATCTAATGTTTAGCATCACCGACGAACATTCAAGACTGAGCCAACGAGACTTGAACACACTGGAAAGACTTTACCAACGCAAAGTAGATGTGCCCCTCTAAAGCCTTCTAAAGCCGCATTAAACCAGTCTGATCAGTAGCGATAAGGCGCCACACCAAGACGATTGCGCAATTCACTGTCTAGATTTTTGACATTGCCTTCCAGTTCGGTGAGAGCGACTTTGCGCTGCAAGACCTTACCAAGCAAACGTTCGCCGGTATTTGGGTCCTTCGCCAAAGGGTCGTTCTGCACTTTCAAATAGTCTGAAAAAAGAGCACGGGCATCGCTGAAATATTGGTAGTACCCGCGGTGCAACTGCTCTGTTTCAGGCAAGAGCGGCAACTGCTTCATCTGATCTATGGCAAGGCTATATTTGGCCACAAGTGAATTGAGCAGCTTCTGTCCGGCAAGTTTCTCTTCCCCGGGCACAAACATCGAAAGTCCGCGAGACATAAGACCATCAGCCTGCTGCCTTTCAGAGGGAGTCATCTGCGCCTGCCTGCGTACCTGATCATAAGAGGCGAACCAACGTTTGATCATCGCCGGGTCTGTGGCCGGTCTTTGGGCATTGGAGAATTGCTCGCCACCGGCTGGTGCCCCGCCTTGCGGCTGATAATTTTGATATTGCGGCTGACTCTGGGCTGGGCATTGAAGCAACAGCGCCAAAGACAAGAGCAAAAGCGAATTTTTCATGGCACTCCCCTGCATCGCTACCTCCGGACAAGGACTATTCTATATTCTTTCCCAAAAAAGAAAAAATAATCGTATCTGTTTGCACTTGATTGGGGCATAGCAATATAGAAGCGCATAATTATCGAAAGGAGCCCAAATGACCATACTTGTGGCGGTAAAAAAGAACGGCAGAGTTTTTCTGGGAGCAGACCGCATGATGACCACCGGCAGTGAGTACGCCGTCGATGTGGTGAACGGCTCCAAAATAATCAAACTGAAACATGCCTATATTGCCACAAGCGGTTATACCCTACTAGACAATTGTATCGAGCATCTCTACCGCACTAAACATCCGATGATGGAGAACACCTTCAAGAACAGGAACGAAGTCTTTCAATTCTTTCTCGACCTCTACACCGAATTAAAGAAAAACTACACTCTGGTAGACACAGGCAAAGATACCTTTGCAGCGATTTACAACGTTTTTCTAGTCGCGACCCCGTACAGCATTTTTTCAATTTCGCAAAACCTCTCTGTCAATGAATACGATCGCTTCGCCGCCCGCGGCTCAGGTTCAGACTTTGCCAAAGGTTGCCTCTACGGCATCTACGACCTGGTGGATGACGGGGTGACGATCACCCGCCTAGCCCTAGAGGCGTCTTGCCATTTCTCGGTCTATTGCAAAGAACCAATAGACATAGTGGAAGTAAAGGCAGAAGATTTCGGCAAGCTGCATGCCGAAGGTCCCAAGCAGAAAATGAAGTTACTCACCCATGCAGCCAGAAAAGGTCTGCCCGGAATGGTCTTGATCGAAAAGAACAAAGTCGCCAAAAATTCCGGCAAAGTCTCTGCAAAAGAGACTGGCGCTGCAGCAAGCAAAAAACAAAGCCAGTCGAAGCAGTCGACAAAATCTAGTGCTGCAGACAAATCGTTAAAGACAGACAAAAAGCGCAAGCCAAAATAAAATCAGACACCACATATAGTATCAAACGCAGTTGCCGGTGAATTCTTTTCAGCACACGGCGACAAATAGGGGACTAAAGTGGCTCAAGCAAGAGAGCGCCAGGAGGACCCAGCCCGCACCACCGGCAATACCACACCAAAGACCAAGGAAATCAAACTTACCGGCGCCGTATTTGGTGCCATGCATCGGACTAGTCGAATTGGACAAAGAAGCCTGGCAAAGCTAGCTTGGCTGACTGGCCTAGGCATATTAGTGGCATCGCTCTTCCTAGTTTTTATGCTTGCTTGAGATGCTTGCTTGAGATGCTTGCTTTAGAGCAAATTTCGAGACCCTATAGACCGTTTGGCAAGGGCAAATCAGACACTTTATGTAAACAAAACTTTGCTCTCTTACCCCAGAGGTTTAAAACTCTGCAGATCGAGGTATTTTTATTAGTTACTGGCTTCTTTAACTTCGCAAATTAAAGCCTGGCGCTACAATTTCCTTTTGGTAAGTTTCAAATATGCCTACAGATTTGCGTCAACTGCTGGAAGACTCGTCAATTGTCGGAGCAGCAACCCTAGTTAGAGCAGAAAAACTCGCCAGGCTGAGCGGTCTATCCCTCGGCAAATCGCTCATTTCGCTTGACTCAATCTCATTGAATGAACTGGAAGCAGCCTTAGAAGCCCGTCATATGATTGATGACGGGTTGATAAGTCATGACTGCGCCTGCCGGGCCATGCAAACAGTGAGAAGAAGAGGTTGGAATCTTACCGATTCGCTTATGGCTATCGATGCTGAAGCTTTCACAGCTAGACGCTCACGGCTGGGCGAACTTTTTCTCGATGCCGGTATAGTGGACGACCGCCAATTAGAAATCTGTCTCAATTCGGCCACTTTTGTCGGTTATCCACTAGGAAAGACTCTGACAATATTCGATACAGTGGACGAAGCCTTGATTACAAAATCACTCGACTGGCAAAAGCAGCTGCGATTGGGAGAGCTGGATCGCAAAGAAACGCTCAATCGCATCAGAGAATTGCATCAGTCCAAAACTCGCATCGACCGCTCCGGCGCCAAATTAGAACAACTGCTCGAAGCCGCCGAACTTTCCCAAGTCACCGAACCATCCACCCGCAAAGATGGTGATGTGCGTTCGATAGACTCGCTGACCAGATTGCATAGCCTTGACCGCAAAACAATCATTGCTTCGGTCAAGCTTATTTCGCTGGTGCAAGAGGGTCTGATCAGTATGAAAGAAGCAGCCAAGCTGCTCAAATATATCGACAAATATACAGACGGCTCAGCCCAAGAAAGCCCAGACAACAGCCTGCTAGACTTCCTAAGACAGACCGGGCTCTTAGACGCCAAGCGCTGTAGGCAACTCTTTGATGAAATGGAAGAGACTGAACTGAAAGATCCGGCCCGTCTTACCGAAGCGCTATTGAGCCGCTACCGCGAAGATACTGAACTCATAAAATCGGCTACTGTGCTTTATCAACTTTTGCAGACCCAAAAACTAAATCGGGAAGAAGCCTTACTAACCTTCGGTTTCTTGAAATTCGGATTGGCCAGAAGCTAATCTAGCCATTTCGATCCCTTCTGTGATTTGGTTCTGTCTTTCAATTGACGATGGAAACAAGAATTGATTTTCTTTAGCAATATGTTCGCCCAGGTTCTTCTCCAAGACAGTCAACTCATCTACTAGCAAAAGGTAGTCCTCACAGCTGTAGAGAGCTTCTTTCATGGGGTCATTCAATATTCTAATGTTTGCAAGATTCTCAGTAAATTCCTCATGCTCAAGAAACATCACATTGATTGGTCCTCTGACCGAAGATAACGGCAGCACACCTCTATCTAAGTCTCTAATCATCGGGAAAAGTACTTTCTCTTCTTTATGCATATGCTGCTCCAGTTCGGCCTTCAACACTCCAATTGATGAAGCCATTTTCTCTAGGGATGGATTCTCAATACCATGCACCGCTGCCACTCTTATAGCCAACTTATGAATGACGGTAAGGTGCTCTTTCAAAAAGGCGTTATGTTTATCAATGATTTCGTCGATGGTCGATGAAAGTGAGATTCCTTGTGGTGGAGTATCTTCTCTATTCATAACTAATTCTGTTCCTGCTAGTTCGATATAGATAGACAAGAGTTGAATTCCCCCTTCACAATTTGACTCTTATCAAAGCTGACATAGATACTGGTGAAAAATGATTTGTTCACAATAAGAATTTTCCATTTCCAATCAAAAGACGGAATCCTCCCAAAGAAGTAAGCTAGTTGACCGCTTACAAAATCGGACACAATCATCCTTTTTTACGATTCATTGGCTTTTAGAGATTGATTACTATGGTGCCAGAGGATAAAACATGGCAAGCACAACAGCACCAGGCTATAGAATCTCAGGTCTTCTCGCCTTTCCAAAAGAACATGGAATTACGGTAGCATTCACTGTCTCCTGCCTGACAGCCTTGTTGCTATCAGCTCAGCAGCTACTAGTTCCAATGAAACTGCTCCTTCTTTTCTTGCAGTTTCTCAGCTTACAAAAACAAAAGGTTCTTGCGTTCTCAACCCTTTTCAGTCTTGTGGTTCTCTGTAGCCTAAGCGGCTCCATCGATTCGGCAATTGCAACCTGTCTACCCGCTCTCTTCTTCTACGCCGGAACGAAGACACTGGAATTGCTACCGAAGAGCAAGAGAACACTGCTTGAGATAATGGCAATTGTAGGAGCATGTGCAACCCCAATCTTATGCTGCGATGGTCTCACTCTTGTCAACAAAGTCTATTGTATTGCAGCCTTAGCCAGCACCGAAATATTCGGAGTGTTGGCAATCAAACTTTCCATTCAAAGAAATTACAAGCATGAGTCTCCACAAACTAACAGCCTTCTCTTCGCACTAGGTATTCTACTGTGGCTTATCTGCTTCAGCTGTTGCCGAGACTCAGGCTTCTACGCTAATTTCATTATTATACAACTGCTGACAGTTGGACAGATTCACTTTCTCTCTAAACTAGATAGCTTTAGAGAGATGGGGAAAACGGCAGCCGTTTTTGCCATCTTCACCGCAATTTTGCTTACGGCATCTGTCGGTAACTAAGGAAGAGTGTTGCCAAAGAATCACAGCGTGCTTTGAAGAAGAATTCATGTAGTCCTCAATAGGCGAAGACAAGCTGCAGTTTTCCCTAACCATATCGGCATCTAAGACTACGATCTCAGACTCATTCGCATGTAAAAGAGTTTCAGAAATATTCGCCTCTCTAATCTTGGTGACGCCCGTAGATTTGGACCAACCATCAAGATTGAGACATTCATTATCGATTGAGACAACACCGGAATTAACGACAATTTCTACAGACAAACCAAGTTTAGAACTCAAACCATATATTCCGTCCATATCAGCCGCTGTAAACCGACTGTTAGTCACCAATATCCTCAGGCAGGTCCAATCCTCTGCAATATCTCGCAAAACCATTACTGGCACAGGAGCCACAGCAGCCAACAGTTCAAAAAAACGTCTGCGTCCTTTTCGCTTAGTAGCATTGTTGAAACCCATTACAATCAAATCATGATTAGAGGCTCGATCAGCAATCTCAAAAAGAGGAGAGCCCTCATCTAGAAAGAAGCGTGACTCTATATCCAACGCTCCGGCTCTTGCCTGGTATGAGACCATCAAAGCTTCGCCCGCACAGCGCAAAGCTTCCAGAATCTTCTCCCTCGCCTCCAAATAGATTCCACTTCCGATTAACCCGGGCTGATCGTATGCTAACATCTGCCACACGGCATCAGTATCTATAACATGTTGAGCAGTCACAGAAGAATCAGTCCGTTTTGCCAAACGCCAAGCAAAGTTTGCAGCCCAAAGAGATTCTATTGAACCGTCAATAGGCAGCAGAATAGAAGAACCGTCCATAGCCGTGTCCTCGCGCGAAAAGAAAGCAACTTCTTGAGATCCCATCTTGAGCCTAGCTCTTGCAGAACAAGCCCGTATCAATCTAATTACTGATTCAATTGATATATCAGTTACTTAATATATACGCAATCTAAGTCTAGGTCGGACGCGGAAACGGCTCAATGTTCTCAGTGAGATGCGGAGCCTCTTGCCTGAGCATTCTAGTTATTGTGACATGCATCCACCAGAGACAAACGGCACTAAGCATGGCGAAAAGCATCCAACAAGTGGTCCAAATCCCCGTTGCCTGCAAAAGATAGCCGAAAACAATTGGCCCGACAAATCCTCCAAGACCTCCGATAACCCCCACTATTCCACCAACAACGCCAACATCATGGGGGAAGTAGTCCGGTATATGGCGATACACCGCAGCTTTTCCTATGCCGGTCATCACCCCTAACACAAGCACAAAGAAAGTAAATATCCAAACATTGGCTTGAAAGAAAATATGAGTCACACCTTGGGCTAAGATCTGCTTCTTCAAAACACTGTCGCCCACTTTAACAAGAGGCTCTTGCCAAAATACAGTTGTCGGCCAAACCAACAACTCTTTTCTATCCTCAAATATCGTAAGTAGATCATCCTGCTGCTTCGCTCGAAGCTTATAGCATTTCCCAGCGACAACAATCTCACTTGCAGTAACGCTTTCCACTATCCCCTTCTTGGTGCACATAACTCCTTGTCCGGGTGTTTCGACATCCATACGAGGCACACAGAGAGCTAAGGAAGCAATCAAACATGAAACCAGAACCGAATACATTACAGAACGCGCCCCAAACTTATCCGACAACCAACCACCGATTGCTCGTATCACTCCTGAAGGTAAGCTAAAAATACTGGCCATCAAGCCTGCCATTGCCAGAGACATGGCATATACGTTGAGATAGTAGGAAATCAGCCACTGAGAAAGTGCAACAAACCCTCCAAAGACAAAGAAGTAATAAAGTCCAAATCTCCAAACCCTAACCTCTCTCAAAGGGGCTAGTTGCTGCAGAATAGAGATGCCTTTCTTCTCGACCTTACGAGGGAATGAACAGAACCAGAATAAGAGGGAGACCACTACCAGAATTGCGGCATATATCCGAGGAACTTGACGCCAGCCCTCCAGGAAATGCAGATTGTCGGTGCAAAAATTGAGAAGATGTGGAGCCCCCATGCTCGTAAGAGATGCACCGGCATTTCCTGCACCAAAGATACCCAGAGCAGTACCTTGCTTCTCTCTGGGAAACCAAAGAGAAGTATAGGCAATACCCACGGCAAAGGAAGCTCCAGAAATACCAAAACCTAGACCGGCGAGAAAAAATTGCCAAAAGTCAGTACAGTAACTGACTAAGTACATAAATCCCGCAGAAATCAACATAATTGTCACGAAGACGACCCGACCGCCATAGCGATCTGTTAAGACTCCGGCAGGCAACCTCAATAAAGAACCGGTCAAGATTGGTACACCTAAAAGCCAACCAACCTGACCGGCGTCGAATGAGTAAACTCCATTGTCGACAAGAAAAGCGACCAGCACTCCGTACAATACCCAACAAGCAAAACAGACAACAAAAGAAGCTGTGCTTACGGTCAATACCGATATCGACTTATACTTTTCAGGCATAAAATCTCCATTGAAATTTGTTAAAATCTCTACACTCAAGAGGCGACTGACTGGAGGCGAATATGGCAAAACTACCCGGAAGATTCACAGCATTTCAAAAATCCCATCCGCAGGTATTCAAGGCATACGAAGAACTTGGCAAGGCTGCCGTAGCAGGTGGACCGTTGAGCCCTCGCGAAATTGCGCTAGTTAAACTTGCCATCGCCAGCGGTGCCAAGATGGAAGGAGCTCTACATTCGCATACACGCAGAGCTTTAGAAGCCGGTTTAGACCCTGAAGAGATAAGACATGTGGCGCTGCTCTCTGTAACAACTCTAGGGTTTCCTAACATGATGGCTATACTCTCCTGGATGGATGACATTCTCAACTCACATAAAGAGGACTAATTACCTATTAGATTGCAATCGCTGCAACTCTTCCTCCAACTGTCTATCAAGATTCTCTAGAGCAGACAATCTCTGTGCAATCACCATCGCTGGCAGTTTGCCCTCCTTCTTCAGCTTATTTGTTTTAATTTGTCCCCTGGCGCGGTTTTGCATAGTATCGAGTATGCCTATGGCGGTGCCTGGGATAAAGGTGGTGGCACCCATGGCTACCCGATGCGAAAAAACCGAGCCAGGTGTCTTCGGTCTGTAGCTGTAGATTGGAAGGTTCTTTCCATCAACGTTGACACTGATTACCTGCGTTCGCGGCGCCGGGGCCTGATGAAAACCGAAACCAGCCCGTGCCAACTGCACACCCCAACCAATTTTCGTACCACCTATCAAGGTGTTTGCCAAAACCCTTTCTTTAAACTCCCGGGAAGCGTTCAGCTTCTCGGCCAGAGCCATTGCTGAGTCCTTGTGGAAAGCGGCCGCCCCGGCTTGATACAGCTTGAGACGAATTTTCATGCCTTCTGCAGAGGACAAATCAACATTATCAGCAAGCCGGCTAAGTTCAATTGAACCACTCTCTAGATTCTTAACCGACTCAAGGTCTAACTGCCCCAGCTCTTTATCGAGAGATCTGGTCAACCGGCGTGAAGCCGCAATGGAACTAACCTTGGAAACCACCGGACCTAGCACGATGAATCCACCAGAAACAATAAATCCTATTCCGGCCGGCCCAGCGATATTTGGTTTTCTATTGGTGATAGCCAGCAGACCACAGAGAGCGCCAAGGTAACCACCGGTAGTGGCGCCCCCCAAGCTCATAAGATTGGCAACATCTCTGCCTGTCCGAAAGGCTTTTCCTCTCACGCAAAAATTCCTGTACTCGATGAGAGCGGCATCTCTCATATTTTTCAGAAGAGCACCTTCTCTAGAGGCAAACTTTGCAGCTTCCTCGCTAAACTGCTTACTCTCAATTAAGGTCTGCCTTCTCAAGAGAAGTCGGTCAATTTCCGACTTTAGCTCATTCACTTTCTGTCGATAAGACTTCTCATCCATCTTCATCTTTCTTAACTGGCGAGCGCGCCAGGCGTCAATCGTAAGCTCGGTGAGAGCACCAGCTGTACCTATGGAATGGCCGACGATAAGAAAGGAAGGACCAAAGGTGAGGAAAGACTTTCCTGCCGTACTGGGGCGCTGCCAGGTGCGCCAGCGAGCATAAGCGACGTGATCTATGCCAATATTACTAAAGACATACTGCCCCATGTTAAAGGCAAAGCTACGCCAAGTCTTATACCTATCGACCTTGGTCGACTCGACTCTATATTTGGCATTAAGACCAATTAGTTCCAGCTCTTTCTTAGCGGCAAGCACTGTCACTTCTTCTAGATCGCTCATTGAGGCATTTAACAGGAAAGAATTATTCGACTCGCTACCTAGTCCGCGTAATGAAGGAGACGCATTCTGCGCTAAGAAAACACTATCAAGTACAGGTTCAGAGACTGTCTGCGAGCGCAGAAGCGGCTCATTCTGGTCAAGTGACGCAGGAGACTGAATCTGCAAGGGAGATGGAGAAGGAAAGTCTTGCAAACTATCTGTTTCCGTTTCAGTTCTAGACGGATCAGAACTAAGCACTTGCGCACTTACCGAACTGGCAGCAGCAATCCAAACGACCAAGAAAGAACAAAAAAATCTTACCGTAGCTTTTTCTAAAGACATAGGACACCTGCCTCTCAATTTGACTGCTCTAGATTACAGAGACATCTAGATCTTTTTATCTTCTTTTGGACGATATTTTGAATCCAGAAGACTGATCTTTGCCATCAGCTCCAAACTCTAGGCTCTAGGGATTTCGCAGAGAACCACCAGGTCGCAAATAAAATGTCCAGTTCAAGACTAAACAAAGAACGTAGAATACGGCAAAACCGTAAAAGGCAAGCTCTGGAGTGCCGTTCTGAACCTGCGAACCGATCACCATAGGGATGATGAATGCTCCATAGGCAGCCAGTGCCGATGTCCAACCCAAGACAGGGCCGGTTTGTTCCTTGTTAAAGACATTAGCAATGGTACGGAATGTAGAACCATTACCGATACCAGAGGCAGCAAACAAGACTAGAAAGACAGCAAAAGTCGGCCAAAAGAATTCTTCAGGCGTGCTGCTCTTGTATGCCAGCTTCAAAAAGTGTGAGACCCCAAAGGCACCGCCAATCATCACTACGGATACCAACTGAGTTACAAGGGCGCCTCCAATACGGTCTGCAAGCCAGCCGCCAAAGGGTCGCATTAGCGCCCCAATGAATGCCCCTGTCCAGGCATAAGTTAATGCACTTGGAGCATTAGGATTAACGGCATTATGCAAGAACGAGCCATCGGATTGAGCCACATGACTAAAGCCGAAGATCACCTGAATTGATAGTGGCAAAGCGGCCGCATAACCGATAAAAGACCCAAATGTCATAGTGTAAATAACTGTCATAACCCAAGTGTGCACATTGCCGAAGATCTTGTATTGCCTGTCGAGGCTTGAGCGAATTTTGCCTGGAATCGCCTTGAGCAGAAGTACTGTTGCCGCGATGACACCTGGTATTACCAACCACATTGAAAACTCGGAGCCCTGACCACCCGATGCAGCAGGAAGCATAAGCCAAACCCCAACTGACGCGGTTAATAGACCGATTAATAGCATGCCGGCAAGCTTAGAACAGGCTATCAAGATTGAACCCGGCTCCGGCGAAACGTTCTCATCCTTAATATTATTCATCTTAAGCAAGGCAAGGAGGGTAAATGGAATGAGCAGAACCAACCAAACATAACCGGCATTTTGTATATAAGCAGTACTTCCTGCTGCTATCTTGCCGAACATTGTTCCACTAGCGCTTTTCAAAACCATACTGGCCTGTCCGGGTAACCCGAAGGTCATCGATAACGGCACCAGAATCTGCATGGCTGTTACACCGAAGTTCCCCAAGCCAGCGTTGAGGCCCAAAGAGAGTCCCTGCACTTTCTTCGGATAGAAGAAGCTTATATTGGACATTGAAGAAGCAAAGTTTCCACCACCCAAGCCGCATAACAAGGCCAAAACTTGGAATACCCACAGGGGAGTTGCCTTGTCGGCAAGAAAATAGCCTGTCAAAACCGCCGGCAGTATAAGAAGCATGGTCGTAAAGAAGACCGTGTTTCGCCCACCAGCTATTCTTATAAAAAATGTGCTGGGAATTCTAAGTGTAGCGCCGGATAGTCCAGCAATTGAAGTAAGCGTAAATAATTGGGCCTTCGTATAAGGGAAGTCCAAGTTGAGCATTTGGACAGTTATCACCCCCCAATACATCCAAACGGCGAAACCGCAGAGAAGGCAGGGAATGGATATTAATAGATTTCGATCAGCCAGTTTCTTACCGCATGCAGACCATTGCACCTCGTCTTCCGGATTGAAGCCGGTAAGATCAGGCTTGTCTACTAACACTATCTGCGACTCCATAGAGGCACCACCAACAGTCATTTATCTAACTCCTTCTCACTGCAGCCAAAATTTCAATAGCCTTAAGCAGGCGCACAATGCCAAAGCTAATTGAAGCCACCGCCAGCAGTGCCAAACAGATATGCAACTTATACTTCGAGAGATTGATTCTAAAAAGCTTCAGCGGATCACCATGCTCGGCGTTCAAAGGGTCTGTGCCATCCAAGTACTCCTGCCCATCGCAGATACCATCCTTGTCGAGGTCGGATCGATTACCAAGAGCTATGGACAACTGAGCCGGTTCGTCTCGCAGAGCAAGAACTTTTCTCTTACCCAGAGATTTGATAATGAGATTGCCGAAATCATTCAGAATCGGGCTTTCTACTTGAGACCCCGGTTCCAACGCAGCCCGCGCACTATTTAACCTAGCAATCTCTTCAGCTTTCAAGGAACCTATTTGACCAGGTCCCTCGCCGGTCGGACCGTCTCCTGAAGTATGACACATGGCACAATTGACACTTCTTCCAGAGTTCTTCTCTGAGAATTCCTGGAACTGAGGGTAAGAGTCGGCTTTCGAAACAAAGCAAGAAAGTAGAAAAATCGACGAAATTGACCCAAACCAAAAATGCTTCGAGAGTCTAGATTTCAGAAGATCTATTTGAATTGCACGATTATTTATAGTTCTCATATTTTCAATCACTTCTTAATGTTTGAGCAAATGATAAATCTGCTCACCGAAGACAGTCATAACAATCAGATAAACACTAACTAAAGAGGCTATGAAGCCGAGAACTTTTCGGCTTGTCCCGGCGAATATCCAGGGAGTAAGGACCAAAATGGCACCGACCATTCCGGAAAGTAAGATGATTACCCAAAACGGCAATAGCTCAAGAGGATAGTAGACAAAGAAGAAGTACCATTCGGGCTTGATTCCAGCTGGGGTCGCACCTAAGGCATCATATGGCGCCAAAAGAGGATAGGGCAAAAAAGACTCAAATGGAATACAGATTGAAAGCGTGAACAAGATGAAGAAAAACACTCCCCAGAGTGTCAGATCCTTAAATAGAAAAACAGGAAAGAATCTCTCAGTTTTAGCAGCTTTCTTATCTACACCTTCGCTCATACCGTGCAACTGTACCTGCAATAAGTGCCCTGCCAGCAACAGAACAAGAGCAAGAGGCAAAAGCACTACATGCAGCGCATAAAAGCGACCTAATGTAGACTGCCCGACACTCGCCTCACCTTGAAATGTTTCGCGCAAAATGCGAGGTACATCGTGCAATAAACCAGGTAAGTACTGTCCGACATCTTCCACACTCTGCAGACCGACCTTGGTGGCATTTACGGCAATCTGATTCCAAGGCAGAAGGTAACCAGTAAAACCGAATGTGAAGGTTATCACAAGCAGAACCACTCCCAGGATCCACGTCAATTCTCGAGGCTTCTCAAAACTCTTCATGGCAAATGCAGTTATCAGATGAACCACAGCAGAGAGAATCATGCCTGAAGCAGACCAGGCATGCATATTGCGAATCAAAGCACCAGCACTGACATATTTGGTTATGTACTCGACTGACAAATTAGCATCTGATACTGTCGGCTGATAGTAGAAGAGTAAAAATAGTCCAGTAACCACCTGAATCATGAAAAAGAACATAGTCAAACCGCCGGTATAATAGCCCCAGCTCATCTTGTGCACAGGCACTTCCTTGTGCTCAAGCATATGCTTGATGTTCATCTTATCTAAGGGAAACCTTTCGACTAAGAAGCCGAAGAAATCAATCTTACGCGACTGCTTGGAGCGATCTGAAACGGTCATACTTTATTCTCCTTAGGAATATAGACCCTGGCACTGAGCCGCTTATTACTGTCGATAGAGCCTCTCAAACTCTTTCCATCGAAGGAGGCAAGTTCTCTGCCTCGAGTATCCATTACCACCCAAGGCAGATGAGGAAGCGGCGCTTTGGCAGGAGAATCGGCGTTCGGAGCTCCGGTCTCAATATCAAAGTAACTAATATGGCAAGGACAGAGAACCTTTCCATCTTTTGCCTCCGAAGAAACAGTACAACCTAGATGTGTACACTTAGCCGATATAAGGAGTGGCAGGTCGTTCTTGCCTAGAAAAGCAAGAGCAGGCATCATCTGATAGTCGATGAAATACTTGCCTTTGGCGATCGACAATTCAGCTAGACTACCAATGAGTATGTACTCATTCTCTTGCCTTTCAAGCTCCAGTTTTCGCTGTGAGGTGGTCGACTCAAGTCGAGCAAGCCTTACGGACATTAGATCAGACTCTTCTTTGGCTGAAAGTCTTGGACCAAAAAAGAAGCGAAAAATTTTGTCAAAAACACCTACCGAAAGCAGAGAAATACCAAACAGGGAAGCCAATCCACCTAGGATAAAATGGCGTCTAGCTGCATTTTCCTGAAAGACTTGGGGATTACTTTCTGTGCGACGACCGCTTAACCAAACTACATTCTGCCAAGGTCGAGTTAAGTACTCAATTGGTACAGCAAACATATGAATCAGCCGAGAGAAAGGGATCAAGCCGATTAGAATCCAAGCCAGTACCATATGAGCTTTGACGGCATGCGGTAGATCTTGAACCAGATCAATCTGGGGTGAGAAAGCACACAGACTAAGGAGATAAGGGCATGTGGTACCTAACGACCAAGCACTGCCCCACGAATGCGAAACGGCTGTATATATTCCCAGACCTACCTGAACCAAAAGCAAAACAAGAACTACCAGGTCCATATTGGAAGTGACACTCTGCACTCGGCTGCTGGTTGTGCGTCTAACAAATAGAACAAGAATTCCGGCGAGACAGAGCAGAGAAAAGCCAAGACCAAGGGTTTCGATCACTAGGAGAAGGGGCTTATGGGCCACCAAAAGCTGCCAAAAGCCAGGAAATAGAAAGGCAAGAAAATGTCCGAGTACTATGGCAATTATGCCGATGTGCCAGGGAAGACTGCCCCACATCAAACCACGACTTTCAAGAAACTGCGAGGAAAGCGAGGAATAAGTAGTGGGCATAAATTTCACTCTATAAATCGAGCCCACCAAACAGACAACTACTGCCAAATACGGCAATGCAACAAAAATGAAGTTATCAAAAGACGCCATCTCTCATACCCCGGGAAACTGCTCAAACTGGTCGAAGTCTATAAGTTGCAACAAGTAGGCTGTTAGGTGTTTATAAGGACCCTCGCTGCTGTCGAGGCGCTGATTGATTTCCCGCACAGCCGGGAGAATAAGAAAATCAATGAGATCACGCACTTCATCTAGCTCTAGGAATCTCAATCCTATTAGCACCACTGCAAGATGATCGGGCAATTCTTGACCGAATTCATACCCAGCGACTCGGAACCGCTCAGTCAGCGCGGCAAGGAAAGAACCGCGATCAAAATTCTCATCACCATATATGTATGCGCTCAAATAGGGCGCAGCCAGCGGTGCTAGGTCGAAAGCGCGCGTATAGCTTTCCTCAAGCTGAGCAAGACTTAGGCAAGAAAAAGCTTCGACAATCGACTCAGATCTTTCTCTTAAAAGGCGCCTGGCCCGAGAAGACAAAAAGAGTGAATTAAGTTCCTGCAGTTGAGAAAAACTCCGACGAGGATATTGAAACAATCGACCAATCACAGCTAAGTCCTCAAGTAAAGGCACTATCTCTTCGTTGACTTTCGGCGAACTCATTTCTCAAGGTCCCCTTTCGATAGAGACGGAGGTACCAAGACCTGTACAACCTTTACATGCCTCCGGACTGCATGTTGCTGAAATTGCCTCCTCTCTCTGTATAGGAGGAAGAACGAATCGCTGATCTATTGTTGGAATAGCAGTCAAAGCATAAATCGCCTCTGCCTCTTCCGGAGTGGTGCGTCCCTCTCTCATAACCTTAGAAATCTCGACAACGTCGATATCGTCCAGATCGACGGAGCGTCTGTAATAACGGACGGCCATAAGTTTGCGAATAGCAGCTTCTACAATCTCCTCGTTACCCGCGGAGAATAGCCTGGCTAGAAACTTCACTGGCAGTCTAGACTTTTCGAGGGTGGCAAAGAAACTATCGCTTTTGTGCTCGTATATGCCGTTCTCAAGCTTACCCATGACCGGCAAGAGCGGCGGCACATAAAAGAGCATGGGCATGGTTCGATACTCGATATGCAGAGGCAGAGCCACTTTCCATTCCTTCACGTACTTATAGACAGGCGAGTGCTGTGCCGCAAACAAAAACTCACTGCTGATACCGTTAGCTCTAGCTGCGGCAATCACCTCAGAATCAAAGGGATCAAGCAATACACTGCGCTGCGACTCCACAAGAGCGTGATCCGGCACCAACATTGCTTTATCAATTCTATCGGCGTCATAGAGAAGCACGCCAAGATACCTAATTCGCCCAACGCAGGAGTGAAAACAGTTTGGAATCTGTCCAGTCTCCAACTTGGGATAACAAAGAATGCACTTTTCGGACTTACCGGTTTTCCAGTTGTAATAGATTTTCTTATAAGGACATGCTGCCACGCAGGCTCGCCAACCTCGGCAGATTTCCTGATCTATCAAGACGATTCCATCCTCGCCTCTTTTATAAAGAGCACCGCTAGGGCAGGAAGCCACACAGCTTGGGTTTGCACAGTGATTGCAAATACGCGGCAAATACATCATAGAAAGCCGCTCAATCTCGAACAGTTGTTCCCGCTCTTCCTCCGATAGAGCATCCAAGTTCAAATCGTTTTCCGCATAGAGAGGAGAACCGGATAGATCATCATCCCAATTTGGACCGGCGTTTATCTCGATTTCCTCTCCTGTTATTTGAGATATAGGAACTGCAGTAGGCTGATCGTCGCCTTCCGCTGCATCAAATAAGTCTTGATATTTATAAGTCCATGGTTCGTAGTAGTCTTCCAATCCAGGTTGATTGGGATTGTAGAAAAGCTTGATGAAGGCATCCCACTTATTCTGACTCCTCAGGCTAAGCTTGCCGTTTCCATTCCACTTCCAGCCTCCTTTATAGTGGTCCTGATTCTCCCAAAGAGTTGGAAATCCCGTGCCCGGCTTGGTCTCAACGTTATTCCACCACATATACTCAGCGCCGGCTCGATCAGTCCAGACATTCTTACAGGCGATGGAACAAGTGTGACAGCCGATACATTTATCGAGATGAAACACCATTGAAACTTGCGCTCTGACATCCATGTTACTTCCTCAACAAAACCGATTAAAATTCGGGATCTTCTACTTTCTTGACGACTACATAAGTGTCGCGATTGACGCCCTGAGGACCCCAATAATTGAATGCGTAAGTGAACTGAGCATAGCCTCCAACCATAAAAAGCGGCTTTAATCTTGTTCTGGTCAAGCTGTTGTGACCGCCAGCTCGACGATTCTTGCGCGCCTTCGACTTGGGAGTCGTGGCGGTTCGCTCCGGCGAGTGATAGATATATGCCAGTCCTCTGGGAATACGCGCGCTGACACAGGCGCGTGTCACGACCACGCCATGGTCGTTCAAGACTTCAACCCAGTCGTTATCTTCGACGCCGATCATGTCGGCATCCTTCTCATTCAACCATACCGGCTCAATTCCACGCGATAGAGTCTTCATGCGAAGTGTATCGCCGAAGGTCGAATGTATATGCCACTTACCGTGCGGAGTCAGATAGTTCAAAACCAAAGAACCTCCGTCTCTCGGTGTCTTCTCTAGGTCCCTTGTCACATGTACATCAGGTCTCGGCTTATAGGTCGGCAATGACTCTCCATAAGCCAAGTAAGTTTCATGGTCGAGATACATGTGCTGTCTGCCTGTGAGCGTGCGCCAAGGAATCTCTTCCTCAATATTCTGGCAATAAGCCGAGTAGGTCCGCTCGTCGTTCGTAATGCCGGTCCAGTACGGTGTGGTCAGAACACGCCTAGGTTGAGCCTTCAAATCATCTATATTCATCCGCACGGAGCGGCTGGCACTAGCCAAATGAGTATGATCAATTCCTGTCTTTAGCGACTCAGCCTGAAAAGCTCTAAAAGCCATCTCGCCATTTGTCTCAGCGGCAAAATGAAGAATGGCATTACAGACATCGCGGTCAGATTCCAAAGAAGGAAACAAAGTCTCGCCAAATTTGAGACTTGGCCCCTGCTTGGCGTACTCATCGTATACGTCATCCACGTCATAGTGGGTACCATGCACCGAGAGCCCATTGTTTCTGAAATTAGGACCTAGCCTTATAAAGCGCTCATAGACTGTCTTATAGTCACGGCTAACCAACTTAAAGTTGGGCATCGACTGACCTGGAATTGCATCACATTCGCCCTTCAGCCAATCCTTGACCGTGGGCTGCGCTATTTCCGCAGGAGTATCGTGCAAAAGGGGAGAAGAAACAAGATCTTCTATGGGCTTTAGATCGTACTTAACAGCTAGCTTCTGCGTGCTCTGAGCAATGCCCTTAAATATGTCCCAATCAGACATTGATTCCCAGCACGGAGGTACTGCAGGTTGCAGCGGATGTATAAATGAGTGCATGTCAGTAGTTGCGATATCAAATTTTTCGTAGTGGGTGGCAGCAGGCAAGACGATGTCGCTATATAGAGCGGATGTATCCATCCGAAAATTGAGATCGACAATAAGATCCATTTTGCCGGTCTCAACCTTATCGTGCCAAATTACCTCCTTGACTGTATCCCCGGCAGTCTCTTCAGCAATTTGGTTATGATGAGTACCAAGATAATGCTTGAGGAAATATTCATGCCCCTTTGCAGAAGACATAATGGCGTTGCCGCGCCAGATATACCAAACCCGCGGATAAGAGTCAGGGTTATTGGGATCTTCCATAGAGAAACGCAGGTCTCGACGCTTAAGTCGGCTTACAGCGTGAGCAATAATCTCAGACTCACTTTTAGCCCCTTGTGAAATCGCCTCAGCAATTACTCGACTATTGGGTTCATTGAATTGAGGATAACAAGGCAGCCAGCCATTTCTAATAGCAAGCGCTTGTTTATCTATAGTATGACCAGCAGCCATTGTATGCTCACGGTCATTAACCGAACAGATTTCACTGAACGGTCGGTCATAACGCCATTGATCCGAATGAACGTAGTGAAAAGAAGGAGCATTCTGCAAGCGAGGAGGACCGCCCCAATCGCCACCGAAGGCAATAGGAGCCCAAGAAGCTTGGGGGGCCAACTTCTCCTGCCCAACATAGTGATTGAGACCACCGCCGTTTACGCCAACACAGCCGCACATAATCAAGGGCATAATTACTGCCCGGTAGATTAGATTATTGTGATACCAATGATTGGCTCCTGCGCCTATAATTACCGAGCACTTTCCCTTGCTCTTCTCTGCGGTTTTTGCCCATTCTCTGGCGAAATTAACTACAACGCTGGATTTAACGCCTGTAAACCGTTCCTGCCAAGCCGGAGTAAATACAGAAGACTCGTCTTCATATCCTGAAGGTATGTTTCCACCAAAGCCCCTATCGACACCATACTGAGCGAGCAGAAGCTCGAAAACTGTTGTGCAGATAAGTCTTTCACCAGAAGCAGAGTCTATATAACGAATCGGAACTTTGCGAAGAATCTGCTGATCAAAAGACTCAGAATAATCATCAATCGTGACGGTCACAGATGCATCGTTATCAACTCCTTTCTCTTTACTGAAAAACAAAGCAGGATCAATTTCATCGCCGGTGACAGAATCCTTCAACCTTAGATTCCAAGCACCTTTCTCTTTCTGCCAGCGGTGTCCGATTGTTCCTCCAGGAACAACCGGTCTTTTGGTCTTGAGGTCGAATACAAGAGTCTTCCATTCAGAATTTTCTAAGCGCTGATATTCCCCCAGATCAGAAGCCCTAAGTAATTTGCCAGGGCGGTAGGTTTCGTTCGAACCTTTCTCCAGTTTGACTAAGAAGGGTGCATCAGCATACTTCTTAAGATAGTCAGCGAAATAAGGGACATTCCTGTCAACGTAAAACTCCTTCAAGATAACGTGACCGACAGCCAGCCAAAAAGCAGCATCCTGCCCTTGATTGATTGGAACCCATTCATCCGCTATCTTCGATGACTGAGAGAAATCAGGCGAGAAAACGACAACTTTGGAGCCCCGATGCCTTGCTTCTACCAGAAAGTGAGCATCCGGAGTTCTAGTCATCAGGACATTGGAGCCAACAACTGCCACATAGCGAGAGTGGAACCAATCAGCAGATTCGGCCACATCCGTTTGTTCACCCCAAATCTCGGGAGAAGCAGGTGGCAAGTCGCAATACCAGTCATAGAATGAAAGACAGACACCACCCATAAGTTGTAAGAAACGAGCACCTGATGCATAACTGACCATAGACATGGCAGGAATCGGGGAAAATCCCACCAACCGGTCCGGCCCATATTTCTGTACTGTGAATAAATTAGCTGCAGCCATCAACTCATTCACAACAGACCAATCGGTGCGGCGCAACCCACCCTTTCCACGCGCCTTCTGGAAACGTTTTCTTTTCTCATCATCAGAAACTATTGAGGACCAGGCAGCAATTGGATCGCCAGGATGTAATTCTTGAGCCTCACGCCAAAGGTCAAGCAGGACACCTCTGATATATGGATACTTGACTCGGATTGGACTATAAAGATACCAAGAGCAGGAAATGCCGCGCTGACAGCCGCGCGGCTCATGCGGCGGGATCTCTTTGCTAATCGTTGGATAATCTAAAGCCTGCAATTCCCAGGTAACGATGCCATTTTTGACATAGACGTTCCAACTGCAGGAACCAGTACAATTGACACCATGAGTGGATCTAATGATCTTGTCGTACTGCCAGCGATTCCTATAAAGGTCTTCCCATGTGCGTTTCTCAGGAGCGAAAGTGTCACGTATCCAAGTCATTTCATTTCCTCCTCGAAAGCTTTTCTCTAACGCCGTGATTTCGTCCTCTATATCCAAAGGCGATCAGCATAAAGAAGAGAACTGCAAAAATAGCGCCGTACTGCATGGCTCTATAACTATTGAAAGATTGACCGGTCGCGGACTTGGCACTTTCGTCCCTGAGAAACCTGGCTAAGTGCAGTGCTTCCTGCCTAGTGACAGGATGATCGGCATAAGCAGGCTTCATCAATTTAAAGCTGGTATTTTGGCAAGCCGATACCAAAGCTGGTTCACTCAGTTTCTCTGAAATTGCAGTAAGATCTGGGGCCAGGTTTCCGCCTTGCCCTGCATAAGAGTGGCAAGCAGCGCAAGCCATTCCACCATTAAGAAGCGGTTGTCGCCCGTAAAATAATGAGGCACCGCTGACGGAAGAGGCCGGCTCGTCTGAAACTGCCGACTTCTCTTGCGCTGCGATAGCCTTCTCGCTTTCAGCCTTAAGTATTTTCTCCAGCTGCGGCTCTTTCAAGAGCTTTACTAGGGACTGAACTTCATCGTTTGAAAGGGTTCCAACATTCTTCTCCATACGCTTGACCGCAGCCGTCAGGTCGGTCTCGCCCCAAGCGGTAGAAGGCTTCAAATCAGGACCTACAAGAGCGCCACCACCGACGGTATGACAGCCTGAACACTTATCGTTATATAAATTGACTGCACTAACTTTGTCCAGCGCCTCCGCCTTTGGAAGCCAGACACAAGCGGTAAGCAGACAAAATAATGAAGTCGTTAGTCGACTTCTTCTCTTCTCAGAAGTTCTCATATGCCTAACTGCGATGTACCCGTCGAATCTCATACTGTGCTTAAGATTCTGGACCCAAATGTCCTTTATTCCTATCGCTCCGAAGGATGAAGCAACGTCATATTGGTAAGAATCAACCCAATTCACCTAAACCGGAGACGGGTGACAGCGGAAAAAACGATACTTTCTTTTCCGCCAAAGTTGAACGGATATAAGGATCCACATATCCTATTTAATAACAAAGAAGACGCCTCAAACAAAAGGACAAACTTATCCGGAATCAATTCTGGATATCCGGATCTTTTACTCCTTAAGAATTATTGACCGGGCTAGGACTTTGGCGATTCAGCCGAAAGGATGACAACCAGGCGGCGCAAACCATGCAAAATCACGAAAAACGAGTCCACTCTGAGGAAAACTAAGCGTAGCGAATGATTCGCCTCTAACTACAGAGTTCTATAATTGGACTGACAACTTCAGCTTTAGGAGGGCGCTTGTTCTTTTCAGTTACAACCGAATACGCCTTAAGAGCTGTAGTCTTCCTTGCCATCAATAAAGCTGAAGGTACTGCATACACAAGTCAGGACATTTCAGAGACGACTAAAGTGCCAGGCGCTTATCTTGCTAAGGTTCTACAGGCGCTGAGCCGGGCTGGCATAGTCACATCACAAAGAGGCTTAGGTGGCGGTTTCGCTTTGGCAATCGATCCAAATGAGCTGAACATTCTGCAGGTTATCAACGCAGTTGATCCCATCAAGAGAATCAAAACTTGCCCTCTCAAGTTAGATACACATGGAGTCAATCTTTGCCCTCTTCACAAAGAGCTGGATATGGTTATGGAAAATGCAGAAGCAGTACTTGCCAAGGCAACCCTTGCCTCTCTTATAGAAACACCAAGCACTTCTGTGCCTCTATGTAATGAACTCAGAGAGACTTGCGCAAAAAGGTGCTAGCCATGACTAGCGACGTGCCGGACGGCTATACTGGGCTCAATCAAAGAAAAGAAAGGAATCCAAGTTATGTTTATCTCAATAAATCACATCCTGGTTAAGAAAGGCAGAGAATCCGACTTTGAGAAACTCTTTCGAGAAAGAGATCGATTAGTAGAAAAGCAACTCGGGTTTGTCAGCCTCGATATTTTGAAACCGACAGCCGATTCGAACGAGTATCAGGTTCTTACAAGATGGCTTTCAAAAGAAGATTTCAAAAACTGGACCAGTAGCGAAGCCTTTAAGAAATCGCACAGCAGACCGACAGACCATAGTATTTTCGATGGGAAGTCGTTTCTCACGTTGCACGAAACAATCGAAGGGGCCGGTGCCAGTTGATCAAAACAATTTTTCGCCAGCTAGATGTTTACGAGGACAGCTAGGTCTCGGGAGAATCCCGGATACGAGACGGCAGCAGAATCAACCTCTTCAATAATCAGCGGACGTTCAAAGGCCAGAGATGCCACCATGCCAAGCATAGCCAAACGGTGATCAGAATTAGTTCGCCAGAAACTTCCCCCAGCAATAGTTCTACTGCCTTCTATAAAAAAACCGTCAGAAGTCTCTTCAATTCGAACTCCCGCATTGGCAAAGTTTTCGATTATCAAACGCAAACGATTTGACTCTTTGTGCTTCAACTCCTCGGCTCCGCTAACAACACTTCGCCCATCTGCAAAAGCAAAGGCCAGAGCTATAGCTGGAATCTCATCTATTCCACTGGGTATAGACGCAGCTTCAATATTGCAAGGACGAAGACGAACACCTAGAGTTGATTGAACATGCAAATCGCAAACAGGCTCTCCGCAGACAAGACGGCTATTCTCCTTTAGTATAGAAACACCCATACGAGCAAGGGTATCCATAACCAGAATCCTTCCTGGATTAACTCCAACCCCCTTAAGTAAGAGGCTGCTACCCGGCATAACAGCAGCCCCGGACAAAAAGAATGCGCAAGATGAAATATCGCCGGGCACGACAATTCGACACGGCGCCAGATCAGATGCAAGGGAAAAGACCTTGTATGAATTAACCCCGCACTCTTCAATATTGGCACCCATAAACTTTAGCAGTCTAAAGGTATGGTCCCGCACAGTAAATGGAGTCGAAACAGTCATACAGTTTCGCCCCCCCCCCTGCGCAACACCGACAAGACCGGCGAGAAGCAGTGCTGAAGACACTTGCGATGAACTAATTTTCAAATCAATGTCCTTCGAATGAAGATCCTTAGCCTTAATTTGAAAAGGGGCATAGCCTTGAGCTCCCAGATACTCGACCTCGCAACCCATAGACTGAAGAGGTGAGAGAATCCGACTCATATCGCGGCTTCGCAGAGAAGCATCGCCATCGAAGCGAAAGACGCCACCACTGAGACCAGCACATAATCCCGCAAGCAGTCGGGTTGTAGTGCCCGAGTTACCGCAATCAAAATTGATAGGTGTCGATTGAAGCATCTCAGACTCATTCAGAATAGATTCTCTCAATTTCTCTATCCCGGGCGAAACAACATCGATTGTCGCCGCTGCGCCCTGGTCGTCGATGTTAAGAGATAGCCCCAGCTTAGCCAAGGCTTTGGCGGTAGAGCGAGTATCACCAGAGAGCAAGGCATGTTCAATATGCACCCGCCCTTTCACCAGACTCGAGAAGAGCAGGGCTCTGTGGGTAATTGATTTGTCGCCAGGCGGACTGATCTCACCTCTTAGAAACGGCATACAAATTTCTCTGCCTTTCGGGATAACCCTTTATAATCAAACGCATACTCCGAATATTATCGCAGGTAACAATGCTCAGACTACTAACGGCAGGCGAATCACACGGTCCCAAATTGACCGTTATCGTAGACGGTATGCCCGCCGGGCTGAACCTAGACTTTGACTTTATCAAAGCCGAACTAAAAGCCAGACAGGGCGGCTTTGGGCGCAGCGGCAGACAAAAGCTCGAACAAGACGCAATTGATATCACAGGCGGTGTCAGACACGGCGCCACCACCGGTGCGCCGCTTAGCTTTGAAATCAATAACAAAGAACATCTTAATTGGCTGACAGTCATGTCAACCACGCCCCTTTCTGAAAAACTGGACGAAGCAGCCCTCAAGCAAATCAAAGACAAAACAATTAACAGATTGCGACCCGGGCACGCCGACTTTGCCGGTACTGTCAAATATAAATTGAAGGACGTGCGCGACACCCTAGAAAGGTCGAGCGCTCGCGAAACAGCCGCCCGGGTTGGGGCAGGCGCCCTTTGCCAATTGCTTTTGCGCCAATTGGGGGTGGAAGTAGCCTCTCATGTGGTGGCAATCGGCAAGCATAGCCTCAGCCAAGAATTCTTACAAAGCCTGAAAGAACTGCCGGCAAGCAAAATCAAAGAGATGGCCCGCGAAAGTCAGGTTTACTGCCCCGACCCCAAACTCAGCCTAGAAATTGAAGAACATATAAGGGATGCCATCAAAGACGGCGACAGCCTGGGTGGCGTAGTGCAAGTACTGGTGGACGGTTTGCCGCCGGGGCTAGGCTCGGCTGGACAATGGGACCGAAAACTGGACGGACTTTTGGCCCAGGCCCTCATGAGTGTGCAGTCGGCCAAAGCAGTAGAAATTGGTGAGGGGGTAGAGAATGCCGCCCTGCCGGGCTCAATGGTGCACGACAGTATGCGCCGGGACGAAAGCGGAACAAGCCCCTGCTATCACGTCAGACGCGAGACTAACCGTGCCGGCGGCTTGGAAGGCGGCATGACCAATGGCGAGAGACTTTTGGTTCGGGTCTATTTCAAGCCCATTCCCACTATGAAGAAAGGCTTGCCTTCTTTGAGCTTTCCAGGCTTTCAGGAAGACTATGCTCACTATGAAAGGTCAGACGCCTGTGCCGTTCCGGCCGCTTCTGTGGTAGCGGCGGCGATGGTATCCTTGACCCTAGCCAATGCCTTTATTGACAAATTTGCTTGCGACAGTATGGTTGATCTAATAAACTCGGTGGAAGCATATAGAAAGTATGTTTTCGACCTTACCAAAGGAGACGCGGATGCGCCACAAAGCCAGACATAAAGGACCAGTCATCACCATGAACTGGAACACCACCCTGGATGTGAAAACCAGGGTAGCGGTAGGGGCAGGCGCCAGGCAGAAACTTTCCTCGATTTTGGCCCAGTTGGGAGCCGGCAAGCGGGTGCTGATTGTCTGCCAACCTTCCACCGCCGTGCATTGGCTAAGAGACATTCTCGATACTTTGCCGGGCGAAGACTTCCAAGTCACCACCCTGGAAGTACCGGACGGCGAACAGTGCAAGACCACCGAATGGCTTTTGCGAATTTGGGAACACCTTGAAGGCCGTGGTTTCGACCGCCAAGACACCATAGTCGCCCTTGGCGGCGGTGCGGTTCTCGATCTAGCCGGCTTTGCCTGCTCGACTTATCTGCGTGGACTCAATCTAGTCTTGATTCCCACCTCGCTTTTGGCCCAGGTAGACGCCTCGATTGGCGGCAAAAACGCCATCAACTTGCCTACCGGCAAAAATCTCGCCGGCACTTTCTTCTTTCCCCGTGCCGTGCTGGCCGACCAGGAAGTACTGAGCACATTGCCCGAAAAGCAAATTACCTCGGGCTTAGCCGAGATAATCAAATACGCCATGATCGAAGAGACTGTGGCTAAAGCAACCGACTATGAAAAAGGTCCCAAGCCGCTATTTGAGCTAATCGAAGAGATGGTGAAAGAATCGGTGGAATGGGATGATCCCACCCTGGCTGGACTAATAACTAACTGCATCAAAATGAAGCTTTATGTTGTCCACCGCGACCCCCACGAAACAGGGGTGAGACGCTGCCTCAACTTGGGGCACACCCTCGGACATGCCATCGAAGCCCAAAGCGAATTTGAATTGAGTCACGGCGAAGCAGTGGCCATAGGCTTGCACCACATAACCAAATATAGTGTCAGTCAGAAAAAACTCGATAAAGATGCTCTAGAGCGCGTCAAAGAAATTTTGATGCGAGCCGAACTGCCCACCGATCTGCCCAAAGGCTTGACCAAAGAGAGACTGGTAGCCCAAATGAATTCAGACAAGAAGCGCTCGGGCGATAAAGTCAAACTAGTGGTGCCGCAGACTAAGCTGGGTGTGGTCGATTTTGAAAGCAGCTACCCGGTCACCGAACTGGCTAAATTGGTTTGAGCTAAATTAGACTTCAAGATTAGATACTGGATTCCAGAATTCTACAGACAATTTAATCTTGCCTCCTCCGGAAAGATGCAACTTTTCGCCGCCTGTTTCGTATGGATTGGTGTGAGCGCCAAGCAACATACTTCACAAGGAGGACTGAAATGCTCGCCCAATTGAGAAATAGCAAAGGAAAAATCGCAGGAGCTCTAGTTTTGGCTCTGACCATGGGTTACCTCTTTATGCCCGCAGAATCGGAGGCAAAAGAAAAGCTCTACGCCGCCACAGATGAAGAGATTGCAGGGGCGGAGGGCGCGGAGGGCGCGGAGGGCGCGCCGGGGCAAGGCGATCCAGAATTTCGCCAAGCCCTGATTAAGCATATGCAAAAGCGCTTCTTCAAGAGAATCGGGGCCACTGAAGAACAAAAGGAAAAAATCGGCGCCCTGATCGATAAGAAAGTAGAAGCCAACCAAGGCAAAAGAGAAGAGTTACGCAAGGGTCTAGAAAGCTTTGCCACCCTGATATCAAGCCCTGGCACAAACGAGCAGGCAATCAGAGATAAGGCGCTGGCACTGAGAAAACTGCGCGAAAGTCTAATGGATGATCGGCTGGAAACCATGCTTTCTATTAGAGCCCTGCTTGATGACGAGCAAAAAGCAAAATTGGGCAAAAGAATAAAGGCTATACTCTAAAGATTCGCCTCTAAATGCTAAAAGGCAATTGATATCAGAAAAAATGCCAGAATCTGAACTAGCTAGAGACCAAGAACTGGTCGTACAGAGTCTCAAAGGCGATAGAAAAGCTTTTGAGACCCTAGTGCGGCTCTATCAACCTTTAGTTTCAACAGTGATATACAGAGCCGTTGAAGATCAAGAGGCCAGCCGCGATCTGACCCAAGATACCTTTGTCAAAGCCTTTCGCGCTCTGGCAAGCTATGACGGCAAACGTTCCTTCAAAACCTGGCTTTTGACAATCGCCAACAATTGCGCCCTAGACCATCTGCGTTCTGCCAATGTCGCACGCAATCGCTCTTTAGATGCAATCCTAGAAGAAGAACCGCATCTGGAGCCGGTCGGACCACTTTCAACCGAAAAGGAGGCAGAGCTAAGTCTCTTTCTAGGGAAGCTCAGTTGGGCACTGTCTTTGATACCACTACGCTATCGTCAAGCTTTTATTTTGCGCTATCAATTCGACTTATCTTACGAGGACATAGCCACTGTCATGAAAGAAAGCGACAACAATGTGCGCACCCTACTCTTTCGAGCCAAAGAGCGCCTGCGCAAACTAATCAGCGGCGACCGCGAGTCAAGCAAACAGTAAATTAGCAAAGATGCAACGATGAGAATAAACTGAGTTCTAAAAAACGAAGATCTGAAGACAGGAAGAAGCGAAGAAATTAGTAAGGACAAGGTGACAACATGAATCTGGAATCAAATCAAGAAAATTCAGCTTCAAAATGCGACGAGATTCGCCTTGAGCTTGACGAATATATGGAGGCGTTGGTGGACAGACGCCGCCAGTCAGACGCCAAAGGAAAGCCGTCCCTAGCTATTTCAGGACGGGCGCAAGAACACATCAACGACTGCGACGAATGCTTGAACTATAAACTGGAAAACAGTGCCCTTATTGAAGCAGCAGCTGAACTGCCGGCGCCTCAAGACGAGCAACTGACTTTGTCGATAATGCAGTCGCTGGAAGCTGATTTTGCCGCTCTGGGAGCAAGTGCAAAAGGACAAATTGAAAGCACAGCTAAAGAAACAGCCGCAAGACTAAGCCCGCCCCTTGCCATGGCTCTCTCATTTATTGGCTTAACGGCCCTGCTTTGCCTCGACGACGGCATGGTGGACTGGAGTATTGTTTCTTGGTGCATTGCACTATTGGTAGTATTATCGTTCAAACCTCTTCTAGAAAAGCAGCAAAACAGATATCCCTATGCCGGCGCCTGATCAATCGATATCAAATAAAATACGTCTGCCGCAAGTTTTGGTCGGCTTGCTGGTCTTTCTGCTTTTGCAAATTGGCTTGTTTATGGCACCAGGGCAGACACAACCCGAACAGGCAAAACTCGAACAGGCGCATACTGAAAACACACACGCTGAAAAGACAGAACTTGGACAGGCAGAACCTGGGCTAGCAAATTCCGGACAGGCACATTCTGGACAGGCACAGAATGGGCAGGCAGAACCTGGGCTAACAAATTCCGGACAGGCACATTCTGGACAGGCATATTCTGGACAGGCACTAAATAAGCCCGGGCAGCAGGTGAAGCCCGCTGGACTGGAAGCAATGCTGCAACAAAGAGCCTGGCAAAGGCTGACCCAAGCTAATGACGTCACTTTTCCGAAAGAAATCAGGTATCCCTTCATCTATTCGAGAAAAGCCCTGAACTTAACCTGGCGACCGGGCTTTGTCTTTGCCATCATCATGTTCATGACCTTGGTACTGCGGTTTTTCGCGCCCAAGAGCCTCAAGGAAGCAACAGAAAAATGTCGCGAGGGTATCTTTCTCAGCCTCACTGCCGCTTTCGTATTTACTGCCATAGTGATGACTCTGACCAAAGCAGCATTTTATAGCGATGCCTTATCGCCATTGGGGCTGATGTTGACCGGCTTTACGCAACTTGCCTATCTGGTCGGCATAGCAGTGGGTGCTAATGCACTGTCTCTCAGCCTAATCGAAAAGATCGGCAAAACAAGCCGCAAAGCAGAGCTCTTTGCGCTGACAATTACAATTACTCTTTTGAGCTTACTTGCCTTAATTCCCGACTTGGGACCCTTGCCACGCATCGGCAATCGCCTGCTCGGCATTTTAGCCATGCTGGGGCTAGGCGGTCTGATAAGAGCGAAATACAGAAAGTCAAAAGAGGATTAGCTCTTAAGACCCAGATCAAACTGTGATTTGAGCCACGCGACTATCAGGATATCAGGACTCATCGGGTCCGCTGTAGGGCTCGAAGAAAGCTTTCTTGGCGCCCAATCCCAGGAACACAAGTAGACTCACCCCGAGAACAATGGCTACGAATAACTCTGGTTTAGTTTCAAAAGTCGCTTCCATAAACTGTAGAATCACTCCCGGTTGTCAACAAGACATAGACACTAAAAAAATCGACTCTTTTAATATACACCAAACTAGATTGGTCTTATTTAATTTCCCATCGCCCCAGGCAATCTTAGAAGGATCTCTTGAGGGACATCAAAAGATATACGCCGAAGCCGGGCTCTTCGTAGCATCTGTTACTAACATCTTGGGAAAGCCTCAAAGCAGGCACTGGCGCTGGTCTTCTCAAAATGGACAAGGTTTGGACGGGAAACCAGACCCTCTTTAGCAACTGTTCTTTAATATGTCTCTGAAATATGTCTCTGATTTTGCAATCACTCAAGCCTTAGCTCAAGCCAAAGCTAAATTGGCTGACAGTCGGCATGGCACAGAGGTGAGCTTTGGCGTTGCGGGCGCTTAGAGCACATAGGGCATTTATGGGATTTATGGGATTTATGGGATTTATGGGATTTATGGGATTTATGGGATTTATGGGATTTATGGGATTTATGGGATTTATGGCATTTAGGGCGCTCGGGGCACTTTGGGCATCTAGGGCATTTAGAGTATCTGGGGTACTTAGGGTATTTCGGCTCCCCCAGGGAGAGATTGCAAAGTTGTGAGAAAGTTATGAGCATTCTAAGAAAAGCCTGTCCCCTTGTAATTTGCCTCATTCGATGAATGGTTGCCCTTTTACGGCTCCTTACTACTTATCCAGAATGTGCTATAAATGGCTTTTGTCATTCAGACAACACCAGTTAAAGGGAGATAGCCTAAATATGGTTATTGCAGTCAGCGCGAAAAAGACAATAATTGTCACCACCGTTGCAGCATATACATTGAGCCTCGGTGCAGCCTTCGCCAACCCGCAGTCCGCTCTGGACCCATATGCCAGCGTGCAGGCTCCCACAGCCGAATCGCAGGCAGCCGCCAAGGCTAAGAAGGCACAGAAAAAATTTGGACTTCCTCTGGTTTCGCTGGGCAAGAAAAAGCCGGTAGAAACCAAAAAACCAGCCCCACAGAACAATGATCTAAATTCGACTCAGACCATTGTTTCCACACCGGGCGCTAAGTCCAAAACAATCAAACATAGCGAAGTAGCAGAACTAGCCCCCGAACCATCAACCAAAGTTTCCGAGACCACCAAAGAGAAAATCGGTGAAGCCGGAGGCGGCGGCGGCATGATGGACGGACTAAAGACCATCTCAACCGGCTGCGGCAAAACCTTCAAAGCAGCAACATCCGGCGTGGTCTCCGGCACAATGAAAGTCGGCTCCGGCATCGCTGGTGGTGCTAAAGCTTCAGGTTCCTTCCTTGCTAAAGGAATGAAGAGCACCGGTGACGCCCTCAAGACCGGCACAGGCGTTGTCGGCGAAAAGCTCATGAGCACGGGCTCGGCTGTAAAAGACGGGACCCAGACAACTTTCGGAAAACTGGCTGGTATAGGCAAGAAGAGCCCCATGCAGAAGACCGCTGGCATGAACACCCAAACAGCTGATCTTTCTACCTCGGGCAGCGCAGCTCCGCTCATCACCAAGAAAGAAAATCAGCTCACCCCCTCGCCTATCGCCAACACACCGATTGGCGCACAGAGCGGACCCTCCGGTCTTTCTAAATTCAAAATCTGGGGCTTCAAGAACAAGCAGACAGCCAGCAAAAAGGTTAACAACCCGCTTTAACCTGCAAGCTCAGCTGACTTGATATCTAAAAATTGCGGCAGTAACGATCAAACTTCACTAGATATTGATGAAGTAGAGCGTTATTGCCGCAAAACCACTTTAATCAAGCCTTTGCAGCTCTGCGATTATCTATCATTAGATATTTTGCTTGCCAGCGAAACTTTCCAACACACCGGCTCCTTCAAATTCAGAGCCGCAATTTGCGCGGCGCTTAACAGCCAGGGCAAAGAACTTCTGGCGGCTTCTTCAGGCAACTTTGGTCAGGCTCTGGCAAAAGCCGCACAAATAGTAGGAAAACCTTGCACTATAGTCATGCCCGAACAGGCATCTCGAATCAAGATGGAAGCAGTCAAATCGTTTGGCGCCAACCTTGTTCTCGTCGATACCACAAAAGAAACGCGCGCCCAAGCTTTAAGCAAGATCGCCGCAGCCAACCCTGATATCGAGACAATCAGCGCCTATGACGATGATAGAGTAATAGCAGGCAACTCTAGTCTAGGCAAAGAGTTAGCCCAACTAGACTTTGAAAAAATAATTGTCCCCGTCGGTGGTGGCGGACTAATCAGCGGCATCTCGCTTGGGCTTGCCAAAGCCGGCCACAAAGGCACCATTTACGGGGCAGAGCCTGCGATGGCGAATGACGCCTGCCGCTCTCTAAAGTGCGGCGTCTTGGTGGCAAACGAGAGCGAGCCGCCCACGCTCGCAGACGGTGCGCGCACTCTCAGCCTGGGACAACGCAACTTCAAAATCATCAAAGAATCTGTCAAATCAATTTTGGAAGCCAGTGAAGAAAATATCCGGAAGGCAGTTTTTCTGCTCTTCAAATATGCCAATCTTAAGGTGGAGCCAACCGGTGCGCTGCCGCTGGCTGCCTTAATTCAGAACCGCGAGCACTTTCAGTCGGACAAACCGGTGCTCTTGGTTTTGAGCGGCGGAAACGTAGACCCGACTGTCTACTGCCGCATCATCGAAACCGAGCAGGCAAACTAGCGAAACAGTTGACTTGCGGAAGCTTGGCTTTCGGGAAGTTGAATTTAGGAAAGTCGAATCTCGAGAAGTTGAATTTAGGGAAGTTGGCTTTCGAAACAACAGACCTAAAAATCAACGCATGATCTGACAATCACTGAGCCATTTCGTAAGCTCGACCAAGGCGGGCCGGCTGATCTCGTTACCCTGCAACCAAAGCTCGCGTAGATTTGAAAGCCGCTGAACATGCTGCACACCGTTGTCATCAACAAGCGTCGAATTAAGACGCAAGACCTCAAGAGTTGTCAGACCGCGCAAGCGAGAGAGCCCTTTACCAGAAACCTTGGTATAGGACAGGGACAAAACCTTCAATCTACTCAAAGAAGAAAGCGCATCAAGCCCTTGGTCTGTAACTAGAGAGCCATCTAACAAGATTTCTTCCAACCCTGCTATCTGACTAAGCAGTTTCAGACCACTATCTGAAACTGAAGTGGAAGCTAGGGAGAGCCTGCGAAGCTGCCTTAATTCGGAGACGAACTGAAGTGCTTCATCACCAATACGGGTGCAACTTAGGTCCAACTCTTTCAGTTCGGAAAGACTAAGTAAAAACTGCAATTCGGAAGAGGCAACGTCGGAACCAAGAAGAGAAAGACCGAACAAGGCGTCCTTTTGCAATCGAGCAAGATCGGCTAAGCCGTAAGTTGGATCAAAGCTATAGCTTAGAGATAAGCTAAATCCACCCGGAACATTGACAACCCCCTTTGCTTCGCCGAGGAGGCTCGCGGCTCCTTCCTTGCCAACAAGGTAAAGCTCGCCCAGTGACCGGTCACTGGGGAATTCAACGAATCGTTCACCGGGAATAGTAGTTACCATGTGTTCAAAATTGCCGCCTGCTCTTTCAAGATGTACCCGAAAACGAGCACTTGGTACCAGTATTCTTGAACCGATATCGGTCTGTTTTTACAGCCCCCGATTTCAACCAACCGATATCGGTCTGTTTTCACAGCCCCAGATTTCAACCAACCGATATCGGTCTGTTTTTACAGCCCCCGATTTCAACCAACCGATATCGGTCTGTTTTTACAGCCCCAGATTTCAACCAACCGATATCGGTCTGTTTTCACAGCCCCAGATTTCAACCAACCGATATCGGTCTGTTTTTACAGCCCCAGATTTCAACCAACCGATATCGGTCTGTTTTTACAGCTCCAGATTTCAACCAACCGATATCGGTCTGTTTTTACAGCCCCAGATTTCAACCAACCGATATCGGTCTGTTTTTACAGCCCCAGATTTCAACCAACCGATATCGGTCTGTTTACCATGTACATCAGCCCAAAATAAAAGCGCCCCGTTTCCGGGGCGCTCTCGTATCTGCTCGCTCTCGACTAAACTGCAGCCAGGCGACGACGCTCGCCGGCAACAATCTGCTGAGCCTTCGGCATGCTGCGAGGGAACTCGCGACCACGCATGAGAATTTCCTTGTCGTAGCTCTCTGGTTTGAATACTTTGCAGAAGTAATCAACCGCTGCATCCACATCAAAGTCACGGCAAGAGAAGATGTCTAGAGTGACAAATCCCTTTTCCGGGAAAGTGTGGATGGAGATGTGCGACTCGGCGATGAGCACGATACCGCTAACTCCCCAATCGTCTTCCACTGTACCGTGGTAAGTGAAAACGTAGGGCGGCATGATCTTAGTCATATCCAGCTGAGCCGGATAGGCATCAAGAATGGAACTAAGGGCGTTCATGTCTGCCAGAGTTTCCTTTGGACAGCCATAAGCCTCAAGAATTAAGTGTGGTCCGAACATTGTTTCTTCCCCCTTGTACCGTCTGGGTGTAGCAGACGGAAGATGATTGGGCTACCGATTGGTCCAGGAAAGAGAATTGGGAAGCCTTGGCTTTTCCTTCATTTTTCCTGTGGGGTACACGAAACGCTTACTTAACACCAGATTCGGATTCGAAACCTACCTGCCTGGGAGTTGGGCGTTGTGTGAGTGCGAGTCAACCTCCAAATTGAAAGCATTATCGAATGACGTATTGTACAGCAATTGTTCCGGCTGTAAACCCCCGCCGAGTCGGTGTTAACGTCGGTAAACAAGAATATCTGGAGCGTCCTCTCAAACCGGGCAAAGAAGCCCCCAAAATTGAAATTAAAATGCAGTTCAGCGACAACTAGAAACCTAAGTAGAAGCAATATACTAGGCAATCTGGCAGACTTCCCTGGAATCCCGCTTCGCTCTGTCAGAAAAGCTTGTAAAAAATAGACAAAGATTCCTGCGAGGGGAAACAGATGCTCATCAGAGTAGCCATGAATAAAGAAGATTGGGAAGAAGTTGCTCGCGTTGTGGATAAGCACTTGAAAGCTCAAGAATCAGACAAGACAAGCTTTAAGAATCCGGGGCAAGCCAACAGATTGAACCGAGCATTGAACACCATAAGAAAGATGCTTCAAGAACAGACGGCAACACTTGAAAAGCCCAGAGACACCTCAGAGAACTAAGAAAACAAACACGAGTCGACATAAAGATGATAAAAGAATTCACTAACTTTCTGCAAAAGCAAAACGCGCTGGCTTTGGCGATAGGCGTCATAATCGGCGGCGCCACCGGAAAAGTAGTGACGGCGATTGTCAATGACTTGCTCATGCCGGTTATCGGGATGGTGATGCCCGCCGGAGACTGGAGACAAGCTCAGTTTGTCTTGTCGAAAAGCACTGATGCGACAGGACAAGTAACGGTAAATGCTATCAAATATGGTGACTTCATCGGCGCTTTAGTCGACTTTGCCATCATCGCCTTTGTGGTGTTTATGATCACCAAACTGATTCTGCCGAAAGAAGCTCCGGCTCCCGCTACCAAAGCCTGCGGTTCTTGCTTGGAAACAGTGCCGGCGGAAGCGATTCGTTGTAGGGCCTGCACTCAGCCTCTCTAGCGCTGCTAGTTCTTCTGGATCTTCAAGTTCTTCTGGATATTCGAGTTCTTCTGAACCTTCTGGATTTCCAAGTTTTTCCGGCTCTTCTGGTTCTTCTCGTTATTCGAGTTTCTCCGGCTCTTCTGGATATTCTCGTCCTTCTAGAGTTCCTGCTTCTTCTAGTTCTTACCAAACCGATTAATTTAGATTCGAAAAATCGAAAGAGCCTTGGTGCTCCCAGAAAACAAGCTTGTCGTTCATCCAGCGCACAAACTGCACATTGCCCTCTTGCGAAACAACAATGGCGAGGGCATCTTTCAGCTCGCGACAAATTCTGTAAGCAGAGCTATGTCTTGTACCCACGCCGATTACAGATTCGAATCGACACTTGTTAGCTTCTAGATCGAGAGCCTTAGCAATTTGAGAGACTTCCGACGTCTCACAATGAATCTCTGCCGAAAATCCTAAAATCTCAAAGCGCTTAGTGAGCACAACAGCGCCGTCAGCAACAGACAAACTCGAAATCAGATGCGATGTTTCGAAGATCGCTTCATCGAGCGCCGTTATGCGCGGATCGCTGGTCTGCTGATATTCCAACCAGCCTACTCTGTGACTATCGTCGGAAGGCAAGCTGGCAAGCGTGTTCATGATGTCGACAATCAAGGTGCGAAAACGTCCGCGCCCTTCGCTCTCGGCAAACTTATACTTCATAGTCAAATAAGGATTGACCTGCATCAACTCAGAGGCGCGATCGGGCGGCACGAAAAGTAGAGTACCGCCGTGACGAAAAGCTCGCATGGCAGCGATCACTCGTTTCATCATCTGTTGGTCGATGATCTTGGTCAACTCCGAATCTAATTCTTGCCAATCTTCCTCGGCGCCTTGCATGGCTTCTTTATGAATCTCATGCCTTTCCTGCCTAATTGGCGCGAAGAAATCTTGCAGCCACCCCGCCCGGAAAACGTTGAGCGACTGTCCGTGAACCTTACCCTCCGACAAACTGACTAGGGTCTTGCCGCCCAGGGAAACTTCTAAAACACCCGGACCCATGACTTTCACCACTAAGGCGTCGGGTAGTTTGGGGGCGGAACCTCTGCCACCATGACTGGTGTGCAACCAGCGCGGACCAGTATGAATAATTCCCCAAATTTCAGGTCCGATCTCGGGATCGTAACGGGCAGCGATTATAGAACGGGCAAAGCTGGCAGCAGGACTGATCCGTCTTAGAGAAGACGCGCTAAGGGGCATATACTCAGCGAACTCAAGCTTTTGCACACCGTCGGGCGACCCATCGAGTCCGTCGAAGGCTTCTGGATCAGCAAGGATGAGGCGGAATGAAACATTCAACCCTTCGTGGGTCATGAGACTAGCTTGGTAACAGGTCGAGAGCAGGCTCTCCATAGCATCGATATCGGGCAGACCCAACTCGGCAGCAATGAGTGACTCGTCTTCGGGGAAGACCAAGTCTTTTGCGAAGCGCTCGCAATTGTTGAAAATGTAATGAGCCAAATCTCTAGGATATAGATGTTGCTTCACTTTTACTCCGACTAACCCTGTTATCTACCAACAAATAACTTTAGAACTTTAGAACTTTAGAACTTTAGAACTTTAGACCTTTAGACCTTCAGAACTTTAGACCTACAAACCTTTAGAACTTTAGACCTCCAAACCTTTAGAACTTTAGTCTTCTACACCTTGACCTTATTTACTCTCACCTTGATCGCCTCTTGGAAGTTTGTCTTTATCGCCGCCGGCAAGCTCGATGAAGCGTCCACCCAGAACTGCGCCCCAACCAGAATAGCTTTGCTGCGAGGACCCTGCGGGAAGTGCAGCATGACTGGATCTTCGCCTTTGTGCAAGATAAGCAGATCTTTCAGTCTATGTAAGTCTGAGAATGACTGAGTCTGCGTAAAGACAACGTCGACCATCGAAGCATCGGCTATGCGGCGCACAGATGAACCCATGACAGATGTCTGTTCTTCGTTCTTCTTCACCTTACCTTTAATAAGCAAGAGTGATTGAGGTGTGAGCACGTCGGAAGAGACTTTCTCCAGCGCTTCGCTGTAGAGAACCACTTCAGCTTTGCCGCTCAAGTCTTCTAGGTGCACAATGCACAAGAGCTTGTTCTGCTTGGTCAGCTTCTTCTCTATAGAATTAGCCAAGCCGCCGATGATCACAGTCGTGCCATCAGATGCTTCCTTCATCTCTTTGATCGAATGAGTGGTCAAATATTTCAATCGATTGGCCACGCGCTTGAGGGGGTGGCTGGTGACATAAAAGCCGAGCAGCTCGTGCTCCATGTGTTGCATCTCGGCTTCGCTGTATTCGCTGTCGTCACCGATGAGCGGGGTTTCCATATTCATACCTTGCTGAGCGCCGAGGCTGAAAAGGCTTATCTGACCGGTGGCATCTTGGTTCTGCTTGCGAATGGCTGATTCAACCAAAGAGTCTAGGTTGCTCAGCGCTTTCTTGCGGGTAATGCCAAGAGAGAGCACGGCGCCCGACTTGATCAAAGATTCAAGAGCCTTCTTGTTTACCACGCGCAAATCAAGTCGAGAGAGGAAGTTCTGAATAGACTCATAGGGACCGTCTTTCTCTCTTCCCTGAACAATGGCTTGCACAGCGCCGTCGCCTAGCCCCTTGATGGCTGACAGTCCGAAACGAATAGTATTACCGCTGGCGGTAAAGTCGCTACCAGAGCCGTTTACATCGGGAGGCAAGATTTCGATATTCATCGCCTGACATTCGGCGATATAACCCTGCACTTTATCTTGTTCACCAGAAACCGATGAAAGCAGCGCCGTCATATACTCGACCGGATAATGGGTCTTGAGATAGGCAGTCTGATAGGTCAAGACACCATATGCGGCACTATGCGACTTGTTGAAGCAGTATTCGGCGAATTGCACCATCATGTCGAAGAGCTGGTCGGCAATGGCTTTATCTACGGCATTCTTGGCACAGCCACCGACGAAGAGTTCACGCTGCTTCTCCATCTCTTCGGGCTTTTTCTTACCCATGGCGCGGCGCAAGAGGTCGGCTTGTCCAAGGCTGTAGCCGCCCAAGACCTGGGCAATTTGCATAACCTGCTCTTGATAGACTATCTGTCCATAGGTATCTTTCAAGATACCTTCCAAAAGCGGCGTCAAATAAGTAATCTTGGTCTTGCCGTGCTTACAATCGATAAACTTATCGATCATACCGGTATCAAGCGGACCCGGTCGATAAAGAGCGATAAGCGCTGAAATGTCTTCCATGTTGGAGGGGCGCATATCGCGCGCCACCTGCTTCATACCGGAAGAAGTTTCTAACTGGAATATACCGGCGAGATCACCGTTTGAAATAGTCTGATAGGTTTTCTCATCGTCCATCGGTATCAAATCGACATCGATTATGATATTGCGAGTTTCTTTGAGAATCTTGACCGCCTTGTCGATCATGGTCAAGTTGCGCAGACCGAGGAAGTCCATCTTGACCAAACCGGCATAGGCAACGTCTTCCATGTAGTACTGACAGATCACAGTACCGTCGTTGTTGCGCTGCACCGGCACGATCTCTTCAAGCGGCACGTCAGAAATAACCACACCGGCGGCGTGCATACCAAAGGTTTTGTTGACGCCCTCGAGTTTTCTAGCCAGATCGATAACCTGCCTGGCTTCGTCGCTGGTCTGATAGATCTTCTTGAACTCGGGGTGGTCTTCCACCATCTCATCGAGAGGTGTCGGCTTACCCCTGACTACAGGCACCATCTTAGCTAGTTTGTTGGCTTCGCCAAAAGGAAATTCCAGTACGCGAGCCACATCTTTAATCACCGCCTTACTAGTCATGCGGTTGAATGTGATGATCTGCGCCACCTTATCTTCGCCGTATTTCTCGGAACAATATTTGATTACCTCGCCGCGGCGTTCGATACAAAAGTCAGTATCGATATCGGGCATCGACTTACGCTCTGGGTTCAAGAAGCGCTCAAACAGCAAGTTGTACTTAAGCGGATCGATATTTGTAATACCAAGTCCATAAGCGACAATTGAACCGGCAGCTGAACCGCGCCCAGGGCCCACTGGAATGCCCTTGGCTCGCGCATAGTTGATGAAGTCGGAAACGATAAGGAAGTAAGAAGCGAAGTTCATGTCTTCGATAACTTTGAGCTCGCGAAAAGCTCGGTCCTCGACAGCCTGCGTTATCTCGCCGAACTTGCTCTTCAGTCCTTCCATTACTAGATGGTGCAAAAAGCTCTCGGCAGTATGACCGACCGGCACTTCAAAAACAGGCAAACGCGGATCAGAAGCCAGTTTTACAGGCTCGACTTTATCGGCGATTTCGAGGGTACTCAAAATCGATTCTTCGATATATTCGGTATCGAGGTGATCTCGAAATAAGCAAGCCATCTCGTCGCCGTTTTTGATGTACTCCCAGCCGCTGAACTTCATGCGATTGGCATCGGTGACATTCTTACCCATCTGAATACAGAGCAAGCAGTCATGAGCTTTGGCATCGGCTTTATTGGTGAAATGGCTGTCATTTGTGGCGCAAAGCTTGATATTCAATTCTTTAGCAATGCTAATAAGATGCTTGTTTACCCGGCGGTCTTCGGGATAGCCATGGTCTTGAATCTCGATATAGTAGTTTTCTTTGAAAACGTCTTTGTACCAGGCTGCCGCGTCGCGAGCCTTTTCATAGTTATCTTTGAGCAAGTGCTGCGAAAGCTCGGCGCCAAGACAGCCCGACAAGACAATCAAGCCCTCGCTATGGGCGGCAAGCATCTCTTTGTTGATGCGGGGCTTATAGTAATAGCCTTGTATATGAGCCCTTGAGTTTAGCCTGACCAGATTTTTGTAGCCCTCTTTGTTGCGGGCAATCATAGTGAGGTGATAAAGCGGCTGCTTGGTGGTTTTGTCAGTGATATCGCCGTCGATGATATAGACTTCACAACCGATAATCGGCTTGATACCGCCAACTTCGTGGCATTTCTTGGTCAGTTCGATGGCGCCATACATCACACCATGGTCGGTGATGGCCACGGCAGGCATATTCTGAGCCTTCGCCTTTTTGACCAAGTCTTTGATCATAGTGGCGCCGTCCAGCAAGCTGTACTCAGTATGCAAATGAAGCGGTACGTAAGGACGCGGACTCATCAAGCCTCTCCTGCTTAAATCGATATCTCGAATCTATATATGGATATCCATAATATCCTGCCTACATAGTTCCCATTATTTAAGACGCTAAATCAAAGAAAAAAGTTCAATTAAGGCGAGAGAATTAAGGTGAATATATCGACCCAATATCCAAAAGGCACAACAAATGGCAGTGGCCCGGAAGGACCGCCTTCTGCAATCTGTGACTACAATCTATGACTAAAGAAATAACAAAAGTGCAGCCAAAGACAAAAAGAGAGGCAGATTCGAAAACCTGCCCCATACAATCTTTTAGCTCTTGTTAGAGAACGCTTAGCTTTAGACCAGTTGCTTATTCTGGCTTCCGACCCTGCCTCTGGCAGCTCGACGGCGAGCTTGATAGCTACGCTGAGCTGGGGCTTCCGGTTCGACCGGATACTCTTTAAGCATCGCCTGGGTGACTTCTTCCAGTTCTAGCTTAGCAATTGCCTGCCTGAACCACATTCGCAGGGTTCGTCTTTCATCGGCTGTTAGGGGTGCGTCGTTCATCATATGCTCTCCTTGAGACATCATTAGAGAGGCGAATCGGCAAACGGTGAAGCGCATGTTCACCACCGAATCTTCCAAGACCCGCACAAAATCCGCTAGAAAAACGGGCAATTCCCTTGAGCAATACTCCACAATTGAGGGAGCTGGGGAAAGGCAGCACAGGCTCGTCCTAAACAGCATTCTAATTACTTCCCAAGAGGAAGCAACACTTGACATCTGTTTAAAACCTAAAGAAATGCACATAAAGAGCCGACCTCAAGAGCCAATAGGTTTATGAGAGCGCAGTAACAAAAATAAATCGACTGACAACTGAATAGAAGTCAACTGCAAGTGGTAGTGGTATCAACTTCCTCTAACGTGGCACATAAGCAATTAGGGGCCAAGCTCATTTCTTAAGACTCTGGCTCTTTAGAAATCGGCTCGGGAAGTATTGACCATCTCAAACAAGAGCCACTATGGAAAAAGCGCAAGAAATGAATGGAAGACCAAAGCGATCAATTATTCTCATCGCGGCTGCCGGTTTGATTGTAATCTGCACGGTTGAAAGCGTTCTTGCCTATTTCGCGTTCTTGCCTATCATAACTAAATCCTTACGGTCAATTAGCGAGAAAAAAGCCAAAGCACAAGAGGTTCACCAATAGTTAGTTACTTTCAAATCAAGCAAATCTAAAGAAAGTTAAGCGGCTTGCCAATTCGATCTAAGCAGCCAGATATCAATCTTTAGATACTATCGAGTGCGAATTCATACCAACTGCTATCCTCTATGCGAGCTCAGACTTACTTGGCTCACTATCAAGGCAAAACAAAAACACTGCTCTCTATAGACCAGTGAACCTGCTGGAAGAAGACGTGGCTTTTCAAAGACAGTTGGTGCTTTAAGAGAAGACAGCTCCTTTTTCGTTCGAAATGACAGCACCGAAGCCAGAAGCAACTTAGTTGGGGGTTCAACTCTATCCATATCACTTTCAGGCATCTTAACTATTTAGAGGCAGAGTGAAATCTCGGGCTGGGTAAAACAGAAGAATCTGAATGCAACAAAGGAATGCATCAAAGAGACTGCACAACCTGCTATTTAAAAGTTGGAGACCTGGAAGACAGGAAATAGGAACATACAAAATAGTTTAGAACACCAATAACCAAAGAAAATAGGAACCCAAAAAATGGCGGAAGCAACACAGGCACATGTTACGAATCAATATCTTAGTGAATACAGGAAACGATTAACCACCGCCGCAAAAGCCGTCGAGCAAGTCAAATCGTGCAGCAATTTCTGCTTTGGCATGGGCGCTGGTCAGCCGCCCGCCTTATTGCAGGCTGTCGCAGATAGATTGCGCGCCGGCGACCTTAAAGACCTCAAGGTCTATTACAAAATTGCCATGGAACATGCCGCAAAAACCATCATGGCAGAAGATGTACTGCATGCAGTCGAGCTATGTCCGCTCTTTTTAAGCGCCTTTGATAGACAGATTATTAAGGCACAGCAAGGCAAAGACCGCAAAATACTTAGTTATGTACCGGCATATTTCTATCAGATACCGCGCTTTCTTACCGAATTCAACCAGATGGACAGCTTTGTCATCACTGTTTCACCGATGGATAAAGCAGGCTATTTCAGCCTCGGCACCAATAATGACTATAGTTCGACAGTGCTTAGAAGCGCCCGCTGGAAGGTCGTAGAAGTAAACAAAAACATGCCGCGTGTCTTTGGTCAATCGCTTGTGCATGTCTCAGAAATCGACGCCATTGTGGAAAACGATGCACCGCTGCTTGAACTGGCTCAGCATGGGGCTCAACCAGAAGACGATGCCATCGGCAAGATGGTCTCTGATATGATACCGGACGGTGCAACAATTCAGATGGGTATCGGAGGTATACCAAATGCGGTGGCGCGATATCTGGCGGACCGCAAAGATCTCGGCATTCACACCGAACTCTTATGCGACGGTATGATCGACCTGATTAAAAAAGGTGTCGTGAATGGTCGCAAGAAAAACCTTCACAGATTCAAGACTGTCTTCACCCTGGCCCTCGGCAGTCAGGCTCTCTATGACTTTATCAACGATAATCCATCAATGGAAAGTTATCCCTCTGACTATTGCAACTTGCCTTCGGTGATAGCAGCAAACGACAATATGATTTCGGTAAACTCAGCCATAGAAATTGACCTATACGGTCAAGTCAACGCCGAAAGTATCAACCATCACGAATTTAGCGGCACCGGCGGTGCTCTAGACTTTATGCGCGGGGCTTTTGATTCAAAGGGCGGCAAGTCTATCTTGGCTCTTTATTCAACCGCCAAACAAGGGGCAATTTCACGCATAGTGCCGCGCTTAGAAAACAATGTCACCGACCCTCGTATGGACACCCACTATGTCGTCACCGAATACGGTGTCACCAATCTCAAGGGTAAGTCAACAAAAGAAAGAGCCCTCGCTCTGATTGAACTGGCTCACCCCAAATTTAGAGAAGAACTTATCGCCAAGGCAAAGGAAACCACACTGATATGACCGCAGTTCAAGCCAACTTTACAAGCACCGAAACGCGGGGCAAGATAGGCATCATCACGATGAGCAATGATGGCAAGCGAAACGCCTTGAGCGAAGGCTTGCTTGATGAAATCAATAATGCTTTGGACGAGTTTGAGAAAAACTGCATTTCGGCGGTAATCTTGAGAGCAAAGCCAAACAGCAAAGTCTGGTCGGCCGGGCACGACATCAAAGAACTGCCCACGCATGCCGACCCCCTCGGCTACTACGACCCTCTAGAAGAAACACTGCGCAAGATTCAGCAGTTTCCAGGGGCGGTTATCTGCATGATTCAAGGTGGTGTCTGGGGCGGTGCCTGCGATCTGATTATGACCGCCGACATAGTCATCGGCGACCCCACTTGCACCTTTGCCATCACCCCGGTCAAACTGGGTCTGCCCTACAATGCCTCGGGCATATTGCATTTTATGAATCGCCTTGGCGTGAATATCGCCAAAGAGATGTTCTTTACAGCCGAACCAGTAGCCGCTGAAAGAGCCAAAGAACTGGGCATTCTAAACCACCTGGTGGCAGCCGACCAATTGGAAGAATTCACCCTCGCCCTCGCAGAGAAAATCACCTCGCACTCAGCCCTCAGCATGGCGGTAATAAAGGAACAGTTCAGGCTTTTGTCTAATGCCCATCCGGTCTCGCCCGAGACCTTTGAGCGTATTCAGGGCTTGCGCCGCAAAGTCTATTTCAGTCAAGATTATGCCGAGGGCATCAAGGCTTTTCTAGAAAAGAGACCGCCAAAGTTTAGCGGGCAATAGCGTCAAGAGATTTAACTTAGAAAAGACACTCCTAATTTGCATAAGCCAAAAGTGATTTGGCAAGCTAAAGACAATATCGGCAAATGCCAATTGTATTTGCTGCCTCTGTGGCTATTTCTTTTTAGACTATTTATCTAAGTTATTTCTCTAAGGCAAATTACTATGAGCAAAATGAAAATCCAAAGAAAGCTAGGGATTATTCTGGGCGCCCTGACATTATCTATGTCGGCCTTTCAAAACGCAAAGGCGGCTGAGAAATGGGGCTATATTAACTCAGACGGAAACTTTGCCATCAAAGCAGATTATGACGAAGGATTAGCCTTTAGCGAGGGGCTGGCAGCCGTAAAGCCTTCAGGCAAATCGCTCTGGGGTTATATAGATAAAGAAGGCAAAGTTGCAATCGAACCAAGCTTCGAGGCAGCAGGCTCATTTAACGGCGCTCTAGCGCCGGCACAAGACAGCCAATCTAAACTTTGGGGCTTTATAGACAAGACAGGCAAATTTGTAGTCAAGCCTGCATTTGCCGCTCTTTCGCCACTCAGTGACGGTCTTGCCTGCGCCAAGGACGGCAGCAAATATGGCTATGTCGACAAAGAAGGGCGCTGGCAGATCAATCCACAATTTGATGTCGCCTGCTCTTTTTCTGACGGCAAAGCTCTAGTCTCAAACTATGCTTCAGGCATAATCAGCTACTCTTCTAGAGGCAATGTACACTTTGCCAGCGGCGCCAGTTGGCGTTATATAGACACAAAAGGGCAAGAAGTCTTACCTTACCAAGCAAATGACTGCGGAGATTTCAAAGACGGAGTGGCGCCAATGGCTATTGGTGCCAATAACGGCTCAAATAGACCGGACCGCTGGGGCTTCATCAGCGATAAAGGCAAGTTTGTCATAGCGCCAAAATTTGCCAACGCTCAAATAGCGGGCGAAAAAACAATCGCTGTGCAGATGGGAAAATGGCTCAATCTAGGCAAGGGAGTCCAGATTTTCCAGCCTGGTAAATGGGGCTATATTAGTACATCTGGCAAGACCCTAATCAAGCCTCAATTTGATGCAGCGGACCCTTTTTCAGAAGGGCTGGCGGCAGTAAAATCGAACGGCAAATGGGGTTATATAGACAAAAACGGCAATCTGAAAATCGAACCGAAATTCAATGCCAATCTAGAGTTTAAGGACGGTCTTGCGCCGGTTCAGATTGATGTGCAATGAGTAACTAAACCATGCATGGTTTAGACATGGAATTGACACAAAAGGAAGCAGAGAATCAAATTTCTGAAGCCTCATGGAGTTTTCTTTTATGTCAAGCAAATTCGATAGATCCGAATCTTTTATCAACCAGTTAGAGAACACAGCGACTGCAGGGCAAAGCGCCGTATCTGCCGCAAAGCTCCTAGACTATATTCTTGGTCAGAAACCAGAACTCGGAAACGGAAAGGGAAATGACAACATTGCAAAAAATCTAATACCAAATTTGGAATTTGATGTTTGCTGTGCCACACTAGTACTAAGGCTGAATCACGGACTGCAAAGATAGCCTTTAGGCATTAGTAAAGGCGGCGCCGCGAAAGCGCCGGCACCGCCAAGTTAGATCAAGCACTCATTTTTCTATGAGCATGCAATCTATTGCGCGACAATTTCGCTTAGTTGAGTCCTGACACTTTCATCGCACAGGTCAGAATTGAGCAATTTACCGACGAGCCTGCGCTCGGTTCGGCTGACAAATCCGTCAGCATAAATCTGCTCGGTGAGCAGTTTCGCTTCCTTTCCGTCAATTTTCTCATCTCTGGCAATTTTGCTTACCATCTTTTGCAACTTCTTCTTAGCCATACTGTTTCTCCTTCCATAATACAAACAGACGAATGAACTAACTAGCTAACAAACTGACAAAAAAACAGACCAAATATCGGACAAAAGAGTTTCCTCTATCAAAGAATTATTTTGAATTTTGTGCCGGAATTGATCTTAGACTGGCATTCGATGCGAGCCTTAATCAAATCAGACATAAGCCTGGCCGCATACAATCCCAAACCGCTGCCTTCAGATCCGGTGGCACTGACAGGGCGGCGGAACAGCCTTTGGAAAACGCGACGCCTCTCGCTGTCATCCAAGCCTGGTCCATCGTCATCAACAGCAATCTCTGTTGAACCACCTTCGCACAAAGAAGCGCTAAAGGTAACGGTATTACCCTCGGTGCAATACTTGAGAGCATTGTCTAACAAATTATAGATTATTCGCCTCAAGAGATTGGGATCAGACAGCACCGACAAGTCGGCGGCAATTTCGCTTTTGAAAGCGATTTTTTTGCGCTCAAAAGCAAAAGCAAAGTCTTTCTCAAGCTCATAACACAAACCGCTCAGGTCGGTCGGCTTAGAGACTATCTCGATGGCGCCGCTCTCAAGCCTGTAGACATCGAGCATTTCATTGATTGTCTCAATCATGCGATTATTGGTGGCAGATAGACGAGAGGTCATATCTCTCACCGATTCCGCCCCCATAGTGGCAAAATCTTCGCGAATAATTTCAAGCAAGAGATTGCTGCCGATAAGCGGATTTTTGAGATCGTGGGCAAGTGCGGCAATTAGGTCTTCTTTCTGCTGACGCATAGTCGTCTCAAATGACACGTCCCGGACCACTATGGTCATGCCATCAACACGGTCATAGTCAGCCAGAACAGGACTGGCAGAGATTGAAACCGAAATCTCCTTACCGCTTTTGGTCAGGGCTCGACTCTCATAAGGCGAGATAACCACGCCCTCTGCCATCGCCTTTCTATAAACTTGCAACTCATGACCCAACTCAGGCGGCCAGAGCAATGATAAAGTCGAACCCAGCACTTCTTCTCTGGAAAAACCAAATATTCTTTGGCATGCCGGGCTCCAAGACTGAATTAGCAACTGTCCGTCAACCGAAAAGATGCCATCAAAACTGGTCTCAACCAGTAAAGCCAGCTTGCGAGTGGTCTCGACATGAACTTCAGACTCACTGACAAATCTTTTATTGTGATAAAGCAAAAATGCAGAAAAGCCAATAAGCAAAAGAACAGTGGCTATTCCTTCATATTGAAATTCGGCACAGACTTGCGCTACCTTGGCGGTCTCACGCCTAAGCTCAGCCAGCTTCAAGGCCCTAAAGTCTTCTATGTTAGCGGCTGCGGCAGTTGCAGATGCTTCCTTGCTGCGCAACTTATCTAGCTCAAGTTCAAGCTTTTCAATATGCTCGGCAAACTGATTAAAGGCACTGCTAGTGTTATAAACCGACCAAATAGACAATGAAACCACTGCCAAAAGAGCCAAGCAGTAAAAACCAATCGATGCTTTTGCCGGGAATCGTTTGGTAGGTTTAATGGTGTTAGTGGTCATTTCAAAACTCGTTTGCCACCGCTAATCTTAACCAATATAGCGACTGCAGCGGCGAAAAACAGCTATTTAATCTGCTGAAAAAGAAAAATCGCCCCCAAGTGTGACAAAGCAGCCTAAATTTGCCGACAATTAGTAAGAAAGGATGATCCGAATCATACTTTAGTGGGTAGCCGAAAATACTAGAGAAAGCTACCCTAAAATCATGAAAGAATGCCGAAACAGACTAAGCCAATCGAGACTGCAACACCAGTCACACTAAAGCATCAGTCTTAACCGGTAGGCGACCTGGCAACTAACCTGAGAGATAACTACGGGCTACTAGAGTGGTGCAAGAGTGGGACAAAAGCAACTAAGCAAACTCAGCTTGATGCTTGACCAGCTGCCGGCGGCAGTTGATGCCAAAGATTTGTCGTTTCGCATGATTTATTGGAACAACGAAGCGGAGAAAATCTACGGCTATACAAAAGAAGAAGTCTTAGGGAGACCGGTGAGCATACTTTATGAGCCGGAGGAGTTTGAAGAGTACAAATATATTTTGAACCGGGTTAAGGGCGGCGAAAAGTTCATCGGATATCGCAGCATGCGCCGCACCAAGTCGGGTGCACCGGTAGAGGTAGCTCTCAATCTTTCTCCCATTGAAAACGAAGATGGCGAAGTGACCGGTTTAACTGCCGTCTCTCTGCCTGCATGCGAAGAGATAAGTCAGGTGAGCACAGCCCTGCACCGACAGAATGAGTTAATCTCACTATTGAAGCACGACATCGAGACAAGAATTATTGCCCTGAAAAGAGCATTAGACTTGCTTGAAGCAAAGCAATTATCTGATCAAGACGATGAAGTCATGCCTCAACTGCTGGCAGTTTCAAGGCGCACTACTGTGGAACTAATAGACTTTATAGAGAATGTCTTGCTGCTCTACGGCGAGGGCGAAATACACGAAGGCCTATCATTTTATTCAGTCAAACCGGCAAGCTTTGTTAGCTCGATTGCGACAAAATTGATGCTAGAAAAAAATCTCAACGTCACCTTCAGCCAGTGTCGCCAAGACATGTTTGTCGAAATAGACCCAACTGCTTTTGAACGAGCCATCGCCGGTGCCGTGTCGGTTTTCAGCCACTGCGATGCGCTAGAAATGGAACTGACAGAGAGCAGTGAAGACAGCTTTCAGCTCAAGATTATTTGCCCAGGCAAATGTCTTAGCGAGGCGGAAAGATCGGGACTAATGTCTGAGCAATTGAGAGCGGCAAACGGTATGGAATTGGCCAGCACCAACGGCTTTGGCGCCCTGGTCGCCCGTCGCGTCGTTGAAGCACATGGAGGAGCCTTTGCACTGAAGACTTCGAAAGAACCTCCGATGTCGTTCATAATAATGGAATTGCCTAAATATCAAAACAAAAGACACAAGGGCATACGGGTACAAAGATTGATAGAAAATACATAAGCTGAAAGTAAAGTGAAGCAATGGAGACGAAAATCAAAGTATTGATCGCAGAAGACCAAGAGCTGACAAGCATGGGTCTGAAGTCATTGCTTTCGAAACAACCCGATATAGAAGTAGTAGGCATCGCCAGCGACGGCGAAAAAGCTGTGAAGATGACCCTCGAAGCCAAGCCCGATGTGGTAATCATGGACATCGGCTTGCCTGTGATGAATGGCATTGATGCAACCGCAAAAATTAGAGAACACGCCCCCCAGACCAAGTTTTTGATTTTGACCTCACATAGAGAGGCAAACCAAGTTTTTGCCGCCATGTCTGCCGGAGCCCAAGGTTATTGCCTGAAAGAAGTGTCGATTAAGCGCCTTGAAATTGCCCTGCGCGCCGTGAGCAATGGCGACTGCTGGCTAGACCCCGACATAGCCAAAACTGTGTTTACCAACTTAAATGCTAACCAAGGCGCTCATATTGAAGAGAGCGAACCCATTGCCGCCCTTGCTCAAGCAAAAGCACCACACAATAGAGCAAAGACAAACTCGGCGCATGATCTGTCTGAAAGAGAGATGGAAGTTTTAAAGCTGCTTGTTGCAGGTCAGAAAAACACAGATATTGCTGAAACTCTGTGCATTTCTCTGGATACAGTCAAATCGCATATGAGCAAAATCATGGACAAGCTGGCGGTGGCAGACCGCACCCAGGCAGCCCTGAAAGCCCTGCGCGAAGGTCTTGTCTCTCTTTAGTCAGGACCAAGTTCACCCCCTAGTGTAGTCAAAATATGCACCAGAGAGTGATGACTGACGCCCATCGATGCGATTTACTAATAGTGTGAGTCGACGGGGCGAGGGATGAACTATGTACGAACTTAGCAAGTCATACATCAACAGTAAAATAGATAATGAAGGTTCAACTCTTTCTCTAGTTAGAACAAAAAAGAGAAGACAGCCATACAGAGAAACCCAGTGGAAAGTTGTTTCAAAGCACGACAAAATCAGGATGGCTCAAGCAGCCATCATTTCGAAAGAGCTCTTGATAGAACTTGCTGACGATAGCGATAGTGAGGTAAGAACAGCAGTAGCAGAGCGCGGCAACTTATCTATGCAACTACAAGTGGTGCTCTGCCTCGACGATTGTGCCGATGTCAGATATGCGATTGCAGAAGACACGGGCACGGCGATATCTATATTGCGCAGATTGAGTAAAGACAACAACCCCTACGTGGCACACCGGGCTCAGCGCACTCTCTTTGCCTTAGCAAGAGAAGCGATAAAAGGTCCAGATCGCATCGTGCTGGACCTGGATAACAGTGCCAATAGACTATTTCCTTTGAATTGAGGTTTGACAAAATGACTGTAAATAATGCCGAACTAGAATTCTCAGTGGTCAAACAAGCGATCATTCCCTATCTGAGGGAAAACTGGCTTGAGATTGATCTGCCCGAGCAAGAATCGGGTTTCCCAGATGGACGGCTGACCATGGACGAACTGGTTTTCGCCTATGAAAAGGCAAAAGCAAACGGCAAAATTGTCGACGCCTATGTGCTGAAGCAGATAATTGCACGCTATCCCCAGATATGCCGGGCACATGATGACGGTTATTGGGTAGTCGACGAAGAAAAGTTAGGCATATCGGAAGAAGACATCTCGGTCTACGCCCAACTGCTCGACCCGAGCAAACCAAGCTGGGCGACAAAACCAAAACCTTTTCGCTGGCTGTGGTTGTAACCGAATCAGGAGGAAAATAGCCCACCCTGCGGGCGAGGCGTGGGCTTAGTTATATTCGCGAGCACTGGAGGGAAAGCTGGAGGGCTCGAGGAAACCAGTAGCGTTTCGCGAAGCAGACAAATAGGCTATCATGGTTATACAACCATGAGGCCTATTTGTCTTTGTCTATAGATGATAGAAAACACGCTTATATGAACCGCATGCTTAAGATGACGGTTCTGCTTGCCACTCTCGGTAGTATCGCGCTCTATTTCGGCATCAATTATTTATCGAGTGTGATGACTAACGCGCTTGAGGGCGTAAGTAAGGCGGGGAAGGGGAAGTGATGGGGGAGGCAAAGCCCCAGCCTTGACGAAGTAGCCCGCTGGGTCTTAAGCTATGGCGCAGAAGCCGAGGTGCTGGCACCTGCTGACTTACGAAAACAGATGCAGACAACACTGACAAAGGCTCTAGACAACTATAAATGAGGCTAACTTGGCAAAGCAGGAACCCATTCAAGTAAAAGAGGGAGATTCTGCCTATCACAAGAAAGCCTTCGTTACTATCTTGCAGTTGGCCTATAGCGGCGAGCGCGCAGCGGCGCGGGCCTATGCCGGGCACTGGCGTTCATTGCCGCCGGGCATCGAACGCGAAACCATCGCCCGCATAGAAAAAGAAGAAGTAGAACACCGTCAGACCGTCGGTAAGATGCTGCAAGAGATGAACGCCAAACCAGCACTGTGGCGCGAAATCTTGATGAACTTCATCGGCAACTGCGCCTATGTCGGCTGTTTCTTTACCGGTTGGTTTTTGCCTATGTATTTTGCCGGTAAACTTGAAAACGACAATGTCAAAGAATACGATGTAGCCGCTGCTCATGCCCATGCGCTGGGGCTAGACCATTTACTGCCGGCGCTGCACGAAATGTCAAAAACCGAATCCGAGCACGAACTCTTCTTCAGCCGCTGCGTTCAAAAGCACTGGCTGCTCAAGCCTGTAAGGGCTATAGTTGGCTGGGATCCACAGATTGTTCTTGCTAAGTATGCAGACGAGCCTTAAGCAAGACAAAGACACTAATACAAATAAGGCAAGATCTTAAACTTCGCCTCTATGACTTGCACCGGCTCAAGTTTCTCGCCTTCATCTTGCACTACTTCTATTTGGGTGCCCTCAAGCGCCTCAGGCAAATCATCCATTGATAAACGCAGTGCTTCTTCGCGTTCATTCTTTTTTACCAACCAGGTCATTACTATAAAAACACCAGGCAGAGCCAGCAAAGGCAACCAAGCCCCTTGCAAGAGAGGCAAGGCGACCATGGCAAGTAATAAGCCGAGGCAGGCGGGGTAGGCTACTAACTGACTCAAACGAGAGCCGCGCCCTTTGGCAATCAGCACCATAGACAGTGCCAGCAAGACCAAAAATGCATAGGGCAAGCTCAAGCCCTTGAGCAAACAAAAGTTTAAACGTCGACAAAGAATCGAACTCATTATAAAGAGCGAAAGATAACTGCCATAGCCAAGATAAGCAAAGAGCAGAGAACTATCTAGAGGCTTGCCTATAAAGCGGCGCCCTTTGGCCAGAGCCTTGCTGATGAAAACAATAAGAATCAATGCATAAGCACAATAGTCGAATATAGAGAGAAAATCATGCTTCATAGGCTTGGCTACGGCATAGATAGGCAAAACCAGCCATACCACCACCAGCAGTATCAGCAAAGACAAATAGGCAAAGATGTTTGGAATGATAAAGCTGAACTTGAGGGTCGGCAGTTTCATCTATTTCAAGGCGCCTGCCCCTAAAAGTTTGAGTGTAAAACGCAGCAGCTCTTCGGCCGTATCGCGGGGCACACCGGCTTTCTCGGCTTCTTTCAAGGCGCTCTGAATTTCGGTGGGAGTATAACCGTAATGACTCAATATATCGGTCACTTCCTCGATAACCGCATGTTGCCCCTTAGTCTGAGCCGGGCTGGCAATAGACTTACCGCGGGCAGCGGCAAAATCTTCCATCTTGGTTTTCAATTCTAGAATTATGCGCTGCGCAACTTTAGCGCCAACACCTGGAGCCTGCGAAATCATCTTCTGATTTTCAGATGTGACCGCTTCGACCAAGGTATCAACACCGAGGGTGCCGACCAGTGCCAGTGCCAAGCGAGGTCCGATGCCTGTCACCGATTGCAAGAGCGTAAACATCTGACGTTCGTCATGACGGGCAAAGCCAAAAATTGTCCATTCGGTTTCTCTGATAGCCACCGAAACATGCACTGTCGCCTGGTCGCCCGGCTGCCCGACGGTCATGAGCGTGCTATGGGCGACAGCCACTTCAAAGCCGACGCCGCCCACATCTATGACCAACCGGTCCACCGGTCCGCCACTCATTTCTTTGGCTATGATTTCGCCCTTGAGATAGGCTAGCATTGCATTTACCCCAGCACCTAAAAAGAAACGCCCAACTGCAAAATAAAGTTGAGCGCTCTGAAAATATCGGGGCGAGAGGATTTGAACCTCCGGCCTTCCGCACCCGAAACGGACGCGCTACCAAGCTGCGCTACGCCCCGATGGGGTTATTTTAACAGAAGTCTCGGCTCTTGCCAGGTTTTGTTAAAGGCTTTACAGCCATTATTGCAATGGTCGGTCAAGCAGCGCTTGAGCCGGGTCTTCGGATGGCTATCAGGGCAACTACTTAACTAGCGCTTGAACCGGGTCTTTGGATGGCTATCAGGACAACTACTTAACTAGACTTGCTTTGGCTACTTGCCGGGCTTATTCGGCCATGAGGGTCATGTTGCCGCCGCTGTTGTGGGCGTGATTGACCGCCGCCCGGGCGTGCGAGAGCAAGACCGAGCCGTCGTCGTCCATATGCTTGGCATATTGGCAGATGCCAACAGAAACGGTGAGTTGCTTAGACTCTGAACCCACGGCAAAAGTTGAAGCAGCTACCGAGGTGCGCAATCTTTCAGCTACTTCAATGGCACCTTCGCGGGAGGTGCAGGTGAGCACAACTGTAAACTCGGCGGCGCCGGTGCGCACTACGATATCTGAATCGCGCATTTGCTTGGCAACCAGCTGGGCTGTTTGCGAAACAATGGCATCGAAAGAAGACTGCGCCAGTGCTTTTGCCATTTCGGCGTGTTTATCCAGTTCCAAAACCACTACCGACATTGGCACCGAATAGCGCTTGGCTTGTCTGATGCCAATCTGCATAAACTCTTCCAAATAGCGCGTGGTCTTGAGTGCAGTCAGACTATCGGTGAGGCTGAGCTCTTTGATTTGAGCCTCTTTGCGACGCAGTTCGTCTTTCAGGGCTTTCTCTTTGAGAACACTCTTAACCCGCGAAAGCAGCTCATTAGGCTCTACCGGCTTAAAGATTATGTCTTCGTTGCTGGCATCATCACCAGAAAAGGAAGGCAGGGTCTTATCGCGGGCGGCTAGAAAAATTATCGGAATTGATTGGGTTTTCTCTTCGGCGCGCAGGCGGTTGTAGACTTCCATGCCACCCATGAGGGGCATGTGCAAGTCGAGCACAATCACATCGGGCGTGCGCACTTTGCAAGCAGCAATAGCTTTGAAACCGTCATTGGCCGAGTTTACCGAATACCCGGCTTTCTTCAAGACCTCACTCAATAGTGTGGTGTTAACTTGTTCGTCGTCAACAACGAGTATTGTGTTGGCAGGCTTCACTTGACCGCTCTTTAGTAAATGAGGAATTCCAATTGGATAATGATGATAGCCTGTTTAAGAGCATTGGACAATATTGAAGCCATATTTACAACGCCTTGCGTCGCCTAAATTTACGTAGCAGCGCCAACTACTTTTCAAGCTGCATCAGTCGAGGCGCATCTGGTCGCAGATCTGCTAATTCGCCGCTTGCACCTGTGGCACCGTCCTCAAGCTTAGAGCTTTGCAGCGCCTGCAGTTTGGCGTGTTCTTTCAGCAGCTTGTCGAAATAACTCGTCAAATCGAGCCCCATGTAAACCGGCAAGGCTTCGGTGATGCGAGGCAGCGCTCGCTCGACAAGCCGCAGGGCGCCCTTGACATTACCCTTGTGCCAATGATGGTAAGCCACCGAAACCTGAATCAAGCCTTGCACCAGGTCTTTTTCCACTCCAGCTTGCAGAGGCTTCCAATAGGCTTCCCAGCTTTCATGACATTCAAAGTACTGCCCTTCACTGAACTGCTTCAAGCCGAGGGCAAAAAGAGCGGCATGTTCTTGAGAGTTTGGCTGTACTTCCATCATTTTCAATTAAATCAGAACTTGGTTTTAATTAGGTCAGAACTTGGTTTAAATCAGGTCAGAAATTGGCTTCAACTAGATCAGGACTCGACTTCAACTGGGTCAGAACTTGGCTTCAAATAAGTCAAAGCTTCGCTTCAATTAAGTCAGAACTTGGCTTCAAATAAGTCAAAGCTTCGCTTCAATTATGTCAGAACTTCGCTACGACCAGCACTTCTGCTTGCGGCGGTTGGCTGGCAAGTTCAGAGCGGGCTAAAGCCAAGACTTGTTCGTCGTTGAGCAAGCCGGACAAATCTACCACCCTGGCGCCCACCAAAAGCAAGATGTCGGGAATCACTTTACCAGCATCTCCCCAGGTGGCATGAGCTTCGATTAGCTCGCGAATGGCCGATTCAGCACCGTCGCGGGTACAAGCCCGGGCGGCTCCGGCTCTGGCTGAGAGCCTGATCACGCCCTCGCGATCGACCACACGCAAGGCAAAGCTGGTTGATCGCAAAAAGGGCATCGGCATAGAAAAGAAACTGCCCGAGCGACTGACATTAGCACCGTATATGGTGAAGAAATGAGAGCGACAGACTTCTTGGGTATGCTGCGATTCCACTCTCATCGACTGCGCCGCTTTCGCCTTACGCCCTTCATCATCCAAGGCATTCTGTTCGTTGGCACCGCCCGCTTTAGCTGCACCGCAAGCAGTGGCGCGCACAATACTGGTCTTGCTGTCTATTTCAATATGCACTTCTACTGTGGCAGGGTCGGCGCCCATGGCTTCCACCGAACGCACGGCTTCGGCGCGCAAGGCAAGAATGGCGTCTTGCGCCGAAGTGTCAGCCACTTGCTTTTCGATTGTTTCGCGAATGAGCGCCATAGCCACACCGATGGCGGAAATGACATCGGCGTCTTGGGCGATAGTGTGATCAAGCTTCATCACTTTAGCGAGATAAGGCACAATGGCAGCCGCGCCACCGCCGCCGCCCACCAAGAGAGTAAGATCGGGATCGAGCTTGTTTTCGGCAATGAGCGCCTTGACTGTGGGTATGCACTTATGGGCGGCTATATCGAGCAAACGAGAAGCCAAATGTTTAGAAGCCTCTTCCCCTTGCCCGTATTTGCTTAAGTAGCTGCTCAAGGCGCTGAAACCGCTCTTGATGCTCTCGATGTCACCGACGGCACAATCGCCCTGGGGAACCAGCCCGAGCAGATTAGAAGCACATGTAGGTGTAAGAGTATGAGCCACACCACCAGTGGTATCAAGAGCCAAATAGTCGTCGCTATCTTTCGGCAGTGGTTTGACCAACTTCACCTTATAGCTTTTGCTGTCGCTATTTTCTGCGGGGAAGGCTGTATATTTAAGACCGGCTATGTGAGCGCTTCTTGGACCGACGTCGATGATGTCGTCTTTAGAGAGCCGCAAAAGCGATCCGCCGGCTACCCCAATTGTGCGCACATCGAGGGTTCGCATATAGACCTTGTGTCCGCCAATCTCAGCTGAGCGCACCATGGCTCGTCCGCTGGCAATTGCCGAGATATCGGTCGAAGTGCCGCCGACTTCTAGAAAGACACCATCAGAGATGCGCAGAAACATCATGGCGGCGGCTACACCGGCAGCCGGACCGGATAGTATGGAAAGAATGGGACGTTTGCGCATCGAAGCCAGGTCCATGACGCCACCGTCGCTGCGCATGATCATAATCGGGGCGCTGATTCCGGCTTGGCGCACCGAGGTTTCTGTCATATTGGCCGATTCGATCATCTTGGGCAAAATGCCGGCATTAATGGCGGCGGTGCGGGTGCGCACTTTCAGCCCGTAAAGCCTAGAGACCTCAGAGCCAGAGGTGGCAAGCAAACCAAGGCGTGCAGCCACTGCCATAGCCGCTTCTTCGCGCGAAGCGTCATCGACGCTGTATGCGTCTGAAATAGCGAAAGCCTGACAGCCCTCATCTTTCATGGCAAGCAAATGTTTCTCAATAGCGCCTTCAAATGCGCTCTGAGAGATGCTTTCATCTAATGCGATAAAGCGATGGCTGGTCTCCATAAAAACGCCGGCGGCAAGCGGTATGCGACCAAGTGCCGTGGAAGGCGAGGCCAACCAGGAAAGACCCTTGCCGCTCATTCCGAGCACGCCCACTTTGACGACATCGCCTTCGAGCAGAGCGTTGGTGGCTTGGGTGGTGCTATGGGCGATGAAAGAAACATTCTCGGGAGCTATGCCGCAGGTCTTCAACAAGAGAGCGAGGGCATCGACTATGCCGCGGGCGACGCCTTCAGGCGCTGAGTGACTGGTCGGCACTTTCGCCTTGCCCACCAAGGTGGAAGAATTACCGTCGACAGCCACGGCATGGGTGAAAGTGCCGCCTACATCGATGCCGATTCTGATGTTGCGCTCAGCCATTAATGCACAAACCCTTTTAAGACAGCCAGGCTAAGACCGAGCAAAGCAGCGAGCATAGCATAGGGTAATGTTTTCTTGAGAATGACCTGAGTGTCGACACCAAGATAAGTGGCTATCCAAATATTCTGTGTGTTGGTGGGGTCGCAAACGCCCTGTACCTGACCGACCGACATGAGCATGCTCATCACAGACTGCGCCGAGAGTGTCGTGAGGTTTACCACCAAGGTGACCAAGCCGCTGCCCATGCCCCACAAACTGAGAGGACCGCGATAGAGGGCAAAAGGGGCGAGCATCGTAAAGCCAAGAATGTACATTAGTGGCGTGCTTGGCACCACAGCCTTGATAAGGGGAGCAATCGCTTCAGAGACGCCTTTGTCCATAACGGCTGTGATGAGCATGCCGATGCCCATCATCAGAAGTACAGCCGGAATCACATTGGCGGTACCATCGATGATGGCGCGAGTCAGTATATTGACCGAGTCTTTTTTCCAGGTGGTGAGCACACCATATGTGATGCCCATCATAAAGGCTGGAATAATATCCCAGTGCAAAAACAAAACAAAGACAAGCGGAACGACCGGTGTAAGCAAGCTGATGGCTGGCATGCTTTCTTTCTTGGAGAAGGCTCGATAGAAAGCATAAGCAATGAGCGCCAGGACAAAATAGAGAGAATAAGTGTAGATGTCGGCACCGGCGGCGGAGGCATTGGCAGAAGCATTAGCCGAAGCATTGGCGCCGGCAGTTGCAGTTGCGCCCGCGCTAGAGTTTTGAGTTGAGACCGGATTGTAGCCGCTGAGAGGCACATAGAGCGCTGAAAGACAGAGCAGCCCGCCCAAGAAATAAAGTAGATTGCCTTTCTTTTTGAGCTCGATTAGCAAAAACAACAAAATAACCAAGCCCAAGATGAGCGAGAAGGGCACCACAAAAGAAATAATCGTAGGTTGGTCTATTTTGAGTACATCGGTATAAAGCTGCCAATTGGTCAAGTTGAACATGCCACCCAGTGAAATGCCAAAGAGGAAGAGACCGGCGGCACATAGGGCAGGAATACCCAGTGAGAGCATGACCGGCAAGATAATGGTGCCGACCATAATCACGGCGCCAAGACCTCCCAGCGTCGAAAAGAGCAAGGCGGTAACCAGGGTAAGAAAGACGCCTAGCAAGTAGGGATTATCACCGGCAAATTCAGCCACAAAGCGCACCAGCGAACGAGCCATGCCGTGCTTGTTGACCAACTCGGCAAGCATCGCACCAAACATGGTGGCAGTGTAGGCGTTGTGCAACTTAACGGCGCCGCCGCTCAAAACATCTTTTACGATGACCTTACCTTCGACACCGCCGATGAGGGCAATGGCGATAGCCATGAGGGGCAAAGCAAGCAAAGCCGAAATGCGCCGCCCGTACATAGCAAGGGCCATTACAAAAAACACTGCCAGGCAAAGCAATCCAGTTAGCATAACCTGGTCAGTTTACCAAATATTCGACTACGAAAAGGCGCTCGACAATTGCCGTGGATTTTACTTGTATTTTCGCCTTGTATCTTAGCCTTATATTTTCGCCTTTTATTTTAGCCTTTTATTTTAGCCTTGCATCTTCCTTGTATAAGACACAGCACAAGAAACAAGCCCAAAGCATATACACCAAGAGCAGTATTAAACACCCTCTTTTAGGAAGTTCAAAATCGACTGGACATTCTCATGGTTTTTGCCCAGATCCAGCTCGCCGCCCTTTCTAGGCACACTGCGCACCACCACGCCGGCGCGGTCCAGTCCAACTGAGTATATAGATATGGAAACCGACTGCCCCTCCGAGGAGAACCCCTCTTTCACTTCAGCTTCGATTGTGCCGGCCTGATCTTTGAGAATGATTCGGCTGCCCTTCAGTCGAGAAAGAGCGCCAAGCGCCCGAGCGAACGCAGCCGAGAAGGGCAATGCCAGCTGGGTTTCAGCCATCTGATAGGCGGACATGGCGCTATCTTCCCAGCCTTTGGCCAGGGTTCCGCTTTTCTGCAGGCGCCGCTTGACGAAATAGCGCTGGGTGAGGACCATACCGCCGCCAAAGATGATGGTTGAGAGCGGCAAGACCAGAAGAGCAACGGTGAGACCATCTATATAGTAGTGCCAGGCAGCCTGGAGAAGCCCGAAGGGTACACCCGAAAAGAGAAAGATGCGCCAGGCGGCACTCTTACCGTCAAAGCCGGGCAGCTGCGAGGGCGCATCGGCGACCTCCCTAGTATCTAGAATCTTCCAGCGGCGGTAACCGTTCAATTCGTGGTCGGTGACAGCCTCTTCATAGCAATAGACCGGCAACATCAAACTAAATAGACGCCGCGAAACGCTCATATGCCGGCTGCGGGCTTCTTCAATGTCGCCGGGCAGAGTGGCTTTGCTTTGTTCCGCCTGCAGGCTGTCGGGGCGATAGGCAAAGTCGGGGCTGAGCACCACAAAATGAACGATATTTTCGTCTAGATGGACGATCTTGGTGAGGAAATATCGGTGGCGTCCATCTTCTTGGGAGCGCAAGAAAACGCTGTAGACCCCAGCCTGGCGCAGATTGTCTGTGGCGGCTTCGGGCGCTGGTTCGGACTCGGGCATTTCAGGGTCTATATCCATGGAGCTTCCGTTTTGGACTGAAGCAATTATACGTTTATTGCCTCGGCGAAAAATCCGGTGGGGGAATTACGAGACCATGGGGATTTTCCCCAATCGACTCTCCCCCCTCAAAAATGAATAATTCTAAATAGTTAAACGACAGCGCAGTCGACAAAGTCGACTTCTTCTCCAGATCACGTTTTTATACACCCCTTAGCGTCGGTCGCCCGCAAAGCGCGACCAAAGTCATCATGCAATCATTCAATTCATCACATAATCTAAGCACCACAAAAGATGAGTTCGTCGCAACTGGCAGCGGCGTTGCCTTCGGTGCCCGCCGACTGAAGTCGGTGAACGATCGCTGGGCGAGCACAAGCTCAATGACCGCGCTCACTTTAGACACCGCAAGAAGGGTGAAAGAAGTGTCGGAAGCGAAGCAAGACGCTTTGCTTGCCATTGAGGAAAACGAGCTAGCTCGCGAAATTCATGCCTGCAAGAAAATTCTCGAAACCCTGCCTGCCGATGCGCCGGAACGCGAGCAGCATCTAAAGCGCATGGAAATCGCCCGTCTCAAACTGGGCACAGACAAGCCGGCGTCATACACCAAAGCTATCAAGCTGGTCTCGCGCTACGCCTCGCTGGAGGAGCAAAGACTCAAGCACATAGGCAGTTCGAGCGAGCACCATGCCGTTGCCCAGATGGCAGTTTGCCAAACCGAATCGATGATGGACAGGCTGCCTCATTCATTCAAGGGCAAAACCAACTTTCTCCCCGAGAGAACCCCTGAAGGCATGAGCGCGGCTCGCCGCCTCACTGAACTGCGTCGGCACCTGGACGAAAGAGCCCGGATGCTGGACGAAACCAGAAATCAAAATCTGCACTCGATGGCGGAAACCCATCCGATTTTGAAGGCGATAATCGAACGCCTCGAAAGCGAAGAACTGCCATCGGACGGCACACTAATCATCATGAGCAAGAAGGGTCACTACATGGCGCCTAGAGGCAGCATGTCCCCTCATTTCATCGAAGTATCGAGACTGCGCACCGGCGGCGTCTCTGCAGACGGCGGGGGCTTTAATCGCTTCATGCAAGATCTTGAAGACATCTGCGGCGCGGTGATCATGCGTCCAATCTACGACGAGCACGGCAAACCGCTTGAAGTTCCTGGAAAACCAGGCAGCAAGCCAGTGTACAGAAAAACCGTGGTGGACACAATCGGAGAGATGCCGGAAAGCATCAAGCCGGGCGTGGACTTCCTCTTCATCCTGCGTCGATTCAAACCAAATCATTAGATCAAGGCATTACAAGCCTAACCCGGGCCACCCCCGGGAACTAATCCAGGTCTATCTGAGTATGCATTCCTCGGGGCTCGAATCGGGCTCCGAGGTTTTGTCAATTTGCCTGAGAGTGTCGGCAATCAAATCAACATCTTTGACGATGTCGGCTAGCACAGCTGGGCTGATGGCTTGAGCGGCATCCGAGATAGACTTTTCCGGCTGGCAATGAGCCTCGATAATCACACCGTCGGCACCACAGGCAATGGCAGCTCGGCTGAGGGGTCTAATCAACTCGCGCTTACCTGTGGCATGGGACGGATCAACAAGCACAGGCAAGCTTGTTAGAGACTTGAGCAAAGCCACAGCTGAAAGATCAAGAGTATTGCGCAACCTTGTTTCGTAGGTGCGGATGCCGCGCTCGCACAAAATGACCTGCAAATTGCCAGAAGCTAGAACATATTCAGCCGCTTGCAGAAGCTCATCAATAGTGGCGGACAAACCCCGCTTGAGCAAGACCGGCTTAGTCTGGCGACCAAGCTCGCGAAGCAAATCGTAGTTGTACATATTGCGCGCACCTACTTGGAAAACGTCCAAATAAGGCTCGCAAATTTCAACATCTCGGGGAGACATAACTTCTGAAATGACAGGCAGGCGCGCCGACTCAGCCGCCTCCGACATAAACTTGAGGCCGTCTAGCCCAAGCCCCTGAAAATCATACGGATTAGACCTGGGTTTAAAGGCACCGCCGCGCAAAGCCCCGGCACCGGCAAGCTTGACTGCATGGGCGATCTCGAGGATCTGCTCTCGGCTTTCTACAGAACAGGGTCCACCGATGACCGCCGGCTTGCGCCCCTGACCGATGAAGAGACGACCTCTTCGCTCTTCCGAACCGATAGCCACCGTGGCGCAACCCGAATCCTCGGTCAAGGGACTGCGAGCGGTAAGCTTAACGACTTTCTCGACACCCTCTAACTGGCTGAAAAAATGACCAGGCATCGAGTCACATTCACTAGTAATGACAATCAGTCGCCTACTGGCACTTTCAACTATCTGCGCCGCCAGTCCGTTTTCAGAAAGGCGCTTCAGTGCTTTGCTCAAGCACTCATCTGATGCCGCCTTTTGAAATGAAAGAATCACTTTTCAGTCCTTACCTGTGAACGAGCGAACCTACCAATAAACAACCAGGTCCATTCTCAAGCCAAATCTTCGCACATTTTGTCAAGGTGAGCCTTAGACTTAGCTTCAGACCGTTTAAGTTTTCTGGCAAAATCGAAGAAAATCCCCGAAGAACCTGCAAGGATGGTCTAATCAACCTCTTTAGCCCACTGGAAGAGGGCGGCTAAATACTGTTTAATCATCTTTACACTATCCCTACACTTGGAAAGCCCGAAACTCAACACCGCCTTTGCAACCAGCGGTTCACGTATCCGACAATAACTTCAGACTCTCAAATTCAGACATGAAGACCATGCCGATAAAGCGAATATTCACAATCGATTTCGCAGTTCATCTGCTTCGTTTTGCTTGGGCGACAAAAGGCTATTTGCTCACGCCAGTAGTCCTTTTGGCTTGTGCCCAGCTTTGTTTGAACATGCAAGATTCAATAATCGGTCCGGCAATGAAGCTGCCTGTCAAGAACGGCACCGATACCTTGCTTTTGCTTTTGCTTATGTCGAGCCTTATGATTCTTTGCGGCATCCTGCTGCTAATCGGAATGATCCTCGGTCTATGGCGAGTAGCAGTAATTTTTCGAGCATATCTAAACTCGCGCCCAGGTGATTCAGCGTTGTCCTTGGGCAACAACCTTGGAGAAGCCAGAGCCACACTGGATAAGAAGAAAGGCAGGCTTTGTCTGCTTTTGCTCGAGATCTCACTTTTGCAAATTCCAGCCCTACTGATTTTCATTGGCAGTACGGTTCTTTTTTTATTTGCTCAATTTCATACCCTAATCGAACAGCATAGCGGCATTGCAATTGCTCAAGAAATAGTAGTACTACTCGAAAAGCAAATCCCCACAGCGATACTGGTCGCCGCAGCCTCTGGAATATTCCTGAACAATTTCACCATCTGTGGAATTGCCTTAAGCGTTCTGCTGGATCGTCCGAACTGGAAAGTACTTTGGCACTCGCTACTGCTTACTTTTCAAAGCTTGCCGCTGATGACATTTATTGCTCTACTTGTATTCATAGCTGGAACATTTATTGAAACACCAGACATCATAAATCTTGCTCTGAATCATCAAAAAATTCCCGGTTATTCGGAGCCCGTGTGGATTCTTTTTGGAAGGACAATTTGGAAAGCAGCTGTAGATGTTTTTCTTTGGCCGATTAGTATTGGAGTTCTGCTTGAGACCATCAGGGAAAGAGCCCTGGCAGGTGGGCTAGCAGAAGCGGCAGTTTCAAATGATGTAATTGTTTTCGACCCGGCACTGACGCCTGAGCAAAGAACAGAAGGCAAAGATTTCTCCGCTACGCAATCATTAAACGAAGCAATTGAGAATAAAGAAGCTTCAGGAGAAGTGATTGGAGAAAAGTCCACGCCGAATAGCCAAGAGGGTGAAGAGTCGAACGAAAAGTCGGCTTCAGCTACTGAATTGGAAATTTCCCACGATATAGAACATGAAAACAAACCGATATCGGTTCCTGTTGAAACAGCTTCATCAAAAACTTTGCCGGATTCGGGGAAGCCAAACGAACCGATATCGGTTCCCGAAAATAAAACTCTTTTGTCAGAAATGGAGAATTCAGACCAGTTTATTGAACCGATATCGGATGATTTTAATCCACCTGCAACTCCGGATTAAAATCAAGGATATTCAGCTCTACATAAAGACAACCGAGACGAGCAACGCACTAGAGACGAAAGCCCTCCAATCATTTGAATAACTAGATCGACCTTACATATCCACTGAATTAAGAAAGAAGCGAAAATGGTTTCAGCGCCAGCTAATCAGAAAGAACACGATTTTCTGACTGTTCACGAGGAGGAAGGTACGGAGCAAGTGCTCAAATTCCTAACCCAAAGAAGAAACACCCGAAACCAGTTGAAGTTCAATTTGGTTCTCGCATCCACCACACTAAGCGATCTAGATAACATTTCCGCCGCTGGCAAAGATTCCGAAAGCCGGCGACTTACTCCAGCGCTAGATGCGGAAGCACTTTGCCACTCCCTCGAAAATCTTCCCGTAAGCCTTCCGGTATCACCAGCAGGTGTTACATCGCCAGTAGTACTTACCAAGGCAGCACTGACTTTCTTAGAACCAAAACTCGAAATAGTGGATGCAGGTTCCTTCAAGCAACCAGCAGTCATGCATAGAAGAATAAATGATGAAGTTGCAAAATATCCAACGCAATCAGATTTAGGTCGAGCCCTTGACAGAAAGCTTGTTACTGACCTCTTCGAGCAAGGACTGAACGACTCAAGAAACGGAGAAGAGCTCGAGCTAATTGCCGAATGCGTTCCTGGAGGAACAACTTCAGCAGCCTTAGTACTGGCACTCACAAATTTAGAAAGCAATTCAAGCACTCGAATGCCCCCAGAAAAACTTGCCAGCTACTGTTCATCAAGTCTTCTCGGAGCCAAATCCCAGAAGATTTCCTTTATTAGAGAACAACTAGACTTCCTTGAGACAAGTCGCGGGAAAGCATTACCAGAACTAGTCTCTCAATGCCTGAGAGATCCTCTTGAAGCCATCAGCCTTGCTGGAGATACTATGCAAGCCTATGCTGCCGGCTATCTGTTGGGTAGAGCATCCAAAGGTCAAACAACAATACTTGCCGGTGGAAGCCAAATGATAGCAGTCTATAGGATCGCCTCATTACTAACAAAGCCAGAGCTATTAGCCACAAACAGTCTAATTGCCACGACCAAATATGTAGCGCTAGACAAAGAAGCAAAGGTAAAAGATCTTGCAGCAAAAAACAAAGCGCCTTTAGTTAGTGTTGACCCTCATTTAAAGAACTCTGTGCATCAAGGATTGCGCGCGTACGAAGAAGGACACGTCAAGGAAGGAGTGGGTGCTGGCGCCGCCTGCCTTATGGCTTACACACTGGCAAAAATCTCTGGCGAAGAACTGCTGGAAGAGATAGACAAGACCTATGGATCACTAACCAGGGCCTTATCACCTGGTCAATGAATCACTACAAGACCCCAGCACGACAGCTCGATAAAGAAGCAATTCCAGATATGGCAGCGCAGGCAGTATAAACAAATTTATGGAGCACGGTATCAGATGAGGTATCAAGGACGTGCGCAAGAATTAGAGGAGTCTGTAAAATAAACTGTGTCAAAAGGTCAGGTCAATGACAACCACTAGAAAGGCGAATGACCATGACAACGAAAGCAACAACAGACATGCTGGATGTTCTGATAAAGGAACATCTGGCTCAAG